>OJJX01000007.1_pt1 | contig 441915 bp, 364 predicted proteins | sample 1596411 | NCBI WGS metagenome assembly OJJX01 (sample SAMEA4350136, study PRJEB24818) | metagenome | biome: human; feature: gut; material: faeces | place: Denmark | collected 2013-09 | reverse complement strand
CGGTCGTCCGTGTAATAATCCGTGCCCGGTATGCCGGTCATTTCGAAGTCGGCGCGTCCTTCCGAATTGTTCTGTTCGATGGCAAAGGTATAGCAACTGCTCAGGTAGCGGGATACCAACTCGAAGAAAGAGCAACGGATGAAGTTTTCATTGATCTTGTCGAACACCTGCGCGGGGAACTGGCCGAGGTATTGCTCGAAATAATTCCGGACAAGCGATTCAAAATCACGTTCGTCAACGAAGCGTTCGTAAGTAGGGACATACCGGTTGGCGCCGCCGTCTATACGGTTCAACACGTTGTAGTAGTCCATATAGATGCTGCGCATGGTCAGGTTGGGGAGCGTCATGCGGAAACCGTTCTGCAGGGTTGTCATACCGAGATAGAAAAGGCTGACGGGATAGAAATTCTTGTCGAAGAACTTCTGCTTGTTGAATTTGCTGGAGAGGTCGGCTACGTTGTAAGCCAGTCCGTTGTCTATCACTAATGCATCCAGCATGGCCTTCGAGTTTTCCAGCGAGAGGGTGAGCCGTCGCAGCCAGCCGATGTCGGTGCGCAGGTTCTCGTCTATCATCTCTTCGGGAACTTCGCCGTGGCGGGTGGCAAAGTTTTTCAGAAAATAGGTCAGTATCGTTGCATTGAACAGTTTTTCTCCTTTGGGGCTGAAACGGTAGCCGTCGTAGTTGTTGACGATGAGCTGCCATATTTCTTCGTAGCGTTCCTGGCTTCCGGTGTACTTGTCGAGCACGTAGCGCAGATAGGTTTCCGTTTCGGCATGGGTAAAGCCTAACATGTTGATGAAATCGGGATGTAGTGTCAGTATCTCGGCGATGTTATATCCACTGGTCAGATCGTCCATCGTCACAGGCAGCACACCGGTACAGAAACAGGTGCGGATACTGCCCTCACCGATACCTGCCTTGATTACTTTAAAAAAGGTGCGCAGGAAACTGTCGGCGGTGGTTACCTTCTCGTAGAGCGGATCGTTGTAAGAGGTCAGCAACTGGTTGGTGAAGTTGTCGTATTCGTCTATCAGAATGTAAACCGGAGGCAGTCCGTGTTCACGGGCATAAGTCAACGCTTCTTCCAGCATCTGCGCGGCATTTTCGCGGGTGGAAAACTGAAAGTCTCCGAAAAGGTCACGGTTGTGTGTCACCATGATTTCCACGGGGCCGCGATTCAGAATATTGAAGTTCTTCTCCAGCCCTTCCATGCTATCCGCCATCACCATTTTCGAGAAGTCGTAGCGGGCGATCATGTACCGGTTGTGCTCCGGTGTAGGATGGCTGCCGATGTATGTTCCTCCAAAGAGATCCTCAAACCGGTGGGTCAAGGTACGGTCGTAATAATGCGCCAAGGTAGATACCAACAAGCTCTTCCCGAAACGGCGGGGACGCAGGAACACGGGGGCTTTATAGGCCTCGAGACGCGGGATGTAATCCGTCTTATCCACATAATAAAAGCCACGGTCACGCATTTCGGCATAGTTGGCCACGGCATAGGGAATCGTTATACTTGCTTGAATTTTCATATCAGTCACAATTTATAAAAAGCCTCTCCCCAGCCCTCTCCGCAGGAGAGGGAGCAGGGAGATACTCCTGCCTATATTAACTACTAAACTAACTCAGCTCCCTCTCCCACGGAGAGGGTTGGGGAGAGGCTCTTCCCACGGAGAGAGCCGGGGAAAGGCTCTTCCCACAGAGAGAGCCGGGGAGAGGCTTCCAACAATTACAAAGTTACAAAACTTTTTCGTATTTACCCCGGGGCCGGTATAAACTTTTATCCCTCATGTTTTCCCTTTTCCTCCTCTCCCCTCTCCATTCTCCTATCTCTTATCTCCCCCTCTTATAGTTTTTTTATCTCGTCAATAGGCAGACCCGAAATTTGGGCAATGGTTTCGTCAGGAAGATTTAGTACGTTTTTCATATTACGGGCAATGGTAATTTTACTTTCTTTACGGCCTTCCTGAAGTCCTTCTTTACGTCCTTCTTCACGTCCTTCCTGAAGCCCTTCCTGAAGTCCTTCTTCGCGTCCTTCCTGAAGCCCCTCCTCACGGGCTGTTCCCAACACATCGTTTTGTATCATGATTGCATCTATGTGTCGGTCATAGGCCTGCCGCTCTGCAGGTTCCAGATTATAGTAGATCAGCTTTCTTCTCGCTTCCTCCAGTCCCGGTGCTTTGGTATCGGGGCGTATGATACCGGTTTTGAGATACTCGATCCACTCTTCCAACGGGGTGACTGCCGATTTATTGAACTCATTGACGCGAATGAGGAAATATTCGGGAAAGATCTCGGCCGGCAGCTTCCTGACGATGACTCCTTTCTCCTTGGTGGTCACTTGGAGGAAATCTCCGGTATGCACTCCCACGAAAGTGTTCTGACCGTGATACAGGTAGTCGTTGCCCTGCCCTATGTCAAAGTAAAGGATACTGATGGAATATACCTTTTTGACATCCGAGTAAATGCGTCCCAGTCCGATATGCTCGGTGATGGTTTTGGCCACTCCGTAGAGGATACGTTCCAGATAATAAATCTCGCGGGTATTCTGTATTTCTACAATGATGATTTCGTCCTTACTGTTGCGGGCTTTGATGTCTACCCGGTTGAACTTGTCTTCCGGACTCAGCTGGTTGCTTTCGCTCTCAAGAATCTCCAATATACGGATATTCTCTCCCAACAATACGGTAAGGAATCCCTCGAGCACCCCAAAATTAGCCTTATTCCTCAACAGGCGCTTCGCCGCCCAATCAAAGCGTATGTATCTGTCTTTCTGTTCCATATTCATATCCTCCGTTTTCTGCAAATATACGCAATAAAAATGAATGATGATTTATGAATGATGATTTATGAATGATGATTTATGAGTTATGATTTATGAGGTGCGGGGTGTGAATTACGTCCACAAAAATAAGTCATAATTCATAAATCATAATTCAAGAACCCCTTCTTCCGCGTTTTCCGGCAGCCAGCAGGCATTGTCGAACCGGGTCTCCCGCACCCTCCGTTCGGGTGGGGTCTGGGGAGACTTGTCCTCCTCACAGGGCAGATAGCGGCCGGATACGGGATCGTAGACGAATTGCGCTTCTCCCGGATGCCCCAAGTGCTTGAACTTCACTTTCTCCACATGGATGCGCACGACGCCCGTCGCATCATCCCGCTCCACCACCACTCCGAAATCGGCCTTGTTGTAAAAATCGGCCGAACCGTTTATGTCATACATTTCCGGTCGGGGCGTCTGCCCTGTTATCGCATTGCGGTTCATCTTGCGCGGATGGGCCACGAGCACTACCAGGCAGTGGTTTCGGGTGGCAAAGCCGGAGAGCCGGTTGAGCAGGGTCGAGAGATATTGCGTTTCGGTCTGTCCGGGCCGCATGTCGTGTTCGATCCGGTTCAAGGGGTCGATAACGAAGATGCGAATCCCCCGCCTTGCCACCAGTTCCCTACCCTTCGACAGGATGGCATCCACCGTGAAGTCCTCTTTGGGCAGGATATGGCATACGTGCTTTGCCAAGTAACGGGTGATACGCTCGTAAAGCCCCTCCGTCATTCCGAGACCGGGCTGGAAACGCCGGGCGGTGAGCTTCTCCGCCAACTTGCGGAGGTGGTAGACGATCGGGATGTTCTCCGGACTGAAAAAGCCGGCCGGCCAGTCGTGGCGCAGGCAAAGGCGGAGGACGAGCTCGTCCACCCATTCGGACTTTCCGGAGCCGGGAGTTCCGGTCACGATCAGCAGGCGCTGCAGTTCGAGGGTGCAGAGACTGTCGAAATTCTCCCATCCGGTCTCGGCGCCCGGACCGAAGCCGTTTTCGTAAAGGGCACGCAGCTCCACGGCAAGATCGTCGGCCGTGAAAGCGCCCTCGAGCGGCACCTCTTCGGCTTGCGACAGGGCGATGCGGAGACTCTCTACGCCATACTTCACCAGATGCTCGTTGGCATCCTTGCACTCCGGCCCGTAGGTGACGATGCGGCAGCGTTCGGGGCCGAAACGGCGGAGAAGTTCGGCACGCAGCTTCAAGCCTGCGGCATCGGTATCCACGGCGATGTAGATGAGCCGTTTGTTCTCGAAATGGCTCTCCACGAAACGGTCGAGCCAGGTGAGGTTTCCATTGGCGCCTGAGGGCACGGATATCGCATCCGCACGGCCGGTGGCGAGGAAGGAAGCGGCATCGAGCTCGCCCTCGGTGACGATGCATTCGGGGGTATCCGCGATGGCGTCGATGTTGTACGGGATAAGCTCGGCACCGGCGACCATCTTGAAATGCTTGGCGCCGCTACGATACTTGACATTGACCAGTGCACCCTCTTCGAAGTAGTTGAAACAAAGGCAGTTCTCCTGCTGTCCGGTCTGCGGCATCGTTTCCGTCTGTTCCGTGAACCGCAGCGCGGCGATGACGGACTGGGGGATGCAACGCTTTTCCACCAGCCAGCGCTCCATCCGTTCGGAGAGCAGCAGCGCGGCGGGATTGAACGTCGGGCGGCGGAAATGTGCCGGCACGGAAGAGGAGGAAGAGGCGGTTTTCCGCTTGCGGGCCTGCCGTTCTTCGCGTTCGCGCAGCTCGGTTTCGTCGGGCACATGGGCGCTCCATCCGCAATGATGGCAGTGGCACAATCCGGTGTCGAGGTTCACGGAAAGGGATTTGTCGCGTTTGTTGCGCCGCAGGTCGTGGCACTGCGGACAGTGAGTCTTTATTTTGCCGCCGGTACGTCCGGAGGTTTCGATGTTGAAAGAATGAAAATTTCTCATGTTTGAAAAAAGGCCTCTCCCCGACCCTCTCCGTGGGAGAGGGAGCAGGGAGATACTCCTGTTTATTAATTAATTAAATAATTGTTTGCTAAACTAACTTAGCCCCCTCTCCCACGGAGAGGGCTGGGGAGAGGCTCCCCACGGTTCTTACCGCCCCTAATCACCGTTTCCGGCACTTGCAAGGACGGTGCTCAGCGTGTCCATGCCTCCGTCTGGTCGTCCCACACCGCCCATGAGTTGGGGCGTGGCGGTGCATCGGCCGGAATGGGGCGTCCCATATAAGTGCGCTGCTCTCCGGCCAGCGTCTCGTAGCGGTAGGGATCGTTTTCTTCTCCGGCATCGGCCGTAATTTGCAGTTGCTTCACCGCCTGCCGCCCTTCATCGGATTTCATCCAGTACATGAACCGCCGTTTGGCATCGCTCAGTCCGGTCACCGTGTGCTCTTCGCCCCGCAGACGGAGAAAGGCGGTAAACGACGGGAGCAGTTGCGGCAGATCGGCGGCGAACTCCACTCCCCGCCCCGACAGGCGTGCCATGTCTTCGCACCACACCTGCTCGGAGGGCAAAAGGGCGATGGCTTCATCCATCGAAAGAACTCCCCTCACACGCTCTCTTGTGAGAGAGTTATTTTCTTGTTCTTCTCTTCTCTGCTCTTCTTTACGCGCGTTATGCAGGAAACGGGAGTTGATTATCAGCGCATTATCCTCCAAGCTCCCCCCGAGTTCCTTCGACATCTCGTCACGTTTGCTCAAGAAATTCTCCATTCTTTTTATCAATCCGACAGAAAAAAACATGCCGTTTTCTTCCGAAAAAAGATCATAGTTTTCGATAACGCGAACCACCACCGTTTTTTGCGTGTACCCCAATCTTGACACCAAGCCTGCGGTCTCGGTGACAGGCAGGCTAAAATCTGTCTGCAGCCGCAACAGTTCAATCAAAAGCCAATAGACGCCATATCCTCTCGCCCCTTCTTTTTGGAGAAGTTTTGCTAATTTCGGGTTGGTAGCCGAAGGGGCGTCGTGCTTGAAATAAAAATTCTGCTTCATAAATATATTTTTTAATGACGGACACAAATATCCGGCAGCAAAGCTCGGAAGTTGTTTTCATATATCTGTTACGGTTTTTAGTAACAAATATTTCCTTTTTATTTTGTCACTTTGCACGGTTATTTAAAAAGTGAAATCATTATGAAGAAAAAAAAACTTAAAAAAAGAATCATTTACCAGAGTGATACCGACATGATACGTCGGACAGTTCAGGAAATCAGCCGGATAGCTGGAAGAAACCTTTTGCTCTACCGGTGTCACTGCCATCTCACCCAACGGGAAGTCTACTATCAGACCGGAATCAATTACCCTTTGATCTCCAATTATGAAAAAGAGATAAAAAACATGTGCGTCTACTCGTTCCTGATCACTTTTTATCGGGATACGTGCAGGTATCTCGAGATAGGCGATCCGGAAGGGATCGTACAAATTTCGAACAAGTTGCTGGAGATACTGTTTTAAAGCCTCTCCCCGGCCCTCTCCGTGGGAAAAGCCTCTCCCCAGCCCTCTCCGTGGGAAAAGCCTCTCCCCAGCCCTCTCCGTGGGAGAGGGAGCTGAGTTAGTTTAGTGATCGATTAATTAATATTAGTGACCGATTAATTTAATATTAGTGACCGATTAATTGATAAACAGGAGTATCTCCCTACTCCCTCTCCTACGGAGAGGGCTGGGGAGAGGCTTTTATTATTTACCGCTAATCCGTACCGGTTTCTTTGAATTTATCGATTATTATGCTTAAATTTGCCTTTATTATAAAAGGCTGTTTTGCTTCTTAATTCCGGAATGAGGGAGGTTATGGATTAAGAAAAAAGACAAACTCCGATTTTTTATTCCATTAAAAACGAATTTCAAGAGAAACCCATCTATATGAAAGTGTTAATTGTATTCAGAGAAGACGACACAGACAATCTCTTCGTCCCTGTACTCTGCGAAGCCATCCGCAAGCAGGGCATCGACGTGCATTGTTCCGGCCGGGATTTCTGGGAAAAGGATGAACCTTATGACATCATCCATTTTCAATGGCCCGAAGAGGCGGTGGGATGGAACTGTACGGACATCTCCGTGATAGACCGTCTGCGGCAGCGCATACGCCACTTCAAAGACGGCGGGAGCAAGATCGTCTATACAAGGCACAACGCCTGTCCGCACTACAATGCCAATCCGGTCATCCGGCAGGCATACGGGCTCATCGAATCGTGCAGCGACGTAGTGGTGCATATGGGGCGATACAGCAAGGAGGAATTTGGAAAGGCGCATCCCGGCAGCCGGAATGTCATCATCCCCCACCATATCTACGAAAACACCTACAACGAAAGCATCTCACGCGAAGAAGCCCGCAGGCACTTAGGGCTTCCGGCCGATAAAATGATCATCACCGCCTTCGGAAAATTCCGCAACCGCGAAGAGATCCGCATGGTGCTGGACGCCTTCTCCGCCTTGCGGAATAAAAGAAAGTTCCTGCTGGCCCCCCGGATGTTCCCGTTTGCCAAACATCCCGGGCAGCGCAATCCGCTGAAAAGGCTCCTTTCGCTGGCCGGATACTACCTTGTACCGGCTCTGCTCCGCCTGAGAAACATCCGGGCAGGCGCCAACGGCGAACTGATCGACAACGACGAGCTCCCCTACTACATCGCCGCGTCGGACGTGATATTCGTGCAGAGGAAACGGATACTGAACTCGGGCAACGTCCCTTTAGCTTTCCTGTTCCGGAAAGTGGTGGCAGGCCCGGACAACGGGAATGTGGGCGAACTGCTGCGCGAGACCGGAAACCCGGTTTTCTCTCCCGACGACAACGCCGGCATCGTACGTGCGCTGGAACAGGCCGGACGGCTGGCGGAACAGGGCAAGGGAGAAGAGAATTACCGCTACGCCCGGCAGCATATGAATCTCGAGGTGGTGGCAAACGCATATATCGACGCTTATGGCAAGTAATCTCAAGCAACAGCTCTTTTCCGGTGTCTTCTACACCGCGCTCGCCAAGTATAGCGGCATCGTCATCTCCCTCGTCGTGGCCGGAGTACTGGCCCGCCTGCTCACGCCCGACGACTTCGGCATCGTAGCCATCGCCACGGTCATCATCGCCTTTTTCAGCATCTTCACCGACATGGGCATCTCGCCCGCCATCGTGCAGAACAAGGCATTGACGGAGAAAGACCTGTCGGACATCTTCTCCTTCACCCTCTGGATGGGCGCCGGCCTTTCGGTGCTTTTCTTCGCCGCCTCGTGGCCCATTGCCGCCTATTACGAAAGCCCCATCCTGCGCACCCTGTGCCAACTGCTCTGCGTGAACCTCTTTTTCGCTTCGGCCACCATCGTGCCCAACGCCCTGTTTTTCAAGAACAAGGAGTTCAAGTTCATCGCCCTCCGCAGCTTCGCCGTGCAGGTGGCCAGCGGCACGGCCGCCGTCATAGCCGCCTTGAACGGCGCGGGACTGTATGCGCTGATCATCAGCCCGATCCTCTCCAGCATCCTCCTTTTCATCATCTCGCTGAAACGCTACCCGCAACACCCCGCGATGACGCTCGGATGGGGCGCCCTCCGCAAGATATTCTCCTACTCCGCCTACCAGTTCCTTTTCAACGTCATCAACTACTTCAGCCGCAACCTCGACAAGCTGCTGATAGGCAAGTACATGGGCATGTCGGAATTGGGATATTACGAGAAGTCATACCGCCTGATGATGCTGCCGTTGCAGAACATCACCCAAGTCGTCACCCCGGTGATGCACCCCATATTCAGCGATTACCAGAACGACCTGAACCGGCTTGCCTCGGCCTACGAACGCATCCTGCGCCTGCTCGCCTTCATCGGGATACCACTCAGCGTGCTGCTGTTCTTCACGGCCGAAGAGGTGACGCTGATCATCTTCGGTCAGCAATGGCTGCCGTCCGTGCCGGTGTTCCGCATACTCACGCTCTCGGTCGGCGTACAGATCATCCTCTCCTCCTCCGGAAGCATCTTCCAGGCTGCCGGAGACACGCGCAGCCTGTTCGCCTGCGGGGTATTCTCGTCCGTGCTCAACGTGACGGGGATGCTGCTCGGCATCTTCTGGTTCGGCACGCTGGAAGCCGTGGCATGGTGCATCGTCACCACGTTCTGCATCAACTTCATCCAGTGCTACTGGCAGATGTACCGCGTGACGCTCCGGCGAAGCATGTGGACACTGCTGCGCCAGTTCACATCGCCCATCATTGCAGGCATGCTCATAGCGGCCGCCCTCATCCCGCTACATTACTTGACAAACAACGGGAATATTTTTCTCACGTTTATATTGAAAAGTATCGTAAGTTTCACTATCTTTGGGATTTATATACAAATCACGCGCGAGTATGACCTGATGGGAAAGATACAAAAAATAGCGCACAAACGAAAAAAGTAAAATAACTAAAGAAATCCTTAAAGCAAACAATGAAATTATTATTTCTTATCTTTCACGGATTTGACGAAGCAAACGGTATCAGCAAAAAAATCCGATACCAGACAAAAGCACTGCGCGAATGCGGGGCGGACGTACGGATGTGTTATTACCAGATCACAGACGACGGCAACCGGCGTTGGATGGTAAACGATGAAGTGATAGCCGATCTCGGATCGGGAAAGATGGCAAAGGCCAAAAAAAGGTTTTTCTTTCGTCCCATCTGCGAGTATGCGCAACGCGAAGGCATCGAGCTGGTATACATCCGGTCTTTTCACAACGCCAATCCTTTCACAATCAACCTGATAAAAGAACTTAAACGGCAAGTGAGGCATGTGGTCATGGAAATCCCCACGTATCCTTATGACCAGGAGTACGCCAGCACCGGAATGAAGCTGAAACTCTACATCGACCGCCTGTTCCGCAAAAAACTGGCGAAGCAACTGGACGCAATCGTCACCTTTTCAGCAGCAAAAACCATTTTCGGCATTCCGGCCATACGCATTTCCAACGGCATCGACTTCGATGCCGTGCCACTCAAGCAGCACATGAACGACACTTCGGACGAACTGCATCTGATAGGGGTGGCCGAAGTGCATTATTGGCACGGATTCGACCGCCTGGTGCGCGGACTGGCCGCCTACTACGACCGCGGACGATCCTACAAAGTGTATTTCCACATCGTAGGCGAACTGACGGGCGAACGCGAACGGAAAGAAATACTGCCCCTCATCCGTGAACACGGGCTGGAACCCTACGTCATTCTGCACGGAGCCCGGCATGGCCTCGAATTGGACGAGCTCTTCGAACATGCCGATTTCGGGATAGGCAGCCTGGGCCGCCACCGGAGCGGCATCACCCACATCAAAACATTGAAAAACCGTGAATATGCCGCACGCGGGCTTGCGTTCGCCTATTCGGAAACCGATGAGGACTTTGACGACAAGGCATACGTGATGAAAATTCCGGCGGACGAGACAGCAGTGGACATCGACGGCATAGTGGCCTTCTGCCGGTCGCTGCCGATGACCGGCCGGGAGATACGCGACAGCATCGGAAATCTGTCGTGGAAGTGCCAGATGCAGAAAGTATTGTGCGAAGTAGTGCCGTGCACGAAGACGCCGGCACTGCCTGTTCCACCTCAAAACATCAGAAAAATATGATACCCAAACGAATACACCTCTGCTGGCTGAGCGGCGACCCTTATCCTCAGAAGATACAAAAATGTATCGACAGTTGGAAAATCCATCTGCCGGACTATGAAATCATGCTATGGGACTTGAAACGGTTCGACATCGCGCAAGTGCCTTGGGTAGAGCAGGCCTTTCGGGTCAAGAAGTATGCTTTTGCCGCAGACTACATCCGCCTGTACGCCCTCTACAACTACGGCGGCATTTATCTGGACTCGGACGTGGAAGTCTTGAAGAGCTTCGATCCGTTGCTGGATCTCCCCTACTTCGTCGGTGCGGAAAACGCAGGCACGATCGAAGCCGCCATAATCGGGGCCGAAAAAGGATGCGACTGGATAAAGGCCTGTCTGGACTACTATAAAGGAAGAAATTTCATACAGGAAAACGGACAGATGGATATCCGCATGCTGCCGGAAATCATGAACGAAACCATCCAGCGCTTCAAGCCGGTGGTCAATCTGACGGGCAGCAACATCGACGCACTGAAGGGTCTGGATATGGAAAAAGCCGTATATGTGCTGCCCAACGATTTTTTCTCTCCGAAGATATTCGACTCCAGAGAGGTGATCGTCACCGGCAACACCTATGCCATCCATCACTATCAGAATTCCTGGTTCTCACACCAGGCGTTCATTTACTACCGCACGAGAACCTTCTTTATAAAGCTATTCGGATACAATTGTATCCGGCGCATCGAGAAACTGATTCTAAAAAGATAACCTCAAAAAGCAGAATATGAAGAAATGGTACAGCAAATACCTGCAAGTCTACGAGAAACCCTTCTCCTATGCACCGGCGGCAGTCGTCGAAGAAGTGCGCGGCAAACTGGCCGGATTGCAGTCCGAACAGCCACTGGTCACCGTATCCCTGATCGGATACAATGAAGAACGGCATCTGCTGGCCTGCCTGTGGTCGCTGAGCGAGATGCAGTGCCGCTATCCGGTAGAAATCATCGGGGTAGACAACGAATCGAAAGACCGCACGGCCGAGATATACCGGGCCACCGGAGTGCCTTATTACACGGAAACGCGGCACAGCTGCGGTTTCGCACGCCTGTGCGGGTTGAACCATGCAAGGGGAAAATACCACATCAACATAGATTCGGATACCCTGTATCCGCCCCGCTACGTAGAAACGATGGTGGAAGCCCTCGAACGTCCCGGTATCGTGGCCGTCAGCTCACTGTGGAGCTACATCCCCGACAAGGAGCACTCATGGCTGGGACTGAAATTCTATGAATTCGCCCGTGACACGCACCTGTGGCTGCAAGCATTCAAGCGTCCGGAACTGAGCGTGCGCGGACTGGTGTTTGCTTATCGCACCGATCTGGCGCAGAAAACGGGTATCCGCACGGATATCATCCGTGGCGAAGACGGCTCATTGGCACTGGAATTGAAAAAGTATGGAAAGATCGCTTTCGTACGCAAACGCCGGGCACGCGCAGTGACGGGATATGGCACGGTGGGCACTGACGGAACCCTGCTGAACAGCTTTAAAGTACGCGTAGCCGGAGCGATGAAAAACATCACCGGATTGTTTACTCAAAAAGAAAAATATGAGGATGAGGATTCCAACTTGATAAAATAACCGGTAAAACTCATAAAGTATGAAAAGAAGAACACCATACGACAGAGATAATTTGCACATAAAAAAGAGAGACTGGGTATTGGAAGTCGGTCCGGGACACAACCCGTCTCATCGCGCCAACGTTGTAACTGAAAAGTTTACAGACCAGAATTATCACCGATGTGGAGATATGAAGATCTATCCACACCAGATATTTGCCAATGCGGATGGTGAAAACTTACCGTTCAAAGACAAAGAGTTCGATTATGTCATCTGCAACCAAGTGTTGGAACATGTAGAGAATCCCGAAAAATTTATCAGCGAACAATGCCGGGTAGCATCCCGGGGATACATGGAAACTCCCAGCCTGTTGGGGGAATTTCTATTTCCGAAGAAATCGCACCGATGGATTATACTGGATATAGACAACAAACTCGTACTCTTTGAGAAAAGTAAAATGCCCGACCATTATGAAAATAACTATGGTGAGCTATTCCTGAATTACCTGCCTTACCAATCGTTGATATACAAGCTGCTCTGGTTTACCGAAGGAGACCTGATGCTGAACCGGTACGAATGGGAAGAAAAAATCGATTTCATCGTAAACCCGACGGATGAATACTATCTGCGCTTTTTTACCAAGCCGTGGAACAAAGAGATGGTAAGGAAACTATACCCGCCACGTAGTCCTTTTAAGGAATTACACAAGACCTTTGCTGCGTTATGGTATATCATGTGGACCAAATTCAGGCACAAATTCTTTGAACGCCACCAACCTATACTTTTAAGCGAATATATGAAAAATAAATAAAGCTACAAATATGAACCATAAACTGATATTTTATTGTATCTGTATGTTGCTGTTCACCTCCTGCATAAAACAAATCAACTTGTATACCGGAGATGATGAACAACATGAAGGCGGCAATAATGATGATGACAAGGAAAAGCCTCAGGAACAGACCTATCTTTATCCTTTCGGCAACGAAGTGCAGGGAGATATCACAGCCGGCATCTTCATAAAGGTAAAGGATGCCCCACAAGTTCCACTGAAAGCCGGTATGCCTTGTTTGAAATACAACAAGCCGCTTCTGCTGCTGTTGGTGCAGGACGACTGCAAGCAATCGGCCTACTGCCGCACGTGGGCCGCCATCAACGGAAAGCCGGTATCCAATTCCGACCCGTATCCCACCCCCACCGTTCAGGAACCGGATAAAACGGCACAACTATATTACAACTCCGCCCATCTGAGAAAAGGAGACCTTCCACCCAATGTACTCCCTGCCGTCCGCACTTTGGGAAGCACTGACGGAACGGGGAAAGAGGTCAGGTTCGCATTTACCACCACCCTGTCCGCAGAAGAAGAGTGGATGGACCAAGACGTGGATGTGAATCCCGGATACGAGAAGGATTATTACCGCTTTTTCATGAAAAGAGGGCTGAACTGGGACGAAATAAAAGAGATGCTGAACTACGGTGTCGGAATCGCCTTTCATGATGTAATGGCCGAAAACGTAAACGACGTGGAGGAAATCAAACAGCATTACGGCATAGCGCAAAGCAAAATACAGGAACAACTGGCAGGGAGAAAATGCAAGATGCTGGCCCGCCCTAATGGAAACGACACCTATATAGATGCCGCCCTGCAATATGAAGATATCCGAACCATGGCAACCGAATCGAACGGAGAAGACTTATACCCGTTCAGAGCAATAGAGAGCCTGGACAAAGTGGCGCTCAACAGATCGTTCGAAGAGGTACAGGAAAACATAAAAGACGAAATACGGCAGCAACGAAGAGCACCCGAGAGGAACCGCAAAGCCGTCCATATAGGCGTGCACAACACCGACAATGACTGGATAAAGTTGCTCGAATGGATCAATGATAACTACGGGAAAGACGGTGACGACTCCGTCTGGTTCCCCTCACAGGAAGAGTATTACGAATACAATTATTATCGCACGCACGGAAATGTGAAAGTCGAACAGACTGACGAACATACCATCAAGCTGACCGTACACTTGCCAATCGGGGAATGCTTCTATTACCCTTCGGTCACCGTCAATCTGAGCGGTCTGAAAAAAGAAGATATCGTCTCCGTCGAAACGGATGATGCCGTCAGCGGGCTTTCCTACAATAACTTCGAAGAAGGAATCATGCTGAACATCGACTGCCGGAAACATTTGGCAGAACATGCCACCCACTTTGTAGAGCAATACGAGAAAGACCGAAGCAATGCCTCCAACAAAGCGGATGCCCTCTACTTCGTGGGGATGCTGAAAGACTCGGAAAGAAAAACCGCATTACTCAACAGAATACAATAAAAATAATTACCCGGCAGAATAATATAATGAAACAGATATGCCATGAATACAAAAAATATATACCATGAATAATTCCCTTTGGATCGAAATCATCTTTTGGACAGCCCTTTTCATCGTGTTCTACACCTATTTAGGTTATGGCATCGTGCTCTGCCTGCTCGTCAAGCTCAAAGAACTTTTCGTGAAGCCCGTGAGACGCGTGCTGCCGGCAGCAGACCGGGATCTGCCCGAAGTGACCCTTTTCATCACCGCCTTCAACGAAGAGGACATCGTAGACGAAAAGATGGCGAACTCCCTCGAACTGGACTATCCCGAGGAGAAACTGCACATCGTGTGGGTGACGGATGGCAGCGACGACGGCACGAACGAGCGTCTGCGCACCCGTTGGGAAGGGAAAGCCACCGTCTTCTTCCAACCCGAACGGCAGGGAAAAACCGCCGCCATGAACCGGGGGATGAAACTGGTGGATACCCCTATCGTCGTGTTCACCGACGCCAACACGATGGTGAACCGGCAGGCGGTCCGCGAAATCGTGCTCGCCTTTGAAGATCCGCGCGTAGGCTGCGTGGCCGGAGAAAAACGCATTGCCGTACAGGCAAAAGACAATGCCGCCTCCGGAGGAGAAGGCATCTACTGGAGATACGAATCCACCCTGAAAGCGCTCGATGCACGGCTGTACTCCGCCGTAGGAGCTGCGGGAGAATTGTTTGCCGTGCGCCGGGAGCTGTTTGCAGAAATGGAACGCGACACGCTGCTGGACGATTTCGTACTGTCGCTGCGCATCGCCATGCAAGGATACATCATCGCCTACTGCACGGAAGCATATGCCATCGAAAGCGGTTCGGCAGACATGCGCGAAGAAGAAAAACGGAAAGTACGCATCGCCGCCGGCGGACTGCAATCCATCTGGCGGCTGCGCCCCCTGCTGAACCCGTTCCGCTACGGGATACTGAGCTTCCAGTACGTATCCCATCGGGTGCTGAGATGGTCCGTCACCCCCTTCCTGCTGTTCCTGCTGCTGCCGCTCAATGCGCTGCTCCTGCTGATGAAGGGGCTTGCAGGCGATTCCTGTACCTTGTACGGTGTCCTGTTGGTACTTCAAATCCTGTTCTACGTCCTCGGCCTGTGGGGTTACTATCTGTCTACCAAACAGATAAAGAACAAGCTCCTGTTCATCCCCTACTACTTCCTCTTCATGAACGTCAACGTACTGAAAGGAATCGGCTACCTGAAGAAAAAACGCGGAACAGGCGTGTGGGAAAAAGCCAAAAGAAGTTCCGAATCATGATTCATAAGTCATAAATCATAAGTCATAAATCCTATAAATCTATACACACATGAACAGAATATTGCATCATCCGCAAAACGCCCGGAGAATTCTCCGGATAACGGCCGATACAATGCTATTGGTCTCTCAGGAAGGCGTTTGCATAGACATCGACACACACAGCGATCTTTGGTTTTTGAAGGAGGAGCTCCTCCTGGGAAAGAACGTATTCGACCTGTTGCCCCTGCACACGCGGGAGAAGCTGGTACCGACTTTCCGGAGCGTGGTCGACGAACAAAAAACCGTCAGCCGGAATTACAGGCTGGAGCTGCCGGACGGCACCTATTATTTCAAGTGCATCATGCATCCGTATGACGACATGGTGCTATGCCAATACCGGGACATCACTGCACGGAGCAACGTCAAACTGCAACTGGAACGCACAAACCGCGAGCTGAAAGCCATCCAGAAAGCAGCACAGATCGGCCGGTGGAAATATGCCAGCAATGAACGCATCTTCTACTATCAAGGCTATACCGATATCCTCTGTTCCGAAGAATTGCAGTCCATCCCCATCGACCGCTATTGTGAGCTGGTGGTGGAAGAAGACAAGGCCGTGTTTGCCCAATGGCTCGAGAACAACGAACGGCAACCCGACGAGAATGGCGCAAGCTACCGCATCAGCCACAAAGGCAGCATCTATTACCTGCAAATCCAGACCTGCGTCCGGGAGGAACAGCCCGACGGCACGTACTATATAGAAGGCTATATACAGAACGTGACGGACATACAACGCCACCGGAATGACATCAACACCCTCACACATGCCATCGACAATGCCAAAGAGAGCATATTTGCCGCCCGCGAAGACGGTACGCTGATATTTACCAACAGGCTGTTCCGGCAGAACCACAGGATACAGGGCGACCGGGAACTCAGCTCTTATAAGATTTACGAGTTGGCAGGAGACATGTCCGGCTCGAATGCCTGGCAACGCAGATGTGAACAGACGAAAGAGAAAAACTACACCGACTTCATCGCCTATCATCCGGTGCCGGACAATACGGAAATACAAGCTTTTGAAGGGACGATGTATCATGTCACCAGTGATGAGGGCGAGGTCAGTTATTGGTCGTTCACGCATGACATTACGGAACGCCTGCGCTACGAGTCGCAGATCAAACGGCTGAACCGGATCATGGACACCACGATGAAGAATCTCCCGGCAGGCATCGTTGTGAAAGATATCAATAACGACTTCCGCTACGTATACCGCAACCGGGAAGCATATAATCAGGAAGCATATAACCGGAAAGCATCTGATCAGGAAGCATCCGATCATGGATCATACAGTCAAGGATCATCCAGCCGGAAAATATTCAATCAGGAAGCATCCGATCAGGAAGTCAGCACGGAAAATGCCATCGGCAAAAACGATTTCGATTATTATCCGCCGGAACTGGCCGAACAGAAACGGAAAGAGGACATGGAAATTGCAGCCACCGGAACAGGCAAACACTGGATATTGGAAGGCAAAGACGAAAACGGCAACCTCCTCATTCTGGACAAACAGAAGATAAAGGTAGACAGCAAAGACTTCTCACCGGTCATCATCAGCATCGAATGGGACATCACCCAACTGGAACTGATGAAACGCGAACTGCAGGCCTCCAAAGAGAAAGCAGAAACATCGGACAAGCAGAAATCGGCTTTCCTTGCCAACATGAGCCATGAGATACGTACTCCGTTGAATGCCATCGTAGGTTTCTCCCGCATCATCGCCGAAAGCGAAGATGCCGACGAGAGGAAAGCATACTACGAAATCGTAGACGCCAACAACGAACGGTTACTGCAACTCATCAACGAGATACTCGACCTGTCGAAAATCGAATCGGGCATCGTGGAGTTCTCCTCCGGCCCCGTGAAGCTGCACAAGCTCTGCAAAGAGATATACGATGCACACATATTCCGTACACCGGACGGAGTGGAACTGATCTATGAACCATCGGACGAGATACTTGTTATCGATTCGGACAAGAACCGCATCTTCCAGGTGATTTCCAACCTGATAGGAAACGCCTTTAAATTCACCAAAGAAGGGAGCATCAGCTACGGATACCGGCGGGAGGGCGAACGGATCGTTTTCCATGTGACGGACACCGGCACGGGCATTGCCCCCGACAAGGTGGGAAAGGTCTTCGAACGTTTCATGAAGCTGAACAGCACCGCACAAGGCACGGGGTTGGGGCTTTCCATCTGCAAAACGATCATCGAACGGCTGGGTGGCGGGATCTCCGTAACCTCGGAGCCGGGCAAGGGAAGCACATTCAGCTTTTGGCTACCGGCAAAGGAGGTAGAGAATCCGGAAGATACCTGTCCGGAGCTATTTGCCGATGCCCCGCCCGCAAACCCGGAAAACGGCAATCCGGGAGGTGCCAATCCGGGAGGTGCCAATTCGGGAGGTGCCAATTCGGGAGGTGTCAATTCGGGAGGTGTCAAGCCTACCCTCCTCATCGCCGAGGATACAGACAGCAATTACGAACTGCTGCATGCCATTCTCGGAAAGATGTATAACTTGGTACGTGCCCGGGATGGCATGGAAGCCGTTACCTTATTCGATGAAATCAAACCGGATCTGATTCTGATGGATATCAAAATGCCGAATCTGAATGGCCTGGAAGCTACAAAAATCATCCGCGAACTTTCTCCGGAAGTGCCTATCATCATGCAGAGTGCATTCGCCTACGAATACGACCGGAACGCCGCCAAGGATGCCGGTTGCAATGAATTCATAACGAAGCCGATAGCACAGGACAAGCTGAAGATGATAGTGAAAAGGCTGCTTTATTCAGTTAAAAGCCTTGTCCAGTTGAAAGTTGAGAGTTGAAAGTTGAAAATTACTATGCAGCGTGGCAGTATTTGTTCAGTTGAAAATTGAGAGTTGAAAGTTGAAAGTTACTATGCAGCATGGCAGTATTTGTTCAGTTGAAAGCCTTGTTCAGTTGAAAGTTGAGAGTTGAAAGTTGCTATGCAGCGTGGCAGTATTTATTCAGTTGAAAGCCTTGTTCAGTTGAAAGTTGAAAGTTGAGAGTTGAAAATTACTATGTAGCGTGGCAGTATTTATTCAGTTGAAAATTAGGAGTTGAAAGCTGCCATGCAATATGACAGTATTATTTAGTTAAAAATTAAGTAACGAACATAAAACTTCCCCTCCCTTCGGGGAGGGGGCAGGGGGAGAGGCCCATGGGAAAAAAAGCCGTATCAAAACTATTTTATCACCTATCCATCTTATCAACCTTCCTATTGGCAGGTATTACCCTTGCCGGAGCTTTCTCCGGCCAACTGTCTCCTGCCGGACACATCCGCTTTGCCTTTATCGGCTTGGCATTGCCCGTATTGCTGCTGATCAACTTCGCAGCACTTATCTATTGGGCTATGCGGCTACGTGTCTGGCTACTCATCCCCCTCATCGCCATCTTAGGCAATTGGGGATATCTGAGCCGGGTCATCCGGTTCTCTTCTCCGCCCCCCTCCCTCGCGGCATTCACCATCGCCACTTACAACGTAGATGCCTTTAATGGAGATCAGACCGGATATTCCTGCAAAGAAATAGCCCGGTATATGGAAGAACAGCACGCAGATATCCTCTGCATGCAGGAGTTCGGCAGCAATCGCGAATTCAATGTAGATAGTGTGAAAAAAGCCTTTTCCACATGGCCTTATTACTCTATTCCCCAAGCTCCCGCCGGAACACCGATCCTGCAACTCGCCGTATTCAGCAAGTATCCCATACTCAGCCAGCAACTCATCACATACCCCGACAGTAAAAACTGTAGCATGTGGTGCGACATCGACATCAACGGAAAACGTATCCGGATATTCAACAATCACCTCCAGACAACCGAAGTAAGCAGCAACAAACGGACGCTGGAAAAGGAACTTAAAAAAGACAATACCACCGGAACCGAACATGCCATCCTCAAACTCACCGACGGACTGGAAGAGAACTTCGTGAAACGTGCCGCCCAAGCAGAGCATATGCACAAGCTGATAACCGCCTCCCCCCACCCCACACTGGTGTGTGGCGACTTCAACTCCCTGCCCTCGTCATATACCTACCACACCATGAAAGGCAACCGTCTGAAAGATGGTTTCCAAACCTGCGGCCACGGTTACATGTACACCTTCCGCTATTTCAAGAGACTGCTCAGAATCGACTATATCTTCCACAGCGAGGAGCTGGAAGGACTGGATTACTTCTCTCCGGAGCTGGATTACAGCGATCACAATCCGGTGGTAATGCGGATGAAGATCAAGTAAACGGAAAGGGTATCCCAACCCCTTATAAATGAAAAGCCCACGCTACAACTATCTGTAACGTGGGCGATTTCATTCTATGACTCTATGTGAAATCCTTACTTAGGAATGCCTACATATACATTATCAATCTGACAAGTAGTCGTGAGTCCGGTAGCGTTGTCGCCGATATAACGGAAACCGACGTAGATCGTCTGACCGATATACGATGCTAAATCCACACTATACGAAGTAAATGACTTGTCATTTGTTTTGTCTAAGTTGTCCGGAGTGACATCGACCCAGGTAGCCGAAGATATGCTTGACGGATCACCGTTGAAGTCGGTAGAAATCATCAGCGTAAACACATCTCCTGCCAGATATCTGTACTCAAAATCAAAGTTCAATACCATCTCCTTCTGCATGACCAGTGCCGGAGTAATCAACCATGTCTCCAACTCGCCGTTGTTATAGGCTGTGATATTAGCATATCTGTTATTCTGATACGATCTGTACTCCCAAGATTTTTCACCTTTCACCTTGCTGTTGCACCAGCCCTCCAAAACAACATTGTCATAATCTTTCCCTTTCTCAAAGTCTTCATTCACCAAGATATCCGGAATGTCGCTCGGAAGGGTCACAGTCCACGCACTCTTATCATTGTCTACCACCGCACGTGCCTCTTTCACGACAGTCGAAGTCTCTGATACTTCACGGGCAATATGGATGTTGTCCAACTGGATAGTGGTCGTTTTTGTATCGGCAGCACCCGAATATTTGAATGCAATATTGATAGCCTTTCCTTCATATGAAGATAAGTCCATCTCACCGGCAGGCCCTAACTTGCCATAGGCATTGTCCGGTTCTTTAGGGATGTCAAAATTTTCGGTGACATCCTCCCACGTAGTGTATTTGGAAGTCACATCCGAGCTTGAACCGGAAAAGTCTTCGGAGATGAATACTTGTAGACAATCTCCTTTGTAATATCCGACACAGACGTCAAAGCTCAATTTATCCCCTTTTACCACCGTATACTTGGGAGTGATAAGCCAGGCTTCGGTAGTTTCGGCATCACCGTTCGCCATCTGGGTATATGCATTTCCACTGTATATCTTGTTTATCCAAGTCTTCTCACCGGTAAAATAATTCATCCAGCCGTCAATCTCCGTATTGGCCCCATTTACAAAGTTTCTTTGAAAATCTTCATTAAAGCCTACTTCATCAGAATAAGATGTCTTAAGCAGATTATATTTAATGGTCGCTTCCGAACCCTTTTCTGCCGTATAATAGGTAGAATTCATCCATTTCTCCAGATTTATCTTAGCAGGAGCCGTAGGATCATCGGAATTGTCTTCACCATCAAGAAATCCGCCTGTCGATGTGTAATCACCGGCGTAAGTCAATTCTAATTTCAATACGTTTCCCGGACTATATTCTTTCATTCCGTCAAATTCGGGTTCATGGTTACATGAAACGAATACAAGCGCCAACGCTGCAGTTGCCAATATTATTTTTTTCATACTTGTTATATTCTTTATTATCATAAAATTAGAATCTGATCTTCATACCCATAGACCAAGTACGACCGAAACCATAGAACACAGTTGCGTCTTTCCATCCGTGACCACCGGTCTTTGCACCATTGTCCGTAGCATCGGTAATATACTGCTCATTCAACAGATTGTTGCAATTGGCTGTCCAGGTTGCATCGATACCGCCAAGATTGAACTTGTAGCTGATACCCGCATCAAAAGTAAAGAAAGAAGGGATACGCCAAGGTTGTGCCACATCTACCGGATCTCCATTCAAAGTGCTGGTAGTAATCAGACCTGCAATATCGTATTCAGAATAGTTACGTCCATTGAATAATCCGCCTACAAAGACACGAAGACCTTTCAGCACCTCATAATTCACATCCAGAGATGCCGTTGTCTGGGCAGCGTTACCAATCTTCACCCCTTTTGTATTCATCAGCAACCGTGCATGTTCGTCCGAGCCGGGAGTTACCGGTTTCATGCTTTTATCAACGGCCTGGCCTTGTCCGTCATACATATAACCCAATACATTGTCTTTCGTCATAGTCCAATCACCGAAAGAGAACATACCGTTGATTGTCAGCGAACGGACCGGACGCAGAGTGAAGTCCAACTCGATACCCTGGTGCAATTCACCCACACCGTTCAAGTATACGTAAGAACTTTCCTGCGATACCGACAGGCGCTTTTGAATTGTACGGTCGTCCCAAGTGGTACGGTACAGATTCAAATTGGCGGAGAAAATAGAAGAAACGAATCCGTAACCCAGTTCAAAAGAGAAAACACCTTCGTTCTTACAATTAGGATTGAGCGCATTGCTTGTCTGGGAATTAAGGAAAATACCACCTGAGAAATAAGGAGTACGGGAGTAGTAGCCGATGTTGGCAAATACGTTATGATGGCTGTCAATATTATAGTTTACACCACCTTTTACTCCATAACCGACTTTCGTTTTCTTTGCAGACTTTTCATTGTCTGTATAGAAATAACCCTTACGCCAGTTCGAAGCGGCATTCACGTTTCCGGATACGATAACGGATAGCTTATCCTGAGAATATTCAGCCTGTCCGAAAGCACCGTATTGTGCTATATAGCTGTCAAAGTTACGGTAAACAACGTCACCTACCCCTAAGCGCTCGTTCTGCCAGGCGATATCATCCTTTTTATATCCTACATTTTTTCTATCCGGATCGACAATAAAGTCTCCTCCCAACAGATCTACAATTTCAGCTTTGTGTCCGCCGTTATAGTAACGGAGGTCTATACCACCCTGCAGGTTCAGGTAATCATTCACCTGGTTGGTATAAGTTGAAAGAAGTCCGTACCACAAGTGAGTATTCATGTTTTTGGCCAAAGCGACTTTACTTCCATTGTCGGAAGCCGCGTTTTCTTCCATAATAGCAGCATAATTCATCGTTCCGTCTATCCTGCGATAAGTGGTATTCGGGATACCGGCTGTTGCCCCGTAAAGGCTGCTGGTATTACCTACACCCCGATATCCGAAGCCGTCGCCAATAGACATATACACGGAAGAAGAAAGGCTCGACTTGCGGTCGATATCCCAAACGTGATTCAAAGAAATCTGTGGCTTATGGTAAGAGTTATAGCTGGTACCGGTCATGCCTTTACCATTAATGTCATATCCGTAAGCAGCATTATAGCGATAGCCCAAACCTTGATTTACCTTCTTCTGCTTGTCCCACTCTTCGATGGTCAGCTCGTCATAACGCTTATTGTGAGTTTGGGGAGCACCCGTTGCTGTCAGAGACAGAGAATGACTGTCACCGATACGCTTGGATATATTAATAAACCAGGAATATGCGTCAAACTCACATCCTTGGATATATCCGTCACCCCATGTCTTAGAACCTAAAACAGAAAAGGCCCAGCCATCCTTTGTCAATCCGGAAGAAAGGCTGAACAATACTTTATTATATCCGTCATTACCCATACCATAGGATAATGTACCGCCTTTTTGCGCATCGGTAGAGTTTGTTATAACATTGATAGAACCACCCACCGACGGGGAAGAAAGCTTAGAAGCACCCAATCCTCTTTGCACCTGCATAGAACGGGTTACATCAGACAAGCCTGCCCAGTTGGACCAGTAGATACCTCCCCATTCCATATCATTCATAGGGACACCGTTAATCATCACTCCTACATTGGAAGTACCGAAACCGCGGACGGTTACACGGGATTCACCAAAACCACCGTTGTCTTTGGAAGCATATACGCCCGGAGTGGATTTCAATATCTCCGGAAATTCTTGTGTTCCCAACTTTTCCGAGATAAATACCGGGTCGACCGTAGATACCGCCACCGGAGTTTTACGTGAAATGGCAATGGACGAAGTAATCGTCACGTCATTCAACATCACTGCATCCTGTTCCAGTTTCACAATACCTAAATCCACAGAAGCGCCTTTCTGCGTTACTTTCTTTTTCAGGTCCTTGAAACCTACATACTTAAATAGTAACGTTGCATTGGGAGCGACACTTTGCACAAAATGACCGTCAAGATCGGTGACAGTTCCTTGTGAAGTACCTTCCACCATAATGGCCGCACCAACCAATGGCTCACCGGTTTCTGCATCCACGACTTGACCTTTCACTGTAGTCTGGGCAAAAGCCGTAGCAGCAGAGCATACTGTCAGTATTGCAACCAGCAGAAAATGAATTAGATGTCTTCTCATAATTCTGTTTGTTAGTTAATAGATTTTATTAATTAATAATGTTTTGAAGCGCAAATATAATTAATAAGATTTAGAACTACATTACATTTCCATTTCAAATTTTAAGGATGGTCAACATTTTATTGCATTCTAAAACAAAAAAAGCCCCGCAGACAATCTGCAGGGCTTTCTATTTAAAACTGAACGAGTTAGAAATCTATCAAACTGACATCGATATCAATCATTCATTAGCTTTCTATAACGTACACGCTTAGGCTCTTCATTTCCGAGACGTTTCATCTTGTTTTCTTCATATTCAGAATATGAACCTTCAAAATAGAATACATTGGAATCGCCCTCGAAAGCAAGGATGTGGGTGCAGATACGGTCGAGGAACCAACGGTCGTGCGAAATGACCACGGCGCATCCGGCAAAATCCTCCAGACCTTCTTCAAGTGCACGAAGCGTATTCACGTCGATATCATTGGTAGGCTCATCGAGAAGCAGCACATTGCCCTCTTCTTTCAATGCAATAGCCAGGTGCAAACGGTTACGTTCACCGCCGGAAAGCATTCCGCAGAGCTTTTCCTGATCGGCACCGGAGAAATTGAAACGTGAAAGATAAGCACGTGCATTGATATCACGCCCACCCATGCGAATCAGTTCGTTACCTCCGGAAATTACCTGATAAACAGTCTTGTTGGGATCGATATCTTTATGCTGCTGGTCTACATAGGCCACCTTTACAGTCTCTCCTACCTCAAATTCTCCTTTATCCACCGTCTCAAGTCCCATGATAAGCCGGAAAAGGGTGGTCTTACCGGCACCGTTAGGACCGATCACCCCGACAATGCCATTGGGAGGAAGCATAAAGTTGAGATCATCGAAAAGCAACTTCTCACCATAAGCCTTGGCTACATGTTTAGCTTCAATAACCTTGTTTCCTAAACGGGGACCATTCGGAATGAAAATTTCAAGTTTCTCTTCTTTCTCTTTCACATCCTCGTTCAACAGTTTGTCATAAGAGTTCAGACGAGCTTTACCTTTGGCCTGACGAGCCTTAGGAGCCATACGCACCCACTCCAGCTCACGTTCAAGAGTCTTACGGCGTTTGCTGGCAGTTTTCTCTTCCATTTCCATGCGTTTGGTCTTCTGGTCCAGCCAGCTGGAATAATTTCCTTTCCAGGGGATACCTTCGCCACGATCCAACTCCAGAATCCATCCGGCTACATGATCGAGGAAATAGCGGTCGTGCGTTACGGCGATTACCGTACCCTCATACTGTTGGAGATGTTGTTCGAGCCAGTCGATAGACTCCGCATCCAAGTGGTTGGTAGGCTCATCGAGAAGGAGTATATCCGGTTTTTGAAGCAACAAACGACAAAGAGCCACGCGACGGCGCTCACCCCCTGAAAGGTTTTCCACCAACTGGTCTTCGGGCGGACAACGGAGTGCATCCATCGCACGCTCCAGTTTACTGTCAAGATTCCATGCATCCGTAGCATCGATGATATCCTGCAATTCTCCCTGGCGCGCAAAGAGTTGGTCCATTTTATCTTGATCCTCATAATATTCGGGTAAGCCGAATTTCTGATTTATTTCTTCATATTCATTCAGAGCGTCTACAATAGGCTGTACTCCTTCCATTACGATTTCCTTCACGGTCTTCGTATTATCCAAATGAGGTTCCTGAGCCAGATAGCCTACCGAATATCCCGGTGAAAAGACCACCTCACCCTGATATGATTTTTCCAGTCCTGCAATAATCTTCAACAAAGTAGATTTACCCGAACCATTCAAACCGATGATACCGATCTTTGCCCCATAAAAAAAGGAAAGGTAAATGTTCTTCAGCACTTGCTTGTTATTCTGGAAGGATTTACTCACTCCCACCATTGAGAAAATAATCTTTTTATCGTCTACTGTTGCCATACAATATAATAATGTAAAATGTAATTTTGGGCAAATGTACACAAAATCTTCGATATTCATATCCGTTCCACTAAAAACAAAGTATTCTTCCCTACCCTCAAAGCATTCTTCTCCCCTCTCTTATCCACATTAACATCTTTAACAGTTCATCTTAAAAGACATTCCTCTCATTTGCAACAATCTATACTTTTATGGTATAATAATCTATACTATTGCATAGTAACAATCTATATTTAACACTCCATTAAGTATATACTTTTAATATCACGGTATAACGACCAATATAAGATGCTATAAATAAACATTTTATATTCAATTCTTATTATTTCCCGTCCAACCATAATCCTAAAAGTGCTTTTGCATCCAATCTGCTTAACTTGCTATTTCAACAACTATAAAATGAATGTATTGTCATAGCTATTCTAAAAAACATTCAAATTATTTTGGTATTTATAAAAAACTCTCTATCTTTGCACCCGCAATCAGGAAATAACTGATTTGCAATAAGGATTGATTCGCTAGCTCAGCAGGTAGAGCACAACACTTTTAATGTTGGGGTCCTGGGTTCGAGCCCCAGGCGGATCACTGAAAATTAGAGAGTTACATAATAGTAGCTCTCTTTTTTTATACCTAAATTATGCTGGTTTACACGGGGAAATGTAAAAACGGATCAACGTAAAAACCTGAGGGATTTTCGAATTTACAAAAGTTAATCCCCAAGATTTCAAACTGAACCGAATTCAATCCCCCTTGTATCCGTTTAAATTACATGCCGAAACGGGATGTATCTACCTCTTTTATTTCCTTTTTCTTATATCCGCCAAAACGAAAACTGAAATGCACCGTAAAAGTCCGGGAATAAGCAGCACTATTCATATCCAGATACTGTCCTTTGAAACGGACTTTTGTTTTGGGCATTCCTTCATTAAAAATGTCGTTACAGCGTGCCGACAAACTTATTTTATCATTGGCAAAATTCCATTTTACCCCAGCAGTAAGATCGAAAACGGTCCCTATATCAAATGTTCCTTGTATAGCAGGAGTCTGCACATTGCCAATTAACTCGAAAGAGAGGTTTTTATTGATTTTAAACGCGTTGTCCAACGAACTACTGAAGAGCCATTTTCTCCGGTCAAAGGGAATGTCAAAGAAGTTATCGCAACGTTGATGCATTTGCATCCCGGTCATAGTCAAACGGGAATCAAGCCAATTTCCCGCTTTGAAAGGAAGGATAAGGTTCACACCCCACAACTGCATGTAATTCCAATTCGTATTTTTGTAGATCAAGGCCAGTCTCTCCGTAGATTGGTACGGAGCTTGGACAAAATAGTCTGACGTATGCATAAAAAACAAATTGAAGATGTATTTTTGCTTCAAGATATAACTCCCATTTAAATTATAAGCTGTCATCGGTTTCAACCCCGGTGTCCCCCACAACTCCGTATATCCGTTGAGATAACTCACTGAAGACTGCATATCCCAATAACTCGGATAGGTTTTATCCGTAGACAATGAGAGTTGGAATATATGCTTCGGAGTTTTAAGATAAGTCAATGATGCTTGCGGATAAACAGCCCATTTATGATAATTACCAATAGTATAATATTCCCCCGTAGCAGATATGGAAAAGGAAGTTCCCGATGCATAATTCCGGCCTAATGAAACATAAAAACCGACGGTCTGTTCTTTCAGGTCGGAATAAGTATCTTGCGTATGGATATCACCGGTCACCTGACTGTAAGTCTGAAAATCCCGGTCTTTCGCAAACCGGTAAGACACTCCATATCCCAAATTCCATTCTTTAGATAGCTGATGTTTTTGATCTGCATAAACAGAATACCGCTCAATCCTTTGCCCACCGACCATAGAGAAACGGCTCAGATCGCCATCCGTATAATCGGCCAACAGACTCTGATTGTTATTGGAAATATAACGGGTGTAATCACCACCGATATCAAGCCCAAAGCCCGAATGGTATTGCAACATGATGTTATTCATATGAGTATCAATATATTTGTCTACATTACTGGTCTGATAATTACCATTTGTCCGGCTATTGTTGTATTGGTCGGGAGTGTAGCTGCCGGTATATGCTATATTGATATTATTCTTATCGTCAAAGTTGTATTCAAATGCAGTTCTAAGATTATGATTCCAATATTTACTGCGCAATTGTTCGTTTTGTGTGATATCATATAGTTCGCCTTTCAATGTATGCCGGGAATATAGATCTATATATTCCATGTTTTTCACATTATTTGCCCCATACAATACGTCAAAAGCCATTTTAGGTGTCGATAAGCGAAAATTTCCTTTCATATTGCCACTGTTGAAGTACTTGTTCTTGTAGTCAGCGCTTATTTCCCCTTGAAAAGCGTAATCATTCGAGCGCTTTAAAACAACATTGACAACTGCGCCCCGTACATGATATTCGGGAGGGGCGCTGTACATTACTTCCACTTTCTCTACGCGGTTTATCGGAGTATTCCGCAAAAGGGTTTCAAGTTGCCCGGCATCCATCGTTGTAGGCTTCCCATTCAAGATTACAGTCAGACTTCCTGCTCCCGCCAAAGTCAATGTTCCCCTATCCTCTTGTATTCCCGGTAATCTCGTTAATGCTTCATAGGCATTATTCACCACTTGGCTTTCTGCGAGAGCCGTAAGATTATATCCTAAACGCCCATCTTCCACTTTTACAAGAGGCCGTTCCGCTTTTACTACAACTTCATTTAAAGCATAATCTTTGGGCTGAAGCTGAATGATCCCCACACTCTTTCCCTGGCCCGTTATCTGTTTCGTTTGATATAAAAGATGCTGTATAATTAGTCGATATTCCTCCGGCTGGCTATTTAAAAGAAATGTGCCGTCGGCATTGGATATGGATGCACCTACATAGATAGAATCCATCGTTTGCAACACGATAGTTGCACCGTCTACCGGCTGTTGGCTGTCATCTGTAATTTTACCACTGATTGTCTGCCCCCAAACAACTGCCTGAAAATTATCTAAAACTATATACCCTATTATACACAAAATAATTCTGCTTAATCTCATATCCGCTCAGTTAAGTATTCAATATTTTCATCCAAAGCTATAGATTGGTGATGTGTTCTCAAATTTTAGCACAAATATTCGCACAAATATATATTGCATATCCATATATGTCGTGAATTATGCAAAAATAGGAAAGACAATTGCCAATTAAAAGCAATTGCAAAAATAAAACCTCAATAATCACCACTCTTTAAGTAATTTTCGGTTAAGATTATATTAATTATCAATATGCATAGTAGACAGCATGCGAAAGTACCCATTCTACTACACATAAGTAATATCCCTATTGGTCGCCCGGATCATACATTTCGTCATAAACAATAAGGGCGTTCGTCGAAAATAATTTTATAGAAACTTTTATTGATGTATCTTCGCGTCCTGAACAGAAAACAGAACATCCGATAACGAAACGATTCACAACAAAAAATGTCCCAATATGCAAAAACAAATTCTGATTTTCCGAACCTCCATAAAGGATAAGCAAGATATGAAGCTCATCCAAACTCTTTTCATCCAATTTCCCCAAATACACAAATGGAACGTGGACTTGGAAGATTGGGAAAAAATCTTAAGAATAGAATGTCATGGAGTGACTTCAACCGATATATTGAATGCATTGCAGACAATTAACATTCATGCAAAAGAATTAGAGTGAATATTTTCTCTGCCAAACCTTTGATCGGGCATTGTGGCAGCAGAAAATCAAAAGAGCATTCATATTATCTGCTTTAAAATATAAATAGCACTTTTACAAGCAAGTGGTATAAGGATGTGTAAACCAAAACCGCGAACCCTTACCCGGTTCGGACTCTACACCTATATCCCCACCAAATTGTTTTACTACAACCTGACACACAGAAAGCCCTAATCCGGCGCCTTGTGAAAAAGCATCCAATTTAACGAAACGTTCAAAGATTCTTTTTTGCTGTTCTTTTTCAACTCCGATCCCAGTGTCAGTCACATAAAACTCGATGTGTTTATTCTTCAATATATATCCTATTACGATATTTCCCCTAAGAGTAAATTTAATGGCATTAGCTACTAAATTTGTGATAACCTGATGTAATCTTTTCCTGTCAGTCACGATATGGCATTCCGGTAAATCATTCTCCACTGACAACTCAACACCAGCCGGCAATCTGAAAGACATAACACATGCAATATCCTTACATACAGAAGAAATCTCCACATCATCTTTTTCAAAATCAAGCTCTCCGGCATCTATTTGAGAAATATCGATAATATCAGACAGCAAACGTAAGAGTATATCATTGTTTTCGCGGATAATCTGAACGTATTCTTTCCGTTCACCCTCATTTTCAGCATCCACCAACAGATCTGAAAATCCAACGATCGCATTTAAGGGAGTTCTGATTTCATGATTTATATTGGCTAAAAAGGCACTTGTTATGTCAAATTCTTTTTTGTGGCTTTTCTTCTTCTTGTCCATACATTCATCAAATGTAATTATACAATATTATACGTAAAGAAAGTGTATTTGAGATGAATGCGGCTACAATATTTAAAACAAGATATTAAGATTTGTTCTAAAGTTATTAATAAAAATATTAACCTGTTATAAATCAAAGAAATATAAATGAATATTTATAAGATTCAAAGACATACAAATATCATTTTCAAGTATTCGGGCACATTAACGCCCCACGGAATGGGAGCTGATTTCCCGATGCTATTTTATAAATCTATTATCCAGCAACTATAAAAAGACAGCAATATTCTGTCAACAATTATTCCAGTTCGTTTTGGGCTTTTTTAAATTCAAACGGAGTCATTCCGGTTTTCTTTTTAAATAAGATATGAAAAGTAGGCATACTATTAAATCCGGATTCTTCGGCAATGGCCTTTAGTGTATAATTAGGATATTCTTTCAGTAACCTGATCGCATGGGTGATTCGCAAATCATTGATATATCCGCTTAAATTAGTTCCGGTGTTTTCTTTTATCATCTTGGCAAAACGCGCATTATTCATTCGCACTAACGGCACCAGATCTTCTCTGGCAAGTTCTGAAGAAAGATATAATTTCTCCTGCATGATGACTGTATTCAACTTATTGAATAATATTCTATTCTCTTGCTCTTCTTCATTCACCTCTGTATTATCTGATACATTTTGTACATCACCTGTTGATTGAACGGAACTTACAATACATGAAACTTTATCTTCTTTTATATCCACATTGCGATTACCATCCCCGGTCACTTTCTCTTTTTCATCAATGCCGGCAATCCGCTCATTGATAAGTTTGACCAAAGTCTGATTTTTATATTTGATAATACAGGTATGACGCCACATTCGCCATAGTATGAATAGAATCAGAACTGTAATGCAAGTGAAAAAGAAAATCGAGATATTCCTGACTTTCAATTGAAAAGCCTGCTCTTTAATAAACTCTTCCTTTTCATTCATTTTATGGACAGTGCTCAATTCCAATGCTGCGTTCTGTTTTTCACGAGTGTTCATACTATCCACTATTGTCAAAATCGACTCACGCAATTCCGCCACCTTTTTAAAGTCATGCAACCCGAGATAAGCCTTCACTTGTTTCTGCAAAACACTTAAATACTGCAAGTTTATAGTATCCTGATGTTGTAATACAGCCCTAAAATTTTCACATATATCAATAACTCTCGCGTATTGTTTATTCAGTAACAGATATGGGGTCGCATCATATTGCCCGTCCGGCGTCAAGGCAGCTTTGGTAGACAGATATCGGTTAAAATACTTCTCTGCCTCCATATATAGCTTTTTGAAATGGCAGATATATGCCAATTTTGAATACACATAAGCATATTGCCGGTCAATATACCCTTCCGGAGTCTGATATAACGAATCTATCGCATGAATCAGTTTCTCCCGTTGCAGTCCTATCGCCAAAGCTTCATCATAGCGGGAGTCATCAAGCAGATACCCCATTTTTATCCCATAAAAATACGACAGCATGGCCGCCCCTTCCCTGTCTTTAATATTTTGCAATAACCGGATGGCCGTATCAAAATGTTCGTAACTTCTTTCTTTTAAAGAGAGCATCCTTTCATTTTCACCGATACAGAAAAGTAATTTACTTTCAGCCTTAATATCATTTTGTCTTTGAGCAAATTCAATACCCTGCATTGCATACCTCATACTTTCTTTATATTCACTGAGCAGATTTGAAAGTTCGGCTAAGGCTATCGTCATTTGCAGCAAGTGTTCCGGATTATTTTGTGAAACAGAATCGAGGACATACGATTTCCGGGCATAATCAAACGCCAGTTTATTCATATACATATTACGATAAGCCATGCTACGCAAATCGCTAATAAGGTATGGTAACATGGTTCCCCGATTTTCCGCTTCATCCAATAGTTTCAATGCACGTTCCGGTTCTGCTATGTATATCTGCGAGATATATTCTCTTGTATACAACGAATCGTCACTCGCAACGTCTTTTGCCATTGATAATTGACTGTACAAAAACAGAAACGCAAAAGCATAAGATAAGATAGAGATGTATTTCATTAATTTCCATTATTGCGCTTCAAAAATAGAGCATATTTTCCAAATATTTAGTACGATTTGCCCGACCGGCCATTTAAAAATACTTAAACAGCTTGCAATTACCGGAATATTTCAACGCACTTCATTCTACATAAGAAAACATTATTCCATTAAAAAGACATTGTATCCATACTTTGGTATCAATGAAAAAAATCGCGGCAGGAATAGATATATCCGAGCATAGTTTTTCATATCTTTGCGCCTCATTTCATACGACAAGCAAAAGAATCATCCATGCAAGGAATAAAAAACTTAACCCACGGATCCATAAACCGTCAATTATTCAATCTGGCTATGCCTATTATGGCAACCTCCTTCATCCAAATGGCCTATAGCCTGACAGACATGGCATGGGTAGGGCGTTTAGGTAGTGAAGCAGTAGCAGCAATCGGTTCGGTAGGCATACTTACATGGATGTCCGGTTCTATTTCATTATTGAATAAGGTGGGATCGGAAGTTAGTGTCGGACAATCCATCGGAGCGCAAAATCAGGAAGACGCCCGTCACTTCGCTTCACACAATATCACGATCGCACTTCTTATATCCATATGTTGGGGAGCATTGTTGTTTATATTGGCAGGCCCTATTATACGTATCTACGAACTCGCTCCGCATATTACCGACAATGCCGTAACTTATCTCCGGATAGTTTCCACAGCGATGCCTTTCGTTTTTCTTTCGGCGGCTTTCACCGGTATCTACAATGCTGCCGGACGAAGCAAAGTTCCTTTTTATATCAGTGGGACCGGATTAATACTGAATATCGTGCTCGATCCGCTTTTTATTTTCGGATTCGGACTGGGAACTAATGGAGCTGCCTATGCAACCTGGATTTCCCAGGCAACCGTATGCAGTATCTTTATATATCAATTACGTTTCCGTGATGCACTTTTAGGTAGCTTTCCTTTTTTCACTCAACTAAAGAAAAGATATACGCACCGTATTCTGAAATTGGGGCTTCCGGTAGCTACCCTCAACACTTTGTTTGCTTTTGTCAATATGTTCCTGTGCCGCACGGCTTCGGAGCAAGGCGGGCACATCGGATTGATGACCTTTACTACCGGAGGGCAGATAGAAGCCATCACATGGAATACCTCACAAGGATTTTCTACAGCATTGAGCGCCTTCATAGCACAGAACTATGCAGCCGGAAGAACGGAAAGAGTTATAAAAGCATGGCACACCACTTTATGGATGACGGGAATATTCGGTACGTTCTGCACACTCCTGTTTATTTTCTTTGGAAATGAAGTATTTGCCATCTTCGTACCGGAACAGGCTGCTTATGAGGCAGGAGGCGTCTTTCTTCGGATAGACGGATACTCCCAACTTTTTATGATGCTTGAAATTACCATGCAGGGCGTGTTTTATGGTATCGGAAGAACAGTACCGCCTGCCGTCATCAGTATCACATGTAATTACATGCGTATTCCACTTGCCATTTTCTTCGTCCGTTTAGGTATGGGAGTAGAAGGTATCTGGTGGGCAGTTAGTGTAACAACCATTGCTAAGGGATTAATCCTGCTGATGTGGTTCATTATTATACGAAAAAAGGTTCTTTCCATCAACAAAATTGCATAGTTAGTTATTTTTGAGAGAAAGGAACGACGGCATAACTAAATATTTTTTTATCTTTGTCCTCGTTTTAGAGTTTATCACTAATAAATTAATAAGAAGTATGAAAAAGATTAAGTTTATGGCCTTCTTCCTAAGTATGGCTTTAGTATTCGGAAGTTGTGGATCAATGAACAATACCGCTAAAGGTGGAATGATCGGTGGCGGTTCAGGTGCCGCTTTAGGTGCAATTATCGGTGGTATCGCCGGTAAGGGTAAAGGCGCTGCTATCGGTGCTGCTATCGGTACAGCCGTCGGAGGTACTGCTGGTGCATTGATTGGCCGGAAAATGGATAAGAAAGCAGAAGAAGCTGCCAAAATCGAAGGTGCACAAGTAGAGCAAATCACAGACAACAATGGATTGGCTGCTGTAAAAGTGACTTTTGACTCAGGTATCCTTTTCGGATTCAACTCTTCTACATTGAGCAATGCCGCCAAACAATCTTTGCGTGAATTTGCCGGTGTGTTGAAAAGCGATCCGACTTTAGATATTGCAATCATCGGACATACCGATAAGGTAGGTACGCAGGAAGCCAATCAGAAGGTTTCGAACAACCGTGCTTATGCGGTAGAAAATTACCTGCAATCTTGTGGTGTTCAGCCTTCTCAATTCAAAACAGTAGAAGGTGTAGGTTACTCACAGTATGACGAATCGTTAACAGCTGCTCAAAATCGTCGTGTAGAAGTATACATGTACGCCAGCGAACAGATGATAAAAGATGCGGAAGCCGGTAAGTAAAATACTTCGTATCATACGCAGTCTGCTGCTCTTTTTCTTCCTGTCAACCCTTGTTGCGGTCGTTATTTACCGGTTTGTTCCGGTATATGTTACCCCGCTAATGGTGATCCGGAGTGTGCAGCAGATAGCATCGGGAGATAAACCCACGTGCAAACACACGTGGGTTTCTTTCAATCAGATCTCCCCACATCTGCCTATGGCTGTTATTGCTTCCGAAGACAATCGTTTTGCAGAACATAACGGATTCGATCTCAAGGAAATAGAAAAAGCGATAAAAGAAAATGAAAGTAGAAAGCGAAAACGAGGTGCAAGTACTATCAGTCAGCAAACAGCAAAAAATGTTTTCTTATGGCCCCAATCCTCATGGCTAAGGAAAGGACTGGAAGTTTATTTCACCTTTCTTATTGAAACATTCTGGCCGAAAGAACGGATTATGGAGGTATATCTGAATTCCATCGAAATGGGAAAGGGCATTTACGGGGCACAAGCTGCTGCCCAATATAAGTTCAATACCACAGCCGCCAAATTAACAAAGGGCCAATGTGCATTAATAGCTGCTACGCTACCTAACCCCATACGTTTCGATTCTGCCCATCCGTCGCCTTACATACTAAAAAGACAGAAACAGATCATGAGATTAATGAATCTTGTACCCAAGTTTCCCCCGCCAACTACTCATCACTAAACCTCTTTTGTTTATGATAAAATATTGTTCACTTCTTTTCTCTCTGTTATGCCTGTCAGGCGGAATCAGAGCACAACGCACAGAAATTTACGCACCTCATATTCAGACGGTGCAAGTGGTAGCCAACAATGACATCAACGCTCCTGCCGTCATTACATTGGACAGTAATGATTATATCGAGCTCTCTTTCGATGAACTATCACATGAGTATCACCGATATCAGTACGTCCTCTCCCACTGTAATGCAGATTGGTCTGCTTCCGACCTTTCGGACATCGATTATCTGGATGGGTTCAACAATAATCCGATAGAAGATTACGAAACCTCCATCAATACAACGATGCCTTATACCCACTATCGCCTGACATTGCCCAATAATGAGGTACGCATGAAATTGTCCGGCAATTATCTCATAACAGTTTATGATGATTCGGACACCAGTAAACCTGTTTTCAAAACCTGTTTCCGGGTATTGGACAAGCAAGTCAGTGTATCGGCTACGGTAAGCAGTGATACGGAAATAGATCGTAACAAAGGTCATCAGCAAGTGAGTTTCAATGTCCGGCACAGAGGGTACAATATACGAAATCCACAACAGGAAGTAAAAATTCAGGTAATGCAGAACGGACGGACGGACAATATGGTAACCGGAGTACTGCCTACCTACGTCGGCCCGGACGAACTGCGCTATACACACAATAAAGCCCTGATATTTCCGGCAGGAAACGAATATCGCAGGTTCGAAACAGTCAGTACACGCTATGCTAATATCGGTGTGGAAAGTCTTCAATTCCATGATCCTTATTATCATGCGACGCTGTTTCCAAGCGATCCCCGTACCAGAAATTATAGTTATGACGAAGACCAGAACGGACGTTATCTGATTCGTTACGACGATGCTACGGATAATGAAATCGAAGCAGATTATTTCTTTGTACATTTCAGCCTTCCCTGGGAAGATCCTTTTATGGACGGCAAGTTATACCTGCAAGGAGAGTTTACGTATGACAACTTTAACCAGCAAACGGAAATGAAATATAATAAAGAAACATACGCTTATGAATCGGTACAATTGCTTAAACAGGGTGCTTACAATTATCAATATCTATATGTCCCCAATGGAAGTACAAAAGGGGAAACCGGTCCGGTAGAAGGAAATTACTATGAAACGGAAAACGAATATCTGATTTTAGTATATGCGCGTCCATTCGGCGAACGGTACGACAAATTGATAGGCATGCAACAAGTCAGATTCAGACCTTAGAAACGCTAACTCAATAAAGTATAGACCAAGAATTCTTTTAAGATAGAAAGCCGGAACAGGCTTTATCTTTCATCATTCAGGAGTTAAGGAGCAGCACGATAATCGTATCAGAATCTTTTCTCGATAGACCTTTTGCTTCCCTTAACTCCTGAATCCGATAATCAGGCAAATATATTGCTACGTTCGATATAAGCTATTACATCTCCCTTATTTAAAGTAGCTCCTTGCTGAGCACAAACTTCGACAACGCGGCCTGTAAATCCGGTTAATATTTTCTCATATTCCCCCCACGGAGTAGAAAGGTAACAAAAGACTTCATCATGTTGATATTTACGCCCGATAAACGGTGCGGTGGATGGTCCTTCTACGGAAACCTCCCAAAGTATCTGCCCATTGTCCGGTGCTATAATAGGATCGGCTTTGGCGCGTTTCAGTTTTTTTATTTCTTCCTCCGAATACCCGTTCTTAACCATGGCTGCATCCTTGGCACGTTGCAGATCTTCTTCAAATCGCTTCTTGGCGACACCGGACTTATAATCACGGTATTGCCGGTCATGCATAGCCAACTCGAAAAGTTCCTCGTCATCCGGCCCGTATTCCCAACCATTTTCATCCATCTCCTTTTTATAGTCTTCCAAGGCATCCGGATAATTTTCCTGTGGATCGGTGTCGATAAATTCGTATCCTTTGGAGTGTGCTAATTCGACAATTTCCGGTGCAAGATTACCCGGTAAACGGCCGCTCTTACCCAAAATCATATCCCAAGTATGGTTATCGATCATCGTCCAGCGTTCGTCCCCTTTCACCAACTGCATTAAATTCATCAACGCCACATTCTTCACATACTGGCTGAATGGGGTCACTAACGGAGGATAGCCGAGTTTAGGCCACACATACTCCACTTCATCAAAAAGCATCACCAATAGATCATCAATACTCAGCTCCGGCTCGTTTTTACTCTTCAATATCATATTGATACCTGCATGGACACCTTTCAAATCGGCCATCATCGACCCCATCATGCCACCGGGAAGCCCGCATTTCAATAAAAGAGAAGACATCTGCTTATTGGTGGAATCCATGAAATATCCCAAAAAGTCGTCAATGAACTCCTGTGTCATGGCACGCGCTTTCATATAAGCCTTCATATTAATTTCAGGCACATCATATCCTTTGTCCTTGAGCATGGCCTGTACGGATATTACATCCGGATGAACCTTTCCCCACGACATCGGCTCCATAGCCACATCAATAATATCGGCACCATTCTCGCAAACTTCAAGAATGGAAGCCATCGACAGCCCCGGTCCGCTATGTCCATGATATTGGATGATCACTTCGGGATGCCTGTCTTTAATAGCTTTCGTCAACCTGCCCAACATACCGGGACGACCGATACCGGCCATATCTTTCAGACAGATTTCCGGTGCACCGGCCTCTATCAGCTTATCGGCAATATCGGTGTAATATTCTACCGTATGCACCGGAGAATGAGTAATACAAAGAGTAGCTTGTGGAATCATGCCGCCCTCAATTGCGTACTTAATAGAAGGAATTATGTTGCGTACTTCGTTCAGCCCACAAAAAATCCTTGTAATGTCCACACCTTGGGCATGCTTTACTTTATACATCAACCGACGTACATCCGCAGGTACGGGATACATACGCAGCCCATTCAAGCCACGATCGAGCATATGGGTCTGGATGCCGGCCTCATTAAAAGGTTTGGTAAATGCACGCACCGCCTTATTCGGATTTTCTCCATACAAAAGATTCACCTGCTCAAAAGCTCCTCCATTGGTTTCGACACGGGCAAAACAACCCATCTCTATAATCAACGGAGCAATTCGCATTAACTGATCGACACGGGGTTGATACTTTCCGGACGATTGCCACATATCCCGGTAAACAAGACTGAATTTAATTTCCTTTTTCATTGCCGTAATCCATAAAGTGATTTCACATAAAATTGGTTAACACATCTTCTTTCACAAATATATAGACTTATTTGACATAAAGACAATTTTAAGCAAGAAAAATAAGCCTAATCGAATATGTTTTATATCATATTGTCACAAAATTAAAGGAGCAAAAAGGGGACTTTCCTTCTCACTCCTTACAATTAAGCAATAGCCGTTCCATTTAAAACATTAATTTGATAATTACACGACCGTTTGTCTTTCAGTTTAAAACTATATCTAATTATACCTATTGATTATACAAAATCTTTTAGTTCTTGCTGCAACCGTTGGCGTGTGAAAAATATACGGCTCTTTACAGTTCCGAGAGGCAAGCCAAGTTTCTCAGCTATTTCACGGTATTTAAATCCGGAAACATGCATTGAAAAAGGAATTTTATATTCTTTGGGAAGGGCATTGACTACACGATGCATCTCTTTAAGGTCATAGGCACCTTCGGTACTTTCAAAACCGGAATCCTGCGGCAGATTCAAATGGTAAAGATTATCTGTCTGGTCTACAAAAGTCTGGTCACGTACAACCTTACGATAATTATTAATAAAGATATTACGCATGATGGTATACATCCATCCCTTAAAATTTGTATCCGGGATATATTTTTCCTCGTTATCCAAGGCTTTTAGTGATGTTTCCTGCAACAAATCATTCGCTTCCTCACGGTTAGCAGTCAGTTTATAAGCAAAACGTAGTAACTCTTCTTGAACTCCAATCAAATCCTTTCTGAAACTTAAACTTTTCATATCTAATGGTTTTTACGGTTAATATTTCGTTTTTTTCTCGATGTTGCAAGTTTAAAGGTATTTTCAGACTTCAATAGGGGGAAATCCGTCTTTCTTTGGGGTAAAAACTATCAAAAAACAGTTTTTGGGTGCTTTTTGATAGTTCTCAGGTGCTATTTACGAAAATTATCAGCTGTTTTATTGCAGGAATAGTTACTTTCTTCTACCTTTGGAATATTAATAACTCTAATAAATACACAAAATTATGACTTTATTGATCATTTTAGGAATCATCGTTGTACTTGGAATCATGATTGCCTCTATGTATAACTCACTGGTGAAGTTAAGAAACAACCGTGAAAATGCATTTGCAGATATAGACGTACAGCTTAAACAACGACATGACCTCATCCCACAATTAGTAGATACGGTTAAAGGATATGCCTCTCATGAAAAGGAGACACTCGACCGGGTGATTCAAGCGCGCAACGGTGCTATCAACGCTCGTACAATCGACGATAAGATCAATGCCGAAAATCAATTGACTTCAGCCCTTGCCGGTTTAAAAATTACGCTCGAAGCATATCCGGACTTGAAAGCCAATCAGAATTTTCTTCAATTGCAAGAAGAAATCTCGGATATAGAAAATAAGTTGGCTGCCGTTCGCCGTTATTTCAACTCGGCAACGAAAGAGTTGAATAATGCAGTCCAGACATTTCCTTCCAATCTGATTGCCGGAATGTTCGGTTTCCATAAAGAAATCATGTTCGATTTAGGAACAGAACAGCGTGCCAATCTGGAACAAGCTCCCAAAATCAATTTCTAATTCCTCACGGAAAACAGATAAACTATGCAATACGTCGGAATTCAAACACAGCAGAGCAGAAACAATGCACGTTCTCTGTTTCTGTTGTTTCTCTTCCCTTGTCTGGTAGGAGTACTCTCCTATTTGTTCTGTTATTTATTGGTAATGCTCACTCAGGAACAATATGCAGACTACGACCGGATGGATATGATCAACGGAATATTTCTCCAATCCATACCTTATATAATAGGTGGCGTGACAATTTGGTTTCTTATCGCCTATTTTGCCAATACCAGTATTATAAAAGCGGCTACGGGTGCCCAAACCTTGGAGCGTAAAGACAACAAACGGGTCTATAATCTGGTAGAGAACCTCTGCATGTCGCAGGGAATGAAAATGCCCAAGATAAACGTTATCAATGACTCTTCACTGAACGCCTATGCCAGCGGTATCAATGAACGGACTTATACCGTAACTCTCTCTCGCGGGATTATTGATAAACTGGACGATCAGGAACTGGAAGGTGTCATAGCACATGAACTGACACATATCCGTAACCGGGATGTCCGGCTGTTGATCGTCTCCATCGTATTCGTAGGTATCTTTTCGATGTTGGCGCAGATAGCCATACGATCTATTTATTACAGTTCACGGGCGCGCAGTAGCAATAGCAAAGGGAATGGAGCCATTGTATTAATCCTGATAGCCCTCATCGTTGCCGCCATCGGTTATTTCTTCTCGAGCCTTATGCGCTTTGCCATTTCCCGTAAACGTGAATATATGGCCGATGCCGGTGCTGCGGAAATGACAAAGAACCCGCTTGCTCTTGCCAGCGCCTTACGTAAAATATCTACAGACCCGGATATAGAGGCTGTGAAACGGGAAGATGTGGCACAGCTCTTCATCGAGCATCCCGGTAAACAAGCTAAAAGTGGATTCAACGGACTTAGCGGATTATTTGCAACCCACCCTCCTATTCAAAAAAGGATTGAGGTATTGGAACAGTTTTAAATTCCGATATAACTAATATTCAGAATTTATAAGAATATGATGTATGCTTATGCTATAAAAGTTACTCCTGCCAAACATAGTAGCATAAGGACTACTTTCAATATTCCTTTCTTAATTTTTATTTCTTTGAGCTTTTGTAATTACTATGCCTAAAAAAAGACAAAATGTACCAAATATCCACATACTCCCCCATATAAACCCCTCTTCAAAAGGTATTACAACCTCCTCTGTACGGTTAGGATAATACCATAATGAAATTTCACTTCCCTGGAATATAAAAGGATTGTACAATTGCATCCTTACATGACTGCTGTAACGTTTTGTTTTATATTCGATGCGGGCAGTATGCTTGTATCTTACTTTTCGGTTACGATATATTCTCTCCGTTTTCAAATCCGTTACAACTCCTACGGTATGCTCCATTCTGTTTGATTTATCATACAGTCTATAAAGGCTGTATGAACCTGCAATAAATGAAATACTGCCTATAAAAAGCAACAGAAATATAATAACCTTTGATTTCATATACATCACCATTCTTGAAGAGTGCAAAATTACAAAAAAGCCGTGATAATTCATTCAACTTAGGCTTGATCCTTTTTTGACGTAGAATATTTCTTTATCATACATGTGAATCAACAGTTGCTAAGTTAGTTTTGTAACTAACTAATAAACAACAGTATCCATTCTCCCTCTCCCACGGAGAGGGCTGGGGAGAGGCTGACTGTTTATCAGATTTGAACCCAATATCCGACTACAAATTCGCATTACACATCACTTTCAAACTTATATTTTCAAACAAAATACTATTTTTCCGAACTTTTCGTAGAGGTTATTGTGATTTTTTTATAGCTTTGCCTACATATACATAAAAACACTTTATTTAATTATTTTATGAAACTACTTAAATCTCTCATCCTTTTAGTTGCGATAGCAGTTTCCGTTCCGTCATTCGGACAAGGACTGAAAGCATTCAAGCTAAAAAACGGTCTTTCTGTATATATATGGGAAGACAATACCAAGTCTGATGTCTTCGGATTGGTAGGAGTACGTACGGGAGCAGTAAATGATCCGGCCGAATACACCGGACTTGCTCACTATCTGGAGCATGTAATGTTCAAAGGCACCGATAAAATCGGTACATTGGACTGGAGTGCCGAAGAACCTATTTATAAGAAAATCATCGCTAAATACGATGAAATGGCGAACGAAACCGATCCGGTAAAAAAAGAGGCCATCGGTAAGGAAATCAATGAACTGACTATCGAAGCAGGAAAAGTAAGCGTATCCAATGAATTCTCCAACTTGATGGAAAGCATGGGAGGTAAAAATCTGAATGCTGCAACCGGTATGGATTTAACTTTCTACCATAATTCATTCCCTACATTCCAGATCAATAAATGGCTGGAGATTTCATCACAGCGTTTCCTTAATCCGGTATTCCGTACTTTCCAATCCGAATTGGAGACTGTATACGAAGAATACAATCGCGGACAAGACAATCCGGGACGCGTACAATACGATTTTATCCAAAGCAAAGCCTATGAGGGGCATCCTTATGCACGTTCAGTGCTCGGTTTACCCGAACATTTGAAAAATCCCCGCTTGAGCCAATTAATCAAATTCTATAATGATTGGTATACGGCAGAGAATATGGTGCTGATTCTGGTAGGTAACATCAATGCCAACCAGATCAGTGGACGAATAGCTTCTACCTTTGGCCGTCTTCCTCAAAGAGCGACTCCCGAGCGTAAAACCTATCCCGACCTGGATATCAAAGGCCGTACACAATATACTGCCAAAGTGGGCCGTTACCCATCCGTATGCTTAGTATACAAAGGAGTACCGGCAGGTCATCCGGATGAAAAGCCTTTGGAAATAGCTCTTTCACTATTAAGCAATAGCAGTGCAACAGGTGCGCTCGATAAATTATCTATCGATGGTGAAATCACAAACGGATATGCATCCTTGGATGCGAACCGCGAACAGGGCCGTTGCAAGATTTCGGTAACCCCGTTGTATGACGAAAACCAAAGACGCTTTGAATCCAACAAGAGTGCAGAGAAAAAAGCACTGAAAGCTATTCAGCAAATTGCCAACGGTGAAGTGGAAGACTGGATTATCGATGCCATTAAAAGCAATATGTGTCGTGAGTTCGACCGCGTCATGGAATCCAATGAGAATAAAGGGCTTATCCTCTTGCAAGCTTTCATTAACGAAGAAGATCTGGGACAGGTTCTCAACTACAAAGATGAGATCATGGCAATCAATATTGACGATATCAAGCGTGTGGCTAAGCAATATTTAAACAATGACTATCTGGCTCTTTATATAGAAAAAGGCAACTTGAGTAAAGATGCTAAAATAAAGAAACCGGGATACAAACCAATCGAACCTCCTGTTGGAAAACAATCTCTTTATGCACAGCAATTCAAGAGTTTACCGATCGGACAGGTGGAAGAAAAGTTTATGGATTTCAGTGAAGTTCAGACGAAACAAATCAACGACCGTTCCAAACTGTTTTACACATCCAACCCGGAAAATGAAGTATTCAGTCTGACTTTAAAATATGGTGCAGGCGAACGTGTTTTCCCGAAAGTCGGCATTGCCGCCAATCTGATGAACAACGCAGGAATCATGGGAATGTATGAACCTCAAGATTTGAAAAAGGAACTTAGTAAACTGAATGTCAGTTGTGATGTATTTGCGGGTGATGATTATCTGTACATATCTATGCGTGGATACGAAAACAACCTTCCGGAAGCCTGTCAACTGCTTGCCCGCCAGATTTTAATGCCGAAGCTGGACGAAAAACAATTAAGCCGTATTAAAGGTAGCATATTAGGATCACGCCAACAGCGTAAAGAAAATGTTCAGACGTTAGGTGCTGCATTGAATCAATATATCCGCTACGGAGAAAAATCTCCTTTCATAGATGAACTGACAGACAAACAAATTCTGGAATTACAGATCTCTGAATTGACCGGTGACATTAACCGTGCCTCAAATTATGAAGCGGAAATCTATTATACGGGTACATTGCCTTTCGATAATGTATACGAAATCCTGAGTAAAAATCTTCCATTGGTAGCTAATGAGAAACCGACAGATTCGCCACAAGTGAAACCGATTGCCCCGGTTACTGAAAACACTGTATATTTCTTACCAAACTCGGATGCAGAACAAGCTCAGATTTATTTCTTTATGCCAACGGCAAATTATGATAAGAAAGATGATGTACTACGTGATGCATTCTATCAATATTTCTCCGGTGACTTTAACGGATTGGTTTTAAGCGAACTCCGTGAAAAACGCTCAATGGTTTATTCGGCATACGGAGTAGTTACCACTCCTGCTCTTCCGGGATATCCGACTACCTTTATCGGGCAGATCGGAACGCAAAATGATAAAGCCAATGAAGCATTAGCCCTCTACATGGATCTGTTGCGCAACATGCCGGAAAACCCGGATCGTATGGATAACATTAAGAGCTATCTGCGTCAGGAAGCATTGACAACACATCCCGACTTCCGTGATAAAGCTCAATACTTCGAACAATACAAGAGAGTAGGTTATACACAAGACCCTGCCATTGAAAATGTACCGAAAATCGATGCTTTGACTTTTGATGATATAATGAAATATTATAAAGAAAATATCAAAGACAAACCGATAGCTATCGGTATCATGGGTAACCCTAAGGACATCAATGTAGACGAACTGAAGAAATTCGGTAAGGTAATAAAATTATCAGAAAAGAAACTGTTCAATTCTAAAGATGCTTTATTCTAAAATCCGGTAGTTTTACCTGATATCGGTTATAATTGATCCCCGTTTGTATGGTGTGCAAACGGGGATTTTTATATTAGCTCCCCTCCTCTTCGTATCTGTTATACTTCTGTTTAATTTCATTAAATAAAGTGCAGTTAATCTGTATTTTAGTATCTTTGGACTGTTAGTAATAAAAAAGAGTAGCGATATGAAAACGAATCAACGTATTATTATCATCTTAATGTTCATGATGATGGCCGGCCTATCCGACATTTATGCTCAAAACAAGAGAGAGATAAAAGAACAGAGAGAGCAAGCTATCAAAGAGCAGATCATAGCCGAGAAGTATAAGATCAGTGTAAACACAGCCTACCCCCGTCGAGGGAGAACCGTTCATTTATCATCCCCTTATTCTGTGGAAATAAGGAATGACTCCGTTATTTCCTATTTACCTTTTTACGGACGAGCTTATTCAATTCCTTATGGTGGAGGAGAAGGATTGATATTTCAGGCACCACTCGATGAATACGAGATGGAAATGAATAAAAAAGGAACAGCAAAAGTTAAATTTACAGCTCATAGCCCGGAAGATAAGTTCACGTTCAATCTTACTATCTATTCCAACGGTTCGGCAAGTATCAATGTCAATATGCAAAACAGAGAATCTATAAGCTTTTCGGGAGAAATGGAGTAAATAATGTGCCAATTTATCAATGTGCCAATGTGCCAATTGGCTGCGCTATTTTCTATTGGTATATTGATAAATTGGTACATTGATCACATTGGCATATTATATCATTGGCATATTGGCACATTATTATTTCATTGGCACATTATTCCTCCTCTCCTTTCAATATCGGAAGGCAAATTTGATATTTCACAGCCAGAATACGGGTTATGAACACACTGCATCCGCTTATAATTTGTGTGATCACCGTATCTATTCCTAAAAGATGACACAACCAGTAGACAATGCCCCCCACCACACAAGCCATTGCATAAATTTCCTTGCGGAATATCAAGGGAATTTCATTGATAAACACATCACGAATTACTCCACCGGCGGCACCGGTGATACTGCCCATGATAATAGCTACCCAAAAAGGATATCCCAACGCTATACTTTTTCCCACACCGACCACGGTAAATAAGGCAAGCCCTACACTGTCAAATATAAAAAAAGTATTGTGCAGATGAATTAAGTGTTTACCGAAAAAAATAACCCACAACAAAGCCATTCCGGTACAAATAAGATAGACAGGATCCGTCATCCACCCCGGAGTAACGTCCAGCAATACATCACGGATCGTACCACCTCCAATGGCAGTGGCCAACCCCACCACATATGCTCCGAACCAATCAAAACGCTTGGCAGAAGCTAAACGGATACCACTGATTGCAAAAGCAAACGTACCTATAAAATCAAGAATCTGAACAAATGTCGGCATATCTAAAGTTTTTTGTCTACAAAGGAACAAATAATTCCGCAAGAAAGCGTACATTTGTTTCTTGAAAATAGACGGAAGAACGATATAATATAGATAAAAGAACGATATGAAAATAACTATTGTTGCCGGAGCACGCCCTAACTTTATGAAAATAGCGCCTATCACGCGTGCCATCGATGCTGCACGGGCGCAAGGCAGAAGTATCTCTTACCGGTTGGTATATACCGGAAAGCGTGAGGATACCAGCTTGGATGCTTCCTTGTTTGCCGATCTTCATATGAAAGAACCCGATGTGTTTTTGGGAGTGACCGACAGCAATGCCACTCAACTGGCTTCCGGCATAATGGTTGCATTCGACAAAGAGCTGACCGAGAATCCGGCCCATATCGTTCTTGTGGTAGACGATCTCACAGCGACAATGAGTTGCGCCATCGTTGCCAAGAAACAAGGTATCAAGGTAGCGCACCTTGTTGCCGGTACCCGTTCGTTCGACATGAATATGCCTAAAGAAGTAAACCGGATGATAACGGATGGATTATCGGATTATCTCTTTACAGCCGGTATGGTAGCCAACCGTAACTTGAATCAGACGGGAACGGAAAAGGAAAATGTATATTATGTGGGAAATATCCTTATCGATAACATCCGTTACAACCGGAATCATTTTATCCGCCCGCTTTGGCTTTCCGTATTGGGAGTAAAGGAAGGAGACTATATACTGCTCACCCTCAACAGACGTGTGCTTCTGAACAATAAAGAGAATCTGCGCCGGCTCATGGAAACGATCTTGGAAAAGGCGGCCGGTATGCCGGTTGTCGCTCCTGTACATACCTACGTACGTGATGCTATCAAAGGGCTCAGCATTTCGGCTCCGAACCTGCACATCATGCCACCGCAAAGTTATCTTTCTTTTGGATATCTGATGAATAAAGCCAAAGGTATTATTACGGATTCGGGTAATGTGGCCGAAGAATCCACCTTTTTAGGAATCCCTTGCATTACACTTAACAACTACTCCGAACACCCGGAAACCTGGCGCATCGGAACCAATGAACTGGTTGGAGAAGACCCGGCGGCACTGGGCAAAGCAATGGATGTATTGATGCGGGACGAATGGAAACACGGCGAACTGCCCGAACGCTGGGACGGACGGACAGCCGACAGAATTGTACAGATTTTGTTGTCCTGATTCTTGCGTTCACATCATTAATCAGGTTTCTTTTGAGATAAGAAATTACACAAATAACCTAATTTATAAAAAGCAAAAAGCTTCAACGAAGGTTTTCGGCTGGTAAGATTGCTTACCAGTCTTTTTTCAATCTGCCGGAACAGAAAAGCAACCAAAGGAGCCATTCCTAAACGTTTTACACAAGCGTACCACCGCAATAGCTTGACATGCGAATGCATCTGTTCGATATGTCCGTCCAAATTACGGACCGCCCGGCGGATTTTCATCAGAAATTGCTCACTATTCTCTTCCACCAGATGATAGACCGGATTGTCGATGTGTAGAATCTCTACTCCGGCCTGCTCCAGTTGCATGCCAAACAGAGTATCCTCGTATCCCAGATGAAACGTCTCATCAAAACGGACTTTCAGAAAAGCATCCCGGCATATCATAAAATTCATACTGATAAATCGATTGTAAGGTTCCTTGTTTCTCTGCCCGGCAGATTGTTCTTCAACAGCCATTCCGTATTTATAACGCAATATGGCATTGGCAGGAATACTCTTACGCGGATAAATGAATCCGCCACAAACCACCCGGCCGGTACGCGCCACTTGCAGATATTCCTCCAAAAACGAATCCGATACGGGCATAACGTCCGAATCCAGAAACAACAGATAAGGATATCGGGCTTCCGAAGCCAGATAATTACGAATACGTGCAGGCCCTTGATTCTCTTCCTGTTGCAGATAGCGACATCCTTGCCACTCTGTCATTTTGCGATTTTGCTGACGAATGTTTTCGCATGACGCGTCATCTGCCAACAGAATTTCAAAAGGTATTCGCAAAGCGATTGCTTGTTTGTACATCTTTTCGATCAGAGACAAACAAACAGCATTGTAAGTAGGTATCAGTATAGAAATCATTATCAATCATAATTATAGGAGACAAAAGTAATACAAAAAAGGTTATTAAGAACAAACTATTCGAGAGTTATTTACTAACTTTGCCGACTCATGTTGAAGTATATGATGAAACAACGATATAAGAAGCACATTTTACTATTCTTGCTCGTATTTTCTGCCGCATCCTCTTTTGCGCAGTTAAAAGGAGTTATCACCGACTCGATTACGCACGAGCCTTTAATGTATATTTCGGTTTATTACGAAGGAAAAGGCGTGGGCGGAGTATCCAACGCCAACGGCGAGTATCAGATTGAAACACGAAAAGGATGGAACGAAGTCACATTCTCATCTGTCGGTTACCGCACGAAAGTAATAAAAATCACTCCGGGACAAAAAGTATTGAATGTACAGATGGCTCCGGACGATGTGATGTTGACGGAAGTGGTTGTAAAACCCAAGAAAGAGAAATATTCGAAAAAGAATAACCCGGCCGTGGACTTTATGCGGAAAGTCATCGAGCACAAAAAGGCGCAAAGGCTGGATGAGAACGAATATTACCAGTATGACCAATACGAGAAGATGAAGATGTCTCTCAATGACATCACTCCCGAAAAAATGGAGAAAGGAATCTATAAGAAATATTCATTCCTTCTGGATCAGATCGAAGTATCCGAAGCCACTAACAGTCTTATTCTTCCTATCTCGATACAGGAGACTGCATCACAAACGGTATTCCGCAAAGATCCGGAAAGCAAAAAGACAATTATCAAAGGAATGAATTCCAATGGTATCAATGAATTCTTTTCTACAGGTGACATGCTCGGAACGGTATTACAGGATGTTTTTACCAATGTGAACATCTACGATGACGAAATCCGTCTGCTGCAAAGACGTTTTACCAGCCCCATTGCCAAAGAAGGAATCAACTTCTACAAATATTACCTGATGGACACTTTGACGGTGGACAAAGATACGTGTGTACACCTGACTTTTGTGCCGCAAAATTCACAGGACTTCGGTTTCACAGGGCACCTGTACGTACTGAAAGATTCTACCTATGCCGTAAAGAAATGCATAATGAACTTACCTAAAAAGACAGGTGTGAACTTTGTAAACCAACTGAACATCGTACAGCAATACGAGCAATTACCCAACGGGAACTGGGTATTGATGGACGACGATATGCTGGTAGACCTTGCATTGGTAAAATCGACGGGGGGGATACAGGTACAACGGGTGACGAAATACAGCAACTATAAATTCGACCCCATTGAGCCGCGTATGTTCCGACTGAAAGGATCGGTTATAAAGGAGGCAGATATGCTATCTAAGAGTGACGAGTACTGGGCTGAAGTCCGCCAAGTACCGTTGAGCAAGACCGAAAGTACCATGGATGTATTCATGAACCGGATTGAACAGATTCCGGGATTCAAATATATCATTTTCGGTGCCAAAGCTGTGATTGAGAACTTCGTAGAAACTACCGGTCCCAAAAAGCCGAGTAAGTTCGACTTCGGTCCCATTAATACTACCATATCGAATAACTATGTAGACGGACTCCGCCTGCGACTCAGTGGTATGACGACTGCCCATCTCAATCCGCATTGGTTCGTAAACGGATATGGCGCCTATGGTTTCAAAGACCACCGTTGGAAATACAGTGGAACGCTGACTTATTCTTTCAATAAGCGCGACTATGTAGTATGGGAATTCCCCAAGCACTACATTTCCGCCACTTATAGTTACGATGTGATGTCGCCAATGGATAAATTCCTGTTTACGGATAAAGATAATGTATTCCTCTCTTTCAAAACGACTACCGTAGACCAGATGTCATACATGCGTGACATAACCGTCAACTACGAACTGGAAACTCAGACAGGTTTCGGTGTAAAAGGAATGCTCCGCCACCGTAATGACGAACCGACAGGAAATCTGAAATACTATGCCAATAACAGCAGTGCCGATAAAATGCCACTGCCCGATGAGCAGCCTATTCACGATATCACCACCACCGAAGTAAGCGCCACTTTGCGTTATGCTCCGGGTGAAGCGTTTGTCAACTCCAAGCAACGCCGTATTCCGGTATCACTGGATGCTCCGGTCTTCACGCTGACGCACACTTCCGGCTTCAAGGGAGTACTTGGAGGAGAGTATAACTTTAACCGTACGGAAGCCAGTATCTGGAAACGATTCTGGTTACCCTCTTCTTGGGGAAAGGTAGATGTCAGCCTTAAGGGAGGTGCCGAGTGGAATACCGTGCCTTTCCCGTTACTGATATTGCCGGAAGCCAACTTGTCGTACATCACTCAGCGTGAGACATTTTGTCTGATCAATAATATGGAGTTTTTGAATGACCGTTTCGCCTCCCTTTCCCTATCGTATGACATGAACGGAAAACTGTTCAACCGCATACCATTGCTGAAAAAACTTAAATGGAGAGAAATGGTTCGTTTCCGCGCCCTTTGGGGAACGCTGACGGATAAGAACAACCCTTTCAAGAGTGATAATCCCGAATTATTCCTCTTCCCGATGCGCGACGGACAATATACAAGCCACGTGATGGACCCGAAAATCCCTTATATGGAGGCGAGTGTAGGAGTTTATAATATTTTCAAACTACTGCACGTAGAATATGTACATCGTCTGACTTATCGTAATAATCCCGACATTAACAAATGGGGAATACGATTTATGGTGATGATGACGTTTTAAAACAGGCAGAGCCTTTTTCTTAGTTGAAAGTTGAGAGTTGAAAGTTGAAAATTGCTATGCAGCGTGATAGTATTAATCATTGCAGACTGGGTGAGTAATTGCAGACTAAGTGAGTTAATTGCAGACCGGGTGACTGAGTAAGTGCTGACATTAGTTTTCAACTAAATGAGAGTTTTAACCGGTTGATGGTTATCTACGTTGCCACGCTGCATAGTAACTTTCAATTTTCAACTCTCAACTTTCAACTAAGGAAAGGACTTTCAACCGGATAAATAAGAGTTTTAACTAAATAAGAGTTTTAATCGATTGATGGTTATCTACGCTGCCACGCTGCATAGTAACTTTCAACTTTCAACTCTCAACTTTCAACTAAAAAAAACGTGCAACCATTAGCAGAACGGCTTCGACCGAAGACATTAGATGAATATATAGGCCAGAAACATCTGGTAGGCCCTGGTGCTATCCTGCGGAAGATGATCGATGCGGGAAGGATCTCTTCTTTTATTCTTTGGGGACCTCCCGGAGTAGGGAAAACAACGTTGGCTCAAATTATAGCCAATAAGTTAGAGACTCCTTTCTATACATTGAGTGCGGTGACTTCCGGAGTAAAGGATGTGCGCGAAGTAATCGATCGTGCGAAAAGTAATCGTTTCTTTTCGCAAGCAAGCCCGATACTTTTTATCGATGAGATCCATCGCTTTAGTAAGTCACAACAAGATTCGCTGTTGGGAGCAGTGGAGAACGGTACGGTGACACTGATAGGAGCTACTACCGAGAATCCGTCGTTTGAGGTAATCCGTCCTCTCCTTTCGCGCTGTCAGCTTTACGTCTTGAAATCTCTTGAAAAAGACGATTTGCTGGAATTGCTACAACGTGCCATTGCTACGGATGCGGTGTTGAAAGAACGCCGGATCGAATTGCGGGAGACGAATGCCATGCTTCGTTTTTCCGGAGGTGACGCACGCAAACTGCTGAATATACTTGAGCTGGTAGTCGAATCGGAAGCAGAAGAGACCGTAGTCATTACCGATGACATGGTGACCGAACGATTGCAGCAAAACCCGCTCGCCTACGATAAAGACGGGGAAATGCATTATGATATCATCTCCGCATTCATCAAATCCATTCGTGGAAGTGATCCCGATGGTGCCATCTACTGGCTGGCCCGCATGGTGGAAGGCGGTGAAGATCCTGCTTTCATAGCACGCCGCCTGGTTATCTCGGCTGCAGAGGACATCGGGCTTGCCAATCCGAATGCCCTGCTTCTTGCCAATGCCTGCTTTGACACACTGATGAAAATAGGTTGGCCGGAAGGAAGGATTCCTTTGGCGGAGACCACTATCTACCTGGCTACAAGTCCTAAAAGTAATTCGGCTTACAGTGCTATCAACGACGCTCTTGCGCTGGTACGCGAAACCGGTAGCCTGCCCGTCCCCCTGCATCTGCGCAATGCACCGACCAAACTGATGAAGCAATTAGGATACGGACAAGAATACAAGTATGCGCATAGCTACGAAGGCAATTTCGTAAAACAGCAATTCTTGCCCGATGAACTGAAAAACAAACGTATCTGGCAACCGCAACATAATCCGGCAGAACAGAAACATGCCGAACGGATGCAACAGTTGTGGGGTGACCGATACAAAGAGAATAAATAAAAAATATCCCGAACTGAAAAAAATACTAAAAACACCATGAGAATTGTCCGGCTGTTTGCCCTGCTCCTATTGTTTCTGAGCATAACATCATCTGCCTTTACACAAAACAAGAAACAAAAAAACTACATTCCCTGGAGCAATGGAGAACTTTTGGTTTCTGAAGAAGGACGATACCTGAAACATCGGAACGGTACCCCTTTCTTCTGGCTGGGCGATACCGGCTGGCTACTCCCCGAACGATTGAACCGCGATGAAGTTGAATACTATCTGGATCAATGCCAACGTCGCGGATATAACGTGGTACAAGTACAAACCATGAATGATGTTCCGTCCATGAACATCTACGGGCAATATTCCCTACCCGACGGTTTTAATTTTGCGAACATCAACCGGGAGGGCGTTTACGGATATTGGGATCACATGGACTACATAATCCGCACGGCTGCCCGAAAAGGAATTTATATCGGTATGGTATGCATCTGGGGAGGGCCTGTTAAAGCCGGAAAGATGTCGGTAAAAGAGGCACAGGCTTACGGAAAATTCCTATCTGAACGGTACAAGGACGAACCGAATATCATCTGGATTATTGGAGGAGATATCCGTGGCGATGTAAAAAGAGAGGAATGGGAGGCTTTGGCCACTACGCTGAAATCAATCGATAAGAAACACCTTATGACGTTTCATCCGCGAGGCAGAATGACTTCTGCAGAATGGTTCGCTGATACTTCCTGGATGGACTTCAATATGTTTCAGAGCGGACACCGCCGTTACGGACAGCGTTTGGGAGATAAAGAGTATCCCATTGAAGAAAATACGGAAGAAGACAACTGGCGCTATGCAGAACGTTGTCTCGCAACAACTCCTCTGAAGCCCGTCATCGACGGAGAACCGATCTACGAAGAAATCCCTCATGGCCTGCATGACGAAAACGAGTTGAGGTGGAAAGATCATGACGTACGGCGTTACGCTTATTGGTCGGTTTTCGCCGGCTCTTTCGGGCATACTTACGGTAATAATTCCATCATGCAGTTTCTTAAGCCGGGGGTAACCGGCGCATACGGCGCAAAGAAGCCTTGGCAGGAGGCTATGAATGATCCCGGCTTCAATCAAATGAAATATTTGAAGAACCTTATGCTTACTTTTCCGTTCTTTATACGTGTACCGGATCAAACGATCATCGCCGGCACAAACGGAGAACGTTACGATCGTGCCATAGCTACACGTGGAGACGACTATCTGCTGGTATACAATTATACCGGACGACCGATGCAAATCGACCTCCGTAAAATCAGTGGAACCCGAAAATCCGCATGGTGGTATACAGCCAAAGACGGCAAATTGGAATACATCGGAACGTTTGACAACGGCATACATGAATTTCAGCACCATAGCGGTTACAATAGTGGAAACGATCACGTACTGATTGTAACGGACAGTAGCCGGAACTATGTGCAAAAAGAATGGACCGAACTACCGGACGCACAACAAAAATGGATAAAATAATGGTTCAGAATGATCCATTCTGTCCGGAATAAAATATAAACCGACTCGAATAATAACCATTAAACGAACGAATATGAAAATTGTAGTATTAGACGGTTATGCCGCCAATCCCGGTGATTTATCCTGGGAAGGTCTGAAAACGTTGGGCGAATGCACGATTTACGACCGCACTGCTCCCGAAGAAGTATTGGAACGTGCTGCCGGTGCAGAAGCGATCCTTACAAACAAAGTAGTAATCACCGCAGAACAGATGGCAGCCCTACCCGATTTGAAATATATCGGAGTACTGGCTACCGGATATAACATCATAGACATCAACGCAGCCCGCGAACGCGGAATTGTCGTTACCAATATCCCGGCATACAGTACCCCCTCCGTGGGACAAATGGTATTCGCCCATATCCTGAATATCACCCAGCAAGTGCAGCATCATTCTGAGGAGGTACGCAAAGGCCGGTGGACGAATAATGCGGACTTCTGTTTTTGGGATACTCCGCTCATCGAATTGCTTGGAAAAAAGATCGGCCTCATCGGTTTGGGACAGACAGGCTATAACACCGCCCGCATCGCTATCGGCTTCGGTATGAAAGTATGGGCTTATACTTCCAAGTCGCGTTTGCAACTGCCGCCGGAAATAAAAAAGATGGAACTTGACCAGATATTCCATGAATGCGACATTGTGAGCCTACATTGTCCACTGACGGAGCAGACACGGGAATTGGTAAATGCCCGCAGACTGGCTTTGATGAAACCGACCGCTATACTTATTAACACGGGACGCGGGCCATTGGTCAATGAACAAGATCTCGCCGATGCACTTAATAACAACCAGATTTATGCTGCCGGAGTAGACGTATTGTCTACTGAACCACCACGTGCGGATAATCCGTTGCTTACGGCACGTAATTGCTACATCACCCCGCACATTGCCTGGGCTACTACTGCTGCCCGTGAACGGTTGATGGGAATTATGCAAGAAAACTTGAAAGCCTATATAGCAGGAAAACCGGTAAATAATGTGGCAAAATAATAAGTATTTCATCCTTATGTTTACACAAACCTTTTACTAAAGGATAAATTACAACAGAAAAAGACGGATAAGCAATGTACTAAGTTACTTATCCGTCTTTTCATAATCAACCTACCTATTTAGTAAGCGTGACCGCCTTCGTCCATCTCTTCGGCATCGATCTTCTTCTTATCGATACTACGCCATGCATAAAATATATAAGCAATAACAAAAGGCACGAGAATAGACACATACGCCATTGTCTTGAGAGTAAACTGGCTGGAACAACTGTTGCTCAACGTCAGCGAACTCTGGATATCAGTGAACGATGGATAATAAGCAGTGTTATTATATCCGGCTGTAAGCAGTAAAGCAAGCACGGTTAGAATCGTACCGATCCCGGCAAACCATATTCCTTTATCAAACCCCTTTTTCAAAAGTGTACGCAAAATACCGAATAGTACCAACACCACTCCTAACAGAAAAATCCCTAAAACAACAGGCATTTCCAAAAAGTTCGTCAAATACTTATACGGCTCCATATACACCTCTTTCGTGTCCGGATCCACCGCATAACCGTCAGCGAACAATGTGCGGATAACGAATGCCAAGAAAAAGATAAGAAAAAGCGCTGTATTTCCATATATAGAACGACGGCATTTTGCCACCAGCTCCTCATCGGCAATATTATTGATAAAATAAAGTGCACCCAGAATACGTGCCAAGAAAAATACAGCCAGTCCAAGAATAACATTCCACGGATTAATCAATGCATCCAGCCCGTGCCATCCATTACCCCATTGGCTGATGACAGGCATAATCGCATTCCCCATGTTCGCCTTGTTGATATAGAAATCGGAACCGGTAAAGAAAGTAGCTACGGCGCCACCCAACAATAACGGTCCTACCACTCCATTAATTACCAAAAACACCTGATATGTCTTTTTACCCAACAAATTACCGGCCTTACTCTGAAACTCATAACTGACCGCCTGCAATACAAAGCTGAACAGGATAATCATCCAAAGCCAATATGCACCACCGAAACTCGTACTGTAAAACAGAGGAAACGAAGCAAAGAAAGCGCCACCGAACGTCACCAGTGTAGTAAACGTAAACTCCCACTTACGACCGGTAGAATTAACCATCATCTTACGATGTTTTTCTGTCTTTCCCAAACAGAAAAGCAATGAATTACCACCCTGCACAAACAACAGGAACACAAGTATGGCTCCTAACAGAGAAACTATCAGCCACCAATAATGTTGAAGAAATATATATGTACTCATACTTTTAGCAGTTAGAATTTAATAGTTAGAACTTAGTAACTGGAATCGTCTTCAGAAACCTTAGGGCCTTTCTTTATCTCACGTAGCATAATCCCTATCTCGGCAATCAGCATGACAGTAAAAAGTATCACAAAGATAAAGAAAGTAGCTTGCACAGACCCGACATCCAATTTAGAGATCGCAGCCGAGGTTGGCAACATATCGCGAATAGCCCAAGGCTGGCGTCCGCATTCAGCTACAACCCAACCGGCCTGTCCGGCGATATACCCCAACGGAATCGTCCAAAGGGCAATATATTGCATCCAACGCATTTTAGATAAATCCTTCTTGTATACAAAGAAAAGAACAACTATAAAAAACAGGATGAAATATCCTCCCAACATCACCATCACACGGAAAGCATAAAAATTGAGAGGGACATTGGGTATCAATTCGTGTACATCCTTAATATATCCATAACCAAAATACGGTACATTTTCCATCAACACGGAATAGGCAACCTTTGCATCCGCTTCATTGCCCACCGCTTTGGCAGCTTTATAGGCGTCCAGTGCGGCAATGGCAGTCCGTCCCCGTTCTATCTTCTCTGCTGCGGAAAGGGCAATCGTACCGTCTTTCTGCACATAACCTCCCTCGATAATATTGTTAATACCGGGTACGAAAGCATTCATCTCACGCTCTGCCAATAAGGAAAGCAATTTGGGGATTTCGATACGGAAAAGAAAAGGATCCACTCCATCGTCATACGATTTCTTTTCGGGATTCAGTATACCGACAGCCACCAGCCCTGCCCCCTCTTGTCCTTCATAATAGCCTTCCACGGCCGCCAATTTCATCGGTTGCGTCTGTGCAATCTGATAACCGGAACCGTCTCCTGTCCATAAAGAGAGTAAAGAAGCAACCAATCCAAAGATTGCACCGATCTTAATGCTCGACATGGCAAATTTCGTATCACGCTTCTTTAAAAGAAACCAACAACTGACACCTACCACAAAAATAGCTCCTAATACCCAACCGCTCAATACCGTATGAAAAAACTTATTGACCGCTACCGGAGAAAAGGCCACCGCCCAAAAATCTACCATCTCATTGCGGACACTATCCGGATTGAACTCCATGCCTACCGGATTTTGCATCCAGGCATTGGCAACAAGAATCCACCAGGCAGAAATCGTAGCTCCCAATCCGGTAAGCCAGGTAGAAGCAAGATGAAAACGTTTGCTTACCTTTTCCCATCCAAAAAACATGACAGCAATGAATGTGGCTTCCATAAAGAAAGCAAGAATTCCTTCGATTGCAAGTGGGGCACCGAAAATGTCGCCTACAAACCAAGAATAATTGCTCCAGTTGGTTCCGAATTCAAACTCGAGTATCAAACCGGTAGCTACTCCGACGGCAAAGTTTATACCAAAAAGTTTCATCCAAAACTTAGCGGTATTCTTCCAGAATTCCTTACCCGTTTTGTAATACAGCGTTTCCATGATACCCATCACTACTGCCAATCCGAGAGTGAGCGGAACAAAAATCCAATGGTACATGGCGGTCATTGCAAATTGGGCTCTCGACCAATCAATCAATGAGGTGTCAATACTTTCAATCATATTATTTTGTAGTTAGTTGTTAAAAATCAGTAGGAAAGGTACAGAAATGACACAACCGTTCAATCCGAAGGAGGAATAGCCCGCCGGATGAGTTCGTCTCCTACATATTCGCTCTTTTCTTTATCCGTGGAAAGATGTCCCAAATAATTAGGGAAGAAGAAGATCTTGAGTATGAAGAACATAATAAATAGTTTCACTATAATAATAAGCCATAGCGTACGACCGAGAGTCATACTGCGAAAGCCTTCAAGATAGAAGTTCCAGATATTCATAAGTGTATTCTTCATATATCAAAGCGTGTAGAAATTGATAACTGTCGCTAAAATACAATTTATATGAAGATTAACAAACAAAAAGAAGAAAAGGTTCAAAAAAATAGTGAGTAGTGACCAGTGATTAGCCGGCTGCGCTGTGATGCTGCATGGCACTAATCACCTATCACTAATCACCATTCCGGCTAATCACTTATCACTACTTATTCATTTTTAATACTGTTCACCGGATTCTCATTGGCAATATGCCAGGCTCTGAGCACCACACAAAGTATAATAAGTAACAGCACACCGATACCTAACGCTATGAACCATAAAGGCAAAAGTAACTTACTATCCGCAAACTGTTCCAACCATACCCCGGATACGTACCAAGAAAAGGCGATGCCTATAACAACCGCACCGACGGCAACTTTTAATATATCTATAGTCAATAAATACAAAATGGAAAATGCAGCGGCACCATTCACTTTACGAATAGCAATTTCTTTACTACGGCGCACCGTTTCATTATTTACATAACCTATTAACCCCATGAGAACGATAAAAAGGATGCAACAAGAAGTAATCCAAACGACATTCCGGAAACGGTATACATCTTTATAGTTCATACTTTGGATGGTAGAATAAGAAGTGAATTCCAACGTAGACATCGGATACGTTTCTTTAATAAAAGTATTCAGCCGTATCAGATTCTCGTCCATCGGTTCCTTCAAGCGCACGTTATAAGCAAAATTATGTTGGTCATTATATATAAAAGCCGTACAGGTTTGCCCTAAAAAGAAACCCATATTACGTATATCCTCAATGACACCGACCACCGTAGGCTGGCTGTCGAGCCCCACCCATCCCGGTTCGACGGGTAAACGCTGCCCTAAGGCTTTGTCTTCCCATTTCATTATTTCCACTACCTTGCGGCCTATCACAGCTTCTCCTTTATGCGACGGCCAGTTCCCCTCTACCAATTTCATACCCACCGCCTGCGGGAAACCTTTGGAATATCTTTGGAAATGCAGCGGGCAGATGAAATTTCCTTTCGTATCCAGCAGCCTTGTTGTGCCATAATGTGACAATAGCGATTCGGAAGAACGTACTACCGATTCTACATACGGCTGCCGACGGATTGCATCTTCTATTCCCTGCAAATCTTCGGTTCTATACTTTCCTGTTACCAACCTCTCCGTATCGAAGCCAAGATGGCGGGTAGTCAGGTCATGATATTGCCAGATAGTAGTGAGCAACATACCAAAAATAAACGATACACCCACAAATTGCACAAACAGCAATCCGCGTTTCCATGTACGTTTAGCATCGGCATAGCGGCGGAAGATTTGCGTCACAGGAATGTGGGCAAACATTCGTCCCGGCAAAACGCCCGCTACAAAGAAAAGCAGCAATACCGTCAATCCGGGTACCCAAAGATTCTGCCATACAAACAGGTCCGGCAAACGAACACTCAGCAAGTCTTCTATTCCTTCACGGAAGTTGTACATCAAAAGCAGGCATAGCAATGCAGAGGTAAAGACAAATAGGGCAGTCTCCCATAAAAACATCTCCAACACCCGTGCATCATTAGCACCACAGCATTTGTGGATACCTACCGCCTTTGCCCGGTGGCCCAAAGAGGCAACAGCCGCCAACACATAATTCATGATCGAAACAAAGAATATAGAGAACCCCAATGTTCCCAATATCACCAATAGGCGAATGCTTCCGGGCATACTGAGATGGATGTCCGGCAAGGGAATCACGTTGTATTCGACGGTGGTATCCGATCCCTGCCGCGTACTCTTATACTTCTCCACCGCTTTCTGTATTTGTCCGTTCATAACCTTCACATCCCCCGGGTGTTTTAAACGGAAAAAGATGTAATACATGTCATTGCGCCCCCAAGTGCCACGCCCAAATCCAAGTTCTTCCAATGTGAGCATAGAGATGGCAATATTATGCGGAAAGACGGTATTTCCGGGTATATCCTGATAAATTCCGCGTACCGTAATCTCCTTATTTCTAAGTATCGAAAACGTTTTCCCCAAGGGATCCTCGTCACCGAAAAGCTCACGCGCCTTACTCGCAGATAAAAAAGCAGATCCAGGCTGTCCCAACTCACGTGGATTCCCCTTTAGAACTTCTAAGCCAAGTGTGTGGAAAAAGAGGGTATCGACATACATAATGGCTACATCCTCTAACTTTTTGTCACCAATGTAAAGCTCCGGTTGAAAGAAATTCAAGCCCGCAGTTGCGCTTTCCACAAGTTCGGGTAATGCTTCCCAAAGGTCGGCAGCAGCAGGATAAAATACAGTATAGTCATATCCATTATCGGGTATATTGTTTTTAATATACCGGTTACGCAATAACACCACGTTGTCCGGCTCCTTGTAGAAATTCTCATAATTAAGCTCATAGGCAATCTGAGAAAAAAGCAGAACCCCTATCAACAATCCCAATGTGAGGGACACCAATTTTATAATATTATTCCCGCGTCCTCGCAACAGAATCCGAATGGTATAATAAAGGTGTCGCATAAAATTATCACTACTAATCACTTATCACCACTTATTCATTTTTAATACTGTTCACCGGATTCTCATTGGCAATATGCCAGGCTCTGAGCACCACACAAACGATAATCAATAATTGAATGAACAAAGCTGTACCTATAAAAAGTAACGGATTCAATTCTATTTGTTCAGCAAACTGATCGAGCCAAGCTCGTCCGGCAAAATAAGAAACAGCCGTACCGATTAGAATGGAGAGAACGGAAACATATAAGATATCACGTGTCAGCAAGCGCAACACATGGAAGGCTTCCGCCCCATTGACTTTACGAATGGCTATTTCCTTGCTTCTGCGTTGAGTCTCATCGTTCACATAACCTATTAATCCCATAATCACGATAAGCAGAATGAAACAAGAAGTTATCCAGACAGAATTACGGAAACGGTATACATCTTTATATAGGTCTTTTACCATATGATCTACCGACATGAAATGCAAGGATACATCGGGAAAAGTTTTCTCCATATACTCATTCAAGCGTTTTAAATTCTCATCAAACGGTTCTTTCAAACGGACATCAAATGTATGGTTAGCCTGTTCCTCAGTACCTATCAGGATAATGGGTGACTGAGCGGCATAAAAACTCTCGTTACGGATATCACGGAATACACCGACTACCGTTCCCGCTACATTGTTTACTCTTTTTCCCACAGCGCCATCTGTCCATCTCATCAGGCGTACAAGTTCTTCATTGACCAGCAAATCTCCCCCTTTCTTCATAGGAGTCCCCTCTATAATCTTGATACCCATTACTTCGGGATAATTGTAGTGGCAGTAATTAAAATTAAGCGTGGCAAGACGTTTACCGTCATTACTCATCAATCCTCGTGTCCAATACTGCCCAAGTACACTATGAGTAGCCACGGTTACTCCTTCCACCATCGGCTGTCGTCTCAACTCATCCTTTATATGCTCTACTCTTTCTTTCGGAAGCCAGCTCTCCGCTTCGGTCAACCCGGTTACATCGATTCCCATATCGCGATTCATCAGATGCCCGTACTGCAATAGTGTAACCAGCAACAGGCCAAGTACAAAAGACACCCCGGTGAACTGTACGAATAGCAACGAACGTTTCCATCCCTTCTTCCCGTCGGTATAACGGCGAAACACTTGTGTAACGGGAATACGTGAGAACAAACGTCCCGGAATCCCGCCTGCCAGTACGAAAAGAACAAGGATAGTCAGTAAGGGTACCCATAGCGTTCCCCAAGTGAAAAGGGAAGAAAGACGTACGGAAAGTAAATCTTCGATCATTTCCCGGGCATTAAAAATCAGAAGAAAACTTAATAACACGGAAAGTATTACAAGAATTCCCGTCTCGGCCAAAAACATACTGAAGATATTCGTTGAACTGGCACCGCTACATTTATGTACACCCACACTCTTTGCACGCCGGCTTAAGGTGGCAATAGAAATAAGCATATAGTTCATGATGGCAACAAAGAAGATGGCAAAGCCCAAAAAGCCATAGATGACCAAACGCTTTTGCACATCAGGGGAATCTAAATGACGCTTCACAAGCGGAATAATACTGTAATCCATTTTCCAGTCGTCAATGGTAGTCTCGGTGTATTTTTCTATCACACGCTGGATGTTGTCATTTACTTTATCCATATCCGAATCACGGCGTAAACGCAGAAAAGTATAGAATACATCATTTCCATTCCAACCATTCCCTGCCTGATATCCTCCCTTATTATTATAGATAGATACTACGAAATCGTGGGTCAGCATCGTATTTTCCGGTACATCTTTGTATACACCGCGAATCGTAAAAGTATTCTGTTTGTCGGCAGAGAGTATTTTACCGACAGGATCTTCATCTGCAAAAGTTTCACGGGCAAAACGCTCAGAAACAAAAACGCTTCCGGGAATAATCAAATCCTTCAGATTCCCTTTCAGCAAGGGGATACCGAAAACTTGAAAAAAACAACTATCCACATAGATATAATCCACATCCGACAGCAACTTCTCTTCATAATAAATATTATACTCTCTCTCCGGAAGAACACAACTTGCATACTCCACCTCCTCAGGCATACTCTCGGCTACCGCGTTAGCCGTCGGTGCAAAGACCGTATAGTCATAGTTGGTACCATCATCGCCCATTATCTCCCCTGTGCTAAGATTGGTTATCTGGGCACGTACCATTGCCAACCGTTCTGCCTCCGGGTAACAATTCTCATAACTCAGTTCAAAAACGATCTGTGAAAAGAGTAGAATACCGATGGTCAGCCCCAACGAAAGTGAGATCACTCTTATAAGATTGGAACCGCGCTCACGCAGTAATGTCCGTATACTATAATAAATTTGTCTCATAATATCTTACAATTTAAATGGTTACACTTGCCACGACACTACCATCAAAAAGATGAACCGTGCGATGGGCAAACGAAGCATCATGTTGGGAGTGTGTCACCATGATGATAGTCGTACCTTCTTTGTTGAGCTCCGTCAGCAGATTCATTACTTCGGCACCATTTTTCGAGTCAAGATTACCTGTAGGCTCATCGGCCAAAATCAGCTTGGGATTGGTAACCACCGCACGGGCAATAGCTACACGTTGCTGCTGTCCACCGGAAAGTTGCTGCGGAAAATGTTTGGCACGATGGCTGATGTTCATGCGTTTCAGCATATCCTCTACCATACGGCGGCGTTCGGTGGCCTTGATGCCTAAATAAGTCAGTGGTAACTCTACATTTTCGTACACGTTAAGTTCATCGATCAAATTAAAGCTCTGGAATACGAAACCCAATTTACCCTTGCGTACGCGGGTACGCTCTTTTTCTTTTAATCCGGCCACTTCTTCCCCCATCAGTTTATAAGAACCTTCGGTGGGATTATCCAGCAATCCGAGAATATTTAATAAGGTAGACTTACCACAGCCCGAAGGCCCCATGATGGCAACAAACTCTCCCTCTTTTATATCCAGATTCACATGATTCAATGCAACCGTTTCTACTTCAGAAGTACGGAACACCTTACTAATGTTTTCAATTTGTATCATACTGTTTTTTTATTTATAGGTTTTTATTATTCACTTTTTATACTATTTACAGGAGCTCGATTGGCAATATTCCATACTTCATAACCACACTCGACAGAATAATCAAAGAGCAACGTTTGAATCACATAATAAAATTGTCTCATATATATCTTACAAAGTTAATTGTTCTTTTTTAGAAATAGAGAAGAAACGTTTCACAACGTCCCTCCTCCACCGGCTTATACATGAAGCCAGTTAATCTTAAAGAAATCATATTAATTGTTTATATTCCATTGCTTGCTTTAAAACAGAAAACATGCCAGAAACAGGAATTTTCTCATTTTCAAAAAGATATAAAATCGTAGACTTTAGCAGAGTGTCTAATAATTAGACAACACCCGTCTAATTATTAGACAATACTTCTGCAATATTGTTCCATAACTCTGAATCGGAAAAAAAGAACATTGCCCATACGTTTGAAAACTATATCTTTGCCGAAAGTTTTCAATAAATAAACGAAGTAGATTATGAAAAGAAAGAATATGAATGCCTTTCTGGCTTGTCTGTTCCTGTTTTCCGGATGCGATATAATAGATTACCATCCCTATGATGTACGTATCAAAGGAGAAACGGATATCAATGCCAAAAACATTGAAAAAATAGAAGCCAACTGTAAAGACAAAACTACCATCCGGTTCGTTGCTATGGGAGATTCGCAACGTTGGTATGATGAAACGGAAAAGTGCATAAACTCCATCAATGAAATGGAAGATATCGATTTTGTACTTCACGGAGGAGATGTAAGTGACTTCGGCCTTACTGATGAGTTCTTGTGGCAACGAGACATTATGAACGGTCTGAAAGTACCCTATGTCGTTCTGTTGGGTAATCACGATTGCTTGGGAACCGGTAAGGACACTTACATGAAAGTATTCGGACCGACCAATTTCGCTTTCATTGCAGGAAATGTAAAATTCGTCTGTTTGAATACCAACGCACTGGAATTTGACTATTCCGAGCCCATCCCGGATTTTAACTTTATCGAGAAACAATGGACAGAACGGCAGGATGAATTTGAGAAGACAGTTGTAGCCATGCATGGCCGTCCGGGATCGGATGTATTCAACAATAATGTATCTAAAGTATTCCAACGTTACATTACCCAATATCCCGGACTTCAATTCTGCATCAATGCGCACGACCATAGATCTACCGCAGATGATCTTTTTGAAGACGGCATCATCTATTACGGAAGCGACTGCATGAAACACCGCAGTTACCTACTATTTACCATAACCCCCGATAACTATACCTATGAAGTGGTCTATTTTTAAATATGCTCTCTGTGCAGGACTGATGCTTATATGGTTCAGCCCTGAAGTTTCCGCCCAACAAGCACCGGCCGAACTAAACAGCAAATATGACAAACGCGTTCACCGTTATCGCAGAAACTGGGAGAAACTGATTCCGACACATACCAAAATCCAGTTTGCCGGAAATATGGGATTGCTTTCTTTCGGCACCGGATGGGATTACGGAAAAAAGAACCAATGGGAAACAGATATTTTCTTCGGTTTCGTTCCTAAATATGACTCCAAACGCGCCAAAGCTACCATGACATTAAAACAAAACTACCTGCCATGGAGTTTACATTTAGGAAAAGGTTTCTCCACCGAACCACTAACCTGCGGTCTCTATTTCAATACCGTATTCGGCAATGAGTTTTGGGTTCGCGAACCGGACAGATATCCGAAAGGGTATTATAATTTCTCCAGTAAGATACGTTCGCATATTTTCTTAGGACAACGATTAACTTATGACATCGACCCTAAACAACGACATACAGCAAAAGCAATCACCGTATTTTACGAGCTAAGTACCTGCGACTTATACCTGATAAGCGCCGTTACCAACCGTTACCTCCGACCAAGAGACTATCTAAGCCTTTCCTTCGGGTTGAAACTTCAACTCTTTTAGTGACGAGGAGTAGTGATTGGTGATTAGCGGCCGGCACTAATCACTTATCACTAATTATTATTATCTTTGTTCCCGTATTAACTTCCAAACTTATGAACAAACAGGGAACTATTCTTATTGTCGATGACAATAAAGGGGTACTGACAGCTGTCCAGCTACTCCTCAAAAACTATTTCACAAAAGTCATCACACTCGCTTCTCCCGTTACCCTGCCGGCAGTGCTACGCGAAGAAGTACCGGAAGTGGTTCTTCTCGATATGAATTTTACTTCCGGTATCAATAATGGCAATGAAGGTCTTTTCTGGTTGCACGAAATTAAAAAACTACGCCCTGCTCTCCCTGTCGTACTTTTCACTGCATATGCCGATATCGATCTTGCCGTACGGGGCATCAAAGAGGGAGCTACGGATTTTATCGTAAAACCCTGGGATAACCAAAAACTTGTCGAAACATTGCAGACTGCCGTTACCCATACCAAAAATAGAAAGAAGAAGAGTACAAATGAAGAAAAAACATCCGGTTCTTCCATGTATTGGGGGGCAAGTAACGCCATGCAGCAACTTCGCCAACTTATCGAGAAAGTAGCCATCACCGATGCCAATATACTCATTACAGGTGAAAACGGTACAGGAAAAGAAATGCTGGCAAGAGAAATACATGCTCTGTCTTCCCGAAAACAAGCAGAAATGGTAGCAGTCGATATGGGAGCCATCACGGAATCTTTATTCGAAAGCGAGCTATTCGGCCATGTGAAAGGCTCCTTCACCGATGCCCATGCCGACCGGATAGGAAAATTCGAAGCAGCCAACCGCAGCACCCTCTTTCTGGATGAGATAGGAAATCTCCCCTATCATCTGCAAGCCAAACTACTGACCGCCATCCAACGACGAAGTATCGTTCGTGTAGGAAGCAATGAACCACTGCCGATAAACATACGCCTTATCTGTGCTACCAACCGCAACCTTCAGGAAATGGTAGACCGGAACGAATTCCGTGAAGACCTACTCTACCGTATCAATACCATTCATGTCGAGATTCCCCCTTTACGCGAACGGAAAGAAGATATCGTACCTCTGGCCGAACGTTTTATTACCCGTTTTTGCAAACAGTATGATAAAGCACCGATCAACCTTAGCCCGTCAGCCAAAGAAAAGCTGATTGTCCATCCTTGGTACGGGAATATCCGTGAATTGGAACATGCCATTGAAAAAGCAGTCATCATTAATGACGGAACCCTCATTCCCGCAGAGTTATTCCAGCTTCCCCGCCGTACAGAAATGCCCGATACCGCCGCATCGACTCTTGAAGAAATGGAAATGAGAATGATTCAAAAAGCTCTTGAAAAATGTAATGGAAATCTTTCTGCCGTAGCCACACAGTTAGGTATCACCCGGCAAACCTTATACAACAAAATGAAAAAGTTCGGTCTATGAACTCCATATCCAAATTATTAGTAAACCGATATTGGTTTCGCCTCCTGCTGAGTATCTGCCTGAGTGTAACCGCAACTTTATTCGGAATGAATGGAAACTTTTTCTGGATGGGGCTGAGCATAGGTGCATTGATCATCAGCATCTGGTGGCAATCACGTCTCTACCGACATCATACCCGCCAAGTACTCTTCATGATCGACGCACTCGAAAACAACGACAACGCTTTCCACTTTCCCGAAGACCAGGATACAATAGAAAACCGGCAAATAAATCATGCCCTCAACCGGGTAGGTCATATGCTATACAATGTAAAAGCAGAAACGGCCCAGCAAGAAAAATATTACGAACTTATACTTAATTGTGTCAATACCGGATTGCTGGTTCTCAGTGACAGTGGTGCCGTTTATCAAAAAAACAATGAAGCTCTCCATTTACTCGGACTCAATATATTCACACATATACGACAACTCAGCCGCATCGATACCGGCCTTATGGAGCTTATCTCTTCTTGCCAGGCCGGAGATAAGCTTCAAACTACTTTCACCAATGAACGGGAAACGATCAACCTGTCCATCCGTGTATCGGATATAACAGTAAGGAAAGAACATCTTCGTATTCTGGCTCTCAACGATATACATACCGAATTGGATGAAAAGGAAATCGACTCCTGGATCAGACTGACCCACGTACTGACTCATGAAATCATGAATTCCGTTACTCCGATCACATCACTCAGTGATACGCTACTCTCCCTCTCCAATACAAAAGACGAAGAGATACGCAACGGGCTGCAAACAATTAGTGCCACCGGAAAAGGACTGCTCTCTTTTGTAGAATCCTACCGTCGTTTCACCCGTATCCCGTCTCCGGAACCTTCCTTATTTTATGTCAAAGCCTTTATCGAACGAATGGTGGAACTGGGTAAACATCAAAATCCGGATGGAAACATAACGTTCCAAATAAATATCTCACCGGCCGATCTGATCTTATATGCCGATGAAAATCTAATTTCTCAGGTTGTCATCAATTTACTGAAAAACGCAATACAAGCAATAGGCAATCAGCCCGATGGATGCATCTCCATTCACGCTTACTGCAATGAATCGGAAGAGATTATGATAGAAATCAGCAATAATGGCCCTGTCATTCCGCCGGAAGTAGCCGGACATATATTCATCCCTTTCTTCACGACCAAAGAAGGAGGAAGCGGAATCGGACTTAGCATATCAAGACAAATCATGCGTCTGTCCGGAGGAAGCATCACTCTATTCCCGGGGAAGGAGACAAAATTCATATTGAAGTTCAAATAGAATTCAATCAAAACGGTATTCAAACAAAAAAGATCTGCCAACTGTTCTATTTATACATTATAAATCATATAACTCATGACATCACTCATCAACAATCCGCTATTCAGTGGTATTTCTGCCGAAGTACTTTCCAATGATCTCAAGGATGTTAATTACCATACTAAGGTTTACCGGAAAGGAGACATTCTTGCCCGGCAAGGAGATATCTGTAACCGCCTTGTCATTCTTACTAAAGGAAGTGTACGCGGAGAAATGATCGACGATTCCGGACGTTTGATTAAAGTTGAAGACATTACCGCCCCAAGAGCTATCGCTCCGCTTTTCCTTTTTGGAAACGAAAACCGTTATCCGGTCGAAGTCACGGCCAACGAAGCAACCGAAGTAATCGAAATACCCAAAACGAGTGTATTAATGTTATTCAAAAAAAACGAGAGATTTCTGGAAAACTACATGAATCTATCGGCCAACTATGCCCATACTCTTTCAGACAAACTCTTCTTCATGTCTTTTAAAACGATCCGACAAAAGTTAGCTTCATATCTGCTTCGTCTGTCCGGACAACAACAAAGCGAACAAATTACCCTCGATCGTTCTCAACAACAGCTAAGCGATTATTTCGGAGTATCACGCCCTTCACTGGCACGAGAACTGGCTCATATGCAAGAAGACCGGTTAATTACGGTTGACCGCAAACAGATAACCATCCTCCGTAAGCAGGAACTAATCCGGTTGATTCAATAGACACCTCTTGCACAGGAATATCCTGGACAACCCATATTCTCATCTAAAACTGTAAAACCAGAATATTTCCTTTCATATTTAGAGCCAGTTTAATTTTCCCCTTAAGGTTTTATCTGCTTATTTTGAGTATATTTTCGGTCTGTTTCCCTATTTTTTCACTCGTCAGATAGCCCGCTCCCCCCTCTTAAAAGCAGAAAAACATCCTCAAAAAGAACTCTCAAAATAATACCGAGCAAAATTTAAACAGGCTTATGCTTTCTTATAAAGCTGAATCACTTTACAAACATAGAAACTTAAACAAAATAAAATAAAAAAATCACGAGTTGTAACATTGGTTACAGAACCGCCTCAAACCATTCCTCTACTTTTGCGTTCAATTAATAACCTATAAATACGTAAAAATTATGAGTATGTTCTGTTATCAATGCCAAGAAACGGCAAAAGGCACCGGCTGTACGCTAAAAGGGGTCTGTGGAAAAACGTCCGAAATCGCTAATCTTCAAGACCTTCTGCTCTTTGTTGTGCGGGGAATCGCCGTATACAATCAAAAATTACGTTGGGAGAAACGCCCTTCCGACGAAGCGGACCGCTTTATTTTTGACGCACTCTTTATCACCATTACCAATGCTAATTTCGATAAAGTTGCCATCATCCGTAAAATTAAAGAAGGCTTAACACTGAAACATAAGCTTTCGCAGGAAGTTACTATTGAGAATGCTCCCGATGAATGTACTTGGAACGGCAGTGAAGAAGAATTTGAGGAGAAAGCCAAAACGGTCGGAGTACTCCGTACACCGGATGAAGATATTCGTTCTCTAAAAGAATTAGTACATTATGGTATAAAAGGGATGGCTGCATACGTAGAACATGCTTATAATCTGGGACACGAATCACCGGAGATATTCGCATTCATGCAACAGGCACTTGCTGAACTGACACGCGATGACATTACGGTCGATCAGCTAATCAGTCTTGTACTTGAAACCGGACGATACGGGGTTTCTGCAATGGCACAATTAGATGCAGCCAATACAGAAACTTACGGCAATCCGGAGATTTCAGAAGTAAATATCGGAGTAGGTGAAAATCCGGGTATTCTTATCAGTGGACACGATTTAAAAGATCTCGAAGAATTGCTGCAACAAAGCGAAGGTAAAGGTATCGATATTTATACTCACAGTGAAATGCTTCCGGCACATTACTATCCCCAACTTAAAAAGTACAAACATCTGATCGGCAATTATGGTAACGCCTGGTGGAAGCAAAAAGAAGAATTTGAAAGTTTCAACGGCCCTATACTGTTTACCAGTAATTGTATTGTTCCTCCCCGTCCAGACGCCAGTTACAAAGATCGTATCTACATCACCGGTGCTTGTGGCCTGGAAGGTGCTACTTACATTCCCGAACCCGAAAAAGGGAGTCAAAAAGATTTCTCTGCCATCATCGAACATGCCAAACGTTGTCAACCGCCCGTAGCAATAGAAAGCGGTAAAATTGTAGGTGGTTTTGCTCATGCACAAGTCATTGCACTGGCAGATCAAGTGGTAGAAGCCGTTAAGAGTGGAGCTATCCGGAAATTCTTCGTTATGGCCGGATGTGACGGACGCATGAAGAGTCGCGAATATTATACGGAATTCGCAGAAAAATTACCCAAAGACACGGTTATTCTTACGGCAGGCTGCGCCAAATACCGCTACAACAAACTGCCTTTGGGAGATATCAACGGCATTCCCCGTGTATTGGATGCAGGACAATGCAATGACAGTTATTCACTGGCAGTCATTGCAATGAAATTAAAAGAGGTATTCGGCTTGAAAGACATTAATGACTTGCCCATCATATACAATATTGCTTGGTATGAACAGAAAGCAGTTATCGTATTACTTGCTTTATTGTCTTTGGGCGTAAAGAATATACACCTTGGTCCTACCTTACCGGCTTTCCTTTCGCCAAATGTTAGAAAAGTACTGGTCGAAAATTTTGGAATTGCCACAATCAGCACTGCAGATGAAGATATTATGAAGTTCCTGAGCTGATTCCGGTCATGTAAGAAAAAGCCATACAGATTATACAAATATGCGCAGATTGCTATTCCCGTATCCAATGGAAACAGCATCTGCGCAATCTTTTTTTAGATGAAATACATCCAAAACGTACTTTCATTTGTTATCTAAATTGTGTAACTTCGCAGAGTGAACCCCCAAAGACTAATTTATAACTTTTATAATACATAGCCAATGTTATTCACTGCAGAAAATATCCTACTTGTAGGTTCTATCTTACTTTTCGTTAGTATTGTTGTTGGAAAAACCGGATATCGTTTCGGAGTACCCGCATTGTTATTATTCCTCGTTGTCGGTATGGCATTCGGAAGTGATGGGCTTGGTTTCCAGTTTCACAGCGCCCAAACAGCACAGTTTATCGGTATGGTAGCATTAAGTATTATCCTTTTCTCAGGAGGTATGGATACCAAATTTACCGAAATACGTCCCATACTTACTCCCGGTATTGTATTATCCACTGTCGGTGTGCTGTTAACCGCCTTATTTACAGGACTGTTTATATGGTGGATTTCCGGTATGAGTTGGAGTAATATCTATCTCCCACTTACCACTTCGCTACTATTGGCTTCTACAATGTCATCTACAGATTCCGCTTCCGTCTTTGCCATTCTCCGTTCACAAAAGATGAATTTGAAGTACAGTCTTCGTCCTATGCTTGAGCTGGAAAGTGGTAGTAATGACCCGATGGCATACATGCTCACTATCGTTCTCATACAATTTCTTCAGTCTTCGGGCATGGGAGCAGGTGCCATACTCGGTTCATTTGCCGTACAGTTTCTGGTAGGTGCTGCGGCCGGATACGGATTAGGCAAGCTGGCCATATTAATCCTGAATAAAATAAACGTCGACAATCAGGCACTCTATCCCATCCTACTGCTCTCATTTGTGTTTTTCACGTTTGCCATCACCGACCGTCTGCACGGAAACGGATATCTGGCCGTATACATTGCCGGTATTATGGTAGGTAACAACAAAATCATGTATCGCAAGGAGATTGCTACTTTCATGGACGGATTAACCTGGCTTTTCCAAATTATCATGTTCCTTATGCTCGGCCTGCTCGTCAATCCCCACGAAATGCTTGAGATTGCCTGTGTGGCGCTTCTTATCGGTATATTCATGATTGTTATCGGTCGTCCGCTCAGCGTATTCCTCTGTCTGCTTCCTTTCCGGAAAATAACATTTAAATCACGATTATTCGTTTCGTGGGTCGGATTGCGTGGAGCGGTCCCCATCATCTTCGCCACTTATCCAGTAGTAGCCAATGTAGAAGGTTCCAACGTCATATTCAACATCGTATTCTTTATCACCATTGTTTCATTGGTCGTACAAGGTACCACAGTTTCTTACGTAGCCCGCTTACTCAATCTCTCTACTCCACTTGAGAAAACCGGAAATGATTTTGGCGTAGAATTGCCCGAAGAAATTAATTCCGATCTCCGGGATATCACAGTAACACAAGAAATGATTGAAAAAGCCGATACACTGAAAGAGATGAACCTTCCCAAAGGCACCCTCGTCATGATTGTGAAACGCGGTGATGAGTTCCTGATACCTAACGGAAGTCTTAAACTCCATGTCAATGATAAGTTGCTGCTTATCTCGGAAAAAAAAGAATAATAATGTGACAATGTGCTAATATGCCAATGTGCCAATTAGCTGCGCTATCATTCCGCACAGTAATTGGCACATTATTTATTGGCATATTATTTAATTAATACATTATTTGATTAATACATTCTCCAATTGGCATATTGGCACATTGACCAATTGGCACATTATTTACTCTATCTGTGCATTTGTAACCCGTTCCAGAAGGAAACGGCTTTTGTTCCAATGAAACGGTTTATACTCTGTATTTAATCGGATCGTGTTATTACGGAATATAAGTCCGTCCACTGATTTCGCATAAAGAATAGGAGCATCAAATGTATCGAATTCATTCTCTTCAATCACAATGCCTCCCTCAGTACCACCATGAAAATATTTTTGCTGTGATTTCAAGTCCGGTATCTCCGGATAAATGGAAATTACAGCATTGGTAAACTGGAACATATTTGTCAATGCATTGACAAAACGATTTTTACGGATAATCACATTCCGGCAAGCTCCCGTCTCATACCAACCGTTACAATCTCCACACAGCAATATAGCCGTTCCGGATGTATGGTCAAATAAATTATTTTCTGCAACCGTCTTCCTGGGAGTACTGAACAACGCACCCCGTGCACGGTTATTACGAACCACATTATCAGCAAACACAACTTCCGGTGTCCAAGTCAGGTTCTCTATACCAAAGCCATTTTCTTCATTAATAGCCGGATCGACAGGGTCACGAAACGTTATACTAAATTCACGTGCTCCTTGAATATCCTCTTTGTCGTAGGGACGAATATCTGTAATGCTATTCTGTTCACCAATAAGTTCCATTGTCGATGAACGGATAAACTGCACTTCATCTCCGGTTCTTCCCCATTCGAATCCCCAAGCTTGGTCGTGCATATAGCGTCCTATCAAAGTACGGTCATCCACCCGCTTTACCACTTTCAGATAAGTGCCGTGTACATTGATCGCATCATCCATCATCCCTTCATACAATCCGTTTCTTGAAATTATTTTTCCTTTACAGCCCGAGAAGTGAGTAGCATCGGCTTGAGTAGTAAAATAACGGGGATCGTCATTCCCTTTCAGGCAAACACTAAACCCGTCCAACGTTATATTTTCACACAATTGTGCCAATAATCCCATCCCTTCGGCATAATGCACTTTCACATTCAATAATCGGGTATCTGTATCATGAGAAAGAAATATTCCGGGTGCAGGCCGGAAATAGGTCCGCAAGGCAATAACCGTTCCGGGCACGAGACGAGTGTCTTTCCAGCTCTTTATATTTAAACGACGCGGTGCCACTTGAACCACCTCTTTATTGGGATAATGCAAATCACTTGTATTATAAACGATATGGCGGCTTTTAGCTTCAAAAGCAATGCCACTGGAAGGCCGTAACATCCAGCCGTCTCCCAATGTCTCAAACACAGAATCCTTACTGACCCGATAATCCACCCATGGAGCTACCTCATACGTTGTTCCATTCTCCGGAGAATTATCTATAATCTGTATCTGCGTTATATGCGGATTTTCAAAATCGATACTAAAGTTTTTCAATACACAGTTCTCCGAGCGTAAGAGAGAAATCGGAAGCATCCGCCCATGAAAAATAAATTCAGAGCCTTGTCCGTCAAGAGTGAAATCCCTCATTTCTTCAATAGCAATTCCTACCTTCTTCGGGTTAGTTTGATCGTGATTGGAAATGTAATATTCACGAATGGTAGCATTTTTCTCATAAAAATGATACTGTCCCACAGGAAACTGAAGTACAATTTTATCGCCTTCCCGGTAATCCTTTCTGATTCTGTCCAATACTTTCCGCAATACGGGCGAAGCATCTTTTTTTACATTGGCTTTCAAGCCAAAATCGGAAACATTATATACACGATCGGCAGCACAGATATCTACAGAAAATAAAAATCCCAATAAACCGACAGAAAGAAATACAAAAAATGTTCTCATAGCATTCAACATTACTCTTGTTTTGAGTTTAACAATATTCGGATACAAATATATATTTTTTGTACATAACCCGACTAAACCAATCACTTTTTTTGTCTAAAATCAAGTACAAATGTTCTTTTTTTCGCTATTTCTATTCTCTCGTTAATTAACCGTAAAACTTTTCGAGAGAATGTAGTTTATGTTAATGATATATTAATTTTGCGCAGTTTTAAAATAAATGTGCAAAAACGTAATGGAACAACAACAAGGGTTCATAGACTTTATTGAGCAGAGTATTATAAAAAACTGGGACTTAAGTGCCTTGACGGATTACAAAGGAATCACCCTTCAATACAAGGATGTTGCCCGTAAGATAGCAAAGTTTCACATAGTACTTGAAAGTGCAGGTATTCAACCCGGCGATAAGATAGCCGTCTGCGGACGCAACAGTGCACATTGGGCCGTTGCCTTTTTAGCTACAGTTACTTATGGAGCAGTAATCGTCCCCATTCTTCACGAATTCAAAGCCGATAATATACATAATATTGTCAACCACTCGGAAGCTAAATTGCTTTTTGTCGGTGATCAAGCCTGGGAGAATCTGAATGAAGATGCCATGCCATTATTAAAAGGCATTGCCTCTCTAACAGACTTTTCAGCACTCGTATCCCGTTGCGACAAGTTGACTTATGCATTCGAACACCGAAACGAAATATACGGTCGCCGTTATCCGAAAAACTTCCGTCCGGAACACATTTCCTATCGTAAAAGCGCCCCGGAAGAATTGGTAATCATCAATTATACTTCCGGTACGACCGGTTATTCCAAAGGAGTTATGTTACCCGCCCGCAGTATGTGGTCCAATATCACCTACTGTTATGAAATGCGTCCTTTAAAAACAGGAGATACGGTCGTATCGATGCTCCCATTAGGGCACGTATTCGGTATGACGTATGACTTTCTTTATGGTTTCTCAGCAGGAGCGCATCTCTATTTTCTCACTCGGATGCCCTCCCCTAAAATCATAGCGCAATCTTTTGCCGAAATCAGGCCGAAGTTGATTTCATGCGTACCGTTAATTGTAGAAAAGATCATTAAAAAAGACGTATTGCCCAAACTTGACAATAAAATCGGCAAGCTACTTTTGCGTGTTCCCATTCTTAATGACAAGCTAAAATCAAGGGCACGGCAGGAAGCTATGGAGATATTCGGTGGTAATTTCAATGATATTATTATCGGAGGTGCCCCCTTCAATGCAGAAATAGAAGCTTTCCTGAAAAAAATAGGATTTCCTTATACCATCGCTTATGGAATGACAGAATGCGGGCCTATCATTTGCTCAAGCCACTGGCAAGATTTAAAGAAAGCCTCCTGTGGAAAAGCAGCCAGCCGCATGGAAGTAAAAATAGATTCTCCCGATCCAAACACGCATGCCGGTGAGATTATTTGCAGGGGAACCAATCTCATGTTGGGTTATTATAAAAATCCCGAAGCTACCGCTCAAATCATAGATAAAGACGGGTGGTTGCATACCGGAGATTTGGGTACAATGGACAATCAAGGTTATGTTACGATACGCGGTCGTAGCAAAAATCTGTTACTAAACTCCAGTGGGCACAATATCTATCCCGAAGAGATAGAGAGCAAACTGAATAACATGCTGTATGTCTCAGAATCATTGATCGTGTTACAAAACGATAAGTTAGTGGCACTGATATATCCGGACTTTGATGAAGCTTTTGCCAATGGTCTGCAACAACCGGACATTGAAAAAGCGATGGAAAACAACCGTATCGAGTTAAATCTTCAGCTACCATCGTACAGTCAGATAACCAAAGTCAAAATTCACTTCGAGGAATTTGAAAAAACAGCAAAGAAAAGTATCAAGCGATTTATGTATCAAGAGGCGAAAGGGTAATTCTTCCTTTCGTCTCTTTTTTAGTTTTATTTTATCTTCTCATAATAAGGTAAACGGTTCAAAGGAACATCCGTGTCAATTACTTTCGGACCTTTAAAAATTTGCCCTCTCTCATCTTTCCATTTACCTTTGGGCAGCTTCACCGTACGTTTTACTCCGGGAGTCACCATAGGAGCTACCAGATACTTGTCACCCAACATATATTGATCTTTACAGTCCGTAAAGCCCTGATGGGGATACTCATACTCCATGGAGCGAACAATCGGCTCACCCGTTTCCGCTGCGCGTTTGGCCAACTCCAGAATATACCCGCTCATTTTCTGATGCAAATGGGCATAATGTGCACAAATATCAGCATTCTCTTTACTTAAAATCCTCCAAGGAGCTACAGAAAATTGCATCATAGGCATTAACGCATGTACCTGGCAAGAACGTACAATCAGTTCTTCATCAAACTCTTTTACATTGAGGAAAGCACTGTACTGCCCGCCCCCAATCATATCGGGACATGTATAATAATACCCCAGCAAACCGGCAGCCAACATATCCGGTATTAACATTCGTGTAGCATTCCATGAGTAATCCTTATCACCCAAACGCTGCACCAATGCCTGCCCCCCAAGCTTCCAGCATGCCCGCAATTCATTGTAAGGAAAACTCAAACCTAACGCTGCCCATTTTTCCATAAAGGTATTAGGAGTGGCATCCTTATCATAAAAATCATATTCTCCGGGCGTCATATAACTGATATCCGCACCATCGAATTTAAAACCGTCTATTCCGTATTTCTCCTGATTGGCACGAAGTTGCTGTTTCAGATACTCCATAGCTTCCGGATTAGTAGTGTCATAGCAGGCACTGAAGCCATTCCACCAATGGATAATGGCAGGCTGCCCCGTATCCTTCTTCTTCAAGAGATACCCTTTCTTTTCCAATATCCGAAATTCCGGACTATCTGCCGATACATAAGGCGCTATCCATAACATCACTTTAAATCCCATCCGGTGCAGCTCATCCGTCATCCCTTTCGGATCCGGAAATTTCTCCGGTTTAAAATCGAAATTACCGTAATACCTCTGCCAGTTATCATCAATCATAAATACCCCTTGCGGAAAGCCATTCTCCACTACCTTATGGGCATATTGCATAATATCCCGTTGATTCTGATCATACATCAGTTCTATCCAAGTGTTGTATTGTGGCAATGAGAAAAATTCCTCTTTCGGTATTTGCCCTGAAGAGGGAAAGTGCTTTTTGGCAACAGCTAATTGAGCCTCTTTCAAAGTCGTTCCGGCAGATACAGGTTCCAGTTTTTCACTATCCGAATAAACGATAAGATCTCCGTTTTTCATTTCAAAACGGAAAGGATTTTCCGCCCATATATATCGTCCGGCAGAAGAAATCATGCAAGGGACAAGCTGGTTATTACGATTGTTACGGGCTAAATCCTGTAATGCCAGCTGCTGTCCGAATGGCATCTGGTGTCCTAAAGCAACCACTCCTCCCCACCATCTTTCGTTTTTAAGCGGAGAAACCACAGTTGTAAACACATTTTGCCCGTACACAGCCAGGCTATTTCCCAATAAAATGAACAGTAATAATAGTAAAGTGTTTTTCTTTTTCATATATGATCAATTAAAGTACCAATTCATTAAATAGCTTGTCCAGTGTTTCCTCCAAGTCAACAGAAAAACCTACATGCGGACGGGAAGTCTGGATACACGAACTTCTCATAGCTGTCAGCCAGCGAAATCGCTCCGGAATATCCAATGCAGCAATTGTTCCTCCCGTTTTATGACCGGAACAGACCTTACTGAAAGCCTCCATATGTTCACGAAAATCGTCTATATCCAACTCCGGAGAGAAGACTCTCAACCTGTTTTCATTAATAGCATAGCGCATCTTTATAAAGTTAGCCTGCTTGGAAAACAGAATAACCCCCACATTGATAAACTCTTCGCGTTCCACTTTCGGTACAATGCGGATTACTGCATATTCATATAAGTGTTTTTCTGGCATCCTCTGCTTCTTTTACAAATATTTCGGAATGATGTATCCTTTCTGTTAGAAATTGAAAATAAATATCTCGTATATCTTGGGGAGTTTCCTCCTTATCTCTCCAATGCAACCAGTCATCGGGTATCAGTTCCACAATCTCAGGAAGCTTTTCATCAGTCAATATCTCTTTGCATATTCTATCCGCTTCCTCCAACTCACTCGCTTCGGCCAGCAAGGCATGCTCCTTTATCTGTGTAAAAGGACTGAGCGCATGCTTCCTCCAGTTTACCCACGAATGATGGAAAAACAAAGATGCTCCATGATCTATCAGCCACAATTCTTTGTGCCACATCAACATATTCGTATTTTTTGCCGTACGATCTACATTGGTCAGCAAAGCATCCATCCATACTACCTGTGAGGCCAACTTAGCATCCACTCTGGTCACTACAGGATCGAAAGGTAATGCTCCCGAAAGAAAATGCAATCCTAAGTTCAATCCACGGCTTCCCTGCAGGAGGTCTTGTATCTCCTCATCCCCTTCCGAACGGCCGAAAGCTTCATCCAGATTTAAAAAGACAATCTCCGGTAAACGCAGGTTCAGGGCACGCGCCACCTCCCCGCCTATCAGCTCGGCTATAAGGGCTTTTGTCCCATGTCCGGCTCCCCGAAGCTTCACAACGTATTTGAATCCGTCGTCCGCTTCGGCAAGTGCAGGCAACGAACCTCCTTCACGCAAAGGCATGATGTATCTGGTTACATTTACAGTGCGTATCTCTATTTCTCTGTTTTTTACTGTCATAGTGTTCCTTTCTCTTCTGTTTGTCAGATATTAAGTATAACAGTCGGTCTTCCGAAAAAGTTCCTGTTAAAAACCAAATGGAATCGGGATACAAATATATAAATAAAACTGTTATTCTTCCCTATAGGCAAAAAGAGAGATGGTAATTGCTATACAACAAATCCTCTATCGGATGCCATATATGGTTCATTGTCCGAATAACGATTCATATAAATAGCTTTCTCACTGACTTTTTTACGCTTCTCAGATTAAACTGTTTCATGAACTTCATTCAATTTTTCTATTCGCAGACATTCATAAATCATCCTGTCAACAAAATCCCGTACGAACTGCTCTCCTTTCTTAAAAGAGAATTGTCTTCTTATCTGGTTAGGAGTACCCACAAAACAGTTCGAAGATGAGTTTCTCTCTCCGGTAAATTCAATATTAATGCAAACCAGGCAATATCCTCCTCTTTTAACTTCTCTAATGTACTGAAAAGAAAGAGAGTTATAACAATCCTCCATCTCTTCATTCTTCTCCACCAACACAATCTCCTTATCAGAAATAAGCCCTTTCCTATCCCGTTTCACAATATCCAGAAGTCTACTGTTCAATCGGGATACGATTTCACAAAGACGGGAATAATTAAAGTCATTTTTTCTCCTGTTCATCAGATATTCGGATATTTTTCCATCAGTTTCTTCATAAATGATTTACTAATTTGTAAATCCTCCGCTTTATCGAATGGTGGAAGCATCATACAATTATTTCCCTTTATCAAAACCAGATAACTCACATTTATAATCATTGACTGGCTGATTTGGATCAAATGAGGATGGTAGCTCAATATTTTTTCTGCATTTGTCGTTCTTTTCAATGCCAAAGAACGATGATTACATAAGGCAGCTTCCCACAACCTGTTCACGGAGTTATAACGAAAATAGCCGATATGTTCCAAACGCAATAATTGTATATTTCCGGTCATTGTAGAAGACAGGAATATATTATCCTGGTCTTTCGCTATATTAGTTAAGTATTCCATAATGAATACATCTTCTTTACGTTGCTCTTTCATTGTTTTATCTTGTTGGTTCCAATTTGTTCATACTCCATTTTCCAATTCAAGCAATACACTATTCGTATTGTATCAAACTGTAAGCTCAAGATTTTACCACTTCTCCCTTTTCATTCAAAAGTACATCCGACTGTCTGTCAAACAATGTGGCTCTAAATAAATGTTTATTCACTGCATAAATGCCACTATAATCAGGCGGAGTAACAAGTTTCCCCTTTTCGTCCATCAAGCCACGACAATTACCGACCGTATAACAATACAACCCGGTCGATGCCATTATTTCGGTACCATCGTCAAAGTATTTGCCCGTAGAATAATCCAACCGATCAATCATATCATACAACATCGGATTGAGAATCTCTCCCTTATATGACATCTGCATTCGCGATTCATCCCACCTGGAGACGATTGCATAATCCGAAGTCTGCGTAATATACCTATATTCAGCTGGTATTACGATGTGAAGCGAATCATCCATTAGTCCATACTTACCATCTTGTATAAAAACCCTCTTCCCGTACAATGGATTCTGGATATAGTCATATTGCGGCTTTACGACCCATTCACCTTTATTATTTATAATACCGCATTTACCCTCCTCGTCGTACATGCTGCAATATCCCTCATGAAATACAAAGTCCACACGCCGGTCATTATCTTTCAGATACGGATATTGAAAATCAATAACAACCTCCCCCCGACGATCGATAAATCCTACTTTATCCTCTTTGACCACCGCGGCCAATCCTTCCGAAAATATCCAGGCATGAGTATATTGTTCCGGAATAACCGCTTCTCCTGTAAAACGGTTAAAATACCCTCTTCTATAATTTTTCGAATAAATGACCAGCGAATCCGTATAAGCCTCCGATGCAAACATCCAAGTTATCCCTTTTAGTGTTATTTCACCGGTTCGAAGATTTTTAATGCCATATGTTCCGTCACTATAAGAAATTGAACGGCACTCACTACTATACAATTCACCCTCGTATTCGCGAACGCGACTTTCTCTATTATACACCTTAACCACAAGAACGGTTATTATGCAAAGACATAAAACGGCAATCGCTCCCAAAACCTTTCCCAATACTTTCATAATCTTTTTCATCGTACTCTATATTTTTAAATTATAACCATATTATATACCTGTGTCTTTACTACTTTGTTTTCTGTTTTTACCTCTTCCATAATTGTATATTCTTTAAAATGTTATTGATTATATATCTTTATGATTATAGAGTATAAAAAGTAACCTTAATCTATCAGAGTTTATCGGTTTTTATTAAAAAATCCTTTCGGGCTATTTCTTGTTGCTGTAATCTTTCGGAATTATTTTTCCTGGTGCAAAATATATAGATAAAAGTGCGCATTGCAGGTAAAAATTCAATTTTCAAAAGTGCGTATTGCAGGGTATTTATAGTACTATAAATTTGCGTATTACAGAAAATATTAAATCTAACAACAAATACACTATTCGTTCGCTCATCTGATTCAACGAAAGTGCGTATAGGAGAAAGTTATGTGATTCATCCCAAGAATCTGATCGTAAAAGAAGGAGTGGTATATTTTCCTGCCTATATGATTTTCTGTTTGTATTGAAATTTCTTATTATTCCAATCTTTCAGAATTAAATTGACTGAAAGATACTGTTATCCTGGATTTTGTCATTTGCTCATTCACAAGTGTAGATATGCTATTATATCCGGCTTCTATCAATATATTTTTTAGCAACAGTACGTTCTTATCACCATTTATTTTCCTTAACTCGCATCTTCTTGTGTACCCAAACCAATGATTAGTACTCTTTTTGTCTGTACTGTTGCAAGCACAGACAAAAAGAGTATTAAAATTGCCAATATGTAGAGCTTTTACTTCTCAATCGCATTACCATTCAAATGTCATTCCGTTCTTTTGAGTAAGAGCAGAATACCTGTCGCATTTCTTCGTCCTCACAGTTATCTGCAAGTTCATCGAATTTCGCACGAGACATCACAGACCCACGAGCCATTGTAGCAGCTTCAACCAACCGTGCCGTCTTATTACCGGTTTCAAACGGGACGCTGATACCGTTGGTCATTGCAGACAACTCTTTGTACCATGCGGCATTAGTGATGGTTACCGTATCAATCTTTATCTTTTTTCGAGCTGCTTTCTCTGCTTCTTTCCGCCAATCTATCTGGTTACCCACCACATAATTCTCATAGGTATAACCCAAAGGATGGGGATCCGCATCCGAGATAAGCAGTATCGCTCGTGTGGAATTCTCACGCCAGGGAGTCTCTTCAACGATTTTCTTGATAACCAATTCATAAAATTCATCACCATCACCCCCGCTCGTATTTTTAGTCTCACGAATAAATTTGATAAGATCATTCTCATTATTGGTTAACGTCATACACTGATAAGCATCGCCAAATTCGTGGGTACTCTTCATGTCGCAATAATCCCCAAAAGCGACGATACCAAGCCGTAAATCGTCATTTTCCTTAAAGAGACGGGGTACGAGATCCGCCACTTCGCTACGTACTGCTTCAATATAAGCCGCCATCGAACCGGTCGTATCGAAAGCAATAACCATATCAAGTTTACCTATCTCCTTAAAAGTGACTTTTTCAAACGCTTTGGTTTCTTCCGTTGTCATTTCTACAGGATAGTTAGTGTCACCTCCCCAATACCCCATCGGGTGCAATTCGTTATTAAGTTTCTTAAAGTTACTACCAATTACCGGCATTGCCTTAAGCTTTTGCATTCTATCCTTTAACTCGGTTTTACTCTTGGCAAAAACAAAATTCCAATAATAACGACTTTCAGATGCATAGTCCTCACTATCGAAACACGGATAACGTTGAGATTCTTCTCCCACATACACACCATCTTTTGAAATACCCTTCAATGCATGCAGAATGATGTCGTTTACACCGTCAAACATCGCGCCATAAATCTGAATTTTTCCTTTGTAGTCAAACTTTTCCATAATCACTTATTTTTAAAATTATTCTATTCTCACAGAAGTGAGTGTATCACTAAGCAAAGCAGCGATGGCAACCGTATCATGCGTCCCTCTCTATTAACAATGCCGATATCATTTCAATTCGTGTTATCTAAAAGTATACTTTGCTATCTAAAATTAATTTCAATGTTTTATGATAAAAGAATACAAGAGGTAACCCGTTTCAATCAAATTTTATCGTTTAAAAAAAGAATTTACGCTTCGCAACACACTTTTCACATCATCCATCGGTTGAAACGGAACGATAATTTCAAGGTTTGTATTGATGATGCAATAAACTTTCTCCTCGTCATTGTCTTCCATACCGAATCCATCCTCATCCGCAAAGTAACGACCATCGGGATAGGTTGTCCAAACAAGAGCACAAAGTCCGTTTTTAAAATCATTGTAACGATTGAATCCGAATTCTACACGTTTACAGTCAACACAACAATGATAGTGATTGTGATGTCGATGGATACTATCATAATCGATGTCTTTATCTTCAACCAAGAGCTGCCCGTCCGCATTTACGAATTCACGTAGTTTGCCGGTCCGCATATTAACAAGTATGAAAGTTTTGCCTTTTCCCCAGAAAGCGGCGATATCGTTACCTAAGTCCCGGCCGTGATTATCACCATCCAAAGCCGGGATACCACAGGCTATGACATCTTTGTTATCTGTTATCTTGAAATGAGATTTAAAGTTCTCCATTTTTTTCTTCATATATCCTTAGATTATAATACACTTATAATTATTACTGTTTATTTTTTACTTATAGAGTACATTTTCTTAATTTATCTATCTTCTGTCGCCTCCATTTTTATTTTCTTTTTCTAACTTTGATGTTTGCCTATACCTATAATAATGAAAGTCTCAATTGTATTTTCAGGAAAGGCGTTATCATATGAAATTACATGTTCTATTTTCTCGGTATTACTGCAACCAACTATACCGAAAAGGAAGTTGGAATATGTTTGTAAAAATTTCTCATATCCAATCTGTCCGAAATTGGTTGCATGTTGTGTGGAAACCAACAAGTATCTACACCTATCACTGTTCTTTATCAATTCTGTTTCTAATTTATGCAACAATGTTTCATGATTGCCATCTTCTACACGTGCATAAATCGCGGTATAATTATCACATAACATCCGTAAATAACAAAGTTTTAAAGGATCGCTGCAGACCATTTTTTCTAAATCCCGAAATTTGGAATAGTATATCCGCTCAATCACATCTTTATCTGAAATAATTTCGCAGGAAAGCGGACTGGTAGCAATTCGTGATTGGATAGCAGCTACTTCATTCAAGATAATACGTTGCTGTTCGATAATCGGCAACACATACTTTCGAATGACATCCTCCGTTAATCGATGCCTCCCGGGAAATGAAAAATATTTAGTATAATGCTCACAATACTCTTCACGGCAATTTACCGTATCATCACCTATACCAAATAGTGCAATCGTATTATCTCTCTCCTCACCTGAATAAGCCATACATTGTGTTTGCTCAAGTTCTTCGTAACGGTCACATAACTCCGGTGTTATTTCATATTCAGAAATACCATCCTGCCTTTCACTGAAGAATCTGTTGATGCCTAATTTACACCGCATTGATCGTGACACATGAAGAGATGGATTTACCAAAATCTTATATGTACCTTGAAGTTTTTGGGCAAACATTCCTCCCATGGAGGTACCGATTACGAGATTTATCTTCTCTTCTTTTACAAGTCTTTTCAACATCTCCAATGCCACCATTGGCTCAATAGGAAGGTCTGGAGAAAAGATGGTGTCATTTGGCAATAGGCGGCGCAAATGCTCTGCCGTTCCAGAATTACCGGATGAGGAAAGTCCATGTATATATAAAATCTTCATACTGTTTATACTTTAAGCTATTTGTACCAAAACTTCCGTGTAATTACCGTTACCAAATCGAATCCATTCACCTTTAAATCCCGTACTCCATTTTTACCACGATTATCGATAAGATAATCATCTTTGCATATATCATTCATTACTTTATTTTCCATTGCAGCTATGCTTTTAATTTCAATATCTATTACCACCTCGGTCACCTTCTTCCACACAAATCCTACAAACAAGAGTCTTTTCATCATATAGTTCCAAATCTAGTTGTTTCGGTCTGGAATTGCTCAACATTTTCTCACACCATACCAAGAAAGCACGATATTCATTATCAAATCTAAAGCTATATCAAAGAGGGAGGTTCCTTTTGCTCTCACTTTCTTTTCTCAAATCATCCGGGTTAGGGATTTTGAAATCTTTATCCGTTAACCGGACATATGCTGTATGAGAATAATGGCTACTTTTTATAACTTCTACGATCTCTTCCCAAGGTGCAGTAAGAGGCAAATGGATGTGTTCATTATATCCTGATGCTTCCGGTCCCCATAAATTCTTTGCCTGACTATTACGCGTTGTTTCCAAGTAGTCAAATATATGCTTTATCTTCTCGATTCTACTGAGTTCATCCCAAGGTATAATAGCTTTCGTCATAAGTCATCCTTCTATTAATTCATATTCAACTCCAAACCATTCGTTTAATGTATCTTCAACCTGGGCATTGATTTCAGGTGTAATCTTATCCTTTATCTTCTTATACACATAGAGAACGGCGACACCTTCATCCAATACACCCAATAGTCGATATACGGCACTTGGTATCAAACTTACCGGAGATACGGTGTAGATGATTGCAGCATAAATCAATACCCTGTCTAATGTGGTCGTCTTTTCATCAACCATCACATAATAGAACTGCAACAGCGGCCGGGTTGCTGTTCGTCCGGCTTTCAGCGCATATGGCCGGATCTTGATATACAATTCATTAATTTTACCGCTCCATTCATAGTTCTTCACTTTCTCCAACAGCGAGTCAATCTCTTTGCCCATAATCCAATAGGCCAAAATCGTAATACAAATAATCGTCAACATATCCTCTATTATTTTTGTTTCTTATAAAGAGCTACATATTGATCCGAATCTATCTATTGTCTCAAATATCTTCATCGCATTTTTGACAAAAATTTCATACCATTCAATAGTTTCTCCATACATTTATCTTACTGCTTGATATAGAGTTTTGAATTTATATTTTTCTACCACATTTTCCAACTTGTATACCTGTGCATGCGTTATTTCACCACTCTGCCAACCGCCAAGACTGATATTCATGTTATTCCATAGAGTTAGAAAAGTCGTTCAACATATCATCTAACTGTTTTGCCAAAAACTTAATACCTTCACATGCTCCCAAACGAATATGCTCAAATTTGTGATGACAACCATTCGGCAGTTGTACTTCTTGTGGATCAATGATATAAAGTTTACAATTTGCAGGAAGCATTTTCAGCAGGTCTGCCGCAGGAAACACCAACATAGTAGAGCCGACAATGACAAATATATCAGCCGATTTGGTGGCTTCAACAGCCCGTTTCCAAATAGGTTGCTCTATGTTTTCTCCGAAATAGATAATGTAAGGGCGAAGTTGTGAGCCATCGGATGCTTTATCCCCGATATGAATATCCGGATTCACGCTTTATATCATACCAACGGCAAGGATTGGCCGTTGAAGCATTTTTCAACGCTTCACCATGCAGATAAATCACATCGGTGGAACCTGCACGTTCATGGTAGTCATCACCGTTTTGTGTAATGATCGTAACCTGAAAATATTTTTCAAGTTCAGCAATTAAATGATGTCCCTCATTAGGCTCTTTCTCTAAGATAAGCCTCCTGATCGGATTGAAAAAGTCAAGCATTGCTTGTCGTCTTACGTTACAATCCGACCTGCGACCACAATACCAAGAGCGTCTGTCTGCTACAGTCTCGACATCAAGTTGGTTCCACAAACCGCCATCGCCGCGAAATGTGGGCAGCCCACTTTCGCGACTCATACCGGCTCCTGTAAAGAATACAATACGATTCATTTTAATTTTGTGATTTATAAACCACTTACTTGAGAATAATTCTGTTTTGCATGACAGGAACTTATCGTTCTGTAAACTCAACATCAGAATCTGTAATCGGTATAGTTTCCAACGAAGTATTAAAGGATGATTTGAAGATAGTAAGATTAATGCGAGTAATCTCGCTACGCATTACCGTGATAGCATCTTCTGATTCAAAGTTTATCTCTTTTCCATCGGCATTACGAATTTTTATCTTTAACGGATTATAATTTCCTTGAGGAACAATAACATTAAAATCGGTCGTCACAGAAGTGTACAAACTGCATGGTTCCATGCAATTTAACACGACACCATCAGCTCCGTCAACTACAGCCTCATTATCATCTCCTATTGTAAAGGCACCGCTCATTCCTTTATTGCTAGACAGGCTAATGGAAGCGATGTTAACTTCTTCGTTTTCGCCAGCCTTAATACAAAGGCGAATGATGCCGCATAAATTTTTAAATGCCAATTCTTTGTTGTCAGATTTGGCATACATGGGAAAATATTCAACATTGTTCTTTACATAATTTTGCGTTGACGGTAACACCATATTAGATACAGTTATCTTCGAAGGGTAAAATGCAGTGTATTCGGCTGCATTACCACTGACAGTTCCACTTTTATGGCTGAATTCAGCCGTTGAAGAATAGTCACCATCTGTTGCATAAATTGCAGACTTTTCACCGTCTGAAATACAAATTTCATCACCGGAAGCCCAGTACAAAGAGTAACAACCATCAGTATTGATGTTACCGGAAAGGGCAGTACGAGTAGTTGGTTTTATCTCGGTTGTAGCTGTGAAAACGACATCCGAAGAATCCGTCAAAGAACCCAACTCTAAAACCGTACTCATTTCTACACAAGAAGAAAACATTATCACAGGGAGAATACCAAATAGCAAATTACGTTTCATGATTCTAAATGTTTAAATATTATCACTAATTATTATCAGATTAATTTCTAAGGCTGAACTTGAATGTAACATCTGAAAGGCGCAACAACAGCTTCATCTGTTTTTGTCAAACCAAAGGCAGTTCCATCTTCAGTCAATTTGTAGACACCAGCCCCAATGCAAATCCTTTGGAATGAGGCTTTCATTATGGAAGAGTTTTTAGGCGATGCTTTTAGTTCAACATTATCCAATTTGAATTTGCAAAGAACCTCAGATGGGGCATAGATTAAACAAGGGACTCCAGCCTCCACGAAGCAGACTTCTTTTATGGTTACGAATTGTTTGTCGCCTACAATCTCAAATGTTTCCACAAGAGCCATCCGGAAGCCCTCCAAGAACCCATCTAAGATCGTTTTGTCTAAAGCAAAAGGCACACATACACTATTCCAGCCAGAGTACATTATCCTGTCATATCGAACATTAGCAACTGCTGGTATCTCTGACATGCCGTTTTTGTCAGAAATTTCTAAATCTGGTATCATAGCTATACAATTCACTGTACAAGAAGCCGTTTTTCCATTATTAGTCATTACAGATATATTGGCAGTTCCGGCTTTGAGACCGATGATGTTCCCATTTTTATCAACGCTAACTATTGACGGATTGCTTGACACCCAAGTAATTTGCTTATTCGTGGCGTTAGACGGGAAAACAACCGCATTTAACTTGTTCTTCTCCCCAACCTTGATGGTACAAGTTACAGAAGAGATACTCACGGAGGTGGCATCTATAGTTGGCTTTATGGCATTCACGGTGCATGTTGCAGTTCTGCCATTAGATGTCCTGACTGTAATGATAGATGTTCCTTCCTTTTGTGCTAAAATACGTCCATTTTGAAACACATTGATTGTTGCGTAGTTGCTGGATGCCCAAGTTAACTCGGTCTGAGCGTCATGAGGAGTCAGAATAGCTGTCAGAGATTTACTTTCTCCTATATTCAAGGTAACGGACAACGGCAGCGACACACTCGTTGGCTCATTAGACATTGTCTCGACTTTAAAATCATAACTACCCGTTAATTGATAAATATAACCACCGTTGTTTACCAAATAATAATATCTGCAGTTGACCAGACATGTCGTGGTAGAAGGTACTGCTTTCAAAACCTTGATTGTTGCAGAATATGTTGTTTGTGATACAACCTGTATCTCATTAGGACGAGTAGACACCCATTGAACACCTCTCAATGCCAAAGAAGTAATGTTCGATGGCAATCGAAGTGTCATAGTTTCTCCGACCTGCATTGTAACGGTTTTATTTGCTGCACTTATAGACGTTGTAGATAACACAAGCACTGCTATCACTGTCATCAATTGTTTAATATAATCTTTTCTTACCATAAAATGAATGGTTACATTGTTTCTTTGTTATGTACTCTTATAGGGCTTTCATATCTCGGAATCTACCTCTATCCACAAAATTGTCTGACTAAATAACTACATAATAAATTGCGCCCGAACTATAAGCTCTATTTATATAGAGTTTAATTCGGGCACATTCTATCGATGGTACTATAAACTTACGCAAACATTATTATCCTCCCCAAACAAACGATATTGAGAATAAGATGCGTGACCATGTATAATCTCTAATGTTATTAATATCTGTTTGACCGACATATCGTACTAGACCAAACTTTTCTTTTAATAATTTGACAAGAGGTGTAGAATCAAGCCTCCTAATTCCAATTGGCGTAAAAAACAACATACATTCCACTAATAAAGTACCTTCTGGTAAATCGAATGGGAATCCATGATGTTTCAACACAACCTACTCAACAGGACGAATTTCCGTTCTCCCACTCCATTCCCGTAATTTGTCCTTGCAATCAGCAGCAATTTGGTAGTAAGCATAGTAATTAAGATCCATAATGCTACATCAATTCAAATGTGATCAACAATGTATGCATCAACAACTGGAATTAGTTCTTGAAGGTTCATTAACGGAATATTCAAAGAGGTTTCCAAGTAGATATGTAATCGTCCATCGCAAATTTTTCTAAATTCCGAAACTTACTCTGAAGCCCAGGCTCTCCACCACCAAATGTTACACCTCCTCCAGTAGCAACAAGATATATTAAACCTTTCTTTATTTCATCATATAGCTCTGCTGGTGTATAATTAATTGTTCCAGATTCTTCCCAACATGATTTGTTGATGCAATATTTACACCTTAAGGGATAACCCGAAAATCCAACAAAAGTTGTCACTCCTTCTCCATCTGTTAGTAAACGATGACGATGAATGCCAATAAAGGAGGTTTTATCTTTTTCTTCATTGTTGAATTCCGTTACGTCTAGTAAGAAATCAGAAAGAGGACCTAAATAATTTCAGCAATTATCAAGGAGTCGAGTATTCCCATAATTGTATTAGATATAGTTATTTTTTACTCTTTTCATATTTTATCAATTTTTTAATAGAATCAATTTCTAATGCATCATCAGGCGTTAGATGATTCTTTGCAGTCAATCGCAAGACTTCTTTTTTTATGAAAGCCTTGACTTCCAATTGCATAATTTGACAGTGGGTCAAATCTCTATTTTGCAGTGTCCCACGATATAAGTAATTGCAGGCGATGCAGGTAGGACAAGATGATACATATGGGCACGTTGCACACTTAGTATCTGAAAAGTCATTAGTTTGAGATATTAAACCATTTTTTACTTGCTGCAATTTCTTATGTTCTAAAACGAGAGGAGAAAGAATATGACAGGGGTATGATTGTCCATCAACATCAAATACTTGAAAGCCATTTCCAGCACCACAAATTTCCAATTGCTTTTTGGGAGTGTCTATACAACGGGCATATTCATTTAAATCATGTATGAACTGTGAAATCAATGGCTTGTCATCATGTTCATTATAGTATTTTTGGAGTCTGTCCAATTGCTTTCCATATTCTCGAAGATCTCCTTGACTCCACTCATTTTCTTCGTAAGCGACATTAGGATGTACCAATGCCCCCCTTTCCAGTAAATATATGACCCCATCTGCCATTTTCCCAACAGTTTCCGTATTAACAGTCATTTGGATGGGCTGTTTAGGCCAAGTCGTGAGAAAGAAATCTATATCAATATTATTGCTACCTCTATTATTGGTTTGTGATGTGGGCAACCCGTCATAGCTTAGTCCTAATGACAGAATATAAGAGTACTCTTTTAACCAATTCTTCAATTCGGTAGTAAGCAATGTACCGTTCGTACTTCCAAACAGACGGTAACTCCTATTCCAGTTCCCCTTTTCTATCCATTCAACAAGGGGTCGTATCATACTCATGGCCATTAGGGTTTCACCTCCCATAAATGCAATATCCAAACGTCCGCCTTTTTTAAGTAGAAACGGCTCAAGAATGTTTTGAGCCGTTTCTAAACTCATATCTTTATTGCGTTTTGTGAGGATATAGCAATATTTGCATTTTAGATTACAACGATATGTTGTCAGTAATCCGATAGCCTCTCCATATGCGTCATTAAGGCATTCTGTACTATTGTTCATAATCAGCCCGGATAAGATCCATAAGAATAGTTGCAATCTGTTGCACCTTGACAACCATGCCTAGTTGCACATAACTTCTTGCCGATCGAAGAATCTTCTCTATTGTCATCACCTTCGCGTTCTATGTCTTTCGCCATTTGTTGCAATTTTTCAAATTCTTTCATTGGTGTAGCCAAGGGATCCTCCTCCGAAAGAGGACATGAAGAAAGTTCCTCTGAACCTGTGTTTGGAATCTCTTGTTCTGCTGAAATAATAACATCTTCAGTAGATTCTTCTTCATTCGTTACGTTATCTTCTAATTCCATATCATTGGCATTGATATCAACATCGTTGTAGCCATTATACACTTCGTCCATAATTTATTAAGTTAAAGTATTATAAACTATAATTCGATTTGTATTGAATTCATGGATTTTCCTGCTCCCCATCTTCATATTCCATAATATCTGATAAATCTATTTGTGGTGTAACAATATCATCACTCCACTTTTCAGTATTTTCTATTATTTCATGAGAAGCTTCAGCCTCACGTTCAATCGCATCATAATTACCTAGAATTTTATCCAACATATATAGTCCTCCCGCATTAGAGTTCATCATAATTACAAGGTTCATCCATCCCGAAACCATTATCTCCAAATGGGATAACTTCATCCGAATACGAACTATCTCCTAATTGTAGATATGTATCTGGCATTTCATCCAATCCAAATAAATCGTTAAGAGAATCGAAGTCGGAATCTTCCCAATGTTCAATAAATTCCTCATGAGATAACCTTTCGGCCACATTGAACAAGTGCCCTTCATTATAATACGGCTCATACCAATCAGAATCTAATTGATATATATCAGAGAACTCATTGTGAAATGGAAACTCTGCGACTGTGTATTCTGTTGCAAAGTTTGAGAATTCCATTTCTTCTGTCAGTTCATTGTACTGATATGGTGCAGGCACATCAGTTGCCATCATATAAAAATCAGAATCCTGCCAAGCATGCACAAAATGCTCCATTTTGTACTCAATAAAGACATCACCTCGACCAGGATCTGTTAATATCACAGTTGAGTTCTCTGGATGAATAGGATCTATTCTTGCCCCAGCCACAATAACAGCATGATTAGGGTCTTTCATCTGTTGGAAAAATTTCCACTCGTCCGAGCCTGGCTCTGCCCACAACTCGCTTGCATCAACAGACACTATAACTCTATGCCCACTCTCTAATTCTTTTACCAAATCATATACAGTGTTGTCAAAACTGGCATGAGTTCCAATTTTGCACGTTTCAAGCAAATTACCAATATCTTTTGTCATTGTACCATCTTTTGGATTGTACCAACCTTTTTCAACGGCATAATCCATCAGTTCATCCTGCGGAATCTGAATCCCGTAATCACGCATGATAATCTGCTGACAACGTACGGCACATGATGGCGTAGTTCCTTGGAAAATATTCAGATCCAAAGTATCTACATTTCTGTTTGCTCCTCTTGAAAATTCTAACATAATTTCATTTTTATATAGATGGTGAAATCCATCTTTTCCCATCAGCTAATTAAATTGTCTCTTATTTGACAACACCCTCGAAGTCACAGCCACCATTTACCTTTACAAGCTCGAAAACAAGGGTATTCTTATAACTATCTTGTATAATTCTTATACTGTTCCTGAGTTCATAAATTCATCAGAGGTTGTTAACACCTTGTTATTTCCATCAATATTAAAAATAGTATTATCACACTTATTCCCAAAAACTCCCGCAAGCCGTCCATTAAAAAAAACTTTGAGCTACGACGTGATAAAGGATCAACATGAATTACAAATTTCAACTGCACTTCCCAAATATTAAATTATTTTTTGATCATATTGCTCCGTTGTAATTAAGTTTATAATTTGAATATGTATTTTCAACAATGGTAACCAGCCTTTCTAGCTTTTTCATAATACTCTTCTCCTTTCACTTCATCGGCAATTATGCCATAGTATTCACTTCCATTTTTTAATAACTCAGCCATATGGAATAATGCTGCAGGCTCTGTATATTCTTTGCACAGTTCATTAAGTATATCATATTCTGAAGTACCAAGATATTCAGGAAAAGCCTTGTGCTGATTATATGAACTCACCAATACATGTAAATAGGATTCTAACTCTTTAAAAAAATCGGATTTAAATCCTAAGTGAATTGCTACATTCTTTACAAACTCTATCTCAGAGGGTTCCAAAATACCATCTATTGAAACCATTCTACATGCCATATCTAGCATCTCACATTTTTCAGATTTTGTATTTGCATACTTACATAGCATATCAAGAGTCATCAATTTTTCTCGTTCATTAATATTAACTTTCAGTTGATACTCGTCACATAGCTCTTTAAAGACAGATTTTTCAAAATCTGTCACAGTATTATCAGACCATAATGCAAGTGCTGCAATATGCAATAATCTTAATTTCGTCTCTTCCTTTTTTACAAAATCGTTTAAGGAATTATTTGCATTATTAATAGAAGCATTAAGCTTCTTTTTAGCTTTTTCCACCTCTTTGAATCCTTGAGTTATATCTTCTAATGTAAACAATATTAAGGACTCTGGTATTTGATTTACATACTTATCTACATATACTTTATCTGCCATAAAAACAAGCACAGATTTTCTTATGTCACGTCCGGAGAACCCTTCTGATATTTCAGCTAAATGATCAAAATCATCCTCTGATAATGGTTTTGACAATGGGATGCAACTCGGAAGTAATTTGTTTATTATTTTGATTCGTGCTTCTTTGTCAGGGATCTTAAATTCAATAGGTTCAATAATACGAGAAATTACAGCTGGATCAAAATCAGTAATATGGTTACTGGCAAAAATTATACATCCATTGTATTCTTCAATGAGTTGATATAACTCATTTGACATACTATTATAGATTTTTGAATTAGCATTTGAACTCGGTAATCTTTTACTTAAAAAGGTATCAGCTTCATCTATAAATAAAACCGCATCTTGTTCTTCTGCTGCTTGGAAATAGGATCGCATATTTTTTTCACCTTCTCCAGTATATTTTGATTGGATTTGAGAATAACTTGCAATGAGAATTCGTTTCCCCAATAAACGAGCAACAGCGTGAGCACACATTGTTTTTCCTGTACCAGGTGCACCATGGAAACATAATATTGACTTGGTTGCAGGATCTATTTTATTATATCCCCAAATGTTAAATATCAATTTTTTATCTCTAATTACAGTTAGTGCTCTTTGGATAGCCCTAGATTCATCATCATTGATAATTACATCCTCAAACGAATATTTAGGCTCTACAGCAACATACTGAACCGGTGCATTATCTTTGGTAGATGGAAATATCTCCGATTTATTTATTTCATTTAATGAGTAAAAAATAAACACAGTATTAACTAACCCTTCTATTTCTACATTACTTGAGATTGCACAACCAGATGTAGTATAGAATGAGGATGTCTCTATATAAGAGTCTATTGACTCACTTTTCCCAATAAATATTCCTTTTGACAATTCTTGGAAGTTTGGATTGTTTGGAGGATAATTAAAAAACAGATAAATATACATTTTTCCATTCAATACTCTTGCTTTGGAAGACAAAAACCTATCTTCTATTATGTAAGATATCTTTGAAGATATACTTGATGCATCATTATTAATAGGATGCTTTTCATCTATTTCTGATATTAATGTAATCTTCATACTCTATGAAAATGATTGGTTAATATACATATTAGTTGACGGACCCGTAACTATTATATTTGCAATAGTTTCTCCACTACTATCTTTACCTGACACTTTCAATTTAGGACCAATAGAGGTTTGTTCAACTTGTGTCACAAGAAAACTATTTACAGCATTTAAAGCTTCTCTTTGCCTCGTCTCCTCTTTAATTCTTTGAGCTGTTATACAACCTTCTATATACAGTTCTATTTCAGCGATAACAGCTCCAATAACTGCTCCAATGGCAGCACCGAGTAGTAAACTTAGTATCATATTAATCTATTTCTTGTTCAAATATATCTCTGCCAGATGAAAAAATATCTCGCAAACCTTTATCCATTAATTTATAAGAATAGAATTTTACATATTCTATCTCTTCATTAACAAATAATACAACAGAAATGCAATTACCTTCTACTTTAAAAGACAATGACTGGCCCTCATTTTTGAGAATAGAATACATTTTGACAGTTGGAATATTATTTAATATTTGAATTTTACATCTTTGCCCTTGATAAGCCGTTGCGCTATTTTGATAAACATTTTTTATATCAGAAACTAACATATCGTAATTGACTTCGTCAACATTGATACTAACTATTTTTTTTCTCTTTTCAGATACCATGTTCTCTGACAGCAATCTTTTGATAATTAGAAAACCACCAACTGCTACTGCTACAGATATTATTGCAATTTTTGTAACACTCATATTTATATTGTTTTGGTAAGGATAACTCTTACCTTGTCCAAAGATTATAAATCAATGCCAAGGTAAAAGTTATTTTCTATTAATATTATTCAACTTCTTGTTCGACAATGCCCGTAAAGTCACAACCACCATTTACCTTTACAAACTCAAATGCAAGAGCATCACCATTTTCATCCTGTGCAATACGTGTTATAGTCTTAGAATCCTTCACATCTGAAGACAACCTAAGTTTTTTACCATAGGTAATCGGTTGACCATCAATAAATTCTTTTAATTTTTGAGAAATTATAGGGTCAATGGTTTTTTGCTTCTTAAATTTACTTCCGAATTTTTTAAATTGTTCAGAAGCCCAATCCCATCCTTCTTTTGCTAAAGAATAAATACCATAAAAAACTAACGCTACAGCTAAACACGCTGTTTCAAGTATTGACCACGCTATTTGACCAAGACCTGTGATAACTTGTCCGAGTCCTTGAAAAAATCCTGCCATAATAATTATCATTTGCTGAATGGTTGTACATAGATGTTCTTATTCCCAAATAAATCGCTGATATCTTTCGGTAAGACAGTACAGGTATAACAGATCTTCGGATCGTTTTTTTCTGCATAAATGCGATCTTCGTCTGCAAAAAATATGGCAATGGCAACGCTTCCGTCATCGAAAGAGCCTCTTACCATATAATACCTGTCACCCTTTAGATTCTGCTTAATCCATTTAAGAATTACAGAAAAATCATCGGCGGGTGCTAACTTTTGATGTTGGCAAAGTCCTTTCGAAACTTCCGATAACATGTAATTAAGCACATCTATCGTCGAAGAGAATTGAACACCATCTTTTCTTCCGAGCATTTTTCTTAAGCCACTGCTAAGGTTGCTTTTCCCTTTTTCAAACGACTCATCTGTTGATTCGGCCAATGAGACAATTAGTTTTTTTAAAAAATCTCCCATATTTGTTAATTTAAAGTAAATATATATTTATTTGTTTTATCGTAATACGCATCAATATCCTGTGGAAGAGTATCATAATATGATATTAACGCAGTCTGAGACATTTGCGCTTCATCTTTCACATAAAAAAGGCCTAACAACAAATACTTGCACAAGTCTTTTGAATATGCTCTAATTAGAGCAAACGATGTATTTTCTTCCTTTCTATATTTGTTTATCCATTCTTTTATTTCTAACGATGATTTAAACCGATTATTTACAGATTTAAATTCATCCAATTCAATCATTGCAGAAAGATTTACATATATATTACTGGCTTCTTCTAGTAAAGAATTATATCTGGAAATTTCTGATTTAAGCATATTAACATCAATGTCAATATTAGAAAATTTATCTACTAAAATATTCTTAATTTCATTTGACAACATGTTAATTTCAATCATTGCAGTTGGTTTCAGTTGCATATCATCGCACATTATTATAATAAGATTAGTCACATTGTCTGTTCGATCATATGTTCCTAAAGCAATATTATTCGACACCTTTTTAAGATAAAAATAATTACAATTATTATTAAACTTAATTTTTGCAGATAATTCTTTCAATGATGAACAATACCATAATGTTATATTTAGTTTTTTCTTATATAATAATCGAGCAGCTTCTGTTGGAAAAGGAATCGCGTCACCAATGAAAGATTTTATGTTATTATATAAACCAAGAATACTTTGAGGATTACCATATAATTTAGCTGAAAAGCCATCAAGCTCCTGTGTGTAAATCTGTTTGTATTGAGGGCTATATATACTCTTCAACGTAGTTGATATCGCATTCTTATTGTTTTTGATTAACAAGGGCAAAAGAGGTGCATATCCATAAAAATCCCAATAATACTTGTCTGCGACAAAACCTATCAAACTTTCCATATAAGGAACAAACTCTTCAATTGTTGTATCTATTAAATCCCCCTTAGGGCTCTCATCCTTAGGTGCGTAATCCATTCCTTTTACGTAGTCATCTTCATATGAAAAAACTCCGTTAGTAGGCTCAATTTTAACCTCTGTATCTTTCCCCATTCCCCACATCTGCACTTTAAAATATAGTTTGGGAGCGAAGTAAGGAGTGATTACAATGGTAGGTACATTCTTTAATTGAGTCTTAAGTAGGTCTACATGATCCAAATCAAGACTGGATTTTCGCCATGCTCCTCCATAATATGCGATAGGGTGAAATGACTGGGTATTCCAGTGCTGGTTACAAGCAGCTTCCAGTTGTAAGTCAATATCCGTGTATACCGCCTCATTAAACCTATCGCAGTTCGATGGTGTTAATATTACATGAAGAGCGATGCTTTTTGTTCCATTAAAAAAGGTTCCAAAGGATTCTCCACGCATTACAAAAGGTAATACTTTTAGAGGCCACTTCTTTATAGCAATTTCTGTAGAGTATTGCTTGACAATGTCATCGTAATTGGCCTCAATGTCCTCCAATCTCTGTTTATGAACATCGGCTTCTATTTCCAATGCTAATTGAGCTGTTTCACGTTGTAATTGGCGTATCCGGTCAAAATCCTTCTGCTGTGCAGCCCTTTGGAACTCCCTCTGACGGGCTTGAAGTTCCTCTGTTTTCTTATTGGCTTGCCAACTATTGAATAATTGTGCTCCAATACTGGCTGCTATCATTGTCCATGGCATATGTGTACACTTTTATAGTTTTTCAATCATCTTAGTAGCGTTATCCAACTGTCCGATTAAGAATGTTCTTTCATCGTCCGTGAATATCCTTTTAGGTGATTCCAACTTCGTTAATGATTGTATTGTATTTCGGTAGTCATTAAGTATAAAATCCAAAACTGGCTTGTTCTCTTTTGCTAACAACATTTTTCTCAAAGCCTCATCTCCCTGAAGCACTTTTGGAAATGTAGGAGTCAAACCATGTGCTAAAAGGACATACGAATCCCGAGCACAACCAGATATGATGGTCGTGATCATCGTCAACTTTTGTTGGAACATCTTTCGATAGTCGGACGTTTTAAGTTGCATAAAATCACAATCTATAGAGAACAATGGTCGAACTAAGGGTTTGGTTTCACATTGCGCATCCCACATTGCCGCCGTAAAATGTACTTTGTTTTTCCAAAAGAGGGGAGATATGACAGCGGTAGGGATGTTGCCCAATATAGCATGCAAGTTAAAAAGTGCCGCGTTTCGAGCAATATCCTTATCGCACCAACGCCGATATTCAATATTTCCTAATTTATCACCATAAATGTCTAGAGAATCAACTATCTCATCATAATCAATTCCAGCATTTCCCAATGTATGTAATAAGATTACATTAAGTGGAACTTGAGTCCCATAGCCTAATTTCCTGTATTCTTCAATTGCATCTACAATGATTGGGAAAGCCTCATCTTTTAATGGGAATTCCTTATCTAACAAGGTTTTCAGTTCTCCCATTAAGACTTTGAGTTTTGATCCCTCAAATTTTTCTATTAAGCGATACTCTCTTGCTACTCGCATCTTATGTCGCATATCAGCGACCTTTTTCGCTTCTAGTTCATCTTGAAATTCGCGTTTAGCTTCAGCTAACTCTTCTTGAAATTGTTCGCTTTTTGCAGCAGCCACATCTTGTTCTCCTCTACGATGATACCCCATGAGGGTCTGCGCAGCTGCGTTGACCAGCATATAAGACCCAAATCCGCCTCCAGCACTAATATTTGTTCCAATTGTATTCATTCCTATCGTACTTATCATGATTATAGCTCCATGTTATCAGACATACATTCCACATCCCCATTTAAGTCGTTGTGATCATCACTTCCATCACCATTCGGGTCATCACCTATTCCTTCTGAAATATGATCATCCCTTGATTCAAATATTTCGTCTGATTCACTATATGCACATGCAGCGACTGCAATATCTTCCATTTCAGGTATTGGGTTCAACCAATCTAAATCAGAGTGCAGATCAAAGGTCAATGGGACTTCTGGTAATTCAAACTCCATATCAAAATTGGGATGAACATCAAAGATGGACTCCATTATATCAGGATCCGCAACAGAGACTTCAGTCACGAAATCTCTGAAATTCTTGTCCAAGTTCATCAATTCTTCAACTTGAGTCGCCTCTATTGAAGATAAGTTCCCTTCCAAGTATGCTCCTAACATCTCTTCGGAGACGGGTAACGGTTTAATATTCTTTATCATATCAAGCCCTCCTTTTTTAAGATGTTAGTAAATTGCTCTTTTGCAAGTTTGTGTTTATTGTAGTAATTATCCATAGACATCCCCAATAGCTCTGCTGTTTCTTCATTTGTCTTTTCTTCCACATAACGATAGCAAATTAAATCACGATAACGTTTGTTGCGCATTTGGCCTAACATAGTGTTAACGTCTGTTTGATTTAAACTTTTTATGTCTATAGTGGTTATTTCATTCGGTTTTCTATCACCAGACCCTTCAGGAACTTCTATAATTGTCGTTCTTTTCTTAAAAAGCTGACGACAATAGTTTTCTACAACAATTTTTAACCAATGTTCTAAACGGCATCCAAACCCAAAAGATTCCAAGTAACACTTATCTGATTTTAACCTAGGTGTCATTAGGTACACATATATTTCATTGATAAATTCAAGACACGATTCACAATCCGTATAATATTTATCATATCTTATTTTGAAAAGAGGATAATACAACTCATAGAGATACAAGCGAGTTACACGAGCATCTCTTTTAAGAATAGCCTGAACAACCTCTTGATCAGACAATGACTTAATATATTCTTTATCTATCTGCTTCACTCTTATTATCGAATCACAAATTATATAATAAATGATAGTATCATGAATCCGAGTTTACTGATCCAATTTAAACGCAAAAAAAAAGCGCAGACCCAATTGTCATCCGCCTCCAGGTATCGCCAAACACCCACTGCACAAATGAACAATTTTGTCTACGCTTCGTTATATTATAAGAAGAATCATAGTTGCCTTTCATTCTCAGAAAATGAAAGGTAAGAATAGATACAAGTTATAATAATACGAGCTAAACAACCGTTGACTTATTTCTTGTGCAGTCTCATTAAATTTGGCGATTTTAGAGACAAGAATTAGCTTACGCTCGTTAACTAATATTTTTATTTTAAACAAATTCCTTCGAACTTGTCTATGCTCGCAAAATTAGATAAAAAAAAGAATTATACAAATAAAATCCTCATTATATCTAAAAAAATAAAAAAGCAGCATGAAAATTATCTTTCATTATTCATGCAGATGAAAATTCATGCTGCCTAAAAATTGTCCATGTGCAGTACTCTTCAATTTGGCGATTTTAAAGACAAGAACAATTAATTTATTACCATTCGAAAATCAGACACAAATATTAAAACGCTATAAAAGTATAACAAAAAGAAAACATAACAAAACACGATAAAAGCAAAATAGACTTAAACAGTCAAAAAGTGCGCTCAAACATATCATATTAGTGTATATTCTGCAATAATTATAAAAAGACTATTCTTCAAACAAATGAATAAAATAAGAACAAGACCGCATTATATCAAGTTTCGATAATTGATAAAATATCAACTAACGCTATATTCAATCAACGAGAAAAAACAGTAGAAAGAATATACATGATATATGATTTAAGTCATATAACACTATAAATCAACCATTTCATAGAATCTATACCCTACATACAAAACATTAACTTTAACTGTACGTTAAAATTAATGTTTTGTCTTCAAGAAATGCATCTTTTAACTCCTTAAAATATAATTCTTGCCACAAAGAATAGAATAATAGAAAACGGGAATTAACAATGTTAAATGGGAAACACATAAATTCTCTGTAAAGACTACCGGTTTTATTCTTTTTCATCCTGAGTTTATTCTTATTTTTGCATTCAAATTGAAAAAACATGAGTTCGATCAAACCACGTATCCACAAACTTCTCGACGCTCTTAATGAGGGAGTATTTGAGAAAGAACACACCATAGCCCTTTCGTTATTGACGGCCATTGCCGGAGAAAGTATTTTCCTGTTAGGTCCTCCGGGAGTAGCCAAGAGTTTAGTAGCGCGAAGGCTGAAATATGCATTCAAAGAAAACAATGCATTCGAATACCTAATGTCACGTTTCAGTACTCCGGATGAGATTTTCGGGCCGGTATCAATTTCGAAACTTAAAGATGAAGATACCTATGAACGGATTACCGAAGGATATCTTCCTACAGCTTCAGTGGCTTTTCTGGATGAAATATGGAAAGCAGGCCCGGCCATACAGAACTCCCTGCTGACAGTAATCAATGAAAAGATATACCGGAACGGACAGTTTACAGTGAAAGTCCCGTTGAAAGTACTGATAGCGGCTTCTAACGAACTACCGGCAAAGGGAGAAGGGCTGGAAGCACTTTATGACCGCTTCCTTATCCGGCAATTTGTAGGCTGTATCGAACAGGAATTCGCTTTTGACCGGATGATTGCTTCGACAAAGGATACAGAACCGAATATATCGGAAAAACTGCCGATCGAACAGGAAGAATACTGCAAAATGCAGGCGGAGGCAGAGACAGTGACCCTGCATTATACTTTCTTCGAACTGGTGCATACCATCAAGCGGACAGTAGAGCAATATAATACGCAACGGGATGCCAACCTCCCTCCTATTTACATCTCAGACAGACGTTGGAAAAAGATCGTAGGGCTGTTACGTACTTCGGCTTACCTAAACGAATCACCGGCAGTAAACTTTGCCGATTGCCTGCTGATACCTTATTGTATATGGGATGAAGTGAGCCAACTCCCTATTGTGGAGAATATCGTGCAACAGGCTATTACCGAAAGTATAAATACATATCTGTTGGGAGAAAAACAATTGGAGCAGAAACTCGATACTTTGAAAGAAGATATGAAAGCCGAACATAGCCTGCGGGAAATCAGTGACCCTGCCATTCAGGTGGTCGATACTTTTTATCACCGTATCGAAGGATACCGGATAGCCGGTAACCTGCTAATGTTCGCTTCCGACTATCAGAATCTGAAAAAGGACAGTAACCGGCTGTTTTACATCCAACAGGATAAATTCCGCCCGGTGAACAAGATACTGAAAACATATGATTTCGTAAAAAACCGTAGCATTGCCCAGAAAGACATCTATTCACTGCGAAAAGGAAACCGGTCTGTATTCGTCAACAACGAAGAGTATCCTCTGTTGTGCTATAAAGATTGTGAACCATTGCCCGAACCCAACGAAGAGACAAGCACGCCGTTTGAATTCCGCCTGCAAGAGGTAATCGACTTATTGCAGAACATGGAAACTGAATTCAAGAAACTCTCCGACCGGGAAAACGGATATGCCAGAGAGCATCTGTTTCTGAGCACCAGGCAAAAAGCCGATCTGAAACGTATATTGAACGGAACAGCCCATATCATAGAGAATTACCGGAACGAGTTGCGTATCATCGCCCATGCCCATGAACAAGAGAACAGGGACTATTAGACTAAAGGAATTGCAAGACAGGTACTATGACCGCCTGCAAGAGATTGCCTACAAGGTGTATGATGAACAATTGCACAATCTCATTATCAGACCCGAAGAATTGGATATGGATATCCGGCAATACTTCCGGTATACGCTTCCCTCCTTGCAAGAGTTCTATTCGCGGTATGCCGCCCAATGGGAGTACTTCCATGAAACGGACGAAGCTTCGGATACAAAGTTTCTGCATTTTCTGAAGAACAGTGCTTATCCGCTTTCTATGAGGTACAATATGGTAGACCTCAATGTAAAATACTATCTGGAACGATTTCAGGCTCTCAAACCACGCTCGAAAGAATGGAAAGCATTACGAACGCTTTTCTTCGATAAATGGCACCGATTGTTATCCAACAATGAATTCAACTATCAAATGGAACATATCAACCGGCTGTCCGAAGAGTTCTACCGGTTACAGATATCGCTCTCCAAAAAACTTCCGATACGCGGCGATTCCCGCTTGGTATGGCTATTGAGAAACCATAAGCAGATAGCCGAACAGATTCTGGAATATGATGAAACAATCAAGAAAACGCCTGCCATACAAGAATTGATAGAGATATTGGGAAAACAACGCCAAGGGAGACAGAAACGCTTTAAAATGACTGCCGGCATTCGCAAAGAAGAAATCGTAACACATTCTACCCGAAGTGATATCACCGGCATCTGCGAAGGCAATGATCTCAACAGCCTGCTTCCCATCGAATATTGTTATCTGGCAGAGAAATCCTTGCAACCGATATTCTTCGAACGGTATACCGAAAAAAAACTCCGGATGATAGACTATGCATCACGCGAACGACAACCCATGAATGATAAAAGGCTACCGGGCAACCAGGTTTCCGAGGAAGCCGAAGGACCTTTCATTGTGTGTATCGATACTTCCGGTTCAATGTCCGGCAAAAGGGAAAATTTAGCCAAATCGGCCCTGCTTGCCATTGCCGAACTGACGGAACAACAACATCGCAAATGCTACATTATCATCTTTTCCGACGATGTGGAATGCATCGAGATCACAGACTTAGGTACCAGCTTCGACCGGTTGGTAGATTTCCTGTGCCAATCTTTTCACAGTGGCACGGATATCGCTCCTGCCATTGCCCATACCGCCCGCATGATTGAGAAAGAGGAATACCGGGAAGCAGATTTTGTGATGATTTCGGACTTTGAGATGGCACCGATAGACAAAGAGCTATCTGCCGGAATCCAAAAGATAAAAGAGAATCAAACCAGAATATATGCCTTATGTATGGGAGATGAACCTCAACCAAGTTATTTGAACATCTGTGAACGATATTGGATGCTTCCTACATAGAAATCCATATCGTGATTTATGTCTGTGGCATAGAAAGAAATAAAATTGCGGATAAAACATTGGAAAAGAAGTCTCTTATCATTCGGTATAAACTTCCTATTGTCTGGTAGAAAACTTATATTCCCCCGTTTATAATCTACAACCACAAGTTTTGGTTTTATAACTACAAGTTCTGGTTTTACAATCAAAAGTTTTGGTTTTACAATCAGAACTTGTGGTTATAGTTTTTCTCTCATTAAAGACTATTTTTCTTTCAATGGTTCGATACTTGTTTTAAGAAGAAGTAACTTTTAAAAGAGAGTGTCTTTTGATAAAATGTCAAGCAAATCCTTTCCGGTAAGCTTATGGCTCATATCAGTCCCCTCGAGCAACGAATCGGCAAGATCACGTTTCGTTTGATGTAAACGCACGATTTTTTCTTCAATGGTATGCTGCGCAATCAAATGGTACACGGTGACATTCTGTTGTTGCCCGATCCGATAGGCGCGATCGGTGGCTTGCTGTTCGATGGCAGGATTCCACCAAGGATCGAGATGAATGACATAGTTGGCTCCTGTAAGGTTCAACCCCAATCCTCCGGCTTTCAGGCTGATAAGGAATAACGGGCATTTTCCCTGCTGGAAATCATCTACCAGATGTTCCCTTTGCTTCAACGAAACGTTCCCGTCCAGATAAAGATATTGCTCTCCTGCTTTATCGAGTTCATGACATATCAACTGGAAAAATGACGTAAATTGGCTGAATACCAGCACCCGGTTGCCGCCTTCTTTTATTTCATTTACTAAGTCAAGGAACAGGCTGATTTTAGAATTCTCACCTTTCCATTGCTTTTCGATCAAGGCAGCACTACAAGCTGCCTGACGCAAACGGGTAATCTCGGCCAATGCATTCATGCTGACAGTGCCGCTTTGTTCCAGCATAGACTCGGCTTTCCGTCGAATTGCTTCATAAATGCCCATTTCGTCTTCAGACAATTCCACCGGTAACACGATTTCCATCTTGTCGGGCAACTCCTCAACTACCTCCGCTTTTGTACGTCTCAACATAAAAGGATGGACGATGCGCTTCAATTGCAACTGTCGCGCCTTGTCTCCCTCTTGTTCGATGGGAACAATATATTTACGATGAAACAGATCGTAGTTTCCTAACAGGCCCGGATTTATAAACCGGAACAGATTCCATAACTCACCCAGATGATTTTGTATGGGAGTACCCGTAAGAAGCAAGCGATTGGCTGCCTGCAAACGCATTGCCACACAGGAAGTCTTTGTATCACGGTTTTTGATCGTATGCGCTTCGTCCAGACACACTATGTTCCATTCTTTTGCGGTCAAAGCTTCCATTTCGGTCACCAACAAGCCATAAGTAGAGAGAATCACGTCATACGCCCCAGAAGCTTCGAGCACCACTGACCGTTCGTCAGCTTCATTCAACACCACTGCCTTTAATGTAGGAGCAAATTTCCTCAACTCCTTGTACCAATTAGGAATGACAGAAGCCGGAGCTACAATCAGAGAAGCACCCTCTGCCGCCTTATATAAAAGATACGCAATAGTCTGAACTGTTTTACCCAACCCCATATCATCTGCCAGACAAGCACCGGCCCCCCAATTGTTGAGACGGGCTATCCAGCGGAAACCGTCTATCTGATAATCGCGTAAGGTAGCCTGTAAAGTGGCAGGTATGACAGGAACCAACTCTTTGCTGGCCTCCATCCTTTTCCACAAGTTTTCCAATGCTTCATCATACCCGATTTTCAACTCTCCGTTCCGGATCTCGTCCAACAAACCGGCATGAAAGGCCGACACTTGCATCTTCCCATGTTCTTTCACTGCCACCGATTCAAGCCGTTGCAATTGCTTACGGATCGTATCGCTCAAGCGCAGGTAATCCGTAGCATTGAGACGGATATATTTGCTCTTACTATGCCCCAACAATTCAAGGAACTCCGCCATCGTCATCACTGTTTGATCATCGATACGAACATTCCCTTCTATTTCGAACCAGTTTCCTACTGAATTAAGATGGATGTTCCATCCGGTAGAAGCAGGAGAAGTTTTAAGCCGTATTGTCTCTCCTTCGGGCCATTCTACAAAATAGCTCTCGGGCGATTGCTGTACATAATCAAGCAATGAGAGCAACTCGTCGGGATACAACACCACATTATTATCAGTTATCGACTTATTCATGGAATCTTCAATAAAACCCGCCAAAGCTTCGTAAGCTTCCCGCTCTTTCGAGAGCTTGCGTCTGACCTGATAACGTATTCCCTCTTTCTCATCCACCACAACGGCCAATCCCTTACCGGGTTCGAACAAACCTTTTCCTCCGGGTAATGGTTTGGCAAAGAAATATACGTTAAAACAATTGCCGTGAGGGTGTATCTGCAAACCTATTTCCACCTCTCCTACGATCGTATCGAGTGTGGAACCGCCATCGATGAGCGAAGAATGCACTTCTACCAGACGGCTGATTTTCGGAAAGAAAGCTTTCAGAAGATTTTCCGACTCCAATGGAAAAGACTGCAATGACAACAAGCGGTCATAAAACCTCCGTTGCTGAACGGTCATCGGTATCACAGCGTAATGCGTTGCGTTTTTTTGGATGATAACAGGGTTGGAAGTTGTCAAGTCCGTTTTAGGAACATTAGACGACAATACAAATCCGTTCTCTTTTTTTTCCACAATCAAGTAAGGTTTTTCCTCCGTCACTTTTACCTGTTCGAAAGGAGCGTGCCATCCGGTATAAATCCGGTCGCTCCCGATCAGATTCTCCAAAGCATCTGCTATAGACAAGGCATACCCTCCTCTATTCCGGCATTTTTCCAGAATGATTTTGTCCGTTTCATCCATACAGTCGAGCCCACCGGTTATATAACGATTCCACGACACCGCCTTTCCACTTCCCCACTTTCCGGAATTTAAGCGCAACTGTTCACGAACATCTATCTCTCCTCCAGATCCCCGTATCAGATACATTACACGTACCTGTTTCTCCGGAAGTTTGACTCCATCATTATCCATCTCTTGCAGCAGTTCTGTCATGACCAATTCCCACTTTTGCGCCAACCGGATGGAAGAAAGCACAGGTCGCGTACCGTACACAGCATTCAACGTACGCTTGCACTCCTCTGACAGAGGAATGTAAGCAGAAAGTTCATGCTTAAAAATAAGCTGGTGAGGGATAAATTCTGCCGGATCCAGACTTTTATAATATTCCGGATTAAAGTATTTTGCAAAAAGAAATCCTAAATACCGATAAGATATCTTGTAATAATACCCCCTCTGCTGAGTATGTAACAACCAGTCTATCATATAAATAGGCACTTCCCGGTCTCTACTGGTGCAACATTCGGCTATTATCCGGGCAGGCAAAAGACACAACTCTTCCATTACCACTTTTTTCCGTAGAAACTGCCGAAGTTTGTTTTGACTCTCCTCCGACCCTTCACGCACATAGGCCATAATCAGATAAAAGCAGTTCAGGAAATTCATAAAAAGGTTCTTATGAAGCGAGTTTTTATTACGCAGTTTCATAGCTGCCCCTAAACATACCAGTGCTCTGCCGTATTCCCCCCAATTAACGGCATGAATTCCTTCAAGCAACAATGCATATAATGTTTTTGGAATCCCTGTTTTATATGCCTTGTATTCTCCATGCGAAAAATACCTGTAAAGCGCCAACATTTCAGTCAATTCTTTCCGGCAGCTATCCGACAAATCTTTTCTTTCCTCCAACAGTTGGGGAAGTTTATCATTCGTATCGAGAATATCATATTCTTGCAAATAAACGACCATTGCTTCAAAAAATCCGGCAAAAGTCTGTTCAGGAAAGCATCGTATAAGAGGTGTGAAATCCGGTTCCATTCCCACCGGAATAAAATAAGGTATCATGTTGCCGGTAAAATAGAAAGAAGGAATATTGATATCCTCTTTCCGAATACTCTTTTTCAGACCATCATACAAGGTGGAAAAACAAGCAGAACGCTCAATGTTTAATGATTCGAACAGGACCAACCACTCCGCACGACTGACAAACAGGAAATGTAATACCCGGTAATAATGTGCCGGAGTGATTTGGTAAATGTAGTCGTGAGAGCGCCAGTCGAATCCTTCAGACTGCAAAAAACTCCCGTTAGTCAATTCCTTGACATAAGAGGTGACTTTTGTTAATGCAACAGAAGAAATTTTTGCATATTCTTTGAGTGATTGAGGTTCAATGTTTCCACCTATAAAAGCACAAAAACAAAGTAGCTTTTGCCGGCTTTTATCGAGAGCTTCATACTTTTTATAATCCATGTTTTATGTTTTCTTTGTGAAATTGTCAACAAAGTAACAAAAAACATTTAGTAAGAGAGCAACGTAATCTATTTTTTATTATTTGAAACACAAATAAGTCTAAAAAAGATCATAACAGGCTATTCAAATTTAAACAGGTTATGAGTAAAACAGATTGATTGAAAATCGACAAAATATATCTCCTCCAATGATTCCGACAAGAGCAATAACCCAAAGCCGGGACTGTTTCAAATTACAGGATACTTTGAGGGCCTGAAACATCCAGATAAGAGAAAATATTATAAACGGAAGACCGAGTAATGACAAGAAGATAGCCCAATGCAGATTAGGAATAGCCAGTATCTCAGTAGGTGCCATTGTAGAATCTACTTGTGCGATCGCTTGCATAAGGGGTAATAAATAGATCAGATTCATTACGATCATCGGTAATTGAGCGAACAGGACAGTTCCGTAAACATCTACCATACGGATTTTGGAATGGGAAAATATCTTTCCGCCTATATAAAACAGGGTTGCCGGAACTAACCACACAATCAGATGCTCTGCCCAATAACACCACCAAGCGGGATTGGGAGCAGGCCCGAAGTGTAATAATCCATGATAATGATAACCGGATAACCAACTCAACAAGGTGGAAACAACCAAACCTAATGCTCCCCATAGTAATGCCTGTGTCCCTGCAATCCGAATAAACGGATTTACCACTTTTTCAATCTTCTGATTTTTCATTTTTCTTCCATTTTAATAAGTTTCTCAATCAAATCATCCAAAACATTCCGAACGGTAGGATAGCTTATTCCCATACTTTTCGCCATGTCTTTTAAGCTACCGCTCGACTTTACAAAAGCAAGAATAAACTGCTGTTCTTTCTCTGACAAACGGGCCAACAAAGGCAATTCAAAATCACCGCAAACTTCGGTACCGCATTCTCCGCAAAACATACGCCCTACTCTCAATGGAGATTCACATGCAGGACATTGCAGTGGCAAACGTTTTTTCAATTCATTCATATCGATTATTTATGCTTGTTTATAAAAGTGCTCAACGAAGAGATCAAGGTAGTATTCACCGGTAGAGAGGAATCGGAATAAGCGACTGACTGCTTCTGCGGATCCATCGTATCACAATCTTTCAGAACATGATTCATGGAGTCGATGAAGAGCAATCCGGCAGCAGGTTTAGCTTTCTTCAACAATTCGGCATCTTGTGTACTAATTTGAATATCACGTTTACCTTGAACTATTAATACCGGTATTTTCAGGGTCGCAATGACCTCTTGAGGATCATACTTATACCATGAGATCAGATAGGGTTGAACTGAAGAACGGTATAAGGATTGCAAGTACATAGGAACCTGTTCTACCTGTTCCCCTTTTTTAAGAGATTCGTTAATGGCAGACACCTCTCTCCGGATCATTTCCGGCTGTGCGGATACCTGTTCTTCTATAATTTCATATGCCGGACGGCCTGCTCCGGCCAATGAGACAAATGCTTTTACCTTTGGCTGATTCCGGCAAGCCAACATACCGATCAATGCCCCCTCACTATGCCCTATCACCGTGATACCGGTAAACCGTTTGTCATTAGCTAAAAAATTCAACCAGCCTTTCACGTCATTTACATAATCTTCAAAACGCAGTAGAGATTCCTCTTTTCCGGCTGCTGCGCTGGTTGCTATGCCCCGCTTATCAAAACGAAGTGAAGCAATGCCATTTTCAGCCAATCCTTCCGCTAAATACTTCAATGAATTATTCTTTCCGTGAAGAAGAGGAGAATTGCCATCCATATCCGTCGGCCCGGATCCTGCAATAAGCAACACTATCGGACAACTTTTTTCTGTACTGGGAAGAATCAATTTACCTTTGATCACCCCGTCTTCGGTATTCAAGGTCACCGATTCTACATTCAATGGCATCAATTGTGCCTGACAAAAAAGACAGCAAAAAGAAAACAAAATACCGAAAGTCAAGCTTACATGTTTCATATGATTGAAGTTTTATATTGATTTACATCTGCAAATATAGATATATTATTTAAATAATTAAATCTATTATTGAATAATATTAATCACTACTTCAATTTTATTCAAACAATATACAATATAGCACAGGAATGAGAGAAATAAAAAAGGGCCGCCTTATTTAATTAAGGAGACCCTTTCATTGATTTTATACCAACAATAATAATACTCTATTTCTTAATTACCTTAACAGTACTTGTACCATCTTCTGTAGTAAGTTTGATAATATACTGTCCACTTATCAAATCAGAAACAGGCAAACTTGAAACATTTTCAGCCTGCTTAACTGTTGCTCCCATTAAGTTGATGATAACAACATCACAAGGAGTTGTGAAATTCAATACATCCACTACCGGATTAGGATAAACAGACACGCCCGCTCCTTGCTCAGTAGAAGAAATACCTGTAGCATTGCTAACTTCATTTAATGAGAAGATATTCTCAAGCTTTTGATCAGCAATCTGAGTTTGAGCAATAGCCAGTTTTGTACCGGAAGCGGCTACACCTGTAGCAAGATTTGCAGGGTTAGCTTGAGTAGTTTGATGTTTTGTTCCATTAGTGATATCGACCCACAAGGTTAAAGAATTATCAACAGCAGAAACAGCAGAAGTAGATATATCTGAAGAATAGCCTATTGCATATACATAATCTCCTACAACAGTCATACCACTGAAAATCTCATTTTTCTTTTTTTCATCGCCCTCATTGAATGCAGAAGTTGCACTCCAATTCACGGCTAATGTACTTGTATTCAAACCTACAACATAAATATCATTAGTAGATACAGCTGATTTATTCTCATCAAAAGGTAACTGTTTATTGAAAGTTCCTCCAAGCAACAAAACATTATCTTTAACAATCATAGATTTTATATTAGAACTATTGGGAAGCATGTCATGTGTAGTAGCATATTTTTCAGTCGTAGAAGATGTTCCTGTAGATAAATCTATAATAGATAAAAGATATCCATATTCAGTTAAACCTTCATCCTGAGAAAAAGTAAAGTCTTGTTTTTGAGACCCAATGGTCAATGTTTGTCCACCTGTAGCTACAAAACCAGAATATAATTTCTCATCTGCAATAGCAAATGAAGCAACCAACACGGCAGACTGATCTATACTTTGGCCTCCCGTAACACCCATATTAGCTACAATTCCACTTACCTCCAATTGATCATTTAAAGAATAAATTGCGCCACACGCTAAATCACCATAGTAAAATCCACCTCCATAATAATCATAATAACCACCTTTAAAAGAAAAATTATTATTTTCAGTCAATCCTGTATATGTAGCAGCAACGTATAATTTTCCATTACCATAGGCTAATGTACTGATATCAAAACGAAAATCGCCGGCAAGAGGATAATACATACCCGTAGCCTCTAATTCCGGCAAAGCTTTCGGCACAAAGCTCTGTACAGCTTTCAATACCCCATTAGCATCATACTTAGCCACAAAGCCGGCAGCTTGATCGGCAATGAAAGCATCGTCCATTTTAATTCCCTCTTTCTCCTGAGTTTTACCGTCCGTACTGCCAAAAACCAATACATCCGCAAAGTTTCCTGCAATATATATATTTCCGGCATCGTCAGTAGTTATCGCCTTTATCGTTGCAGCACCTGTAAGAGCAACTCCCCATTTTTCAGCACCATCAACACCATACTTCAATAAATAAGAGCTGGTAGTGATTGCTTCCATTTCTTTACCGCCAAAAGTAAAACTCTCGGTAAAAAGACCGGTTGCATACATATCTCCCTGTGCAGAAACAGCCACAGGATTACTATTATTTACATTTGCAACAGAGAGAATATCTGTCTGAGATTTCGTCCAACTGTTAGTTACAGTCGGCTGAGCTTGTACTGTCAGCATAGCCGCAGCACAAAAAGCAAGCAGTAATACTTTTTTCATAAAACAATCTTTTAATAATTAAACATATAGATAAATACATAGAGCCATCTTTGTTATGATTGAGAACCAAGTCGTCTCAATCACAACAAAAATGTTTTCTTTTAGTTTGCCAGCCCCGGATTCGCTTCTATTGCTTCACTGGGAATACGAATTGTGTAGCGGGAATCGTTTTCTTCCAGAACATAGGTTGTCCCACTGTACGTTTTTTCCAGACGAGGACGGGTTGTCCGTCGTAAATCAAACCAACGATGTCCTTCAAAAGCTAATTCACGAGTACGCTCGTCGTATATTTCCTGCAATAATTCATCACGCCCCATTGCATTAATTGCCGTTTCCTTCTCTGTATAAGCAGCAGCTTTATAACGTTGTTTGATTAACGTCAACAGATAAGTCCGTGCCGCAGGCATAGCAGACTCTCCCGTCATTAATGCAGCTTCGGCAGCATTCAGATAAATTTCTCCAACTCTGAAAGAACAGGAATACTGATTGCTTCCGCCTTTAGCAACCAAAATATTGGAAACGGTTACTTGATTAAAATATTTCGATCTGCGCAAATCGCTCGAAGTATACATTTTCCATAAAGTAGTATTCACTTTCGCAGCACGTACGTATTGAGCAGTCATCACCTGTTCCAATGCCAGAATATTCTCCGGAGAATTATATTCATTCGGCAATACGGTAGAAGAAGACATATCCACCAATTGGTCATTCACCTGCAAAACTGCCTGTGATGCTTCGAGAGACTTTGCCCATTCACCCATATACAAGTACACACGAGAGCGAAATGCATTGACACATAAGGTATTGAAACGATAGTTATATCCCAAATCCCATTGATCTACATTCAGATATTTTTCTGCCTCTGCAAGATCTGATAAAATAGAATTATACACCTCGGCAACCGTATTACGGGACAAGGTAACCTCCGTATCACTATTCAATTTCAACGGAATAGCTTTTGTAGTAGCGGGATCACAATTCGTGTAAGCTTCACCAAACAAATTGACTAACAAAAAGTGCATATAGGCACGAAGCATATAAGACTCGCCAACCATCTGGTTCACCTCGTCAACAGTCCCTTCCTCAATCATCTCTTTTGATTCAATGACATAATTGGCGATAAACGATGTATGATAGAACGAACGCCAACTGAATGCCGTCGTATTTTCCGACGGACTCACATCATTCCATATCCATATATCCTTGTAAGAATTCAAATCTTCGGCAGCAAGAGTTCCATCCATTGTCATCTCGTCCGAACGAAAGGTAGCTAATCCTCTGTCACTTGGTACATAACTATATGCCTGAGTCAATAATGCCCTGAATTCTGCAGCGGTACGGGGAATCACCTTTCCTACCGGTTGTATATCCAGATATTTGTCACAACTGTATAAAGCCGCTATACAAAGCAAGGCACACAGTAGTTTTATATTCTTTAGTATCTTCATAATCTGTTAAAAATTCATGTTAAGACTGAAAGTAAACGACTTAGGTATAGGTTGTGCAAACTGATTACTCATGGTTTCGGGATCCAAGAAATTCTTATAATTAGCACCGAAAACAAACAGGTTGCGACCTTCGAGAGCAACGGTAGCCGAACGGATACCCAATGTATGCATAAGTGTTTCGGGAAGCTTATAACCAACCCGGATATTTTGTAACCTCACATGATCCGAACGCTTCACCCACGTATCCATCATCTGATAAGTGGAGAATATATCATAATGTGAATATTCCGCCGTACGCTTTGTATCAGACAATAATGCCGGAAAATCCGTATTGGTATTTGTAGGTGTCCATCTGTTCAATATATCCCGATTTGTATTCATTCCCCGGTCAAAGCTCGTCAGCGTATAGGACGGAGCTACTCTTGAATACATTTTCAAGTTAAATATAAAATTGACAACCACTTCAAACCTTTTGATATTGAACGTATTCACAAAACCTCCCGAGAACAGAGGATCACTCGAACCGATATATGAATACAAATTACGTTGTTCTTCGGCAGACAAGGTGCTGGCTCCTGCACTATTCAACTTCAACAGTTCTACCGCAGTTACTTTTTCACCCTCCTTATTATAAAACAAAGGATATCCTTCATCGTCCAATCCTGCCGATTTATAAGCAAAGAGTGCCCCTACCGGATAACCTTCACGTCCGGGTGTCGTCTGATTGGATGGTACTGTTTCACGCAAAACTTTATTCTGATTATATCCCAAATTGAAATTTGTAAACCAGGTAAAACCGTTGCGATTTATATTACGGGTGGTTAATGCCACTTCAAAACCGTCATTACGCATACTTGCCCAGTTGACATAAGTCGACATAAAGCCGGTTTCAAGCGGCAACATTTGCAAAGCAATCAAATCTGTACCTTTACGACGATAATAATCTACCGTAATATTCAGTGCATTGTTGAATAGAGCGATGTCCGTCCCGAAGTTCATTGTTTTTGTCTTTTCCCAACGTAAACGTTTGTTGGGCGGAGTTCCCAATACGATCATCTCTTCTGTCACATCCGGTAATATGCTGACATTATTATAATTTCCCATTACATATGACGAAGTACTCTTATCAATATTTCCCTGCACACCATAAGAAGCTCTAATGACCAGATTATCGATCTTCTTAAAGTCTTTCATAAACGGTTCATTGTTGATTCTCCAAAGTCCACTGAACGAATACAACGGCAGAAAGCGATATTTCTTAGAAACCCCGAATATGTCAGAACCATCAAAACGAACACTTCCTCCTACTGTATAGCGTTGAAGTAAGGAGTAAGAAGCCGTTGAAAAGAAAGAAGCATACGCATTTTCCTGATAGGTCTTAGTGTGCAACGGATACGAACGTGCCCAAGATTCATTCGGAAATATCACAGGCTTAGTGGTCAAAGTCTTACGGTCATAGCCATAACCTGTACTCGTCAAAGAACTATACCAGGTTTTCCTGATTTCCGTTCCGACCATCATTTCAAATTCATGAATGTCATTATAAGAATCACGATATTCGGCCTGACTCTTCCAGTTCACCTGAGAATTGCTGCTTGCCGTTTCCGTATGCTTCCCCCCGTCCGGCAAGAAAGACTGGTTGTTGAGAGAAGACATCGTTGTACGTTCTTTATCCTTACGCATTGCATAAGTATCGTGATCGGCAATCGATTCCTTAGATACGGCATCCAATTGCAGACCAACTTGTGATGTAGCTTTAAACTTATCATTAAACCGAAGTTCTACATCGAAAATAGCCGATAAGGCATTAGTGGTCTGTTCATACGAAGTATTATTCCGTTCTTCGAATACATTGAACTTCAAATCCGAATCCCCTTTTCCTTGAATATCGATGTCATAAACGTAATTGCCATCTTCATCAAAAGGCGTTTGATAAGGATTTGCCCTACGTGAATAATACACCGGATTGGAGAAACCATCCGAGTCTGTAAGATTGGATTTGTTAGTTCTGCGATTAGCAAATAAGGACGCACCGACTTTCAACATCTTATTGACTTTATAAGAAGTCTTTAAAACCATATTCAGACGATCGGCTTCCACACCTTTCACATTACCTTTCTCATCATAATATCCCAAAGAAGTATAATAAGTAGCCTTTTCAGAACCACCGGAAAGACTGACATTATATTCCTGATTGAAAGTACCACGGAATAGAATATCATTCCAATCCGTATTTATCGAACGCAAATTGGTAATCTCATTCTGGGCTTGCGTTGACAGTGCACTCCATCCCCCGTTCTTATAGGCATTTGTCAATCCATAACGGGAAATGATACGGGCTACTTCTCCTTTATTTTCACGATACGTATAGTCACTTTGCAACAAATCAAGTTCCAAGTTCACCTTTTCATCCGAAGTCAGCAAATTCAAACGATCGATATCAAACTTAGGAGAATAAGACAACTTGGTAGAGAAAGTAATCTGTGGTTTCCCTGCCCTACCGTTTTTAGTGGTAATCACGATGACACCATTTGCCGCACGTGCTCCATAAATAGCCGTAGCAGCAGCATCTTTCAAAACAGTGATACTTTCGATATCGGCAGGATTCAAACCGGCAATAGCCGACTGATAGATGTTGTCGATATCTTTCAAGTCTTCCATAGTCGGAATCTCCGTTCCTGTCATCGGCACCCCATCGAGCACCCAAAGAGGATCTTGTGTACCGTTCAAAGAAGCAGTACCACGAATACGAATCTTAGGAGCGGCACCGGGAGCACCCGAAGAAGCGATAGAGGACAACCCCGCTACCTGTCCGGAAAGTGCCTGGTCGATACTCATGACCGAACCGATCTTGTCATCGGTAATATCAAGCTTGGTAACTGCCGCCGTCAGTTTACGACGTTCGATAGTCTGGTATCCCGTTACAACAACCGCATCAAGCATATGTGCCGACGGTTGCAGTACAACCTCATAACTGTTTTTTCCGGCTGCCAGATGTATTGTTTGCGATTCATATCCCACATAACTGCACTGAAGGCTGGTCACACCTTCCGGCACATTAATAGTAAACTTTCCATCCATGTCCGTTATCACCCCCAAGGAAGTCTGGCTGCTGCCCGCTTTCTTTAAGTTTTCGGATGACACAAACACAGAGGCACCGATTAAGGGCTCTTTGTAATCACCGGCGATAACTACACCTGTAATTTTTCTTTCTGCCGCACTTGTTCCAAAGGCGATGACACAGCAAAGAGAAAATAGTAAATAACTGATTGTTCTTTTCATTAATACAATATAAGTAGTTAGTAGTCAGTAGTTAGTAGTTAGAATCTATGCAGCATATCAGCATGGTTCTGCTCCCGCCCCGAATGGATTCTAACTTCCAACTCCTATATTCTAATTTCCAATTTAGATTCCCAACGCAGTATTGATGCGCAGGATCATGTCTTTATAATGATACTTCGTAGCTATATCCGATGTTCCCAAACGGCTTTGAAGCAAGTCTTTGATACGAAGCAACTCGCCACGCTTCACAGAAATCGCATCCGATACGCGGTTTATCTGCGAGCCATAGAAATTCACCTCACGACGTGCTCCCATGCGGTCGGCATCCAATGAACGATGGGCGTATTCATCGCAACTGCAAACAGCCTGCTGATGATCCAGCAGGAAATGGTCGTTCATCAACTTCTTACTGAATTTCACACTTTCATTCTCAGCGGCAGCCGTAATCAAAGCATCCAAGAAATTCTTTTGCAAGGCACGTGTCATTACATCGGGAATCGCCCCACGCTCGGTCGTAGCAAAAATAGTACGGTGTAAACCGTCCATCAGTTCTACGGCCGTGAAAGCTTTCTTTCCATTTACCGATTCGTTTTCGAGCATGCGCATCAGACGCGTATTCGACAGCAAATCCCAAAGGATATAAGATTGCGCATTTTTCAGAACTTGTGTAGGCGCATTTTCAACGACTCCCATCGGAGTATTGCGAAGCAGATAAGTATACTCTCCCACCTCAGCATCGAACAGCCATTTCGGATAAGTCAACACTTCATCCAGCAGGAATTTCAATGCGGCCTGTTGCTTCTCTTTTTCTACGAACGTATACGTTTTCTGTCCGTCACCAACAATCGTATTCTCAAGATAAATGCCACCGATATTGGCCATTACATGATAAAGATAGTTGTTCCACTGATTGATAACAGCGTAATACAGACGGGAAGCCTCTTTATACGTCTGCCCCTTCTCACCGGTCGTAGTCCACTTTATTATTTCAGGAACCACACGCTTCAGATTTGCAATACCCAATTGAGAGGAACGTATGGCATCATCTCCCAGATCCTCATTCTGTGCACGCGGGTCTACGGCATCGCGCACATCCTGTGCTTCACTATATTTATAAAGACGGTCCGTATGACGGCTCAGGAAATCATAAAGCAAATCCTTTTCCGCTTCCGGTGTCTCCTTACCATACCAACGGTATCCATATTCAATGGCAAACAGATCATAAGGACCGATATGCGGTGAAAGTGCGGTTACTCCGTCACCCGGTTGAGCCACATAGTTGAAACGGGCATAATCCATGATAGAGGAAGAAGTAGAATTCATACGGTCGGTGAATGTCTTGGAACGCAATGAATCCGTAGGAAATGCCCATGACCCCATCATGTTGTGGCGTAATCCCAAAGAGTGACCTACCTCATGGCATGCTACAAAACGCATGGCGTCTCCCATCAACTCATCAGAGATCTTTACTCCACGGGCTTCGGGACGGATAGCGCCTGTCTGCACGGTAATCCATTCTTGCAACATACCGAGTACGTTGTGCCACCACATGATATCGGCTTCAAGAATCTCGCCCGAACGGGGATCGAGAATAGAAGGCCCCATAGCGTTGGCTTTGGTAGAAGCAGCATAAGTAAGTACGGAATAATTCACATCATCCATATCTATTATCATGCTGTCCGTCACTTCTTTGGCAATAATAGCATTCTTAAAACCCGCACGTTCGAAAGCAACCTGCCAGTCTTCTATACCTTGCTTGATGTATTTACGCCAACGATATGGAGTAGAATTTTCGATATAGAACACGATCGGCTTGGCCGGTTCTACCAACTCTCCACGCAAATAACGTTCGCGGTCTTCCGGTTTCGGTTCCAGACGCCAACGGGTAATGAATTGCTTCTCTTCTACCTTCTGCTGGCCATCGCTATAACTCAACAGCGGATTAGTGAAATATCCGACACGGGCATTATCCAAACGGCCTGTCATCGGCTTTTCCGGAAGCAACATCAGCGAAGAGCTCACCTCTACCGTAACATATACGGAAGTAGTTCCTTCGGTCACTTTCGTCGTCAGTTCGGAAGTAGCCACCACGTTATTTTCAAACGATTTGATGGAAAGAATACGAGACAGGTTCTTTATGGCAGACGTACCGAGATTGATATTGGTAAATACATTATTGATACTCGTCTCCGTCCCGTCGTAAATATCATTCACTTTAATCACCATCGCGGTAGAGTCGTTATTATACGCTTCTACTTTAAAACCGGCTATCAACGGAGAGATATAGTTGTTACGCACCGACTCACTGATAGCATCTTCGGCAGGCGAAAGCGGCAATACGCGACTTTGACGAATCAGCAATTTATTGGTTGCCTTATCGAGTTCAAAGCGCACCATCTGATTTTCATAATTCACTCCGCGATTGACTCCCGCTTCGTTCAGTTCTACGGGAACACGCTGCAATTTGTTCACAACCAACAGATCCCTTCCCAATAAATTCGATGGTACTTCAAAGTAATAATCGTTCTTCTTTTGGTATACATTAAACATACCACGCCGAACAATACTACCGTCTCCGGTCAGCTTTTCATACTCATTTTTAGATTTAATACTGTCGTTGGATTCTGTTTTTTTCTTCTTGCGGAACAATCCCATAGTGTCAGGGGTAGAAGTTCCGGCATACGATACAACGGAAGAAGCACACAAGAAAGTACCTGTGGCCACCGTAATTAGCAGGCTTGTTTTCAGTTTCATCAAGTTAATCTATCAATTATCACTGTTACTCTTTATTCTACTCAAAGAATAAAAGGGGGCTACAAAGATAATAAAACTATCAATATGAATAATTAAACGCGACAACTTTTGACGTTTTTTCTTAATTAAACCGAATTTTGCTTGCATTTTTATTCAAAGACGCACGTTTTCTGTTCACTGTTTAACATACTTTCCGGAAAACAAAGTATAAAAACAGACCCAAGCATACTTTGCGATACATATAATACTCCGCTACATATATTATAAAGTAATATTACATATATTATAAAGCAGCATTACATATATTGGCACTATTTTTACATCCACATGGCAGTAAAGTATAAAGATTTAAGCTATCTTTGTCTCAAATAAACATCGTATGGAACTCTTAGTATATAAAGCTTCCGCCGGTTCCGGTAAGACTTTTACCTTAGCCGTGGAATACATCAAACTACTCATTCTCAACCCTCGTGCTTACCGGCAAATACTGGCCGTGACCTTTACCAATAAAGCGACAGCAGAGATGAAAGAGCGTATTCTCAGCCAGCTTTACGGTATCTGGAAAGGGGACAAGGACTCGGATGCCTATCTGAAACGGATTATCGTAGAAACAGGAAAACCGGTGGAGGAAGTGCGGGAAGCAGCTAAAGTAGCACTGACCAATATGCTGCATGATTACAGTCGCTTCCGGGTAGAGACAATCGACTCTTTCTTCCAGTCAGTGATGCGAAACCTCGCCCGTGAACTCGAGCTAAGCCCCAACCTGAATATCGAATTGAACAACCAGGAAGTATTGAGCGATGCCGTGGATAGCATGATCGAAAAGTTAGGCCCTACTTCCCCCGTATTGGCATGGTTGCTGGATTATATCAACGAACGCATTGCAGACGACAAGCGTTGGAACGTATCGGACGAGGTGAAAAGTTTCGGACGGAATATCTTCGATGAGGGATATATAGAGAAAGGAGAAGGACTCCGGCAAAAACTGATTGAGAATCCGGGACTCATCAAAAACTACCGTCGTGAACTGAAAGAGATGGAAACGGAAGCACTCGAACAGATGAAGGGATTCTACGATCAGTTTGAAGGAGAACTGGACGGGCATGCCCTCAATGCAGACGATTTGAAGAATGGTTCGCGCGGCATAGGAAGTTATTTCCGTAAACTCAATAATGGCATATTGGGCGATGACATACGCAATGCAACAGTAGAAAAGTGCCTGACGGATGAGAAAAACTGGGCGGCTAAAAGCTCGCCACGCTATCAGGACATTCTTCAATTAGCTTCCGGAAGCCTCATGCCTTTATTGAATGAAGCAGAGAAGTTCCGTTCGAAGAATAATAAGATAGTAAACAGTTGCCGGCTTTCCATGCAACACCTGAACAAGGTGCAACTGCTGGCAAACATAGACGAAGAGGTACGCCGGCTCAATCGGGAGAACAACCGCTTTTTATTATCGGACACCAATGCCTTGCTCCATCAACTGGTAAAGGATGGCGACTCTTCTTTCGTATTCGAGAAAATCGGGACAAACATCCGGAATGTAATGATAGATGAGTTTCAGGACACAAGCCGCATGCAATGGGGAAACTTCCGGTTACTGCTATTGGAAGGGCTTTCACAAGGAGCAGACAGCTTGATTGTGGGAGATGTAAAGCAATCCATCTATCGTTGGAGAAACGGCGATTGGGGAATACTCAACGGGCTGAACGACCGCATAGAACACTTCCCGATACGGGTAGAAACCCTGAAAACAAACCGTAGAAGCGAAACCGATGTTATCCGGTTTAACAACGAAATATTTACATCGGCGGTAAACTATCTGAATGCAGTCTATAAAGAGGAATTAAAGACGGATTGCGAAGCACTGCAAAAAGCCTATTCCGATGTGGCGCAGGAATCTCCCAAAGAGGAGAGAAAAGGGTATGTCAAAGTATCCTTTCTCGAACCGGATGAAGAGCATGATTACACCGAACAGACGCTTATCGGCTTGGGCGAAGAGGTGGAACGTTTACAGAACTCCGGAGTAAAGCTCAATGACATTGCCATTCTCGTGCGCAAAAACAAAAGCATTCCCCGCATTGCCGATTACTTTGACAAAACACTGCAATACAAAATCGTATCCGATGAAGCCTTCCGCCTGGATGCCTCATTGGCTATCTGTATGATGATAGATGCCCTGCGTTATCTCTCCGATCCGGAGAACCGGATTGCCCGGGCTTCGCTTATTACCAATTATCAGTTGCAGATAAAAGGATACGCAGGCAGCTTGGACAACCTGCTAACCGCTCCGGCAGAGACGCTGTTGCCCGAAGCATTCATTAAAAAGATAGGGATATTAAGGTTAATGCCGCTTTATGAGTTACTGGAAGAGCTTTTCAGCCTTTTCGAAATGAACCGTATCAGCGATCAGGATGCCTATCTTTTCGCATTCTTCGATGCAGTGACGGATTATCTGCAAAGCAACTCATCCGAACTGGACGGCTTTATCCGCTTTTGGGAAGAGACGCTATGCGGCAAAACCATCCCCAGTGGAGAGATGGAAGGTATCCGCATCTTCTCCATCCACAAATCAAAAGGATTGGAATTTCATACGGTACTCCTGCCTTTCTGCGACTGGAAACTGGAGAATGAGACCAATAACCAGCTCGTGTGGTGTATTCCGGAAGAAGCCCCTTTCAATGAACTGGATATTGTGCCGGTGAACTACTCCGCACAAATGGGTGCTTCCGTCTATCAGAAAGACTATCAGCAGGAACGCTTGCAGTTATGGGTAGATAATCTGAATCTGCTCTACGTGGCTTTTACCCGTGCCGGAAAAAATCTGATTGTATGGAGCCGGAAAGGACAAAAGGGAACAATGTCCGAACTACTGACGGCAGCATTGCCCGAAGTAGCCCGTAAGAACGGAATTGACTGGAACGAAGACGAGCCCTATGAACAAGGGGAACTCTGCCCCTCTTCGAAGAAAGAAGAAAAAGTTTCGACCAACAAGTTGACGCGGAAGCCGGACAAACTCCCGGTAAGCATGGAATCTATGCGGCACGAAATTGAATTCCGGCAGTCCAACCGCTCGGCAGACTTTATCAAAGGAATAGATGAAGAAGAGTCGGAAGACCGTTTTATCAACCGTGGACGCTTGCTACATACCCTGTTCTCGGCTATTGAAACGGAAAAAGACATTGATACGGCCATAGAAAGGTTGATCTTCGAAGGCGTTATCGGTAGCCGCAAAGTGGAAGAAGAGATACGGAAAGTGACTCATAAGGCTTTCTCCATGCCCGAAATACAGGATTGGTATTCGGGACGCTGGCAATTGTTCAATGAATGTGCCATTATATATAAGGAAGACGGGGTGTTGCAAACCCGCCGACCGGACAGGGTAATGATGCAGGACGGGCAAGTAGTGGTGGTGGACTTCAAATTCGGTAAACCGAACAAGAAGTACAACAAGCAGGTGCAGGGATACATGCAATTACTGACGAAGATGGGATACGGTAATATCAGGGGGTATTTGTGGTATGGGCCTCTCCCCCGGCCCCTCTCCGCAGGAGAGGGGGAAGAAGATACTGACTCCGGATGGGAAAAGGGGAAAGTGGTGGAGGTGAAGCTGGAGCCTACATACAAGACTGCATGCTTGAACTCTTATAATTGCTTGAAAGAGTTGCAGAAGAAAAACAAATTAAATCCGACAGATGCCGAACGGGTTCTATGGGAATATCTTCGACGAGAACAGTTAGGATATAAGTTCAGACGGCAGCAAGTCATTGATAATTATATAGCAGATTTCGCTTGTCTTGAATCTAAACTGATTATTGAATTGGATGGCGACTACCATTTGACTGCTGAACAAATTCTGAAAGACCGGGAACGTACGGAAAGACTGTCGCTTTTAGGATACAAGGTGATACGTTTTAAAAATGAAGAAGTGATCGATAATCCGGAAACAGTGATTAAACAGATCAAGAATATTCTTATTGCTTCCAATAACGAAGAGACATAGACTCTTAATATTTCTTTGAATGTATGACTCTTATAATTAAACATCATAATAAACCTCTTTATATATAACCCTAACATGCCCTACTCCAATAATCAGACACACTCCCCCCTCTCCCACGGAGAGGGGTCGGGGGAGAGGCCTACCTTTCTCGAACTGGTCGCTCAAGACCTCCACAGTAAAATCGGCAACGATCTCTCACGGGTAGCCATCGTTTTTCCGAATAAACGTGCCAGTCTGTTTTTCAATGAACACTTGGCTGCGCAATCCGATCGCCCTATCTGGTCGCCCGCATATATCAGCATCAGCGAATTGTTTCAACAATTATCCATACAGAAATTAGGTGATCCCATCCGGTTAGTTTGTGAGTTGTATAAGGTCTTTCGCGAAGAGACTAAAAGTGAAGAATCACTGGACGACTTTTATTTCTGGGGGGAATTGCTCATCAGCGACTTTGATGATGTAGACAAGAATCTGGTAGATGCCGACAAGCTTTTTACCAACCTGCAAGATTTAAAAAACATCATGGATGATTTCGACTTTCTCGATGAAGAACAAGAAAGCGCCATCCGACAGTTCTTTCAAAACTTCTCCATAGAGAAGCATACGGAGCTAAAAGAGAAATTTATTTCTCTTTGGGATAAATTAGGTGATATTTACCGCAATTACCGTTCACGGCTTACAACATTAGGCATAGCCTATGAAGGGATGCTTTACCGCAACGTTATCGAAGCACTCGACACAGACACGCTCCGCTATGACAAATATGTATTTGTCGGCTTCAATGTGCTCAACACGGTGGAAACCCGCTTCTTCTCCATTCTGCAAGATGCCGGCAAGGCGCTTTTCTACTGGGATTATGACATTTTCTATACCCGATTGCCCCAACAGAAACACGAAGCCGGTGAATTTATCCTCCGTAACATGAAGTTATTCCCTAATGAACTTCCGGAAGAAGTCTTCGATTGCCTGCGGCATCCCAAGAAAGTACGCTTCATCTCCTCCCCTACGGAAAATGCACAAGCCCGTTACCTACCCGAATGGGTGAGAGGACTGGCACGGGAACACTCTACCCCCGATTCGGAAAAAGAAAATGCAGTGGTGCTTTGCAATGAATCACTGCTACTTCCTGTCCTCCACTCTATCCCGGCAGAGGTGAAGAATGTCAACATTACCATGGGATTTCCTTTGGCGCAAACTCCGGTATATAGCTTTATCAATGCAGCCGTCGAGCTACAAACCACCGGTTACCGGATGGAAACCGGGCGTTACAGCTATGAAGAAGTGCAGGCCATATTAAAGCATCCCTATACCCGTCAGCTTTCCTCCAAAGCAGAACCTTTGGAGAGAGAACTGACCCGTACCAACCGTTTTTATCCCTTACCCACGGAACTGAAACAGGATGATTTCCTCTCCTTGCTTTTTACACCGCGTAGCGGCATTCGTGAACTGTGCCTGTACATCACAGAACTATTGAAAGAGGTCTCTATCCTATACCGGCAGGAATCGGGACAGGAAGACATCTTCAACCAGCTCTACCGGGAATCCCTGTTTAAGAGCTTCACGATGGTGAACCGGCTGCTCAATCTGATCGAAAATGATGAACTTCAAGTACGGATAGACACATTGAAACGTCTGCTCAACCGCATACTTGCCGCCGCCAACATTCCTTTTCACGGCGAGCCGGCCATCGGTATGCAGGTAATGGGGGTGCTCGAAACCCGTAACCTCGATTTCCGTAACCTTATCATGCTATCACTCAACGAAGGACAACTGCCCAAAGGCGGAGGAGAGTCCTCTTTTATCCCCTACAATCTCCGCAAAGCCTTCGGGATGACCACCATCGAGCATAAGAATGCCGTATATGCTTACTATTTCTACCGTCTGATTCAACGGGCGGAAAATATCACGTTAATATACAATAGTTCTTCCGATGGCCTGAACCGGGGAGAATGGTCACGCTTTATGTTACAGTTCCTTGTAGAATGGCCACACGAAACCAGTTACGAATTTCTTGAAGCCGGTCAGTCTCCTCAAAAAAGCCGGGAGATAACGATCGAGAAAACACCTGCGATACGAAGCCGCATACTGAACAGGTATAATTTCAATCAGAATCCGAAGGCGCTCCCGCTCTCTCCATCGGCCCTGAATGCCTATCTGGATTGCAGCCTGCGATTCTATTACCGTCATGTGGCCGGATTGAAAGCACCGGATGAAGTAAGTGCAGAGATCGATTCCGCACTGTTCGGTACCATTTTCCATCGCTCGGCAGAATTGGCATACGGCGAATTAAGTGCTAACGGAAAAGAGATACGGAAGGAGGATTTAGAACGCCTGCTACGGGATGATGTCCGCATTCAAGGATATGTAGACCGTGCATTTAAAGAAGAATTCTTCCACGTCCCCCTTGACGAACGCCCCGAATACAACGGAGTACAGTTGATCAATTCAAAGGTAATCAGTTCCTACCTTCGCCAGTTATTGCGCAATGATCTGGCCTATGCACCTTTCTCCATGGCAGGAATGGAAGAACCCGTAGAAGAACCGTTGGAAATAAACACACCGGAAGGAACCATCAAAATCAAAATAGGCGGAACGATAGACCGCATGGATTGTAAAGAAGACACTCTCCGGATTGTGGACTACAAAACCGGAGGAAGTCCCAAGACACCGGCCAATATCGAACAGTTATTCATCCCCGCCGAAGGGAGGCCTAATTATATTTTCCAGACATTCCTGTACGCTGCCATCATGAGCAGAAAGCAGTCACTGAAAGTAGCTCCTGCCCTACTCTACATTCATCGGGCAGCCAATGAAAGTTACTCTCCGGTCATTGAGATAGGCGAACCCCGTAAACCCAAAATACCCGTAAATAACTTCGCCTTCTTTGAAGATGAGTTCCGGGAGCGGTTACAGAGGTTACTGGAAGAAATATTCGGAGCGGAAACACCCTTTACACAAACAGAAAACACGAAAGCCTGCGAATACTGCGACTTCCGTGCTTTATGCAAAAGATAAAGCACTGTGCTCACTGTCCGTATGCATAGTGCTTATAGACCATATGCTCGGTGCCTACGGATCGTATGCCCGGTGCTTACAAACCGTATACCCTATACTTGGGAATCATCGGCATGGATGCTGGATCAATCATATCTTGGCCGACTGCAAAGCAGCCATCACCAATCGAATATCCGCATAGGAAACCTCGTCTCCCAAAGCTGCTTTTATAAACGTAATGCCACGGGCATCGGCATTCTCCTGCAAATAGCGGGTTATTTTATCCACTTTCTCCCGGGATACCAATTGATCGACTTTAACGGCTCCCGAACGTACATAATGCTCCAGATGTCCCGCAATAGTTCCGGTTACCAACTCGCGCTTCCTGGCAATCTCTTCGATATCCATCCCTTGGCGAAACATGGAATAACTTATCTCTTTTGTATCTATCCGAGGAGTTTTAGCCGCCAAATCTGCAACCACTTCTGTACCCGAACTTTTGGTCTTTTGGGCTCTTTTGACAGGTACTTCCGGCATTTCCGGCTGATGTATTTTATTTTCGGTCACATACCGATTTACCATGTCCAACAAAATATCACCATACTTCTCCGCCCCTTTTTTTCCAAAATAAGGAATACGTACCAAAGAAGCTATATCCCGAGGTAAAAGATTGACAATACCCAATATCGCTTTCTGTTGAATAACCGTATACACAGGAAGCCCGGCCTTAGCCGCTTCTGCATTTCGCCATGCTATTAGCTGTTTATAGAGATCCGGATGAAGAATATCCGTAGGTACTTCTATCTTTTCTCCCCGATCTGCTTTCGTGGCAGACGAGGATGTACGTGATCTGGAAGTGCCGGTATCTCCTTTTCCGCTTCCCTCGATTGTAAGTACCGCTTTCCGCTTCAAATAGGAAGGCACGGTAAAGCCCTCTTTTTCTGTAAGCAGAAGAGTCCCTTTCTTTATATATAATGCCGATTGAAGCGCTGCCAAAGCTTCGCTGAATTTTTTCTTCAATTCTTTATTATCCGTTTGGATTTTAGTGCCAGCCACCAACGGAGAAAGTATTTCCTCCAACTGCCCGGCAAAATAATGCGCACCGGATATCAGACGCTGTTGCAAGCGATCATCGTGCATATAATCACCGGAAGCATTTACCAACTCCGTATATTGCAATCGAAAAGTATCTCCCACCTTCACAATTTTCGTTTTATATAATTCATCCGCTTCCTTATATCGCTCCAGCAATTTGGGATAAAGCCGGTACAAATGCTCATCCAAGAGACGGAGTACAAGTGCAAAATGACGCTCCAGAGAGTGAAAATCAAATTGTTCGCAAAGTAATTCATAGAAATAACGGTGCTGCAACTTATTCAGTTTTTCCTTATCGGGTGACAGCGCTTCCACCTCACGGGTAAATTCATCAATCGTATCATCACTGATAATCGCCTCTTTCCGAAGCGGAGAACCTAAGACAAGCCCTTCAAGACTTTTGCAACGGCTTAACGCAACATACACCTGCCCGTGCGCAAATGAAGCATTGGCATCGATAATAGCCCGCTCAAAAGTAAGTCCCTGGCTTTTATGAATCGTAATAGCCCATGCCAAACGGATGGGATACTGCCGGAAACGCCCTTCCACTTCTTCCGTAATCTCCTTCGTTTCAGGATTCAACGTATATTTACTATTGGTCCATTCTTCCGTTTCCAAGAGAAAAGATTCATCATCTCCGTTTCCACGCACCATGATACCGTCTTTGGACACACTTGTTACCAAACCGATCTTTCCATTATAAAACCGATGTTCGCCGGAAGAATCATTTTTGATAAACATAATCTGTGCTCCCTTCTTCACAGTCAATACCTCATCGGCTGGATAAGCGGATTCGGGAAATGTACCTTCGGTTTTTGCCCGAAAGCTATAAGCCTGTCCCGGTAAAGCCACCAGTTGACGGTCGTTATATTGCTGAGCTTGATAATTATGGGTGGTCAGACGGATGTATCCCTCTTCTTCCTTCGGACGAAAACCGGGAAGATAACGCTTGTTCAGTTCCGTAAGCACCGAATCGTCAGCGGTATTTTCACGTATCCTGTTCAATAAATTCACAAAGGCAGTATCACTCTGGCGATAGATATGCTTTAATTCGATGGTCACATATTCCGTTTCACGCAAGGCCCGGCTACCGAAGAAGAAAGCCGTGTCATAATACGGTTTCAACAACTGCCAATCATCCTCTTTCACAACAGGAGCCAACTGCTGAAGATCGCCGATCATCAAAAGTTGTACACCACCAAACGGTTTATACCGGTCGCGATACTGACGTAACACGGCATCGATGGCATCCAGCAAATCAGCACGTACCATACTTATTTCATCAATCACCAAAAGGTCCAAACTACGGATGATATTGATCTTCTCTTTCCCGAATTTATGGAAAGTCTGGGCAGACATAAATTTAGTATCAGGCACATAAGGTGCAAAAGGCAGTTGAAAAAAAGAATGCATCGTTACTCCGCCTGCATTGATAGCGGCAATCCCCGTAGGTGCTACCACCACCATACGTTTCGGTGATTTAGCTTTCAGTTCTCTGAGAAAAGTAGTTTTACCTGTGCCGGCTTTTCCTGTCAGAAACAGATGCGTACCCGTATTTTCGATAAATTGCCAGGCGAGCTGTAAATCCGGATTGTTTTCCATACGATCTATAATTGCTTTGTTTTTCTGCCAAAGATACGGAAAACGATGATTATTTTGCCAAAAGGTGGTTTTAACTTTGTATCTTTTTATCAGTTTCACAACGGATCATTTAATAACCACTTAGGCATAAAGCAATATTCTGAAAGAATTTATATCGCGAGAATAAAAAAAAGAGATTAAAACGGAGTGGACACATCATTATAAAACATCACATACAGAAGAAATCTCCACATCAGTTTTAGAAGAATATCTGATAAAAGTCGATAAAATAAAAAAAGAGTCATCTGCTTTTTATAGCGGACAACTCCTTTTCAAATATTTACTTAAGGCAAGATTATTTCATCGATCCCCCGATAATATCCAGCAACTCATTCGTTATCGCCTGCTGGCGTCCCTTATTATACTGCTTGGTCAAATCCTGAATCAGTTCATTCGCATTATCCGTTGCCACTTGCATAGCCAATGTACGGGCAGCATGCTCGGATGCATTAGAATCCATAGCGGCTGTAAAAACCTCCTGGCACAATACTTTCGGAATCAAATCGGCGATAAACTGCTCGACTGACGGTTCGACAATATAATCGTTCATTACCTGATTTCCTTCCATTTCTTCAGCCTGTTCCTCTTCTATCCGGGTAAGATCGATCGGCAAATATTTTTCACGAACCAGTTCCTGTACGCCCATCGATTTGAAATGGTGATAAATCAGTTCTACACGATCGATGTCCTTGGACACGAAAAGTTCCATTAAATGTTCTGCAAGAGCAGATGCCTCCTGATAAGTGGGCTTATCAGCTAACTGCTGATAACTGCCTTTCGGGAAAAAGCCCATCTTCTTCACTGCCTCCTCCACCTTACGCCCGATAGGATAAATCAAGATATTATCCTGACCCAACTTGCGGTATTCACCGATGGTATGCAGAAACATTTTGATAACATTGGCATTGAAAGCACCACACAAAGAACTGTTGGAAGAGAACAAGACAATAGCCACACGCTTTACCTCACGCTCCTCCACATAAGGAGATTCGATCGAAAGATCACCACTGAGAAAATTATGCAGAATCTTGTTCAGTTGCCTTTGATATGGCAACATATGTTCAATGGCTCCTTGCGCCTTATGTAATTTGGCAGAAGCCACCATCTTCATTGCTGAAGTGATCTTTCGGGTACTCTGTACCGAATTTATTCTGGTTTTTACTTCTTTAAGTGAAGCCATATTGTTTTAGTAGTTAGTAGTTAGAATTTAGTAGTAAGCATGGAGATAGTGAAAATTGGTAGTTAGAAGTCAGTAGCTGGTAGTTAGAAGCTGGTAGTTAGAAGTTAGTAGCTGAAAGTTAGCAGTCAGATACAATGAATAGAAAACACCGGGAATAAAACCGGATTCAACACTCTAAATCATTCCTACTTAACTACTTGACTACTTAACTACTACCTACTTAACTACTACCTACTTAATCACTACCTATTTAACCACATACCCACTCTACCGCTTTATTAATTCATAAATTGTTTCGCCACCATTTCCGCCGTCTCACGAATACCCTTTTCAACTTCTTCATTGATCACACCGGTTTTCAGTACATCGAGAACATCTGCCTGATGGTTAATGGCAAGACTCTCCTGGAAACTGCGTTCAAAATCTTCCACCTTATCCAAAGGTACATTACGCAGCAAACCATGAACACCACAATAAAGGATAGCAATCTGTTTCTCTACCGGCATCGGGCTGTACTGCGGCTGCACAAGCAAACGGGTATTCTTCTGCCCCTTATCAATGATGTGGGCAGTCACAGGATCCATATCGCCACTAAATTTCGTAAACGCTTCCAATTCACGGTATTGTGCCTGGTCTATTTTCAATGTACCGGCTACCTTTTTCATCGCTTTAACCTGAGCATTACCTCCTACACGGGATACAGAAATACCCACATTGATAGCCGGACGGTTACCCTGATTAAAGAGGTCGGTATCGAGGAATATCTGCCCGTCGGTAATCGAAATTACATTCGTAGGGATATAAGCGGATACGTCGCCGGCTTGTGTCTCGATGATAGGTAATGCAGTCAGAGAACCACCTCCCTTCACCATTCCCTTAAGGCTGTCGGGGAGGTCATTCATCTCACGCGCCACTTCTTCCTGATTGATAATCTTTGCCGCACGTTCCAACAAGCGGGAATGCAGATAGAATATATCACCCGGATAAGCCTCGCGCCCGGACGGACGACGCAGAATCAAGGACACTTCGCGGTAGGCAACGGCCTGTTTGGAAAGGTCGTCATAAACCACCAATGCATCACGGCCGGTATCACGGAAATATTCACCGATAGCGGCACCCGAGAACGGTGAGAAGTATTGCAAGGCAGCAGGATCACCGGCTGTAGCAGCTACCACAATTGTGTACTCCATCGCACCATATTCGCGCAAAGTATTCACGATAGAAGCAACCGTAGAGCCCTTCTGGCCAATGGCAACGTAGATGCAATACACAGGCTTGCCTGCCAGATAATTTTCACGTTGATTGATAATGGTATCGATGGCAATGGCCGTCTTACCGGTCTGCCGGTCACCGATGATCAACTCACGCTGTCCACGGCCGATAGGAATCATGGCATCCACCGCTTTCAATCCCGTCTGCAACGGCTGGTTCACCGGCTGGCGGAAAATTACCCCCGGTGCTTTACGCTCCAACGGCATTTCGTATAACTTCCCGCCAATCGTGCCCTTTCCATCCAGAGGTTCCCCCAACGGATCGATCACACGTCCTAACATGCCTTCACCCACACGGATAGAAGCAATACGCCGGGTACGCTTTACGGTATACCCCTCTTTGATCTTATCTGTAGGTCCCAGCAGCACGGCTCCCACATTATCTTCTTCGAGGTTCATTACAATAGCTTTAATGCCATTGTCGAATTCCAGCAATTCGTTTGCTTCGGCATTCCGCAACCCATAAATACGTGCCACGCCATCACTGACCTGCAACACCGTACCTATCTCATCGAGCTGCACACGCGTATCGATGCCTTCAAGCTGACGACGCAGGATATCGGATACTTCGCTTACTTTTATATTTTCAGACATAATTATATTTACGATTTGACTATTTACGATTAAAATTAGAAAATTAGTGACTGGATAACTCTTGATATTTACGATTAGACGATTGACGGATTACGATTGAAATTACTCTGATTCGCGATTTGATTCGGTTTGATAATGCCGAGTACCTCCAATCGTAAATCGTCTAATCGCAAATCCCTACACTATTCTTCTGTTCTTATCAATAAACTGTTGTTTCACACGCTTCAACTGGGTAGCTATGCTGGCATCCAAGCGATAATCATTGATATCGAAAACAAAACCACCTTCAATAGACGGGTCTACCACAGTTTCCAACTCCATTTGCGCATGAAGAATCGCACCGGCAGAATTACGTATCCGTTCTTCCGTTTCCTTATCGACAGGTACCGCCGTGATAAGTTTGCCTACACCGATGTGTTTCAGCTTCCTGTACAAATCCAGAAAAGACAGGCAAATAAATTGCAGGAACTGTTCGCGATTGTTCTTCAGCACCAATGTGATAAAGCGGGAAAAAGTACGGCTTACTCCTTGATCACCGGTAGCAGCCGCACAAATCAACGAATACTTCTCACGGATATTCAGCACAGGATTTGACAGGGCTTCTTTCAAGTTCGGAAAAGCAGAAAGATTTCTCGACAGCATCTTCATCTCTTTGTAAAGCGTATCCTCTGCACGATTTTCTTTTGCATATTCAATCAGTGCTTTCGCATAGCGCATTGAAACAACTCCTATATCCATACTTCATTCCAGTTAATTCTTATTCAATACTTCGTCCAGCATCCGGTCTATCATCTCCATCTGCTCACGTTTGTCATCCAGATTCTTACGGATCACTTTCTCGGCAATATCCACCGAAAGTATGGCAACTTGCCGGCGGATATCACGGATTGCCTCGTCCTTTTCTATCTGGATCTGCTTCTTCACCTCGTCCAGTTCTTTCTGGGCGGCAGCTTCTGCCTGCTTACGGGCTTCGTGAATAATCTTATCACGCTCCTGCATAGCCTCTTTCAAGATACGTCCCTGCTCCTTGTTAGCGGCAACCACGAGCGCTTCGCCCTGTTCCTTCAATTTAGACAACTGGGCATTGGCTTCCCTGGCCACCTCCAGAGACTGGTCGATGTAGGTTTTACGGCCTTCCACCATCTTAACGATGATGGGAAAACCATATTTCGCCAATACAACGAACACAATCCCAAACGAGAGGAACATCCAGAATAACAGGCCACTATCGGGTAATAACAATGACATAAGGCTATTTACAATTAAATGATTTACAATTTACGATTGAGAAATCGATACACATCATTTGTCCCGGCATCTTATAAGAAGAATACCAACAAACAAACAACGACTGCCAACAGAGCCACACCTTCAATCAAAGCGGCAGCAATAATCATATTCATACGGATATCGCCCGAAGCTTCCGGCTGGCGTGCAATAGCTTCCATAGCCGAACCACCGATTTTACCAATACCCAAACCTGCGCCGATTACGGCAAGACCGGCACCAATAGCTGCTCCCAACTTTCCGATAGCAGCACCAGCGGCTGCTTGTAATAAGACTGATAGTAACATAATTTTCAGTTTTAAAATGGTTTATATTATTAATTTAAAATTCAAGAATAACATGACTTCACCCGACCGTTATTTATTCAGCTATTTATTTAGCCACTTCTTCGGCCTTGCTCCCCTCTTGTGCCAAACCGATAAATACGGCAGACAACATGGTGAAAACATAAGCCTGTATGAATGCCACCAACAGCTCAAGTGCATTCATAAAGATATTAAACAAAACCGAAGCAACGGTCAGTGTCCCGTTCAATGCGGGCCCCATACTTGCCGAAATAAAGATCAGACAAGTGAGCACCAACATAGCCATATGCCCCGAAAGCATATTCGCAAACAGACGGATCATCAACGCGAAAGGCTTGGTAAACACTCCGAAAAATTCGATAAACGGCATCATCGGTATGGGCACTTTAAGCCACCAGGGTACATCGGGCCAGAATATATCTTTCCAATAATGCTTGGTACCGAAAATATTGACAGCCAGAAATGTACAAATGGCCAATACCATTGTGATGGCAATGTTTCCGGTCACATTCGCTCCACCGGGAAAGAAAGGTATCAGTCCCATGAGGTTATTGATGAAGATAAAGAAAAAGGCAGTCAGCAGATAAGGAGCAAACTTCTTATAATTAGGTCCCACGCAACTCTTTATCACATCGTCGTGTATCATCATAATGAACATTTCCATGAAACCGACAAAACCACCGGGTGCCAATGCTCCCTGTTCGCGCTTGCGATACCAATGCGCCACGCTCAAAACAATGACCAGCAACAATACACTGTTCATCAACAACGACAAAGTGACCTTTGTAATCGAAATGTCCCACGGACGAACCTGTTCACCGGCCTCATTGTATTCCACGATCTTCCCTTCATACTTGCTTCCGGAAGGAGCAATGGAAAAGCCCTCATACGTTCCTCCGTTCTCTTCAAGCCGTGAGGAAAGAAAAGTGTGCCAGCCGCTATTCGAACTGTACACGATTACCGGCAACGGAATTGTGATATGTGTGTTGCCCCAGGTAGTGATATGCCATTCATATGAATCTCCGATATGCCCGAAAACGATACTTTTCACATCAACCGTGTTCTCTTTTTGTTCGCCGGGCGTGATCTCCTCCTGCGCCAGTGCAGGAAGCGAAACAAGCAGCCCCAACGCGAAGAGCAATCCTGTGAATATGTTACGCAACTGTTTCATTTTTTGTTTTATTTTTCTTTTGTCGTTTCTTATTCAGCTCATAGCCTGCAAAGAAGCTTGTCTCAAATACCAGATAAATCAGATAGTTCACGATAAAGGTAAGCAGAAATGCCACCGCCTCTTCCCGGACTACCATGCAATATATCACCAGAACGATTACAGAAAGAAACATCTTAAGCACCTTCATGGCCAGATGAAGCAGCAACATCTTTTCAGGAGCAAACCGCCGGCAAGCATCGAACATATAGATATTGAATACTCCGAAAATATAGAAGAATACCGGAATCAGCGGATAACCTCCAAAATAATGTTCGGGCACCAAAGAGAAATAAGTGACTCCACCCACTCCACTCAACAAAAAAGTGATAAGAGTAAGATAGAGCAGATACTTACGCTTTGTTAGATTTATGCTCATTTTATGTTGCTGTGTTTTTCTGTTTCTAAATTCAATATTATCGTCAGGAGACACAAACGGATACCTTACCGTCACTCATCTCCACAAAACCACCCTGAATATCGAGCGTACATTCTTCATTATCATCGGTCACATAGCTCAACTTCCCTTCTTTCAAAGAAGAGACGATCGGAGCATGTTGCGGCAAAATAGTAAACGATCCCATCGCTCCGGGCAGAGTCACACTATTTACTTCTCCATCGAATATCTCTTTTTCAGGAGAGACAATACTCAAATGCAATTCTTTCATTCTCAATAATGTGCTAATGTGCCGATATGCCAATGTGCCAATTGGTAAGACGGCCATTCATAAAATTGAATAATTAATTGTGCGCAGCCAATTGGCACATTGGCATATCGGCACATTCATGCATTATTTCTTCGCCTGTTCGAGCAATTGTTTCCCCTTCTCAATGGCTTCTTCAATCGTACCCACATTCAGGAAAGCCTGTTCGGGCAGATCATCCACCTCGCCATCCAGAATCATACGGAAACCTTTGATCGTATCTTCTATGGAGACCATCACACCGGGTACGCCGGTAAACTGTTCGGCTACGGAGAAAGGTTGCGAAAGGAACCGTTGTACACGACGTGCACGATTCACAAGCGTCCTGTCTTCATCCGAAAGTTCTTCCATACCCAAAATCGAAATGATATCCTGCAACTCTTTGTTACGCTGAAGAATCTGTTTTACCCGCTGTGCCACTTCATAATGCTCCTGCCCCACGATATGCGGATCGAGAATACGTGAAGTGGAAGACAACGGATCTACCGCCGGATAGATGCCTAACTCCGTTATTTTACGGTCGAGTACCGTGGTGGCATCGAGGTGTGTAAAAGTAGTTGCCGGTGCCGGGTCAGTCAAGTCATCGGCAGGCACATATACAGCCTGTACAGATGTAATAGAACCGTATCGGGTTGAAGTGATCCGCTCCTGCATAGCTCCCATCTCTGTTGCTAACGTAGGCTGATAACCCACTGCCGAAGGCATACGTCCCAACAATGCCGAAACTTCAGAACCGGCCTGCGTGAAACGGAAAATATTGTCGATAAAGAACAGAATATCCCGTGGTCCGTCACCTTCCGAATGCATATCACGGAAAGATTCCGCTACCGTCAATCCGGACAAAGCCACAGAAGCACGTGCTCCCGGCGGTTCATTCATCTGACCGAACACTAATGATACCTGCGATTTCTTCACCTCCTCGTAGTCAATTTTCGACAAATCCCAATGTCCTTTCTCCATGCTCTCTTTGAAAGCTTCTCCATAGCGGATAACCCCGGATTCTATCATCTCACGGAGCAAGTCATTACCCTCACGGGTACGCTCTCCCACTCCGGCAAATACAGAAAAACCATTATGTTTCTTGGCTATATTGTTAATCAGCTCTTGGATAAGCACCGTTTTGCCTACACCGGCGCCACCGAATAAACCGATTTTACCACCTTTTGAATAAGGCTCAAGAAGGTCGATTACTTTGATACCTGTATACAGCACTTCCTGTACAGTGGTCAAATCTTCAAATTTAGGGGGATCACGGTGAATGGAATAAGCTCCCTCACGGCTAAGCTCTTTCATACCGTCAATAGAATCACCGACAACATTCATAAGTCGTCCTTTAATCTGTTCACCTACCGGCATGGTGATCGGCCCGCCCGTCGGATATACTTTCATACCACGCTGCAAACCGTCGGTACTATCCATTGCAACAGTTCTTACCGTATTTTCACCAATGTGTTGTTGCACTTCTACAATCAGAATTTTGCCGTTCGGCCTTCTTATCTCCAACGCATCGTGTATGCTGGGTAACACCAGTTCGGCCTCCGTACCTTCAAAGTACACATCGACCACAGGCCCGATTACCTGAGAGATATGTCCGATAATCTGTGACATAAGCAATCTTTTTATATATTATTTTCTAAACTTCATAGCATAGCAAGTCGCGTTTTTATCAACTTTACTATTAAAATAACGTCTGAGATTTTGTTTTGTTCACACACCCGTCAATACAAGTAGTTAAACAAACAACTGTGCAAATGTAGAAACAATTGTGATTCATTATTCTCATTTGCTTTTTTTTTGTTTTAGATAACATTCGTTAGGCCTAAAAATACTACTAACAGACCGATAATCACAACAAAAAAAGAGTATTTCTAACCAAAATATTATCTTAAGATTCATTTTATCAGAAAAACGTTTTTACCCAATCGAGTTTTCTGCATTTATCGCAAGAGTCAACTCATTAGATTGCAAAAGAGATAGTAAAGAGGACAACGAGTTTCGTGTCCGAGCACAACAAATTCGCCATAATGATCCGGAAAATGTAAGAAATCATAGCTTCCGGATGATCTGAAAAGATGATTATTAATTTTTGCAAACGATAAAATGTAATTATTATGACCATGCGGCCCTGTTTTTCTTTATCGGATGTATGACTGCACGCCTTCACATACTTTTTGTGAAGTTATCAAAATCATAACTATCTCCCATCACCCCATATGAGACAACCGGACACAAGATCACCGGAAAGCATGCATATCATCATATAAAATACTGATATACTGCATTATATAAATCTAATATTTAAGATATAGAAATACGTATTTAAGGGTATGTTAATAACGTATTCTTAGATGCAAAAGATTCATTTTATAAAGGAAAGAAATACATTCTTTATCGGCAAGAATATAATAGCCCTAATGAACTGTTAAGAATGTTAATGAAAAGTGCCCCGTCACATCTATCGTAACGGGGCACTTCATCTATGGATATTATTTTCACAAAGTATTTTTATCAGAATACTTCCACTTTTTCTGCTATACGCTTTGCCTTATCACGTAATGCATCCAGATTGGAGCCTAAAGGAGCATAGCAAAGAACAACTCCCATACGACGATTCACACGGGTAAACGGTTTACCAAAAATACGCAGGTAAGTATCTTCTTCTTTAGTCACCTCTTCCATACCACGATATTGCGGACGTTCTTGACTGGCAATCGGAGACAGAATCACTGCACTCGCTCCTATCCTCTCCTGCTTAATGCCCGGAATAGGTAAGCCCAATACAGCACGCAGATGAAGTTCGAACTCATTCAGATTTTGTGTTCCGGCCAATGTCACCATACCGGTATCGTGCGGACGCGGAGAAAGTTCGGAGAAATATACCCCGTTGTCATGGCTCAAGAAGAATTCCACTCCCCACAAGCCAGCCCCGGTCAAAGCTCTTGTCACCTTCTCTGCCATCTCCTCAGCTTCTTTCAGATGAGCTGGATCGATATGCGCCGGCTGAAAACTTTCGCGATAATCCCCCCCCTTCTGTACATGTCCGATAGGCGGGCAAAACAATGTCGGACCATTTTTCTGGGTGACAGTAAGCAAGGTTATTTCGCTATCGAACTTGATGAACTCTTCAATAATAAGTTCACGGATATCACCACGACTGCCGCTGCAACCATACTCCCATGCATGTTCCAATTCATCGGCACTCTTCACCAACGACTGGCCTTTACCGGAAGAAGACATCAAAGGTTTAACCACGCACGGGAAACCGATCTTATCGGCAGCTTCTTTCAATTCGTCCAAAGAAGTGGCATAAAAATATTTGGCGGTTTTCAGTCCCAATTCCTTAGCAGCAAGGTCGCGTATGGCTTTACGGTTCATGGTAAAGTTCACCGCACGGGCACTGGGCACTACCTGAATGCCTTCTTTCTCAAAGTCATACAAACGTTCGGTACGGATAGCTTCGATCTCCGGCACGATAATGTCCGGCTGATGTTTTCTGACCGCACGCTCCAATGCCTCACCATCGAGCATATTAAATACTTCACATTCATCGGCCACCTGCATAGCCGGAGCCCCGGCATACGAATCGCAGGCAATGATATACTGTCCTTTACGCTGAGCGGAAATAACAAACTCTTTTCCTAATTCACCGGAACCGAGTAAAAGTATTTTTTTCATGATTGAATATTTTTTAAATAATATGCAAAAGTAATGTTTTTCGATGAAACTTATTCAAATGACGAAGAGTAAAGATATAAAAAATGTCCCTGACCATCTTCAAACAGACAACCAGGGACTACATAATGAAAAATAAAGTAAAAAAAAATATTAAAGTACAATATTTATTGATGCTGCTCACGCAACAAATCATTCACGGTCTTCACCGGATTGAAAGTAGAAAGCGGCACTTCAACGAATACTGTATTCCAATCGCTCATCGCACCGTTCCACAAGCCGGGAAGCTCCAGTGCTTTAAGGTCTTTGCCGTTCTTTGATTTATAAGAGATAAATCCGGTGGCTTTGTCTACATAATTCACCAAATCGAATTTATGTCCTTTATAATCACGCACAGCACATACAAGATCTACCGGATTAAAATGTGTTCCTTTTTCAAACATCTCTTTTGCAGCAGCATTATTCATATCGATCTGCGAGCTTTCCAATATCTGGAGAGAAATAGTACCGTCACTATTGTATGCAAGGAACGGGCCGCCACCGGGTTCGCCCACATTCTTCACCATACCGCATACACGCATCGGACGATTCAGTTTCTTCTTCAAGTACATTGCCAACTCGGAATCTTCAAGATTCTTCGTTTCCGGATTCTTACAGAATAAGCTCTTTTGTACAAACTGAAGGATTTCCATTACCTGATCATGAGAGTAATCACCGCTATCGAGCAATTCCAAATATTCGAAAGTCTGTTTCTGCAAAGCAACCAGCACACCGGCTATCAGCTTCTTATACAATACCGTATCCGCCTTCAATCTGTCCGGCACCACATTATCTATATTTTTTATAAAGATGATGTCGGCATCCAAATCGTTCAGATTCTCAATCAATGCTCCATGACCACCCGGACGGAAAAGCAATTTACCATTATCGCGGAAAGGCTGATTGTCCATATCGGCAGCAATCGTATCGGTACTGGGCTTCTGCTCTGAAAAAGTAATGTTATACTCAACACCGTAACGTTTTGCAAACTCTCCGGCTTTCTCGGCCACCAATACTTTGAAAAGTTCGCGGTGTTCTGTAGAGACTGTGAAATGTACATTTACCTTACCGCTCTTCCCGGCGGCATACATAGCACCTTCTGCCAAATGCTCTTCAAGCGGAGTGCGCGAACCTTCTTCGTATTTATGGAATTTGAGCAACCCTTTGGGTAAAGCCCCATAGTTCAATCCAGCTTCTTCCAACAAAGCCGCAACCACAGCTTTGTAATTTCCTTCACCCATCAATCCGGGAATATCTTTTCCTGCCATACGCCGGCAAGCCACATTCAAATCATCATAAAATGCAAATTTATCGATACCTTCAAAAAATGCCTGTTCAAACTTCGTCGTAGGCCGTTCATAGTCAGCTCCTAAAAACTCAAACAGATTCTTGAACATACGACTGGCAGCTCCCGAAGCAGGAACAAACTTTACAATCGTCTTATCCGTATTCTTATATGCATCCCATGCTGCAAGATATGCTTCCTGTTCATCTGTGGCAGGAGCCAGAATTCCCTTCTCTACAGACGCTGCCGCATCCAACTTTAAATATGGGAAACCTTTTTCGAAGCAAGCCAGTTGCTCGGCTATCTGTGCTTCTGAAATACCTTTTTTGGCAAGCAACTCTTTGTCTTGTGGTGTTATCATACGTATCTAATTTTATTAATTGATGCCCAAAAATACAAAATGTTATTTAGTTATGCTCTTTTACTAAACAAAAAAAACTACTTTTACAGCAAAATAATAATTAGCCAATGTGCCAATATGCCAATGTGCCAATTGGCTGCGCTATGAAAAAATGTACCGCATGGCAATTGGCACATTGGCATATTGGCACATTGGCTAATTATTCAATTGGTACATTTAAATGATTATTTATCATGGAGAATATTTCATTTTTCACCCCAGAAGAGAAAGCTGAGCTATTCGCTTTATACAAACAACTGATACGGACAGCAGGAGAAAGTATCACAAAGGATGACACCCGGAAATTGAAAAAATACCTTATTCATGCAGCGCAGTGTAATCATCTTTGCCGCAATAACTTTGGTATGAATCCTGTAATCAGAGATTTACAAACGGCTGTCATAGTAGCCGATGAAATAGGAATGAAAGGTTCGTGCCTGGTGGGAATCATGTTGCACGAAATCGTAAAAAATAACGTATTACCGCTCACAACCGTACGCAGTGAATTCGGAGAAGATGTAGCAAGTATCATTACCGGGTTGGTAAAGACAAACGAACTTTACGCCAAAAGTCCGGCCATCGAATCGGAAAATTTCCGCAACCTGCTCCTCTCATTTGCCGAAGATATGCGGGTGATTCTGATCATGATTGCCGACCGCGTCAATATCATGAGGCAAATCAAAGACTCCGACAACGAAGAAGACCGTGTTAAAGTAGCCAATGAAGCAGCCTATCTGTATGCTCCACTGGCTCACAAGTTAGGGCTCTACAAGCTAAAATCCGAATTGGAAGACCTGTCACTAAAATACACCAAACGGGATACATATTACTTCATCAAAGACAAACTGAATGAAACAAAAGCGTCCCGCGATAAGTACATCGCATCCTTTATCGAACCGATCAAACGAAAAGTGACAGAAGCCGGCTTGAAGTTCGACATCAAAGGACGCACCAAATCCATTCATTCCATCTGGAATAAAATTCAGAAACAAAAAACATCTTTCGAGGGCATCTACGATCTCTTTGCAATCCGTATCATCATCGATGCGGAACCGGATAAAGAAAAGCAGGAATGCTGGCAGGTATACTCCATTGTGACAGACATGTACCAGCCCAACCCGAAACGCCTGCGCGACTGGCTTTCCATCCCGAAAAGCAACGGTTACGAATCACTCCATATCACAGTAATGGGGCCGGAAGGAAAATGGGTGGAAGTACAGATCCGTACCCGCCGAATGGACGAAATAGCCGAACGGGGACTGGCTGCCCATTGGCGCTATAAAGGAATAAAAGGAGAAACCGGACTCGATGAATGGCTGACTTCCGTACGCGAAGCACTTGAAAACCCGGACAATGATTCACTGAAAGTGATGGATCAGTTCAAAATGGACTTATACGAAGATGAAGTATTCGTATTTACCCCCAAAGGAGACCTTTTCAAACTGGCCAAAGGAGCGACCGTACTCGATTTTGCCTTTCACATTCACAGTAAGCTGGGATGTAAATGTATCGGTGCAAAAGTAAACGGAAAAAATGTACAGCTCAAACAAAAGCTGAACAGCGGTGACCAAGTGGAGATTATGACATCGAACACCCAGACGCCCAAACAAGACTGGTTGAACATTGTAACAACTTCCAAAGCACGCACCAAAATACGCCAAGCCCTGAAAGAGATGGTGGCGCGCCAGCACGATTTTGCCAAAGAGACACTGGAACGCAAATTCAAAAACAGGAAAATGGAGTATGATGAGGGTACGATGATGCGCCTCATCAAACGATTGGGTTATAAAGTAGTAACCGAATTCTACCAGGCCATTGCCGACGGTACGCTGGATGTAAACGACTTACTGGATAAGTATACCGAATTGCAAAAACGTGAAAGTGATACGCACGATGAAATCACCTATCGCAGCGCTGAAGGGTATAACCTGCAAAATCAGATAGAAGAAGGTAATGCGAAAGAGGACGTACTTGTTATCGACCAGAATCTGAAAGGATTGGAATTTAAACTGGCCAAATGCTGTAATCCCATCTATGGAGATGATGTTTTCGGCTTCGTTACCGTTTCTGGAGGTATTAAAATCCACCGCGCAGACTGCCCGAATGCCGATCAAATGAGAGAACGTTTCGGATACCGTATCGTAAAAGCGCGTTGGGCAGGAAAGTCGCAAGGCACGCAATACCCGATCACGCTCCGTGTAGTAGGGCACGATGATATCGGAATCGTAACCAATATAACTTCGATTATCTCAAAAGAAAACGACATCACTTTGCGCTCAATCGGTATCGATTCGCACGACGGTTTGTTCTCGGGCACAATGACCATCATGGTGGGTGATACCGGACGACTGGAAACTTTGATAAAAAAATTACGGACGGTAAAAGGGGTAAAACAGGTAAGTAGAAATTAAATAATGTATCAATGTGCCAATATGCCAATGTGCCAATTGGCTGCGCTATAAAAAAACATACCGCATGGTAATTGGCACATTGGCATATTGGCACATTAAAAAATTATTTTCATGGAACCATTTAGTATAAAAAAACGTTTGAAAAGTTTCACGTATGCCGGGAAAGGGATTAAGAGTTTTGTCTGCCGGGAACATAACGTATGGATTCATTTGAGCATTGCCTTACTGACAATTATGGCAGGTTTCTTTTTTGAGATACACCGGATTGAATGGATAGCCATCATTATCTGTATCGGCGTTGTCATTGCAGCAGAAGCCTTCAATACGGCTATTGAAAGACTGGTCAATCTTACATCACCGGAATGGAATCCGATAGCAGGCGAAGTAAAAGACATTGCAGCAGGTGCAGTACTGATATGTGCCGTTGCTGCGGCAATTGTAGGATTGGTTATCTTCATACCTTATATATAAGTCTCTCCGCAGGAGAGGGAGTAACCTTAGCCCCCTCTCCCACGGAGAGGGTTGGGGAGAGGCCTCACCCTCTTTCTTTTAAAATAAGGATAAGCCAATAGCACAAAAAATAAAAGTGCTATAGGAGACACAATACGTCCCAAGTGATAAATGGACTCCACTGACGATTCTACACTCATATAACAGGCAACAGCAACTCCTAAAGACATTCCGGTTTCCCATGCCAAAAGATAAGTCGTATTAGCCGTACCGCGCTGACAGTGATGTGATAACTTCACAAATATCAATAGAAACTCCGGAGTAACCAAGCCCAAGCCTAAACCTAATAACATAGCAACAACAGAGGTGGGCAACTCTTCCAAAAGAGTGAAAGAAACCATCATCAAGCTGATTCCCAATATGATTATTCTCAATGATTTTTCCTCCCGGTAGACCAATTTAGCCAATAATACGGAAAAAAGAAACCCCACTCCCACAATTGCAAAAAACGGAATTGTTATCTTACCTATCAAGACATCACTCAATGAGTGATGAAACACCGGCAACAACAATCCCGGAATAAAAGCAATCAAAGCAAAATTAAGAGCGGGCAACCATCCACGAGGCAAAAGGAAACGATCGGACGAACATAGTCTTGTTACGATTGGCGCCCTAAAAGGCACGTATACCCGAGATACAAAGAAAACTCCCACTAACCCGCATATAACCGAAACATACAACAGGATATGAAAATCATACCATTGATAAATCACCACTCCTAATGCAATACCGACCAGCATCCCTATCCGTGCAGCCCACGCAAAAGCGACATTGCCCGAACTGCGCAAATGGGTACCGGTAATATCGATAGCCAATGTAATGCCCGCCGTAGTAGCCATACCGAATGCAATTCCCTGCACCAAACAAAGCAACAACAACTGAGTGATATCGTTTACAAAACCATATCCCGCTGTTGCTGCAATCATAACGGCAAACGAAAAGGCACAAACATATTTACGTTTATAGGCATCTACCAGATAGGCATGAAAAGGCCCGATAGCAAACATTCCCAACGTAAGCAAAAGAAACATTGCTCCGGTTTGAGACACCGGAGCACCTAAACGATCTGCCATCTCTGCCGGAACAACCGGGAAAAGCATATATAAGGATATGAACAATAAAAAATTGGCAATACATATCCGTATAAAATGGATTGTCCACAATCGGTTTCCCATACAGATTTAGTATTGTTCCTTCTCGTTCGGGAAGTCGCAATTCTTCACATCCGAAACGTAACGGCTGATAGCATCTGTCATTACGGTGAACAAGTCGGCATAGCGACGCAGGAAACGGGGGCGGAAACCATTGTTCATACCCAACATGTCTTGAATAACCAATACCTGGCCATCTACATCACCACCGGCACCAATGCCGATAACAGGAATCGTCAATTCACTTGCTACACGCTTGGCCAATGCAGCCGGTATTTTTTCAAGAACCAATGCAAAACAACCGGCTTCCTCAAGCAGATGTGCATCACGAATCAATTTCTCCGCCTCTGCTTCATCTTTGGCACGAACCGTATAAGTGCCATACTTATTAATGGATTGCGGCATCAATCCGAGGTGTCCCATAATAGGAATACCGGCACAAAGAATGCGCTTAACCGTTTCGATAATCTCTTCACCGCCTTCCAACTTCAATGCGTCGGCATGGCTTTCTTTCATTATACGGATGGCGGAAGCAAGTCCTTCTTTAGAATTTCCCTGATAAGAACCGAACGGCATATCAACCACTACCATAGCACGCTTTACAGCACGTACAACCGACTTTCCATGATAAATCATCTGATCGAGTGTAATAGGAAGCGTAGTTACATTACCCGCCATCACATTGGAAGCAGAGTCACCGACAAGAATCACATCCATCCCGGCACCATCTACAATCTGTGCCATAGTGTAATCGTAGGCAGTCAACATAGATATCTTCTCGCCTCTTTCTTTCATTTCTATCAGGCGGTGTGTAGTCACTTTTCTTGTATCATCTGATATATATCCAGCCATGTTTCTATATATTTATGGATTAATAAATTGGCCGCAAAGGTATAACTTTTAATTCATAACGAACAAAAAAAAGGAAAGAATTCATAACCGGACAAGTCAAACAAACTGACTACTAAATGGTCAACAGCTTGTCATAAGTCATTCCGGTAAAGTCGTCGATGATGTAATCGGCTTTGCCGGCAATGGCTTCACGAGAATTAGTAGTGGCCAAGCCGATCACCTTGGCACCGGAAGAACGTCCGGCCTGCAAACCGTGGAAGGAATCTTCAAAAACAAAACTATTTTCCGGAACCGTTCCAAAAATCTCCATTCCAAGCAGGAAACAATCGGGAGCCGGTTTGGAACGCTTAAACATGTCTCCGGTAAGAATACGGTCGAATTGTTCTTTAAATTCGGGATGGGTCCGATAGACGTTTTCCATTTTTTCATCATTGGAACTGGTAACAAGTGCTATCTTGACATTATGGCGACGCAGCTCTACAAGGAAATCCTGTACACCCGGAAGATATTCGTATGCCATATCTTTTTCAAACAGATTGAGATCAGAAGTGATCTGCTCCCGTACACTGACAAGTTCTCCTGCAAAATGTTTATCATAAATCTGTGTCAGAGTCTGTCCTTTAATACCCGGGCCGAAATTCTTCACATGCAGATATTTCTCTCCCTGCTCATTCCAAAAGATGGTATATTGCAGTTCTGTGTCCATGATAACGCCGTCAAAATCAAATAATGCGGCAATTGTTTTCGTAGTGTCCATATAAACTTTCTTTTACCTTTAAACGTTAAACGTTGTATTAACTCGGATGCAAAGTTCAGAATAATCGACGGATAAGACAAATAATTCGTACCTTTGCACCACTTAAAAAACTGTAACGAACCGACATATGGCACAGCAAACCGATCCACGTATCTTAGGAACCGAAAAGATTGGGAAACTCCTATTGCAATATTCCATTCCCGCTATTATCGGAATGACCATCACCTCGCTTTATAATATAATAGACAGCATCTTCATCGGACATGGTGTAGGTGCCATGGCTATTTCCGGACTGGCTATCACTTTCCCGTTAATGAACCTTGTAGTGGCTTTCTGTGTACTTATATCCGCCGGTGGTGCCACTATTTCATCCATCCGGCTGGGTCAGAAAGATATAGACGGAGCTACGGAGGTATTAGGAAATACATTGATGTTGTGCCTTATCAACTCGGTAGTATTCGGAGGAATCGCTTTCCTTTTTCTGGATCCGATATTAAACTTCTTCGGCGCCAGTCCGGCAACTCTCCCGTATGCACGCGATTTCATGCAAGTTATTCTGTTGGGAACTCCCGTCACTTATACCATGATAGGCCTGAACAATGTGATGCGTGCCACCGGATATCCTAAAAAGGCAATGCTGACATCCTTAGTCACTGTTTTGGCAAATGTCATTATAGCTCCTATTTTCATCTTCCATTTTCACTGGGGAATCCGTGGTGCCGCTATGGCAACCGTTGTTTCTCAATTTATAGGAATGGTATGGGTAGTGCAACACTTCCGCAGTAAAAACAGTTTCGTACATTTCCATCACGGATTCTGGCGATTGAAGAAGCGCATCGTAGGAAGCATTTTTTCTATTGGCATGTCGCCCTTCGCCATGAATGTCACCGCTTGTGTAATCGTTATCATCATTAATAACGGTTTACAAAAATACGGCGGTGACATGGCAATCGGTGCCTATGGCATCATGAACCGGCTATTAATGCTTTATGTAATGATTGTAATGGGGCTGACAATGGGAATGCAGCCGATTATCGGCTACAACTACGGAGCGCAAAAACAAGATCGTGTGAAGCATACGTTACGATTGGGAATTATCGTCGGGGTACTGATCACCAGTAGCGGATTTATCATCTGTGAACTGTTCCCGCATGCGGTTTCGGCCATTTTCACCGATAGTGAAGAACTGATAAATATGGCGGCAACAGGTTTGCGTATTTGTATTCTGATGTTCCCTCTGGTAGGTGCTCAGATTGTGATTTCCAACTTTTTCCAAAGTATCGGAAAAGCTAAAATCAGTATCTTCCTCTCGCTGTCGCGACAATTGGTATATCTCTTACCGGGACTTTTGATATTCCCCGGTTGGTATGGTCTGAACGGTATCTGGATAAGCATGCCCGTAGCAGACGGACTGGCATTCATTACCGCAATCATCATCCTGACGGTCTATACCAGGAAAATGAAAAATACGGTTTCATAACCGTTATCTTTTCCGGTAAGGTCTCGCGCTCTCTTATCGACATAAAAACCTCATTCAGCGTCGAAATTTTCCCCAACGTCTATCATTTTTGCAGCAATTATTATAGGTACGTATCTTCGCATACGTCAAAAAGAATAATAAACTGTAAGAAATATGATAAATGTAAGAAGATTGACAGTGATAACACTCTGCGTAACCGGCAGTAGCATAAGCGGTAATATTCTCCGGGCACAAGACAATCCGGCTATGGATATTTCTGTAACTCCTGCCACAGAACAAACAGTAGAGAACGGTTCTCAGCAGTTCCCTGACGAATGGACGCTACAGAATTGTATCGATTATGCCTTGGAACAAAACATTACCTTGCGCAAAAGCCGTATCACGGCAGAAAGTACCGCAGTCGATGTGAAAACAGCTAAAGCGGCACTCTTTCCTAACCTCTCGTTCTCAACGAGCCAAAACATGATAAACCGTCCGTATCAGGAATCGAGCAGTACTGTAAGCGGATCGGAAATTATCCGTAACAACAGTAAAACCAGTTACAACGGAACGTATGGACTAAATGCCCAATGGACTATTTACAACGGCAGCAAGCGTCTCAAGACCATCGAACAGGAAAAGTTAAACAATCGTGCAGCTGAACTGGACGTAGCAACCTCGGAGAATGATATTGAAGAGACAATCACCCAAACCTACGTACAGATACTTTATGCTGCTGAATCGGTAAAGGTGAACGAATCTACCCTTGCTCTGAGCCAGGCGCAATACGAACGCGGCAAAGAACTCTTTGCTGCCGGAAGCATCTCCAAAGCAGATCTGGCACAACTGGAAGCACAGGTCAGTACCGACCGCTATCAGCTTGTTACTGCACAGTCCAGTCTGCAAGATTACAAACTGCAGCTTAAACAACTCCTTGAGTTGGACGGTGAGGAAGAAATGAATCTCTATCTGCCTACATTAGAGGACAGTAATGTACTATCTCCGCTACCCACCAAAACAGATGTATACCAAGCTGCTCTTGCCCTGCGTCCGGAAATAGAATCAAGCAGACTCAATGTACAAGCGTCGGAGCTCAACATCGATATAGCCCGTGCAGGATATATGCCCAGTATCAGTCTGAGTGCAGGTATCGGCACAACCAATACAAGCGGTTCGGACTATACTTTCGCCCAGCAAGTGAAAAACGGATGGAACAACTCTATCGGAGTATCCGTGAGCGTCCCTATCTTTAATAACCGCCAAACGAAAAGTGCCGTACAAAAAGCCAAACTTCAACGTGAAACCAGCATGCTCAACTTGTTGGATGAACAAAAGAATCTGTATAAGGCAATCGAGGGTCTCTGGCTGGATGCCAACACCGCCCAACAGCGTTACGTAGCTGCCCAAGAGAAACTGCGCAGTACACAAACCAGTTATGAACTGGTAAGCGAGCAGTTTAACATGGGCATGAAAAATACAGTAGAATTACTGACCGAAAAAAACAATCTCCTCAGCGCACAGCAAGAAACACTTCAAGCCAAATACATGGCAATATTGAATGCACAACTGTTGAAGTTCTATCAAGGAGAAGAAATTCAGTTATAAAGCAACAATAATGCAAAGTTTAATCAGGCATTATCGGTAGAGAAAAAACAGTAAATAATAAATTATAATATAAACCATATGAACAAGAAGAAAATTATCCTCATCGCTATCGTTATAATAGTGGTGGCAGGTGGTGCAATATGGATATTCAGTGGTTCGAAAGCCAAACACAAGATTTCGTATACCACTGTTACCGTAAGCAAAAGCGACATCTCCAATTCCGTAACTGCTACGGGAACTATCGAACCGGTAACAGAAGTAGAAGTCGGTACACAAGTCTCAGGTATCATAGACAAGCTATATGCCGACTATAACTCAGTAGTAAGCAAAGGGCAACTCATTGCGGAAATGGATAAAGTCACCCTTCAAAGCGAACTGGCATCCGCACAAGCTACTTACGACGGAAACAAAGCAGAATACGAGTATCAGAAAAAGAATTATGAACGCAGCAAGGGGTTGCATGAGAAACAACTTATCAGCGATACTGACTATGAACAGGCACTTTATAATTATGAAAAGGCCAAAAGTCAGTTTGATAGCAGTAAAGCAGCTCTGGCAAAGGCCGAACGTAATCTGTCATATGCCACCATCACCTCCCCTATCGACGGTGTAGTCATCGACCGGGCGGTAGAAGAAGGACAAACGGTAGCTGCCGGCTTCGAGACACCGACCCTCTTTACTATCGCCGCCGATTTAACCCAAATGCAGGTAGTAGCCGATGTAGACGAAGCTGACATAGGCGGTGTAGAAGAAGGACAGCGCGTAAGTTTTACGGTAGATGCTTACCCCAATGATGTATTCGAGGGGCGTGTAACACAAATCCGCTTGGGTAGCAGTAGCAGTACAAGCAGTAGTACAACCAGTACGACCACAAGCGTGATCACTTATGAAGTAGTCATCTCTGCACAGAACCCCGATCTGAAACTTAAACCCCGCCTGACTGCCAACATTACTATTTATACTCTCGACAAACAAGGAGTGCTCAGTGTGCCTTCCAGAGCATTACGTTTTACGCCGGAAGTTCCTTTAATCAGCCCGCAAGATATTGTAAAAGATTGTGAAGGCGAACATAAACTATGGACAAAAGAAGGAAATACGTTCACAGCCCATCCGGTACAAATAGGTATCAGTAATGGTATCAAAACGGAAATCACCAGTGGCATAAGCGAAGGCACTCAAGTTATAAACGAAGCCAATCTCGGTACAGATAACGAGTCGCAACCGATGGTAGAGAATAATGGAGAGAACAAGGAGCAAAGTCCTTTCATGCCGGGACGTCCGGGAGGAAAAAAGAAATAATGTGCTAATATGCCGGTTGATTACCCAATTTCATTCACACATGTAATGACAACCGGCATATCGACATATTAAACAATGACCAATTATGGAAAAAAAAGTAATCGAATTACATAACATCAAACGAAACTTCCAAGTAGGAGAAGAAACCGTCCATGCTTTACGCGGCATCTCTTTTACCATCAACGAAGGAGAGTTTGTGACCATTATGGGTACATCGGGATCGGGAAAATCGACCCTGCTCAATACATTGGGTTGTCTCGACACTCCGAGTAGCGGTGAATACCTGCTCGATGGCATTTCCGTACGCACGATGAGCAAACCTCAACGTGCCATCTTGAGAAACCGTAAAATCGGATTTGTCTTTCAAAGCTATAATCTGCTGCCGAAAACGACTGCCGTAGAAAATGTAGAACTTCCTTTGATGTATAATGCAAGCGTCAGCGCTTCAGAACGTCGGCGCCGTGCCATCGAAGCATTACAAGCCGTAGGATTAGGGGATCGTTTGGAACATAAGTCCAACCAGATGTCCGGCGGACAGATGCAACGTGTAGCCATTGCCCGCGCTTTGGTCAATAATCCTGCTGTAATATTAGCGGACGAAGCTACGGGTAACCTTGATACACGCACCTCATTCGAAATCCTTGTACTCTTTCAGAAATTACATGCAGAGGGACGCACGATCATCTTTGTAACCCACAATCCGGAAATAGCTCAATACAGCAGTCGGAATATCGTCCTTCGTGACGGACAAATCAAAGAAGATACTGCCAATCAGAACATCCAATCGGCCGCAGAAGCACTGGCAGCTTTGCCACTGCCGGAGGAGGAGTAAGAAGATGATCGATCCGAAGATGTACGATTAGACGATTTACTATTTACGATTGGAAATACTTTTATTTACGGCTTGTTGATGAAAAGTATACCATTTAGCCAATTAGCCATTTTCTAAAGTAACCTCAATCGTAAATCGTAAATTGTCTAACCGTAAATCTCCCGGTCTTTAGATCGTTTAATCGTTAATTGCCTAATTATAAACAAAATGAATGGAACCAATTTATTCAAAATAGCCCTCCGGGCATTAGCCAACAATAAACTAAGGGCTTTCCTGACAATGCTTGGAATAATCATTGGCGTTGCCTCGGTTATCACCATGCTGGCCATCGGACAAGGTTCAAAAAGAAGTATCCAGACGCAAATTGCTGAAATGGGATCGAATATGATTATGATACATCCTGGTGGCGACATGCGTGGAGGGGTACGTCGGGATGCTTCAGAAATGCAAACGTTGAAGTTGGAAAATTACGAAAAGTTACGCGATGAGTCCAACTATCTGGCCGGCATAAGCCCTAATGTCTCTTCTTCAGGGCAACTTGTCTATGGTAACAACAACTACCCGTCATCTGTCAATGGAGTAGGACTGGATTATCTAAGTATCCGGCAACTGACAATTGAAAACGGAGAGATGTTTACGGAAGCAGACATACAAAGTTCCGCAAAAGTATGCATAATCGGGAAAACCATTGTAGATAACCTATTCCCCGACGGAAGTGATCCCGTAGGACGTGTCATCCGTTTTGGAAAAATCCCTTTCCGTGTTGTCGGAGTTTTAAAATCCAAAGGATACAATTCTATGGGTATGGATCAGGATGACATCGTACTGGCACCTTACACAACGGTCATGAAGCGTCTACTTGCCGTAACCTATTTGCAAGGTATCTATGCATCCGCCCTTTCGGAAGACATGACCGACTATGCAACGGAAGAGATAACCAGAATTTTGCGTCGTGAACATAAACTGAAGGATTCGGATGAAGACGATTTCACCATCCGTAGCCAGCAAGAGCTCAGTACCATGCTGAATTCTACCACCGATTTAATGACAACCCTATTAGCCTGCATTGCCGGCATTTCTCTGGTAGTAGGCGGTATCGGCATTATGAATATCATGTATGTATCTGTTACAGAACGCACACGGGAGATCGGTCTTCGCATGTCAGTCGGTGCACGTGGAATCGATATCCTCAGCCAATTCCTTATAGAAGCCATTCTGATCAGTATCACAGGAGGTATCATCGGAGTCATTATCGGCTGCGGTGCCAGTTGGATTGTAAAAAGTGTAGCCCACTGGCCTATCTTTATACAGCCTTGGAGTGTTTTCCTATCGTTTGCCGTATGTACCATTACAGGTGTATTTTTCGGATGGTATCCGGCTAAGAAAGCTGCCGACCTCGATCCGATAGAAGCGATCCGATACGAATAACAGGTGATTTTTATTATCTTTGCACATTATGAAACAATATACCAACAACCACATTCGGTTTGCCGAAGTCCTGACCCATGTCATCGGTTGGGGGATTGTATTCGGATTTCCGTTTTTTATCATCAATCGCGGAGGAGAAGCAATTGACTGGATGGGATACTTGCGCCATAGCGGAGTCTCCCTCTCCTTTTTTATAGTATTCTATCTCAATTACTTCTTGCTTATACCCCGATATTTATTCAGTGGACGCATCCGAGAATATATGTTGCTCAACCTCGCGTTGATCATACTTATGAGTGGCGGTCTTCATCTATGGCAAAGCGTCCTTTTTGGCAATACTCCACCGAAAGCTCCCCGTAAAGATCTGCCTCCTGGTTGGATTTTCTTTGTTCGGGATATGTTCTCAATGGTACTTACCATCGGACTGTCCGCAGCAATCAAAATGAGTATTCGCTGGGGACAAGTAGAAGATGCCCGTCGTGAAGCCGAAAAGAGCCGTACTGAAGCTGAATTGAAGAACTTAAGAAATCAATTGAATCCACATTTTCTACTCAACACCCTGAATAATATTTATGCACTTATTGCTTTCAATACAGACAAAGCGCAATTAGCCGTACAAGAACTGAGTAAACTTCTCCGTCACGTATTATATGATAACCAACAGACCTACGTCTCATTAGGAAAAGAAATGGACTTTATACGCAATTATATAGAATTAATGCGTATTCGTCTTTCTTCTAATGTGACCGTAGAAACACATATCGATATCGCTCCGGATAACCGGACAGAAATAGCCCCCCTAATTTTTATTTCACTTATAGAAAATGCATTCAAACATGGCATCTCTCCCACAGAGCCCAGTTTTATACGCATTTCTTTTTCTGAAGGCAACGGCGAAGTGAAATGTGAAATTACCAATAGCTATCATCCCAAAGCCGAAACAGATAAAAGTGGTTCGGGCATCGGATTGGAGCAAGTAAGTAAAAGACTGGAATTAATCTATCCGGGGCGTTATCAATGGCAACGCGGAACAAGTAAAGATAAAAAAGAGTATTCATCGAAATTAGTGATTAAAGTAGTGATGAGTGAATATCACTAATCCACTCATCACTAATCTCTCTAACCACTAAAATTATGACTCTAAATTGTGCTATCGTAGACGACGAGCCTCTGGCTCTTGATTTATTGGAGAGTTATGTCAATAAAACTCCATTTCTCGCGCTGGCTGGTAAATATTCCAGTGCAGTACAAGCGATGAAAGAATTACCGGGTAATCCTGTCGATCTTCTTTTTCTCGATATCCAAATGCCCGAACTTAACGGTCTGGAATTCTCTAAAATGGTAGACAGCCATACCCGTATCATATTTACCACTGCTTTCAATCAATATGCTATTGACAGTTATCGTGTAAATGCCCTTGACTATCTGTTAAAACCAATCTCTTATGTAGATTTCCTACAAGCTGCCAATAAAGCATTACAATGGTTCGAGCTTGTACAGAAGCCTGAAGAGATTGAAAGTATTTTCGTAAAAAGCGATTATAAACTCATCCAGGTGGAACTGAAAAAGATTCTCTATATTGAAGGATTAAAAGATTACATTAAAATATATACAGAAGACCAACCGAAGCCCATCCTTTCATTAATGAGTATGAAAGCAATGGAAGAATTACTCCCTCCCAACCGTTTCATGAGGGTACACCGTTCGTTCATCGTACAAAAAGACAAAATACGCATTATAGATCGTGGTCGAATTGTTTTTGACAAGACCTATATTCCTGTCAGTGACAGTTACAAACAGCCTTTTCAAGCCTTTCTTGATGAAAGAAGTTGAAAAAAGAGTCGTTTATCGGTAAAAAACGCCGATTTGTCTATTCCTGTTTGTTTAATAAATAATAAATACATATCTTTGTACCGAACAGAAAAGGAGTTGTGAAACTCTGAGAATAGAATAGTTTAGTTAAGTCTAGTTTAGTTTTTGTGTTAAATGGCTTCCTCGTCGGCGGACGAACAAGGAAGCCATTTTTATATAATATTTTAATACCATTTCATATATACAAAAACTGTACCAAAACAAAACACAAGTTCTATGACTTTGTTGGTACAGTTTGAATTCCAATAACCGCACACTGTTTATTCTCAAAAAAGAAATTATCTCATTTCTTTTGGTATGTGGGTTCTTGTTATTAATGAGCTTCCTGCTTCGTTGAAATAATAAACCAATGATTGGGATTAGACACTTTTGTGAATTTTATCTCTTGAGGATAAATATTATTATCCGCTTCGATAATGAACTCATTTTCTCCTTCTTTAGAGAGGAAAGTAAGTAACGGTTCATAAGCTTTATAATAATATTGTGCACTCATAGCATAGCCCTTCCACAGGATACGGATATGGTCAGTGGTTCCTTCCACTATTTCATACTGAGTTGTATACACACTACCGATATTATCCCGACAAACAGCCAAAACGGCCTGATAATTCTCTTCGGGTTCAAACGGATTGGCATATAAGCCAAGATAGAAATCATTGAACTCGGTGTTAAAATCACTATTCATTATATAAACCATACTGTTCCATAACTGACGAAAACGAGTACTACTGCGCTTATTTGCAAAATACCAAGTATCCGTTGTCTGGTTAAAAATACGGTTAATCGAAAGAGTCCCTATTTCTATTGTATTTTCATCATCCTTATAGACAAGTTTTTGAGTAGTATCGTCCCAAATAAAATGATCAACAGTAACCCCTCCGATAGTGACAGGCTGGGCACACTGTACTCCCTCAACTGTGAGTACAAACGACATTACATGAGTCTCAACTGCTTCGTCAGTCGTATAAGACAAATTGAAACAACGTGCAAATGAGCTCTTAGCTAACATACTCACAGGCTTTCCATTCAAAGTCATATCCAAATATTTGGTATCTACCAAAGTCGCCATCTTATCGATTTTGGACAAATATTCGCTCCAAGATACATCTGTAGATAACCTATGCAATTCCACTCTCTGATAGGTCTTTTTACCTTTGAGTACAATATGGTCAGAAGTATGCTCCATAACATAGAATTCGTAATCACCTCCGAATCCTATTCCATCCGATTGAGGGTCGGAAAACTGATGAAAAATCCTATTATATGTGTCAAATGACAATAAAATGCCATTTTCATGTTTTAATGTATACATGCCCGATTCTTTCCGGGTATTGTCTCCACTCACCGCTTTCTCTGCAGAAAACGTGGCCATGCCGTCCTCGTCAAACGACACAAGCAACTGATATCCTCCATACTGTGAAGCATTGGGAAAATACTCCATTATCCACCCGTTTTCCGCTTCCTGAAGATCCTCACGGCATGCTTTTTCTTCTTCCGTAAGGCGTTCATTTGAATTTCCATCATAAATATCTTTTTCTTCACCTGTACATGAGCCTAAGAAGAAAAGAGTTATGCTAATCAAAATAAATAGTATCTTTTTCATATCGGGTACAATTATCAAAGTGAATCAAGTTCCGTTGAACGTCTTGCAATAGCCTCTCTCAATTTATCTATATCAATATTCCAAGCTGTTTTTAACCATTCACGAGCTATTTTCAGCTTAGAAAGAATGACCGTTTTCCCATTTCCGGTACCGGTATCCTGTTTATCCGGTAATTCGTCTTTGGCTTCTTGATCTGTAAAAGTAGCCTGACGAAGTATTTCGTTCCAATCGGCATCCGTACGAGTCAGATAGTTGGCAATCACCTCCACAAAATCCTCACGTGCCTCACTACTGGCATAATTACCTACAAATCCCATACGCTGGGCTTGCTCATTAGTACGATTCATCCATCCCGTAGGAGAATAATTACTTACAGAAATCTCATTAAATTCAGTAGGATAATTCTTAGTCTGATGCAAAATATGAGCAAATTCATGATGCATCGTACGGAAATAATATAAGTTCAAAAGCTCTATATTGGTTTTATCCAGTGAATTGATTTTGTACAAGGTAACCTTGAGCCCTTTATCGGCAGTACCCAATACCTCTGTCTTTGAATCCGGATTGACAGCCGAAGAACCGATCAAATTAATAATACGCGGTCCGTATTGTTTCATAAAAACTTCACCGCATACTTCATCATAAGCTCCCAGCCAAAGATGCTTAATTAATTTAGCCATCTCTTTCGCTTTATCCAATTCAGCCGGCACCAGATTATAACTCATATCAGTCTCGATATCCTCGAGTTGATATTTTAAATCAATATTATATGGTTGCACATAATTCGCCAATAACCAATTATCGAATTCATTTCGTTCAACAGTCATTTTCCTGAATTTACTGTCTTCCAAATCATCTTCGCCACACGAAGTAAAAAATGGCACAAACACCATGAACAGAAATGAATAAAGGATTGCGTATTTCAAATTTCGTATCATATTCATATATTTCTTTTGTATCATTCAATAAATCTTCTACCTGGGATTGGGAGTAAGCCCTGCACCGATCACATCTGTAGGTATCTGGATGGCCCTTCTCAAATCATCCACTTTCAAAACATCCTCGTTACCACCACTGATATTGTGTGTAACTTCAATACCATAACGTTTGATATCGAACCACCGCAAACCCTCATGAACAGTCTCTATTCGCCGTAGATGCAATATACAATTAACAAAATTAAGCTGCTCCCCATTTTCAATAACAAATTTCGGATGTAAATCTTTTTTTGTCCTTTCTGTAGCCTGACTGCCGTAATACTGATTGATTGCAGAACGTGAAACAGTTGTACCTGAAGCATGTGTATCACACCAAGCTTGTATATCGGCTACAGCACGATCATAATCTTTCTGGTAGATAAATGCTTCGGCACGGCAAAGTAAAAGTTCATCGGTAGTAAAAGCAGTAGTAACAATATGTGCTTGGCCGATACCGGCAACCTTATCAGTATATTCGAAATATTCTATCAGTTTTGGAAATACCAATCCATATTCCTGAGTACCGAATAGCTTATCAAAATATTTCAGTGAACGCTCATTTCCCCAAATACCGGCACTTAACAATGTTTCCAGCATTTTAGCAATAGGATGCCCATAACGCCGATACGACTTATAAACTCCGGTCATACGGGCATAAGCCGATACCGCAGTCTGCAAAAGCAAATTGCTCCCCTCTTCTGCCTTTATATATTGATTCCCAACTTCAAAGTAAGAAGAAAGCGACGGATAGGAAGAATAATCGCGCAACAGACTTACCGGAGAATCACCTAATACTTTATCTGCATATTCTATTACCTTATCGTACTTTCTATAATAGAGATAGAAACGCGCCGCAAAAGCATTGGCCGCCTTACTATTGAAATGATATTTGGACACAGAATAAAGATCATCATCAATAAGCCCTATCCCCTCCTCAATATCCTGTGCAATATTCTCATAAACAGATTTCACAGTACCTCGATCATAATTCTTGCTAACAATAGTTTCCCGTTCTTTTACGTAAGGTATTCCTAAATCAGTATCACTTGTCTGTTCATTATAAGCCTGTGAAAAAACATTGACCAGCATAAAATGACTGTATGCCCGGCATAGTAAAGCTTCTCCACGTTGTGCATTCAACTCGCCTGCATTGTCCGATTTTTCGATGGCTTCCAAAGCCTGATTAGCCACAGCAATAGCCTCATAATATCCTTCCCATAAATGTGTAGGCGAATCTATACTCTTTTGTGTAGAAGATTCCCATCTGTAATACTCCTCCACCACTTGACTCAAAGTTCCATAGTTCACCCCATTGTCTTTTATATTATCCGATGAGGTTTCTCCCAACATACAAATAGAAACGGTAGGGTAAGCCGATACCAATAAATCCGTTATATTATCTTCTGAGTCCAGATTAGCTCTGTTGTCAGGCAATTTATCCAGATAACTGTCACAGGAAGTATTCATCCATAAGAAAGCCAATCCGACAAAAGTATGTATTATATATTTCAGTTTCATATTCAATTCATTTATGTTTTTTATAATCCTAATCTGACTGTAAATGTAAATTGCTTAGGTACGGGGGTAGATACACCACCGGAACGGAAAAACTCCGGATCCTGCCCGTTCAACTTTGAGTCGGCATACAGCAAACAAAGATTAGTTGCCTGTAGTTTAAGTTGTAACTTATTCAACCGAAAGAAGTTAATCACTTTAGCCGGAAGATCATAAGAAAGAGATATCTCTTTCAACCGGATAAAACCACCGTCGGCAATACGTACATCCGAATAATTATAAGCATTATATGCCATATTCAAATAAGCATATTGCTGATTCATTCGTGTACTTACAATAGTCGGTATATTAGTAACATTTTCATCTCCTGCTTTCATCCAGCGGTTCTTAAACTCTTTAGGCATAGCATCCAAGTCAGAATAAGCGTTACTGAAAACGGGATCCAGACGAATTACGTTTCCAAAAGAATAAGTAACGAATACATTCAACTTCAGATTCTTATAAGTCAAAATATTACCAAAACTTCCGGTAATGGTAGGATCGGTAGGACCTTCATATTTCAGAAAATCCAACTTTTCATATTCCTGAAAATTAAAACTTGAAATTGTTTTTTGCCCATCCTGATTAATAAAGGTAGGCAAGCCATCTTCGGTTAACCCTGCGAAAGGTATCGAAAAGAGTCCCCTCACCGGATATCCCTCACGACCAAATCCGTTACCGGAAATCAAGCTCAGTACATTTGCATGTGATTTCAGATCGGTAATCTCATTCTTCGTTTTAGAAAAGATAAAATCGGTATTCCAACTAAAATCTTTGGTCCTCATATTCTTGCTTGAAATCGTCAATTCGATACCGGATGATTTCATCGAAGCAATATTAGCATATTTAGCGATTGTCCCACCGGCTCCCTGGGTATTGATTACTCCGATTAAGTCAAAATTATTGCGCCGGTAGTAATCGGCGGCAAGATTCAAACGATTTTTTAAGAAACCTAAATCGATACCCACATTAAACTCATGTTTCTTTTCATAAGTGAGCTCACTATTTTCAAGTTCGGTAATGCGCATTCCCGATTCTGTAACACTGGCCGAAGGACGCCAAGGTGAGTAACTGTTGAGGATAGCCTGCGAATTAGTCACAAAAGCAGGTCCCCGATCGGCAGTCAAGCTATAAGATGCCTTCAATGTGGCATGCGACAAAACCGGATTTGTGAAATTTGAATAGAATTTTTCTTCGTGTACATTCCATGCACCGGCCACGTTCCAAGTAGGTAACCAACGTGCCGAACGCGACTTTCCTAAACGGTTCGTACCTTCGTAACGCCCAGTTCCCGTCAGAGTATATATACCTTTATAAGAATAAGTTCCCATGAAAAAGAAAGCTACACTGCGAGTGTAAGTTGCCTCATTGGTATAATAATTGGTATTTTCTTCCTTCCCCTGTTTAAATACGTTATAATCATAAAAAGGAGTACCTCCCTTGTCATATTGATATCCCCATCCACGAAACCAACTCCGGGTACGGTCTATAGAACTATTTTCAAAACCTCCGAAAAGGTTGATAATATTGTATTATCGATACTGGTATTGTAAGTAGCTGTGGCACGTACATCAAGTCCTTTCATACGATAATCCGTACGGGTATAGATACCGCCCTCCGGAAGAATAGTGACAGGCAATGAATTGATCTGATCGGGATCAGTATACAGTAGCGGATTACTGTCACGGATAGTGGCGTCTCCCATAGCGCGATAAGATTCAGCTTGGTTAGAATGATCCTTTATATTATGTTCCTGCCCGGTAGAAGAATATTTGATGGCAGCCAATCCACTCAACTCCAACCCTCTCACAGGTTTCCATTTCAATTCACCTTGGAATTTAAGATCCGCCACATTCAAGTCAATATAATTATTATCCAATTCATGCAGAATATTAAAATCAGCATAGTTACGAGTGTAATACACGTATTTTCCATTTTCATCCGTACACTGCAAAGTTCTTGAAGTATTCAGAGCGTAGCTGTAAGGATTAATATCAAAATCGCGCTTTACCTGTCCGTTCACCACATCCAGTTGTTGACTCAATGTACCGGGAGCTACTTGTTTACGATAAGAACCGCTTCCTAAAATCAGAGCACTCAATTTATCCGACAAATTAAAAGAAGCATTCATATTTGCCGTATACCGATTTACCGAACTTGCCTTTGTCCACCCCGGATCATTATAAAGACTAAGCGAAGCATACATTTTCGCCTTTTCCGAACCGGTAGAAATACTGACAGAGTGTGTCTGAGCTATATTTTTATTGAAAAGGATATCAAACCAGTTCGTATTGCGCATTTCTGCATCTCCCAAATATGCGTATCGTGCCTCAGGAGTATTGGACAACAAATAACCACCAGTATTGGAATCGTAGGTATTTATCATCTGATACATCTTGCCATATATACCGCTGTTGGAAGCACGGGCAGTTTCGGAAAACAGTAGCCATCCCTTGTCCTCCATCTCCTTATATACATCCATCTGTTCCTGGGAGTTCATTATATTGAATTCTGAATAATGCGGAATCATACGATAAGTAAATTCTCCGGTATAATTGATACTGCTTAGTCCGGCCTGTCCTCGTTTAGTTGTGATAACTACCACACCCGCCATCGCTCTGGCACCATAGATCGAAGTTGCCGACCCGTCTTTCAGAATCTGAAAACTCTCTATATCATCGGCACTAAGCCCCGATATAGCTGAACTGATTAATGTAACAGCATCACCCGACGACAAATCATCAGTACTGACATCGACCACATCTTCCATAATTACCCCATCCACAACCCATAATGGCTTAGAGTTACCATAAATAGAGGTTGCTCCACGTACCCGTATTTTAGGAGCAGTACCAAAAGTACCCGAAACATTTTGTACAGATACCCCTGCTGAACGTCCCTCGAGCGAACGACTGATGTCAGGCATACCATCTATACGAGCCTTAGATGCATCGACTTTATCAGCAGCACCGGTAAACAACCGCTTATCTACTTTCGACATACCGGTAACAACCACTCCCTCCAGCATTTGGGCATCCGATTCCATTTCAATTTTTAGATTCGACTTTACTTTTACTTCCTGGGATTTCAAACCGACATAAGAAATTATAAGTTTGGAGGATAACGGTAATCCTTTAAAAATAAATTTCCCGTCAATGTCGGTAATAGCACCTTGTTGGGTACCCTTTACCTGAACGTTTGCCCCTATGACAGGTTCATTATCCTCAGCATAGACAACGATTCCGCTCACATCGATAGTTTGCGCCTGTATCCAGCCGGTATATATAAATAATACACATAAGCAAAGCGGTAACAGTGTTTTTTTACTCATACTGATAATGTCTTTAATATGAATTTTAAGAACAGGGGATGTACCGATGTAAAGATACATCCCCCTTGTAGAAACAAAATGTTAGTTATTTGACAATAAACTTGCCGGTCTTTGTTACAGACCCGGAAGTTAGAGAGAGAATATATACACCACTTTCATAAGTATCCAATTCAATTCTATCTGTATTTCCGGTATGAAGAACCAGTTGCCCGTTTTCATTGTAAATACGAACGGTTTGATAATCACCCGCCAGGCAAAGAGTATGTTCGGCTACATAATATCCGCTTTCTTCCGCTTCTGTATTTTGCATGCCTACATTCGGATCTGTTCCGGTCTTTTCTATTTTAGTAGAATACAGATTGAAAGCCTGTGTACTAACCGGAGTCTCTACCAGATAGCCGAAATAGTAAAGTCCGTCAGCCAGTATCGTTATACTCCCGCTTGCAGTAGCCCTATCACCGGAATTATCATCACCGCTTGCCACCAAAGTCGTAAAGGCATCGGGCATATCTTTATCTGCCATATAAAGTCTGATGTATTGTTCCATACTTTCCGGTGCAGAAGCTTTAATAATGATACTGTAATCAAAAGTAGCTTTAATAATGTCCCCTTTCTTTAAGCTCATAACCGGAGCAACATAAGCTCCCGGACACGGTTTATAAGTAAGCCCCAAACCTGCATCATCTCTGGTGACTTGTGTCTTCATGAAAGTTTCATCACCGATTTTTGCAACAGTCCATTGTTCAAAATGGCTCTCCGAAGGATTATAATGATACCATTCACTTTCTCTGTTAGCAAAATCAGCGACATACGGATCTGTCTCTATACTCAGTCCAGTAGTAACAGGAACTTTGATCGTAAAATAATCCATAAAAATAGCACTACTCATCGTATTCGTCGTTGTACATTTCACTCCGATATAGTAATGTCCATCTTGAGGAATAGTGATCGTATTCACAACTTTTTGATACTGTCTTCCGGGAACAAGAGCATTTTCCACTTTATATACAGACATATTCATAGCATCGGCAACAGGAGAATTACCCAAGAATATTTCAAAGCTCTGTCCGTTCTTTTCCGGTGTCGGATTACCGCTGACTATCAACCAAGTACGATAGAAGAATGCAAAATCATAAGTCCCGGCCGGGATTTCAATACATCCTGAGAATGCCCAATCTCCATCTTTACCAGCAGCACCAGTGTGGCGTATACCGCCCTTACCGGAATAAGATGAGTTAGCACCGGTAAAATTGTTTCCCGTAGCCCATCCACCTTCAAATTTCCACTGAGTACGCTCTAAATCCGTTTCAAGATCACCTACATAAGGAATCGTTGCCGCCTTGTAGTGATTTATGAAAGTCGATGAAAATACTTTATTATTATAATCATCACTATCAGACGCATCTTTGACTTCGCCACATAATGAATAAGTGCCTGGAGTAGAAATATCAGCTTTTTCATTAAATGCATATTTTACTGTTGCCCCCGGCTCAATACTCCCGGTATAAATCTCTGTGACAGTTTGAGCAACATTGCTACTTTCCGTACCATCCTTATAAACAGTATAACTTAACGGAATATTTGTTTTTGTTTTCGATCCATGATTCATAAAAGAAATGGTAACCTCCGCATTATTTAAATAGAATCCGTTCTGGGCAGAGGAAACAATACTCTCAATTGCCATATCGTCAGCATCATCTAAACGTACATCATCCAGAATAATATCCCGACCACTACCATCATTATAAAATGCAAGATAATAATTACCGGCTTCTTCTACATCAAGTAAAATATATCCTTGACGATAATATTTAGTATTATCGACCGGAAGCGTAATAGAGGGTGTACTTTTCTTGAAATCAGCATAATAGTCCGTTTTCCCCAAATAAACTTTCAGATTAGAAGTACCCGATGCATATAGAGTAGTATAATAGAAAGAAAGACGTACTTTGCCTTTAGGTAATGTAATAGCCGGAGAAATCAACCAGTCGTCATGAGTCACTCCACTGAAAGAATTGATATAAGCTGCATATAGTCCCTCTTTAGCATAGTTGGTGTTTCCACTGACAACTTGCATCACATCCCAATATACAATATCCTTTTCAGAATTGTAAGTGATCCAGCTTTTCCAGCTTTCATCCTGTTCAAAACTCATCTTGTAGGGGAAACCGAATGCCTCATAAACTTCAACCGTAGTAGTTGCTTCATCATTACTTTTATCTCCGTCCGATTGCAATGCACTCCATACTTTTAATTCATTTGTTCCTAATTCACTAAAATCAGCTTTAGTATCGAAAGTATAACTCACCTCTTCACCTAAAGGGAGTGAAGCAATTACTCCGTCAACCACTTTCCCATTCTTGAACTGATAATGAACAGGCACATTCTGCAAGTCATCCTTACCGATATTCTTAAATACGGCAGCCACTGTTACCGAATTATTTCTCATCATTGCATTGGCATAAGGAGAGGTTATCACTTTGATAGCCACATCATTGTAAGGATCACATATTTCTATATTACGCATCAGAAGTTGTGAAGTGGCAACGTTTACCATTAATCCCAATGAATATTTGCCTAATTCCTTCACATCGACCGTCAATCCTCCTTTAGCCCATTCATAAGCTGAAGCAGGAATCTCTTCGGATATACCGATCGGTTCATAATCAGAATAATTGAAATTACCAAGAGAAGCCGTCGCTTTAAAACCAGAAGCACATTTATATTCAAAATTAATACGCACCTGTCCTTTGGGCAATACGATGCAATTACTTGCCAAAATACTCGTTTTGTTCTGATATGGAGAAAACAGCCAGCTATCTTCTCCGCCTTCGGCCACACTAAACCACTTCCAATAAGCATTCTGTCTGCCTACAGAAGTAGAACTGCGGAAAAATTTCGGAGCATTTTCCGTATTCATCTTATATGGATATTCCATAGAACCAACAATAGTGACTGCAGTAGCCAACGTATCATTATACAAGTTTGCATCATTCGGTGCCTCTACCCACACTTTAATATTGTAAACACTATCCATATTCTGGCGTGGCTCAGTAAGTTTCACCTTTTCATTGAAAATGTATTCTTTCTCCTCACCACTATTCAACGCTTCATTTATATTCTCCCTTACAATCGGATTATCGTCAACCTGATAACACAACTTATAAGAAGAAGACACAAAGCCGGTATTTTTAATAGCTGCCTTTAAAGTTTGTTCCAACTGACACCCATCTGCAATTCCACCAACTGAAAAAAGAGCCACATCCGGCGAAGGAGTTTGGGTGATCCTCACGTGATCCAAATACATTCTATTAGCAAGGAAGGCACCTGCTATACTCGGAGTATGTCCGAAATTCCAAAATGCAATATATACCTTTTTACCGGCATATTTTCTCATATCTATGGTATAATTGCCCCAAAGTAACACATTTTTGGGAGCAATCTGAAAAACCGTATCTGTAAAACAGATTGAATCTGTGGCAGTAGTGGACACCATCACTCGTAATTTGTAAGGTTCTACAGTCGTAGCAAGACCATTAAATGCCGCATTAGCTCCCAACATGAAACTAAGATAATTGTTTTCATCAATTGTAATTTGCGGGGTGATCAACCATGAACTGGTCCATGCAGCCGACATTCCGAATCCGGAACTCTGAGAAAAAGCGGCTTTTCCACCTTTATACCCTGTCAAATAAGAATCATTCGGTTCCATTTGTTTCCATGCAGGAAAATTCGTTAATGAAGGATAATCAATAAAGCGTGTTGTCCAACCTTCAGGCGGAAATTTATCACTCTCAAAGTCTTCATTTAATGATTGTGCATGCATTGTAACTACAGCAATCAAAATGAAATGCACAAATAGTAATACTTTTTTCATTTGAATTGTATTTGAGGATTAATAATTGCTATCTGACACGCTCCGGCGCCATCTAACGTTCACGATGACAAAATGAGCGATTTTTGATTTATTATCATAATATTTTTCCCTGCATAAACTACTTTACTATTTTATTTAAGAAAAAATATACTACGGCACATTTAATTAAAAAACTGATACACAATAAAATATTTTTCTTTTTCAAAAAGAGTTTTTTCATTGTCATAAAGTTATTTTTAAACGCAACCTTTAAAAATAAACGTGAATATTGTTTAAGATGGAACATATAATTATCTTTGCAATAAATACAAAACAAAGAAACATGATACGTAAAATTCTTTTGATCGCACTATTTATACATTGTTTAATTGGAGAAATATTCCCGCAATCCACCGCTATGCCTACCAAAGGAATCGAGAATATTTTAAGTCAATCAAAGGAGATTGCTTTGCAACCATACTTCACCGATACCATATTGGCAAAAAGAATAGACTCCCTGACCCATGCCACACACTCGGATCAACAGTTCTTTGAAATCATATTTCAAACCGGATTATCGCTGTGTAACACCAATCACAGAGAAGAAGCAAGCAAATATTTGAGTTATTGCCTGTCCGTCATAAAAGATATATATCCCAAAATACCACAAAACTCACTTGTCACCTATATCCACATCATGAATCAGATCGGTTTTGTATACAATTGTATGGGATTGCCTGACCTGGCGATGAACTACTATTCAAAAGCACTCGATTTTTCCCAAGAAAATAATTGTAAAGAAGAGGAAGCCATACTTTGCAATAATATTGCTTCCATATTACAAGCACAAAAAAAGTACAGCGAATCCGACTCGCTGTTTAAAAAGGCCATTGTTATTAACGAAGAATTCAAAAACCCGCAAAAACTATTTGTCAATTACAATAATCTTTCAGTCAACTACGCCAAAAGAGAAAATTATACCAAAGCACTCGAATATGCCTTTTTAGCCATGCATCAACTGGACGCAGTCAACGACTCCGATATGGTGATATTAATACAACGAAATATCGGTTCTATCTACTTAAAACAAAAAGAAACCAGATTAGCCCTTCAAATATTGAAACAGGTAGAGAAATATCAGATAAAGCACCATCAAGAATACTATCTGGCAGGAACATACCAAATCATGCATAACATATACAAAGCGATGGATCGTAAAGAACTGGCAATTGAGTATTTGAAAAAAGCACTTGCATTGTCCGAAGAGCATAATAATATCATGGATAAGACAACCCTATTAATAGAGCTTTCCGATTGCTATGCTAAAGAGAAACAATACCATACGGCATTCGCCATGCTGAAACAATCGACAGTTTTAAAAGATTCCATATACAAAATAGATGAAGAAAAAAGGACCAAAAGCTTATCTACTGCATACAATGAAGAACGAGCATTACAAGAGAAACTCATCCAAATAGAGAATGTTCATGACGTAACAATGCAAAAGATCTATATTATAACGGCTTGTGTCATTATCATATTGTTATTAATCGCAGGATGGATAAATTACAGGCTGTCAAAAACGAAAAAGAAAACCAAAAAGACACTATATCATTATGTCCAACAAAAACGCGGACAGATGGAACGTCAAGAAGAAAAAATTATTTCTTTATTAAATGAACAGGAAAAATTGAAACTGGAACTGGAACAAAATGAACGTAAACAAATCTATTATTCACTGCAAGATACCAAGAATAAAGAATTTATAGCCCAACTGACCGACCGACTGAAACAACTTTTACTGGATATGAACCCTAAAGAAATTCAAGTCAAGAAACAGATACGAGATATCATTTCGCAACTGAATCTGCTCGACAGTAGTAATGTATTACAAGATTTTCGCGACTCTTTCGAAAGTATCCATCACCATTTTTATGAAAACCTGAATGAAAAATACCCTAACCTCACAATGAAAGAAATGCGTTTATGCGCATTACTCAGGTTAGGCCTGTCCACCAAAGAAATTGCCGATATAACTTTCAAGGAAGTGCGCAGTGTAGAGTCGGCCCGCAATCGTCTGCGCAAGAAATTACAAATCGACCAGACAGAAGATCTTCAAAAATTTCTAATGAGCTTTTGACCCTCTTTCCTATTGTACATAATGAGTCCAAACAAGCGTTCAGCTCAGAGACAACTGCATGTATAAAGCATCCGCTCCATCATGATAAATCTGTTCAATAATCATAATATCCGGAATATCAGCTATTTGCGGTGCACACCATACTCTTTTGCTAAACAGGTCAAGAGCATCTGCAAAATGATCTTCCTCTTCCACACTCAACTGATTCAAAGATAAAAACTGAATATTTTCTATTTGATTTTTGGAATGGGTATTCATAGCCACCTTTATAAAGGTGCATGATAATTCTCGAAAATAAAACGGGCAATACGTTCCACCCCTTTCTCTTTACAAGTACCGAAATATACATTCAAGTACCAGATATTTTCTCTTATATTATTTTTTTGTATCCATTGATAGCAAATCTTTTGAAGGTTACTATCCATGCGAATCCCCGTTCCTGCCTCTACTTTATTAATAATGTCCATTATGGGAATTACTTTATGCCCCCATGTCTGTGCCAGCAATGAGCTATAATAACCTTCTGAATTGTAACTGTAATCGTTACTCAAGTTAATAACCAGTTTACGATCTTTACCTTGAGGTTTATACTTCAGATAATCGGAAACTGTCAAAATGCTGTTCGTTTTGGAATAAGGTTTCCAATCGGCCAAGCTGTCCACTAAAACAAGTACATTATTCATTTCATCGTCTACAAATCGCGTAAAAGTAATCAAATAACCCATGTAAAAAAGGAAACAGGAAATAATTATTTTCATAGATAATCAAGCCACTCTTCCCCCTCCCTCAAAACAAACAGGTTTCTCGTTCTGCATTCGGCATCGGAGACAAGAAATATGCTGCAAAATGAATAAAAATCTCATAAAAAAAGTACAATATTATTATTATAACATTACCTTTGCACACACTAAATGCATACGAAATGGATGAAGAAGAACTAATTCTGAATGATACTCTGATTAAGAAATGTGAAGAAGAGGGAATTGTTATAGCTTTAGTTGCTATCAATAGAGAGACAAAAGAAATTGAATTACCTCAAAATTTGAATGACAAAGTAAAAGATCCCAATTACTATGTTTGCTACTGTCATAAAGACAAGAAAGGAAAATATATAATTCAAAAGATAGAAGAAACTGATCTGTAAAGATTAAAAAGCCGGAAGTAAACAGGGAGCTCGTAGAGAGCACCCTTTAGCCGGCTTTATTAATCTGATATTTCCTCCTCATCTATTTTCGATGCGGCATAATCATCCAAAAACAACTCTACGTTTTCGGCATGATGAGCTATATACGCAGCAGGTCCGGTATCACCGGAAGTACACATCTCCTCTACAACATCGGCTTTACTTTTGCCGGTAATCAGGAAAATGACACGCTGCGCGTTTATTATCGGACATCCCGTCATTGCTATACGTTTCTGCCCGTTATTCGGGTTATAGCTCACTTCATATATTTTATCAGAAGACAACAGGCTCTCCTGTCCCGGAAAAATAGACGAAGTATGTCCATCCCCTCCTGCTCCCAATAATACCACATCAAACACAGGCCAACCATCTTTCATCGGTACGTTATTCTCTACCATACGAGAATAACGGACCGCTTCTTTTTCCGGTCTTTCTTCTCCCTTAATACGAAATACGTTTTCATAAGGAATAGGTACCACACCCACCAATAATGAACGCATCATTCCATAATTACTGTCCGAATTCTCAGGAGGAACACATCGTTCATCTACAAAATAAACTCTCATTCTCGTCCACGGAGTAATATCGCTATATTCGTTTGCCCACAAGTCAAACATCAGTGCAGGAGTACTTCCACCGCTAAAGGCAAAATTAAAAGTCTTGCCGGGTTCATCTATCATTATCTTTATCAGATGAAGAATCAATGCGCGTGCCGTCTCCATGGACGAAGGATATATAAAAGGTTTCATAATTCACAATATTGGTCTGTGTTTGTCAAATTTTTACAAGGGTTAGTCCATTCCGCACCATGCTCATGCATCATGGCTTCACTTTCAAGAGGCCCCCATGTGCCGGCAGGATAACCATAGAGCGGTGCATCGGGATGTTCTTTCCAATATTTGAGAATCGGATCGAAAAAACGCCAGGAAGCTTCAACGGCATCACTTCGGGTAAAGAGAGTGGGATCTCCCTGAATACAGTCATCAATCAGCCGTGCATAAGCATCTCCACTGGGAACACCGCCGAGCTGGTCATAGCTGAAATCCATTGTTACCTGCTTCACTTCAAATCCGGCACCGGGCACTTTCATTCCAATCTTCAATACGATACCTTCATTCGGTTGCAAACGCAAAATAAGTTTATTGGCACGGGGACAGTTACCTCCGGCACAATGAAACATCTGATGCGGTGTTTCACGGAAGTGTACCACTATCTCCGTCACTTTTGTCGGCATCTGCTTACCGGTGCGAATATAAAAAGGAACGCCGCTCCAACGCCAGTTACTGATACCCAGTTTCATGGCAATATAAGTTTCGGTACGTGATTCCGGACTCACATTCTTCTCCTCCCTATATCCCTTCTTACTGCCGGAAGCCGTATATTGCCCACGGACAATATGCTCTTCAAAATCCTCTTCGGTCAGCGGTGTTAAAGATTCGTACACCTTTACCACTTCATTCCGAAAAGTATCGGCATTGAACACGGCAGGAGGTTCCATTGCCGTCAAAGCCACAAGTTGTATAAGATGGTTCTGTACCATATCGCGCAAGGCACCGGCCGTATCATAGAAACCGCCACGCTGTTCGATACCTAAATTTTCGACAGCCGTCACCTCTATATAATCAATGTAGTTACGATTCCACAAAGGTTCGAATATGCCATTGGCAAAACGGAAAGCCAAAAGATTCTGTGCCGTTTCCTTTCCCAGAAAATGATCAATACGATAAATCTGATGTTCCTCAAAAACAGAAGCATAAATCCGGTTCAGTTCTTCCGCCGAATGAAGATCGTATCCAAACGGCTTTTCTACAATAATCCGGGCGCGTCCGCGATTAAGATGCGCTTTCTTCAAATGCAAAGGAATCACCCCGTAGAGAGAAGGGGGCGTAGCCAGATAAAACATCAGATTATCCGGTTCTTTCTCATCGGTAATCTCTTGCAAACGTTCCCGAAGCCGCACATACCCCGCTTCTATAGCAGGATCAATCGGCAAATAATAGAGATGCTGTGTAAAACCATCCATCAGTTCTTTATCCTGTTCGTCGGGTTTCACAAACTGTTCCAACTCCGTATAAATATAAGTCCGGTAATCAGTATCCGAGTAAACGGTACGTCCCACTCCCATTACAGAAAAACCTCCTTTTAGACGCTTGTCCCTGTATAAGGAATATAGAGCAGGCATCAATTTACGTTTGGTAAGATCGCCCGAAGCTCCAAATATTATCATTACGAATTTATCCATCATTTCTATTTTTATCACTAATCACTAAACCACTTATCACTAATTGTTGTAAGTACCCGACTTCGTATCACCACCGTGTCCCGTCCAATTTTCATGGAAGAATTGGCCCCGGAGTTCATCTTTTCGTTCAAAGGTATGAGCGCCAAAATAATCGCGCTGCGCCTGAATCATATTCGCAGGCAAATTAGCAGACACCAATGAGTAGAAATAGTTCAATGCCGAAGAGAATGCCGGAACCGGAAGTTCCTCACGCATTGCTTGTGCCACCAGATTTTTCCATCCGGGTAGCAACTCCTTAATTTCATCACGGAAATATGGTGCCAGCAACAGATGTTTCGGCTTATCTTTCGCTTCAAAAGCGGCGGCAATATCGTTCAGGAAAACACTACGGATGATGCATCCGCCACGCCACATACGAGCAATAGACGCCAGATCGAGTTTCCACCCGAAAGCATCGGAAGCGCGCTGTAACACCGCAAATCCTTGTGCATACGATACCAGTTTAGATGCATACAATGCAGCAAAAATGTCCTTTATCATTTCCGGTTTATTATAAACTGCCAGCGAATGTTTACACTGGAACTGACGTGAAGCAGCCTCACGCAAATCTTTTTGTGCCGACAAACTACGCTCAAATACCGCCGTAGCAATCAGCCCCAACGGCATCCCTAACTCCATAGCATTAATAACAGACCATTTTCCCGTACCTTTCTGCCCGGCAGCATCCAGAATTTTATCCAGCAAATAGCCTCCTGCCTTATCTTTGTGGCGCAAGATGTTCGCTGTAATTTCTATCAGATAACTGCGAAGCTTCCCCTCATTCCAACGGGAGAAAACATCCGCCATATCTTCATTGGTCAGATCAAGCAAGTTCTTCATCACCCAATATGCTTCGGCAATAAGCTGCATATCTCCATATTCAATGCCATTATGTATCATTTTCACAAAATGCCCCGAACCTGCCGGACCGATCCACTCACAACAAGGCGTTCCGTCGGGAGCCTTTGCTGCTATACTCTGTAAAATAGGCTTAACCTCCGGCCAGGCAGCCACCGAACCGCCGGGCATAATGGAAGCACCATTCAAGGCTCCTTCTTCACCACCCGACACACCGCTACCTACGAAAAGAAAACCTTTCGATTCAGCCAACGTTACACGACGGTTTGTATCTTCAAAATTAGAATTACCGCCATCAATCAAGATATCACCCGGAGAAAGTAAAGGGAAAAGTTGTTCCATAAGTTCATCTACAGCACTTCCTGCACGAACCATCATCATTATTTTACGAGGTAAGGCGATAGAGTTGACAAAATCGGCAATATCCGTAAATCCTTCAATATTCAAGCCCTTGGCCCGTCCATTGATAAAACGTTCCACTACCCCTTCTTCTACTCCCGGCACCGTACGGTTGTACACCGAAACTTTCCATCCCTTACTTGCCATGTTTAAGGCTAAATTCTCACCCATTACAGCCAATCCTATTAGCCCAACATCCGTTTTATTCTGTATTGACATAATTGTAATATTTATCTATTTACTTGTTTATTCATATAACACGCACAAGAAGAATTTGTTCGTCTATTTACAGAAAAAATGCTACTTTTGTAGCAAATAAATTAAGTTTCGATTATGAAGAAAATCCATATCGGCCTGTTGCCCCGTATAATTATTGCCATTTTGTTAGGAATCGCAGTCGGACATTTCTTTCCAGCTTCGCTGGTTCGTATATTTGTAACGTTCAACGGCATCTTCAGTGAATTCCTTAATTTCTCTATTCCACTTATCATTCTGGGGCTCGTCACCGTTGCCATTGCCGACATTGGCAAAGGAGCCGGTAAAATGCTGCTTGTCACTGCACTGATAGCCTATGGTGCAACCTTATTCTCCGGTTTCCTCTCTTATTTCACCGGTGCCACCTTATTTCCGTCTTTAATAGAACCGGGCAGGCCGCTCGAAGAAATCAGTGAAGCACAAGGCATCCTGCCTTTCTTTTCCATCTCCATCCCACCGTTAATGAACGTAATGACCTCACTTATACTTGCTTTTACGTTAGGACTCGGATTAGCCACCCTGCATAGCGACTCCTTAAAAAATGCCGCACGCGATTTTCAAGAGATCATTGTCCGCATGATCAGTGCCGTTATCCTCCCCTTGTTACCTCTCTATATTTTTGGCATTTTTCTTAACATGACACACTCCGGGCAAGTCTTCTCCATTCTGATGGTGTTCATCAAGATCATAGGAGTCATTTTCGTCTTGCATGTCTTTTTACTGATTTTCCAATATTGCATCGCTGCTTTGTTCGTTCAACGCAATCCCTTCAAGTTATTAACCCGAATGTTACCCGCCTATTTTACGGCATTAGGTACCCAGTCATCAGCTGCCACTATCCCTGTCACATTGGAACAAACTAAAAAAAACGGAGTATCAGCCGATATTGCCGGTTTCGTCATCCCCCTTTGTGCCACCATTCATCTTTCCGGCAGTACACTGAAAATTGTAGCCTGTGCACTTGCCTTGATGATAATGCAAGGTATGCCCTTCGATTTTTCCCTCTTCTCCGGATTCATCTTTATGTTGGGCATCACCATGATAGCTGCTCCGGGTGTTCCGGGCGGTGCCATTATGGCCTCTTTAGGCATCCTACAGTCGATGTTAGGTTTTGATGAATCTGCGCAAGCATTGATGATCGCATTATACATCGCAATGGATAGTTTCAGTACAGCCTGCAACGTAACGGGTGATGGTGCCATCGCGCTGATCATAGACAAAATTATGGGAAAAGAGAAGAAATAAAGAATTCGATCCTATCAAAGATACCCTGACTCTTCAGTTCCTGTAAAATTTTCTCCTCATTGCTACTGCAAGCTTTAGAGCCGTGTGCCAAGTCATATACCTGCTACGGCACGTATTAAACCGGTATGCAATCCGAACATAAATAAAAGACGCGCACCGTATTATACACGTCTTAAAAATAAATCGGGTAACCGCATATACCACTTAGTCCAAAGGTTGTGTCAAATTGTCCATTTTTGTTTGTACCCTCTTTATTTTCAACAGATTTACATCCATCTAAGATTTAATTCATAACTATGCAAAAAATACGCTCAGATAAACAGCTTTTTTCTGTAACACATGTTTCAAAGCGATGTCAACCGGAATAGAACAACCCATATCCTCTATCACCTATAACAAAAATCTCCCGATTCGTCATGCAACGATCGGGAGACTCCAGAGTTATTCTACTTTAAAATATTTATTAAACCATTAAAGCTTGTCCGCCAAATACACCAGCCAAAGCACTGGCCACGGCTATCACTACTTTCAGAATTGTATCCCAAATCGTTTTCTTCATATTATTTATTCGTTAGTTGTTTATTACTTGTAAAAAAATCGGATACTGCGCAATCAATCCTTAAACGTACATTTTCAATCTTTAATCATGTCATTTCCGACTCTCAATCATCAGCCGGTCATTTCATCAAGCTGCCGGATCTTCTCCTTCTCCGCTACCGCCTCCCGACGGTCCTTCTTCCGAAGTGTCATTTTTCAATAAATCGGCATGCAGAAACTGTACTCCCTGCGTCAAAGCCCTTGTCGTGCCAATGGCAGCCGGGCGTGTATATTCGGGAGTAAACCGACATTTAAGAGAAGTGATCTGATTCGGACTTACCTTATCGGCACTTTCCACCCCCTTCCCTCTTGTGCAGGCTTTCATCGTAAACGTACCCAGACCGTCCAGACGTACCGAACGGCTGTTCAAAAGATATTCACGCATCACAGACATAAGGTTGCGCACCACGTTCTGCACATCACCTGCTGTAAGGGATGACTTCTCTGCTATTACCTCAGCCAATTGCTGGGTAGCTACTGTACCTCCGGCCTTCACCAGATTCAGATGCCACAATTTGGCTCCTGTTTTGTTTGCTATCGGTGATTGCACCGCTTTGTAAAATAAAGGCATAATTAATTCCTCCGTTTAATGTTACTAATCGTTTTTTTCATTCACATATTTTGCTGATCAACAGTGCAAAGATGGAGGTTTATTAATAAATGGCAAAAGAAAAGAAGAGCTGTAAGGCAGTTTTTCCCAGAAAAGTTATAATGTATTATTAATTAATGATTTATAAATGCGCATACATTAATAGGAATCATAAAAAGAGCCAGACTTCTCCTCATTAACAATGGGGAAATCTGGCTACAACTACACTTGAGATGAAAAATGTAGTACTATATTCAAAAGAATTACTAAATTTTCAAGAAAAGGTCCTCCTTAAAATTGAGCCACACCTGACTTCATATAAGGAGGACCGCACAAACAAACAATAATATTAAGCAGAATTACTATGATTCACATCAGAGTAATCCGGCATTCCTTACGTCATCTAAATCTTTTTAGTAAGGAAGAAAGCATTGAACGAATTCAATGTTTACTTTATACGGTCGTTTTCTTCTGCTTCCAAACAAAATAGGGAACGCAGAAAAATAAGAAAAGTCCTTTCAGCAAATTCAAAAAAGTACTCATCAAGAACTTATTTCTTCATACAGTTTTTAATCTCTGTAACTATATAAGCTACATCCTCATCCGTTACACAAGGACCTGCAGGGATACAAAGTCCCTTATTAAACAGTTTTTCGGAAGTACCGTCTATGTAACAGGGATTATTTTTGAATACCGGTTGCAAATGCATAGGTTTCCACAACGGTCGTGTCTCGATACCCTTAGTATCAAGAGCTACCCGCAGTTCTTCATAATCAAACCCCGTAAGTTCCTTATCGATCAGAATTGTGCACAACCAATAATTCGCATTAAAACGGCTGTCTGGATTAGACATTAAAGTAATACCTTCCATATCGGCAAAAGCCTTCTCGTACAATTCATGTACATGCCGGTGATGGGCGATATGGTCATCCAGAACCGTCATCTGCCCACGCCCGATACCGGCACAGATATTACTCATACGATAATTATATCCGATATGTTCGTGTTGGTAGTACGGAAACGGTTCACGAGCCTGAGTAGCATAATACATCGTCTGTTTCTTGGCAGCTTCATCCGCTACGACCAAAGCGCCTCCACCGGAAGTCGTGATCATTTTATTACCATTAAAACTCAAAGCGCCGAATGTACCGAACGTACCACATTTGCGCCCATTAAATTCCGAGCCTAAAGCCTCCGCAGCATCCTCTAATACAGGTATTTCATATTTCTCAGCTATCGCACAAATCTCATCGATCTTTGCCGGCATGCCATAAAGATGAACGGGAATGATCGCTTTGGGCTTCTTACCTGTCTTCGCTATCCGGTCTTTAATCGCTTTTTCCAAAAGAACCGGACTCATATTCCAGGTATCCTCTTCACTATCCACAAATACAGGCGTAGCGCCTAAGTAAGTAACCGGATTGGCGGAAGCACAAAAGGTAAAAGACTGACAGACCACCTCATCACCGGACTGTATCCCCAATTGGATCAATGCCAAATGGATAGCAGCCGTACCGGCAGACAAGGCCACTACTTTTTTATTATCACCTACAAAACTTTCAAGTTCTTCCTCAAAAGCATTCACATTAGGACCAAGAGGAACTACCCAGTTGGTATCAAAGGCTTCCTTTATAAAACCCTGTTCTTTACCGCTCATATGAGCGAGACAAAGATAAATTCGTTTGTCCATTGTTCTATTATTACTTAATTAGTTACAGATTCGACATTCCCATGACCAGGAAAGATTTTTGTTATATCAGAAAGAGTCAATATTATTTCTGTAGATTTTGCAGCTTCTATCCGATTACTCTTAGGAAAAGTCGTCACGACTTTTAAGCCGGGTATGTAAGAGTCTCCCGTAAACAACCAACTACCAATTTTGTAAGTCAAACAACTCCAATCATGACCAGGTGTTTTAATTATGTGTAACATAACACCAGGCCACAACTCCATTATCTGTTTATCCGACAAAATACACACATTACTTCCCGCATAAATAAACGGACAATGGTGATATCGAGAAAAATTCCATTTATCAGAATACAATCCTTCCCGGCCTTCCGGTGAAGTGAAAACTATCATATCCGGATACCTATCCAGTAATTGATTCAATCCATAAATATGGTCAAAATGAGTGTGAGTCAACAATACCCCTTTCAACTTTTTTGAATGTTCTTCAATCCATCGGATAATAACGTCCGCATCTCCTACATCCACCAACCATGCTTCATCGTGCTGAAACCGGTACAATATGTAAGAATTTGAAGCATATACCCTATTTACAATTTGCGTCACTTCCATGTCACCTGGCAGTATATCCTCCATCGACACACAAATCAATACCTGTCACCCATTTTGAAGCATCGGACAAAAGGTAAATACATGCATTAGCTACGTCTTCCGTTTCACCCAACCCAAGGAGATGCTGCTGTTCTAAAACAGCTCTTCTTTCGGGATCAGCAATATGAGGTAAATTATAATTAATAGGAGTAATAACAACTCCAGGAGAAACCGTGTTAACACGGATCTTTTTCTTTGCAAGTTCACAAGCCAGAGATCGTGTACCGGAAACTAATGCCCCCTTAGTCATCCCATATAAAGATTTTCCATTTTCACCGACCTTTCCCATTACAGAAGAAAAAAAGACAATGCTCCCCCCTTCCTTTGAGAAGTTCCCCATCTTACAAACCTCCCTTGTCAGATTATAGGCTGAGAAAACATTTGCTTGAAAGAACTCATCCAATTTCTCAGGAGTAACCAACTTTAAAGGTAACGTGGTCGAGATTCCCGCACAATGTAATACTCCGCTAATTCTTCCAACCTGACTTACGATATTCTTAACCACCAACTCTATCGTGGCATACTCTGTCAAATCAACAGGAATAATAACATGCTTATCCGGATTATCCATTATTGATAGAGTCTCATGTAACCGTTGTTCATTACGCGCCAACAGAACCACAGTTGCCCCCATCCGGCTACAACTTACAGCACATTGTCTGCCTATACCGGAAGAAGCACCGGTCACACAAATCACCTTATTACTCAGATCAAAGGGATTCATACCTCCACGATATCACTAATTTTACAATTATTGAAGTTAATTATTGCAGTAGCCCAAGTCATACCAACCCCAAAAGCGCTCAATAATAACTTCTTATCACCATCCAATTTCCCTCTAAGCTCGCTTACAATGGTCAAAGGGACAGAAACAGATGAAGTGTTTCCGTATTTGGCTATAGTAGAAGGAATCTTAGTTGTGTCCAGTTTAAGCTTTTTAGCCAGATAAGAATTAATAAAGTTATTCGCCTGATGAAAAACCATATAATCAAATTCATCCTTATCAGTTTCCGCATATGCAAGCAGTGCCTTAATATCTTTAGGAATTTCCCTTATCACAAAATTAAAGACATCCCCTCCATGCATATATCCCTGTTCCTCACTACGTATATTACCATACTCATCAACAACGCGCTCTTTCACAGTCTCTACAGAACTCATTTTTCGGTAACCTCCCGCATCAACCTTAATAAGTCCTTCACGTGATCCGTCCGAATTCAGTGAGAAATAACTTTTACCAAAACATTCACCTCTCTCTACCAATGCAGCTACCCCTCCATCGCCAAAAAGAAATGCAGTACGTCTATCTTTTGGAGAGTAAACTTTAGAGCGTGTTTCCCCATCCAAAATCAAAGCTTTACGCAATCCTTTTTGTTGCATCAAAGCGTATACCACACTCATGCCATACATAAATGCCGAGCAACCTAAATTTATATCAAACGCAATCGTAGAGTTAGACAAGTGCAACCGATCCTGCAAAATAACCGAAGTAGCCGGCATTCTATAATCAGGGGTTTGAGATATGAACACAAGCAAATCTATTTCCGATCGATCTATATTATTATCGGCAATCAACTTTTCAGCCGCAGCATAACACAAATCGGAAGAACAGGTATTCTCATCAGCAAACCGACGTTCAAATATTCCCACTTTATCCACAACCTCTTTTACCTGATCAGCCGGAAAATACTGGGTATACTCATAATTATTTATCACAGTGCGAGGTACAGCTGCCGCCAGTGCAGTAATACCTACTCCTTCATATTGCAAAAAGGCCATTATTATTTTTTTATTGCAGCGTTATACAAATCTCCAATTGTCTGTAGTTTACGAAAATCAGCTTCTTCTATTTGGCAATCGTACTCCTCGTCCAGCATTGCAATAACAGACAAATAAGCTAATGAGCTCCATTCTTCATATTCCCGAAAATTATCATTCATATTTATTTCACGGTCTTCAATTTCCAAAACATCTTTGATTAATTCTATAAATTTCTCTTCCATAACGTTTATTTTATTGATTAGTTATTGTATTCTTATCATTTTCGCTGGGTTACCAAAATAACTCATGCCGTCTTTTGTTTTTCTCATAACAACGCTTCCGGTTCCTATCCTCACACTATTTCCTATTGTCAATCCTTGCAATACAGTACACCTGACTCCTAAAAAGTTAGCATTACCGACATTTGTTTCTCCGGATATTCGAACCTCCGGCTGCATCACGTTACAATCTCCGATTGTAACATCATGTCCCAATGAGACACAGCCATTCATCAGATTGAAATTTCCGATTGTGACACCGCAACTTACCCTTCCTCCGAATGTAATTACATTTCCCTGTCCGATACGAATTGACTCCTCATCAAAAAAAAGAACATTAGGTGCTATAATGTTAGGAAAATAGATACAAGGATTATGAATCCTGCCTGTGATGTTTTGCAATACAGCAGGAGAAGCAATAGCCATTACAATAGCAAGTGGTGATCCATTGTACTGATTTACAGTTTCCATATTCCCCAAAACCCTGCCATATTTATTCGCTTCTCCAACAGAATGCCCGTCATCAAAATAGCCGATAAAATTCCATGTCGGAGTAGCTTGATTGATGGCATTGATGACACAAGCTATTTCCCGGCCAAATCCACCAAATCCATAAATTGCAATATCTTTCATAATCTGCTAATTCTTACCATTAAAAGGTTCCATCGTGGTCTGCCCTTCCTGAGAAATCCCCTCCCGTATGAATACCTTTTTTATTGTTTTAAAAATAATACACAGATCCAGCCATAACGAACAATGATCCACATACCACACGTCAAGTTCAAACTTCTTTGTCCAACTGATTGCATTACGCCCATTCACCTGTGCCCAGCCGGTAATACCGGGACGGACTTCATGCCTGCGCGCCTGTTCCTTCGAATAAAGCGGAAGATAACGAACCAGTAACGGCCTGGGACCAATCAATGCCATGTCGCCTTTCAAGACATTGATTAACTGAGGAAGTTCATCAACAGAAGTAGAACGAACCAATTTGCCGATTTTAGTAATTCGCTGAGAGTCCGGTAATAATTTGCCATCGGCACCCCGTTCATCGGTCATTGTTTTAAACTTAATTACTTTAAAGATTTTTTCATTTTTCCCTGGACGTTCCTGAAAAAAGAAAATTCCAGCTCCTTTGTTGGCAAAGTATAACCAAATGGTGATAATAAGAAGAACTGGCCAGATGATAAGAAGTACCGTAAAAGCTATAATAAAGTCAAAAAATCTCTTAAAAAAACGTTTATACATAACTGGTTTATTTTAGTATTTCCTTGTAATAATTTATTATGCAACCTTGTACAAAACTCTTCTCAAACCTTGAATTAATCATTTTTCGTGCATTCTGTGCCATTGTATTTCTTGCAACATCGTCAACCAACATACGCCTCATAGCATCATATAGCGGTTCTGTTGTTCTCGGAGGAACAATCAGGCCATTTTTACCTTCAATGATTATCTCACGACTACCATTAATAGCAGTAACAATAGATGGCAAACCCATTGCGCCAGCTTCCATTACGGTATTTGGGAAACCCTCTCGATACGATGGCATTACGAAACAATCAGCATCTACATACATCTGCAAGAGATCATCACCGTACTTAGGGCCACACGCATCAATAGACTCATTCACTTCAATACGTTGCTGAGTCAACGAACTTACCGGATCCAAATCATGCTCGTACCTGCCAACAAGTACCAGTTTAGTGTTTACGTATTTACCATGAAGTCGGATGAAAGCCTCCACCAATTCATTGATTCCCTTATCTCCAACAATACGACCAACAAAGATAAAAGTGAAAGGCTTATTTTCGCTGACGGTTGGTATAAATCTATTAGGATTAAACACCTCCATATCTATCCCCTTCACATTACCATAACCTAAGACTTTCATTGGCTTTCTGCAAACCCCATTATCCTTCAAGTCATTCAAAACTCCTTGTCCTTCAGGTATCACATGAGTTGCACATATACACAATAGCTTATCCATAGCCATAAGAATCCTCTTCTTGTTACCGATAGCTGTTGGCCATATTAATCCCGTGAAAGTATGAATACGAACAGGCACTCCTGTCAAAAAACCAGCAAGCATTGTAATCAAGCCCGCCTTAGGGGTCATAGAATGTACGATGTAAGGACGTTCCCGTAACATCACCCATATCATTTTCAGCAAAGCAACGCTATCCTTAACAAGTGAGATATGTCGCTCCATTGACAATGCTATAGTCTTAAACTGAGGACATTCTAATTTAAACTTTTCTAATCTTTCTCCTGGACTTGTAACTACCACAGTTTCGTAACCGTCTTTTGACATTGTAACCATTACTTCCTTAAAGAAACCGATGGAGTTGGGTACCGTTACAGTTCTAATTATCTTCTTCTTATTTCTTGCCATACTACTATTTATTGTTTTAAGGCATAATATTTTCGCCCCTCTACTGCTACATATCAATACTGTAACTTAGAGTTGTAAAGGCATAGAAACTAATATCTACGGGTAGCAAGATTTTAAGCATAAAGATAGATACTCACCTCCGCTTTCAAAAAACAAGAACGCATCAATAAACGCCCGCACGAAGAAAGTGAAGTACTTGAAGATAAACAGAATACTGGGGTTGAATACTATCGCGCCCACCGAGATCATTTTGCACTTTTTCTGATTATGATGTCGGTCTCCCCATCCATCAATCGACAAAGAAAGTGGAGAAAACCGTCAGCGGCAGTCCGAGAAACCCTCAGTTCCACCAAACATAGCACACAAAACCTGCCAATACTATCAAGTCGTTTTAGAGTACCCCACCCTTACAGCATACCGTCCAATAGAGAACAATACTACCGAAGGTGTTCAAGGGCTTGGAATGTCATAGAGATGATTATTTTCTTACATGATTAGTATAATACTTCAATACCCATTCTGTGACCTTAATACCAAAAAATTTGTTCACTAGAGCGGCTTTGCGTACTTTGGGGTTTGCAGTATATTTTAGCAGCCACTTATACTGGAGAAGGTCCTTGCGCTTCTCTTTTGGCATGCATGAAGACATTGTCAACAGAATACAGAACTCATAGGCAAGAAATGAATACAAAGCATCCTTTGCCTCTTGTGAGAATGAGCGTGAATCCATCCTCTTTATCTCAGTCTTTACAATATCGAAGAGACTATTGAAGCTTCGCTCACCACCCGATGCTGTAATGCTACCTGCCACATTCTGGCGGTAGGCGTATACGTACTCATTCACAAACATGCAGTTCTTGCTCTTGTCTAGCAAGTTTATGAACCAAGGGATGTCCTCAGCTATCTGCCCCTTCTTGAAGGAGATGCCTCCATCTACAAGTGTACTTCGCTTCATCAGCTTCAGGCAAGCACTCATAGGAAAGGTTCCTGACTTCACCAGCAACTGTATAGCTTTGTCGCCAGTCACAAGGGCGGACAGCTCATCTGAGTATGCTATCCACGAAAAGTATGCGTTCTTGTCCTCATAATAATACTGACAATTATAACCCACGAAGTCCACCTGAGGGTTCTTCTCAGCCACAGCCATCAACTTTTGCAAATCATCGTCATGACACCAGAAGTCATCACTATCTATAAACACTATGTACTCGCCCATGGCATGCCGAAGGCCATAGTTACGAGCATCCGAAAGACCGCCATTCGGTTTATGCAATGTCTTGATGCGATCATCCACTCTCGCCCAATGATCACACATCTCCGGACAAAGATCAGGAGAGCCATCATCTACAAGCAGAATCTCATAGTCCCTATACGTCTGTTTCAAGATACTTTGGACACATTCGTCCAAATATTTCTCGACCTTATATACAGGTATTACAAAACTAACTTTCATATTTTACCTTTCAATGCCTCTCTTTTATTTACGATAGCATTTACATGTGGAGCAAGGAAATACAAAACAATTGCTCTTACAAAAAACTTGCACTTCAAAAAAAATCTCTTTATAAAACTATCAATATGTTTATCGAAAAGCATACAATAATCATGCATATTCTTATTTATAGGAAATTGGTTCGATACTCCGTCTATACGAAAATTTGAAAGAATCTTATCTATAAAAATAAAAGGAATACCCTGTTTCTTCATACGCAACACAAAATCCAAGTCTGCAGCAATATAGAAACGATCATCGTATAAACCATAATCTCTATATACAGTCTTCGACACAATAGTCGAGGGATGAGCCACACCCATTTTGAAAGTCTTATCCATCATTTCAAGACCCTTTGTATTAGAATGAGCAACTCTTGTTATATTCAATGATATTGGATCTATCAAATTCATTGCTCCAGAAATAATACAGTTATCTAAATTCTTCTGTAACACAGTAGAATAAACAATATCTAAAGCATCATCAGTTATCCAATCATCTGCATTTACTAACCATATATAATCCCCTAATGAATGCTTGATTCCCTTATTCATGGCATCATAGATACCCTTGTCAAGTTCACTATATACCTTTAATTTATCACCAAATTGATCTCGATAACTTTCTACAATCTCTATAGTCTTATCTGTAGAGCCACCATCTTGTATTATATATTCGTAATCATCAAATTGTTGGTTCAAAACGGACTGCAAAGTACGTTCAATCGTCTTTTCTCCGTTAAACACAACAGTTACAATAGAAATAAACATACTAAATAATACTTCTAAATTTGTCTATTATTGAATCCTCAAAAAAATCAGATGCCACATTGTTATCAACAGTAGGAAGATTATTATTTTTAAAGTCCAGCAACATTTGCTCTATAACTTTTTCTATTGAAATAACAGATGTATTATCAGAATAATAACCTACATTGTACAAAGATACCATATCCCGCAACGTTCCATTAGATGGACTTACACAGAATACAGGCTTATGAGTTTGCATCGCATCTACAAATTTGGTAGGCAAATAAATACCTTCTTCGCACTGGGCTTCAATTATTAAAGAGACATCACATTGTGATATGTAACTGAGACTATCAGAATAACTCATAGGTGGAATCAAACTTACTACATCCTCAAGCCCAAAGTGATTAATAATTTGATCCAAATTCTCATCATATCGTCCTACAAAAGAGCAGTGAATCTGCCCTCTGTCAAATGTTCTTTTAATTAATACACGAGAAAGAGCCTCCAAGAAAAGGCCTGGGTCTCTAGGTTTTCCAACACTGCCACAATGAACAAGTTGCAAGACGGATGAATCCAACTTGGGCTTCTGGATAATTGGTAACAACTCAGAATGCGCCATGTGAGGTATTACCATGGTCTTATCAGTCTTCACCAATGGGAAACATTTTAGTTGATATTTACGCAACCTCTCACTGGGGAAAGTATGAATATCAACCATTTTCTGAATTGCCTTAAAGATTCTGTTCTCAAAAAATGGCAACTTTGTATTATAACCTCTACCGTATGGTTCTGGAAACTTTTTGTCGGGAAATGGATCGTTCCAGTTAGCATTCCATATGATGTTGTACTTACGCTTTAATAAAATAGCTGCCAAATCACAATATGTTGCTCGTGTTATCATAAAATCATAATCAAAGTCTCCTTCTTTACGAATATTATCTTCTATAGATTTATAAATACTATATGGAATAGATATACCATTGTACCAAAATCCGGTCTTTAACAAAATCCCCAAATTAAATATAAGATTTTTAAAATTACTCTTAAAACCATTGGATCTTGAGATCAGTACCTTGGAATTTCTTACAGGAAAAATTCTTAGATTCTTATGATTTCTTAAATAAGCGTCAATTAGATTATCCTCTGGATATGTATCACGATCATCACATGTATAAACATCTACTTTGTAACCAGCAGAAGCAAGGACATACGCCACTTTAGAGTTACAAATAGACTCGGATGACATAACAGGGAATGACTCTGGAGCTATAAACAAAATTCGTTTCATTTACTATTAAGTATTGTATCCATCATATCAAGATACTGATTATACATTATTGATGCATTTCTTTGACATTTTGTCTTGTCAAAATCAGCAATGCGCTCTACAACATAGGCTGGATTAGGCAACTCTCTATTGTCTTTTACACTATAATAATTATCTAACAATCCGAATCTCTTAACTATCTGGTATGTTTTGCTTGACTCTGTAATAAGTCTTCCATTCTTTCTAAATCCATACAAATCAAGAGCAAAAATAGGAACTGCGTTGTGCAAAGACACCAAAATTGGATGCATCAATTCTCCAATATATCCAACCGAATTCTTTATAAACAGGTACCAGTCTAATGGATCAATAGGAAATGGCATATTATGCTCAAGGATGTTTTTAAATTGCGTGTTTGTTTGAGGTAATCCGATAAGAATAATACCAGCCTCAGAAAAATGTTTCTCCAAGTCTTTTATCCATGTTTCTTCCTTAACAGAATCTGTAACAGAAAGAATTGCATATTTATTAGTTATGCCTAGGTATTTTTGAACAATATTCCGATTATTTGGACTTACATTGTTCTCAAAAGCAAACACAGGATCTGGTGTAATAGGTACATCAACGTCCTTACCTATTAAGTAAGAGAGCATCTGTTTTGTCCAAATATCACGAACAGAAACATAAGAGAATTGCTCCAAAGCTTTTACAAAACGTTTCTTCTCAAAGCCTAAGATAATTTTCTTATAATTCGTATTCTGAGCGGATGCCGACATTGCAACAAGTTTCACCTTTCGTTTTAATAACGGATAGAAGTCCCCCCAGAAAGGATTAGGACAATCGAAATCAGATATCGGTTTGAAGTACCAAAGCCCTCTTCTACATATGCGAATTCTTTCTAAAATTGGAGTATAAGAAAAAACAGCATCACTTCCAATGATAACAATATCTATCTGTTTCTCGTCAACAACTCGTGCAATATCATATTTATCTTTACATACATCTGTTATATTATGGTAATTTGAAATAGCAAATTGTCGATGAGTACATAATTGTTCTTTACTTACCTTTCTTTCATAAACCTTCATTAGATCATCTGGAATCCAGTTTATGATTATGGGAGTATGACCAGCATTTTCCACATATTTATAGGTCGACAAGGTCTGCAAATTTGCACCAAAATTTGCAACCCAATGGTATGTTAAAATTCCTATTTTCATACATGCTCAGTATTTGATGATGAATAAATTACAAAAGAAATAAATGCCATAAACAGCAGAAGATAATATGGGTATATTAGTATATGAGACACCATCGTATTAAGCATAAAGATAGTGCAGCTTGCAGCAAAAGGAGCAGCATATATACTACGATTTGCAATTAATGATTTCAAATATTTATATGCTGCAAATAGGACTCTTAATAGTAATATAAAACCGATAATACCAAAGTCATACAAACATTCAATAAAGTCGTTATGAGCAGAAATACCGGACTTTAAAGTTTGCTCAACCATATTCCATCCATGCCCAAACAACATACTAATCACATCTGAATTTGTAAACTGTAACAATGCTTCACTAATAGTTTCAGATCGTCCGCTTCCATTATCATTTTTGATATTTATAAAGCGTTCTGACAAGTGTTCAATTATTAAATTATCCGTTGAATTAAGAAAAGATACCACTATAAATACTGTAAACAATAATAGTAGTAGATATAGTATCTTCGAAGAACCACCAGTAAGTTTGATGTTATTTACATAATAATAGACTAAAAGAGAAGCAAATACTGCAATAGTTCCACCTCTTTTGAATGAAGAAAGTACTGCAATGACTACTATGAAAATAAGCATCCATTTCAAATATTTTTTTTCAATACATAACAAAAAAGGTAAGAGATACAACAAAAAATAGGATGAATTGTTTGAACTAGTATCCGATGCTGCAGCATGGACAATGTTGTAATTAATCAAGTATTGATAACTTAGTAGGAAAAATAATACTACTATCCCATACAAAATATTTATTGCCCTATGAACTCTAAGAAACCTCTGAACTACCATGAATGAAAGTAGAGGTAGCCCTATGGCAAAGTATAGAATTCTTGATTGAAATGGTACAAATAAAGAAATAGATACCGACAATATATATACATATACCAGAAATGCAACTAATGAATTCTTTAGTTTTCTTCCTTCTTCAGATACTACCATAATCCCTTTCATAAAAAAAGTGCTAATACTCATCAGTACAAATAGTATAAGGATAATAGTGGACGAAATTACTTCTTCTTCACCATAGAATACTGATGTAATTGCAACATTGGCTAAAGTACTCTTTTCATAGAGATATAGAGAAATTAGAGTACAGATCGGCAATATATATTTGCACAGGGATTTCATATGATATATAAAGAAAATTATTTCAATACTTCTACAATTCTACTACAAGCCAAACCATCACCATATGGGTTAACAGCCTTACTCATTTTCTCATAAGCAACTTCATCCTCAAGCAATGTGCTAACTTCTCTCATGATCTTGTCGTAATCAGTTCCTACAAGATGAACAGTACCAGACGTAAGAGCCTCTGGGCGTTCTGTTGTATCACGCATTACGAGCACCGGTTTACCAAGACCTGGAGCTTCCTCTTGAATACCTCCTGAGTCGGTAAGGACAATGGTAGCCTTACTCATGAGATGTACGAACTCGAGGTACTGAAGTGGCTCTATGAAAAAAAAGTTAGGACGGATAAGGTCTTTCCCAAACACCTCGTGGATCGGCTTACGCACGTTAGGATTGAGATGCATTGGATAAACAAAATCTACCTTAGGATACTTTTCTGAAAGATCCTTCATAGCGGTTACCATACGGATAAATCCATTGCCAAAATTTTCGCGACGGTGACCGGTGATGAGTACAAGTTTACGACCATCAACTAGGCGGGTTACGGCATAACCTGCCTGAGCGAGTACGTTGTCTTGCTCCTGTGCAAGGATAGGATCGGTCTTGAGCTTATCAACCACCATATGAAGAGCGTCAATAACAGTATTACCAGTAACGTAGATGTTACCATGTACCCTCTCTTCAAGAAGGTTCTTCTCTGAAAGTGGGGTTGGAGAGAAATTGTAAGTAGCGATACGACCGGTGATCTGACGATTCACCTCCTCCGGCCATGGACTGTAGATGTTATGGGTGCGGAGCCCTGCCTCTACGTGACCTACAGGAATCTGTGCATAGAATGCCGCAAGGGCTCCTGCCGCAGAAGTGGTGGTGTCACCATGAACAAGTACTACATCAGGTCGGCACTCTTTGAACACATCACGCAGACCGATAAGGACACCTGCGGTTACGTCGGTGAGGTCTTGACCTTGCTTCATGATATTGAGGTCGTAATCAGGTTTCACATCGAAGATCTGGAGTACTTGATCGAGCATTTCGCGATGCTGTCCGGTAACACATACTACTGTCTTAAAATCCTCTGCATGCTTCTGGAATTCTTTTACAAGAGGACACATTTTAATAGCTTCGGGACGAGTACCAAAGACAAGCATAATAGTTTTCATATTATTATTTTTTTATCACTTTTTTTATTTTCGATATTAAAAATCGTTTTTCGTTCATATCCAAACCTGTAAGGAGAATTACAATGCCAGTAACTACAATCGTTAGAACTAAAAGAAGAATTGTAGAGATAGCAGAGATAGCATATTCTCTGAAAATATATGGTATTGGAAATGACAAAACAGTTACAATAACACATGGAAGTACTACCTTCTTAAGATAATCACCCAAATGATACGGTACATATTTCTTAATATAAAGCAGCCTATATAAATAGGCAAAAACACTCACTACAAAATTAATTACAAATGCTGCTATAGGAGACATTCCTAACTTAAATGCTACATATACAAGAGGCACATTTAAGAATATAATTAAACTAACTAATAGTTGATATTTCTGAACTTTTCCTGTAGCTCCAATAGCTGTCCATAAGGGTGCCGATAATGCCTCTGTGAAGGATGTGATAATAACAAGTTGTGTAATGACCACGGCATAATCAGGAACATTCACTAACCAAATAGAAAGGACTTCCTTACAGAACAATACTATAGGAAATGAAATAATAAATAGCAAATAATACGAGAACTTTGACGACCTGTATATTAATAATAATAGTTGATCTTTTTCTTCTAAAGCGTATAATTTTACTATCTGAGGATTGAATGCCGTTTGAAAGCTTGATACAAACCCAAAGACCGCACTTCGAACCTGATTTGCTACACCTACAGCTGCATTTACTACCACATTAAAAAAAATATTAATAAGTATATTTGTTCCTTGATTTACACCTACCATAGCCATACCGCCAAATAGGTACCATACTGAGAAAGACATCATCTCCTTGTATTGCTTCTTATCCCATACAAAATGAAACTTTGTGAAAGATAGTTTCATTCGACATTCAATGTGATAAATAAAGAACGTTAACAATGTGACAAGCATAAGAAGAATTGAGTACAAGACAAGGCTATCCTGTGTTAAGTACGGCAGTATAAGTACGGCACCTAGTCTTAATACGACTTCTAAAACTGACACATAGGTAAAAATAGACATCTTCTCTGTAGCAATAATAGAGGCTCTATACGGAATCAACATGATATTTATCAGAGTTGTAATTACAGACATCTGATAAACCCACATTGCGGCATTCTCTCTATCTACAGGAATATTAAGTTGAGTCTTAACAAACCATAATCCTATGGTTTCTGATAAGAAAAGCACTAATAGAAAAATAGTAAAGTGGGTTAGCACAGATATATTAAATATATGAGACACTTTCCCCACATCTTTCAAACCAAGATTATAATTGAGAAATCGCTGAGTAGAGGATGTCATTGCATTCGTCAAGAACGAAAACAAGACAACAACACCGCCTACAACATTATAAATTCCAAAATCATCAGCTCCCAAAATCTGCAATATCACCCTCGATGTATAGAGTGATATCGCCATTACGAAAAGCATTCGTATATACAGCAGAATAGTATTTACTGCTATCCGTTTGTTATTTAAAGTGTTATCTGACATTGATTTATTCTATATGCTTTTATCTCATTTTTTCTGAATCATCAAACAAAGCCTTAGTTACCCTCTTCTGAACATTGTAAGAAACCCCATCATAACAAATTCTACAAGAAAAGAATTACAAGATAGATGTTTAAACCGTTACTAGTAAATAAAGAAGAAAACATTGAAATTGCTGAAAGTAACTAAAAAAGAATACTACTATAGGGCAACTTATCACAGGATAAAAGACATATCACAATTACCATATCCTAACCATTTTTTTATAGCACTCCCATCTGTAATCATAGAATGTACGAGCATATATCCCCAAATTATCAAACATAATGTAAGTATCAGTAGATTTGCTATATTAGGTATTAAATAACAATTTCGAGATTCATAAATTATACATAATACTAATAAATAGTTACATTTACCCAACCAAACATAAGGTACATTTTAATAGAACCTCCGTCCTTTAAATATGAACACAAGGTTATGTCAGTCAATTTTATAAAATGAACCGTATTTATAACTCATAAGAATCGTATCGGTAAAGATCTCCCCCTGTATCTACGATGAATAAAAGCCTTAATTATAAAAGATGAAAGAGGTAAAAAGCATGCTGAATAGAAGAAATACGAAATGCGAAAACGTCCAGCTTTTACGAATGTTTCAAAAGACGAGAGAACAGTTTCTTTAAGTTTTCATACCTTCCGTGTTTACGACCGTGACTTTCGTTTCCGTAGCCGTAACCATAGCCATAACCGTAACCATAGCCATAACCATAGCCGTATCCATAACCTCTATGTTCCGAAGGAACCCCATTCAATATCACGGACATATTACGAAGCTGTTCCTGACGATACATATTCTCCAATTCAGGCAACTGACGACGATCCATCACACCCGAACGGACTACGAAAATGGTAAGATCGGCTACACGATTGACAATAGAAGCATCGGCCACCATACCGGCAGGAACATTGTCAACAATAATATAATCGTAACGTTTACGAAGTTCCGTTATCAGACGATCAAAACGTTCGCTCAACAACAATTCGGCAGGGTTGGGAGGAACAGGACCGGAAAATATGACATCCAATTTATCATACTCTTCACTCCTACCTACGATGTCGTCCACCTTATCCGTACTTCCCGAAAGATAATGTGTCAATCCCATACGGTTGGAAGAATTAGAGAAAATGCCACTCAAGGTACCTTTACGGATATCAACGTCAACCAAAACAACCTTTTTGTTCGTCTGGGCAATACTCATAGCAAGATTGCTTGATACAAACGTCTTACCTGCACCCGGATTGGCAGAAGTAAACATAACCACCTGTAACTTTTCAGATTTCACATGCATAAAGTCCATGTTCGTACGGATGATACGGAAAGCCTCAGAGACAGAATCTCGACTGTTTTCACGAACAACAATACCATCTGAATCCTCACCCTTATTATTGCCATGACGGGGAATATTGCCCAAAAAAGGAATGGTTAAAACTTCATCCAATTCCTTACGGGTACGAACTTTGGTATCAGTCACGTTTAATAACCAGAATACCCCCATGGGGATACCCAAACCTAAAGCAACTGAGACCATAAGGATCATCATCGTTTTAGGAGCTACTGGAGTACTACTACCTGAAGCAGAGTCTATAATACGGGCATTGCTCTCGGTAATAGCCTGTGTCAAGGCATTCTCCTCGCGCTTATTCAATAAGTAAAGATAAAGTTCCTCCTTGATCTTCTGCTGACGTTCCACTGTAAGTACATATTTCTGTTGGGCAGGCACAGCCTCAATTCGCTTCGTGGTCTGTTCTTCCTGTTCACGGATATTCTTTAATTGGATATTCAGACCGACAATCAGATTATCTACCGAACGGATAATCGTCTGCTTCATGGCACTCAGAGAATTATTCAAATCTATCACAATCGGATTCTTACTGCTACTACCTACTACCAATTTATCACGTTTTAATAAAACATCATTATATTCTTTAATTTGAGACTCAACACTGTTATCCGATATACCGGTATTGGCAGGAATCAGATCCGAACTTTTCTGAGGATCTGTCAGATATTCCTTAATGTACCTGGCAATACTCAACTGGTTCTCCAGACTAAGACCTTCCTGCTGATAACGGCTCGTATTAGCAAGATACATACCCGTCTCGGAAGTTATATCAGTCAGTTGATTTTCTCGCTTAAAACTTTCGATATTGGCATCCACGCTACCCAATTCACGTTCGATGATAATCAGACGTTCATTGATAAACTTGGAGGTATTTACAGCTATCTGATTCTTATCATTGATCACATCTTCATTATAGACAGCAATAAGCATATTCAAAATATCTTCCGCACGGGCAGTGGATACATCATCCAAAACCAAGTTGATAATGGTAGCCGTCTTGCTGGCAAGAGAAACTTTCAATCTGGTACGATATCCTTCGATGACACTTTCCAAATTGGATTTGACTACACTTACAGGCTTGCCATAAAAAACATCCGTATAGTACAACGTAGGAGTGATAATCATCGGACCAATCGGAGTAGAAACCGTATCATTCAGATTTACATCCAAAACTTCCTCCGAATGAATTTCCCCTTCGCCTACAGCCAAAGAAAAATTGGAAAGACGTACCGTGGCGGAATCGACAGGAGTAACCACTACTTTTATAACCTGACGCTCCTCCGCCTCAGGAAAAGAAACTGTTACCGGAGCATGAGTGTAAAGCTCATCATTACGGAGACCATTCTTCACCTTATAACTCATATCCAAATGTAAACGGCGGGCAACCTCTTCCATCAAATGACGGGATTGGAAAACAAGTACTTCATTGTCCACATTGCGTTTACCACCGAAAAGAGACAAATCGGCAAAAGCTGCCGATTCACTCATGGCACCACCTTTAGAATCATCACGGATAAGAACGGATGCCATACGGCTGTATACTTTGGAGGAAGATTTCAAATAAAAGAAAGCTACGCCGCCACAGACCAGAACAGAAAGTACAAACCAGTACCAGTTAGCCAATACAAGATGGAAGATATCGCTGATATTAATTTCAGACTCCTGCTTACGGGCATCATTGTTTTTATATTCAGTATTCATTGTTCTTTTTATATCCGGATTATTTAAACATGGTTACCATTAAAGAAGCGATGGAAGCCAATACCGAAACGGCAGACAGCCAAACGCTCACTGAATTATTGGAGTTAATGCGGCTCTGTCCCGTCTTCGCCTTGTTAGGTTCTACATACACGATATCATTTTGCTGCAAATAGTAACAAGGAGACTGAAAAATATCAGAAGAACGAAGGTCATGATAAAGAATACGACGTTTACCGTCTTTTTCACGGATAACAGCCACACGGTCACGACGGCCATAAATAGTCAAATCACCTGCCATACTCAAAGCTTCCAATAGCGTTATTCTATCACCGGAAATATCAAATGTACCCGGACGAGCCACTTCACCCATTACAGAAACTTTAAAATTCAGAAACTGAACGGTGACAATAGGATCCTTTATCAAATCCTCATTCATTAATTTCTGTTTTATCAATTCCGTCACCTGCATGCGCGTCAGTCCTTCTACATGAAGCCTGCCTAAGATGGGAAAATCAATATCACCATTCTGGTCGACAAGATAACCTAATACACGCTGTTGTCCCAAATTTTGATTTCCAATTTGGAAACTTATCAACGGCATATTAAACGGCAACGCCAGTTCCGGATCTTTACTGTTCACTAAAATAGCCAATAAATCATCCTTATGAATGATTACCTCATAATTCTTATCGATAGTTTCTTCTTTCAAAGAAGTAATATCCTGCAAGTAAAGTACCTCTTTCGGAGCAGAACAAGATGCCAACAAAGCGGTCAATCCTAACAATAAATAATATTTTAATTGCATATTCATTAAATTACTTTTTTTATTTTCCTTTGTTTTAATTAATCACCTTATCCCAGTTATTCCTCTATCTCTTCCCACGGATAGGGATTTGCCTCCATACTATCCAGTAAACCGGCTATTTCCTGCTCTTCAGTAGTCAACTCTCTCCCACCCCAACTTTTCAGAATATCATGGGCTTCACGAGACAAAGCGTCATCATACACTTCCCCATAACAATAAGTCAGCAGGCGAAGCTTCTGTAAAGAAACAGGCAGATACGGCAGAACCTTCCAACAACAATCAAGGACCTGCTGAATATGTTCCTGCTTATTGCTATCACCGTATATAGTGGCATTATACCCCATTAATAGAGCCAGACAAACTTCCGCATCCTCTTCCGGCATAAGAGAGCCTGTTGTATTCCAAAGAGAATACAAGGTATCGCTAAGAGTGAGAACCGTACGATTTTGTCTGCAAAAATCATCAGAATAGAGAGATGCGTCTTCCTCAAAAAACAGTAATTGGTGGGCCAAACGCTGAAGCTCCAAAGCTTTCGTTGTGAATGATTCCATTATAATAATTTGATATTTTTATTCGATTGGTTTCAAATAACTTTTGGGTATTTTGATACTGGCGGTCAAAACACCTTGAATATGAATAATGACATAAGTTTTATTGGCTTCAATACCGACCTTACCTTCGATACCTGCAAATTCACCTTTCACGACTTTTACTTTACTGCCGACAACAAGAGCGCTATTATCAAAACTGACGCCGTCGGGAGAAAGATCCAATACAAAACGGAAGTCATCCATCTGCTTGTCCGGAACAACAAGCATGTTGCCGGTAAAGAGATCTTTCATATAAAAAAGCGGGATACTATACTGATTAGCCAGATCAATAGCTGTCTGCTTGGTACACTGTATAAAGATTAAATTTTTAATAAGAGGTATTTCTACCTTTTTTCGGCGATATTTCAGCTGCCTGACTACAATTCGAGTGGGAAGATAGTATTCTACATCAAGCACATTTTCTGTCCTCAATTTTTCAATCCAACTGCGAACTAAAAATTCTTGTTTATCTCTAACACGAGCAGCAAACCATTTCTTTTGTATATCAGACACTTATTATAGTTTAGTAAAAGATTAAAACCAGGATTTTGGGTGCGCTTCGCGGTTTGAACGAGACATTTTTCTCTATCAAACCGTAACTAATTCCGAAATATTTTTTATTGAACGAAACAATGATAAAACTGAAAAAGTGTTTCAATAGACGTTCGTTTAATTGAACACCTTTTTTACACATCATATATAAGGAAGTATTTCATAAAAGTATACATGCAAAATCTCAGTTCTATTTTCTTAATATACGTCTATTAATCAATCTGTTAAACATCGCAAAACAAACAAAATATCATTTTTTATAATAAACATTTTGCCATTATAAAAATACCATCTATCTTTGCGTTCAATTAAACGAACGTCTATTGAAACACTTTTTTATTTCATCATATCACATTGTACTTCAATTGAATACTACTCCAAACATTATCTTTTCATTATATTCTCCCCCATTCATTTATCTTTATTCAAATTACTTTATTACTTTTGACGTTTTTAAATATTTTAACCATTAACAAAACAAGAACAGAGATCATGAACAAAAAAGAAAGACAAAAGGATGTAATGAAAACACTTCTGAAAGCAAGTCAACAAAACCATTAAACACTAATAACCAAAGCATTAATGAGCACAAACAGAAAGATAACAAAGAAGAGATAAAAGGTATTATTTCCAACCACGAAGACGTCATCAGATATTTAATTTCCATTTATCATCAAGGAAGTATGGGTAGAAATATCAAGACATCGCAAGCCTCACTTGCACGATTTATAGCAAAGGCAGAAATACTGGGATACATTGTGGATGGGAAGTACAAGCCACTAAATATCAGCTCCATTACAAACTACATCTCCACCATCATAAACGAAGACAGGAAAGTTAAAAAAAAGGCAAAGGAATAAAGAAAAAAACGAATGAAAAAAGACAGGCATTTTCTTAATCCGTTTCAGAGACGGACAGACGTATCTTTGCCACCGCCTAAAGCTGCATAGACGCAGCAAGGTATTCATCATTAAAATTTATATCATGAAAAATTTAACAAGGACGGTATCAGAGAGCGAAGCCATGAAACGGAAATGGGAAAAACGTATTATGCAGGAAAAGAACTATTCCGAAAATACCGCCAAATGGATGGCACAACACCTGGAAGCCCTATTGGACTACATGCAATACGGACACGCTGTCATCGCATTCTACAAACAAAACGGGAAGTTCAAATTCGTGAAAGCTACGCTAAGGTATTATGAAGCGGAATTTCACAAAAAATATAATCCCGCAAACGTGGAAGCCGCAGTAGTCTATTGGGATATAGATGAACAGGGATGGAGAACATTTCAAATGGAGAATTTTCTGGAATGGAAGGTAATGGGATAAGATGTTATGGCAATAGAATATATCGGAATCAATTACTTCCCGTTACTGACGGGATTTTTCCATTGCGACAAAATAGAACTGCTCACAGCAATATTCGGGATAAAAGGGCCGTATGCGGTGATCATGTTATTGTGCAAGATTTATACGGACGGATATTATATCTCTTGGGGAAAAGAACAGTGCATGATTTTTGCAAGAAAATTAGGACCGGAATACGACAAGGAAACTATGGGAGATATCGTAAATATGCTTGTGGAAAAAGAATTTTTCGACAAGGAGAGTTACGAAAAATATGAAATTCTGACTTCAACGGAAATCCAGAAGGTGTGGATGGAAGCTACAAGCCGGAGAAAGAGGGATTTAGCCAAGCTCCCGTACCTACTGATAGAGTGTACAGACAGCAAAAGCAACAACAAAAACAACAGCAAAAATGAATGCAAAAAACAGGACGATGCAGACAATATGCAAACAGAAATGAAGCTGAACACGGAAAATGCAGACAGTGTGCGGACAGAAACGGAGTTGAATGCAGAAAATGCAGACATTTTCCGACAAAGTAAAGTAAAGCAAAGTAAAGCAGAGAAAAGTAAAGAACTTCCCCCCTCTAATCCCCCCACGGGGGAGAAGGATGGATATGAGGATAATTATGCACTCCTGCCCTTGCCCCCGGACTATACCCTCGATGAACATACGCACAACTACTATGGACTGTTAGAGAACCTCAAATTGCACAAAGTGAAGGAGATCGCAGAAATTACAGCCATACTGAGACTGTCCGATTACGGCAGGAAAGGAACAGCCATATGGAAACTATTGGCAAAAACACACTGGAACAAAATTGAAGCACCGGGAAAATATATCATAAAAGTGCTTAGAAGTTCCTGATGGTCAAAAGCATAAAAATACCGGAAAAGGCGTGCCGGAAGAAGAACAAACGGGACACAACCGATAATCGGCTATTCCGGCACGTCCATTTAAGTTGCCAAATCAGCAAGTATCAGTCAAGACTCCTTGTCATCCCGGCAAAACACATTGTTTTACCATCAGTTATCAGAAAACACATAAACCACTGTATATCAACGTATCATATAAAAAAAATCAGAAGCAAGAAAAGCTATTTTTCTCTTGACAAGAAATTAATATTAACATCTTGTTAAATACTATCTTTTGTGATCAAAGAATGCATTCTTTATACTCAAGATATGCATATCTTACACAGCAAAGACATACATCACGAAATCTTCATTAACATTGTTAAATTTACTAACGGGGGAAAAGCCTATCTTCTCATATATCCCCTACAGCATTTCCGCCAACTTCCAGGCTTGTATATGGCGTATACCTTCTTTTGACGGCAGCATCGTTTTGTCAAGAGATACCACCCACTTTTCATAATTATCCTGTATCGACTCCAGCGAAGCATACGAAGCCTGCATAGCTACCTCATTCTCCAAAGTAGAAACACACTGAATATAGATAATGCGATCGTCCTTGCGAGCCATAAAATCAATCACCTTATTGCGGTGTACACCTACATTAACCCGATATCCGGCGTGCTTCAATTCAAGACAGACATGATTCCTGAACTTCACCTCCCGTTCGCGGACAAAGAAAGGATAAAGATAATGCATAAAAGCCCAATCGTTGATATAGTAACGACAAGTGCCTAATACCACCTCTTTCGTGCGAACCTGGCAACGCTCCACGCGGTGGATAAGAAAAACATCTTCCAGATAACTGATATAATTGGCAATGGTATCGTAACTTGTCTTCCGTTTCTGCGCAGTGAAATGAGAAACGAGATTGGTGACCGATACCAACCCGGACAAATGCTCCACCAGATAAATAAGCGTATCTTCAAAAAGACGGGGATCTTTAATGCGGTAGCGCTTTACGACATCACGAAACAACGCGGTATCTTTGAGAGAGGAAACATAATTCCACTTTGACTCTTCCGACGGAAAAGTTGAAAGACGGGGCAAACCTCCCTGTTCCATATATGAATCATAGCTCTTATCTGAAACTTCTTCCGACTCCTTTTCGATATATTCGGCATAACTGAAAGGAAAGACCTCAAAACTGACATAGTGCCGGTCCGGGATTCCTTCGGTATCGCAAGGAATCATTCTTCTGTTCGAACCACTGATAAACAGTTCGCAACTATTGACGTAATCTTGTGAATGTGCACGGACAAACTCCTCCCAACCATCGATATTCTGTATTTCCTCAATGAATATATAGATCTTCCCCACGGGATGAAGCCGCTCACGATAGACGGAAAGAAGTTCTTCAAGCCCTCCACGTCCGGAAATGAACCCGGAATCGGTAAACGACCGGCTGATATACAACACGTTTCGCGCCGATACTCCTTCATCCAGCAAATGTACCATAATCTGACGCAACAAATAAGACTTGCCCGCACCACGCTGTCCGATCAACACCTTTATCAGTTTGTTGCCTATGTAGCCAAAGATACGGTTGGTATAGCTCTTACGGGCAAATCCTGTATCCGGAAACCGTCCGTCCCAATAATTGGAAAGAGTTAATTCATTAAAATAATCATTCATATCAGAAAATATCTATATTAACAAACAATTATTCAAATAAAAATAAATATTATGAATTATACAATATAATATTCATTTATATCTGAATAATATTCAGCAAATATATATTTTTTCTATCAAATCTAAAAGATTAATCTTAAAATTAATTTTCTATCCGAAAGAAAAGCCCGAATATTGCATCGGAATAATATCACAAATCAATAAACAATTATCTATCATGAAGAAAGCTCTTATTTCGGGAATCACCGGACAGGACGGTTCATTCCTCGCGGAATTTTTATTGCAAAAAGGTTATGAAGTACACGGAATCCTCCGCCGTTCTTCTTCATTCAATACCGGACGTATCGAACATCTCTATTTTGACGAATGGGTGCGCGACATGAAACAGAAACGTACGATCAATCTGCATTATGCCGATATGACGGATTCAAGTTCACTGATACGCGTGATTCAGATGGTGCAGCCCGATGAAATATACAACCTCGCTGCCCAAAGTCACGTAAAAGTTTCTTTCGACGTTCCTGAATATACGGCAGAAGCGGATGCCATCGGTACACTGCGTATGCTCGAAGCGGTGCGTATTTTAGGTTTGGAAAAGAAAACGCGTATCTATCAGGCTTCTACATCCGAGCTATATGGCAAGGTGCAGGAAGTACCCCAGAGCGAAACGACTCCTTTCTATCCGCGCAGCCCTTATGCAGTGGCCAAACAGTACGGTTTCTGGATCACCAAGAACTATCGTGAAAGCTACGGTATGTTTGCCGTAAACGGTATCCTCTTCAATCATGAAAGCGAACGCCGTGGTGAAACATTCGTAACCCGTAAAATCACATTTGCCGCCGCACGCATCGTGCAAGGCGAGCAAGACAAGCTTTATTTAGGAAACCTGGATGCCCGCCGCGACTGGGGATATGCCAAGGATTATGTGGAGTGCATGTGGCTCATCCTGCAACACGACGTTCCGGAAGATTTCGTTATCGCTACCGGAGAGATGCATACCGTACGTGAATTCTGTACGCTTGCTTTCGCCGAAGCCGGCATCAACCTGCGCTGGGAAGGCAAAGGATTGGACGAAAAAGGAATCGACACAGCTACCGGAAAGGTATTGGTAGAGGTTGATCCGAAATATTTCCGTCCGGCAGAAGTAGAACAGTTGTTGGGAAACCCCACCAAAGCAAAAACCGTATTGGGATGGGATCCTTGCAAAACTCCATTCCCGGAATTGGTGAAAATCATGGTGCGCCACGATATGAAGAAAGTACAAAAAATGATTGCAACTAAACAGGAATAAAACCGATGGATAAAAATGCAAAGATATATATAGCAGGACATCGCGGCCTCGTGGGTTCTGCTATCTGGAAAAACCTGCAAGAGAAAGGATACACCAACCTTGTAGGCCGTACTCACAAAGAGCTCGATCTGCTGGACGGAGCAGCCGTTCGCCGCTTCTTTGATGAAGAACAACCGGAATATGTATTTCTGGCTGCTGCTTTCGTAGGCGGTATCATGGCCAATAGCATCTATCGTGCCGATTTTATCTACAAAAACTTGCAAATACAGCAGAACGTGATCGGCGAAAGCTTCCGTCACCAAGTGAAAAAACTGCTTTTCTTAGGAAGCACCTGCATCTATCCGCGCGATGCGGAACAACCGATGAAAGAGGATGTGTTGCTGACTTCGCCATTGGAATATACCAATGAACCGTATGCCATCGCCAAGATCGCAGGACTGAAAATGTGTGAAAGCTTCAACCTGCAATACGGAACGAACTATATTGCCGTAATGCCCACCAACTTATACGGCCCGAACGATAACTTCGATCTGGAACGCAGCCACGTATTGCCCGCCATGATTCGCAAAATACATCTGGCTCACTGCCTGAAAGAAGATAACTGGGAGGCTGTCCGGAAAGACATGAATCTGCGCCCCGTAGAGGGTATCAACGGAGAAAACTCCAAAGAAGAGATACTAACGATTCTGAAAAAATACGGTATCAGCAATACGGAAGTATTATTGTGGGGAACCGGAACACCGCTACGCGAATTTCTTTGGAGCGAAGAAATGGCAGATGCCAGCGTATTCGTGATGGAACATATAGACTTCAAAGATACCTATCAGGAAGGAAGCAAAGATATCCGTAACTGCCACATCAACATCGGTACCGGCAAAGAAATAAGTATCCGTAACCTTGCCGAACTGATCGTAGAAACCGTAGGCTACAAAGGGAAACTCACCTTTGACAGTACTAAACCCGACGGAACCATGCGTAAACTTACCGACCCTTCCAAGCTGCACCAATTAGGGTGGCACCATAAAATAGAAATAGAGGAAGGGGTACGGAGGATGTATGAATGGTACTTGTTTAGTTGAAAATTGAAAGTCTTAATTTAGTTGAAAGGTGAAAGTTGAAAGTTGAAAATTAAAAGGCCTGTTTAGTTGAAAAATGAAAGTCTTAATTTAAAAGTTGATAGGCTGCATACAACGTTACAACAAATAGCGCAGCCCAACTTTCAACTCTCAACTTTCAACTTTCAACTAAATCAAGACTTTCAACTAAATCAAGACTTTCAATTTTCACCTTTCAACTAAATAAGTTTTCTATTCTCAATATAATAGCTATATTTGCACAATTTAATCTCAAATGTGCAATAAACAATGGAACAAAGTTTTATAGCTTACATTGAAAACAGTATCAAGAATAACTGGGATCTGGATGCCTTGACAGACTACAAAGGAGCCACCCTACAGTATAAAGACGTAGCCCGCAAAATCGAAAAGTTGCATATCATTTTCGAAGAAAGCGGCATTCGTAAAGGAGATAAAATAGCCGTCTGCGGGCGGAACAGTTCCCATTGGGGAGTCACCTTTCTTGCTACTTTGACTTACGGCGCAGTAATTGTCCCCATCTTACATGAGTTCAAAGCCGATAATGTACACAACATCGTCAATCACTCCGAAGCCAGATTACTCTTTGTCGGCGACATGGTATGGGAGAATCTGAACGAATCGGCCATGCCACTGTTAGAGGGTATTCTGATGATGAACGATTTCACCTTATTAGTGTCGCGCAGCCAAAAACTGACACATGCCCGTGAGCATCTCAATGAACTGTTCGGAAAAAAATATCCGAAAAATTTCCGGAAAGAACACGTGGAATACCGGAAAGACCAGCCCGAAGAGTTGGCAGTCATCAACTATACATCGGGGACTACAAGTTATTCGAAAGGGGTAATGCTCCCCTACCGCAGTCTGTGGTCGAATACAAAATTCGGTTTTGAAGTATTATCCCTGAAACCGGGTGACAGAATCGTTTCTATGTTGCCTATGGCACATATGTACGGACTGGCGTTCGAATTCTTATACGAGTTCGCCGTGGGTTGCCAGATTTACTTCCTTACCCGCATGCCGAGCCCCAAAATAATTTTCCAGGCTTTTGCCGAGGTAAAACCCAACTTAGTGGTAGCCGTACCGCTTATCATTGAAAAAATCATCAAGAAAAATATCCTGCCGAAACTGGAAACCCCGACCATGAAACTGTTGTTGAAAGTACCTATCATCAATGACAAGATCAAAGCAACCGTACGCGAGCAAATGATACAGGCTTTCGGTGGAAATTTCGAAGAGATAATCGTAGGTGGCGCCGCTTTCAATCAGGAAGTGGAGCAATTCCTCAAAATGATCGATTTCCCCTACACCGTGGGATATGGTATGACGGAATGCGGCCCGATCATCTGCTACGAAGATTGGAAACGTTTCAAGCCGGGATCATGCGGTAAAGCCGCACCACGCATGGACGTACAGGTTCTCTCATCAGACCCGGAAAATATACCGGGAGAGATTGTCTGCAAAGGGCCGAACGTAATGTTGGGATACTATAAGAATGAAGAGGCTACGGAACAGGTTGTCGACAAAGACGGTTGGCTGCACACAGGTGACCTTGCCTTGAAAGATGCCGAAGGAAATATCACGATCAAAGGACGCAGCAAGAACATGCTATTAGGGCCGAGTGGTCAGAACATCTATCCGGAAGAAATTGAAGATAAGTTGAATAACCTGCCTTATGTATCGGAAAGTATCATCGTGCAGCAGAACGACAAACTCGTCGGACTGGTTTATCCGGACTTTGACGAAGCCTTTGCACATGGATTGAAGAACGAAGACATGGAGCGTGTGATGGAAGAAAACCGGGTGGCGCTGAACGCGATGCTGCCGGCTTACAGTCAGATTTCAAAAATGAAAATATATCCGGAAGAGTTCGAAAAAACTCCGAAGAAATCGATCAAGAGATTCCTGTACCAAGAGGCTAAAGGATAAATAATTGATCAATGTGCCAATGTGCTAATGTGCCAATTAAAGAATGTGCTAATTAAATAATAGGGTAATTGAATAATGTGTTAATGCAGTGATTACCATTCAGAATAATAGCACAGTTAATTGGCACATTGATATATTGGTGCATCGACGCATTGGCACATTGATACATTACCTCATTGGCACATTGACATATTGGCACATTGAAACATTATTAATTATGAGAAACAAACTGTTATTATCGGCGGCCATACTCCCGATATGTGGCATAACGGGTGAAGCCCAAGCGGCAGAAGCTCAGAAACATCCCAATATCATTATGTTTCTGGTAGACGATATGGGGTGGCAAGACACCTCTCTGCCCTTTTGGACGCAACGTACACATTACAATGACATTTATGAGACGCCCAATATGGAGCGCCTGGCGGCACAAGGCATGATGTTTACGCAAGCGTATGCCTGTAGTGTAAGTTCGCCAAGCCGCGTCAGCCTGTTTACCGGAATGAATGCGGCACGACACCGGGTGACCAGTTGGACACTGCATAAAAACAAGACACACGAACAACCGGACTCTGTGCTGATATATCCAGAATGGAATGTAAACGGCATATGCCAGGAACCGGGAATAGAGCGCACCACTCAAGTGACGACATTGGCGCAAGTATTGAAAGAAAACGGCTATCACACCATACATTGTGGAAAGGCTCATTTCGGAGCCATAGATACCCCGGGAGAAGACCCGTTGAAAATGGGGTTCGAAGTGAATATAGCCGGGCATGCGGCCGGCTCTCCTGCCAGCTATTACGGAAAAGAGAATTTCGGGAATAAAACCGATGGAAAGAATCCGCCGGCTGCCGTACCGGGATTGGAGAAATATCACGGCACAGATACATTCCTTAGCGAAGCACTCACGCTGGAAGCGGAAAAGGCATTGGATGATGCACAAAAAAGCGACAAACCATTTTTTCTGTATATGGCTCATTATGCCGTACATACACCGATACAACCGGACATGCGCTTCTATCAGAAGTACATCGACAAAGGGCTGCCACCGGTAGAAGCCGCTTATGCCACTCTTGTGGAAGGGATGGATAAAAGCTTAGGCGACCTTATGGACTATCTGGAAGAGAAGAACCTACAGGAAAACACCGTCATTCTATTTATGTCGGACAACGGCGGACTGGCCGCACATACGCGTGCCGGACAGCTCCATACACAGAACTATCCACTCAACAGTGGTAAAGGTTCTGCCTATGAAGGAGGCGTACGGGAACCGATGATCGTAAGCTGGCCGGGTACAGTAAAACCCGGAAGCAAATGCGACCGTTATCTGATGATAGAAGATTTCTTCCCTTCCATATTGGAGATAGCAGGAATATCGGACTACCAAACAATACAACAACGGGACGGCATCAGCTTTATGCCGCTACTCACCGGAAAAGGCAAGATGAAAGATAGAGATATCTACTGGCACTATCCGCATAGCTGGGGGCCTTCGGGACCGGGAATCGGCGCAACCTGTGCCATCCGTTCGGGAGACTGGAAACTGGTGTATTACTTTGATTCCGGTAAAAGGGAACTATTCAATATTCCCAACGATATCAGCGAGAAACATGATCTGGCAGCTCAAAAGCCACGCATCGTAAAACAACTGGCAGGAAAATTAAGTAACTATCTTCGTTCGGTGAACGCTCAACGACCTACATTGCGTGCAACACAACAACCTGCACCATGGCCGGACGAAATTAAATAAAAAGAAGAATGAATAAAAGAAAACTATTTCTATCCCTTGCATTGTTTTTGATGGCAGGCAGTACATTGTCTGCACAAAACAAGAGTGCAGGTATCAATCTGTCCATATGGAAGGGAGTCAGCACACAACCCGCAGACAGTGCCCAGACTACCTATTTCAATTTGGGTATCCTGTCGGCTATGAACCGGCTAAACGGTGCAGGCTTCAATGCATTCGGAAGTGTTATCAGCCACAACATGAACGGTATACAGGCATCGGGACTTGCCAATATGGTGGGTGGAAGCATGCGTGGCCTGCAACTCTCTGCAATCAGCAACATTAACGGCAACAACATGGTAGGATTCTCGGCTACGGGACTTGTCAACATCGCCGGTAACGAAAGCAAAGGAGTGTTGTTCTCCGGGCTGACCAATATCAGCGGTGACCATACTTACGGTGTAATGGCAAGCGGTGTGATGAACATATCGGGCGATAAAGCCGGTGGTGCACAGCTATCCGGACTCGCCAATATCACAGGTTCTACTTTTAATGGAATAATGGCCGGAGGATTATTGAACGTAGCAGGCGAAAATCTGAACGGTGTGCAACTGACAGGGCTTGCCAATATAGTGGCTTCGCGCATGAACGGTGTGCAGATAGGTTTAGGCAACTACGCGACGAAAGTGAAAGGATTGCAAATCGGTTTGGTGAATTACTATAAAGAAGAAATGAAGGGGTTTCAGTTGGGACTTGTCAACGCCAACCCCGACACAAGAGTACAAATGATGGTCTTTGGCGGAAATGCCACCAAAATCAACATAGGTGCCCGGTTCAAGAACAAACGATTCTACACCATCGTAGGTGCCGGTACGCATTATCTCGACTTTAGCGATAAATTCTCCGCTTCATTGTTTTATCGCGGTGGCATCTGGCTGCCTTTATGGAAAGACCTGACCATCAGTGGCGATTTGGGATACCAACACATCGAAACCTTCAAAAATAAAGATTACGGCATTCCGGCGCGCCTATACGGCTTGCAGGCACGCCTGAATCTGGAATATCAGATTACAAAGAAGTTCGGTATTTTTGCAACCGGAGGTTATGGAGGAAGCCGCTATTACAACAGAGATGTCACTTATGACAAAGGAGTAATCGCAGAAGCAGGAGTCGTACTGTTTTAGAAGCCTCTCCCCAACCCTCTCCGTAGGAGAGGGAGCTGAGTCAGCTTCAGCAATCAATTAACAAATAAATAGTAGCATTTCTTCCTCCCTCTCCCACGGAGAGGGCTGGGGAGAGGCTTTCCCTTTTTACTGCTTTTCCTTTATCAACCCCGTCCTATACGCCACCAGCAATTTTTTCAAATCCTGGATTTGCGTTACCAATTCTTTTCCCTTATCCGTATCTTTCACCATCATACGTTGAGAATTAAACTCGATTACAAAAGTGGTCGATTTGATATCCTGCCCCTCTTCTATGGCTTTCTGTGTAGACTGAAACGGTTCATGCTGCACTAATTGCAGGCCGTGGGAGTGATAAACCAATGTATATCCGGCAATACCGGTTTCCGGTTGATAGGCTTTCGAGAACCCGCCATCGATCACAAGCAGCTTGCCTCCCGCTTTCATCGGCTGTTCGCCTTTGATCGTTTTTACGGGTACATGCCCGTTGATAATATGAGTATGCACACCGGTAACTCCAAATTCTTCTAAAATCCGGTCGCATATTTTTTCATTATCACGCAGCGTATAATAATATCCCTTCTTCTCTTTATGCAGTGCCTTGTTCGCAATGAAATAACGCTCAAAGGTTGCCATCTTGTCTTTATCGAACGACGGGGCATCCGGCCCACACCACATATACCAGATATAATCCATGGCGAAAAGTTTTTCTTCATCGCCGTCTTCGTCAAAATAAGCAGTACGGATCAGCTGGTCGATCTTGTCCATCAGTTTCTTACCCCAATATTCCTTTCCTCGGATATTGACACGCTTGAAACTGCCATCCTCGTTCAAAGGCACGGAAGCATGATACAAAAGGTTAGAATTACATACCAGATACATGCCGCCATAGGTAAACAGACAACGCATGTGCTTTTTCAGCTTTTCACTATTCATGAACGAATAGTGCAACTTATCTACCAGTTCTTTTTCTTCATCCGTCAGGCGATACGGATCTTTCGGATCTACTGTCGGGAAGTTCGTATCACGCATCTCGTACTCCTTACCTTCATAAACAAAAACACCGCGCTCAAAATCGATCTTCTCCAACAGCTTCCGGTTCTCCATGCCAAATTCCGGACGGCGGTTGATGATATCCGCTTCCAGTTTAAACTGAATAATCGTAATCGCCTTGTGCATCTGCGTGATGAGCCGCAAAGTCTTTTCGTTATAAGCAGAATCCGCAAAGTTCATTTTAGGAGCGAAAATAGTACAAGGATCATCGGCATAAGTATCCATGGCAAATGTAGCCAAGGGAAGAAGATTGATGCCGTATCCGTCTTCGAGCGTACCTAAGTTTCCATAACGCATGGACATACGGATGACATTTGCCATACAACTCGTATTGCCGGATGCAGCACCCATCCAGAGGATGTCGTGATTCCCCCATTGAATATCGAAATTGTGATAATCGCACAAGGTATCCATAATGATATGTGCACCGGGACCACGGTCATAGATATCTCCCACAATGTGCAGTGAGTCGATCGTGAGGCGCTGAATCAAATTGCACATGGCAATAATAAAGGCATCTGCCCGCTTGGTGGTAATGATCGTACTGATAATTACATTGATATAGGCATGCTTGTTGGGTTCGATGCTCGATTCGTGCAACAGTTCCTGGATAATATATGAGAACTCTTTAGGCAAGGACTTACGCACTTTGGAACGGGTGTACTTGGAAGATACATTCTGGCATACCTTCACCAATTGGTTAAGGGTGATCAGATACCAGTCGTCAAGGTCTTTCTCCCGCGCCTTGACCAGTTGCAGTTTCTCTTCGGGATAATAAATCAGCGTACTGATCTCTTTCTTCTCCGACTCACGGAGCGTATTGCCGAAAATTTCGTTGACTTTTCGCTTCACCGCACCGGAAGCATTCTTCAATACATGCTGAAACGCTTCATATTCGCCGTGAATGTCTGTCAGAAAATGCTCGGTGCCTTTGGGAAGATTCAAAATTGCTTCAAGGTTAATGATTTCAGTGCTGGCATCAGCAATGGTGGGAAAACTACGCGACAGCAATTGCAGGTAACGCAAGTCACTAATAATGCTTTCAGGGGTTATATTACTTTGGGCAGTCATTATATTTACGATTGAACGATTTACTATTTACAATTGAAATTACTTCTATATGGTTCTTATTTTTCCGTTTTTTTATTCTTTCGCCATTATAGTGCGGCAATTATCAACACGGTTTCAGCCCAACAGGAACATGAGCAATATCTGGGCGATTATTACACGCAAAAACATGCACAACGGATACACTGTGGCATAAGCAACCGAAGGATTATCTCCCGGAATGGTATCATTCACATAATTCAAAGCCATCGGATTAGCCATGCTTCCACATAGCATACCGGAAACCGAGCCGAAATCTATTTTCATTATCTTAAAGGCAACGGCTCCCACGATTACCGTAGGAATAATAGTCAATCCGGCACCAAGACCAATCCATAACAGCCCTTCGGGACGAAATACAGTATCGAAGAAATGCGCTCCTGCGTCCAGTCCAAGACAAGCCAGATACATGGATAATCCTAATGCACGAAGCATCAGATTGGCACTGCGAGTGGTATAGGTAATCATATGCATACGCGGCCCGAATGTACCGATAAGGATACCTACAATGATAGGACCACCCGCCAAACCTAACTTCACCGGAGCACTGATGCCCGGAATGGAGATCGGAATGGCTCCAAGGGCCAATCCCAAAATGATACCGATAAATACAGCGACCAGATTCGGTTCTTTCAAACTCTTCACTGCATTACCCAAAACCTTTTCTACATTTTGGATAGCGGCCGCCTCTCCTACCACGGTCAACCGGTCGCCTAATTGCAGCGTCAGTTCCGGAGTAGCAAGCAATTGCACGCCCGACCGATAGACACGGCTGATATTAATGCCGTAATGGTTGCGCAAACGAAGCGCACCTAATTTTTTACCATTCAGTTCGGGGCGGGTCACTACGATACGTTGTGAGATGAGCTGACTGTCGATGGCATTCCAATCGATGTCTTCCTTATTCCAATCCGTATTTTCCTGTTCGCCGAAGAGGACGGTCAGTGCCAGTGCATCTTTCTCGGAAGTAACGACCAGCAAGCGGTCTCCCTCTTTTAAAATCTTTTCAGAGGTGGGAATACTTACATTACCATCCCGCCACAAACGGGAAATCACAAACTTGGGATAGCTCATGTGAGCAATATCTTTAATGCTCTTATTAAAAATGGCCGGATTGTGCACTTGAAAAGCAGCAATATATGTTTTATTGTTATCGTCTTTCTCCTTGACTTCCAGATCTTGCTTACGCACCAGCGCTTTGCGAATAAGCAATACGGCAAGAATCACCCCGATCACCCCTAACGGATAAGCCACTGCACACCCCAAAGCGGGAGTACTGCTTTCCATGCCCATCTGCTTCAAGGTTTGTTGCGCCGCACCCAAGGCAGGGGTGTTGGTAGTGGCACCGCAAAGAATGCCCACCATATTCGGCAGAGAAACGCCGGTCGTATAGCTACATATCACCGTAAGCAATGTGCCCAGCAGCACTACTGCAAGCGCCAGCATATTCAACGTTACTCCACCTTTACGAAAAGAACTGAAGAAACCCGGACCGACCTGCAACCCCAAAGCATAAACAAAGATGATAAGGCCGAAACTTTCTGCATAGTTCAGCATCTGTGCATCTACCGAAAGACCGAAATGACCGGCAAGAATGCCGGCAAAAAACACGAAAGTCACTCCAAGGGATATACCGCAGATATGTATTTTGCCCAACCCCAACCCGATGGCGGATATTAGTGAAAGTACGACTACGGCCTGCAAAGCAGAATGCTCGATGAATAGACTATATAACCATTCCATAAATAATAATTATTCGACGCGTACCAATTGGCAGACGGACGCGCTATTTCGCTGCAAAGATAGGAACATTTTATGCCTGTACAAAACTTTTATGTACCCATTTCATGCTATACCAACGACGGACAAAAATAATTCCCCGGATGTTTTCGTCCAGCAAAAAAGCAACCCACATTCCACACAATCCCCAAGCCCAGTGAACACCAAACAGATAACCTCCGCCTACTGCCACGCTCCACATTACGATCAACCCCACATAGAAAGGGTAATTCACATCGCCTGCCGCCCGTAGCGCATTAGTGGCAAAAATGTTGATGGGGCGCCCTATCTCGAGAACGGTATCTATGATAAGCACAATAACTCCCATACGGATAATATCGGGATTAACAGTCAGCCAACTCAGAATGGTATGTCCGAAAACGGCAAGGATACAAGAGAGAATAAAAGTAATCATCACCGATTTTTTCATGACATACTTTCCTAACAGAAAAGCGGCACGGGGCTTCTTCTCCCCTATCAAATGGCCGATGCAGATAGCCCCTCCCTGAGCCATCGAAATACTAAACAGATAGACAAACATTATAATATTGACGCAATAGGTACGGGTGGCCAACGCTTCAACTCCCAACATATTAATAAAAAAAGTGATTACCACTTGCGAAGAGCTATAAGAAAGCTGTTCGCCGGCCGAGGGTAACCCGACTTTCATCAGATTTCTCAGCTCTATCCAGGGGAAAGGCCGGAAATAGGCCAACGGAAAGCGATGGATATGTTTGCGGAAAAGGATTATAAATAAAATCACCATCGATACTCCCCGACTGAATGCCGTCGAGATAGCAGCCCCTTCTACTCCGAGTTCGGGAAAACCGAACTTGCCGAAAATCAATGAATAATTTCCTATGATATTGAGAATATTGACGACCACCGTCACAAGCATCGGATAAATGGCCTTGTTCGCACTGCGGAGGGATGCAGACAAAGTGAGAGATATCGCCTGAAAGAAAGCAAAAGCACCAACAATACGCATATAATCGGCTCCATCGGCCATCAATTCCGGGCCAAGCCCCATCCATCCGAGTATAGTAGTATTCATTAAACAGAGGAAAAGGCTGATAACTCCCCCTACAACCAGATTCACCAGCAATGAGACACCTACTACCTGCACTACCTTCTTCTGGAGTTTGGCACCCAAATACTGGGAACATAAAACGGACGTCCCCAAATTGATTACCTCAAACACCAGGAATGTCAACATGATAATCTGATTGACAACTCCAACCGCAGCAACGCTGCTATCGGAATGACGGCTCAACATGATGGTATCCACCGCACCAAGCATCATTATCAGCAATGTCTCTACAAAGATAGGAGCAGCCAGCTTGACCAGCCTTCTCTTTACGCTCTCCTGTTGTATTCTGTGTGTCACCTTTACCCTTTATTTTCGGGGTGCAAAGGTATTCAAAATCAATGGAACCGTAAATTGATTTACGTCAAATAAACAACGGTCATCTCCCCCTGAATACCACATAATTATCCCAACCATCCCAATAGCCTGTCAATTGATCCCCCCAGATTCTTACTTCATCCAGATAGGAAATATCATTCGGAGCATACATCATGCGAAGAGACGATTGTGACGAGTCTTCCCAATTCCATCTGAAACGGTATTCATTTTCAGATATTCCACCATTGGGATATTGTACGCGGATATAATCGATCCCGGTCCTGTCCAGATAAAAATCGATCTCCTGACGGCAGTAGTAACCATCTATATTATAATAAGATCTTACCCAAGTACGACTACACAACTCACGCGACTTGTTGTAATAACCGCCACCTATGTTATCATCGTCATAAAAGCCATCGATTGCCACTTCACAAGCAGCCAGACTTACCATAGCCAAAACCAATAGTACCGATTTAAAATATTTCAAAGCTTTTGTTTTCATAATCTTTCTTTTTAAAGTGTTTCGTATAAAACAAAAGTAGGTAAAGGTTTGATCTCTGAAAAAAGAAAAATCCTACTTTTAGCGGGGGAATAACCTAATCTTAAGCGGGAATTCTCCCTTTTCTGCTACAAAGGGTTAAGAAGACCGTATAAAATCTTAATTTATATTATAATACAATGATTTACAGTCCGATTATTTGCTATTCTATAGAAAGTACGTATATTTGCAATGTGTTTTTCATAGTATTAGATTTAAGGTTAACAAAAAGATTGGCTGTCTGGGATAGATAGCCTTTTTTTATGCCTGTAAAGTACTTATTTTTTAGATGAGTATAGCAATTATAAAGACAGAGCAGAGTACCCATCGCTTATAAACACCATTACTAAAAGAAGAAAATAGATAGTTTACAACTCCAACCTATAAATTATTTTTTCTTTAAACAGTCTTTCTTCTCATATTATCAATAAGCTCCTCCCACCCATCATAAAAAACAACTAAAAAAAATTCACTGTTTAACATTTGAAACATAGACAATTAACGATAATCAGAAAAAATAGTAGAAAAAAATCTTTCAAAAAGTTTTGCATAGTCCAAAACTTCCCCCTATATTTGCACCGCATTTGAGAGAGAATGCGGGTTCAAGGAAGTTTGGGTGAGTGGCTGAAACCACCAGTTTGCTAAACTGACGTACGGGTAACCGTACCGGGGGTTCGAATCCCCCAGCTTCCGCAAAATTCTCAAAAGAACAAAAAAGAGCTAAGTTATAAAACTTGGCTCTTTTTAAATCTCAAATCGGTGGGTTCGTCTAACGGTTAGGACACATGCCTCTCACGCATGTAATACGAGTTCGATTCTCGTACCCACTACAAAATGAAAATCAGCCCTTTAGTTAAACTAAGGGGCTTTTTTATTATATCTATTTTCCAATATATCACTCGTATTCTATTGAATTCCGGTTTACTCTATTAAATTGATGGCAAATAAAATCTTACGATAACCACTAAACAAAAAGAGGAGCCATTATTAAAAACAGCCCCTCTTTAACGATAATTTCAATCAAGTCCTAATTAAAAGCAAGTATGGAGATAGCTTTAAAAACCCCATACACTGCCGGCATTGTTATTTGTCCGTTCAATAAACCAGACAAATGCACTTTTTACCTTTTTCATAACTAATAATTTAACTAATACCTAAAACTAACTGTTTTTAATCAAAAAGGGGAACAATCAATGTAACATTACATATCCCCAAATCATCGGATCAGCTTGTCCGATTTTACCTAACAATCTAATTACCTTTTTCATAACTAATCTTATATTTGTGTGTACCTTTTGAAAACGATGCAAATGTAACCGGTCTGAAAATAAAACGAATTGATCTAAAGCAAAAACAAATCTTTTTATCCCTATTTATTGATTTACGTCAAGCGTTTTTGTACTTTTGCAAACACAACCCAATAATAAGATATCAGAAGACGCTATGGACATATTAAAAGAAACAGTAGACGCTGTAGTTAATTCCAGATTTCCAGAAATGAGTAAAGAAGGACGCCAGCAACTGGCAGAAGTCTTGATACGCAAAAATGTAAATAAAGGTGAGATTATCCTGAACGAGGGACAAATAGCACACGATCTGATATTTGTAGGGAAAGGTATGGTTCGCCAATTTTATTATAAAAATGGTAAAGACGTGACCGAACACTTCTCTTATGAAGGTTGTATAGTGATGTGCATCGAAAGTCTTCTCAAGCAAGAGCCCACCCGGCTGATGGTGGAAGCATTGGAACAATCGGTTATATATCTTTTTCCTTATACAGTATTGCAAAAATTACTGGAAACATGCCCGGAGATCAATCTGTTCTACAGAAAGGTGCTGGAATATTCATTGATCGTTTCACAAGTAAAAGCGGACTCCTGGCGTTTTGAAACGGCAAGAGAACGCTATAATTTATTGCTTGAACATCATCCGGAAATTATCAAGCGTGCACCTCTGTCACACATTGCTTCGTACCTGCTGATGACTCCGGAAACATTGAGCCGGGTTCGTTCGGGAGTATTATAAGCTTGCTTAGCTCCGCCTGTATTCTTTAGGAGACATACCTACATAATGCTTGAAGTATTTACCAAAGAAAGACTGATTGGCAAAATGGAGGTATTCGGCTATTTCCTGTACACTCATTTCAGAGGACTTCAATAAGGCACGAGCTTCCAAAATTACAAAATTATCAATCCACTCACCGGCCGTCTTGCCACTCACCTCTTTCACCACACCCGAAAGATGTTTAGGAGTAAGACACAGTTTATTGGCATAAAACGTCACCGAACGATCTATTTTATAATTGGCGGAAACTTCACGCATAAATTTCTCAAAAAGCTCTTCCTTCCGGCTCTTAGGGCGAATCTCATTCGCAGGCATGTGCTTGCGGCAAAAATTATAGATATCATAAAACATAGCAGCAATAATACCTTTCGCTATCTCCTTACGGAATGCATTATCTCTCATCTTTACTTTTTTCCATAAAAAAGAGTGATATTCCATCATACATTCCTGCTCCTCTTTGTTCAGAGGGATACAAGGGTGTTCTTTGATATAAAACATAAAGGAGAGCAGTTCTTTCATTTGTGTAAAAGTCCGGTCGATAAACTGTGGTGAGACAGCAATAAAAACACCGGAAAAGTCATCGCTTCTACCTAAACTTTGAATAATCTGCTCAGGAAGGGTCATCAATAAATTGCCGGCAGTCAGTTTGTATTCCTGCAAATTTATGCAAACGGTACCTTCACCGGCAAGACAAACCGCTATTACGGCCGCATTTATACGGTTTGGATATTCATCCATAGGAATATCCCAAGCATCGTTGAATATAGCAAAATCATTGTCTATAAAATCTATCTTCCGCAGTCCGTGCTCAGAAGAGATGTTCACTTGTGGGATTACTTCATTATCCATTTTATCGTATTTTTTCGCAAATATATATATAAATTCCATTAATACTATCCCATTTCTCCATTTATTAGGAAATCTGAACAATCCTAAAGATAAATTCTTTATTATCCCCTATACAATGTTCATTTTCTGATTCTTAAATAAAAAAGTGCGATGCATTCACAAGAGAATGACATCGCACTTTTCACTGGTCTGCATTACCTTTTTTGAGAATCATGCAGAAAATATCCTATCGGCATAAATCAATTCGTTATCTTAACGCCGATAAAATAAGTCCTCGGTTGCGTGGGGCCATAAAAATAGCCGGAATCACGAAATTCACCCTTATCCAGATCTTTCTGGAAACTATTAAAGATATTCTGTACCCCTGCATTCAGTTGTAATTTGATGTGGTCATGCAATATAAAGGTATAATTCAGTTTCAGATTAAGATCAAAGAACTGGGGAGTATTTTCCATACGGTCTTCACCAATATAACCGGCCATATGAGGCACAATCATTTTCCCGGTATAAGTACCCGACAAAGAAAAATCAAAATGATTCGTCGGTGCAGAAGTAAAAGTGAAATATCCGTAATAATCCGGAGTACGAGGCATACGACGGGTAGTCAGATTGGGAAGCCCCTCCTCAGTTTCCTCACGCCACACTACATCCCGGGTATAGCGGCTACGTTGCGCCGTAAATCCTAACTGGAATTGCGCTTCACGTCCGTGGGCAATCTTTGCATCGAGGTTTGCACCGTACACACGGGCACCATGTGCATTACGGCGTTCTTTAATTATATCTCCGTTTTCATCCTCACCGATATTAGTAAGCATGAATACATGACGCAAATCCGTATAAAATCCTTCAAGCAGAATATTCGCTTGCCAGTGCCCGATTGGTAAAGTCCAGTCTACAGAGCCACTATAACTGTTAGAACGTTCTTCACGAAGGTTATCGGCCAGTTTTATCTGAATGCCCTCACCTCCTACGGCTGTAACATGCAGGTCCTCGTCATAAGCCTGCGGAGCACGGAAACCGGTAGAGTAAGTCAGACGTGCCTGAAATTTATCAGTAGGCTTATAAAGCAAGTTCACACGCGGACTAAAAATAAGCTTGTCAATCAGATTATGTTTATCCATACGCAATCCGACGAGCATTGCCAGCTGATTCATACGCCACTCGTTTTGGATGAAAGTTCCTGCCACACGGACATTCTGTTTCATATCACGGTGATAGCCGGTCATAACATCGTGTAACGAGTTGTCTTGATATTCGAAACCACCGGTAAAGGTTGCAGGAGCAAAGAAACAATTATCCATCTGACCTACATACATGCCACCCAACACCCAAGTCAGATCTTTTGTCTTACCATAGGCCTGGGTATTCTGTTGCGCACCGTAATAACTGTTACGATCCGTATGTTGAATAGAGCCATATAAAGACATTTTGTGTTTTGCCTCGTTCCAATAATGATCGTAACTCAAACCACCGCTATTGATAACGTGTTTGGTCTGTTCGGTAATATCCGTTTCATGCGGTTGCAAGTCAAACTTATTCCCACCACGACGGAACTCGTTGGTGGTGTGGTATTCTATATTAATACGGCTATTGTAAGACGGACGGTAGTAAGCACGCATCCCGAAAGTATTCATATTCAGTTTTCCCAATTCGGAAAAGCCGTCTCCATCAGCATCATACGGATTACGGTTGCGATATGTCTCATAAAGGGCAATACCGTAACTATTATCCTTGGCTACCAGCGAGACATTCCCCCCCATGTATTGTTCCCAAGACTTACCGTTCATGTTCGACATCATACTGGATACCTGAAAAGAGTTGCTGACAGGATCTTTTGTGATAATATTAATCGTTCCTCCCACGGCATTGGCACCAAACAAAGCCGACCCGCCGCCACGCACGACTTCTACCCGCTCGATCATATTTACCGGAATCTGTTCCAGTCCATACACCCCGGAAAGGGCACTGATAATCGGACGGCTATTTATCAATATCTGAGAATAAGGTCCCTCCAGACCATTGATACGCACTTGCGGAAAACCACAGTTCTGACAGTTGTTTTCCACGCGAAGCCCGGACTGAAAATTCAACGATTTTGCAAGATCAGTAGAATTTACCGCCTCAAAAAGTTTGGCGCTCATCACATTGACCACTACGGGAGCCTCACGACGGTTCACTTCATTACGATTGGCCGATACAACAACTTCATCAGTCATAAAACTTTCCTCTTCCATCTGAAAATGGAGAACGGCCGTAAAATCCTTGCTGACTGTCACACTCTTTTGCTGGGTCTTATACCCCATCGCCTGCACTTGCAAAGTATATTCACCCGGGGTAAGATGACGAAATTCAAATTGCCCCTCATCATTAGACACGGCACCCGATGCACGGTATTTATCGGGGACACTTCCTCCGTTATAACTGATAATGCGTATCGTAGCATAAGGGATATTCTCTTCGGTTCCTTTCACAATAACGTGGCCGGAAATCATATTGCCTTCCTTAATAGGATTGACGGCATAAGTAATCATGCTCAGGCACAAAAGCATGAGCAGGATGATAGATTTCTTCATTCTGATATAAAAAATAGATATGTATAATGTATAAGTAAGAAAAAATGAATATTTATCCTATTCTTACTACCGGCGGAGCACGAAGAGACACTACACGCATGTGTGTCTCCGGCATAACAGGAATATCCGTTTGCTGCTGCAAGCAGTAAAGCAACGGACGTATCGCTTCTATATGGATAGGCGCATCTGCCTCCAATGAATGAAACGAGGACAGACGGGCAATGATTACAACTTCAATTTTAGAGTGGGTATGTTTGCCATGACTGGGGTGAGAATGTACTACCATGACTCCATTTACATAGTGTACATGGGTAAACATCGTAATGCTCACCTGATATACAATAAATAGCGTCAGCAACAGAAGGGATGATAGAACTCTTTTTACACGTCTCACCTGTTATACTCTCTTTGTTTAAAATTGAAAGTGCAAAGATAAGTATTATCTGGAAGGATTTTAAATAAAAAATGACTATTTTAACAATAGATTCATAAATAGCCGCAAAGTTGTTCAAGATATTCTTTATCAATCTCATCGAACATACCCAATAACTCACTATCGATATCCAAAACTCCCCACACTTCACCTTCTTTCATCAAAGGCACTACAATCTCTGATCGTGAAAGAGAACTGCAAGCAATATGTCCCGGAAACGCATCGACATCCGGTATTACCAAAGTCCTCTTTTCCCGCCAAGCCGTCCCGCACACCCCTTTTCCTTTTCGGATACGCGTGCAAGCTATCGGCCCCTGAAAAGGTGCAAGCACCAACTCATCCTCTTTCACCAGATAAAAACCCACCCAAAAGAAATGAAAAGTTTCTTTCAAAGCCGCAGTCACATTAGCCAAATTAGCGATCAGATCTGTCTCTCCCTCAATAAGAGACTTTATCTGGGGTAATAAAGAAGCATACTGTTCTTCCTTGCTACCGGATATAATATTCAAATTCTCAGCCACGCAGTTAGTGATTAATAATTTAGTGATAAGCGATAAATGATTAGTGACAAACGGTTAGTGATAAGTGATTGGCAGGCTGCGTTATGATGCCGAATGACACTAATCACTTATCACAAAATCACTAATCACTAAATAAGTATTTATAGTCTCTTTTTGCCGCCGGCCCCGTCCAGTCTTCAGGAATAAATTTCCATTGATTCAATGCACGGGGATCGAGTGTCCCTTTCTTCTCAATATAATTCATCAGATAGAAACGGAGATCTTTGTCCGTGGAAAAGATAATACGGTCTTTTAATTGTTCTTGGGGGATACCGGCACCTTTAGTCAAAAGTTCTCCTCCCCCATTGCCACGATATGAATTCAAAGCAACTTTATATACTTTATTCAAATCGAACGGTGCGCCATCCGCCATGCTGACAACCGTGATCTTCGCTCCTTTCGGTTTGGTCACATCTACCGTATAGATTATTCCTGCTGCCGAATCAAAATTAAAACTGAAATTTTGAAACGATGCCCGATCTTCCGCTCCTTCGCGACGTTTTTCCTTAAACCACAACAAATGATCTTGCGGAGATTTCATCTGATTGGTCCACATATAATAAGAGTCTTCAAGAATATCCTTGATTTCTTTTCCCGAGAGTGTCATCACATAGAGCATATTCTCATATTTATAAAGATTGAACATATCGCTCACATGAATATCCCCTTTCTTAATCTCCGCATCAAATGATAAAGGAGCAACCAACGAGATGTCTGCACCGGAAATATCGAGTTGCAGCGAGTGAATGAAATCAACGAAAGCCGATGGACCGAAAAAAGCCGGGCGGGTAGAGATATCTTCGGTAAAAGTCCCTATTTTTTTGGATACGAACTGTTCCACTGTATTGTACTGAGGAGCGAATTTCTGCATGAATTCTTCGCTGACACCATAATTCTTCGTAGCAGAAAGAACCCCTTTTATCTCTTTACTCTGCACTTTCCCGTCTTTCAGCTTTATCGTCACATCAACATTAGACACCACCGCCGCATTGCTTGCCGGATCGATAATCAATACAGAATCTCCTGCCACATTCGCAATCTTTTTGCATTCGCGCGCATGATCATGCCCCATCAATACCATATCAAATCCGGGAACATTCTTCGCAACGCTCAACGATGCATTTTCATTATATTTACCCGACATTAAAAAAGCATCCTGCCCGGCATGAAACAATCCGATAACAAGATCCGGTTTTTCCTTTTCACGGATAATTTTCATCCACTTTTTTGCAGTCTGCTCCATATCATCGAAACGCAGTCCTTTCCATAAATTCTCTGACAGCCATGCAGGAATGGCAGGCGTAATCATGCCCAATACGACTATCTTCACTCCGTCGCGTTCCATCACCTTATAAGGCTTTAAATGAGTTTCACCGGTAGCCGTATCAATAATATTGGCTCCTAATACCGGAAAGTTACATTCACTGATCCAACGGTCGAACACCCGGCGGCCGGTTTCCACATCATGATTCCCCATATTGCCCGCATCATAGCCCATGTAGTTCATCATTTCGGCACAAAGATGAGGCGAAACCGTATCTATATAATTATAATAATAAGCAGTGGGCTGCCCCTGCAAAATATCACCATTGTCCAGCAAAATAAGGTTATCTTTATAAATTTCCCGTTTTTTCTGTACAAAAGCATGAACACGCGCCAAGCTGCCGGCCCAGTCCTTTTGAGTTATAAAATTATAAGGATAATAATTACCGTGTACATCACTGGTCTGTACGATTTTCAGTTTTACTTCACGTTCCTGCGCTGTCAACGACAGAGCAAAGCCAAACAATACGACAAAAATAAAAGCAAACTTTTTCATAAAAATATCATTCAAATTCCAATATGCAACAAAACTACTCCGACACGGGCATTGAGAACACAAAGCGGGCACCTCCGGTATAATCCGGATCAACCCATATCTCTCCTCCCCATTTTTCAACGGTAAGTTTACAAATGGAAAGCCCTAATCCTGTGCCCTGTGCATATTCATTCAATTTTTCAAAACGCTCGAATACCAGTTTCTGCTTCTCTTTCGGGATTCCACAACCGGTATCGGTTACGGAAAAGAGTGCAAACTTCTGTTCCCCGTCCACCGAAAAGCCCAATGTTATAACCCCGTCTTGAGTAAACTTAGCCGCATTGGATAATAAATTAATTATAACTTGCTGCAAACGCTGCACATCCGTAGTCAATACAAAACTCTCATAATCGCTGGCAAATACAAATTTATTATTCGATTTACGGGAAAAATCAACGGAAGTCAGCACCTGCCGGCACACTTGAATCACATCACACGCCTCACAAGTCATTTGTACTCTATCAGCTTCCAGACGAGAGAGATCGAGTATGTCATTAATCAACCGCAGCAATAAACTGGAGTTGGATTTTATAATCTCCGAATAAGATTCTCTTTCTTCATTGGAAATACCTTCGTCGGTCAACACATCAGAGAAACCTACGATAGCATTCAGAGGTGTACGGATTTCATGACTCATATTGGCCAAAAAAGCACTTTTAAGACGATTAGACTCTTCTGCACGGTCTTTTGCATCACGCAAATCGACTTCCGACCTCTCCAAGTCATCCTTCAAACGCTTGGTTCTGAAATAAAAGAAAAGAGAAACCACAAGTCCGCCTATCAAAATCATCAGGATTGCAAAAACAGCCCATATCTGATAAGTATATTGTTGATAGAACGAAACCGGCTGGTTGATAATTTCCATATCGGCAGGAAAAGACTTTACGTCCAGTTTCAGCTCTTTTACTTTCTTATAATCAAGTACGTTTTTACTGCCTATCACTTCCACATGACAAGCCGTATCATTGGGATTGGCAAATTTGCGGATAGCCTCACGAGCCATATCACGTCCCAATGGACGATAAGCAGGAATCACTCCGCCAATGGTCCAATACCCCAACCCTACCGATGCCGGAGCGAAAGCCGGAACATTAGGATTAGCTTCCATCATCATATAAGTGGCATTCCTCATAAAGTAACTCTCATTCATATCCACCCGCCAGGTTCCTACCATCGCCGCCGTATGCTCCGGCAAATGGTGAAACTTATCCATAATGCTATAAATCGTATTGGAACGCCCGTCCAATAATATCAGATCGAGTCCGGGAAATTTCTTCATTTCCTCCCTGACAAGTGCCTGCATGGCAACTCCGCCATAACTGTTATCCGAAATGAAAGCGATATGACGTGTATCAGGATAAAAATGCAAAATCATACGAATATTACCTTCAATGTCATAGTCATATATAAAACCGGACTTTACCCTTCGATGCCCCAAATGATCCGAAAAGAAATCCACCGTTTCGGGCATCCATTCCTTTAAGTCAGTAGTATCTTCCGGCAGAATAACCGCATTGCGACTTGTCAGACTACACATGACAGGTATGTTTGCCACCAGCGAGTCTTCTTGTGACAAATATGCCGCCCAAGCTTCCTGCCCTAATAAAATAATGAGTTCCGGACGTTCATTTCCTTTATATCTGGAAAGTATCTGCTGCATCATCCCTTTCCATTTGGGAGATTCAGAGAAACTCTTGCAGTTCATATTCTCAATTTCTATATTGTATTTCCCGCCACATTTGGTATATTCATCCATGAAATCGGAGATGGTGACGGAAGTTTGATGAGCGGCCGGATTATAAGAGCAAATGATCAGAATAGACTGTGCATCCTGAACTGCATAAGCCACCGCCGGCAAAAAAAAGACGATGGTAAAGAGACAGGAGAAAACATATCTGGTAAATGACAGCATAATTCTTATTGCATGTATTTTGTTGCCGCAAATATACTAAAAATTAGTATCCAATAGAAGATTAATACGTACATTTGTCAGCAAATCATTATAAAAGCAATTATGGAATTATTTCACAAAATGATTTCTGCCGCCCTGAATATATCGGAAAAGCAGATCAACAACACTCTGAATTTACTAAAAGACGGCGCTACCATCCCTTTTATCAGCCGTTACCGTAAAGAGGTAACGGGAGGCCTGGACGAAGTACAGATAGAAAATATTAAAAACCAATACGATAAACTTTGCGAAACGGCCAAACGTAAAGAAACCATCCTCAGCACGATCAGCGAGCAGGGCAAATTAACCGCCGAGCTGCAAAAACGTATCGACGATACTTGGGATACCACTGAATTGGAAGACATTTACCTGCCGTACAAACCCAAACGAAAAACCAGAGCGGAAGCTGCCCGGCAAAAAGGCCTCGAACCACTTGCCGTAACACTGATGCTGCAACGTGAAAACAACCTCGAAGCCAAAGTCGGCTCCTTCGTGAAAGGAGACGTGAAAACAATAGAAGATGCCTTGAAGGGTGCACGTGATATTATAGCCGAACAGGTGAATGAAGACGAACGAGCCCGTAACGCCATACGCAATCAGTTCAGCCGGCAAGCCGTAATCAGCGCCAAAGTAGTGAAGGGCAAAGAAGAAGAGGCAGCTAAATACCGCGATTATTTTGAGTTCTCCGAACCTCTGAAACGTTGCACTTCCCACCGCCTGCTGGCCATTCGTCGTGCAGAGTCCGAAGGGATGTTGAAAGTATCCATCAGTCCGGATGACGAGGAATGTATCGAAAGGCTCGAACGCCAGTTTGTTCGCAGCAACAACGAATGCGGCCGCCAAGTAGCAGAAGCCGTACAGGATGCATATAAGCGTTTACTCAAACCATCCATTGAAACAGAATTTGCCGCCATCACGAAAGAAAAAGCCGATGAAGAAGCCATTCGCGTGTTTGTAGAAAACCTGCGCCAACTGCTGCTCGCCCCTCCATTGGGACAAAAACGGGTATTGGCCATAGACCCCGGTTTTCGTACAGGTTGCAAGATCGTTTGCCTGGATGCACAAGGCAATCTGCTACACAATGAAAACATTTATCCGCATCCACCGGTAGAAAAGAAAAAAGAAGCAGCCGCCAAACTCCGCAAGATGGTGGAAGCTTATCAGATAGAAGCAATTGCCATCGGTAATGGTACGGCCAGCCGGGAAACGGAATATTTCGTTACCACCCAGCAGTTCGACCGTCCTTTACAGGTATTCGTTGTCAGCGAACAAGGGGCATCGATCTATTCTGCCTCCAAAATAGCACGTGATGAATTTCCGGAATATGATGTAACCGTACGCGGTGCCGTATCCATCGGACGCCGCCTTATGGACCCACTTGCCGAATTGGTAAAAATCGATCCGAAATCAATCGGTGTAGGACAATACCAACACGATGTAGACCAGAGTAAACTTAAGAAAGCACTCGACCAGACAGTGGAAAATTGCGTAAACCTGGTAGGTGTAAATCTGAATACAGCCAGCAGCCACTTGTTGACGTATATTTCGGGGCTCGGTCCGCAGTTGGCACAGAATATCGTAAACTATCGTGCGGAAAACGGTGCTTTCGGTTCACGCAAGGAGTTGATGAAAGTCCCGCGTATGGGCGCAAAGGCTTTCGAACAATGTGCCGGATTCCTCCGCATTCCACAAGCCGTGAATCCGTTGGACAATACTGCCGTACATCCCGAAAGCTATTGCATCGTAGAGCAGATGGCAAAAGATTTGAAATGCAGTGTTGCAGAATTGATCGGTAATAAAGAATTACGTACAAAAATTAATATATCGGCATACGTGACTTCCACAGTAGGCATGCCGACCTTGCAAGACATCATGCAGGAACTTGAGAAGCCGGGACGTGACCCGCGTCAGACAATCAAAGCTTTTGAATTTGATAAAAACGTGCGTACAATCGATGACCTGCGCGAGGGGATGATACTTCCCGGTATCGTAGGCAACATTACTAACTTCGGTGCCTTTGTAGACATAGGTATTAAAGAGAACGGATTGGTGCATCTCTCACAGCTTGCCGAACGTTTCATCTCTGACCCGACGGAAGTGGTGTCCATTCACCAGCATGTAATGGTAAAAATCCTAAGTGTAGATTATGCCCGAAAACGGATACAATTGACCATGATCGGTGTAGAACAAAACTAAACACGATTTCTCCATACATCAGGTAACGTCCTATATCTTTTTAGACAGAAGAACAGGAGAACAAAAAAAATGAAATCAAATATGTTCTTCTGTTCTTTTGTCTAAAAACTAAAAAGACATCTGTTTTTTTCTTTCAAAATACCCAATGATGCATCCCGTCATCAGAATCATTAATACCGTACAGATAATAGAACCTTCGAATCCAAAATCCCCCCCATTCAAAATGTTATTATCCGGAAATTGCAACTGCAACAAAGAAGAACATAGTATAGTACCGCTTACTTTATACCCCAAAACCGGCCCCTGCAGCCAATTCCAAAACAGATGCAATGAAATGGGAAACCATAAATTACGTGTATAAAGAAAAGTAACTCCTAACAGGCATCCCGCCAACACCAAATTCAATAAAGGCAAAAAGGCAACATTCGGATTGAAGAAATGCATCAAAGAGAACAAGACAGAAGAAATTCCCAAAGAAAGAAATTTATTAAGCCGTGTCCGTAATAAACGTCCCAAAATATATCCACGTACCATTATCTCTTCCGTTAAAGCAACCAGAATAAAAACACCAAAGCTACCGGCCAAATCAACCACACTCAACTGTACTCCCGTCACTTTCACCTCTCCCGATAACAACGAAAGCCCAAAACCGACACCATATAAAACCACAGCAGCCAATAATCCATACAGGATATCTCTTCCACGCCCTTTGATGCTGAGCCCCAAGTCTGATAACGGCCGATGATCAAAATACTTAAGAATAAAATATGCTGGAAGAACCGCCGCCAATAATGTGGCCGACTGAATAATCGCATACTGGGAAAGAGTAAGCGAACTCGTTCCGGGAAGTCCGATGACGATATACCCCAACATCGAAAAAACCACGGAAAGAAATAAAAATGCCACCACATAGACAGATAAGCTTACAAGCACGTGAGCCCCTTTAGATTCTTTTTTCTGAATATCTTCTTGTTCCATTTTATAAATTGTTAATCCGAAAGCAAAAATAACTATAAAAATCAAAAAGGCCGGTTCAATCTCTCTTTTTTCTGTATATTTGTCTGAATAAAACTTCAATCATGAAAATAAAACATTTATTTATAGGTATATTATTAGCTACAACAGCGCTGAACGTAGCGGCACAACCAGTTAGTAAACAATATTTTGTTCCCAAAGCAGGAACATTGATTTCTCTAATGACAGAAGACGAGGCCAATAGCATTACTCACCTCACCCTGACAGGAAAAATCAATGCAGAAGACTTCAAACACCTCCGCGACGAGTTTCAAAACTTAGAAGTACTGGATATCTCTAATGCGGAAATCAAAATGTATACCGGTAAGGGCGGAACATACCCCGATAAAATCTATGTATATATGCCCAACTTTATCCCTGCTTATGCTTTTTGCCGGGTAGAAAACGGACAAGCCAAAGGAAAGCTCTCATTGAGGAAAGTCATTCTTTCGGAAAAGACTAAAAACATAGAAGACGCCGCTTTCAAAGGTTGTGACAATCTTGCCATCTGCCAGATTAAAAAGAAAACACCGCCCAACTTGTTGCCGGAAGGATTAGCAGACAGTATTACTGCCATTTTCGTACCCTTAGGTAGCAGCGATGAATATCGTTTGAAAAACAATTGGAAATCATTCGCCTTTATTGAAGGAGAGCCACAGGAGGTCACCCTGCAAGTAGGAGCAATGGGCACATTAGAAAGTGAAATCCAAAGAGCAGGATTGCAACCCAGAGACATAAACTTCCTCACAGTAGAAGGGAAGCTGGACAATAACGACTTTAAATTGATAAGAGACTATATGCCCAATCTGGTTGCCGTAGATATATCAAAGACCAATGCCGTATCCATACCCGACTTCACCTTCTCCCAAAAAAAATATCTGCTACGGATAAAGTTACCTCACGGACTGAAAGTAATCGGACAGCGCGTATTCAGTAACTGCGGCAGATTATGCGGTACTGTAGAATTACCTCCCAGTGTGACAGCTATCGAGTTCGGTGCATTTATGGGGTGTGACAATCTTCGCTACGTAGTGGCCACAGGAGACCAAATCACTACATTGGGCGACAGTCTCTTTGGCGAAGGAGGGGGTAACAAACTGATATACAAAAAATAGAATAAAGGGAGAGAAATAAAGGGAGATGGGAGAATTGAAATTCTCCCATCTCAAGTTGCTAATTTGATAAATATAAGCAGAGACCGTTTTTTGAACCGATGAGGAACCTTTGATGCGGAAAGATGATTGCAAACGACATTAATCACTGTATATCAAAGAATTAATCATTCATTTATCTAACAAATGAACTGATATTCTTTACCTGCAAGAATACGTATTTAAGACTGTGTTAAATACTATCTTTTACCATTAAGAATACGCTTCTTTATAAACAAGAAATTAATCTTCTGTGAAAGGAGAAACAATATGCCGGAAACCGGATTAACAATGTTAAAATCAGATGTGCGATTTTCCCACTGAATTCATAAGAAAATGACCGAAATACTATCGGATGAACCGGAATAATTAAAAAATAAAAAAAACGAGCAAATTCTTTTTTAAGAATCCCTCGCCTCCCATAAGAAAAGCCAATAGGCTTTTCTTTTTTTTGTTACCTCTTTTTTCCTGAATACTAATCTTTTCTTTACCTAAAAAAACTTCAACTACCTATTATTGTTATCCTTTTCAAATCCTTTACCTCTATTTACCTATTGAAGTTCTTATTTAATACCTTAAATCTAATACCTTAAATTTTCTTTTTTACCTTTTAAACTAATAGCAATTTCCCAATTGCACTGCAAAGATACAGCTTTTTTCCGTGTCCGCAAACGGTTTTATATTTTATAACACAATTTTATGGTTATAAATCTTTCACATCGCTCAACTCAACCAGCTTATTCACAATAGCATAGATCGTTAAGCCGGCAGCACTGTGTATTTGCAATTTCTTGCTGATATTCCTACGATGAGTAATGACCGTATGTATAGATAAAAACAATTTCTCTGCTATCTCCTTATTTGTCATTCCCTTCACTACGCAAATTACGATTTCTTTCTCCCGCTGGCTAAGAGTTTCCTGTCCGTCTCCTTCATCATCGGGTACAATATTCTGCAAACGGATAATCTTATTGGAGAGCGTTTCCAAATCATCAAAAATAGAGATGGAATCATCGTATTTACTCAATAGCGTGGCATCGATAAACGAGCTTACCAATGCCACAACCCGGATACCTTTTCCAGTTGTTTCTTCACGGAAACGAGCTACATCAAAATAATCACCGAATGTGGGATTCACTACCAATATATCGGGATATTGCGTACGCAAACAATCATGCAGGGCTTCGACGGACAAAAGCTCTACCGGCTGAATTTTCAAATTGGGCAAACGTTTCAACGCTAAAGTAAGCCCGCTACGGATAATCACAGAATTCTCGGCAACAGCTACCCGGATTGTCTCATTATTTTTCATGATCCATCATCCTCCTTTCCAAATTCAGAATAGCAGGAACAAATATATAATCCTCTACCTTGCAATGCGATTCGAGTCCCTCCTCACAAGCATAGATATCAAACAAGGCAGCATTAAGCAAATTCGTATTCGCTTTGGCCGGACAATATTTAATAATGATGTTCTTCAACTCCGTCAACTTCTCTCCCACCTGATCGTGATGTTTCGAGAAAGTGCTGATCTGATAATTTTTCGGCGCATTGTTCTGAAGCAAAGCATCTACATACTTAAATACGGTTTTTTCTTCGTATTCCATATGTTTGCGTACTTCACGCATATATTCGTCGAAAAATTTCAATATAAGAAAAGAGACATCATTTTCCGAACAATCGATGGCTTCCAGCAGCTTACGCCGAATGGCAGGCAGACAAAAATCAAGGAAATAGATGTGGGCTTGGCGCAAATAGTCTACCAATGCCGGGATAGATAACTCATCCGTTTCTCCATCCATGCGTGAAAAGCCTTCGGCCATAAAATTCACCACGACAAGAAAAGTACGGCAATCCACCCCGTTCATTTCACAAACCTCCTTCACGGTTTTATCACCGAACCCCAACGAAAGCCCAAAACGACTCATAACCTGCAATAAAGAGTAATTATCACTGATAAGATCAATCATTTTATCAGAGGGCTTGTATTTTTGTAATCTATCCATATTATACCTATTATATATTACAAGTGCAAAGAAACGGATAATTTCGCGCGCGCGCAATCCCCATTTATAGGTATTTTGGAGATTTATGAATTACGAATTCTGATTTATGAATTATTATTTACTGATAAGTATAGTCCGCCAATCACCATTTTTTAGTAATTTTGCGTTCAACTGACAAATCATAATTTATAAATCATAATTCAAATTCATTCTCATGGCAAACGAATTAGCATTGAAATACGGCTGCAATCCCAATCAAAAACCGGCCCGTATCTTCATGAAAGAAGGCGAACTGCCTATCGAAGTATTAAACGGACGCCCCGGATACATTAATCTGCTGGATGCATTCAATAGCTGGCAGTTAGTACAAGAACTGAAAGAAGCTACCGGACTTCCGGCAGCCGCATCTTTCAAGCACGTCAGTCCTGCAGGCGCCGCCGTAGCAATAGAGATGAGCGAAACACTTAAAAAGATTTATTTTGTAGACGATCTTCCGCTTTCACCTTTGGCTACTGCCTATGCCCGTGCCCGTGGTGCGGACCGTATGTCGTCTTATGGTGATTTCATCGCTTTATCCGATACCTGCGATGTAGAAACAGCCCGCCTTATCAACCGGGAAGTATCCGATGGAGTCATTGCTCCCGATTATACGCCCGAAGCATTGGAAATTTTACGCAATAAACGGAAAGGGACTTACAATATCATCAAAATAGATCTTGCATATCGCCCCGCTCCCATCGAGCATAAAGACGTTTTCGGTATTACTTTCGAACAGGGACGTAACGAACTCAAAATTGACGAAACTCTGCTGCAAGAGATGCCTACCCGGAATCAGGAAATTCCTGCTGAAGCCAAACGCGATCTGCTTATTGCCCTTATCACGCTAAAGTATACACAATCCAATTCGGTATGTTATGCAAAAGACGGACAGGCAATAGGTATCGGTGCCGGACAGCAATCACGCATTCATTGTACCCGCCTTGCCGGCAATAAAGCCGACATCTGGTATCTGCGCCAACATCCCAAAGTGATGAATCTCCCTTGGAAAGAGAAGATCCGCCGCGCCGACCGCGATAATACGATCGATATTTATATCTCCGATGACTACATGGACGTATTGACAGACGGCACATGGGAACAGTTCTTCACAGAAAAGCCAGAAGTGCTGACCCGTGAAGAAAAACGTGAATGGCTGGATACACTGACCGGTGTAGCTTTAGGTTCGGATGCGTTCTTCCCCTTTGGCGATAATATCGAACGTGCACATAAGAGCGGAGTAAACTACATAGCACAACCGGGTGGTTCCGTACGCGACGACCATGTCATCGAAACATGTGATAAATATAATATTGCCATGGCATTTACGGGTATCCGCCTGTTCCACCATTAATTGCATATATAAATAAGGTGTCGGTTTTTCATCATGCCGACACAGTCTCATCATATCCCCATTTATAATGATAACGTACGTGTTATTCCATTATAAATGGGGATTTCACATTTCATCCTTCGCCCTTATCTTTGCATTATCATAAAAAAAAGAAATTGAAAATGAGTAAAATTGGTGTTTTTTACGGTTCAACAACAGGAACCACAGAGGATGTAGCTCGCAAAATTGCAGAAAAGCTGAATGTTCCTCAAGGAGATATCCACGATGCTTCGACATTGACCGATGCATTGGTTAAAGAATACGATGTGCTGGTGCTGGGCACTTCAACTTGGGGCGCCGGTGAATTGCAGGACGACTGGTATGATGGTGTCAAGGTTCTGAAAAAGGCAGATCTTTCCCATAAATTCGTTGCTCTGTTCGGTTGCGGAGATTCCGACTCATACAGCGACACATTTTGTGACGGCATCGGTATTCTGTATGAAGATTTAAAAGATACCGGCTGTACATTTATCGGAATAACAGATACGGCCGGATATACTTTTGATGCGTCTGTAGCGGTAGTAAACGGTAAATTCGTCGGACTCCCCATTGATGAAGTGAACGAAGACAGCCAGACCGACCAACGTATCGATCAATGGGTAGAAGGACTTAAAAAAGAAATCAACTAAAGCCAGCCTGATTTTCCAAAAAATCATGCAGGCCCAATAAACTCTAATATTTTATCACAATCTTGCATTATGGCTACCGAAAGAATCATTCCCGGCGAAGTACGGATTTTCCTAAATCATATTTACGAGTTTAAAAAAGGAGTTCGCAACATGGTGCTCTACACAATGAACCGTGAATATACAGAATTTGCCATACGCCGTCTGGAAAATCAGAATATCAGCTATACGATACAAGAAGTAGGAACGAACAAAATCAATTTGTTCTTCGGCAAACCGGAGTGTATGGAGGCCATACGCCACATTATCACTCGTCCGCTGAACCAACTGACACCTGAAGAGGATTTCATTTTGGGAGCTATGTTAGGATACGATATCTGCCAGCAATGTAAGCGATATTGTGGGAAAAAAGAAAGTATTAAGATTGCTGTTTAGCGTAGTTTTGTATGTGTTAGCTTTGTTGTATGTCTTTTTTAGCGTAGAAGCCGTTTCATTAGGGGGAACGGCTTCTTTTTTTTCATATATATTCAGTTTTATAATTACCTATTAATACTGAGACTCGCGTCAATATTCATTATTTATAGGTATTGTCCGCCTTTCCATTCGCTTCTATCTTTGCAGCCATAAAAAATTATATAAAACATGAGAAAATTAACAAGCTTATTTATTCTCTGCTTCCTGTTATCATTCGGTAAAGTCACCGCACAGGAAAAAAGCTCAGTACAAGAAGAAAAGAGCTCTTATACAGAAGAATACGACAAATTCCGTTTTGGCGGATACGGTGAAATGGCGGCAAGCTATAAAGATTATGATTTTAACCGTTTTAAACATTCCAGCGGTTCTCCGAAAAGAAACAGAGGTGAAATCTCCATTCCTCGTTTTGTATTGGCCTTTGACTACAAGTTTTCTCCCAAATGGATACTCGGTTCAGAAATTGAATTCGAATATGGAGGTACAGGAGTAGCCCGTGAAATTGAATGGTTCGAAGAAAACGGAGAATACGAAACCGAAATTGAAAAAGGCGGAGAGGTAGCTCTCGAACAGTTCCACATTACACGTCTCATCAACAAATATATCAATGTTCGTTTCGGACATATGATTTTACCGGTAGGACTAACAAATACACATCACGAACCTATCAATTTCTTCGGAGTATACCGTCCGGAAGGCGAAACAACCATCTTACCGTCAACCTGGCATGAAACCGGTGTGGCTATTTTCGGAGAAGTGGGAAAATTCGACTATGAGTTTCAAGTAGTAAACGGTCTCGATCCACAAGGATTTCGAAGTGAAGACTGGATCTCCAATGGAAAACAAGGAGCTTTTGAAATCAGTAATTTCACGAGTCCGGCTTTCGTAGGACGTATTAATTACAATGGAGTAAAAGGCTTACGTGTAGGCGTTTCGGCCTATTATAATAAAACAGCGAAAAACGGAACAAAACCGGATCGTAACAATGAGTATGATTTTCCGGTAACCATATTTACCGCCGACATGCAATACAAAAGTCCGAAAAACAATCTCATCGTACGTGCCAATGCCGTATACGGGCAATTGGGAGCAAGTGCGGCACTTAGCACAATCAACAATAGTTCCTCCGGTGCTTCCGGTTATCCCAATACAACAGTTGCTAAAAACGCAGTCAGCTATGCAGCCGAAGCCGGATACAATATAGGCGCTTTCTGGGGCCCCAAAGCACCCCGAATCTATCCTTTCATGCGCTATGAATACTATAATCCGATGGAAAAAGTAGAATCAAGCAGCCAATTGGCCGACAAGCGTTTCCAATCTTCGGTTATTACTGCAGGACTAAACTATTATGCACTCCCTAATCTTGTTATAAAAGCCGATTATTCCAATCGCCGGATCGCATGGGGGAAATATAATAATGAAAATACAGTATCAGTAGGCATTGCTTACATCGGCTGGTTCATCAAGAAATAAGAGTATAATATCAAATCACAAAATTTAAAATAAAATGAAAAAGAGAAGTTTATTTCCAATCCTGTTGATAGGATTCACTTTAGGATTAACATCCTGTAATGAAGATTCTAAGAAAGAAGACATCACCACCAATCCGTTTGCCAATCTTCCGGCAGATAGTGGACAAAAACCTACCACTGAACAAATGGATGCAGCGATAGCCAATTTTGTCGATAATGTCGCAATACCGACTTATGCCGAATTAGTAAACAAAATGACTCTCTTAAAAAATGCAGTCGACAAATTCATTGCAAGTGGAACTAAAACCGACCTTGAAAATGCTTGTGATGCCTGGAGAGATGCCCGTAAGCCTTGGGAAGAAAGCGAAGCATTTCTGTTTGGAGCTGCCGACAAAAAAAGCTATGACCCAAGCTTGGATAGCTGGCCTCTCGACAAAGAAGGTATAGACCAAATTCTGGAAACAGGTAACTGGGACGCCATCGAAGGAGATGTAAATGAAGATGAAAGTGCTGTAAATCCTCCACAAAATTTACGTGGTTTCCATACTGCCGAATATCTGCTTTTCAATGAAGGTGATGCACGCGATATCGCCGACTACACCAACAACATGAAAATTTATCTACAGAAAGTAGTAACCCGTATGCTCTCTGACGTCACCAATATGCACAAAGGCTGGACAACCGGACTTCCCGGAGATGAAGATCTTCCTACGGCATACGGAGCTGCCTTGAAAGAACATAACGGCACATACGGTATCAGCAGTATTTATGTAGCTATCGAAACGATGTTGAATGACAACAACGGAATGGCTGCAATCGCCAATGAAGTAGGTACCGCCAAGATCGCCGATCCTGTAAACGCATGGAATAGCGGTGATAAAGAAGGTGGCGTACTTGCTGTGGAATCATGGTACAGCTGGAACTCACTGACAGATTATGTAGACAACATCGTCAGCATCAAAAACTGTTACTTAGGCGGACGCAATGGTGAATACAACGAAGCAGAAAGCCTTTCAGCACTCGTCAAAATCATAAATCCGACACTTGACCAATTAATTCGTCAGCAGATAGAAGATACAATGGATGCTATCAATGATATTCCCAAACCCTTCCGTAACAATCTGGGCGCAAGTGTAGAAATCAAAAAAGCACAAAATGCATGCGCTTATCTAAACACTGGTCTGGGACTCGTAAGAGGTAAACTAGCATCCAATTAATGAAATGAACGAAATACATACAATATGAAAATTAGCTTATTCATTCCCCTAAAGAATAGAGCTATCAGCACCATATGGGGATGCAGGAACCTTACCGGAGCTTGTATCCTCTTTGGTACGTTGATAAGTTATACACTACAGAGTTGTGACAATCAACTTGATGATAAGCTTATACTGAAACCTAACGGTGAACCGGCACTCCCTGCCGAACTGTCTGCCGGATATTCTACCATATTCTCTTCATCACCAGATGCATACGACACGAATGCAGACTGGGTTACCGGAGAACTTCTGACACGCTTTAACAGAGGAGACGGCCTGTATGACGGTTCACGCGGAACAGGAAGCAACACAGGCGGAGGATTGGGACCAGTATATGCTGGATATTCCTGCGGAAGTTGCCATAAAAGTACCGGTCGTACCAAACCGGCCCTTGCCGACGGCGGTTCGGGCAACGGATTTTCGTCCATGTTAGTGTATATCAGCCGCAAAACCGGAGGATACTTCCCGGAGTACGGACGTGTATTGCACGATCAATCCATCTATGGTGTAAAAGCGGAAGGAAAAGTAAAAATAACCACTACAACACAAAAATTCCGTTTTCCGGATGGCGAAGAGTACGAACTGATGACTCCGCATTACGAGATCTATCAATGGTATGCCGACAGCATTCGCCCGGAGGATTTGCGTATCAGTGTACGCCAGCCCTTACGTCATGTAGGGTTAGGCCAAATGATGGCGCTCGATCTCAACGAGTTGCAAAAAGTGGCAGCCAAAAGTAATTATCCCGAATACGGTATCAGTGGACGCTTGAATTATATCACTGAAAAGGGCGTAAAACAGATCGGATTATCGGGTAATAAAGCACAACATGCCGACCTCACCGTAGAACTCGGATTCTCATCGGATTTGGGGGTAACCAACGACCGTTATCCTCACGAAGTCTGTGAAGGTCAAAGTCAGATGATGGGATTTTCCAACTACGGGATTCAGATATCCACCGAAGACATGGAAAATGTAGATCTTTATATGCAGGCTTTGGGCGTACCCGCACGGCGCAATGTAACAGATGAAACCGTACAAAAAGGAGAGAAACTCTTCCACCAGGCAAAATGCCATTTATGTCATGTCACTACATTACACACCCGTCCAAGAGGTTCCAAACTTCTGAACAACACCCAGTTACCCTGGTTGGGCAGCCAAACGATTCATCCCTATTCCGATTTCTTATTGCACGACATGGGAACAGAACTGAATGACGATTATACCAGTGGCCTGGCTACCGGATACGAGTGGAGAACTACTCCTTTATGGGGAATCGGACTGCAGGAGACAGTTAACGGACATACTTATTTCCTGCACGACGGACGCGCCCGCAATCTAACAGAAGCTATCATGTGGCATGGCGGCGAAGGTTCTGCCTCACGCACTCTTTTCTCACGGATGAGCAAAGAAGAACGTGCTGCACTCATCACTTTTCTTGAAAGTTTATAATCAGATAAAAAACAACAACAAATGAAAAAGCATACATTTGCAGCCGCTTTATGCGGATTGCTAACCTTGACATCCACTCACCTGTCAGCACAGGAGGTAGACGATAAATATGTAGAAAACGATGTGGTATCCCTGGCAGGGAAGAAAGGATTTTCTTTCAGCACTAAAGCCGGTGATTTCCTCTTCAAACCTTATGCATTGGTACAGGCCAGTGCCTGTCTCAACCGATATGATGATCTCGGACTCGAAACTCCTTATGCCGATAACATCGCCAATACCGGTTTTGCCATTCCAAACGCCATATTGGGATTTACCGGAAAAGCATTCGGAAAAGTGACTTTCAACCTTTCCATAAATGCAGCTAAAAGCGGCGGAGCCCTGTTACAACAAGCTTGGTTTGATATTGCAATGAAAGAGTCTCTCCGAATCCGTGTAGGTAAATTCAAAACACCTTTTATGCATGCATACCTCAGCACATTGGGCGAAACCCTGTTCCCGGTACTTCCTACCTCCAGTACGGCAACAGTCGTTCTTCCCTACGATCTTCCCTATGTCAACCCCAATTTTGCCACAGGTTTCGATTTGGGTATACAGTTACATGGGTTGATCCATGGTAAATGGAATTATCAAGTAGGCATTTTCAATGGTACGGGTGCAGATGTAAACGTTGCCTCCAAAACCATGTGTGATGATCACAAATGGTTGCCAGCTTTACTCTATTCCGGACGTTTTGCCTACATGCCCAAAGGTGAAATGCCCGCTTCACAGGGTGACCCCAATAATCTGAAAAGCGATAAAATGCTAATAGGCGTATCAGCATCCTATAATGCTGAAGCAGAATCCAAGAGTAGTAGCGATCTGCGGGTCGGAGCAGAATTTGCCATGATGAAAAATCGCTTCTATCTGGCAGCCGAAGCTTATTACATGAACATGCATTTCACTAAAATCCAGAACAAATCAGATGACATGAATTTCTGGGGCGGATATGTACAGGCCGGATATTTTATCACCTCCAAACTGCAAGGTGCATTACGCTATGATTTCATGGATCGTAACGGATTAGATACCGGTGGACTGCTAAACATGCCCGCTATAGGTGTAAACTATTATTTCTTCGGAAACAATCTGAAATTACAAGTGATGTACCAATACATGGGACGTACGGGAGACAATTCTCAGAATGACCGTGATGAAGCCGGTATCGGTCTTGCCCGCCATAACGCTACTGCTATGTTGCAATTTACTTTCTAAACAAGAACAATGAATTCTATTTTAAATATAAAAAACGGTTTATATATCCTTGCCGCATTATTCATTATTTCTTGCGACGAAGGAAAAATATATCCTGATGACACAGTGGATTCAGGCCGGACAGCCACTGTTACCCTCACCTTCGACGGACTGGGAGCATGGCCTAAAAAGAATTATCTTTCACTGGCTGCCATCGGAGAAGACGGCTCAACAATCACACTGACCAAACGAATCAACAAACCGTCTAAAAGTGATCAAAAGGTAACCATCCGACTGAACAATCTAAAAGAGAATACCAAAAGCATAGATATAGCTGTTATCAGTAACGGACAAAGCTTAATCTATTCATATTACTCTTTTCCGATTGACAACTCAATGGAGACAATAACGCTTCCTATCGAAAACTTAAATCTGGCAAGTTTCGATCGGATACAAAAGCAGGTTTTCGAAACCAGTTGCATAGCATGTCATGGAGGAAGTACCCATATTTCGGGCAACCTCAACTTGACCGAAGATAAAGCTTACGCAGCATTAGTTAATGTAGAAGCTCCTTTATCTCCCGAAAAAAAGAAATATGTATCTCCCGGAAATGCAGAAGAAAGCTACTTAATAGACATTCTGGAAGACAACGAATATCATAAGGATATGTTCAACAGCACCGGTAAACAAGAAATATTAGGACTGATAAAAACCTGGATAGATGCCGGGGCTGAAAATAATTAAAACCATATGGACTATAAAAAGTATATAAACGAAGATAATAATACCATAACAGATTTATCGGAATTTATTTGTGATAACGGAGTTTCGGAATACCAGGTAATGATACACATCACCCAGCCGAACCTCACCTATCAAGAACAACTCGCCGGTATATTAAATACTTTCACCAACTTACTGACAGGTGAATTGAAAGGTGCCACTGCCGTATTCAAACGTTATTTCCTCAGCGATGCCGCCAATCAAGCGGATACGCTGCTGGCATTGACAACCGAATATTCCGATTGTGCCCTCTCCGTTGTGGAACAACCTCCTCTCAACGGTACCAAAATCGCACTGTGGGCCTATCTGCAAACCAACGTACAAACGCGTGTACTGCCCAATGGACTATTTGAATCGGTGCATGGCAATTACCGGCATTTCTGGAACGGCAGCGCTTTCAATCGTGCAGCGAACTCCGAATATCAAACGCGGCTATTGCTCAACGACTATGTAATGCAACTCATGGAACAGCAATGTACACTGGCGAACAATTGCATTCGTACTTGGTTTTTCGTACAAAATGTAGACGTAAATTACGCCGGAGTAGTAAAAGCCCGCAATGAAGTATTTGTCACACAAAATCTGACAGAACATACTCACTATATCGCCAGCACTGGTATCGGCGGCCGGCATGCCGACCCTAAGGTAACCGTGCAAATGGATAGTTATGCAGTAAAGGGTATTTCTTCCGAACAAATACAATACCTTTATGCTCCCGATCATCTTAACCCGACCTACGAATACGGAGTCAGTTTTGAAAGAGGAACTTGTGTAAAATACGGTGACCGCCGCCAAGTATTCATTTCAGGCACGGCAAGCATTAACAACAAAGGAGAGGTGGTATATCCCGGAGACATTCGTAAACAAACTCACCGGATGTGGGAAAATATAGAAGCTCTTCTAAATGAAGCCGAATGTTCATTTGATGATGTGGCACAAGCGATTGTCTATTTACGCGATCCGGCGGACCATCAAGTTGTAAAAGAAATGTTCGAACAGCATTTCCCGTGTCTACCCAAAGTTATCCTCCTTGCTCCTGTTTGCCGTCCGGGATGGCTTATAGAGATGGAATGTATAGCAGTAAAAGCCGATCAAAATGAAAACTTCGCAAACTACTAATGAAACAATTCATAGTTAGCTGTTACTTGTTGATTATTGTATGTTTGGCTGCAACTACTTTTGTAGAGAAGGCTCAAGGAACCCCATTCGTCAATGAACATATTTATCATTCTTTCTGGTTCATTGCCCTATGGGGCATTCTGAGTTTATCGGCCTGCTGGTATCTGATCAAACAAAAGGTGTACAAACGAAAAGAGATTTTCTTACTCCACGTATCTTTTATTGTCATCCTTACAGGTGCTTGTCTCACCTATTTCACCGGACAGCAAGGCGTCATACATCTCCGCCAAGACAAGGTAACCACACAGACATTCAAAAATACGGATACACAAATGGAATATCCTCTCCCATTTGCCATAGGGTTAGACACATTCTATGTCAGTTATTATCCTGGTACGGAAGCTCCGGCAGACTATGTCAGCCGAATTTATACCGATGAAATTCCTTGCCGGAAAGCAGAAGTTTCCATGAACCGTATCTTCTCACATCACGGATACCGGTTTTATCAAAGTTCATTCGATGAAGATTTCCAGGGCACATGGCTCAGTGTCAACCATGATCCATGGGGAATTCCCGTAACCTATAGCGGATATGCCTTATTATTTATTTCAGCTTTATGGATACTCCTTTCCCCGAAAAGTAATTTTCGTCGGTTACTGAAGCATCCGTTGCTACAACGAATGGGGGTCGTTTTCCTCTTATGTTGCTGGGCCATTACAACCCAATCCAAGCCTATAAAACGAGAGGATGCAGATGTATACCGCACCAAACAAGTGATGTACAACGACCGGGTGGTACCTTTTAATACACTTGCCCGAGACTTCGTTATCAAGCTGACCGGAAAAGACAATTACCAGGGATTAAGTCCCGAACAGGTTTTGCTGGGTTGGCTCCTGTATCCGGATGAATGGCAGAACGAACCGATGATACAGATCAAGAATAAAGAGCTGCAACAACGCTTAGGATGTGGTTCTTATGCCCGCCTTACAGATTTCTTCGACCGGGAGAAAGGATATCGTTTACAGGAATACTGGAACCGCCTGCATCAAAGCGGCAAACAAGATGCATTATTAAAAGCAATCACCGAAACCGATGAAAAAATATCCCTTATCGCCATGCTGCGACAGGGGACATTGGTTCGACCGGTTCCTGATACCGGAGTCCAACGCTTGTCTGACAGAAAAATACAAGCCGAATTACTTTATAATCAGATTCCTTTTTCAGTCATTCTATATAGGATAAATCTTATGGGAGGAATATTGCTACTCCTTTGCCAATGGAGTAAGCGCCCCTTATTCCGCTTTCGAAGTTTTCGGAGAATTACTTTCTGCCTTTTATTGACCTCTTTCCTATTCCATACCTTCGGAATGATATTACGGACGTATATCAGTGGCCGCTTACCGATGAGCAACGGATACGAAACGATGCAATTTATGGCATGGATTATCATGTTGATAGCCTTGTGTCTGCAACACCGCTTTTCACTAATGGCATGTTTTGGTTTCCTTCTCTCCGGATTTACATTATTAGTGGCAAGCATCGGGCAAATGAATCCACAGATAACCCCGTTAATACCGGTACTCTCTTCACCACTGCTCAGTCTGCATGTTTCACTAATCATGATGTCGTACGCTTTACTCGGCTTTATAATGTTAAATGGCATTGCTGCCATCATCTATTTCCGGAAGAACGAAGAAGAACAGGTAGAACGCCTTACTTTACTCAGTCGTATTCTACTTTATCCTGCCACACTGATTCTGGCTCTCGGTATCTTTATCGGTGCCGTCTGGGCAAATATATCTTGGGGACGTTATTGGGCATGGGACCCTAAAGAAGTATGGGCACTAATCACACTATTGATATACGGTATCGCGTTTCATACTCAAAGCATCAAGGTTTTCCGTAAACCCATATTCTTTCATATCTTCCTGATAGCAGCTTTCACAACTGTATTGATGACCTATTTTGGAGTAAACTACTTTTTAGGAGGAATGCACAGCTACGCCAACAATTAGCCTTCAATATCCAGTATACAGGCATCCTCATCAGCTACCGTGTCAACCAGCCCCATACACTTCCGTAACAACTCCTGCCCGCTTGAAAAGATATAGCCTCTTTTCCAAAGGAGCTTAATTAAAAAAGGATGAGTAATCAACCGTATCACTCATCCTTCTTTATTTTACTTTAAAGTAACTTTTAATATACCGCCACTTTCCTATCGTTTACAATATACAACCCGGCCGGCAAACTCTTTGTCGTACGACCCTCAGGAGCTTCAAACGAAAGAATCGCCCGTCCGTCAATACCATACACCTGTACCTGACAAGCAGAAAACGTTTCAACTATCAATTCACCTTTTCCTGCATAGGCACGAAAACCGGTATCTGCTGCCGGAGCCGAAACTATACCCGTAGACAATGATGAAATATCATGTCCTGTAAAGACACATGCGCGATAATTGTTATCACCGTTATTTATCACATTCAGCGTCCAGTCACATCCCGGGAAAGTGGCTGTCCGGTTGGCATTCATTGCCGAAACAAGCAAATCACCGACCACTACGCCCCCTTGGGTCGCAGTACTGATCGAGTTTTTCAAGGGATAAGTTTTCAGGCTATTGCTTGTAAGATCCGTATCGAGTGTATAAAGATAAGAAGCGGCATACAGATCGTATCCCGGAGCCAATAGATTACCATCTTTCGGAATAATATTCTCTACTTCAGTCAGTGCGCCGTCTATCATAATACCGGCTTGTACAGCACCATTTTCTGCGTTACACTTCAAAATAAAGGCACGAAGTCCGTTGGTCTGTTTATTCGGATTTTCCAGACAAACATTCTCACCATCCATAACATTGCCGTAAAAGCTACCCCCCATGTACAGTTCATTACCGGAAGCAGCCAGACACATCGGCTTCATGCGTGCCCCATCCTGTGTCACCGGATGTTCTACTGTCTGCAACAGACGCGCCCACTTTACACTTCCGTCTGCCGGAGCAATGCAGGCATAGAACAAGCAATCCTTTATACTGGGTGTCAAGCGATCGTTACCCAACATCACGGCAGACTCGCCATCCCCTTTCATATAGCCGCTAACGTACAAATTTCCATTATCAAGAACGATATTTTTGGGAATCTCGCAACTTATCACCTGTCCTTTTGTCACTACATTCCACTGTGCCGTACCTGCTTTATCCAATTTAACTACAAAAAGATCACCGCATGTTTTCTGTACATCACCATCCCAGCCCTCGGCATTACGGGGAGATGAAAGATTGGCATTCCGTCCGAAATTGATGGAAGTACGATAAGTACCCGTCAGATAGATATTATCCTCTCCATCCGCTACCATATCACGCAGATCAAAATTATCATAAAGTTTTTTCTGAGTACCACTGACGGTTACCGTTTTATAACCTACATCGATACGCTTCGTCCACTCCACTTTTCCGTCCTTACTGATCTTTGCCAACACAGGTTGATATACACCACCATACGTCTCATAATCAGGAGCATCCCATTTGACGGAAGTCTCTACCCCATCAGCATCAACCAACTGACAAACGATGTCACTTTTATAGGTCGAACGGCTCGAATGTCTCATTTTGAGAGCAATCACTACCCCGCCATCCGAAGTAGCAGCCATCGCACCATCTGAGAATTCTCCCACATTGGTATGAATCCCCCATAGCAGATGTCCGTCTGTTCCGACTTTATAAAGTGTCATGTTATAATTACCGTTTGTCTGCAGTACATCGGGTACCCCCGTACTGGTTTTCTCCGAAGCCTTTGTACCATCAGCAATGTTATAGAAAAAATAATCCGTTGTCAGAGAGTATCCTTTACTTACACTCCCATCCGGATCATAAGAAGTTTCTTTATCACTGGAAGCAAAGTTATTCATAAGAAACACATATCCGTCTGACGATACTTTAATTGCCTGGGGAATCTCAAGCCCCATACCATCTTGCGAAGTTACCCATTTCAATTGGGGTTCCTGTGCAGACAGGCCGGCTACAGACAACAGACCGGCCACAGCCATTGTTAGTAATTTTCTATTCATCATATTTCATAATTAAAGGATTTATAAACTAAAAGCGCGGTATCACATATTTATCCGTACCGGAAGTAAACGACAAACGTAATGGAAATACATATTTACCAATTTTCTCTGCCGCAGAAAGCTCTTCTGCAGGAAGTTCCATTGATTTAATCAACGAATAATCATCAGCATTCACTGCATAGTAAACTTCGACTTCAGGACGCGTCACACGCAATGTCCAATCAAACATATTGCCAAAAACAGCCAACGCCTCTTTCTCCGGATCAAAGGAAGGAATACCAACCTTTACTACCTCATAAGTCTTATTCCTAAGTACATAGAAAGACCGGTCGGCATCTGTCATGAAAGCCAATGTCTTCCGGTTTTTAAACTCCGTCACAAACACGTGCTTCAACTGTATCCCATCAGGCAATTCAATACTACGCACGTACGGTCTGCCTTTCATCTGTTTCAGATGAAACAATCGGCGATCGGCATCCAACAACAGATATCCTTCGTCATATTCCTTGCGCGTGGTAGGATTACCGGCTATCTCGGTGGCAGGAAAATGGAATCCTTTCTTCTCCATCGCCTCAGTAAAACGCCGGCTTTTCTCTTCGTCCACCGTATTGGAAGCCATGCGGATAAATTCAATTCCTTTTCCCGTAATACGGAAAACATCATCGGGCATCTGTAAGTCCACCCTGCCGGACATACCTTCGAGCAGAGGATAAAGTCCGATATGGGGAGCATTGATATCCGAAGGGACTACACGGAAATTAAAATTCTCCATCTGTGCCATGCGTGGTGTGACCGGCACTCCGTTGAGCGTATCCGGAAAACGTTCGTCCGACATCAATTGCCGGAAATAAAACATAGGAAGGATACTGTCAAACTGAGCTTGCGTATAAGTCCTGCCGGAAAGATCGCTACGGAGCATACCTTTATCACCCGACGGAGTCATCATGGCAAAATCTCCGATGACGGAACTATATAAAGTAAAAGGCGCTTTTGTAGAACGTGCCGTCAGGAAATTGTAACACCAGGGAAGCTGCCAGATCAGCAGACAGACGATCGTAAGTCCTAATAATAGTTGACTAAAAAGTTTCATTATCTATTCTTCTTTATTATAAATGTAATCCCTAATCTTGTTTCCCCTCTTTAAAACGTACAATAGAGAGCCAGGAGAATGTTCCTGTCAGCAACGTACATACGGCAAGCCACGGCAAAAATCCATTATAAGCTTCCGGCGTAGTAGAAAGGAAAAAGATACGTAACACCAGTACAGCAACAATCAGGTTGAATATACGCCGCTTCCATGAAGGTTCCAGACAAATCCAGGACACAAGCAGATATCCGGCTATTCCGGCCAAATACCAGGGAGCAGCCGTCAACAAGATATGACGGACCAACTCGGATGCCAATATGCCTTGCAAGTAAAATCCCATCAGTACATAATTAAATCCGAAACAGACCAACAGTACGAGCAAACCGTAAAGCAACATCAGCATGACCATACGCAACTGCGAATACGGAAGATGCAGAGTCAGTTTCAAACATTTACGGTGCATCTCCGGAACAAACTGTACCACAGCCAAAAGTATTCCGGCAAGTAAGGGAATGTACTGCAATAAATCAACAAATACGGCATCCCTTTGCAGCATTACTTCCCATACATGTTCCACTCCTTTCAGTGTCACCACCCGGTTGATACGGAGCATTGAATAACCGGCAAAACCCACTGTTACTACCAAAGCCAGCAACAGATACCAACGGGTCTTGATCCATTCTTTATAAAATATAGCATTCATCTTTCAATTCTTCTCTTTCAATATTTACCGGTAAGGCCGATAAAGGCGTCTTCCAGACTCACTTTCTCACTATGCAAACCGGAATAAGGTACTCCTGTTTTTATTAAAGCATTCTCCGCTTCAGCAGGTTGAAGGAAAGAGTAGGTTTCAAGCGTCCGGCGAATCACCGAAGGATGGTAGAAACCGTCCATCTCCTGCGGCTCATAGCCTTCGGGCACAGTACACGTATAACGGCGTACCGTATCCAACAATTCCTTTACCTCCTGTTGTACCAGTATTTTCCCATAATCCATGATTATACAGTCGTCGATCAGACGTTCCATATCCTGTATAATGTGTGATGTCAGAAATACGGTTTTATTCTCCGACCGTGCATAGTCACGCAGGTAATCGGTAAACAGGCGGCGATAGCCGGGGTCGAGCCCGAGCGAAAAATCATCCAAGACCAGCAAATCGGGATTTTGCGCAAGAATCAGTCCCAATGCCACTTGTGAGCGTTGCCCGCAAGACATACGGCTGATACGCTGCCCCGGTGCGACCTTCAATTTATCCATCAGTTCATAATAGGCATCTTTCCTCCACTGTCCCGGATAAAAAGCGGCATAAAACTTCTCGATTTGGGTAATGGTCATAAACTGATATTGCACATGGCCTTCGATCAGTAGTCCGATATTCCGTCTCAAAGCAGGATCCATTGTTTGAATGTCCTGTCCGAAAATACGGCATTCACCCGAACGGGGTTTCAGATAACCACTTAGAATATTGATAGTGGTCGTCTTTCCCGTACCGTTCTTCCCCAATAATCCGAGTATACGCCCTTTGGGAACAGTAAAGCTGAGATTTTCGTATATCAGGCGTTTACCGTAGTAATGTGTAAGGTTATTACACTCTATAATTTGTTCCATCTATTTCTATATGATAATAACTAAAAGCAGAATAAAAACAATAACGGGACAAGTATCCCCGCCAATAATTCTATTCCGCCCCTTCCTATAATTCCGTTTTTTCCTTTCAGCATAAACATGCCCGAAAGAGTTATTACAATCAGAGCCACTGCAAAGATATCGGCGAAATGTGTCCACCACTGTCCGGGATTATAATGAAGTCTCGTCATACCTCCTAATATAGGACGTTTCTTCACCGATTCATAAACGGCAGCTCCGGTCTGTATATTCACTTGCAGACTGGAACCGCCTTTTAAGAATACTTTCATCACCTCTTCGCGCGGAAAGTAATGTTTGGTATAGTTGCCCGCTTCTCCCAACGGTTCTAAAAGGGAGAGCACGGTTTTCTTGTTTATCTGAGCCTTTGCAGGCAAAGGCTCAGACAGAACATATTCCTGCTGTTTCACGGTGAAGTTCGGATTAATGGAATCCCGGTGATTCATCACGATCCCCGATATGGCATATATCAATACCATACCGGAGAAGAAAAATGATAAATCCCGGTGAATCACCCTACTCCACTTTCGAAAACTGCTGCTACTGAATTTCATAAGAAGAAGCTTCCACAAAATAGAATGACAGATAATCTTTACCGGTTTTGGCCTTTCTGTCGGCTATCTTCGCACGGAAATCAGCAATACGCGCTTCCGGGGTATTAGCCGTTTCACCACGTGCTTTCTTTTCGGTACTGCATCCGGCTTCGCCTTCACCATGTTGTTCGGCAGCTTTGGCCTTCAGTTGTGCTTCCCAATTCTGAAGGTAAGCCTCATCGATGCGCTGTTCTTTTAAATCGCCTGTCACACGAACAATCGAATTGACACATTTCTGATCGAACTTACCGACACTGCCACCTTCTACACGAATGGTCTGTGTATCGTCACTTCCCATTAGGAAAATCTTACGTCCGCCATGTTTACAGATATGTGTACACACACCTTCTATGGTAACCTCTTGTCCGGCAAACTCACCGGCATTTGCCAAAAGGCTGTCTATCTCCATCGCTCCGGAAGCAACTACTTCCGTAGTCGCCCCTTCACTGTTTGCCTGCTGTTGCTTATTTCCGCAGGATGCATTGATTATACCAGCCACTGCAATAGCAGCAATTACCGTCATCTTTCTAATCTTCATTGTTTCTTGTCTTTTTATTGATTTACACTTTTATTTAACAGCCACTTTATAAGAAGCATCGCCTATTTTCAATATATACAGCCCCCGTTCCAAAGGATAAGATACCGTACCGGCCTCCGCTAACTCATTTATCAGGATACGTCCGTCTGTTCCGGCTATCATTACAGAGGTTTGTTGAGGAAGTACTACATACAAAGTAGCATTAGAAGTCCACATACGAATAAAATCAGCCTCATCCTTTTCAATCCCTACACCACCTGCTTTGAAGGTAGCGGCAAGCATTACATCAGTAGCAGGCATCACAAAAGAATCATCCGTCAGTGTAGCGGGTTCTTCATTAACCGTCAGTACATCCAACTGGTAACCTTCATCCGGTGTGATGGTCAGTTTCACAGGATTACCGGCCACAGCATAGAATTCCGCTTCCTCATCCTGCGTCAACAGAACAGGTAAGGCAAGAGTACCGTTAACCATTTCCGTAGATACCGACACCTTATAAGCATCACCGGCTTTTACGCTGCTGCTTACCGGCGAGTGCTCTTCCGTATAGGTCCAGCCGGCAAGATCACTTCCCGTCGTACGATTCAAATAACCGGCATAAGCAGTCATCTCGTCAGCCAATGCTTGCGATTGTATATCTGCAATTTCAAGAACCGTACCGGATACGTTTTCATTGGCAGCCTCGACAATACCTTCCTGACGGTAAGAACGGGTAACCACCGGATTATATCCATCACCTAAGATAGCTCCACCTTTAGCTCCGGAAACAACCTTACCCGTACTCAAACAAGCAATAACTTCTCCCTGAATGTATCCTACGATACCTCCAACTTTATCCGTACCGGAAACGGAACCGGTAGAAGAACTGTTGATAACCTTACAACCGCTACCGGCATTTCCGACCAATCCGCCGGCATAGGTAGAAGATGTAGTAATACGACAGGAGTCATTGTTACAGTTCAAGACAACCGCCTTCGAATTCAAATAACCGGCAATTGCTCCCAGATAATTAGTTCCCGTTACCGATGATTTACCGGAAATAGTGACATTGGCAATCGTATCACCGGAAACGTAGCCGAACAACCCACCATAACCGGTACCTGCATTCACAAGCATATTCTTCACACTATGGCCACGACCGTCAAAAGCACCCTTGAAATTCTTGGATGAACTACCGATAGGCAGCCAGGTAAAGGCAATTCCATCGGCATTCTCGCGAGTAAGGTCAATATCGGCTGTCAAAGCCACTTGTTTACCTGCCATCATATCACCGCCATTGTTTACTTTATCAGTAATATAAGCCAATCCGAGCGGAGTATGAATTTCATAACCGGTTTCAGTCTCGGCATAATCTGTTCCGGCTACGGCCTCAGAAGCCACTTGATCCCAACGTCTCGGAAGACTGAACAAGACTTCTACTTCCACATCACCGGTGGCAGTACGGAAATTATTCACATATTCAGTTTGTAAATCACCGTTCACGCGTAGTGCGTAGAACACATACCCTTCATCCGGAGTAGTTGCAAACTCCACAGCAGTATTCTTCTTCACAAAAATAGTAGTGGAATCCTGTGCCAATACAGCAACCGGTTTCACTAATTCATATTTTCCATGTTCGGGCTCCTTCACGCTTAAAATGTAAGCAGATGCAGCAACAGTGTTTTTAGCATCAAAATTCGGGCAGGAGTTAGCTACCTTCACCCATTGCAAATAAGAAGTCAATTCCTTGTTATTCAAATAACCGGCAAAGTTCGACATTTCCGTGACAAGAGCCGATCCGTACATCTGCTCTGCAGTAAGGGCATTTCCGCTCGTATTCATATCGGAACCGGATGTTACCGTATTTTCAAGATAATAGCAACGGGTGATTGGGCCGGGGTTGTTTTTGTTATTATTATTACCGACAATACCACCTGCATATCGCTTAACGGCAGACACCTTGGCACTGCTTACGCAGTTCTTTATTTCGGAGAACATATTGATTTGTCCCACTATACCACCGGCGATATTTTCATCAGCAGTTACATCGCCTGTATTATAACAGTTAGCTACTAAACTCTTGCCTGTACCGGCAGTCGGTGTTTGTAAGAAGGCCACAATGCCACCGGCTGTTCCTTTAGCCGAAATAGCCCCTGTATTAAAGCAATTGTATAGAACGCATACCGCATTGTTATCTCCTAAACGGGCCGTTATTCCTCCGGCCATATTCGCTGTGGTTGTAACAGTACCAGTATTGGAACACATTGAAATAACCGTCTTCGCTCCGGTTGCATCTCCCAAAACTCCACCGACATACATAGCGGTCGAAGTCAGGTTGGCAGCATTATGGCAGTTAGTCACCAAAGTATTGGATACGGCACCCGCCACTGCTCCTAAATACGTCTGTGCAGAAGAGATACGGCTATTTTCGCCAATCTTTATATTCTTGATTTCTGCACCATCGGCTTTTCCGACCAATCCGGCATACTTCTCTGCCGTTGCATTTATATGCATATAATCAACGGTATAATCAGCTCCATCGAATATTCCGTTAAAAGGATGATCGTCTGTTCCCATCGGCATCCAGAGTAAAGTATCTCCGGCAGCATTAGGTACTCCCAAATTGATATCACTACCCAAACGGATAAATGTATTTTCACTACCTTCGCCTGCATTTACTTTGGAAGCAGCATAAGCTAATCCTTTGGCTGTATAAATTTCATAGTTTTCTCCTTCTAACTTATAGTCCGCACCGGCCTCGGCATACTGCGCCATATCTGCCCAAGTCAAGGCTTCGCCGGAATCAAACAGCAGGGTTACTTCCACATCTCTTTCGGGCATGGTAAAAGTATTGCCCTCGCTGATCTCTCCATTCAGTTTAAGCCCGGAGAATGTATATCCTGCAAAGGCTTTTACATCTAAAGTCACTTGCGTTCCGGGAGTATGATAAAATGCCTGCGCATCATCAGTTGCCAACGGATGAGTAACAAGTTCGCCCATCAGAGAAACAGCTACATTAACACGATAGGCATTCGCAGCCACATCGGCATCAGGTACCGGATACCCCTCTTCACCCAGTTTCCAGGCAGTGGCGCCAAGTACTCCTCCCGAAAGAGCATTCTCATAACCGGCATTTGCCGTGAGCTCTTTGAGCAGGGCTTCACTCTTTAACTGCTCATCAGTCAGCACAGTAAAAGCGACCCCATTTTCACCGGATTTTCCTCCGTTATCCTTAGAATAATTACGGCTGATAAGCGTATAACTGGCACTTGCCACAATACTATATCCTTTTTTATCATCCAAGCTTACCTCACCCATATTAAGGTTGTTATTCAAACGCCCGCGAATACCGGCATAATAAGAACCAGCTACCGCTTTCCCAACAATGCCACCACCACGAATTACCGAACCATAATTTGCATTGTTCAACACGCGTGAATCTTCATAAAGATAACCGACTATACCTCCTGTATAAGAATTATCTGCATCTTTTCCCGTTACTTTACCATAGTTGACGCAATTGACCACTGTATCCGCTTTATTGGTACTGGCAGTAATACCTCCCACAGAACCGGGATTACTTACTTCACCATAATTCTTACATCCTCCAATGTAGCCGCTCACATTCATACGCCCGATGATACCACCCACATAAACATTGGTTCCTCCGGGAGAAGACACTGGCATATGATTGGTACAATTCAAGATACGGCTTTTAGTCAGAAGACCGGCAACAGATCCAATCTGGGCACTTGAATTGGTGGACGTAACAGAAGAGTTGGAACCGATAACCAGATTACGGACAGTCGCGCCGCTCAAATTACCAAAAAGTCCGACAGCTTCTATCGTTCCCGATACTTGCATGCCGTCAACAGTATGTCCCTGCCCGTCAAATGTTCCTTTAAAAGGAATATCGATCTTGTGGCCTTTGATATAAAGACCGACAGGAGTCCATAAAACAGTTTCTTCACCCACCGTCTTAGCTAAACTCACATCATTACCCAACTTAATGGTTTTCCCTTCGAACGTATATTGATAAGTATTCACCAATACAGAAAGGCCGGCCAATTCTTCCGGCTTTGTCAATGTGTATTCTGTTCCTTCTTTGTGTTCGGTATACCACAAGGTATCCGGTTTCTGGCTATCATCCGTCCAGCTAATACTCTGTGCAGCTAAGGGAAGAGAAAAGGCTGTCAACATCATTCCTCCCATTAGCAATAGTAATTTTTGTTTCATACTCATTTTACTTTGTTTATTAATATAAATACAAGTTATCCATCATCTCTTTAAAAAGCGACTCCTACAGAAGCCGTCAGACTATTTGCTGCAGAAGGCCGCGTATCGTGTCCATATACATACCGAAGCTCCAAAAACAAACCATAGGCCTTATGTCGGGAATAATCTCCCCTCATTGCTACCTGAAAACCCGCCTGATTGGCCGCCAAGTAACCATAATTGCCATATACCGGCTGATTCAACTTCTTTGCTTCTTCCGTTTCAACTGCCGGCAACTGCAATTCGGGGGTAAGGGAAGCAACATATCTTCCTCCCAACTCTCCACGCAGCAGCCAATGACCGCAAGGAAACATCGCTTTTAGCATCAACTGAGAATGCAACCGGTGAATCTCCATTTCACGACGAGGATATACATAACGGGTATTCATATCGGTATATCCTATGGAGGGAATGATTGAAAAAACAGTCCCCGACCGATACGTATATTCGTAAAAGCCCGACAGTACCCCACGACTTATCCGATTCATATACATCTCATCTTCTGCTATCTGCGGATAAATATTACCGGAAGCGTCTCCGAACAGATTCTCCGTTCCGGTACGTTTGGTAAATGCGGCTTCCAACTTCATCCCCCAACGTGAAAATCTATCTTTGCTACTACGCCAGGCAATCTCTCCTCGCAGGTCATGTTCACCGACGGATGCCATCGGCAACTCGTTGAGGGAAGAAATTATTTTATCAAAAGAGAAATGATCGTAAAGCAAAGAAACGGCAAAACCTCCCTCACCGGCATCGAAAGGTGAAAGATTCACACTTCCGCCAAAAGAACGTCCTTTATAAAACGACTTCCCTTTTGCCCCACGAAAACGATAATAATCGGTACCCAATCCGGTGAAGTGATAAATATTGGGGACTCCCAATTCGTTATAAAACTGCAAATCGTTGGTCTGTTTATACTTGCGGGCATGCAAAGAATATCCCAATGCATAATGGTTGCCGGTTTTCCAAGACATGCCGATTGTAAAATACAAATCACCCGTCAGGTTTTTGGGACGGGGATCCGCATTCCGATACTCGATATCGGCACCATAAGACCCCTCCGCACCGATGGTATAGCTTCCTTTGCGATAAGCATATCCTCCGGAGAAATAATATTGCTCGGATTTCAGATCGCCACCTACTGTATCTCCCATCACATAAGGATATAACAGCAGATAATCCGAAGTCTCATTCCAACGCCGTCCTGTTTTCTTCCCGTTCTTATAGCGGGCTTCTCCCCACAGGCTGCTATTCCCCTTACGGATAAAAGAGCGCACATCCACAAAACCCATATATCTGCCATCCCCTTCCTCCGCCAACGAAGGCTGTTCTTCATGAATATACTCTCCTCCTGCACGCAATTCATTCAGTGTCGAGGGATGCCAGACGTATTTCATTGCCGGATTATCATAAACCAAAGAGAAAAACCCGCTTTCTGCCGTCGTACCGTTACTTCGCATACGCCCGTACAAAGACAGGCTGTCGGCGTCGGCAGCATGCAGCCCTAAAAAGGAAAAGAATAAAACAGTCATTAAATAGTATCTCATGATAGATGTCGGGGTTAAAGTCATTCTTCAACGGGTTGTACTCCGTCGTATGTCAACGTTTCTGCCTTCCTACCATCGGCACTTATCGCCGTATTTTGTTCTTCGATAAGAGAAGGTATACATTCTGTATTGAAATCGTCCGTCGAGTTATCCGTATCTTGCAATACCCTGTGACCGTTCTCATCCAGATAAAGCATTTTCCGCCGGACACTCTTGAAATAACGGTCCTTATCATGATCTATCTTTCCGCAATGAGTCCATCCGGCATCTACGGTAGCCGGTAATACGTTCCATTGACGTTCTGCTTCCACACTACAATTCACTCCGTCGACAATCCAGTCGTTCGGCAGTTTATAAGCCTTCTGAGACCAGGGATAATTGCCTTGCGGACTCGATATAATGTATTCGTATTTATAAAAGAATTTTTTCAGATATTCCTCTTTCGGAACTTGCATACGCGCCAGCGCATACGAACGGAAACCGCGATTATGAAGCACAAAGACAGAAAGCGTATAGCAATACCATTTATCGAGGTTCTCCACCGTTTCACTGTCAATATCCATATTGTCCGGTGAAGTGGAGACATCATACCATTCAAAATTGGCTTCACTAAGATCAAAAGAGTTCGGATTGGCCACCTGATGGTTGATGCCGGTATCACAAATCACCATACTCTCACCGGGCTGTACCGGATGCTCCTCACCACTGCCCGGAACAACGTAAATGGCATGTACCGTCATCGTGTCCTGACGGATGTCCGGAGTATAATCATACTTCTGTGTAGAGACGAATTTGGATTCCACCAGCGCCAGACCATCGGCATACAACACATGGTCCGTGTTATTGTAGATTTTCACATACGAATCGCCATAATATTGTTTACCGCTCTCCCGTAACGTACCCGTAAAGAAAATTTCTTCGATAATAAAATCATCCTTATCAATCAGCAGATGGGTATTCATCGTTAATGACACATTCCCGGATGTAAGATTCACATTTTCCAAAGCGCCACGCAAGCGCCCTTTCACTGTACGTCCTTCATCTACATAGGTTACATCGGCTTTATAGAAACAGTTGTATAATCCCTGAGGCAATTCCGGTTTCTCTGTAGCCGGCACTTTTACAGACAATCCACTGGATATGTTCTGGAAAGTAAGGGTATCGTTCGCTATCGATGCACCGGACAGGTCGTCGGGAAGTTTCACGGTAACCCCGGTGACGGTTCTCGATACATCCTCCAATTCATTACAAGCAGTAATACCTGACAACAGAATAACAAATACCGATAAAAACAAACTCTTTTCGTACTTCATATATCGAATAATTTATTTATAAACTAAAATTCAACTCCATGCCGAAATAAGGTTCTACATTCCGGCGTACTGTCAATCCGCGACTTTTAAAGTCGGGAGTATAATCTAAGAGCTTATTGGCAAAAAATGCTAAATTAAGATACTTCCCTATCTTCTTCGTAACTTTCAGATTGACATAGAAGGCCATCGGAACGGTATATTTATCAAAAGTTCCCGAACTGATGGGAATAATCAGATGTTGCAGATAAAGGTCTTCTTTCGATGCCTCCGTATAGGGATGTTCCTGTCCATCCTCTGCCCACAGGTAGCTTTCGGGCACTCCGTCACGATAAAAAGCCTGCTTGCTGGTAAACCACATGCATTGCAACGAAGTAGAAAAAATCAATCCCCACTCCGGTATTTGCGTATCGAACATCAGGTTCGTGTTAAACTGCTGATAGACATTCCCGTCGTCCCAGTTATAGATACCAATGTACGAATCGGATATCGATTGGCCATCCACCATTTCGGATACGGTGCGCGGCATACGGATACTGTTGGTGTAAGTGGAACGGAACCATGCCCCACTGAGATTTACCACCGTACGTAACGGCTTGATACGCTGTGAACGGAATTGGAATTCCACTCCCTCTTTCAGCAGACGGCTTCCATTGGTCGCTTTATTATATCCTCCCAATATTTTCTTATCAGTGTAGGGCAGATCGTCCAGTGACGGAGGTCCCTGCAAAGCCGAACCGGTAATCTTACTTGCATCGTACTCCTTATAAGCATAAGAGGTATAATTGGCCACATATCGAAAACCGGTATTCATGGATTCGCGGAAATAGCTTACCGACAGACGATTCCCCCCATAAGTAAAGTCTGCACGCAACTCCCATTTCTTATTACGCGCCGGACGTAACTCATAGTTGGTACGGTCTTCGATATAACTTCTTATGTTGAAGCGGCTGTTCTGCTCCGGATTCAGAACATCGTAATAGCCAAGCTGCACAATGTCTTTATAATAAGCATCGGGGAAGAGATAATCGAGCGTAGGCATCTTGGTAGTCCAGCCGATACCACCCCCCAGTGCGATTTCAAGGTTATGGGTTTTGCCCAGATCGATTGCAGGGAAATTCCACAATCCGTTGATACGGGGATCCAGGTAAAACTTATTATTCAGAACGTATCGTTTGTCAAGCCCGACAAGTGCCATCGCACGTATACCCCCCATTAATTCCAGCTTATGGCGACCGATTTTCGCTGTCATTACATCTTCAATAAATACACCCACATTCTGTAATGCAGGAATGTCTTTATAAGCTCGCGGACGACTACTCCATCCTCCGGCAGCCAACGGCCGGGTGAGATCGTACACTTGCCCGCGACCGAAGTTCTTCGTATAACTCCATTCACCTCCCACCTTGGCGTTATTCTTTACCGGGCCATTGGTAAATGAAAAGTCTCCTTTCAATTTGATAAAGGCGTTGAACGGTTTTCCATCCGACAGATAATCTGCCACATACTCTTTAAAAAGGAGAGTGGCATCATGTTCGCCCTCACCCGTTGTGGAAGGGACAATCATATAACGCTGCGGCGCTACCAATTTACGACGCGTCAAACGATCGAACTGTGCATTGGCAGATGTGTTCAACTCGATGCCTTTGACAGCCTTTACTTTGGGAAAAGTCCAAAGGAAGTTATTGGTCAGAGCTACCCGGTTATAGGTAGATTTATAAGTATCCGTGTTGCCGTAGTTCAGTTCGGGATCTTCTTTGGCATTATCAAACGAACCGGTATAGTCAATACCCGGAGCATAGCGCATGGTCCAGTTATCGTGGTTATAATTCCAGGTAAAACGTAGAGAGGTATTCATCCGTTTGTAGTTCACTAAATTATTACGGGGATCCGGTTTGGAATCCAGATAACCTACATCTACATTCACTACCCCATCTTCAGCACCCGGCAAGGCAAATCCCTTTCCGGCAGAGAAAAGTTTACTGTATCCGTCTGCCTTGAAACGCGCATTGAGAGGGGTCAGTTTACGCACCTTTTTTATATTGACAATTCCACTCGTAAGGTTTCCATATTCTGCGGACGGGATTCCTCTTACCACTTCCACACTTTCGATGTCGTCCGTAGAAATAGAACGCATATCTACCCCCCGGTTAACAATATTACGGCTGCTCTCCGCCGAATTATCCGATACAGGCGAAGCTTGAAGGTTAGCATCGGTATTGATCGGAATACCGTCTACAATAAATTGCGTACCGAGTGAAGTAATGGAATAATCACTCCCGGCATCTCCTTTGGTTCCATCTGCTTTGATCACTCCCGTTTCGCGCAAAGTGATCGTATTGGCAGACCCCATATCCGGATCACGTGACATACCTCCGGGCAACAACTCCAACAAATCGGCAAAACTGGTAGGTTGCAGATGTTGCATAGCCGGACGGTCTATTTTAGAGGAAGAAACGAGTCCTTTCGACTCAGTGGCAGTAATAACGACTTCTTTCAATTGGTTATCGGAGCGTAATCCGATAGTCATATACGTACTTTTCTTTAATTCTACCGTACGTTGTTGACGTCCGTAACCAATAAAAGAGACCGTGAGTTTATAAATGCCCGGAAAAACATCGGTTATCCGGAACGTTCCATCGTCACCGGCTATGGCCGAATAGCGGCGTGTCTCCTCACTTTCCAACAAAACGGTTGCATAAGGAAGCGTCTCATGAGTAACCGCGTCACGTATAATACCGCTAAATATTAACTTATCGGCTGTATAAGCGTTCCCTGCATATAATAATAGAAATAAAAATAAGAAACAATATCTTGTCTTTTTTTGTCTCATAAGTCCAGAACGTATTTCAAGCTACAAAAAAAGGCTAAAATAAGATAGCAGGAAATACCTATAGATTAGTATTCATTTACATTGCAGTACTTATATATAGGTAATTTTTTATCCATAACAATACAATGAATAATAATCACTTAAGATGATCAGATTCAAACAGGACAGCCGAAGAAGAAAATATCTAAAGATATAAAAAGGTAACGTTTTCCAACTAAAAATAAATAAAACGGTATGCCGGTAACCGCAAGCAGGGTATTTACCTCCACCAGGAACTATCCATACAAGCAGTATGCACCGTGCTCGATGCATCTAACCACGGTCTTCAGGAGACTTTAGCACGGTGCATAAACCAAGGCCCCCGCTCACCCGGTAATGTCGAGAGGTAAAGGGTATCAATTGCCTGTGCCACCACCCCGAATGGCAATTGGCACATTGGCATATTGACGCATTGGCACAGTATTCTCAATAGCTAATCTTCACCCCTGCAAAAAAACTTCTGGGAGTGGCAGGCCCATAAATATAGTTGGAATCCCGGTTGGCTCCACGATCGAAATCTTTCTGATAAGCCTGAAAAATGTTTTGTATACCGGCATTGAGCTGAAATACGGTCGATTTACAAAACTTAAAATCATAGGCCGCTTTTATACCGAGATCGAAGAAATCGGGGGTCATAAGAGCAACTGCCGGGCGTTCGGGCATCTCTCCCATCGCTGCATTCTCGGCAGAGATGGCGGCACGCTGTACGAGCATGCTACCGGTATATGTACCAGACAGAGCAATGGTCAGCGGTTTTATCGGCGTATAGGTAGCAGTGAAATACCCGTAAGTATTGGGAGTACGAAACATCTTTTTCTCAGCCGGTGCATCATCGTCCCACTGATACGGTTCGTCGTAACGGCTACGCTGTAAAGTTACACCGGCCTGAAACTGGAATTGCGTCAGATAAGCCAGTTTGCCTTCCAATGTCAACCCCATCACTTTGGCACCGGAACCGTTATAGCGTGTCCGCACCAATACTCCGTCTCCCCGGTCTTCATACGGACCAAGAACAAAAACATCTTTCAAGGCAGTATAAAAACCTTCGACCAGGAGATTCACCTGCCATGCACCGAAACGGCGATACATATCGGCAGAAGCACTCAGACTTTGAGACTTTTCTTCTTTCAACCCTTTGGCACGTTCGATCATAGAAACCGTACCACCGACGTTTTCAATATGCATGTCTTCATCAAAGGCTTGCGGAGCACGGAAGCCCGAAGCATAACTGAGCCGGAAGTTAACATCCTTTGTCGGGTTGAAACGCAGGTTGGCACGAGGACTAAAGATCACATGATCTACCATATTATGCTTATCCAGACGACCGCCCAGAAGAATACCCCACTTTTCGTTTTTCCACTCGTTCTGCAGAAAACCGCTATAAATATTCACCGTCTGCTCGGTATGGCGGTTGTATCCCCACATGTTATCTTCCAGATGATCACGGTTGTACTCCAATCCTGCCGTGAGATCGGCCGGCATGAAAAGACAACGCCCGAAGCTATACATGTATTGTGTGCCTCCCATCACAGTGAAATCGGTGGTCTTGCCATAGGCATTCGGATCTTGTCCGCCACCGTAATAGCTGTCCCGGTCGGTATTGGCAGCCGAAGTAAAAACACTGAAACGATGTTTCTCATTGGGTGAAAAGTAATCGAATTTCAAACTACCGCCATCAATGGCATGCTCCAGTTGCTCGGCGATATTGGCTTCATGAGGCGGACGGTTCAGCATATCTCCACCCCGGCGGAACTCTTGCAGATGATGATATTCAAAAGTAAGTTTCGAATAAGTACTGGTTTTGAAATAAGAACGGAAACCTACCGTCTGGTTCTTCAACTTCGGTAATTCGGTAAAACCGTCGCCGTCATAATCGTATCCCGAGCGATGACGGTTCTGCCCGAATATATAGACTCCCGCACGATGATCGTCGGTCACAAGAGAGAGGTTCAGAGAGGTATTGTTATCAAAAGAATTGCCCCCGCTGAAACAGGTGATCGTATGAGAAAGTTGGCCGGAATTACGCAACGGCTCTTTTGTGATGATGTTAATCGTACCGGCAATGGCAGACGAACCGAACAGAGCCGAACCACCGCCACGCATCACCTCCACCCGTTCGATCATACTGGCAGGAATCTGTTCCAGACCGTATACTCCCGACAACGCACTGAATACGGGACGAGAGTCTATCAATATCTGCGTATAAGGACCATCCAGCCCATTGATACGAACTTGCTGGAAACCACAATTTTGGCAATTGGTCTCTACACGTACACCGGGTTGGAAATTCAACCCCTGTGAAAGCGTACTGGAATTAGTCGATTCAAACAGCTTTAAATCGACTACATTGACAAGTGTAGGCGCCATACGCCGGGTAGTCTCATTGCGATTGGCAGAAACCACGACCCCATCGAGGGCAATGGCGTCTTCCTCCAGTTCGAAGTTCTCTTCCAGCGTTTTTCCTTTCTTCAGGGTCACACTGCGGGTGATGGTTTTATAGCCCACCGAACTCACTTCCATCACAAAATTCCCCTCCGGGAGGTTCTTTAGGAAATAATGCCCCGTGGCATCTGTCACAGTTCCGATAGTCGTTCCTTTAAGGGCAATTGTAATATACGGCAAATGTTCCTCACTGTTCTTATCGAGTACATGGCCGATGATATTGGCATCGGACTTTTTCAATTCGGAGTGTTCCAATGGAGCGGGTTGTCCGGACATAGCAGAGGTAAGGGCACAATACAGGCCCGCAAGAATAAATATATATTTCTTCATTTTCGTTTGTTTTTTAGGAAGTAACCGCACGGTGCAGGTATAGGCGGACCGTGAAATAGCCTCATACTCCCATATAGGAACATGATAAGCATACTTCTCCCCTAACCGCCATCCGGCAGCCACTTGTTTTGAATAAATAAGAGCAAGAATAAGACAGGCTCTCAGAGATTTTTCTTTTCCACAGACATGCGGAAGTATTTACTACAAACGAAAAGAAGGAGGTGCCCTCAATGAAACCACTCCCACACAGGGAGTTAAATGCCCCGTCCGCTGCGGACACCACAAAAGCGTACAAAGCAGTAAAGCGATGAATGAGGCAAATACAGGAAGAATACCTGCATCAGTGGTCTGGAAATGATTTAAGAAATGAATTAACTGGAACTCGACCGTAGTGTGGCTATGCTCGGCCCCTTTTTTGAATGGATGAGAATGGACAATCGTTACCCCATTCACCACGTGCGAGTGAGTGAAGAGCGTAATACCTGCCATGTACGAAATAAACAGTACAGGAAGGAACCATTTCATGATATTCAAATACAGTCGTTTCATCTTGTTAGTCCCGAGGCAAAGATAAGCAGATTCATGATACAAATCAACCCTTACCGGCAATGAATCAGCATTATACCCTCCATTGGGTACAACTAAATACATCTTTTCATCATTATTAGGTATTTCGTGTTTACCGAAACCTCTCCATCTTTGCAACTAAACAATAAATAACACTCGGCGATATGCAAAAGTTGAAAAGCGACATACAAAAAACAATACTCGATGCAGCAGAATATCTTTTTATCCGTAAAGGATACAAGAATACTGCCATGCGCGAGATTGCCGCAAAAGCAGATGTAGGGCTGAGTAATATCTATAACTATTTCCCGAACAAAGACAGCTTATTCAGGTACATTTTGCAACCGGTAGTCGACGAGCTCTATACCATGCTCTACAACCACGACGTAAGCAAAGCAAATCTCGAAATGTTCACCAGCCATGATTATCAGAAGAAAGAGATAGAGTTGTATATGGCATTGGCAGGACGCTATCGCAAACAACTGAAACTGCTCCTGTTTCATGCGCAAGGCTCCTCATTGGGTAACTTCCGCGAAGATTATACCAATGAAATGACACGTGTGATAGACATCTTCTTTAAAGATCTGAAAACAAAATATCCGCATCTGAATATACAAGTCTCCAACTTCTTCGTCCATCTGAATACCGCCTGGCTATTCACTTTGCTCGAAGAACTGGTGATGCATCACATAAAGAAAGACGATATGAAAATATTTATCTCCGAATACATTGCCTTTGAAACGGCAGGATGGAAAGAGCTTATGCATGCATAAGCTCTTTTTTTTGAACGTTCCGGAACATTGTTCTTTTTTGAACGAAATCTGTATAACTATAATAATAGAATAAATATGAAAGAAAAAGTAACCATCAACGACCAAATAGCAAATACGCTATTTATTCCGCTTTACATGAGGTTTAAAGAGAGTCGCCGTCCCAACGGTATTATGAACGACCACCTCGCCTGTGAACTGATAAACCGCATCGACTATGACTTTTCACAATTCGACAAAGCTCCACTCAGCGAATTGGGCTGTGTGGTACGCGGCTGTTACTTCGATCGGAAAGTACAGGAATTCATCTTACGGGAACCTTCCCCGATAGTAGTCAATATCGGCTGTGGACTCGATACCCGTTTCCAACGAATCACAGAACGGCGCAATGCCACATTCTACGAACTCGATCTGCCGGAAGTAATCGATCTGCGAGAAGAATTTCTCCCGATAGAACCTGCCGATATTAATCTGCGCGGTTCTATGCTCGATACCGACTGGATGGATCGGTTGAAATCGAAACACCCTCAATCCCGGTTTATCTTTATCATCGAAGGAGTAGTCATGTATTTCACGAACGAACAAGTGAAATCCGTACTATCCCACCTTTCCAAGCGCTTTCCGGGCGGAGAGATTCACCTCGATGTTTGCGGGTCTATGTTCCAGAAGAAAGGAATAAAACCCGACGCATTGAAAAATAATAATGAAGCCCGTATGTTGAGCGCCATAGATAACGGACGTGTCATAGAACAATGGATACCGCAACTGAAAATGACGGATAATATCCTTTATCAAAACATCGAAAAGAAACGTTGGGGAGCATTCGGCGTATTCTGTAGGATGTTTCCGGGACTTTCGCGTAAATTCAGTCACCTCTTAGGATATAAAATTATAGAATAATGGAAAAGAAACAAAAGAAAGGAGTCGCCCGCCTGTTTGAGATAGCGGGTGAACGAAAAGGTCTGTTGATACTGGCCGGCATCTTGTCGGCAGGAAGTGCCTGTTGCATGCTGGTTCCTTATTTATCAGTATACCAGGTAGCCAACGAACTGTTGCAAAATGCAGGAAACATCTCACAAGCAGACAGCGGACACATGATTCGATGGGGATGGATTGCCTTTGCCGGCCTGACAGGCGGATTACTGCTGTTGTATGCTTCACTAATGGCATCACACGTAGCCGCTTTCCGTATCCTGTACGGACTAAGGATAAAACTTGCCGAACATATCGGCCGGTTACCTCTTGGCTACTTAAACGGGACTTCGACCGGAGCTATCAAAAAGACAATGGAACAGAATATTGAAAAGATAGAAACATTCATCGCCCACACCATCCCCGATCTGGTGAACGTACTGGCAACGGTGGTCATCATGTTCACCTTATTCTTCACCCTCAACGGGTGGATAGCAGCAGTCTGTCTGTTGGCTATCGCATTGGGGATAGGTCTTCAATGCACCATGATGTTCGGCAAGGCCGGTCAGGAATTTATGCAGACCTACTTCGATACACAGGAAAAGATGAGCGCCTCTGCCGTGCAATATGTACGGGGAATGCCGGTAGTCAAGATATTCGGGCAAAGCATCCGTTCTTTCCGGCAGTTTAATAAAGAAATCGAAGCATACAAGACCTATGCTCTGAAAGTATGCGATACCTATCAACCCGGAATGGTGGTTTTCATGGTGTTGCTCAACTCCATCGTAACTTTTATCCTGCCGGTAGGATTACTTATCCTGAGCGGGCAACCTCAAAACATCGCCTTCGCAGCCGTCTATCTCTTTTTCATCATCTTGGGGCCGGGTGTAGCAACCCCGATTTACAAATTGACTTTCCTCGGTTCGAGTACAAAAGAAATCGATGAAGGAGTAACCCGCCTTGACCGGATTTTTTCGGAAAAAACAATGCCGGAAAGCTTAAATCCTCAGAAGCCACACGGGTATGATATTACTTTTACCGACGTCAGTTTCGCCTATGAAAACAAAACGGAAGCCACGCGGACAGATGCTTTACACCATATCAACTTCACAGCCCGTGCCGGAGAAATCACAGCACTGGTAGGTCCGTCCGGTTCGGGAAAATCGACGATAGCCAATCTCATACCCCGTTTTTGGGATGTGGAGCAAGGGGAGATCAAAATAGGAGGCACTAACGTAAAGAATATTGCCACAGAGCAGTTAATGGACCTTGTGTCTTTTGTTTTCCAAGACTCATTCCTTTTCTTCGATACGATTTACGAAAACATACGCGTGGGTAATCCCCATGCTACCCGCGAACAAGTGATAGCTGCCGCACAAGCAGCACAATGTGATGAATTTATCCAACACCTCCCCAAACAATACGACACGATAATCGGAGAAGAGGGCGTCTACCTTTCCGGTGGTGAAGAACAACGCATCTCCGTAGCACGTGCCATTCTGAAAAACTCCCCTATCCTCGTACTGGATGAAGCAACCGCCTTTGCCGATCCCGAAAATGAATACAAGATGCAACTTGCCATTCAAAAACTCATCCGGGATAAGACAGTCATCATTATCGCGCACCGGCTATCATCTATCCTATCGGCCAACCGTATTGTGGTGCTGAAAGAAGGATGCGTTGTGCAACAGGGCACACACGAGGAGCTGTGCCGGCAAGAGGGCGTTTACAAAAAAATGTGGGATGCTTATACCGATGCATCTCAATGGACATTAAATAAATAAGGAGGAAAACAATAATGAATGCAATAAACAACATAACGATCGGACATCCCGAACGGTTACGCAAACCGGTAGGCTACACCATGCTGGCCAACTTGGTGAATATATTCCCTTTCATGCTTTCTATCGAAGCAGTCAACGTATTGTTCAAGGCTTACGACGGAAGCGGAACGGGACTGGATACTACCCGCCTTTGGTGGATATGCGGGCTTTTAGCTGTATACATGATTGCAATGGCTCTTGCCGAACGGGCCTCATTCCGCCATAACTTCCGTAGTGCCTACGAACTAAGCGCCGAAGGACGCATCAACCTGGCCGAACATCTGCGTAAACTTTCGTTAGGATTCTTCAGCCGGCACGATCCGGGCGACTTATCGTCCATGATGATTACCGACTTCACCATGGCAGAAACAGGTATTTCACACCATCTACCACAATTGATGGGGGCACTGGTCATGCCTATACTGGCTTTCTTCGGTCTTCTGTGGATTGACTGGCGGATGTCCCTTGCCATGTTCATAGCCTTACCGTTGGCCGTATTGGTGCTTATCTTAAGCAACCGGATACAGATCTCCTTAAGCAAAAAACAGATTCATGCCAAGATAAATGCCGGTAACCGTATGGAAGAGTATCTGTTAGGCATCCGCGTAATGAAGGCATATAACCTGTTGGGCGACCGTTTCATCCGCCTGCGAAATGCTTTTCTGGAATTAAAACGTGCCAGCATGCGCCTTGAAGCATTAATGGGACCTTTCATCCTGCTTTCTGTTACGTTAGTACGTGCCGGACTGACGTTGATGATACTTTGTGGAACCTACCTGTTATTGGGCGGGGAATTATCCGTGCTGACTTTCGTCATGTTCCTTATTGTCGGTTCACGGGTATTCGATCCTCTTACCTCGGCACTGACCAATTTCGCAGAGTTCCGTTATTTCTCTTTTGCCGGCGGACGTATACTGAATCTCATGAAAGAACCGGAAATGCAAGGCAACCGAGTATCTCCCGAAAGCGGTGATATCGTGATGGAACACGTATCCTTCGGCTATCAGAAAAAAACGGTGTTGCATGATGTATCGGTAACAATGAAAAAAGGAGCGCTTACCGCATTGGTAGGTCCCTCCGGAAGCGGCAAAAGCACTTTATTGAAGCTCTGCGCCCGTTTCTACGATCCACAAACAGGAAAAGTTTTCTTTAACGGAACAGATATATCGAAAGTAGACCCGGAATCACTGATGAAGCACATCTCTATGGTATTCCAGAATGTCTATCTCTTTCAAGACACGATAAAGAACAACATTCGTTTCGGCAAGCCCGATGCTACCGATGCCGAGATAGAAGAAGCCGCCCGAAAAGCCTGTTGCCACGATTTCATCATGAAGTTGCCCAAAGGATACGAAACTCTGGTAGGCGAAGGTGGATGTACTCTTTCCGGTGGCGAAAAGCAACGCATTTCCATCGCCCGTGCCATCCTGAAAGAAGCCCCGGTCGTACTACTTGACGAGGCTACCGCTTCTCTCGATCCGGAGAATGAAGTGGATGTTCAAAAAGCTATCAATACCCTGATTGCCGGACGTACGGTTATCGTGATAGCCCATCGATTGAAAACCATCAAAAATGCCGATAAGATCATCGTTTTGGAAGAAGGACACGTAGCAGAACAAGGTACACACCAAGAGTTACTGGATCAAAAAGGACTTTACCACCGCTTATGGTCCATACAGGAGAAAACAATGGGTTGGAAATTATAAATTGTGCTACATACATCAGTCATTTCCAGTGTCGTACATCAATAATAAATTCATGTCGGATATTTATGTATTTTATAAATAAAGAAATGCATATATCCCTGTAGTGCTTAAGATATATTCTTTGTACACACAACATCCGGGTGTTGTAACTAATAACATCCGGATGTCTTGGATTACAACATCCGGATGTTGTGAAGGCGCAAAAAGAAGATTACTTTTTCATATATAATGACTATATTCACAAAACATTGAAAAAATTAAGATTATCATGACCGGCTCTTTAATTAATCGTTATCTTTGCAACAAGGCTTATCCCAAAAGAGTTGAACAAATAAAAGGATAAGAATTTGTTTAAATCATGAAACAATTAATAGCATGTTGCGGATTAGATTGCGAAAGTTGTGATGCCCGTATAGCCACTGTCGAAAATGACAATGAATTAAAAGAAAAAACTGCCCGGAAATGGAGTGTGATGAATAATGCTCCGGAGATTACGGCAGCAACCATAAATTGCATGGGTTGCCGTGCAGACGGAGCGAAATTTGCATATTGCAGCGAGTATTGCGAAATCCGAAAATGCGTACAAAGGAAAGGATTCAACACTTGTGGTGACTGTATGGAATTGGATACTTGCCAGATAGTAGGTTCCATTTTTCAGCATGCACCTGCAGCAAAAGAAAATTTAAAACAATAAGACGATACATCAATCATCGTCCGACATAATAAAAACAGAAAAACAACTATGAGAACCAAAGACTGGAAAGCCATAAATACACCTCAAATACTTGTAGTAGGAGAAGATTCAAATCTGCAATGGTCCGAAACAGTAGCCAAATATGCCATGTTTGCCGATTATTACTTCCGTAATTTTCCGGAAGATCATGGAGAACGAAGTAGAAATGTAGAATCGCGCAATCTGTTTGATTATATAATGGAACTTACCGACCATCAACTGACACCGGAAGATGTATATATAACCAATCTGTGCAATGATGAAGTGGAAGCTGCACCCAAGGGAAAAAGAACATTTATCCCGGAAGAAAAAGCAGCAAAAGGCATCGAACACATCAAATGGATTTTATCAGAAAATCCTTCGATAAAATGTGTATTGGCCATGTCCTTACAAACAAACTACTGGCTTCAGAAATTGGGTTTCTATGAAAGTAATGCCGATTTTCTGCAGGCTGCCGAACCCAGACGCATCGGACAACAAAACTTTCCCCCATTTTACCAACCGGTAGACGGCAAAGCATTTATCAGTATCTGCGGCAAAATTTATGAAGCAACGGACCTTCCGGTAAAAGTATTTCCCGTTCTTCCGGCCAAAGACTATCCACTGTCCGAGCAAAACAGAGAACGTTATGCAAAAGGATTGGAACAGGTAACCAAATTTTTTAGGGAAAATAAAATTTTCCAAGAGCCTGTCTAAATATTACTCGGCATTCTTTTGAAAGTTATTTTTAAGAATCGACTGATATAGCATTTAGATTGTATTGGCAAATTATTTAAACCGTTTCAGATCGCTTTTATTAAAGACCCATTCCGTGGTATGAATTGTCTCCTGAATCAGGAGACAATTCATACCACGGTAAAAGAGAACGATTCGATGGATTAACCAATAGGTGTATCGACTTTCGATACTCTATCCATATCCGAAAAGAGTACACAGTAACCATGTGGTACTAACAAGAAATAATTTCTTCATCCGAATAGTCTCTGATTTTCAACTCAATCGTTTATCGTTTTTAATAAACCACCGTTGCTATGATCTGTATAAAAAGAATAAGGAAAACCATAGCAATGGGGTAAACTGTCGCATAAGCTACACTTGGAATGTTACTATCGACCATCGAATCGGCAGCAGCAAGTCCCGGCGTACTGGTCATTCCCCCTGTAATGGTTCCCAACAAATCGAGCACATTAATTTTAAATACCAGACGTCCCACAAGCACGGCGACAAGCATGGGCACGATTGTAATAGCAGCTCCAACACCGAATAACAATAAACCGCTTTCCTGGAAAGTAGCAACCAGGTTCTTTCCGGCGGAAGTACCCACTTCGGCAAGAAACAACAGCAGCCCCAACTGTCGCAATAGCTGGTTGGCAGGGCCGGACATAGACCAAAGAATAGGCCCCGTCTTACCTACTGCACTCAGCATCAACGCTACCATTAATACGCCTCCTGTCAATCCCGGAGAAAAAGAAAGACTATCTGAGAATGAAATATTGAGTTTACCGAACAAAACTCCGAGCACAATTCCCATCGCAATAGGAAAGAAATCGGTATCCGACAGTTTCTTGGCATCATTGCCCAACAAACGGGCTACCCCTTTGATACCTTCCTTCTCGCCTACCACCATCAGCTTGTCCCCAAACTTCAAAGCCAAATCAGGAGACGGGGAAAGATCGATACCACTTCGACGGACACGCGTCACCGTACATCCGAAATTCCGTTGCAAGTTCAAATTCCCCAATTGTTTATTAATCATATCTTTCTTGGTGAGCAGCAATGATTCTATTTCCTGCGTTTTATCCAAGGGGAGCTCTCCCTCTTCACGTTTGCCGACCAGCACAGATAATTGATCCAAAGACTCCTCACTGCCCACAGCCTGAATATAATCTCCTTCGCAAAGCACCGTATGCGCCGTAGGTATCGATATTTCCTCGTCATGCTTCAAACGGGAAATAACCGCTCCTGTCATCGCACGGGCATTAATCTGCATCAAACTGCGATTGAAAACACTTGGATTGGAAACACGGAAAATACAGGTATTCAATTCCGGAAATTGTCCGCGACGTTCTATTTCCAATCGACGTGCTTCCTGATCAAGATCGACACGCATTATCTTAGGAAGTAATTTCACAAAAAGAATAACCCCGATCACACCAAACGGATAAGCAATACCATAAGCGATGGATGCCAACGGAGAGTTCGTACTGTCGATAGCCACGGCAAGTCCAGGTGTGCTGGTAAGTGCCCCGGCAATCAGTCCTACCACACTGGGAGTGTCGATATCAAACAAGTACTTCAAACCGACTGCTGTGAGAGAAGCCGAACAGATAATAAGAATTGTAATCAGGATCAATGTTTTTCCTTTACTCCGAAAAGAATCGAAGAATCCGGGACCGGCCTGAATACCAATAGTAAAAATAAAAAGTACTAAGCCGAAATTGCCTAATTCTTTAGGAATAACAACTCCGAAATGTCCGAAAAGCAGGGCTATAAAAATCACTGCCGATACATCGAGCGATAGCCCCTTAATCTTAATTCTTCCCAACATGAAGCCTAACGCGACAATGAGAAAAAGCGCGAAATAAGAGGAGTTCAATAAATCAGTAAACATAGGTTTAAAAGGGTTTGTTAGTTTAGGCGGGCAAAGGTACGTAAAAAAGCCTCAATCAGCAAGTTTCTTCATCACAGGTGCTGCCTTCGCATTCAAACTCAAGAGTAACATGATGAATACCGGCATCCTCTAACACATGCCGTATAAGGTGTTTGGCCTCCTCCATATGACACATATCATCCAATACGATATGAGGAGCGGTAAGTGCCGTCTCGGCAGTACTTAATGCCCAGGGCAACCATATGCAGATAAGCACCTTTCACATGGAGGCCCTCTCCTTATCCTTCATAAAGAGCCAGGCGGTAAAGGCGGTAAAACACTCCTTCCTGCCAGTTAGTTCAGAGAAATATCCTGCAAAAAGGTAAGTCCGAAGTCTTGCAACACTTCTTCATCTGTTTGTAAAAGTACAAGTGTTTTCAACTCTTGCAATTCCGCACTTGTCAGACAGAAATAAACATTCTCCGATGAAAACCGGAGAAATATCTTACGATTACTCATCAAGCCATGATTCATCCGAGCCGCTTCCGTCCCATTAATGCCGACTACATAATTACGAAAATGTAAAAAACCATCTTCAGTGAAACGAAAAAAAAGATTACCGAATTCAAGATGATAAACTTTGCAATGATCACAATAGGAAATCATCCCGGAACGGGTTTTATTGATTAGTTCCATAACAATAACATATATTTTGTAAGTATGAAACAAAGATAAACCACTCTCTAAAATGCTACAATACGCATATATAGTGATTTACACCTTCTTTATTAGCATTTTTCAGGTATACCGGTATTCTCTCTCTCCCTAATTATAAGTATCATAAAGGCGGTAATACCTACAAATAGTGATTGATCATTCTTTTGTCCGTTCATAACTTTGCACTGAAAAATAAACATACAATTATGGTTACTCCGTCAAGGTCTCCCAAAAGACAGTTACATTATCGCAGAAACCTCCTACTGCTTCTTTCAATTCTGATTATTGGGATTGTCTGTTTTTGTGTTTCGCTGACAATGCATGATAAAACCAATGCTGACTGCCACTGTATCCAATGCCTGACAAATCGTATTCCGGAGGATGGAGAGTATCTCTATAATCGATATCTGCCGCTCATCAGTTTTGTATGGATCTTGCTGATATTCCTGCCAATCTATTTTCTTAACCACAAAAAGAAATAAACCGTATCATTGACATAAATCAAAAATTCACCAAAAAGAACAGCCTTTCTTCCGTACCTCCTGTTTTTTTTAATTACCTTTGCCCGCAAAATAACACTATTTGTCTTGAGAAAATAGATATTTTTCAGAAAATATTAAACCAAAATCTAATAGCCGTGTTATAAACATCATTGTATGACTCTCCTAATGGAGATAATAGGAAAAGGTATTTGGATTTAAGGATTAATAAAGAGAATAATTTATGTTATCAGGCGAACAAGTGGAAGATATTTCCAACATAGACAGTTGCCAAGCAACAGTTACTTCCAAAGAGACGATACAAACAGTTACTGCATACACTACAAGTATGGTAGTCTCAACACCGGTACGCAGAACATTCGAAGAACAAAAGCCCTTCATTTTTGTCATTGTCGGCTTTGCTGCCTTTTACATCATCGCCCTCATTATTGCCCGGATTGTAAAAAATCAGTTGGCGCACTAATTTCAACTCTATATATAAAACAAGCCACCGGAATGACTACTAACAATATCATTCCGATGGCTGTCCCCTTTAAACACCTTTAAACAAAATGGAAAAATATGCCTCGATCTAACTAAACTAACTAACCCTTAGAGGCATATTTTTGAGGAGGCTGATCACTCAGCCTCTTTTCTATTTACGAGCCTCAGCAATGTAACCCAATGCTTCGGCACATTTAGCTGTAACATAAGCCCAATCTTCAGCAGCGACTTTATCTTTCGGGAAGAGTTTAGACCCCATACCGACACAGAATACGCCAGCCTTAATCCAAGCTGTCAGGTTCTCCTTGGTCGGTTCCACTCCACCTGTCACCATCAATTTAGACCATGCCATCGGAGCCATCAAACCTTTCACAAAATTAGGACCATACACATCTCCCGGGAATACCTTGCAAAGATCACAACCTACTTCCTGTGCAAAACCTACTTCGGATACAGAACCGCATCCCGGAGTATAAGGAACCAAACGACGATTACAAACCTTTGCTATTTCCGGGTTAAACAACGGACCCACCACAAAATTAGCACCCAACTGAATGTAAAGGGCGGCAGTAGCCGGATCAACGATAGATCCGATACCCATAGCCATATCCGGGCACTCTTTGGCAGCAAATTTCACTATTTCGGCAAATACCTCCTGAGCAAAATCACCACGATTGGTAAATTCAAAAGCACGAACACCGCCGTCATAACAAGCTTTCACTACTTTCTTTGCCACTTCTGCATCTTTATGGTAGAATACAGGTACCATGCCGGTTGAACCTATTTTATCCAACACAGCTATTTTATCAAATTTTGCCATTTCTTTTATATTTACGATTTAACAATTTACGATTGAAATTTCTTTTAATTATATAAAAAACAATACGATTAGACTTGTTTAATCTGATGAGCCTTCAAAGTAACAATTGAACTGACTATAATCTTATAGAGTTCATTAGCTTCTTGCAATAAGTCTTGCAACTTCTCTGCCTTTATCATACCACTATCCCTTATAGTTTCCAACCAATGTATTGTTTCATCAAGTTCTTCTTCTACCATTTTCAGTTTATTTAAGAAATCCTTATCTGATTTACCTAAACAAGCCGCTCTATAATTAGCAGCAGGAGAAGTACCCGAGCGAACAATCTGCTTGGCAATAGCGTTTCCGGAAATCGTATTGGGCATACCATCTACCATCTTTATTATTCTCAACGAGAACATCTTAAATCGTTTTTTCAAATCTTCAGCGTCCATCAATGAAAGTAATTCCAATCGTAAATAGTAAATCGTCTAATCGTAAATAAATTTATCGTTGAACACGTCCGCTTGCATCTCCACCGGCCAGTGCTTCCACCTCTTCTACCGATACAAGATTGAAGTCACCATTGATTGTATGCTTCAATGCAGAAGCAGCTACGGCAAATTCAAGAGCCTCGCCTTGATTCGGTTTTGTCATCAAACCGTGAATTATACCACCGGAGAATGAATCGCCCCCACCTACACGGTCAATGATCGGATCGATATCATAACGTTTTGAAGTATAGAACTCCTGCCCGTTATAGATCATCGCCTTCCAGCCATTATGAGTAGCAGAGAAAGACTCACGCAAAGTAGAGATTACATATTTAAATCCGAATTCTTTCATCATCTGCTGAAAAATACCTTTGTAGCCTTCAGCATCGGTATGACCTGCTTCAACATCAGCATCCGGTTTGAATCCCAGACAAAGTTCTGCATCTTCCTCGTTACCAATACATACATCTACGTACTTCATCAACGGTTTCATGATAGACTGTGCTTTCTCCTTTGTCCACAGTTTCTTACGGAAGTTCAAGTCCACAGAAACAGTCACACCGTGACGTTTAGCAGCCTCGCAAGCCAAACGGGTCAGTTCAGCAGCTTTATCAGAAATAGCCGGAGTAATACCAGACCAGTGGAACCAGTCAGCACCTTCCATTATAGCGTCAAAATCAAAATCAGAAGCATCTGCTTCGGCAATAGAAGAGTGAGCGCGGTCATAGATTACTTTGCTCGGACGCATAGAAGCTCCTGTTTCAAGATAATAGATACCTACGCGATCACCACCACGGGCTATAAAGTCTGTTTTAACACCATATTTGCGCAAAGCATTTACGGCAGACTGACCAATTTCGTGTTTAGGCAATTTAGATACGAAGTATGCATCGTGACCATAATTTGCACAACTTACAGCAACGTTAGCTTCACCACCACCGTATACAACATCAAAAGAGTCAGATTGAACAAAACGGGTATTACCCGGAGTTGATAATCTAAGCATGATTTCGCCTAACGTAACGACTTTCTTTCCCATAATTCTATGTTTTAATGAAATAAGTAATTAATATTATTAAGTTTCAATTTATCATTTCAAGCCCTTTTCAGCGCTTAACTCACTGATACCATGCATTGTAGTTTAACACTTATCATACATTGCATAGCTTTCGTGTGCGGGCACAAAGATACAATAATTTTCGTAATTACAAAAATTGTTATATATTTGTGTCGAAAATATTAATATTATTATTGTGTACGAGCACAGTGCTATTTACTATTTGACGATTTATTTAAAGAATTTCTCATGAAAACAGAAATAATAACATCAAAATAATAAATAGCTAAATAGTAAACAGATCAATGAATAAGTTACCTGATAGAATTAGAATCAAAGATATCGCCCGTTTGGCCGATGTATCAGTAGGAACCGTAGACCGTGTCATTCATGGCCGCAGCGGAGTTTCGGAAGCAAGCCGTAAACGGGTTGAAGAAATTCTGAAGCAACTGGACTATCAACCCAATATGTATGCCAGTGCACTTGCATCCAACAAGAAATACACCTTCGCTTGCCTTTTGCCTAAACATTTGGAGGGAGAATACTGGACCGACGTAGAAAAAGGAATCAACAAAGCGCTGAGTACGTATTCGGATTTCAACACCACAGTAAAAACCACCTATTACGATCCATACGATTACCATTCTTTCGTTGATGCCAGCAACGATATTGTCGCACAGCATCCGGATGGAGTGATGGTAGCTCCCACCATACTCAAATACACCCAAATATTCATAGAGCAACTGACCGAACTGGATATACCTTATATATATATAGACTCTAACATAAAAGAAATACCACCGTTGGCTTTTTTCGGTCAAAATTCCCGCCAAAGTGGATATTTCGCCGCACGCATGCTGATGTTATTGGCAAGAGATGAAAAAGAAATCGTAATCTTCCGTAAAATACACGAAGGTATTGTGGGCTCCAACCAACAGGAAAACAGAGAAAAAGGATTCAGGCAATATATGAAAGAATATCATCCTTCGTGCAACATCCTGGAGCTCGACCTTCATGCCGAACGAAATGATGAAGATGCTCTCATGCTCGATGCTTTCTTCCAACAACATCCTACTGTGCGTAATGGAATTACATTTAATTCCAAAGTATATATCGTTGGTGAATACCTATTGAATCGCAATAAAAGCGACTTTAATCTCATCGGCTATGACCTTTTAGAACGGAATGTCGCCTGCCTTAAACAAGGTAGTGTCTATTTTCTCATTGCCCAACAACCCGAACTACAAGGATATAACGGTATTAAGGCACTATGTGACCACCTCATTTTCAAGAAAGAGGTAAATTGCATCAACTATATGCCCATCGACTTGCTGACGGTGGAAACAATCGACTATTACAGCAATAAGTAAAAGGATTTACGATTATAAATAAAAAGGACATCATGGAAACAAAGTTTTTAAAAATCAATCCTGCTGACAATGTAGCCGTAGCTATTGTCAACCTGCCTGCAGGAGAAAGTCTTTCAGTGGACGGTATCGACATCACCCTAAACGAAGATGTGCCCGCCGGACATAAATTTGCTTTGAAAGACTTCGCCGAAGGAGAAGATATCATCAAATACGGTTATCCTATCGGCCATGCCAAAATGGCAAAAAGGCAAGGTGACTGGATGAATGAAAATAACATAAAAACCAACCTTGCAGGACTGTTGGAATATACCTACAATCCGATACAGGTATCACTCGATATTGCTCGAAAAGATCTCACTTTCAAGGGGTATCGCCGTAAAAACGGAGATGTCGGTATACGTAATGAGATATGGATTATCCCCACTGTAGGTTGCGTAAACGGTATTATCAATCAATTAGCCGAAGGATTACGCCGTGAAACACAAGGTAAAGGCGTAGATGCGATTGTCGCCTTCCCTCACAATTATGGTTGTTCACAGCTGGGCGACGACCACGAAAACACGAAAAAAATTCTTCGTGACATGGTGCTTCATCCCAATGCGGGTGCCGTATTAGTCGTTGGATTGGGATGCGAAAACAACCAACCGGATGTATTCCGCGAATTCTTGGGTGATTACGATCAAGATCGTGTAAAGTTCATGGTTACCCAGAAAGTAGGTGATGAATATGAAGAAGGAATGGATATGCTTCGTGAATTATATGCTAAAGCAGTGAAAGACGAGCGCACCGAAGTTCCCCTGTCCGAACTGCGCGTAGGATTAAAATGTGGCGGTTCTGACGGTTTCTCCGGTATTACGGCAAATCCGTTATTGGGTATGTTCTCCGACTTCCTCATAGCACAAGGCGGAACCAGCGTGTTGACGGAAGTACCGGAAATGTTTGGTGCAGAAACAATCCTAATGAATCGCTGCCGTAACAAAGAATTGTTCGAACAGACTGTCAAGTTGATCAATGATTTCAAAGAATACTTCCTGTCTCATGGTGAACCTGTAGGTGAAAACCCGTCACCGGGAAATAAAGCCGGCGGTATTTCCACTTTAGAGGACAAAGCTTTGGGATGTACACAAAAATGTGGAAAAAGCTATGTAGAAGGTGTATTGTCCTATGGAGAACGTTTACAGGTCAAAGGACTTAACTTGTTATCGGCCCCCGGAAATGACTTGGTAGCTGCTACTGCATTGGCCTCTTGCGGATGCCATATGGTATTATTTACCACCGGACGTGGAACTCCTTTCGGTACTTATATCCCCACAATGAAGATATCTACCAATTCAACTCTGGCAAAAAACAAGCCGGGATGGATCGATTTCAATGCCGGTGTGATTGTTGAAAATGAACCGATGGAAAAAACATGTGAACGTTTCATCAATTACATCATTAAAGTGGCAAGCGGAGAATTCGTTAACAACGAAAAGAAAGGATATCGTGAAATTGCTATATTCAAGACAGGAGTAACGCTGTAAAAAAGAAGCTAAAAGTTAGAAGTCAGGAGCCGGTAGTCAAAATCAGAAGCATGTAGCACGCAGACATAAACATGCTGAGTTGATTTTAGCTATCGGCTACTATTTTTTTATATTGATCACTTAGCGTCCGCCAACCACTAACTACTAACTACTAACTACTATCTTCTAACTACTATCTGCTAACTTCTATCTTCTTATTATTATCTTTGCACTCCAAATACAAGTACAATTCAAAGAATGAACGAAGAAAAGAATATAAAAAGAGCATCCGGCTGGTGGGCACTTAGTCCTCTACTTGTTTTTCTATGCCTATACTTGGCTACTTCAATTATCGTCAACGATTTTTATAAAGTACCCATCACTGTCGCATTCTTAGTATCCTCATGCTACGCTATCGCTATAACAAAAGGACTAAAGCTGGATCAACGAATATACCAGTTCTCCGTTGGCGCTTCAAACAAAAACATCATGCTCATGGTTTGGATCTTTATTCTTGCCGGAGCTTTTGCCCAAAGCGCCAAACAAATGGGTGCCATCAATGCAACAGTAAACCTCACTCTACATATACTTCCGGACAACCTACTTTTAGCAGGTATCTTTATAGCTTCCTGCTTCATTTCGCTCTCTATCGGTACCAGTGTAGGAACAATCGTAGCTCTTACTCCGGTCGCTACCGGATTGGCACAAAGAACAGGAATAGATATCCCTTTCATGGTAGCCATCGTAGTAGGCGGTTCTTTCTTTGGCGATAACCTGTCATTCATCTCCGACACCACCATCGCCTCTACCAAAACACAAGGTTGTGTAATGCGCGACAAGTTCCGGGTAAACTCCATGATCGTAGTCCCAGCCGCACTCATTGTACTGGGCATTTATATCTTTCAAGGATTATCAGTCATTGCTCCGGCACAAACACAGGAAATCGAATGGCTTAAGGTCATACCCTATCTCGTTGTATTGGGAACAGCCATCGCCGGTATCAATGTAATGATCGTCCTTCTTCTCGGTATCATCAGTACAGCTATTATCGGAATTCCCACGGGCAGTTTCAGTATATTCGAATGGTTTGGCGCAATGGGTAGTGGCATCACCGGAATGGGCGAACTTATCATCATCACCCTATTGGCAGGAGGCATGCTTGAAACAATCCGCTATAACGGAGGAATCGATTTCATTATTGAAAAGCTCACACGTCATGTCAATGGTAAACGTGGTGCCGAACTAAGTATTGCCGCCTTGGTAAGTATCGCCAACCTTTGCACAGCCAACAACACCATCGCCATTATCACTACCGGCCCGATTGCTAAAGACATTGCCGGAAAATTTAATCTCGACCGCCGAAAAGTAGCCAGCATTCTCGACACCTTCTCCTGCTTTATACAAGGTATCATTCCTTACGGAGCGCAACTTCTTATGGCAGCCGGATTAGCCAATATCTCCCCCATCAGTATCGTTGGAAATTTGTATTATCCTTTTACGATGGGAACATTTGCATTATTAGCCATTCTTTTCCGCTATCCACGCCGGTATTCATAAAAACAGAAAATGCCATCATACTGCGATTTCGATTTTAGAAACAGAACCACTGCCTTGTTTCTTTAATCGAAAAACCTCGTTTATATCCATAGCAAAAATCAAAATTCGCATCAGAAATTCATTCATAACTTTTAGATTTATAGCACTTTATTACAAATTCCAAGTTCACTGATTTAAAAATATTATCTATCTTTGTGTCCTCCAAACAACAGTAATAGAAAAATATGCTAAATCATAATTCCGACAAGTTCACCCGACTAACTTCCATGGCGCAGATTGGTTGGTTTGAAGTTAATTTAAAAACCCAACAATACACTTTATCAGAATTTGTTACGGATCTTCTATGTCTCGAAAAGAAGACAGTCGGTTTTAATGATTTGTATCATCTGGTTCACGAAGATTATCGCGAACATTTAAAAGAAGAATTTAAAGTCCTTCACAGCCAACGCATATTCGAACAGATTTTCCCTATCCACACAAAATATGGAATGAATTGGGTACAACTGAAAATGGAATCCGATTCAGATATCGGCCAGGCAAATATCCACTGGTTCGGTTATATCAGATGCCTCGATGATATTGAAAGCACTGAAAAAGGATTGGGTAATAAAGAAGAACTAAATAAATTACTTTATCGCCAAATAAGTATATCACATTCTCTATTGTCATTTCTGCAAACAGACGATATTTCCGATACAATCCGGGAAATTCTGAAAGATATATTGATACAACTCAATGGAGACCGGACTTACATATTTGAAATATTCCCGGAAGAAAAGATTCAAAACTGCATTTATGAAATAACAGCAGAAAATGTATCTGAAGAACAGGAGTCACTCCAAAATATTCTGTTCGATGAATCCTCGTGGTGGAACGAGCAGATATCCGGTCAGAAAGCCATTATTTTAAATACACTCGATGCCATGCCTCCGGAAGCAAGATATCACAGAGAAATTTTAGAACGCCAAGATATAAAATCTCTCATGGTTGTCCCATTGCTATCCAAGAAAAGGGTATGGGGATATATGGGTATAGACATCATTAAGCAATGTCGTAATTGGAGCAATGCCGATTATCAATGGTTCACTTCATTGGCAAATATCATCAGCATTTGTATTGAATTACATAAATCCGAGCAAAAAGCCATAGAAGAACAGCAAATATTACAGCATAAAGAAGAGGTGCTCAATAACATTTTCCAAAACTTACCGGCCGGCATCGAATTATACGATAAGGACGGTTATCTGACAGAAATCAACGATAAAGAACTCGAGATGTTCGGTATCGGGAACAGAGAAGACGTATTAGGAGTAAACCTGTTTTCCAACCCTAACATACCGGACAATATTAAAGACAACCTCAGAAGACAGGAAGATGCTTTTTTCAACACAAACTATAACTTTTCCGCCATAAACGATTATTATCCTTCTCTGAAAAAAGATACCATCAATATAGTGACCAAAGCTACGGCATTGCGTGACTCTAAAAACAATTTCACAAACTACTTACTCATCAATGTAGATACCACAGAGGCTGCATCCGCCCGTTCGAAGATAAAAGAATTCGAAACCCTGTTCGCCCTTATAGGCGATTATGCAAAAGTCGGGTACGCCGTATTCGATGCCTTAAGCCGTGATGGTTATGCCCTTAGTAGCTGGTATGATAATATCGGTGAAAAAGACGGAATTCCCCTCCCCGAAGTTATAGGCGTTTATCGGAATGTGCATCCCGATGACCGGGCAGTTTTAAAGGAGTTTGTAGGTAATGTCAAACAAGGACAAGCTACCTGCCTGCGTAAAGACATACGTATCAAAAGAGCATCCGGTAACTATTCCTGGACCAGCGTCAATGTACTTGTAAGAGATTTCCGCCCTCAGGACGGAATCATTGAAATGGTCTGTGTCAACTATGATATCACTCCACTGAAACAAACGGAACAAAAACTTATCATTGCCCGGGATAAGGCCGAACAGTTAGACCGGTTAAAATCAGCTTTCTTAGCTAACATGAGTCATGAAATCCGTACTCCCCTCAATTCGATTGTCGGTTTCTCGACTTTACTGACCGAAACGGATGATTTAGAAGAACGCGCAGAATATATCAGCATCATACAAAGGAATAACGAACTATTGTTACAACTGATTTCAGATATATTGGATCTTTCCAAAATTGAAGCCGGTACATTCGATTTTGTAAAAGAGAGATTTGAGATTGAACAAGCCTGCCAAGAGATTGTACAAGAGCTCAAAGCAAAACCCCAAAAAGGAGTAACACTTCTTTTCGAATCGCATGCTTCACCCTGCCATATATATAGTGACAAGAACCGATTTACTCAAGTCCTCACAAACTTCATCAATAATGCCATCAAATTTACCTCACAAGGCAACATCACCGTAGGTTATGAAATAACATCCGACAATGCAATAAAAATCTATGTACATGATACCGGGTTAGGAGTTCCCAAAGAAAAGCTCGACAATATATTCGACCGTTTTGTGAAGTTAAACACCTTTGCTCAAGGTACCGGAATCGGATTATCGATCTGCAAAAGCATCATTACACAAATGGGAGGTGAAATAGGAGTCGAATCGGTCGTGAATGAAGGTTCGTGCTTTTGGTTCACACTTCCCTTGCAACAAGGGAAGTGAACTTTGAAAATTAATTGATTCATTTCCAAAATGTTAATTTCATCATAAGATATATATTTAAGTAAAACATTTCTTATCTTTATTCAGCTAAACATTCTTTTCTTATATTTAAATCAATACTTTTAATGAAAAAATGCGTCATTATAATCCTTACCTTTTTATATATAATACAAGGAACTGCAAAAGATACCCGAGAAATAATCATACGTGGTGACAGTGCTTTCCCACCTTATGAATTTATAAACGACAAAGGAGAACCGGATGGTTTTAATATTGATCTAACCCGTGCCATTATGGACGAATTGAAGCTACCCTACGACCTGCAACTGGAAGATTGGTCGGATATACTTCAGCAATTCGAAAAGGGAGAAATCGATCTGATTACCGGCATGGCAAAGTTCGAATCTCCTCAAAACGGCCCGTCCAAACTGAGCAAAGCCCACAGCTATATAAACTACAAATTCGTCTGCCGGAAAGATGCCCTTATCCAACATACAAAGGATTTATCACACAAAAACGTTATCGTACAAAGGTATGCCCTACCTCATAAAAAGTTAAAAGACATGGGATATGATTCCCATCTTATTCCGGTTGACAATATGATGGAAGGATTGAATATGCTATCCGAAGGTAAAGGTGATATGGCAATATGCCTTGACAACATGGCGCAATACATAATTTACAAAGACGGACTAACCAATCTTAGTATTATAGATTCCGAATGGCCATTACAAGAATATTGCTTTGTAGGTAGTGACACCCAATTATTAGAACAAATAAACTCAGCCCTTCTGAAATTGAAGAAAAACGGAGTATATGACCGGATACATGTGAAATGGTTGGGAGAAAAGCCGACATTCAGTATTCCTACATGGTTATATTTCCTTTTGGGGACTCTATTACTCACCGCACTATTGCTATCCATCTTCGTCACAATCTATAAAAAAAGAGCCCAAAAGGGAGAAATTCTACTTAAAGAAGAAAATGAAAAACTCAATGCTTTATTACTCGAAAACAAAAATTTTCTAAACCGATATCAGACAGTATTCAATACTACTCTGGTGGGACTAAGCTACTATGATAAAAAAGGTATATTGGTAAGCGTCAATGATGAGATGGCCAGATTATTTCAAATGGATAACAAAAACAAATTGCTGAAAGAACAACTATCCATATATGCGAACCCTGTTTTGCGAAATCACGGTATTATAGACGAGCAAAACCAAATTCACGAATTTCATGGTATATTAAAATACGACATGCGTAAAGAGCAATGTCCGCAATACTTCGCCCGCTTTACCCCTTTCGATCAGATATTCTACTTCAAAATGGATGTTACACCCATAAAAGACCAGGAAGGAGAGCTTATCGGTATTTTAATTACAGCCATAGACCGGACGGCCGAGGAAAAACATGAACGGCAAATGGCCGAACAAGAAGCAAAACTCAATATGGCAATGAATGCAGGCAATGTCACTGCATGGATTTACGAACTGCACACACAAGAGTTCATGTTACGCGGCAATATGCGCACTGAAAAAGGACTCAATATGGAGAAGTATTTAGGCATGCTCCATCCGGACGATCGCATAATACAAAAAGAGCTATTCGATACAATCTTACATGGACAAAAAGAATCAGCGGAAACCGTATTCCGTTATATGCACGAAGACGGTACTTATCACTACTACGATAGTCGTATGATATCCAAAAAAGAAGAAGACACTGTGACAGCCATATTGGGAACCCAGAAAGATATAACACAAGAAATACTTAACAACAAAATTCTGAATGACACGATTGAAAAACTCCGTTTCGCCATTCAGACGGCAGGTATGGCCATGTGGGAATATAATTGTGACACACAACTGTTCACCACATATAATGAACCGGTAGCAGATTACAAGGACGGTGCAGTAATCTCCATGAGCACTTACGACTGTTATTCACAAAAAGACGACGAAAATCTGGAACTAATTGAAAAAGCAGCGGGTATCGTAAAAGACAGGAAGAATGAATCTTACAACTTCATTGTAAAAATGAAGACCAAATACGATTCGGATTGGCAGTATTGTACAGTACGCGGTGTCCCTATGGAGAAAGATAAAAATGGAACAGTCATAAAGTATCTGGGTGTCAGATTAAATATCACCGAACAAATCAATTATCAGAAATTTTTGGAACGGGAAAAAGAAACCGCCCAACAAGCCGATAAGCTGAAATCTGCATTTTTAGCAAATATGAGCCATGAAATCCGTACTCCGTTGAATGCCATCGTAGGCTTCTCCGAACTGCTTCAAACCACAGAAGACGTTAATATGCGAAAGGAGTTTATGAATATCATCAACAATAACAACGAACTGCTGTTAAGGCTTATCGGTGATATTCTGGACCTGTCGAAGATAGAATCGGGACTTATGGAATTAAAGTTGGAATCTTTCGATTTGGCAGATGCATACAAAGAAACCTTTATGGCTCTGAAGCAACGATGTACTAATCCCGAAGTAGAGTTTATCGGCCATAATCCCTACAAGAGTTGCTTGGTAAAACTGGATAAAAACCGTCTGGTGCAGGTAGGAACGAATTTTATCACCAACGCTATAAAACACACTGACAGAGGTCGCATCACTATGGGATACAGTTACATTGACGGAGGCATAAAATTATATGTAGAAGATACCGGACATGGTATACCGAAAGAAAAACAGCACAAGCTATTCCAACGTTTTGCCAAGCTCGACGACTTCACGCAAGGTACCGGTTTAGGATTAGCCATTTGTAAAGCAATCACTGATGCACAAGGTGGTAAGATCGGTATGGAAAGTGACGAAGGAAAAGGAAGTAAGTTTTGGGCCTGGTTTCCTTGTGAAGCAGAAATTGAGAGATATGAGGAAACGGAAGAAATTGCAGAGGATATCCTAAGAATGGGGCATAATCCGACTCTTAGCACTTCACAGGAGTCTTGTACCAATGATGTTCAGAAGAAATCCATATTAGTAGCCGAAGATATCGACAGTAATTATATGCTGGTAAAAGCCCTCCTTAAAACATCTGAATTAACCCGTGCCTATACAGGTAAAGAAGCGGTGGAACTTGCATCAAGCCATCATTATGATGCCATTCTGATGGATATGAAGATGCCGGTTATGGGTGGTTTGGAAGCTACCCGGGAAATACGGAAATTCGATACGGAAACTCCTATCATCGCCGTTACTGCCAACGCTTTCGAGTTCGACAGAGAAGAAGCCATGAGGGCAGGATGCAATACGTTCATAACGAAACCCCTCAACAAAAAAGAATTGAAAGAAGTATTAGGTGACTAAGAGTCTGTTTAAATTTTGCTCAGTATTATTCTTAAGAGAAAAAATTAAACAGTCTCTAAGAATTAAGTGATTTTATTTTATGTAAATGGAAATATCTCTTCATAAACAGAATATAAATAACGCTTAAAAGCAGTATAGTTCCCCCCATATACCAATATCCATTATCTTGAAACAAAAAATATCCGATTATCACCAATGCCTGTACCAGCATGTATACAGATGAAACCACCACATGAGGGATCTTCAGTTCATTCGCCATAATCTGATACAGATGCTTCCGGTGTGGCAAACCGATATTCTCATGAAGCATCAGGCGATGGATTATCGTCAGTACACTATCCACACCGTATACGGCCAACAGGATAATCCAACTGAAATCCTCTGTCCGGATAACTAACTTGCCGATAAAGAACAGCAGAACGAATGCAATGCAGACAGAACCGACATCACCGGCAAAACACTTGGCACGTTTCCGGAAATTGAAGAAGTTGAAAACAAAGACACTGCAAAGCACCGTCAGAATAAAATCCTGTTCTACGAAAGAAACGACCGCCTCATTGATATAAGCAAGGGCTACGAGAACAACCAATGAATATCCGCCGGTGATGCCATTGATGCCATCCATGAAATTGTAGGCATTGATGATACCCGTACAAACGATCAATGCCACAAAAAGCGTCCACCAGGGGAGTGAAAACAACCCCCATTGATAAAACATCAAAGCCATGGCGGAGAAATGAAACACCAGTCGGAGGATCTGTGAAGTGGAACGGATGTCGTCTACAAAGCTGATAAAGGTGATCAATGTCAAGGCAAGCATAAACCAGGGGTATTCAAAATGACTCGTCAGAAAATAAGCCAATACACCAAAATAAAAGATGATCCCTCCACCACGCAAAGTAATACGGGTGTGAGAACTACGTTCATTCGGCTTGTCGATGATATTACATTTATCAGCGATGCGGAAATAAAAAAGTTCTGCAAGGAAGAGCAGAACTAAGATTATAATATAGTACATTACTCGTTTTTATATATCCAATAAAACCATAGTTGAATTGCTATAAACAAAAGAATTACAATTCCTAACCCTACTGCAATCATCCAATTCAACATATCAATCTATTTTAAAGTTCTCTAATACGCTTGTAGGCTTCCAACCCAACTCTTGTATTGCTCGTGCATTACTAAATGTTAAAGTTTTTGTTATTTTACTTAGTTTACAAGAGTTTATCGGGGCTTTTCCACCTAAACAATCACCTATAGTAGCCAGACTCTTTGCTAACCAATATGGAATTGAGAATGGCATTGATTTTCCCAATTGCTGACTAATAACAGACTCCAATTCCCGAAATGAAGGATGATATGTATCACACACGTTATAGATACCTCCTTTTTCTGCCAATAATGGAACTAAGTTAGCAACATCTTCTACCATCAATACACTTTTTTTTGCTTCACCTTTCCCAACACTAAAATACTTACCACTACGCATTCCGTGAATCATTGCCCCTAAATTACCGGGAGGATTAGGCCCTGCTATCAATGAAGGACGAATAATGCCTAATGTAACGCCATGCATGTTACACCAACCCTGTAAATAGCGTTCTGCCTGCTTTTTGCTCTCAGCATAGGGAGTCGTACCATTTAGGGGATGTTCTTCTGTTATATTCTCACCGAAATCACAACCATATACAGCTACTGTACTGATGAAAATTAATGCCCGCGGAACTCCTACCTTTTCCAATGCAGAACAAAGGTTCTTGGTTCCTTGGAGATTTACATCAAAAAAAGCGTTCTTTTCTTCATCAGTCTGTGGAACCGAATGAGCTTTACCTGCTGCGTGAAGAACAATATCATATTGTTCATTTAAAATCAGCCCCTCCTCTACTAAATTAAACATGTAAGTATCATCCGGAGTCAATCCAACAGTTGAAATATTATAATATCTTTTTAATAAAGGAAATATATTATTTCCTAGAAAACCAGAAGCACCAGTAAAAAGAAGATTCATAAAAATATTATTGAAAAAATTGTTTCAACTTTGGTATTAAGCGATAAAATGAATAAAAAGGATTAACTGGAAGGTTGTTTTTCTGAAATGCCTTAATACATTCAAGATTACCCTGCTTTATATTTACCCAATTTTTACTGGTAGTACCTCCTAAACGCATCCTTACTAAAGGCTCTGGAAGATAGAATAACTTAATACCATTTTTCTCAATAAGCCGCAACATTAATTCAAAATCTGCTGCAAACTTAAAACTCAAATCAAATATTCCATATTTCTGATACACCTCTCTTTTTACATAAAAAGTCGGATGTGCAGGATGCCATCCTTTTGCAAAATCCCGTTGCCTTCCAGATACCCAATGACGAATAATTTTAGAAGTGTCAAATCGAGAAACATAATATAAATCTGCATATACTGCATCTATTGTTTCATCAGTTTCAAAACACCTCACTACCTTTGCTATTGCCGTTGGATCCGCTAATAAATCATCAGAATTAATTATACCTATAATATCACCTGTTGCATAATTGAATCCCTTATTCATAGCATCATATAATCCACAATCCTCTTCACTTACCCAATGCATACGTCCAGAAAATTGAGGCTCATATTCTTTAATTATATCCATTGTGTCATCTGTTGATAATCCATCAATAATAATATACTCAATATCATCATAAGATTGAGAAAGGACTGATTGAATAGTATCGCGAAGTGTCATACCGCTATTAAAAGTAACAGTAATAAGGGAAAATTTCATCATTAGAAATATACATTTAGAGTTTATGGGAAGTAAAAATATACTCCAATTAAGAATGGAGTTATCAGAAACTAAATATCTACGTTACTTAAAATTAAACACGCTATTTTTCAACTTACATTTATATCCATATCGTTTAATAGAATCACATCATTTTTTGTTAATTTATGCTGAAATAGCGATATATGTTTCTGTAATATGCTGTCATCCCAACTCCACCAATCAAGATCTTCCAGCTCATTTATTATATCTTGTGAATAACGAAAACGGATAATACGAGCAGGCACACCTCCTACTATGGCATAAGGAGGTACATCTTTTGTTACGACAGCTCCAGCCGCTATTATAGCACCATTACCTATCGTTACTCCTCCACAAATCATTGCACGGAATCCTATCCAAACATCATTTCCAATTTCCGTTTGTAAACGATTGATAGCATGATCACATTCTACCCAAGAATGTCCCGTTGCATTTTTTCTTTCCGTAAAAATAGGAGAGGTAGAAAGATTGTCAATTGTATGCGTCGCTAAGCCAATGTAGACTTCACTTGCTATAGAACAAAAAGCACCTATGTGGGTGTCTACAACCCAAGTATTTATCCCTATGTATGAATATTTGTCAACAGAAGAGTTGATAATTTTTGCAAAACGATAGATTCTGGATAATTTATTAATAACTGATTTATGATCCGTAATTGCCACAAAAGAGACAGCCGGATTAAAAAAATTAGACAAAAACCCCATTAAATAATTAATCATTATTACACCTCACCTTTCATTTTTATGATATTAATATAGTACTATGAAGTAAATATCAACATCCTACTGTTTTTATCACAAAAAATACAACAGTTTAAACATTTACAAAAATCTATTACAAAACCGCCATACTACAAAACTAAGACAAGATATATTTATACACAGATATAAATACTCAAAACATTCTTACATCCCTATAGCCTTTTGAGCAATTTCAGAATAGCGGAAAGAAGCTGCTGCTATTTGAGCCTTTTGTTTTAATTCTTTTAGGGTATCTTTCTCTATAATTTTTAATAAAATTTCCTTTATACCTGCAACGGTATCATCTTTTAGAAACAAGCAATTACCATTTATATCTACATGATGCATTCCTTCCCAATTTTTCAATATACAAGGCAATGACAAGCCGACAGCTTCCTCCCATAATGTGGAATGGGTTCCTGGAAAACAAGCTAAATCAGCAGAAACCATATAATTAATTACGTCTTCCGAATTACACCATCCAACATAGTGCATATTTTTAGTTAAAAGTCTATCAAATTCTTCTTTAAAATCAGGAATAACAACTCCAAAAATTATTAAATGTATTTTTTCATCATTTATTTCTGAAAAAGCTTGCATCAATTTATGTGTGTTTTTTAAACGATCTATTTTCCCACCTGTGATAATAACTAAATCCGTAGTCTTTATTCTCAATTTATTTCGAATGTCATTCTTTATCTCTTCTTTATTAGACGGTATAGCATCATCATCCACACCTAAAGGCAGTAATTCTATTTTTTCTCGAGGAACAGAATAAACATCGTATAAAAAATCACACCGTATCGGAAGTACTCCATATACTTTTTGATAATAAGGAAGTAACATTTGTGTATAATGTCTCCATATTATTTTGTGCAAAATATTTTTAGAAAGAAAGTTTCTTGCAGAATTAATCCAATCAGCATGAGAATCTGCAAAAAGGAAAGTTCCCGGATGTTCTTTCATGTATTTCTTCACATATTTTGCATCACCAAAGCTAGTATTATGTACGAAAATTATATCTGGCTTTTCACTTACTAACAAATCATAAGTATTAGAATAGAATCTCAATCTTTTGTATAATATTCTAAAAAATCCCTTCTTGTAATCTATTCTAATGACCTTATAACCATCTCTATTACATTTATATTCTCCTTCTTTCAAGTAACATCTCATTCCATTTTTATCATAAGACACCAATGAAGCAATAACAGTTACATCATATCCAAGTTTTACATGATATTTAGGTAACATGTTTTCTTGATATGAATATCCATCAATATAAAAGCTACTCAAACATAAATGTACGATTTTCTTTTTAGAGTCTTCCATCCGTAAATTCCTTAGGTAACATTCCCTTTACATCATAGATAACACCATTCTCACAAACAAACTTTTTAATATCCTGAGTAATAAATTCTTCATGTCCAACAGCTAAAATGACCGCATTATAATAATACTCTTTTAGTAAACCGATTTCTTCCACAATTTTTATATTATACTCTCGTTCTACATCTTTTGCCTTAGCCCATGGGTCACAAATTGTTATGTCATTCGTGTACTCTCTCAATGTACTATAAATATCCATTATCTTAGTGTTTCGGATGTCAGGACAATTTTCTTTAAAAGTGATACCAAGTATCAATATCTTTGAATCTTTTACTATCACCCCCTTTTTATTCATACATTTAATAGTTTGATTAGCTACATATGCCCCCATACCATCATTCAATCGTCGCGCAGCAAACATGATACGCGGAAGTACTCCATAAACCTGAGCTTTTTGAATTAAATAATATGGATCCACACTGATACAATGCCCACCTACTAAGCCCGGCTTCATTTTTATAAAATTCCATTTACTCGACGCAGCCTCAATAATATCATTAGTATCAATTCCCATTGCATTGAATATTTTCGCCAATTCATTCATAAAGGCAATATTCACATCTCGTTGTGAATTTTCAACAATTTTCGAAGCTTCCGCGACTTTTATCGAAGACGCTTTGTGAGTACCATTCAAAAGGACCGAATTGTATAGATCATCAACAGTGTCGGCTATTTCAGGAGTAGAGCCAGAGGTTACTTTTTTAATTTTATCCACTGTATGTTCTTTATCACCAGGGTTTATACGTTCAGGCGAATATCCTGCATAAAAGTCAACATTCAATTTTAATCCGGAGACCTCTTCAACTATAGGCAGGCATTCCTCCTCTGTTACTCCTGGATAAACTGTTGATTCATAAATTACGATATCACCTTTCGATATCACCTTTCCTACAGTTTCACTTGCCTTCCATAAAGGTTTTAAATCAGGACGGTTGTTCTCGTCTACAGGTGTAGGAACAGCTACTATATAAATATTACAATCTTTTATATCATCAAGAATTGTAGTACACCTAAAACCGCTATTCAATGCAGATTGTAATAAATCATCAGATACCTCTAAAGTTACATCGTGACCATTATTTAATGCATCAACGCGCGCTTGATTCATATCAAAACCAATGGTCTGGTATTTTGTAGAAAATAGCCTTGCTAAAGGCAATCCTACATAACCTAATCCAATAACACAAATTTTTTTCATGTTCAATAAATATTTAACAATAAATTAATCAATGTATAAGCACTTTCTTACTTTATGATTAGTAAAGGCCAATAATAATTCATTTATGTAAATTAATCACTAAAAAGACGTCAATATCATTGTAAAGAATAATTTATACAAATATTATTTTACTAAAATAATCAATATCGAATCGTTGAATATTTGAGACAGATTATTATCAATATCAGCCCACATGACAACAATGTAGTAAAAAGAGAAACATTTAATAAAGACAGAATAGAACCTAAACAAAGAATAAAAACAAAATCAGTATTGTGGCCTTTTGAAACTTTATTTAAATATTTCAATAAAAAATAAAAGAGGATTGAAACTAATAATACACCCCAAATCCCCATTGCAGCAACTCCATCTGTTGCTAAAAAATTCGCATTTGCATTCATTGCATCATCCGCATTCTCTCCTGAATACCCGCCCCATACAGCTTTCCCCAAAGCATCTTCACCAAATGGATATCCTCCAAAAATACTGTTAACAACATTTATATGCGTATAATATGTATGTAATTTTGTTGTCTCAAAGAAATCTATGTAAACAGTATTCAGTAAAGCAGAGATTCCTAATGATCTCATCAATAATATAGCTGAAATAACGAAAAAGACAGAAGAAATCGATGATTCAGAATGTTCAGTCAATTTAAACAATGAAACAACTAACAAAAAGAAAAATACAATTAATGGAAATAAATATTTAAATCCTATATATTTTAAACACCAATAAAGACCAAAAGCAAAAAGCGGAGAAAAAAGAGTCCCTTTAGTAGCTGTAGCCATATAAATTAATATTGCCATCAAAACACCTATCAACACAAACTCCTTTTTTTTATAAACCAATCCTATTGAAAGAAATAAAGGACGAAAAAAATTAGATATCCATAAAATAAAATATCCAATTAATGGAAAACGAGAAAGTTTCGCCCCATAATTATCCACTCTTAACTCATATATTTTACTAAAAGAAACCAAACGTAAAGAAGATCCATAGTAGATTACAACAAAAAGTAACATAATTATTCCTACCCAAAGGTAAAATTTGATAGGTATATAATTTTTTTTTAGTATAACAACTTTACCACTATCTATATCACTGAGGAAAAAGAGAGTCATTCCCAAAAGAAAAACAAGCTGGTATTTTATAGCCAATTGAAAATCCACAAAATAATACTGGATCATTATTATAGTAGGCAGATATACTAAAATGTAAATTAAAATAGAAATAAGGTTTGAAATAACTTTCTTGTTTGAATAACATAAAATAGGTAATACAGCAAATATATTTGATGTAATTATTCGAATACCATCACTATTATTATTGTAATAGCCAAAATATCCCCATAATGGAACTAAATAATCTGTATATATAAATCTAAATATGAAAACATATAATATCGCTGTAACAAGACTTACATAATCAGTCCTGAATATTCTCCCAGAGTTAAAAAACATATATGAACTACTTTAAGATTGAAAGACGTTTACTTATCATTTTTCGAATATCTTGGTGAATAATATAAAACGACTCCCTCATGTGCCAACTCTACCAATCTATTATAAACATATTGAGCGTTATAACTTGAAATATTCAAATTAGATAGTTTAGCCATTTTATAGTTATTACGATCAAAATATTTCCTAATTATATATCGAGTTAGAAAATGATCCGAACGTATATTAATTTTTGAATTTTCGCACAAGGATTCATAACTTTTCATTTCTCCATCTATATCCTTATATCTATTTACAACTTTTTGGTTAGTATAGAATTTAGAAAAATAAGGTTCGTTTTTGTACAATGTTGCTTCAATAGTATGAATTATAGTACCTAATGAATAATGAGGTAATCCTAAAATAAAAATTTTAGCGTTAACATCTTTCAATTTATAAAAGGGAGAATATTCATCAAAGCAAATCAATGATTTATGATGTTCACCAACAAGATATTGAGCATTAGGTCCCACTGCACATGCGGAATGTCTCACATTAGCACTTCGTAATACATTAGGATAATTTCTAAATGTTTCTGCCAACATACCAGCTGCAGTAACACTTCTTCTCACATCAAATATTTTATTTCTTCTCAAAAGAGGATAAGCAGGCATCATTAAGGTTCCAGTATCGCCTATAACTTCTAAAATACCGTCTATCAATTCATTTTCATTCCCTAAATAATTATAGAAAGAATCCCAAGCTGCCTGTATGAATACTGTATCACCTTTTTTTAAACCTGTTTTTTTTAGAAGATCAATTAATTCATTCGTTGTATATTTTTTCTTCCATATATATTTCCCAAAACGGATATTCCATCTCTTTAGGATATTCAATGTCGTCAATGGTTCATTTTTACTAACAAGAAGGATTTTCTTTATAACATTTTTTAAACTCATATTATATGATTTTTAGTAACATAAAATCAATAACCGTTCTTAATTATAGCGCCATGTCCCGGACAAATTATTGTATCGTCTTTTATTAGTCCCAAAATACGTTCTAATGATTTTTTAGCTTTCTCTTTATTTGAACGAGGAAGATTTGTCACTAATTTAACATTAGGTATGTAAGAATCGCCTGTAAACAAGTAATTATTTAACATGAAAGACAAGCAACTTTCATTGTGCCCGGAAGTATCGATTGCAACAATTTTATTTCCATTATCCAGATCAACAACTTCATTATCACTAAGAAAAATCAAATTTTTACCCTGATAGACGAAAGACTGATTGTGATAATAAGATAAATTCATTTTATCTGAGTATAATCCTGTTGCAATAATTTCTGTCGCAAACACCACTAAACCGGGAAATAAATAAGTCAAGCTATTAAGACCATAAATATGGTCAAAATGATAATGCGTGATAAATACGCCTTTTACTGAACATTTCTTAGGAAGTATTTCTACTATTTTATCAATGTCACCGGGATCAATTATCCACGCATTATCATTCAATTCAGAAATAAGTATAAATGTGTTTGAATAAAAAACATCATTTATAACTCTTCTAACCTGCATTTATTCTAAAAAGTCGAGAATATCACCCACCGTTTTAAATTGTCTTATTTGCTCTCCTGACAATTTCTTTTCAAATTCTTCATCACACATAACAATCAGTGACAATTTACTCATTGAATCATACTCATTTATTTTAGACAATAAATCCGATTCTTTTAAAGAACCAAGTTCTACTTCAAGAACGTCCTCAATCATGTTCAACTTTTCTTTACGTGTCATAGTTTTCTAAAATTAATTATAAATTACATACACAATCCACCATCAATTCGAATTGAAGTGCCAGTGATAGTATTTGTTGCATCACTTAATAAAAAAGCTACTAAATTTGCAATTTCCCGAGGTTGAGTATTTCCTAAAGGTTGTTGTTCATTGGTCTCTCCACCAACAGTCTGACTAATTATTCTTGCATTAAGTGCCATTGGAGTGTCTACAACACCTGGCATTATTGTATTAACTCTTATATTTTTATGTATCAATTCTTGTGCAAAACAACGAACAGCCGCATCCAATGCCGCTTTCGATACACAATATTCTGTTTTTGCCTTATATCCTTTAATACTGGAAACTGAAGAAATAGCAACTATACTACCACCGCAAGCAAAATTATTCTTTTTTGTAGCCAATTTCACAAGCTCCACAAAAGAATAAAAATTCACATCCATTAAATTATCAAAGCCTTCTTTCTTTAACACATTCAGTGGCTTGCGGCTACTAATTCCAGCGCAATGTACTAAACCATCAATACTTCCATATTTCAAAACAATACCATTAACAACATCAGACAATTCATTCAAATTAGCCAGATTAGTTATAATTCTACAATGTTTTTCTCCAGAAAGTAAAGATAAAGTTTTATCTAAACCTTCCTGAGATATATCTAACATTATAACACGAGCTCCCTGTAGGCTGGTCACTATAGCTACCTCTCTACCAATGCCTGATGCGGCCCCCGTAATAACTATTACCTTATCTTTAAGATTAATAATATTATCCACCCTTAGTTACTTTTCAGTTTTTGTACTAAATTCCAAATAGATTGCAAAGAGTTAAAATTATCCGGGTCAAGTTCTGCAATGCGAATCTGTACCCCAAACTCGTCATCTAACTCAGATATAATAGAAACCACATCAAAAGAATCTAAAATGCCGTCATCAATCAGCGCTGTTTCCGTCTCAAAATCCACATCAGGACGTATTCCCTTTAACAATTCCAATAATTTATCCATATCTTTCATTTATTTTTTAAGTTTAAGCATTGATATAGTTGATTTATTTACGTATCTAAATCCCTTTTTTTGATACATATTTATAGCCGTTTGATTCTGCTGTTGTACCCATAAAGAAAAACGCACTTTGTTATTATTCATATTTTCTTTTATATAAGTATCCACTAAAATATCTCCAAGGTGTTGCCCTCTGTATTTATCCAATACTGCAACATGCCCTAACCATACCCGATTGTTAGCGCTATAAAAATGTAAAGCACCTGCATGTAGGTTATTTTTATAAGCTATGAGGATTTTCCTTTCATCCAGCAATTGACATATCTGCTCTCGTGAAATATAGTCACCAGAGTAAGGGTCAAAAACCGAATTAAACAACTCACAAGCAAACAATGCATCTTCCAACTCAGTTGCGAAATCAATGTATATATCCCTTGTTGCTCTTGATTCTACCCGCAAATCACGATATTGAGTTTCATATTGATCCCGTATCAAATGAGTACTAAAGCCACAGTATTCCCAGTACTTAATCTCGTTTACCGGATAATATTTCTCTCCGCGATATAAAATCTCTAATACGAAATCATCGAAAATGTCAAATAACATTTGTTCGGCGGTATCGTTTATATAATAGTACACACGAAAACATTTGTCTTTTTTTACCAAGAAACAGGAGTTCTGTTGGGTGCATATTGCATATAACCGATCTTCACGAATTAGATTCTCATATTCATCAAGCATTAAATAATTATTAGTCAAACAATTTCTGATGAAATATCGATCCCTTATATTTTCAACCTGTGATATATCAGTTATCTTTATGGCTTTCATACATTTTCTTCAACTTTACACGATCCACCTTGCCATTCAAATTATGTGGCATCTCATTCAGATGCCAGATTGAATTGGGAAACATGTATTTGGGTATCTTAGTCTTAATATAGTTGATGATATCCGATTCCTCCCCGGTAACGGTTGTATAATACAAGACTATTTTTTGATTATCAAAGTCATAAATACAGGCTGCATTGGTAACTTCAGGCATTGAATTGACAGCAACTTCTATTTCTCCAAGTTCTATCCGGTTACCCATGTGCTTTATCTGGAAATCCTTGCGGGAAACGAACTCAATCTCCCCACGTTCATTATACTTCACGATGTCACCTGTACGATATATTTTATCTTCATACAGATTATGCAAAGGATTCTGGACAAAGACCTCGCGAGTCTTCTCCGAATTATTATAATAACCCAACGCAACACCCGTGCCACGTACACACAATTCACCGGATTCACCTTGTGCCACCAATTGGTTATCCTCATTCAAGACAAGCACTTCCATATTTTTACAGTGGGTACCTATGGGAATGAATTCATCATCATCGAACTTTCTGTTCACAACATAATAAGTACAATCAACCGTTATCTCGGTAGGTCCATACAAGTTAATAAAACTTGTATCGGGCAAACTGTCCATCCAAACTTTCAGTTGTTTTGCCGGCATGGCCTCACCTGCAAAAAAAACTTTATTCAAATACTGCGGACGTGATTCATCAAAAATACGACTATTACCAATCAAAACAACGGCGGAAGTCGCCCAAAGAATGGTTGACACTTTATGTTCATTGAGGAATTTGACCAGTAGCTTAGGGAACGTGAAATACTTCTTCCCGATTACAGTCAATGTGGCACCGGTCTTGAGTGTAATATAAATGTCCTTAACCGAACCGTCAAAATAAAACGGGGTCTGATTGCCCAACACATCCGCATCCGTAAAGCCAAACGTCTCAACCAGCCATTCGGCCAAATCTATAGCACCGCGATGACTTATTACAACACCCTTAGGAACTCCTGTCGAACCACTTGTAAATATAGCATACAGAGGATCAAGGTCTATCATGCGGGAACGTACTTTCTTTAATTGTTCATCATCTATACAGGATTCGGCAACGTCTCTATACATTAATCTCTTGCCTTCAAAACCAATGGAATCCAATATATTATTTTCCGTATCGGTTACAGTTATGGCGACAATAGGATTCAATATATCAACTATCAATTTCAAACGTTCGTCCGGCATTTTACAATCAATAGGAACATAAAAGTTTCCACTTTTAACAACGCCCATAAAGCCGACCAGTCCCTCTATCCTACGATCGACAAAAACCAGAACAGGCCTACGAACCGCTCCGGAAGCAATACCACAAATGGCCGTTCCAATACTTTCCGCTTTCTGAAGCCATTGAGAGAAAGTTATTGAGCTATTATCATCAACAAGGGCTACCTTATCAGGAAAGCATCCCGCTGTTTCTTCCAAATAATCTAATACGTTAGTTACCATTTATTAAAGAGTTGTATATAATTGATTGGGATCAGTAAAAATACCTTCTTCAAATACACTGTCATCTTCTATGACAGGAAGAATATCAGCCGTATCAATATCAAAAGAAGCAACACCCCAAGAAAGGCCGATACCAAAACCACATGAGAGCACTCGGAGATTCTTACTGTCTGTGGAATGACCATATACATCACATAACGTGACAATAGCAGAAGCACCGGAAGTATTTCCATAGCGATCCAGAGATATGGGTAGTTTTTCCAAAGGAATCTTCGTCTTCTTCGCTATTTGTTTTAAAATATAAAGATTGGCCTGATGGAAAGCGTACACATCGTAATCATCTACAGTGGTGCCGGTATACTTCCAAAAATCCTTGATTATACGTGGTACATCAAAAACTGTAAATGTGAATACGGAAGTTCCTTGAATAAAGGAGTTCAAAAGAGTACGTTCATTACCATCCTGACACAGGACTACTTCATTGCTGGCATGTAAATTACGGTATCCGCCACCCGGGACAATCATATATCTGTATCCACTACCATCACTGCGCAATAACGCCTTAACAGAGCTATCGCCTTCTTCCGTTTTTTCAAATAGCATCACCGCACCGGCTTCTCCGAACAACATTGCAGAACTGCGATCGGTCGGATAGACAGACTTGCCTGCCGTATCCCCAACAAACAATAATGCCCTCTTTGTATCACTGCAATTCATTATGGAAGCCACGACCTGCATACCGTAAACCAAAGACGAACATCCCAAACTGACATCAAAAACAACAGCTTCCGTAGGAATACCCAAACGGTGTTGAAGAATAAAAGCCGTGGAAGGGCGGCGGTAATCAGGACTGTGTGAGGCGAATATCAAGACGCCAATTTCACTTCTGTCTATCCCCTTTTTATCCAGCAGGGAACAAGCTGCCGTATACCCTAAATCAGAACATGTTTGATGTTCTGAAGTACGGTGGGAGGCATGCACACCGGTCATATCCATAAACTTGTTTACCTCCTCCTCACCAAAAGTAGGTTTATAAGAGTCTGTACGTACAACATTTTTAGGAACAGCACAGGCTATGCCTGAAACTTTTATATTATTAAAACTAAAATATGACATATATCTATCTATTAGTTAAAACCTCATTAGAAAATTTGTAAGAAAGAAAAAGTAAAAAAAGGTACGCAGTACTGCGTCCTAATGAAAATATAAATATCGTATCATAAAAACTTGTAAAATAAAGACTACCCAACAAAATAGAAATCACAGATATTGATACGAAATAGATTTGCCAATACAAGTTATATTTCAGTTTTTCTGTTATAGTCAAAACACCGGATAAAGACATTGCTACAAAATCTAACGCTATCATAGGTAGCAATATTTGAGCTATTTCACCGGTTTCCAACCATTTTTCCCCAAGAACCAAAGTGAAGAAATGAGGTAAAACAGGGTATACTCCGATTGAACAAACGAATGTTACTATGAATAAAACAATAAACATTTTTTTAAATAAACCCCTAAACGAATTACCTCCCTTATATATCTCATTCGCCTTTTGTCTAAACACATCCCGGATAGAAATACTAATTACGTTTACCGGAATCATCAAAGCACTCATGGTCATAGAGAAATGCCCTAAGTCACTTCCGCTATAATACTTTCCCAATAATAAGACAGGAACCGCTCCCCCCACAGTATTCAATAGCTGGGCAGGCATAGTAAACTTTGGAAAGTCTTTAAACCGTCTGGCCTGCGTAACTATTTGTTTTAATGATATACTCTTTAATAAATGCAATTCATGAACATACATTCGGTGCAAACAGACAAATGCGGTCAATGCCCTACCTGACAGATCGCCAACAATTAATCCTGAATTAAAGAAGCGGAATACTCCAAATACCAATTTTCCACCAGAAACCATAGTGGAGCTTACTATTTTATTATATGACAATCGTTTATACAATTTATTCCGTACACACCATTCATTATAAACATTAAAAACATTTATAAACAAGGCAGACAACGGGCAGATCAATAAATAGAATCCACTTTTTTCTATTCCAAGAAAATCTTTAATAGAACCAATAAATAAACAGACGAAAATTGATATCAGCAACAGCACAATTAAACTAACCGCAAAAACTAAGGCAATTAAGTTTATTGATTTCGTTTCATTATCTGCTATTAAAATAGCTGATTCGTATTTTCCTGTTGATATGACGCACAAAATGGATGTGATTGCCGTCAGGGTGGCTAAAAAGCCAAAATCATCCGGAGAATATAATCGAGCCAATATTGGGTATATTATCAATGGCAAAAATTGTGCAATACTTGTACCTAAAATTAGGATAAAAGAATTTTTTACCAGAGAACTATCCCTATATTTTTTTAAAAAGAACATTGTATGACAAATATCTTATTTACACATATCATTGATAAAAATATATCAATGTTTAAAAAAACGGTAAATCGATTTTTTTAGACGTTTTATTAACCCGTCTTGGCGTTCATGTTCTTTACCATAGCCGTAACCATAACCGTAACCATAGCCATAACCATAGCCATAACCTTTACGCTCATAAGAAACTCCATTCAACACTACGGACATATTATGCAACTGCTCTTCACGATACATCTTTTCAAGTTCAGGTAATTGACGGCGATCCATAACACCTGATCGAACCACAAAAATGGTAAGATCGGCTACACGGTTTACAATAGAGGCGTCGGCAACCATACCGGCAGGAACATTATCGATTATAACATAGTCATAACGTTTACGAAGCTCACTGACAAAACGATCCAAGCGTTCACTCAATAAAAGTTCGGCAGGATTGGGAGGTACAGGACCGGAGAAAACAATGTCCAGCTTATCATACTCCTCACTTACACCTATAATATCATTTAAGTTATCCGTTCGCCCTGAAAGATAATGAGTCAATCCCATACGCCCCGACACATTTGAAAAGATGCCGCTTAACGTTCCTTTACGAATATCAACATCAACCAAAACAACTTTCTTATTCGTTTGAGCAATACTCATGGCAAGGTTGCTGGAAACAAAAGTCTTACCCGCACCGGGATTGGCGGAAGTAAACATAACTACCTGCAGATTATTCGATTTCACACGCATGAACTCCATGTTCGTACGCACAATGCGAAATGCCTCGGAAACAGAATCACGGCCACTCTCACGAACAACAATTCCATCTGCATCTTCCCCCTTCTTACTGCCATGACGGGGTATATCACCCAAAAAAGGAATGGTTAAAACTTGATCCAATTCCTTACGAGTACGAACCTTGGTGTCTGTTACATTCAATAACCACAAAACTCCCATGGGAATAACAGCACCCAAAGCAACGGCAGCCAAAAGAATCATCATTGATTTGGGAGCTACAGGTTTATTACTCCCCGAAGCAGGATCAATAATACGGGCATTACTTTCAGTAATCGCTTGCGTTAAAGCATTCTCTTCACGTTTATTCAACAGGTAAAGATAAAGTTCTTCTTTGATTTTTTGCTGTCGTTCTACGGTTAGAACATACTTCTGTTGCGTAGGGACAGCTTCAATACGCTTTGTTGTTTGTTCTTCTTGTTCACGAATATTTTTTAATTGAATATTAAGCCCGACAATTAAGTTATCTACAGAACGAATAATTGTTTGCTTCATCGCACTCAAAGAGTTATTCAAGTCAATCACGATAGGATTCTTATTACTGCTGCCGGTTATTAGTTTATCACGCTTCAACAGCATATCATTATATTCCTTAATCTGAGATTCAACACTATTATCCGAAATTCCCGTATTGGCCGGTATCAAATCGGAATTTTTCTGAGGATCAACTAAATATTCCTTAATATATTTCGAAATACTTAACTGGTTTTCTAAACTAAGGCCTTCTTGTTTATAGCGACTCGTATTTTGCAGATACATACCTGTCTCAGAAGTAATGTCTGTCAACTGATTCTCACGCTTAAAACTTTCAATATTGGCATCTACACTGCCCAGTTCACGTTCTATTATAATTAGCCTTTCATTAATAAACTTAGAGGTATTGACAGCAATCTGATTTTTATCATTAATGACATCCTCATTATAAACGGCAATAAGCATATTCAGGATGTCTTCAGATCGAGCTGTAGATACATCGTCCAGGACAAGGTTAATGATCGTTGCGGTTTTGCTGGCAAGAGAAATTTTTATTCTATTTTGATAACCTTCAACAACCTTTTCCATATTTGATTTAACAACATAAATAGGCTTTGCATAGAAAGCATCTGTATAGTATAAGCTGGGAGTTATGACCACTGTACCGACAGGAGTGGAAACTGTATCGTTTAAATGAACATCTATCGTTTCTGTAGAACGAAGTTCTTCATCGCCGATGGTTAAAGTTAAATCGGAAAGCTTCACTGTAACAGAATCAACAGGAGTCACTTTCATTTCTATAACCTGTCGTTCCTCTGATTCTGGAAATGAGACCGTTATTGGAGAATGGGTATAAAGTTCATCATCACGTAAACCATTCTTTACTGTATAGCTCATATCCAAATGCAGACGACGAGCAACTTTTTCCATCAAATTGCGAGACTGAAAAACAAGTACTTCATTATCCACATTACGTTTGCCACCGAAAAAAGAAATATCTGCAAAAGCGGAAGACTCACTCATATTTCCTCCCTTAGAATCGTCTCGGATAAGTACAGAAGCCTTACGACTATATACTTTAGAAGAGGATTTCAAATAAAAAAAAGCAAAGCCTATACAAATTAAAACAGACAGGACAAACCAATACCAATTGACAAAAATAAGACGAAAAATATCAATAAGATTTATTTCTAAATCTTGTTCACGAATATCATTATTATTTTGTGATTCTGTATTCATTTCGTTATTTTATTCCAAAAATTATTTAAACATAGTTACTAAAAGGGAAGTAATAGACGCTAATACGGAGACAGCAGACAACCATACTCCAACCGAATTGTTCGAATTTATACGGCTTTGACCCGTCTTTGCCTTATTAGGCTCTACGTAGACAATATCATTCTGTTGTAGATAATAACAAGGGGATTGGAAAATATCCGAAGAACGTAAATCATGATATAAAATACGACGCTTGCCATCCTTCTCACGAATCACAGCTACTCGGTCACGACGACCATAAATAGTCAAATCACCGGCCATACTCAAAGCCTCTAACAAAGTGATACGGTCACCGGAAATATCGAATGTACCCGGACGAGCCACCTCTCCCATTACAGAAACTTTAAAGTTCAGAAACTGAACGGTAACAATTGGATCCTTTATTAAATCCTCATTCATTAGCTTTTGCTTAATTAGCTCAGTAACCTGCATACGGGTTAAGCCTTCTACATGTATTTTACCCAGAATAGGAAAATCAATATCGCCATTCTGATCAACAAGATAGCCCAGTAAACGTTGTTGAGTAGTAGTTTGAGCACCTATCTGAAAAGTAACTACAGGCATATTAAATGGTAATGCTAACTCTGGATCCTTACTATTCACAAGGATAGCCAATAGGTCATCCTTATGAATAATCACTTCGTAATTCTTATCAATATTCTCTTCTTTTATTGTGGCAATATCCTGTAAGTAAAGTACCTCTTTAGGGGCCGAACAAGATACCAATAAGGTAATCAAGCACAATAAAAAATAATGTTGAACTTTTGTATTCATAAAAAACACTTATAAATTTTCACTTAATTTATTTCTCTCCCATTTCATCCCACGGATAAGGATTCTCTTCCAAAGCCTTTAGCTGTTCCACAACCTCACGCTCCTCGTCTGTCAACTTACGACTTTCCCAACTATCCATAATAGCACGAGCCTCCTGAGCCAATTCTCTATCAAAAACTTCACCATAACAGGCAACCAATAACTGACATTTCAATAAAGAGGATTTCAGATGTTCAAGCACTTTCCAACTGCGTTCGAGAATAACCTGTATTTTCTCTTCCTTATCACCATTATTATAAATAGTGGCATTATACGCTGCCAAAAGAGCTACGCAAAGAGAAGCTTCCTCTTCGGAAGTACTGCCATGTTCACAACTAAGAGCTTCCGCATAATTATAGACATCTGCATTAAGCTGCTGAAAATGATCGGCATAAATAGGTTCCCCATCCAAACCGAGACAAAGAAGTTCGGACGCAATGCAATGCAATGCATCTATTTCGGACTGTAAAGACATAAATAGATTGACGATTATTCCCTATGCGATCATGACCATCATCCGATTATAATACATAGGTACGTTGACAATTAAGAATTTACGGAAGGTTGAATTATTTTTCAACCATATTTAAATTAACTGGTTCTATTAAAGAGGGGTGAATAAAGGCAGTGGCTATCGCCATAACGCCTTGAATGGAAACAACTACACGACGGTCTCCCTTTACACGAACAAATTCTCCTTCAACACCTTCGAAAAGCCCTCCGGTAACACGAACACGCTCTCCCTTCTTAAAGGTGATGGTAGTGGGATCGAGATACACAACTTGCTGATCATGGCTACCGGCAACAGCAATAAAACTGCGCATCTGAGTTTCCGGTATGGTGATAGGCTGGTTGGTTTCCCTGTCCATAATATAACGAATAGGCAATTGAGTACCCGCAGTCGTTTTCATTTCATCAATTTGAAGTCTGGAGGCATATACGAATACTAAATTATGAACGACAGGAACCAATTTACGTATTTTCCTCTCCCCCTTAACCACATATTCATAACGCATGGGAATAAAGTTTTCTATATTCCGATCGTCAAGATATTGTTTAAATGCGAGTTCACGACTATAGGTAATGCGAAGAGCATACCAAGCTAAACCGGTAGATTTATTCACAAATGGATATACTTTGGGGACATCGGGATAAAGAAATATTTCCCGATCAAGTGGATTAATTCAATTATTATTGATCTTGTATTCATTTACTTCTATTCATTCCCCTATCCCAGGTGGTCAGATTCAAAAAGTATAGAATCACACAGATGTTCTTTTTCGAAGCGCAAAGATATAACCTTTTTCTATATATACAAAGTGCTTTATCAAAAAAAATGTTCCACAAGATTCAATACATATATAACAGTCTGAATAATAAAGCTATAAAGTCTATGATTTTCATCTATGTATCAATCACATAAAAGAGAGATTCCAAACAAGAGTCTGTGAATCGACTCCGAACACATTCCTTTTCTTTGAATTGCAGACAAAACATGGGAAGAAAAATCTCTTATCATTCGGTATAAACTTTCAATTGTCGGGTAGAAAACTATTATTCCCTCTTTTTATAATCTACGATTTAAAGCTTTGGTTTATATTTCACTGAAGACTACTTTTCTTTCTATGGAAAGATACTTATTTTAGGAAGAGTAACAATAATGAATAAAGTTATGCCGACAGGATATGCCATAAAAAAAGCTGCGTGACAGTGCTCCGTCACACAGCTTTTATTCAAAAGTATCTCAATCTCAACAAAGATTACTTATATTCTTCCCAGCTTTTTATAGCAATATCATCAATACTCATCGTACAAAAAGCACTGATAAATGCGCTTGCCAAACGAGCATTGGTAATTAACGGAATATTCAAATCAATAGCTGCACGACGGATTTTATATCCGTTGTCAAGTTCTCCGGCCGTAAGATTCTTCGGAATATTGACCACCATATCTATCTCCTTATTATGAAGCATTTCAAGAGCCTGCGGGTACTGATCCGTCTCGCTCGGCCAGTAAACAAGTGTACTTTCGATACCGTTTTCCGCAAGCGTACGATGTGTTCCTCCGGTAGCAAAAAGTTTATAACCCTTATCTACCAGCATACGCGCAGCTCCCATCATATCTACTTTCTGCTTCGGAGTGCCGGTAGACAGAAGAATGTTCTTTTTTGGAATACGGTAACCCACGGAAAGCATCGCTTTCAGAATTGCACAGGAAGTATCACTTCCGATACAACCCACTTCACCGGTAGAAGCCATATCTACCCCCAGTACGGGATCAGCTTTCTGCAAACGGTTAAATGAAAACTGAGATGCTTTGATACCGACATAATCGAGTTCGAAAAGATTTTTCGAAGGTTTCTCTACCGGAAGACCGAGCATCACTTTTGTAGCCAGTTCGATAAAGTTGATCTTCAACACCTTGCTGACAAACGGAAAACTACGCGAAGCGCGAAGATTACATTCGATCACCTTGATGTCATTCTCACGGGCCAGATACTGGATATTGAACGGACCGGAGATATTCAGCACCTTTGCAATCTCACGACTGATACGCTTGATACGGCGAACCGTTTCTACATAAAGTTTTTGCGGCGGGAATTGAATGGTCGCATCACCGGAATGTACGCCGGCAAACTCGATATGCTCACTGATAGCATAAGCGATAATCTCGCCGTTTTGAGCCACAGCGTCCATCTCCACTTCTTTGGCGTGCTCGATAAACTGGCTTACCACTACCGGATGCTTCTTTGATACATTGGCTGCCAGTTTGAGAAAACGTTCCAATTCGTCCTGATTGGAACAGACGTTCATAGCCGCACCACTTAACACATAGGACGGCCGGACAAGCACCGGAAAACCGACTTCATCGACAAATTCATTGATATCGTCCATCGAAGTAAGTTCTCGCCAACGGGGCTGATCTACCCCGATGCGGTCGAGCATGGCAGAGAACTTCTCACGGTCTTCGGCATTGTCGATGCTCTTGGCAGAAGTACCGAGTATATTGACCTTCTGCGCATCCAGCCGCAAAGCAAGATTATTCGGAATCTGACCACCGGTAGAGACAATGACTCCATGCGGATTTTCCAGTTCGAGAATATCCATCACACGCTCGAAGGTCAGCTCATCGAAGTAAAGACGGTCGCACATGTCGTAATCGGTAGATACTGTCTCCGGATTATAATTGATCATGACGCTGCGCCAGCCTTCCTTGCGGATCGTATTCAACGCCTGCACGCCACACCAGTCGAATTCAACGGAAGAACCGATGCGATAAGCACCGGAACCTAACACAACGATCGATTTACGATCGCCTAAATAGGTTACATCATTGGCCACACCACTATAAGTGAGATACAGATAATTGGTCTGTGCCGGATATTCGGCGGCCAAAGTATCGATCTGCTTTACAACCGGAAGCACACCTACACTTTTACGATGCTTGCGGATAAAAAGAATGCCCTCTTCCATATCGCCTTCATAGCCGATGGCACGGGCTATCTGAAAGTCTGAGAAACCTTGCCGCTTGGCTTGCTTCAACAGTTCGAGAGGTAACTCTGCGATCTGTTTATGATTGTTTCCCCAGCTATGCAACTCTTCGGAAGTACGCATGATGTTCATCAACTTCTGAAGAAACCACTTATCTATTTTCGTCAGTTCGTGCACCTGATCGATCGTATAGCCGGCACGGAAGGCCTTAGAAATAACAAAGATACGTTTATCCGTAGGTTCCCGCAACGCTTTATCGATGTCGGCGATGACAAGTTCCTTGTTTTCTACAAAGCCGTGCATCCCCTGCCCTATCATGCGAAGCCCTTTCTGGATAGCTTCTTCAAAAGTACGGCCGATGGCCATCACCTCACCTACCGACTTCATGGAAGAACCCAACTCTTTATCGACGCCATGAAATTTACCTAAATCCCAACGGGGAATTTTGCAGACAACGTAGTCCAATGCCGGTTCGAAGAAAGCGCTGGTCGTTTTCGTTACAGAGTTCTTCAAATCGAACAATCCATAGCCGAGCCCTAATTTGGCGGCAACGAAAGCCAACGGATAACCTGTTGCCTTGGAAGCCAATGCGGATGAACGTGAAAGGCGGGCATTAACTTCGATCACGCGATAATCTTCCGATTCGGGATCGAATGCATACTGCACGTTACATTCACCCACGATGCCGATGTGGCGTATAATGCGAATGGCAAGCTCGCGCAATTTATGATATTCTTTATTCGTCAACGTCTGAGAGGGAGCTATAACGATAGACTCACCGGTATGGATCCCCAACGGATCGAAATTTTCCATATTACAAACCGTAATACAGTTATCGAACCGGTCGCGCACCACCTCATATTCCACCTCTTTCCATCCTCGCAACGATTTTTCTACCAGCACCTGCGGAGAGAAAGCAAAAGCTTTTTCCACAAGTACATTCAGTTCCTCTTCATTGTCGCAGAAACCGGAACCGAGTCCGCCAAGAGCGTAGGCGGCACGGACAATCACCGGATAACCTAAAGCAGTAGCGGCACGGCGGGCATCTTCCACATTCTCCACCGCTTCGCTCTTGATGGTTTTTACATCGATCTCATTCAGTTTTTCTACAAAGAGCTCCCGGTCTTCCGTGTCGATAATGGCCTGTACGGGTGTACCCAACACTTTCACATTGTATTTTTCAAGAATGCCTTCCTTATAAAGGGCCACACCACAGTTGAGCGCGGTCTGTCCGCCGAAAGCGAGCATAATACCGTCCGGTTTCTCCTTCTGAATAACTTTCTCCACAAAATAGGGAGTGACGGGGAGAAAATAAATCTGATCGGCTACTCCTTCACTGGTCTGCACCGTAGCAATGTTCGGATTGATAAGAATCGTTTCTATCCCCTCTTCTTTCAAGGCTTTCAACGCTTGCGATCCGGAATAATCGAATTCACCGGCTTCGCCGATTTTCAAAGCGCCGGAGCCGAGAAGCAATACTTTCTTTATATTTTGTTCTTTCATTATAGTCGGTTATTTTAGCAGATTTACAAATTCATCAAACAAGAACTCCGTATCCGTCGGCCCACTGGCAGCTTCGGGATGAAACTGTGCAGAGAACCAAGGATTTGTCTTATGCCGGATACCTTCGTTCGAACCATCGTTCATATTGATAAATAGGGGTTCCCAATCGGCACCCAATGTATTGTTGTCTACTGCATAACCATGATTCTGGCTGGTAATAAAACAACGTTCCGTCCCCACCATGCGTACCGGTTGGTTATGACTGCGATGTCCGTATTTCAATTTGTATATCCTGGCGCCCCCGGCTTTCGAAAGCAACTGGTTGCCCATACAGATACCGAAAATAGGTAGTTTCGTATTCTGCATCGCTTTACGGATGTTTTGTACGGCAGCATCGCAGGTATCAGGGTCGCCCGGCCCATTGGAGATAAACAGTCCATCAAATTCCAGTTCATTGAAATCATAATCCCAGGGAACACGGATCACCTCGACATCACGCTTCAACAAGCAACGGATAATATTCGTCTTTACACCACAATCTACAAGTACAACTTTCTTTAGTTGAAAGTTGAAAGTTGAAAGTTGACAATTAAGCTGCGCAATGGGGGTGGTTAATGGAAAAGAACGGGATGTTCCATCGGGAAGATAGGAGATTATTTCTTTGCAGGACACACGGTCTACATAATTCACGGTAGCGTAATTGTCCATTGTCAATTTCCCATTGTCAATTTCCCATTGTCCATTGTCGAAGACTATGCGCCCCATCATCACTCCATGTTCACGAAGAACTTTGGTCAGCTCCCGGGTATCGATCCCCGTAATGCCGGGCACTTGCTCACGCTTTAACCAATCGGCAAGGCTCTCCACTGCATTCCAGTGACTGTATTCCTCCGAATAATCACTTACAATAATGGCTTCCGCATGGATTTTTTCACTTTCCATAAAAGTAGCCAGTCCATTGGGCTCGACCGTAAAAGGAGGTACCCCGTAATTACCTACCAACGGATAAGTAAGGGTCATCAACTGGCCGGCATACGAAGGGTCGGTCAAACTCTCCGGATAGCCTGTCATGGCGGTATTGAAAACCACTTCACCTGCCACCGGCTTTTCGTAACCAAACGACTTGCCATGAAAACGGCTCCCGTCGTTGAGGATTAAAGTTACATTTCGCATCTTTTATATTTACGATTTGACGATTTACTATTTACGATTGAAATTACCTTTTGGATTTACGATTGGACGATTTACTATTTACGATTGAAATTACCATTTTATTTGTGACCGAAGTCCTTTTCTACTTGTTTATTTAAACAGTGACCTTAATCGTAATTCGTAAATCGTCTAATCGTAAATCTCCTCGATTGTATCTCCTCGATCATAAATCTCAAAATTGGTATACTTGTTCTATATAATTTATAAATGCTTCATTCAACAGCTTCACGCCACCCGGTGTAGGATAGTCCCCACTGAAATACCAATCTCCACTATGATTAGGGCAAGCCTCATGCAAACCGCTCAAAGGCTGATATACAATTTCCACTTTGGCTTTTGTGCCCTTCGGAGTAAGCAACTCCACCATCTTGGCAGAAATTTCTTCATCAGTGAACGGCGCATAAATTTCTTTCACATAGTTCACCATCTGCTCTTTCGGCAGTCCCGCCTGGTCTTTCGATTTACGGTAAGCAGCGGCGATCACATCTTTCATGTCCCGGTCTTTCAGTAATTCGACTGCCGCTTTAAAAGCAATAAACTCACTCATCTTTGCCATATCGATGCCGTAATAATCGGGATAACGTACTTGTGGAGAAGAACTCACAATAACAATCTTCTTCGGCCCCAGTCGATCGAGAATGCCGATGATACTTTGGCGGAGTGTTGTGCCCCGCACAATGCTGTCATCGATAATCACCAAATTATCAATACCGGCACGCAAACTACCGTAGGTAATATCATACACATGGGCCGCCAAGTCATTGCGACTGTTGCCTTCGGCAATAAAGGTGCGCAGTTTGATATCTTTGATAGCCACCTTTTCGCTACGGATACGCCGGGAAAGTATAAGTTCCAGTTCCTCCATGTTCGGATTATGCCCCAAAGAGGCTATCTGCCGTACTTTCTCTTCATTGAGATAGTTGTCCAGCCCTTCGAGCATTCCATAAAACGCCACTTCGGCCGTATTGGGGATAAAGGAAAAAACCGTATGGTCAAGGTCATTATTGATCGCCTTCAAAATACGCGGGATTAATTTCTCACCCAGCAGTTTGCGTTCCTTATAAATATCCACATCACTCCCCCGGGAGAAATAAATACGCTCAAAAGAACATGCCCTTCTCTGACGGGACTTATTGATCTGAGTGGTACGGAGCTGGCCCGCCTTGTTGATAAGGAGTGCCTGCCCCGGCTGAAGTTCTTTAATCTCTCCGACAGGTACATTAAGGGCAGTTTGTATGACAGGCCTTTCGGAAGCCAAGACGGCAATTTCGTCATCCTGATACCAAAATGCAGGACGAATGCCCCACGGATCACGGATTGCAAATGATTCACCGCTTCCTGTCAATCCGCAAATGACATATCCCCCATCCCACTCTTTACTGGAAGAACGCAGCACGTTGGCAAGATCGATATGCTCTTCGATATAGTTGGTCACCCCCATACCTGTCAGTCCCTCCGCCTCTGCCAGATTGAAAAGACGCTCCACTTCACGATCAAGGCGATGTCCTACCTGCTCGAGCATGATATAAGTATCGGCATATTTACGGGGATGCTGACCGATAGCTGTAATACGGGCAAAAATCTCATCCACATTTGTCATATTGAAATTACCGCAAAGTGCCAGATTCTTGGCACGCCAGTTATTTCTTCTCAAGAAAGGATGAACATAAGAGATACCCGATTTTCCGGTAGTAGAATAGCGTAAATGCCCCATATAAGCCTCTCCGGCAAAAGGCAGATTACGTTTGGCAAAGCCGGCATCGTGCAACTGTTCGGAAGTCAGGTCCTTAAAATTGCCCTGTACCGTTTCAAATATTTCAGTAATAGCTCCCGACCCCAACGCGCGTTCACGGAACATATATTCCTCACCGGGATTGGCAGCGAGCTTCACACAGGCAAGTCCGGCACCTTCCTGCCCACGGTTGTGTTGCTTCTCCATCAAAAGATAAAGTTTATTCAACCCGTACATCCAAGTGCCATACTTTTTTTCGTAATACTCCAAAGGCTTAAGCAGGCGTATCATGGCGACGCCACATTCATGCTTTAATTGTTCCATAATAATAATGTGCCAATATGCCAATGTGGTAATGTGCCAATTGGCTGCGCACACAATATATTAATTATTGATATTATTTATTTTCAGTTCATTGGCAAATCCCTTCATTGCCACATTGGCTAATCGACAAATTGCCTCATTGGCACATTATTCTACCGTTACCGACTTCGCCAGATTTCTCGGCTGGTCCACATCCATACCTTTGCACACAGCTACATGATAGGCCAGCAACTGCAAAGGCACAGTAGTAACCAACGGATCGAGACATTCCAGTGTTTCGGGAAGTTCAATGCAATAATCGGCTATCTTGCTTATCACCGTGTCTCCCTCGGTAACAACGGCTATCACTCTTCCTTTACGGGCCTTGATTTCCTGTATATTACTAAGCACTTTTTCGTACATACCGTTTTGAGTGGCAATCACCACTACCGGCATCTCCGCGTCGATCAATGCAATGGGACCATGCTTCATCTCGGCAGCAGGATACCCTTCAGCATGGATATATGAGATTTCTTTCAGCTTCAAAGCGCCTTCCAAAGCTACCGGATACGAATATCCGCGACCAAGATAGATAAAATTATGCGCATACGTGAATATTTTAGATAATTCTGCAATTTCATCATTTAGTTTCAATACTTTTTTCATTTTTTCAGGGATGAAATTCAGTTCACGCACAACACTGAGAAAATGAGCCTCATCGATGGTCTGTTTTTCACGTGCCAATGTCAAAGCCAGCATTGTGAGTACAGTGACCTGCCCGGTAAATGCTTTAGTGGATGCCACGCCAATCTCCGGTCCTACGTGGATGTACGAACCGGTATGTGTGGCACGCGGAATGGATGAACCGATCGCATTACAAATGCCGTAAATAAACGCACCGCGACTTTTTGCCAATTCTACGGCTGCCAATGTATCGGCCGTCTCGCCACTTTGCGAAATGGCGATCACAACATCATCTTCACCAATCACCGGATCACGATAACGAAATTCAGAGGCGTATTCTACCTCCACCGGTATACGGCAGAAACTTTCGATCAGATGCTTGCCGATCAATCCGGCATGCCAAGAGGTTCCACAAGCCACAATAATAAAGCGTTTTGCTTTCAAAAGCCTTTCCTTATAGTCGATAACGGCAGAAAGCACAACACTGGTACCTTCCACATTGACACGTCCGCGCATACAATCATGAATGCAATCGGGCTGTTCGAAAATCTCTTTCAACATAAAATGTGGGTAACCGCCTTTCTCAAGCTGTCCCAGGTTAAGTTCCACTTTAGTCACTTCGGGTGTCATTTCCACATTATTAAGATTAACCACCTTTAGTTCCTTGCCCCTGTGTATGACAGCAATTTCCTCATCTTCCAGATAAACCACTTTATCCGTATATTCTACAATGGGCGTGGCATCTGAAGCCAGAAAGAACTCATCTTCACCAATACCCACCACCAACGGACTACTTTTACGGGCAGCAATGATCTCGTCCGGACGGTCTTTTTCCAATACGGCAATGGCGTATGCACCGATCACCTCACGCAGTGCCAGTTGTACGGCGGTCAGCAAATCCAGATGATTGGTCACCTTCATGTATTCGATTAATTGTACGAGTACTTCCGTATCGGTACTGCTTTTAAATGTATAGCCTTTGGCCTGAAGTTTTTCTTTAAGAACGGCGTAGTTTTCAATGATACCGTTATGGATGAGAGCGAGATTTTCGGAGGAGGAATAATGAGGATGAGCATTAGCAGAACAAGGTTCTCCATGAGTGGCCCATCGCGTATGCGCAATACCGATATTGCCAGAAATGTCTTTTTGTGTGACAAAATTTTCAAGATCGGAGACTTTTCCTTTCGTCTTATACACATTTAACTGCTGGTTGTTACTGATTAATGCTACCCCGGCACTGTCATATCCACGATATTCCAATCGCTTCAAACCTTTTACAAGGATGGGGTAGGCTTCTTTTTTACCAATGTAGCCTACAATTCCACACATATTATCCTATTTTTTTTGTTTTCGGGAGCAAATATACATATTATTAATAACACATAGATTAGTTTTTCTATAAAATATAGACATAAGAATAGGAAAAAGTGATTTTTATATCAAAAAGTTAATTTTTCTATTATTTTAATCTCAAAAAGAAAGATATTACAAATTAAAACCAAAACAACTTTCCACACTTTCATATTAACGCAAAAACAAGACTGCCCACTTTCAAATTATCACCACTAAACGAGATCAATCGAAATCGTGTAACACAAAACCAAATAAATAGTATCATTATGAAATTAAATCCATATTTTTGCAAAACATTTTGATAGACAAAACTGGTATTATCATACAATAAAGCTAAAAAGAATGAGAAAAAGAGAACTTTTTATCAGCCAAACAAAGAAATCACCTTACCAACGACAACCCGAACAGTTGGGATTGTATGATGCAGCAAATGAACACGATGCATGCGGAGTTGGCATGTTGGTAAACATTCATGGAGAAAAATCGCATGATATCGTAGAGTCGGCACTAAAAGTGCTCGAAAACATGCGTCATCGCGGTGCTGAAGGAGCTGACAACAAAACAGGAGACGGCGCAGGTATCTTGTTACAGATTCCCCATGAATTTATCTTGTTGCAAGGTATCCCTGTCCCCGAAAAAGGGCGTTACGGCACCGGACTGCTCTTTCTGCCTAAAAACACCAAGGCACAGGCAGACATCCTGAGTATCATCATCGAAGAGATAGAAAAAGAAGGACTCACGTTGATGCACCTGCGTAATGTACCTACTTGTTCCGAAATTTTAGGAGAGTCGGCATTAACAGCAGAGCCGGAAATCAAACAGGCATTTATCACCGGATTCACAGAAACGGAAACAGCCGACCGGAAATTATATATAATAAGGAAAAAGATCGAAAACCGGATAATGAAATCAACAATCTCCGGGAAAGAAGATTTTTATATCGTTTCGCTCTCAACCAAAAGCATTATATATAAAGGTATGCTCTCATCGTTGCAATTGCGCAACTACTTCCCGGACCTTACAAACAGTTACTTCACCAGTGGGCTGGCATTGGTACACTCCCGTTTCAGTACTAATACTTTTCCTACATGGGGATTAGCGCAGCCCTTTCGCCTACTGGCACACAATGGCGAAATAAACACAATCAGGGGAAATCGCGGATGGATGGAAGCACGCGAAAGCGTACTCTCTTCTCCTGCCCTCGGCGACATCAAAGAGATACGTCCCATTATCCAACCGGGCATGAGCGACAGTGCATCACTGGATAATGTCTTGGAGTTTCTCGTTATGTCCGGACTCAGCCTGCCGCATGCAATGGCAATGCTCGTACCGGAATCATTTAATGAAAAAAATCCGATCAGTGAAGATTTGAAAGCTTTCTACGAATACCACTCTATCCTGATGGAACCTTGGGATGGTCCTGCCGCACTGTTATTTAGTGACGGGCGGTATGCCGGTGGCATGCTCGACCGCAATGGGCTGCGTCCGGCACGCTACCTCATCACCAAAAACGACATGATGGTAGTAGCCAGTGAAGTAGGTGTTATGGATTTCGAACCGGGAGATATAAAAGAAAAAGGCCGCCTGCAACCGGGAAAAATATTATTGGTTGATACGGAAAAAGGAGAAATATACTACGACCACGAACTGAAAAAACAACTGGCGGATGCCAAACCTTACCGTACTTGGTTGGCGACTAACCGTATTGAACTGGACGAACTGAAAAGCGGGCGCAAAGTATCACACAGTGTAGAAAGATATGAGCAAATGCTGCATGTATTCGGCTACTCCAAAGAAGATGTCGAGAAAATTATCACTCCGATGGCTACTACCGGAGCAGAACCTATCAGTTCTATGGGTAATGATACGCCGCTCGCTATACTTTCGGATCAGCCGCAATTACTATACAATTACTTCCGGCAGCAATTTGCGCAGGTGACCAATCCTCCCATCGACCCGATCCGGGAAGAGCTGGTAATGTCACTGACGGAATATATCGGTGCCGTAGGAATGAACATTCTCACCCCAAACGAAAGCCACTGCAAAATGGTACGCCTCAACCATCCTATCTTAAGCAATGCACAATTGGATATTCTTTGCAATATCCGCTACAAAGGGTTCAAAACGGTGAAGCTGCCTATGTTATTTGAAACTTCCCGTGGTAAGGCCGGCTTACAGGAAGCATTAACTACCATATGCAAGCAGGCGGAAGAATCGGTGGCGGAAGGTGTGAACTATATCATACTGACGGACCGGGATGTGAATGCCACGCATGCAGCCATTCCTTCGCTACTGGCAGTAAGTGCCGTACACCATCATCTTATCTCGGTAGGAAAACGTGTACAAACCGCTCTTGTAGTTGAAAGTGGCGAGATACGCGAAGTAATGCACGCTGCCCTGTTGCTTGGTTTCGGGGCAAGTGCCTTGAATCCATATATGGCCTTTGCCATACTCGACAAACTGGTTGCCCGAAAAGAGATCCAACTCGACTATGCCACTGCAGAAAAGAATTACATCAAAGCTATCTGCAAAGGATTGTTCAAAGTGATGAGCAAAATGGGGATCAGCACCATCCGTTCATATCGTGGTGCGAAAATATTCGAGGCCATAGGTCTGAGCGAGGAATTGAGCAATGCTTATTTTGGCGGTCTCCCGTCACGAATCGGCGGAATCCGGCTTGAGGAAATAGCAAGAGACGCCGTTTTTTCAGTTGAAAGTGGAAAGTTGAAAGTGGAAAGTTCTATGCAGCAGGAAGACGTAGCAAACTCTCAAAACAGCTCTCAACCAAATAACTTTCAACTTTCAACTCTCAACTTTCAACTAAACAACAGGGGGTTGTATTCTTTCCGGAAAGATGGAGAAAAGCACGCTTGGAATCCGGAAACAATCAGCACACTGCAACTGGCTACGCGTTTGGGTAGTTACAAAAAATTCAAAGAGTTTACTTCTATGGTAGACAACAAAGAAGCCCCCATTTTTTTGCGAGACTTCTTTGCATTCAAACGTAACCCCATCAACATAGACCGCGTAGAACCAATAGAAAATATTATGCGCCGTTTCGTAACCGGTGCCATGAGTTATGGTTCCATTAGCCGTGAAGCACACGAAGCAATGGCAATAGCCATGAATAAAATTCACGGACGTAGCAATACAGGCGAAGGTGGAGAAGATGCAGCACGTTTCATCCCCCGTGCGGATGGAACAAGCCTGCGAAGTGCCATCAAGCAAGTAGCTTCCGGACGCTTTGGGGTAACAACGGAATATCTTGTCAATGCGGATGAAATACAGATTAAAATAGCCCAAGGAGCAAAGCCCGGCGAAGGCGGGCAGTTACCGGGATACAAGGTGGACCAGGTGATAGCTAAAACCCGCCATTCCATACCGGGCATCTCACTCATATCTCCCCCGCCCCATCATGACATCTACTCCATAGAGGATCTGGCACAGCTTATCTTCGATTTAAAAAATGTAAATCCGAAAGCCAAAATCAGCGTAAAGCTGGTAGCAGAAAGCGGAATAGGAACAATCGCCGCCGGCGTGGCGAAAGCAAAGGCCGATCTCATCGTGATATCGGGTGCGGAAGGCGGTACAGGCGCTTCTCCCGCTTCTTCCATTCGTTATGCCGGCATTTCACCGGAATTGGGACTGAGCGAAGCACAACAGACTTTGGTATTGAACGGACTGCGCGGGCAAGTCATGCTACAAGTAGACGGGCAGTTGAAAACCGGACGCGACATCGTACTAATGGCTATGCTGGGTGCCGAAGAATTCGGATTTGCAACTTCGGCATTGATCGTACTGGGTTGCGTAATGATGCGTAAATGTCACATGAATACCTGTCCGGTAGGCGTTGCCACTCAAAATGAAGAATTGCGTAAGCGTTTTCACGGCCGGAGTGAATATCTGGTCAACTTCTTCACTTTCTTGGCACAAGAAGTAAGGGAGTATCTTGCCGAAATCGGTGTGGAAAGACTGGATGATCTTATCGGGCGCACCGACCTCATCGAGTGCAAAGCCGATAATGGAAATCCCAAACATGCGCTCATCGACTTCAGTAAATTACTGGCACGAGTAGACAACAACGCTGCTATCCGCCATGTCACCGATCAGGATCACGGTATTTCTACCGTCAAAGATGTAGAAATACTTCATGCCGCACAAGATGCCATTGAGTATCAGAAGGAAATCTCACTGGAATACACGATTGCCAATACGGATCGCGCCGTAGGCGCCATGCTTTCGGGTGCAATCGCTGCCAAATATGGCGAAAACGGTCTGCCGGAACACACACTGAATATAAAATTCAAAGGTTCTGCCGGACAATCGTTCGGTGCATTTCTTACTCCGGGAGTCAACTTCAAACTGGAAGGAGAGGCCAATGACTACCTCGGCAAAGGATTGAGTGGCGGCCGCATATCCGTACTACCGCCGGTACGAAGCAATTTTGAAGCAGAAAAAAACACGATAGCCGGTAACACTTTATTATATGGTGCCACCAGTGGAGAAGTCTACATCAATGGACGCGTAGGTGAACGTTTCGCCGTCCGTAACTCGGGAGCCATCGCCGTAGTAGAAGGCGTAGGAGACCATTGCTGTGAATACATGACAGGTGGACGTGTAGTAGTACTGGGACAAACCGGACGAAACTTTGCAGCCGGCATGAGCGGCGGAGTAGCATACGTCTGGAACAAAGAAGGGAATTTCGATTATTTCTGCAACATGGAGATGGTAGAATTATCTCTCATCGAAGAAGCAAGTTATCGCAAAGAATTACATGAGCTCATCCGGCAACATTATTTATATACCGGTAGTAAACAAGCACGTATCCTACTCGATGACTGGAACCGCTATGTAGACGAATTCATACAAGTAGTGCCCATCGAATACAAAAAGGTGCTACAGGAAGAGCAAATGCGGAAATTGCAACAGAAGATTGCGGATATGCAAAGAGACTATTAGGATTTACGATTAGACAATTTACGAATTACGATTGAAGTTACTTCTTTAAATGAACAAGTAGAATGACTTCAGTCGCAAATAGATGGTAAATTCAATCGTAATTCGTAAATCGTAAAATCGTAAATCAAAATGGTAATTTCAATCGTAAATTGTAAATCGTAAAATCGTAAACCATCATGGGAGATTCAAAAGCATTTTTAACCATACACCGTCAGGAGGCCGGATACCGCCCCGTACACGAACGTATCACCGATTATGGAGAAGTAGAGCAAACCCTTAATACCCACGACCGGAAACTACAAGCATCGCGCTGCATGGATTGTGGAGTACCTTTCTGCCATTGGGCTTGTCCATTAGGCAACAAGCAACCCGAATGGCAGGATGCTCTCTACAAGGGAAAGTGGAAAGAGGCTTATGAAATCTTGGCTGCCACATGTGATTTTCCAGAATTTACAGGACGCATCTGTCCTGCCCTTTGCGAAAAAAGCTGTGTACTAAAGCTATCGTGTGACGAACCGGTAACCATTCGCGAAAATGAAGCCGCTATTGTAGAAGCCGCTTTTCGTGAAGGATATATCACTCCGGTAATACCCGTACGTAATGGAAAACGGGTAGCAATAATCGGTGCCGGCCCAGCGGGATTGGTAGCTGCCAATCAGTTGAACAGAAAAGGATATACCGTCACCCTTTTCGATAAGGCAGAAGCACCGGGCGGCCTACTCCGTTTCGGTATTCCGAACTTCAAACTGAATAAAAACATCATCGACCGCCGCATGGAAATATTAAAAGCCGAAGGGATTCTGTTCAAAATGAATACAGCGATAGACACGGCTCATCTGCCCGAAGGATTCGATGCTTACTGTATTTGTACCGGTGCAGAAACGCCTCGCGATCTTTCCATACCGGGACGTGAACTGAAAGGAATCCATTTTGCATTGGAAATGTTATCACAACAGAACCGGATTATAGAAGGACAGACTTTTGCTAAAGATAAGATGGTGAATGCAAAAGGGAAAAAAGTACTTGTCATCGGTGGAGGGGATACCGGTTCGGACTGTATAGGTACCAGTGTACGACAAGGAGCTGTCAGTGTAACACAAATAGAAATCATGCCTCAGCCCCCTGTCGGACATAATAATGCGACTCCGTGGCCACAATGGCCGGTGGTACTGAAAACGACCTCTTCACATGAAGAAGGCTGTATGCGCCGATGGTCACTTGCTTCCAACCGATTCATCGGTAAAAACGGTAAAGTCACCGGTGTAGAGGTAGAAGAGGTAGAATGGAGCACTCCTGCCGCAGGTGGACGACCAGTCATGAAGCCCACCGGCAAAAAAGAAATCATTGAAGCCGATATGGTATTACTTGCCATGGGATTCCTGAAACCGGAACAGCCGGAATATCCGGAAAATGTATTCATAGCCGGTGATGCGGCAACAGGAGCCAGTCTCGTAGTACGTGCAATGGCAGAAGGACGCAGAGTAGCGAAACTGATTTATGATTTATAAATTAGAAATCATGACCGAAGCTATCAGAAGAAGCTATCAGAAAAGGAAAAGACCGGCTTAACGGGGGGCAGCAAAAAGCCATAATTCATAATTCACAAATCCAGAAATCATAATTCATAAACCATAAATCTCAAAATCATGTGTGGAATAGCAGGAATATTCAATATAAAGAACCAGTCGAAAGAATTGCGGGACAAAGCATTGCGTATGGCACAAAAAATCCGTCATCGCGGACCGGACTGGAGTGGTATCTATGTAGGCGGCAGTGCCATCCTGGCACACGAACGCCTTTCTATCGTCGACCCGGAAAGTGGAGGGCAACCTCTCTACTCGCCCGACCATAAAGTGGTACTTGCCGTAAACGGTGAGATATACAATCATCGGGACATACGTGCACAATATGCCGGACGTTATGAATTTCAGACAGGAAGCGATTGCGAAGTGATACTTGCGCTTTATAAAGACAAAGGCATACACTTCTTGGAAGAGCTTAACGGTATTTTCGCATTCGCACTCTACGATGAAGAAAAAGACGAGTTTCTCATTGCCCGCGACCCTATCGGCGTTATACCTCTTTATATCGGGTATGATGCAGATGGAAAGGTGTATGTAGGCAGTGAATTGAAAGCTCTCGAAGGTTTCTGCGAAGATTACGAACCCTTCCTTCCGGGACACTATTACCATAGTAAAGAACAAAAAATGAAACGTTGGTATACCCGCGACTGGATGGATTATGAAGCTGTGAAAACCAACACTGCCCATGTATCCGATGTACATGATGCCCTTGAAGCAGCTGTACATCGCCAATTAATGAGTGATGTTCCTTATGGGGTATTGTTAAGCGGCGGTCTGGATTCCTCCGTCATTTCGGCCATCGCCAAGAAATATGCAGCCAAACGCATTGAAACAGATGGTGCCAGTGATGCCTGGTGGCCACAGCTACACTCTTTCGCCATTGGCTTGAAAGGTGCTCCCGATCTCAGTAAGGCTCGTGAGGTAGCCGAATATATCGGAACCGTCCATCACGAAATAAACTATACCATTCAAGAAGGGCTCGATGCACTACGTGATGTAATCTATTTTATCGAGACTTACGATGTGACTACCGTACGTGCCTCTACACCGATGTATCTGCTGGCACGTGTCATCAAGTCGATGGGAATCAAAATGGTACTTAGCGGTGAAGGAGCGGACGAGATATTCGGCGGTTATCTCTACTTCCATAAAGCACCGGACGCCCGTGCTTTCCATGAAGAGACCGTACGCAAAATCTCCAAGCTGTATCTTTACGACTGCCTGCGTGCCAACAAGAGCCTTGCCGCTTGGGGTGTAGAAGGACGTGTCCCATTCCTCGACAAAGAATTTCTGGACGTTGCCATGCGTCTCAATCCGGAGGCCAAGATGGCATCGGGAAAGGTGATTGAAAAGAAAATAGTACGCGAAGCCTTTGCACATATGCTACCGGAAAGTGTGGTCTGGCGTCAAAAAGAACAATTTAGCGATGGTGTAGGATACAACTGGATAGATACGCTGAAAGCCATCACCGCAACAGCCGTAAGCGACGAACAAATGGCACAGGCTGCCGAACGCTTCCCCATCCACACGCCACAGAACAAAGAGGAATATTATTATCGTAGTATTTTCGAAGAGCACTTCCCCAGCGCATCGGCAGCGAAAAGCGTACCGAGCGTGCCCAGTGTAGCCTGCTCCACAGCAGAAGCACTGGCTTGGGATACCGCCTTCCAAGGCAAGAACGAACCCAGTGGACGGGCCGTAAAAGGGATACACGAAGAAGCATATTGAAAATGTCTCCAACAATGACCGTTATTTTCTTGCTTTTTATTTACATAAATGTAACTAATTGGTTTCATTTATGTAAATAAAAAGCAAGAAAACAGATATTATGCTCGAAATTAGTAGAAAGACGAAACAGATATGCAACTTTCCAGCTTCCTTTCTTTGTCTAAGGCATTGGGGATTAAATTGAAAACTGAATATTAGCAATCCATATTAAGAAACTAAAGACAGGCAGGTGGCTATGCACACATGTTAAAAACAGCCTTCGGAATCAATATAGCATGTTTTTATGGTGCGGCAGACATAGCTTTCTCCGTAAAAATGAATCTTGATATATTAACTAAGATTTAATAATGATGTAAAACAATCAAGACTTTCTTTCCTTACTTTTGCAACATAGTAAAAAAACTATTTGCATATGATGAAAATAAAAAAGATTCTACTTGCCTCCGCCCTCGTCCTATCAACATGCGGCGTAATGGCCCAAACTCAGGTTATCGCCCATCGCGGCTATTGGAAAACAGACGGTTCGGCACAAAACAGCATTGCCGCTCTTCTTAAAGCCGATTCTATCGGCTGCTACGGTTCCGAATTCGATGTGTGGCTCACGGCAGATGATAAGCTTGTGGTGAACCATGATCCTGTTTTCAAGCTAAAAAGCATGGAACGCTCTACGGCAGCAAACCTTACTTCACTGAAGCTGGATAACGGCGAGAGCCTCCCTACCCTTGAACAATATCTCAAAGCTGCTCTAAAAACCAAGACACGCCTGATTCTGGAACTGAAAGAACTCAGCAGCCCGGAACGGGAAACGAAAGCCGTAGAAAAGATAGTGGCGATGGTGAAAAAACTCGGGCTGAACGACAGAATGGAATACATTACCTTTTCATTGCATGCCACTAAGGAATTTATCCGCCTGACTCCTGCCGGAACTCCTGTCTTTTATCTGGATGGCAAACTACCCCCGAAAGAACTGAAAGAGATGGGGTGTGCCGGACCGGACTATCATCTGAACGTCTTCCGAAAACATCCCGAATGGATAAAAGAATGCCACGATCTCGGCATGAAAGTAAACGTCTGGACAGTCAATAAAGAAAAAGACATGAAATGGCTTATCGAAAAGAAGGTTGATTTCATCACGACTAATGAACCGGTATTGCTGAATGAAATAATGAAAGAGTGAAATAATGAATTAGTGATAAGCGGATCAATGATAAGTGATTAGTGCCATGCAGCATATAGTGCAGCCTGTTTATCTCTTGTCATTAGTCCGCTTATCACACCAATTACATCACCAATTTCAGAACTCTTCCAATACCAGCTGGAATTCATCAACAGTCAGTTCCCCGATTTGCCGCCACAATTCCTTTCCACGGTGCAGTAACACAAAAGCCGGAACAGTTTCTATATTATAAGAATCTGCAACAGCTTTGTCACTTTCAATATTCACTTTTACAAGTTCGACGACTCTCTTTTCATATGCATTAATAACCGGTTCCAACCATTCATAGTGGGGAGACCAATCTGCATAAAATAAAATCAAAACCAGATGATTGGTCTGGGCTGCTTCTTCTAATCGTTTAGTTACATCGTCCATCATTTATTTACTTTTTTAATTATACTGCATCAACAAAAGAAATAGAAAAAGGTTTCATCATGCCTTATCGAATTTCAATAATTCATCCTTCGAACGCCTTATACACCGGATATATAGGGGATGAAACGTTGCTGGCAGAAACAACATGCCACACCGGTAAGCCCAAGCAGGGTGCTTATCGTCTCTAAGCACTATCCATACAATCCATATGAACCGTGCAAAGCACAGCTAAGCACCATTCTCAGGAGTGCTTTGCACGGTTCATAATAACTGGAACAAACTTTCCTCCTCAAACACCGACAAATAAAGAAATGCGGCAAAAAGGTCAAGATAGAGGAAAAAGATACATTCCATGTGATATTCCGCAGTTTCGAACCGCCTATACCACCAAACCGGCAACACATTGTTTCACTAAACGCCACCTCAGATTGATCTAAATCAAGATATTATTTCTTTCATATATACCGGAAAAATATGCAAAACAAAAAGGCCGGATAATAGTTTATTTAAATAGAAGGCTTTCTTGTTTCAAATTAAAAGAATAAAAGCCCCTATAAAAAAAGACTGAAAGTAGCAGAAAAATAAATAGATATTCGATCTAAATTCGAACTAATTACAGAGCAAAAAGTCATATCTTTGCATTATAATAAAACAAAAGGATAGGATAAACAATCAATAAACAACAAAATGACAAGAACAATTCAATTCACAAAAATGCATGGAGCGGGAAACGATTATATTTATATAAACGCCATCAAATATCCAATTGCAGATCCTGAAAAGCGTGCGGTTGAATGGAGCGCATACCACACGGGAATAGGAAGCGACGGACTTGTATTGATTGACACATCCGACAAAGCAGATTTTAGCATGCGCATTTTCAACGCAGACGGTTCGGAAGCCATGATGTGTGGAAACGCAAGCCGTTGTATCGGAAAGTATCTGTTCGAATATGGATTGACTACGAAAACAACCATAACACTGGATACGCTCTCGGGGATCAAACTACTGAAACTCCAAGTAGAAGACGGCAAAGTGGCAACGGTAACAGTAGACATGAGTGAACCACAAGACACGGGAACTATTGATTTCAGAGACAAACTGCCTTATGTATCTACCACTGTGTCAATGGGAAACCCGCATCTGATTACTTTTGTCGAAAATATAGATGAGATAGACCTCCCGGAGATAGGTCCCAAACTGGAAAATGATCCGCTCTTTCCCGACCGCACCAACGTGGAATTCGCACAAGTATTAGACAAAAACAGAATAAGAATGCGCGTATGGGAACGGGGCTCAGGCATCACCCAAGCCTGCGGAACAGGAGCATGCGCCACCGCAGTGGCCGCCTTCATAGAAGGTAAAACCGGCAGAAAAACAGATATTATTATGGATGGCGGCACACTGACCATCGAATGGGATGAGCAGACAAATCACGTATGGATGACCGGCCCTGCCGTAAAGATTTTCGACGGTATCCTAAAAATAGAAGAATAGCAACAAAAAAATAAGGATAAAAAGACAGGTATCAGGATAACTAATTGAATAAAAACAAAACTTAAAACAAGAACAATATGGCACTCGTAAACGAACATTTTTTAAAACTACCGGGCAGTTATCTGTTCTCGGACATTGCGAAAAGGGTAAATACGTTCAAAATAACACATCCGAAACAGGACATCATCCGACTGGGCATCGGAGACGTAACCCGTCCGCTGGCCCCGGCGTGCATCGAAGCGATGCATAAAGCCGTAGAAGAGATGGCACACGCCGAAACATTCCGGGGATACGGCCCGGAACAGGGATATGACTTCCTCATCGAAGCGGTGATAAAAAACGACTATGCCCCACGTGGCATCCACCTTGCCAACTCGGAGGTGTTTATCAACGACGGTGCCAAAAGCGATACGGGAAACATCGGAGACATCCTCCGTCACGACAACAGCGTAGGCGTAACAGATCCCATCTATCCGGTATACATCGACAGCAACGTGATGTGCGGACGGGCAGGCGTATTAGAGGAAGCTACCGGAAGATGGAGCAATGTGACCTACATGCCCTGCACCAGCGAGAACAACTTCATCCCCGCAATACCGGATAAGCGTATCGATATCGTTTATTTGTGCTACCCGAATAACCCGACAGGAACAACATTAACGAAAGCAGAACTGAAAAAGTGGGTGGATTATGCGTTGGCCAATGACACACTGATATTATTCGACGCCGCCTATGAAGCATATATACAGGAAACAGACGTGCCGCATTCCATTTACGAGATAAAAGGAGCGAAAAAATGTGCCATCGAATTCCGGAGCTTCTCAAAAACGGCAGGTTTTACGGGCATACGCTGTGGATACACAGTGGTACCGAAGGAACTCACCGCAGCCACCCTCGAAGGCGACCGCATTCCGCTAAACCGCTTATGGAACCGCCGCCAAAGCACCAAGTTCAACGGCACTTCCTATATCACCCAACGGGCGGCCGAAGCCATCTATACTCCGGAAGGCAAAAAGCAAATACAGGCAACCATCCAGTACTATATGGACAATGCCCGTATCATGAAAGAGGGACTGGAAAGTACTGGGCTGAAAGTCTACGGAGGAGTCAACGCTCCTTACCTCTGGGTGAAAACCCCGAATGGAACAAGCTCTTGGAAATTCTTCGACCAACTGCTTTACGAAGCAAACGTGGTAGGTACGCCGGGCATAGGCTTCGGGCCGAGCGGTGAAGGATACATCCGCCTTACGGCATTTGGCGAACGTCACGATTGCATAGAAGCCATGAGACGGATAAAGCAGTGGATTTAAAGATATAAAAGGAAACCGGAAAAAAGGAAACCGGAAAGTCAAGAATGAAAAAAACGAAAATAACACACCTCCACAACTTTTATCTTCCAATGGACGATTTACAGATAAAATGAGATAGTACTTGCGCGCTACTATATATAAAAGTTGGACCGTACATCCACAATTTTCTAACATAAAGGTAAAAAGACGATGAAAACGACAATTAACGGAAAATTAAGGGGAGTAGCAGTAGCGTTATTGAGCATGCTTATTCCGGCAACAGTGACGGCACAAGACAAATTTGAGATTTCACTGGGTGCCGAGGTAGTAAGCAAATATGTATGGCGTGGTTTCGACCAGGCATCGGGCACTTCTGTCCAGCCCTCTTTAGGACTGGCTTACAAAGGAATATCCTTATCAGCCTGGGGAAGTACCAGTGTCACAGACCTCGAACCCAAAGAACTCGATCTCACGTTGGCATATGGCATTGGTAGATTCGGCATTGCAGTGACCGACTATTGGTGGTCCGGTGAAAGTGGCAAATACGGGCATTACAAAGAGAGCCACTATTTTGAAGGCGCATTGAGTTACAACTTCGGCGATAAAGTTCCTCTGACCCTCTCGGCAGCCATGATGTTTGCCGGAGCAGACAAGAATCCGGATGGCGATCAGAATTTTTCAGCCTATTTCAATGCCGCATATGACATTGCCTGTCCGGGGAAGGTTACACTGACTCCTTCCGTAGGCATATCCACCAAGTCTTACATGTACACAGGTGAGAAGATAAGCGGCTTCACGGACATTTCGCTGAAAGCGGCCAAAGAGGTAAAAGTGACGGACAGTTTCTTGATCCCCATCTTTGTGCAGTTCATCGTATCGCCCGTTATGGACAAGACATATCTGATATTCGGTATGAGTTTCTAAGGATTTACGACAAAAACACATTAATTCAATAAGGTATATGAAAAAGATTGAAGCAATTATCCGTAAAACCAAGTTCGAGGAGGTGAAAGATGCACTTCTGGAAGCGGACATCGAATGGTTCTCTTATTACGATGTAAGAGGTATAGGTAAATCACGTCAGGGGCGCATCTACCGTGGCGTAGTGTATGACACAAGTTCCATAGAACGAATACTTGTTTCGATAGTAGTACGCGACAAAAATGCAGAAAAAACCGTGCAGGCCATTATCAAAGCAGCGCAAACCGGAGAAATCGGTGATGGCCGTATCTTCGTTATCCCCATAGCAGATGCCATTCGCATCCGTACCGGCGAACGGGGAGACATTGCACTTTATAATGCCGAACAAGAACGATAAACGGCAAAACACAGAAGTCCCGATATTCATCTCCGGGCCTTCCCATCAGTACTAACAGGTATTACAAATCAACAGATTAACATTATGGATACATATAGAAAACGCAGCATTACAACACTGCGTATAGCCGGTGCTATGCTTTTTGCACTGTGCTTCGCGACAGAAACACTCGCTCAGGAAATATCGACTGCCATCAACGATGCATCGGCAACGTCCACAATAGCTGTGACGGAAATAGCCGCCACAACAATAGAAGTTCCGGATACGGAAACGCCTCCGAACACCGTAGAAGAACTTGCCAACGGATTAAACACCGTATGGATGATGCTTGCAGCCATGCTGGTATTCTTCATGCAGCCGGGATTCGCACTGGTAGAAGCCGGTTTCACACGAGTAAAAAACACTGCCAACATCCTGATGAAAAACTTCGTCGATTTCATGTTCGGCTCCCTGCTCTATTGGTTTATCGGTTTCGGCCTGATGTTCGGCGCAGGCGGATTCATCGGGATACCACACTTCTTCGACCTTTCATTCTATGATGGCGGAGGATTGCCATCCGAAGGCTTTCTGGTGTTCCAGACGGTATTTTGTGCCACAGCAGCCACCATCGTTTCGGGAGCTATGGCGGAACGTACCAAGTTCTCCATGTACCTCATCTACACAGTCTTCATCAGTGTACTGATCTACCCCATCTCCGGGCACTGGACATGGGGTGGCGGCTGGCTGATGAACGGTGAAGCAGATTCTTTCATGATGAACCTTTTCGGAACGACTTTCCACGACTTTGCCGGTTCAACGGTGGTACACTCCGTAGGTGGCTGGATAGCCCTGACAGGCGCTGCCATTCTCGGTCCGCGTATCGGGAAATACGGAAAAGACGGAAAATCAAGAGCCATTCCCGGACATAACCTTACGATTGCCGCTTTAGGCGTATTTATCCTTTGGTTCGGCTGGTTCGGTTTCAATCCCGGCTCACAATTGGCAGCCGCCGCCACAACCGATCAGATAGCCATCTCACACGTATTTCTCACTACCAACCTCGCTGCTTGCGCCGGTGGATTCTTTGCTCTGACAGTGAGTCGGTGGCGATACGGGAAGCCGTCTCTGTCATTCACATTGAACGGTGTCCTCGCCGGACTGGTAGGCATTACAGCCGGATGTGACTGTGTATCGGCAACGGGAGCTGTGCTGATTGGCGCTATCTGCGGTATTGTTATGATATTCTCAGTCGATTTTATCGACAAGGTGTTAAGGATAGACGATCCGGTAGGTGCAAGTTCGGTACATGGTGTCTGCGGTTTTCTCGGAACGATACTCACCGGATTATTCTCCACAAGTGAAGGTGTATTCTATACAGGTACATTCGGATTCTTCGGAGCACAGCTATTCGGTGCCGTGATCGTAGGTTGTTGGGCGGCCGGCATGGGTTTCATCATCTTCAAGTCGCTCGATAAGATTCACGGGTTACGTGTTCCGGCACGTATCGAAGAAGAAGGACTCGACATTTACGAGCACGGAGAGTCGGCATACAACTGATGATTTATGGATTATGATTTATGAACTATGAATTGCTATGCAGATCAACAGCATAGGTTGTTCATAAATCGATAAACCATAATTCATGAACCATAAAAATCATAAATTCACAATTTCATAATTCATAAATCCCTAAAGCTTATGTCAAAACTTAGATTCAGAGTTGTAGAGACAGCTTTCAAGAAGAAAGCGGTGGAAGTGGTTACTCCCACAGAACGCCCTTCGGAATATTTCGCGAAGTATGTGTTCAACAAAGAGAAGATGTTCAAGTATCTGTCAAGCAGAGTGTACAACAAACTGACTGACGTAATTGATAACGGTGCTCCGCTGGATCGTAGTATTGCCGATGAAGTGGCTGCCGGAATGAAAAAGTGGGCCATTGAAATGGGAGCTACTCATTATACGCACTGGTTTGCTCCACTCACCGAAGGTACAGCCGAAAAACATGATGCTTTTGTAGAGCACGATGGCAAAGGAGGAATGATGGAAGAGTTTACAGGCAAATTGCTCGTTCAGCAAGAGCCGGATGCTTCTTCCTTCCCCAATGGCGGTATACGCAATACATTCGAAGCACGCGGATACTCCGCATGGGATCCCTCATCACCGGCATTCATCGTAGACGATACTTTGTGCATCCCCACTATTTTCATAGCTTATACAGGCGAATCGCTCGATTACAAGGCACCGCTTCTCAAAGCACTGAGGGCAGTAGATAAAGCGGCTGTCGATGTTTGCCATTATTTCAATCCGGAGGTGAAGAAAGTAATCGCCTACTTGGGTTGGGAACAAGAATACTTTCTGGTGGATGAAGGTCTTTATGCCGCCCGTCCCGATTTATTGATGACAGGCCGTACACTGATGGGGCACGACAGCGCTAAAAACCAACAGTTGGAAGACCATTATTTCGGTGCTATCCCTACCCGTGTGGCAGCTTTCATGAAAGATCTCGAAATTGAGGCCTTAAAATTAGGAATACCCGTCAAGACCCGTCATAACGAAGTTGCCCCGAACCAGTTCGAGTTGGCTCCCATCTTCGAAGAATGTAATCTGGCAAACGATCACAACCTGCTCATCATGTCACTGATGCGTAAGGTAAGCCGCCGTCACGGATTCCGCGTATTGCTACATGAAAAACCGTTCAAGGGTGTAAATGGCAGTGGAAAACACAACAACTGGTCATTGGGTACAGATACAGGTATCCTGTTGATGGGACCGGGTAAAACACCGGAAGACAACCTCCGTTTTGTGACATTTGTAGTCAACACGTTGATGGCCGTCTACCATCACAACGGATTATTAAAAGCATCCATTTCAAGCGCAACAAACGCCCATCGCCTGGGTGCCAATGAGGCACCTCCTGCAATCATCTCTTCCTTCCTCGGAAAACAGTTGTCACAAGTACTGGAACATATCGAGGAAAGTACGAAAGACGACTTGGTAAGTCTCGGTGGAAAACAGGGTATGAAACTGGATATTCCACAGATTCCGGAACTCCTAATCGATAACACCGACCGGAATCGTACCTCTCCTTTTGCCTTCACCGGAAACCGCTTTGAGTTCCGCGCAGTAGGTTCGGAAGCCAACTGTGCCAGTGCCATGATTGCCTTGAACTCTGCTGTTGCCGCTCAATTGAAAAAGTTTAAGAAAGATGTCGATACTCTGATAGAAAAAGGAGAACCGAAAATCTCTGCTATCCTCGAAATCATCCGTAAATACATTAAAGAATGCAAAGCCATTCACTTCGATGGCAACGGATACAGTGACGAATGGAAAGAAGAAGCCATGAGGCGTGGTTTGGATTGCGAGACCAGCGTACCCCGCATTTTCGACAATTATCTGAAACCGGAAACAATCTCCCTATTCGAATCGGTCGGTGTAATGACGAAAAAAGAACTGGAAGCCCGCAATGAGGTGAAATGGGAAACGTATACAAAGAAAATCCAAATCGAAGCCCGTGTATTAGGAGATCTGGCAATGAACCACATCATCCCGGTTGCCACCCGGTATCAAACGGATTTGATAGATAATGTATACAAAATGAAATCTCTCTTCCCCGAAGAAAAAGCCGCCAGATTATCTGCCAAAAATCTGGAACTTATCGAAGAGATAGCTGACCGTACCGCATTCATAAAAGAGCATGTAGATGCTATGGTAGAAGCCCGAAAAGTAGCAAACAAAATAGAGAGTGAACGCGAAAAAGCCATTGCCTATCACGACACTATCGTACCGGCTCTGGAAGAAATCCGTTACCACATCGACAAACTCGAACTCATTGTCGACAATCAGATGTGGACACTTCCCAAATACAGGGAATTATTATTTATCAGATAGACGTAAATAAGGAATAACAGAATAGGGATTAGTGATAAACAGCTACGCTATACATGAAGCATGACACTAATCACTATTTCTTATTTCTTTTGTTGGTTGTTTTAAGTTTGCAGAGGAGGATTGCCGTGAGGCAGGCCTCTTCTTATTTCTTATTCTATAATCTTTGCATCCTCTATATCATCCGATACAGGTTTCTGCGGCTTACGACGGGTAAACTTAAACCAATTGATCAATTCGGAAACTGCGTAAACAAGACTACTGATACCAATAATCATAAATGCCGTGTTACGTGCTCCTGTGGGATTGAACAACGCCACAATACCGGCAAGCAGGATAAGAGACGGCACCACATAGAATGCACCGGGCACTATTGTCCAACGGCGTGCCATCGAAAGTGAGGCAATCTGCTGTACACCTCCCAAAATCAATATGAATCCTAAAAGGAACATCAATACATCGGCAAAGAAAGCCGGCATTATTATCAACCAAAGGCCGAAAAGCAAGCTACCCGTTCCTTCTATCGGGAAACGGCGCGACACACCTTCCTCGGGTTTGGATCCGAAATAACTGATAAGAGAAATCAAACCGGGAATAAGAAACAATACCCCAAGTGTAATCACAAGATACTGCACCGCAACATCCGGCCAGAGAACAAGTACTAAACCGATAATCAATGCACAGACAATACGGACAAGAGAATAATTCATCGTTTTCATAATTTTCTATCTATTTTTAACAGGCTTCAGCCCAATCCTTTTGCGAATATACGTGTTTCTATCTACATATTAAAACAACAAACAAGTTTTGTAATAAGTTCATAGCAAAAATGTAATATTCATTACATCTCACTCCCGTACTTTTGCAAAAACAAATTTATAGATACTCACTCTCATGAAATCAGACGAAGAGAAATCTCAAAACCTCTATATAGAGCGGGACATCAGTTGGATGTACTTCAACCATCGTATCTTACTTGAAGCAACCCGACCGGAAGTTCCGATACTGGAACGACTCACCTTTTTAGGTATTTATTCCAACAACCTCGACGAGTTTTTCCGAGTTCGTGTAGCTACACTAAACCGCATAGTAGAATACGCCGATAAAAACATAAAAAAAGAGCAGAACATCGCAACCCAAACACTAAAACAGATAGGCAAACTGCATAACCGTTACTGCAAACAATTCGAAGACACCTTTGCTACCATTACGGAAGACTTAAAACAAGAAAATATATATATAGTAAAGGAAACCGAGTTATCAATAGAACAAGGCGAATTCATAAATTTCTTCTACCGTAACCAACTAAATGGCTCTACTAATCCGCTTTTCCTTACCAATTCCTGTTCACTGGGTGAACAAACGGATGAAGACATTTATCTTGCTGTCCGCCTTATACGACAAACCCCGGAAAAGAAAACTAAGGAAAAGGATTACGCCATTATCCCACTCCCTGCTACCGAATTCGGACGCTTTATCCGTCTGCCGGACTCTGAAGGAAAGATTCATCTAATGTTTCTGGATGATGTTATTCGTTATTGTTTACCAATGATTTTCGTCGGTATGAAATATACAGACTACGAAGCGTACACATTCAAATTCACCAAAGATGCCGAAATGGAAATGGACAGCGATCTTCGCACCGGAGTATTACAAAAGATATCAAAAGGAGTAAAAAGCAGGAAAAAAGGAGAACCAATTCGTTTCGTTTACGATGAAAGTATGCCAAAAGATCTGTTGAAAAAACTAACCCATCTATTAAATGTGGATAAAAGTGATACGCGTGTGGCAGGCGGACGATATCATAATTTCAAAGATTTGATGAAGTTTCCCGATTGCGGACGAAAAGATTTGAAATATCCCGTATGGCCGCCCCTTTTCAAATCCGAACTAAACGGAATGGAAAGCTTGATAACACTCATTCGCCAAAAAGACAGATCTTTACATTATCCGTATCATTCTTTCGATACATTCATACGAGTACTACGCGAGGCGGCTATCAGTAAAGAAGTGAAAAGCATCAAGATGACCCTCTACCGGTTAGCAAAAGATTCAAAAGTAGTAAAAGCGTTAATTGCCGCCGCTCGTAATGGAAAGAAAGTAACGGTGATCATCGAATTGCTGGCGCGTTTCGACGAAGCTTCCAACATAAATTGGAGTAAAAAATTACAAGACGCCGGAGTACATGTCATTTTTGGTGTAGAAGGGTTAAAAATTCACTCCAAACTTCTGCATGTCTCGACCAGATATGGAGATTTTGCCTGTATCAGCACCGGCAATTTTCATGAAGGAAATGCACGCATGTATACAGATTATACAATTATGACGGCACACCGTCCCATCGTACGGGAAGTAAACTACGTGTTCGAGTTCATAGAAAAGCCATATACCCCCATCGTATTCAAGGAATTACTTGTATCGCCCAATGATATGCGTAAGAAATTCATTACCCTTATCAATAAAGAAATAAAAAATAAAGAACAAGGCAAAGAAGCTTATATCTTGTGTAAGGTGAACCATATCACCGACAAAGTACTGATAGAGAAGCTCTATGCCGCATCTGCTGCTGGAGTTAAAGTAGACTTAGTAGTACGAGGCAATTGCTCACTTGTCACCGGAATATCGGGAATAAGTGAAAATATCCAGATTAACGGAATCATAGACCGTTATCTGGAACATTCGCGTATCTTTATTTTCGCCAACAATGGTGAGGAACGTTATTACATCGGTTCGGCAGATTGGATGCCCCGTAATCTGGACAATCGCATCGAAGTCATAACACCAGTATATGATAAAGAAATACAAAAGGACCTGAAACGCATAGTCGAATATGGACTTAGAGATACTGCAAAAGGTCGAATTGTAGACGGAAGCGGAGAAAATCGTCCGTGGCAAACGAAAGAACATACATTATTCCGTTCACAAGAAGAATTATATAAAAGTTATAAGATATAATGAAAAAAGTAAATTATGCCGCCATCGATATCGGCTCTAATGCTGTACGCCTCCTGATAAAACGTGTAAATGAAGAGGGTTCACCCGAAGGATTAATGAGTAAAGTTCAGCTTATCCGTATTCCCCTAAGATTGGGTGAAGACGCTTTTACTTCCGGAGAAATTTCCACAGAAAAAACAGAAAAACTCATCCGTCTTATGAAAGCCTACCGGCAACTCATGAAAATATATGAGGTAACCGATTATCGTGCTTGTGCCACATCGGCCATGCGTGATGCTCGCAACGGAAAAAGTATTGTTCGCAAGATAGAGAAAAAAACGGGAATACGTATCGAAATCATCGATGGACAAGAAGAGGCTCATATCGTGTATGATAATCACATCGAACAACTCTTCGAACCCGGAAAAAACTATCTATATGTAGATGTAGGCGGTGGCAGTACAGAAATCAACCTCATAAGTGAAGGAGAACTGAAAAGTTCCCGCTCGTACAATATCGGCACGGTACGTATGCTCAGTGGAATGGTGAAAAATGAAGAAAAAGAGCAGATGCATACCGATTTGGAAGTATTAGCTAAAGAATATGCCCCCATTCACATTATCGGTTCGGGAGGTAATATCAACAAATTATTCCGTTTGGCAGATAAAAAAGACAAGAAACAATTATTTCTTCCACTCGCTTCCTTACAAGATATATATCGAACTTTGAAAGATTTACCTAAAGAACAACGCATCAAACTGTTTAAGTTAAAACCCGACCGGGCAGATGTAATTGTTCCGGCAGCAGAAATTTTTATGGAAGTAGCGACAAGAGTACAAGCGAACGGAATCATCGTGCCTACTATCGGACTTTCAGATGGTATCATCGATAGCTTATATACAAAGAACAGACAATGGATGCAATAACTTTTTTTTCGGGATACGGGTGACAGTACCAACGTAATTGCAATATTGACAAGTTCGGACGCATTGTCTTTTCAAAGCAGGTAGGATAAGGGAATTTTATGAGAAATGGTATATAATTCAAAATACTATATATCATATATTTAAATTGGGAAATTTTCAAGAAAAGAATACATATTCATCAATGAAAGAAATTAATATTAAGTAAGTATTAAAATGCATTCTTTACCATAATAAATATGTATTCTTCTCTTAAGAATTTAACGTCTTGTTGAGCAGAAAACAATACTTGAAAAAGACGACTAACAAAATTAAGAGGAATGTCCTTAACGGGAAAGTTTACAATGCACTTTCCAATATTTCTTTGGCAACTTTACCTGTCACATCTTCATTCTCGCCGTATTTCGCTCCACGGGCATTAAAACGCCGTTCTATTTCTTCAATCGTTTCTTTGCCGATACCCTCTTCACTTAATCGGGTAGTCAGACCCAATGAACGGAAAAATTCTTCCGTACGTCGGATAGCCTCATCAATGCGTTCTTCCCGAGTGCCGGAAGTGATTCCCCATACTCTTTCGCCATATTGCAGTATCTTATCTCCTTTCGATTTACGCAGTACGCGTAAAGTAGCCGGATAAACGATAGCCAACGTATGACCATGTGTCAATCCGTGCAGAGCAGTCAGTTCATGACCAATCATGTGAGTAGCCCAGTCCTGTGATACCCCCATAGCAATAAACCCGTTCAATCCCATCGTAGCCGAAAGCATGAAGTCTGCCATCAACTGATAGTCATGCTGGTTCTCGCGGATTTTCGGTGCAATCTCTACGAGTGTTTGCAGAATCCCCTCTGCCCAACGATCCATAAGGCGGCTTTGTCCCGGAGTCGTCATATACTGTTCTACTACATGTACAAAAGTATCAGCGATACCACAAGCCACTTGATGAGGGGGCAACGTAAATGTTACTTCGGGATCCAGAATCGAAAATAACGGATAATTGGCATAAAAAGGATACTTCTCCTTTGTTTCGTGCCTCGATATGACAGCACCGTTGTTCATCTCAGAACCCGTAGCAGGCAATGTCAGTACGGTAGAAAGAGGAACAGTATCCGTCACAGGACGTCCGGCTGTTACTAAATCCCAGGCATCACCTTCATACAACAATCCGGCAGAAATCAATTTCGTTCCGTCTATCACCGAACCACCACCTACTGCCAGCAGATAATCCACCTTATTTTCTTTCCCCAAAGCAATTGCTTTTCTTAATGTCTCAATAGCCGGATTAGGTTCTATCCCCCAAAACTCCACCGTGAAATAACCTTTAAGGGCCTCTTTCACTTGCTGGTATACTCCATTCTTTTTCACACTTCCTCCGCCGAAAGTAATCATGATCCGTTTATCGGACGGGATCTCCTTGCTCAACCGGGCAATCATCCCACGGCCCATAATGAGCTTAACAGGATTTTGAAAAATAAAATTATCCATCGTTTTTTACTCTTTATTTTAATAACAGATACAAAGATAGCAATCTTGCCACAATATCAGAACAGTTTCCTACAAAAACAATTGGCTACCCATTTCACGAGAAAAGCAGCCAATCATTGTATCAATTTACGGGAAGCCATGCATTTATATCTTCAGCTACAAAAAGCCAGTACAACAATAATAAAATAAAAATAACGACAGCAATTGCTATAAGAACTTTCCTTTGTTTCATAATTGGTTTCTGTTTTTAAATATGAATTGCATAAAGAAACAAATCTAAGAAAGAAAATGTTTATGCAGCAAGTTTATTTTTAAGTGATCACTTGTGCTGACAATATTTATAACAATTTAAGGACAATAAGTATAACAAACGATTTAGAAAAATGATTTTTTTGAATTAAACAAAATTATTGCCATGTGAAGAATACAAAAAAATCACCAAACAAAGAAGCTAAAAAAGTACACGAATAAACAATTAAAAGAAAGAGTTTCCTCACGATTAAAATATTAAAAACATGGTATTCCACAATTATAGTATCATTGTTGTAAAATTAAAAGTTGTGTATAAAAACTTCAATTTCATCATATACAATATTTATACACAACTTTTAAAACATTACGATCTACTATTTACTACCATAAAAAGTATATGTATTAGATCCTGTAGCAAAAGTTAAATTTATATTCTGATCAATAACAGTTCCATTTACAGCTTTTGAACTAGAAGATAATTCATAGGAATTTCCATTCTGCATAATATCAAGAATAACAGATTTTAAATGCAAATCTATTTCGTCACAATCTACAACTACAGATATCGCGTTGTCCGACTTTCTAGTCAATGTTGCATAAGCAGTAAACTGTTCTGTATATCCTATAACACTTAATTTACCACTATAATCTCCAGCTATAGTGGTCGCTATATCTGTAGGGATATCATCATCATCTCCACAGCTTACCATACAAACACTCGTTACTACCATCACTAGTAACATAGATAAATACTTCATTGTTTTCATACGTTTTAATGTTTAATTTATTTTCTGCAAAAGTATGGCAAAGAAGTTAAAGAAAGAACAAAAACATATTGCAGAAATGCCACAGAATTATCGCGAATCATGCAGTTGTTCTTTCTCCTTTACGTAATCAGACAAATCAGAAAAGAAATCTTTACCTAAAAGAATAGAAATTCGGACAAGAAGATTCGTATCAATACTTTCTTTTTGAAACAGACGATAAATATTAGAACGGTCACAAGATAGTTTGCGTGCAAACCAAGTGATACTTCGTTCCTGTTTCTCTAATTCTTCCTTTATCAAAATACCAATAGGCTTCATTGTAACGAATAATCCCATACATACTCCCCATGTGTGGCAATTAGTTCAACTTCTAAGATAGGCATAATAAAAAACGTGGGAGTCTTTGTTCACTTATCCCACAAGTAGGCTTCTCGCATTGCCCTAGAAAAGGATAAGCAACACAAACAACCCACGTTCATACGATATTATTGAGCACACCAAAAATTTGGTGTACCTATAACACACATACGAAGGAGATGTTTCGTTGCGTTTTCTCCTTTTCTTAATAAATTTTGCGAGAATTTACTTGTAGAAGAATACGTTCAAAACGTCTTTCAAATATGTCTTATCTTTCTTGTTCCTAATATATAGGAAGGAAAGACTATGCAAAGATAGTACTTTCTATTATAATATACATATGAAAAAAACTTTAAAGAGGAAAATTTAAACAGGAACCAATATTTTTAACCAAAAAGATATTATTTGAGAACGAACTATATTGAGCATAATAAAAAAAAGACAGATTTTATTTGTAGTTTCAAACAATGTGCTTATATTTGCCCCCGTTAAACAACAAAAGACAATGAGAACAATGTTAGTAAATACATATTGGTGGTGGCGCCTATTACAACTCCGACAGTCGTAAGGGAGCAGTGCTCGTATGTATATACCTCAATAAAGATATAACAGATTTGAAAGGGCCCTGTCGCAACTTGCGGCAGGGCCCTTTTTATTTTCCGGCCATTATCAGAAACCGGGATTGCCGGTACTACCAAACAGAGTTCAATTATAAAAAAGAAAAATATATGAAAAGTTATCAAGTTGACAAAGACGGTTATTATGGAGAGTTCGGCGGAGCATACATCCCCGAAATACTTCACAAATGTGTAGAAGAACTGACAAACACTTATCTGACCGTATTGAATGACGAAAGTTTCAAGCAGGAGTTCGACCAATTATTGCGTGATTATGTGGGCCGTCCTTCCCCACTCTATCTGGCACGCCGCCTCTCGGAAAAATATGGATGTAAAATATACCTGAAACGAGAGGACCTCAATCATACGGGAGCCCATAAAATAAACAACACCATCGGGCAGATACTTTTGGCGCGCCGCATGGGAAAAACACGTATCATTGCCGAGACGGGAGCCGGACAACATGGCGTGGCAACAGCTACCGTCTGTGCATTGATGAATATGGAATGCATCGTCTATATGGGGAAAACAGATGTGGAACGCCAACACGTCAATGTGGAAAAGATGAAAATGCTCGGAGCGACAGTCATTCCGGTAACATCGGGAAACATGACGCTGAAAGATGCCACCAACGAAGCCATACGCGACTGGTGTTGTCATCCGGCAGATACATACTACATTATCGGTTCTACAGTCGGCCCTCACCCGTATCCGGATATGGTAGCACGTCTGCAATCGGTCATCAGCGAAGAGATAAAAAAGCAGTTGAAAGAGAAAGAAGGACGTGACTGTCCCGATTATCTGATTGCCTGTGTAGGCGGTGGCAGCAATGCAGCAGGTACTATCTATCATTATCTGGATGACGAACGTGTGCGCATCGTATTGGCCGAAGCCGGAGGAAAAGGTATAGAAACCGGCCAGACTGCGGCTACTATCCAACTGGGTAAAATGGGTATCATCCACGGAGCACGAACTTTCGTTATCCAAAATGAGGACGGGCAAATCGAAGAACCGTATTCCATTTCTGCCGGACTGGATTACCCCGGCATCGGCCCGATACATGCCAATCTTGCCTCACAGCACCGGGCTACGGTAGTGGCAATTAATGACGATGAAGCCATAGAAGCCGCATACGAACTGACAAAACTCGAAGGCATCATCCCGGCACTGGAATCTGCACATGCCCTCGGAGCATTGAAAAAAATTAAATTCAAACCGGAAGATGTGGTGGTATTAACCGTTTCGGGACGAGGAGACAAGGATATTGAAACCTATTTAGCTTGAATAATCCATGTATAGTAGTCAAGTAGTCAAGTAGTTAAGTAGTCAAGTAGTTAAGTAATAAATGAAATCGTGAAAACATTTTCCTATAAAACCAATAGCAAACAGGTGCTCGGTGATTTACATACACCGGTCAGCATCTATCTCAAAGTGCGGGATATGTATCCGCAATCAGCACTAATGGAAAGTTCGGATTTCCATGCCGGAGAAAACTCCATGTCTTACATTGCCCTTTGCCCCTTGGCGAGTATCGGTATCAACAACGATGTTGTTACTACCATCTGTCCCGACAATAGCCGGGAAGAAAAGCCACTGACAGAGACATTCACTGTGGAAAAGGCTATCGACGGATTTATCTCCCTTTTCCAGGTGACAGGAGAACATCGGGAAGCATATGGTCTTTATGGATATACCACATTTAATGCCGTAAAATACTTCGAACATATTCCAATCAAAGAGAGTCACGATGAAATGAATGATGCACCGGATATACTGTATATCCTTTATAAATATGTCATCATCTTCAACCATTTCAAAAATGAACTGACTCTGGTAGAAATACTCGGCGAAGGAGAAGAAAGCGGATTGCCCCAACTGGAAGCCGCCATCGAAAACCGGAATTATGCATCGTATAATTTTTCCATAACCGGTCCCGTGAGAAGTCCCATTACAGATGAACAACACAAAGCAAACGTCCGTAAAGGGATTGCACACTGCCTTCGGGGAGATGTGTTCCAGATCGTACTGTCCCGAAGATTCATCCAGCCTTATGCCGGAGACGACTTCAAAGTATACCGCGCACTACGCAGCATCAACCCTTCTCCATATTTGTTTTACTTTGACTTCGGCGGTTACCGGATTTTCGGCTCTTCACCCGAAACACATTGTAAAATCGAAGGGAAACAGGCTTGCATTGACCCGATCGCCGGAACAACCCGCCGTACCGGCGATTCCATAAAAGACAAAGAACTGGCTCAAGCACTGCTTGCCGACCCGAAAGAGAATGCGGAACATGTAATGTTAGTGGATCTGGCACGAAATGACCTTAGCCGGAATTGTCACAACGTACAGGTGGTATTCTACAAAGAACCGCAATATTATAGCCACGTCATTCATCTCGTCAGTCGTGTCAGTGGAATATTGGACGAACCAAGCAGTTCGATGAAAACTTTCATCGACACTTTCCCGGCAGGTACACTCAGTGGTGCACCCAAAGTGCGCGCCATGCAACTTATCAGCGAAATAGAACCTCACAACCGTGGTGCTTACGGCGGTTGTATCGGATTCATCGGATTGAACGGCGACTTAAATCAAGCAATTACCATTCGCACTTTTGTCAGTCGTAACAATGAACTATGGCTGCAAGCCGGAGGAGGTATTGTAGCCCGTAGTCAGGATGAATATGAATTACAGGAAGTAAACAATAAGTTAGGAGCATTGAAAAAAGCAATCGATCTGGCAGAAACACTCAAAAACTGAAAACAATGAAAATTTTACTTTTAGACAATTATGACTCTTTTACCTACAACCTGTTGCATGTGGTAAAAGAACTCAGATACACCGATATAGAAGTATTTCGTAACGACCGGATAAGCCTTGACGAAGTGAACCGCTTCGACAAAATCATTCTCTCCCCCGGCCCTGGCATACCCGCAGAAGCCGGCCTGCTTTTACCTATTATAAAACAATATGCACCGACCAAAAGTATATTAGGTGTCTGCCTCGGACATCAGGCTATCGGTGAAGCATTCGGTGCCACACTCGAAAACCTGGTGGAAGTATATCATGGCGTACAAACCATCATCGATATAACCGGAAAAGATATATTATTTCAAGATTTAGAACACGAGATTCCCGTAGGGCGTTATCACTCTTGGGTGGTCAGCCGCAATCACTTTCCCGACAGTCTGGAGATCACGGCAGAAAGCAAAGAGGGACAAATCATGGCATTACGCCATTGCACGTACGATGTACATGGCATACAGTTCCATCCCGAATCAGTACTCACACCACAAGGAAAGATTATCATCCACAATTTCTTAAAAGCATAAATGTATGAAACAGATTCTATATAAACTTTTCGAACATCAATATCTGGGACGGGAAGAGGCCCGTATCATCCTGCAAAACATAGCACAGGGAAAATACAACGATGTACAGGTAGCTTCGCTGATCACCGTTTTCCTGATGCGTAATATTTCCGTTGAAGAATTATGCGGGTTTCGTGATGCATTATTGGAAATGCGACTGCCGGTCGACCTCAGCGACTTTTCTCCGATCGATATCGTTGGTACGGGAGGAGATGGCAAAAACACATTCAATATTTCGACAGCAGCCTGTTTTACTGTGGCCGGAGCCGGATTTCCGGTTGTAAAACATGGAAATTATGGTGCAACATCCGTCAGTGGCGCCAGCAATGTGATGGAACAACATGGAGTGAAATTCACAAACGATGTTGACAAACTGCGCCGTTCCATAGAGAAATGCAACATCGCTTATTTGCATGCCCCCCTCTTCAATCCGGCATTGAAGGCAGTAGCTCCGGTACGAAAAGCATTGGCCGTACGTACTTTTTTCAACATGCTCGGCCCACTGGTAAACCCGGTATTACCGCAATACCAATTGTTAGGTGTCTACAATTTACCACTACTCCGTTTGTATAGCTACACTTATCAGGCAAGTAATATAAAATTCGCCGTAGTTCACAGCCTCGACGGATACGATGAAATTTCACTGACTAATGAATTTAAGGTAGCAACCAGTGAAAGCGAGAAAATCTACAGTCCGGAAAGTCTCAATTTCCATCGTTACACAGAAAAAGATCTGGATGGAGGAAATACCCCGGAAGACGCTGCCAAGATATTCGATAACGTCATGGCAAACCGGGCTACCGAAGCACAAAAAGAGGTAGTGATAGTAAATGCCGCCTTTGCCATCCACGTGATTTGTCCGGAAAAACCGATAGAAGAATGTATCGGTCTGGCACGTCAGTCATTAGAGAGCGGTAAAGCACAAGCCACACTCCGGAAGTTTATAAAACTTAATCAATAAAAAAGCAAACAATGGAAGATATATTATCAGAAATTATCGCAAACAAGCGTAAAGAAGTAGATTTGCAGAAACAGGCAATCTCAATCGAACAGCTTTCCGAGGGTATTGGCGACCTCCTTCCCACCCGTTCCATGAAGCAGGCCATCGCCTCTTCTCCAACAGGCATCATTGCTGAATTTAAGCGCCGGTCGCCCTCCAAAGGATGGATAAAAGAAAACGCCCGTCCGGAAGAAATCGTTCCTGCGTATGCCGCTTCCGGTGCTTCGGCTGTTTCCATTCTTACAGATGAAATATTTTTTGGCGGTACCCTGCGGGACATCCGCACAGTACGCCCTTTGATAAATCTGCCCATTCTGAGGAAAGATTTCATCATTGACGAATACCAACTTTACCAGGCCCGTATCGTAGGAGCCGATGCAGTACTTCTGATTGCAGCCGCATTAGAACAAACCCAATGCCGTGCTTTAGCGGATAAGGCCCATGAACTCGGCTTAGAAGTACTGCTTGAAATTCATAATACTGACGAATTACCTTATATATATAAAGATATCGATATGGTAGGTATCAACAATCGCAACTTAGGCAGTTTCCATACAGATGTAGCCAATTCTTTCCGTTTGGCGGAACAGTTACCACAAGATACGATACTGGTATCTGAGAGTGGTATTTCCCAGCCGGTAACCGTCTCTAAACTCCATGACGCAGGTTTCAGAGGTTTCCTTATCGGAGAAACTTTTATGCGGACTGAGAAACCGGCCGAAACCTTGAAAGAATTCATTTCACAGGTAAACAAGCAGTAACAACCAATCTTTTATAAATTATGATAAACGGCAAATTAATAAAAATATGCGGCATGCAGGATGGAGAAAATATCCGTAAAACGGAAACGCTCAACATCGATATGATCGGTTTTATTTTCTATCCTAAATCTCCTCGTTATATCTATGAAATGCCCGACTACATGCCCGTACATGCCCGGCGTGTAGGTGTCTTTGTGAACGAACCCAGACAGACGATAGAAATGTTCGCCGATCGTTTCGGATTGAACTTCATCCAACTTCACGGACATGAGTCGCCGGAATACTGCCGTTCACTTCAATCAAACGGCTTCAAGTTGATCAAAACCTTTTCCATCTCCTGCATAAAGGACTTACATTCTGTTTACGATTATGAAAAATACTGCAACTATTTTCTTTTCGATACAAAATGCCAACAATACGGCGGTTCGGGCAATCAATTCGACTGGAGCATTCTACATGCCTATAATGGCAATGTCCCTTTTCTGCTTAGTGGCGGTATCAATCCATATAGTGCGAAGGCCCTTCGTGAATTCCATCATCCCCGCTTAGCAGGTTATGATCTTAACAGCCGTTTCGAAACAAAACCGGGAAGGAAAGATACGGAACGTATCCGCCTATTTCTAAACGAATTACGTCAACAATAAAAAAACAAAGTCTATGAACCGAATTAATCAACTTTTCAATAGTGATAAAAAAAATCTGTTATCTATCTATTTTTGTGCAGGCACTCCCACTCTGAACGGTACAGCCAACGTTATCCGTACGCTTGAGAAGCACGGTGTAAGCATGATTGAAATCGGCATTCCTTTCAGCGATCCGATGGCCGATGGCATTGTGATACAAAATGCAGCCACACAGGCCCTTCGCAATGGAATGTCATTAAAATTGCTCTTTGAACAACTCCGTGACATTCGTAAAGATGTAAATATCCCACTCGTTTTCATGGGATACCTAAATCCTATCATGCAATTCGGCTTCGAAGAGTTCTGCCGTAAATGTGTAGAATGCGGTATCGACGGAGTCATTATCCCCGATCTCCCCTTCCGTGATTATCAGGAATACTATCGCCCCATCGCCGAACGCCATGATATCAAAGTAATCATGCTTATCACTCCCGAAACCAGTGAAGAACGTGTCCGGGATATCGATGCCCATACGGATGGATTTATCTATATGGTATCCTCGGCAGCTACCACCGGTGCACAACAAGATTTTGATACGCAAAAACGAGCCTATTTTAAAAAGATAGACGGAATGAAACTACGCAACCCACGCATGGTAGGTTTCGGCATCTCCAATAAAGCGACTTTCCAAGCCGCATGCGACAATGCCCGTGGGGGTATTATCGGAAGCCGTTTCGTCACCTTATTAGATGAAGAAAAAGATCCCGAAAAAGCCATCCTCCGTCTATTAGAAGCCATCCGATGATTGATGAATCAAGAATTATGATTGATGAATTACCAATGAAGAATCATGCATAGACGACCATAGACTCCGTGCGCTAATTCATCAATCATAATTCATAAATCATAATTCTTTTGTATCTTTGCCGTCGATTTAACAAGAAAGCCACAAATATGATAGCCAATTACCCTTCCGTTTTGTTAATATATACCGGAGGAACTATCGGAATGATAGAAAACCCGGAGACCGGTGCTTTGGAAAATTTTGACTTCGACCATCTGTTAAAACACGTCCCCGAGCTAAAACGCTTTAATTACCGAATCTCCTCTTATCAATTCGATCCTCCTATCGACTCTTCGGATATGGAACCCCTCTACTGGGCCAAACTTGTGAAAATCATCAACTACAATTACGATTACTTCGATGGTTTTGTCATTTTGCATGGAACGGATACAATGGCTTACACAGCTTCGGCATTGAGCTTCATGCTCGAAAATCTAAGTAAACCGGTTATTCTCACAGGTTCTCAACTCCCTATAGGAACATTACGAACCGATGGAAAGGAGAATCTGATAACGGCAATTGAAATAGCAGCTGCCAAAAATGCAAACGGCACAGCAATGGTTCCGGAAGTATGCATCTTCTTTGAAAACCATCTGATGCGTGGAAACCGTACAACCAAAATTAATGCTGAAAATTTCAATGCTTTCCGCTCTTTCAATTATCCGGCGTTAGCACGTGTCGGAATCCATATCAAATATGAACCTAACCTTATTCACAAACCGGACCCGACAAAAGCCTTAAAGCCACATTACCTGTTTGATACCAATGTGGTAATATTAACCCTTTTTCCCGGCATACAAGAAAGCATTATCACCTCCTTACTCCATGTAGAAGGACTGAAAGCCGTAGTATTAAAGACATTCGGTTCGGGCAATGCCCCGCAAAAGCCTTGGTTCATAGAGCAACTGAAAGCAGCTACCGAACGAGGAATCATTATTGTTAATATTACCCAATGCTCTTCGGGAGCCGTAGAAATGGAACGTTATGAAACAGGTATTCAGCTACTACAAGCCGGTGTCATCAGTGGCTACGACAGCACACCGGAATGTGCTGTAACAAAACTAATGTTTCTACTCGGACACGGTTTAAGCAATAAAGAAATCAGATATAAAATGAACTCCTGCCTGATTGGAGAAATAACAAAACCTAATCAACAATGAAATAGCGTTATAACAAGGCAACATTAATGGCTATTGTATCAGAATAGCTACCTAAAAAGAGTATTCATAACAAAAATATTCAAGAAAGCCGTATCCCTATTTTAAATAGTAAATACATACGGTTATTTACATTTGTGTTAACATTATTAATTCTCTATCTTTAAACCGATTCCCTGTATATTCAAATACACATCTCAACAAAACAATATCATAAGCCCCTTCATCAACCTAAAAATTATATTCAACATCACACAAAGCACATACTTTTACAAAATAAGCAAACGCAATTTATATTTCATTTATCATCCTATCAGATTTACAGAAAAGCACTAAAGGCTAACCAATTTATAATCAACACAAACACTATGCGATTTACAAATAACACCACAATCCTGATATAAACCGTCAAATTATATACAATCCCAATTATTCTACACACAAGAATCTTATATCACTTTCTTCACAAAAAATCAAAGCACAATCTAAATATCGTATAGCAAACGAGCGTCTATCCTATTCATTCTCATTTTACAAATACAGACAACACAAAATAGACAGAATATACAATTATAGAAATAATGAAAGAAATAACAGACAGTACAACTAAATCATATTTTATTAATAAACAAATAGTTACATCTAACACACAAACCACAATGAAAAGTTGTAATATCCATCCAACAACCATTTAAAAGATGTTAATAAAAACACTTTTCCTCTCACAACACGTTAGTATATTATAAATTAATAGATACCTTTGTGACCAATAACAAACTAAGACTTGTTATCTATTTAATAGTAATAACAGAGCAAGCAATTAATTATGAAATTCAATCTTTGCAAGTCAAGTACTGTTTCACTCCTTGTGGGAGCAGTCGCATTTACCAGTTGTGTAGATAATGACAAAAATCTCTTTGATGTGGAAAAAACCAAAGAACTTTATCAGAGTTCTTTTCCTGTACAAAACATCGATCCAAGTATGGATTGGAAAACGACTCAAGGCGTTAATGTATCCGTCAGTGTGAATGAGGATATGGGAACTAATTACAAAGTGCAATTGTTCGACGCCAACCCATTAAATAAAAACAGCAATGCCAGACTCTTAGCAGAAGGATACGCTAATCAAGATATGAAACTTGAAACAACGATGGATTGTCCGACTGCCTTAACTACCGTCTTCGTTGCCCGAGTAGACAACAAAGGACGTTACATCGTAAAACCGGCAAACATCAGTAATGGAAGAGTTGCAGTTGCTTTTGGTAACGGCAATACCATCGTTTCCCGGGCTACCCGTTCTGTGGACTTCACAGTCCCCACAATGGAAGCGCCTTATAGCGAACAGGAAATAGCAAGCAAATTGCAAGAAGCTACCGAAATTCAGCAAGATTGGAATCTGGGAGCTATGCAAAATTGGGATAAAAACAAATACGAAGGCTATGATATATTCAATACACCGAATAATCAACCACGTTTTTTCAAAATAACCTCTCCTTGCACCGATATATTATATTCTTCGGGAAGCGCCACCATTAAAGTAATAGTGGCAACCAAGTTAACTTTGACTAAAACACCCGATTTATCAGGTCACGTAGAACTAATCGTCGTTGCAGGAGGTGAAATTGTCATATCCGATGGATTAAAATTAAGCCGTACATCCCAAATAACCGTATTAGGTGATGGGAAAATAACAGGAGAAAAGCTTGAACTCACCAATGTAGGTTCTGCAAATCCCAATTACAATGCAGGAACCATCGAATTGGACAAGTTCACAATGAGCGAACCTAACGGACTGATTTATAATTGCGGTACATTCAAAGTCGACAATCTGGATATAAGAAATAACACCACTAAATTAGTCAACCAAGGAAAAGCCTATATCGAAGAAACACATACCCGTTGTACAATTGAAAACGGCTGTTACCTTGAAGTCGAAGATTTTGACGGTGTTCTCAGATTAGGTGAATTATCTTCTGCTACCATTGAAACTTACAATAAAAACAGAGGTGACAACCCGGATTTGACATTAGGCAAAAATTCCATATTGAATATTGAAAAAGCATATTTGACAGAAGAACACTTCCACGGCCCTTCAAACGGATATGCATTGGTAAAAATCGAAGAGGTCGAACAGTTAAACAACTTCCAGTCAGCAGGTAACATCTATTATGAAATAAAGGAATTTGATGATGACATCAGTACAGAAAAATGGATGGACCGTTTCTACGATGCGCTGAAAAACTCAGAAGGAACAATCTCTAAGTTCGGAGAGTCTCCTATCACAATCCCTGCCGGAGATTGCACAGGAGAAGGTAATACTCCGAACGAAAGCGGTGAAGAAATCGAAGTGAATCCGATGAACTATACCTACGCATTCGAAGACAATTATCCTTCAGCAGGCGACTACGACTTTAACGATATCGTGTTGAATGTTTCAACTGAGTATACAAAAGAAAAATCTACAAACGCAATAAAGTCTATACAGTATAACATCACATTAAGTGCTGTTGGAGCAACCAAACAATTAGGAGCTGCCTTACGCTTGGTAGACGTTAATAAAAGTGCTATTGCAAGCGTTTCATTTGACGGCAGAACAGAGATGCGTTCGACATTGGCTAATTCCATGTTCGAAAACAGTGCAATAGAAAGTAACGGCAACGAAGTTGTCATACCTCTCTTTGGAGATGCACACCAAGTATATGGATTCGGTGGAAATTCACGACCGATGCTTAATACCGACCAGCAACGGACCAATGAAGTTTATACCCTGAAAGTAATCATTACACTTACCGATCAAAGTAAAACAGCACCGGTTTTGACCAAAGACAATCTTGATTTCTTTATAGCATACTCTATGGGTAACCAAAGTCCGAGAACTGAAATCCACCTATACGAGTTCAGAAAATACGGTGCTACCGCTAATGGCAATGTACATAAAGAAAATCTGGATGCTGCCGGTAATCTGACTTGGGGAATTTCCGTACCGGAATTTAAGTACCCGACAGAGATGACCAAGATCACCGACGCTTATCCACAATTTGAAGCATGGGCACAAAATCATACAAGTAACTTAGATTGGTACAAGTATCCTACTGATAAAACTGATAAGAAATATATCTTTGAATAATCCGAGAGTCTTTCTTAAAAAATAAAATAAAAGCCGGAATTAAAACTTACCGGCTTTTATTTTGTCCCAAATAACAGACTTTATATAAAAATGGGCAAATTACTCTATTTTATAGAGCGCAGTTATTAAAATAATATATATATTTGCACGGATTGAGAAAGGGAATCGTGTATTAATCGTAATATTAACGAAGCAAACAAAGTAAAAAGGTTCGATTACTGATATGAAAAAAAAGATATTACTCATCGATGATAAAGCATCCATAGCCAAAGTAGTTTCGATCTACTTAGGTAAAGAATATGATTTCACATATTGCGAAAACCCAATAAAAGCCATTGAATGGTTACACGAAGGAAACATGCCGGATCTTATTATTTCAGATATACGTATGCCAGAAATGATGGGAGATGAATTTCTACTTTACATGAAACATAACGAATTATTCAAATCGATACCTATCATTATGCTTTCAAGTGAAGAAAGCACAACCGAACGGATCAGATTATTGGAAGAAGGTGCAGCCGATTATATTCTAAAACCCTTTAATCCTCTTGAGCTTAAAGTCCGCATAAAAAAAATCATTGACTAAGATTCCCTATGTTACATCTTGTCTATATCGGAAGATACGAAAGAACTATCGAACATTTTTCAAAACAGGTAAAAGAATCATTCTACCATGTATTGACATATGCCAAAGCTACAAAAATTATAGACAAGATACGGGAGAAATACGATATTATCATATTATTCGAACAAACTGACATACAGAAAGACATCCTGGACATCGAATATCTACGGAAGAAATATCCCGGAATATACATGGTACTTGTGATGGATTCACTCACCAAGGAGGAGAGCTTGCAATATTTGAAAGCCGGAATCAATAATACAATACCATTCGAAGCCCCTCAAGAAGCCATCGAAAGCTTGATCAATTTTCAGAAACGTAGAAAGCAGCAAAAAATAAAAGATATTCAAAAAAAAGGAGAGAACATACAAACGTTTAAACTCCCCGTCTGGAAAAGATGCTTCGATATCGTTTCTTCCGGTTTTGCACTGATTATCTTGTCCCCTTTGTTGATCATTACCGCCATAGCGATCCGCATGGAAAGCAAAGGGGCAGTCATCTACAAATCCAAACGTGTAGGAAGCAATTATCAGATATTCGACTTTCTGAAATTCCGCTCTATGTACACAAATGCCGATAAGCACCTTAAAGATTATAATTCATTAAATCAATACCAGACAGATAGCATAGAAGAGGATATCATCTGGGAAGAGACACCCGATTTCGAAGAAAATGAAAATGAAATCGTTTTAATCTCCGATGATTTCGTGATTTCTGAAGAAGCGTATATTAATAAAAAAACACAGGAGCAGAAAAATGCGTTCGTCAAATTGGAAAACGACCCCCGTATTACACGGATAGGACGTATCATCCGCAAATATAGTATCGATGAACTACCTCAGCTTATCAATATTCTGAAAGGAGACATGTCCGTCGTAGGCAATCGTCCCCTTCCTCTTTACGAGGCAGAATTACTGACCAGCGACGAATACATCGACCGTTTCATGGCTCCTGCCGGATTAACAGGACTTTGGCAAGTTGAGAAACGGGGGAATTCCGGAAAGATGTCAGCAGACGAACGTAAACAATTAGATATTAAATATGCAAAAACATTCTCTTTCTGGCTGGATATGAAAATTATCCTGAAAACCGTGACAGCATTTATCCAAAAAGAGAATGTATAATATGTATGTCTGAATGATAGACACCCTTTTTCATATCGCAAATGATTTCTTTTTCTTCTGTATTATATTATCCGGTATATATCTGTTTATTTTTGCCCTGATAGCGTTATTCAGACATTCCGGTAAATATCCTGCAACAGAAAAAAAATATCGTTTTGCCTTATTAGTTCCCCTGCAAACTCATATTGAAGATTTAAAATATCCGAAAGAATTATATACTGTCATTACATACAACGATCCCGTTTTAGCCGTCAGAGAACTTGATGAAAACCAATATGACATTGCAGTGATACTGGGAGAAACCACTCATGTTTCCCCGCTTTTGCTACAAGATATCAATGATGCATATGATGCAGGCGTAATGGCTATGCAGTTGCATCACATTATCGAACACCGGCCCACCGGAAAGATTCGCCGGAAAGCCATTCGTGAAGAGATCAGAAACTCAATCTACAGACAAGGGCATGTGCAGGCAGGCCTTTCTTCCGCACTCGAAAAAACAGATATTGCCATAGACGCCAAATGGCTAAAGCAAAATCTGAAAAGTCCGAAAAGCAATCTTGAAAGCAGACTCCTAATGCAGAATATTTTCATAGAATATCTGCACTATGCACATGTATACAGTGATTCTCCCCGTCCACTTCCCTATTCCATGTCCAAATGGAAGGCACTATCCAAACTTCCGGTAACACTGCTTGCAGGAAACTGGGATTATGCCGACAAACTGTTCCGACAATTGGTTCCCTCCTGGAGAGTCTTGTTCTTGATTTGCAGCATTTGGTGCATCATCGCCACATGCTACGCCTGGACTCTCTCTTTAAGATGGTGGTTCTTATTATTCGGCCTACTGTTTACCCTATGCCTGGCCATCCCCGACTACTTGATAGAAAAGAAAAAGAAATAACCCTAAAGTCTTCAATGATATGAATATCGGAAAACTTAAAAATAACATCAAGCAACATGCAGGCTTAAAGAAAGCCGTACACCGATTTATTATGCACCCGGTAAAAACAAGACCTAATTGGTGGATCCGATTATTCTACTTCACTTATCTGAAACGAGGAAAAGGCTCGGTGATTTACCGTAGTGTACGTAAAGATCTCCCCCCCTTCCGCCGTTTTTCATTAGGAAGATACTCGGTTGTAGAGGATTTCTCATGCCTCAATAATGCCGTGGGAGATTTAACTATCGGGGATTATACCCGTATCGGATTGGGTAATACTATCATAGGACCGGTACAAATAGGCAACCACGTCAATCTGGCACAAAACGTAACCGTCACCGGATTAAATCATAATTATGCAGACGCCGACAAACCGATTGACGAGCAAGGGGTGACTACCCTACCGGTCATCATCGAAGACGATGTATGGGTAGGCGCGAATGCTGTAATACTGCCGGGCGTCACGCTTGGCAAGCACTGCGTTGTAGCTGCCGGCAGTGTAGTCAGCCGTCCGATACCGGCTTACACAGTATGTGCAGGAAGCCCCGCACGTGTCATCAAACGCTATGATCCGGTAACCAAAGAATGGAAAAAAGAACAAAAGTAACTATATATAGTTAGAGGAGCTATGTAATATACCTTATTCAAGGGATTGTGCCACTGCCTGGAACGCCCTATCTTTGCAGTATCAGAATTTAATTAATTAGTCATAATTTTATTACGTAGCCACATTTAAGTAAAATGAAACAGTGTCCTGTCGAAGTGATTTCGCCAGGATTTTGTTTTATTTCTACTTTCGGTAAGCTCTCCACGAAAGCCAGAAAGCAAATAAAATAGCCAATAGCGTGGCAGCAAATGCCCAATAGTTAGGAATACGTGATTCTGCTGCAAGTTCATAATCGCCTGCCAAAAGGCGAAAAGCATCTACCTTCCAGATTACAGCCGAGTCTCCCTGTTGAAACATCGCATTAGAAGCAATCACTTTTCCCGGCATAATCAATTCATTCCGCATCGTATATCCGAACAATTCCACTATCCGCCCACGGTCTTCAGCCATCTTGTCGATATCCTTCTCATTGGCTTTATATACATTCGAGAAATATTTCGTTTGCCATAAATCATTTAAAAAGTCACATACTTCTTCCGGAGTACTCTCCTTCTCTTTCTTAGAAACATACTTGCTATAAATATCTTCCTTAGATTCTTGCAAACGCCGTATATAAGACGTATCACCTTGCAGGGATGTAAAATGCGCCACGACTTCAAAACTGATTTCATACTGACTACGATTATACCATTCCCAAAACTTATTTTCAATATCATCCAGCCGATTATTCAATTCAATACCGTTCCATCCGGCAAAAGCATTCTCATCACCGCAAAACCAGATCTGCCGTTCTTCGTCACTAAAATATCGGTCCAAAGGTACAGGACCTTTATCCGGGAGTTCCGAATAAATAGCTTTGTATGAATAATAGGTATAGAACCAACGGAACTTCTTCTCTAAAATTTCCTGCGGAACAGCTAAGGGAGCAGCATATTCTTTTGTATCCGATACCTCGAAATACTCCCCGGACATTCCCGGAATATCCCGGCATACTTTTACATTCAGTTCCTGTTCGTTTCCCCAAAAATTAAATTTGATTGAAGAGCCCAATCCAACCAACTGCCAAGTATCAGAATCTATCTGAAACAAAAACGGGTTTTCTGCCCTGTCACCCGCCAGAAAAGCAGAATCGCCATAAGCATACACCTCTCTATACAGGCTGCCATCCGTTTTTATACGGGAAACCATACGGTAAGAAGTTTGACACGAAGCCATACTGAACAGGATAACGATTGCCACTATTAAATTATTTGTCTTCATACTATATCTGTTTAATCTGTTTTATTCATAATTTCCGACATACGCTTTTGTTTCTGCTGCTTATGCTTTATATAGCGGACAGAGCAGTAATTCCCCTTTTCCATAAGGCTCATCTTTTTCCAGTTTTCCGGCAAAGAGAAAGAGGTACATTGCCAGGCGCTGTATTCCTTTTCCGCCCCATCAGAGAAAGAGGGAAAGAAGGTCTCACCTAAAAGCAAACACAACCATACTGCGGCAACTGTTCCCAAGACACAACTTCTAATTATAAAATTCCGCCTTTTCCTCTTTGAAACCGTTTGGCTTATTCTCTGCACAATAGCGGAGGTCAAGTCTTCCGGATGGTCCAATACCGGTTGCCCGCTTCTTATTCCAGACAACCATTCTTCATAACGCTTATCTTCCTGTCTCATAAATCGGGGTCTGTTTGATTCATTTTATTTCGTATATTCTTACGTGCCAGATAAAGATTCGTCTTGATCTTCCCGGCAGAAAGCCCGGTTATCTGCCGCACCTCCTCCACTTCAAGTTCTTCTACATCCCGCAACATAAAAACCAACCTCTGCCGGGGAGTAAGTTCATCCGTATATTTCAGAATGAGTTCCTTCAATTGTTTATTAGACACATTTCTTTCAATATTATCTCCGGATGCCATATCAACAGAAGTCGAAGCATCCGAACTGTTATCCAAAGGCGAATGCCGCATCGAGCGTAACCGGTCATAGCAGGTATTACAAGTTATCTTGTAGAGCCAAGTGGAAAAACGGCATTCTCCGTTATATTGTCCCAATGACAGCCACACCTTCACAAACGTCTCCTGCACCATATCTCTGGCCTCGTCTTCATTGCACAATAACCGGAAAGCAAGCCGGAATACAAGCGGTTGAAATTCGGAAACCAAAAGAGCAAAGGCGGCCGTGTCCTCTTGTCTGCTCTTATCTACAAGTACTTGTATTCTTTCCTGCTCCATCATTATAACATCTTGTTTATAATATGATACGTAACAAAACGTATCCGGTCGATTGTGAAGTACCAAATATACAAAAAAAATCCCCGGACAAATAATTTTATCCGGGGAGAACATATATAATTAAGGTACGGCTTACTGGCCTACCTCACTCAATTTCTCTTTCACATCATTGGCTTTATCGGCAACTTTACCGGCTACTTTCACACCCGCCTTCACAGCTTTTGCCTTGGCATCCTCCATTGCAGTTTCCGCATCTGCCTCTATTTCGCGAAGAGCATTGAACACATCATTTTTCAGTTTCTTAGCTTTTGCAGTGCGCGAAAAATGATAAACCAGCGCACCAATAGCAGAACCGATCCCGAGTCCTACTAAAAATTTAGTACTTCCACATTCCATAATCAAATCAATTTATGTTAGTTAATATAATAAATGTATCGCAAAAAATTAGCGGGAATGGCTGAATAATGAAGCAATCCACAGAAACAGGATAGCCCCCACAACGGAAGTTATCAAACTGCCGATGATGCCTGTTGCCGCAAGTCCGAGCAGAGAAAACACCCAACCGCCCAACACACCACCGATTATCCCCAAAACAAGATTAACCAGCAGGCCAAAGCCACCGCCTCTTGTTATTTTACCGGCCACATAGCCGGCTATTATTCCTATCAGAATATACCAGATAAAGTTCATAATATTCTTTTTTGTATGTTTATACGATAGGAACATATCTGTTCGGAGAAAGGTTCGGAACGACAAAAGGGAATTAACGAGAATTTAGAGTAAGACATAAAAAAACAGTGTAGAAGTTTCCTTCTACACTGCCCTATCTCTTATAAAAATAAGAAAATCTTATTTATTATTACCGTACATTCTTGCCCGCAACTCTTTAATATGATCCGAAGTGATATATTCGTCATACTCCATCATCTTATCGATAATGCCATTAGGAGTCAACTCTATCACACGGTTTGCCACGGTCTGAATAAATTCATGGTCATGTGACGAAAACAGGATATTGCCTTTGTAAGTCTTCAAATTATTGTTGAATGCCTGAATAGATTCCAAATCGAGATGATTGGTCGGTGTATCCAAAATAAGACAGTTGGCATTGCGAAGCTGCATACGGGCAATCATGCAACGCATCTTTTCACCTCCCGAAAGCACACTTACTTTCTTCAGCACCTCTTCACCCGAGAATAACATACGTCCCAAGAAACCTTTCATATACACCTCATTTCCTTCACCATACTGGCTCAACCAGTCTACCAGATTCAAGTCAGTATTAAAGAAACCGGTATTGTCCAATGGCAGATAAGCGGTAGTGATAGTCACTCCCCAGTTAAAACTTCCGGCATCAGGTTTCATATTCCCATTAATAATCTCGAAAAATGCAGTCATAGCACGCGGATCACGTGACAGAAATACAATCTTATCCCCCTTCTCCACATTGAAGTTCACGTCGTTGAACAGCACCACTCCCTCTTCCGTCTTCTTGCTCAGTCCGGAAACTTCCAAAATCTGATTACCCGGTTCGCGCTCGGGCGTAAAGATAATGCCCGGATATTTACGTGAAGAAGGTTTAATCTCTTCCACGTTCAGTTTCTCCAACATCTTCTTACGGCTTGTAGTCTGCTTACTCTTTGCCACATTGGCACTAAACCGGCGGATAAACTCTTCCAATTCCTTCTTCTTCTCCTCAGCTTTCGCCTTTTGGTTCTGCTGCTGACGAAGTGCCAACTGGCTCGATTCATACCAGAAACTATAGTTACCTGCAAACATATTGATCTTTCCATAATCGATATCGACCGTATGCGTACATACAGAGTCGAGGAAGTGACGGTCGTGACTAACCACCAGCACGGTATGTTCAAAGTTCGACAGGTAATCTTCAAGCCACATCACGGTTTCCATATCCAAGTCATTGGTAGGTTCGTCCAGCAACAGATTGTCCGGATTACCGTAAAGCGCCTGCGCCAACATCACGCGTACCTTTTCCTTACCGCTCAATTCACCCATCAGTGTATAGTGCTTGTCTTCCTTCACTCCCAGGCCACTGAGCAACATGGCGGCGTCACTTTCGGCATTCCAACCGTCAAGTTCCGCAAATTTCTCCTCCAATTCGGACACTTTCAAACCGTCCTCATCGGTAAAGTCTTCTTTGGCATACAATATTTCGCGTTGTTTCATAATATCCCACAATACGGTATGCCCCATCATCACTGTATCCATCACCGTAAAAGCATCCCATTTGAAGTGGTCCTGGCTCAATACCGAAAGGCGTTCGCCCGGGCCTAATGCAATCGTTCCGGTAGTCGGATCCAGATCGCCATAAATAGTACGCAGAAAAGTAGATTTTCCTGCACCGTTGGCACCAATTATACCATAACAATTCCCACTTGTAAACTTCAGGTTTACATCATTAAACAATACCCTTTTACCAAACTGTACCGATACGTTTGAAACTGTAATCATCTTAAATAATTAATTAATGTGCTAATATGCCAATGTGCCAATTACCATGCAGTGTATTGCCATAGCACAGCCAATTGGCATATTGGCACATGGACACATTGACACATTATTATTTCCGGCCGCAAAGATAGGTATTTTTAATGAATAACATACTATACCGGTTGTGTCAATCTGACAGAAAAGTATTACCTTTGCTGCGTTTTTTGGCATACAAAGTAAATTGGCAAAGTTTTTGCTGATATGCCACTATATTGTAACGTCTATCGACATGAAATTGAATCCATTTAATTAAGAACAAAAAAAAATAAAGATATGAATCCAAAAGAAAAAGAAGCAGAAAAAGAACTGAACAGCCAGGAAACCGAAAACATCGCAGAAGAACAACTGCAAGAAGAAACAACTGATCAGGAAGCTCCCCTTACCAAAGAGGAAGAGTTGGAAAAGGAATTGGAAAAAGCGAATGAAACAATTGAAGACCAGAAGGATAAATATCTTCGCCTGTCGGCAGAATTTGACAATTACCGGAAACGTACAGTAAAGGAAAAGGCCGAATTGATTTTGAATGGAGGTGAAAAAAGCCTTAGTAGCATACTTCCTGTCGTAGACGATTTGGAGCGCGCTCTTCAGACAATGGAAAAAGCAACTGATGTGGCAGCCGTGAAAGAAGGCGTAGAACTGATCTATAACAAATTTATTTCCGTGTTGGGACAAAATGGCGTAAAAGTAATCGAAACCAAAGACAAACCATTGGATACCGATTACCACGAAGCCATCGCAGTAGTTCCCGCACCGTCTGAAAAACAAAAGGGAAAGATTCTGGACTGTGTACAGACCGGATATACACTGAACGATAAAGTACTGCGCCACGCTAAAGTGGTAGTTGGAGAATAAAATAAATATATGGAAAAGAGAGACTACTATGAAGTGCTGGAGGTGACGAAAACCGCAACAGCAGAAGAAATAAAAAAAGCGTATCGTAAAAAGGCAATCCAATTTCATCCGGATAAAAACCCGGGTGATAAGACAGCAGAAGAGAAATTTAAAGAAGCTGCCGAAGCATACGATGTGCTGAGCAATCCGGATAAGCGTGCCCGTTACGACCAGTTCGGTCATGCAGGTATGGGCGGTGCAGCCGGCAACGGAGGTCCGTTCGGAGGTTTCAGCGGAGGAATGTCTATGGATGACATCTTCTCCATGTTCGGTGATATTTTTGGCGGCCGTGGTGGCGGTGGCTTTGGAGGTTTCAGTGGATTCGGCGGTGGCGGTAGCCAACAGCAAAGACGTTACCGTGGCTCTGATCTCCGTGTAAAAGTAAAACTGACATTGAAAGAGATCTCCACAGGAGTAGAAAAGAAATTCAAATTAAAAAAATATGTACCTTGTACGCACTGTCACGGAACAGGTGCAGAGGGTAACGGTGGTTCGGAAACCTGTCCGACCTGTAAAGGAAGCGGTTCGGTAATTCGCAACCAACAAACGATTTTAGGTACGATGCAAACGCGCACCACCTGTCCTACTTGTAATGGTGAAGGTAAAATCATTAAAAACAAGTGTAAAGAGTGCGGCGGAGATGGCATTGTATATGGAGAAGAAGTAGTTACAGTGAAAATTCCTGCCGGAGTAGCCGAAGGAATGCAACTGTCTATGAGCGGAAAAGGAAATGCCGGTAAGCATAATGGTGTACCGGGAGATCTGCTGATCCTGGTTGAGGAAGAACCGCATGAAAGCCTTATCCGCGATGAAAATGATTTGGTATACAACTTGCTTCTCAGTTTCCCGGCTGCCGCCTTGGGTGGTGCTGTCGAGATACCTACCATCGATGGCAAAGTAAAAGTAAAGATCGATGCAGGAACACAACCGGGTAAAGTTCTTCGTTTGCGTGGCAAAGGATTACCGAGTGTCAACGGATACGGTACAGGAGACCTGCTGGTAAACGTAAGTGTTTATGTGCCGGAAGCATTGACAAAAGACGAAAAGAACATACTTGAAAAATTAGATGCTTCTGATAACTTCAAACCGAACACTTCTATAAAAGAAAAGATTTTCAAGAAGTTCAAAAGTTTCTTTGACTGATAACGCAAAGTCATTGAATTGATAAATATTGAAACGCAGATTTCCATGAGTTAATAAACCTCTTGGAAATCTGCGTTTTTCATTTTTATAAAGACACAGACTTCGACAGATTGCCGGCAGGAAGTTATCAAATTGGCAAGTATAAACATTTCGTATTCAAAGCTCAATAGGTTCTACTCAAATCTAAAGCAGCAGCACAGTCCCACTCAAACAATTATATATCAATGACATAAACCACTAATATCAGATATAAAAGATAAAAATTTTCAGCAGACAAAGAATAGTAATTAACACACTATTAAAATCATATTTTTATATACCAAGAAATACATTCTTTATACACAAGAAATATATCTTTTGTAAGACTGATAATGAAATGCGGAAAAATCAATTAACAATGTTAAAAGACACCATCCATGATTTTGTATAAATAAAAAACAATGAGTATTTATTCCCAAACGTTTTTGTATTTATACAGACTATTATTATTTTTGCCGCAAAAAACAGGTATGCGTGAAAATATTTCAATCATCGGAAGAGGGATCGGACAAGTAATGTTTCAAAATAACGCGCTTTCCGGAATAATCATGTTAATCGGAATCATCTGCAATTCATGGCAACTTGCCATATTAGCCGTTGCAGGAACCGTTGTAGGCACAATAGCCGCCTCTCTTTTAAATTACGATAAAGAAGATATCCGTGCCGGTCTTTATGGTTTTAATGGCACTTTAGTCGGCATTGCCATAGGAGTGTTTATGGAAATTAATATCATATCTGTTGCATTATTAGTAATAGGGGCAGCCATATCCTCATGGGTTGCACATTGTTTTCGCCGGCAAAGTTTATTACCGGGATTCACAGCCCCGTTCATTCTTGTCGTATGGCTTTTACTCATAACATGCCATTATCTATATCCCGCTATACTACTACCCTCTCTCTCTGAAAATCCGGATAATGCAAGTCATTTTTTCCAATCATTCAGTTTAAATATCGGTCAAGTGATGTTTCAGGGAAATATCCTCTCCGGACTTTTCTTTCTGTTGGCTATCCTCATAAACTCCCGTATAAACGCTTTTTATACTGTCATCGCTGCTGCTCTTCCCTTACTCATAGGCTTGTTTCCAAACATAGACCTTACGGCATGGAATATAGGATTATTCGGATATAATGGAGTTCTTTGTGCCATTGCTTTGGGAGATTATACACATAAAGGAAATGTCAAAGTAATACTATCCGTCATACTCTCTATTCTGCTACAAATAGGGGGCATGCAAATAGGAATAACTACTCTAACCGCCCCATTTGTCATTTCGGTTTGGATGATCAATCTACTATGGCGTATAAAGCAAGCATAAGGCAACACTATTTTTTTCTGCTGCTTTTATATTCACCTCTGGTATAAACCCCAATCCACTTATCCATGTCAGCGTACCTGTATATCAAGAAAATAAAAAGGAAGAAAAAACCGGTAATACACATATCTATTTTGGTACTTCTCAATTTAAATCCTTGCTTTCCAATATAACTTAGACAAGGAATTCGCTTATTATAGTACACATTATTTTCATAAAAATCGTATTCAGCAATCCTCGGAATATAAATGGATTGTTTCGATTCATACACTTTCTGATCAACAACGTATTTATAAAATATTGTTTTTGTTTCCTTTATAGAATCAATCTTAACATGAGTCTCAAGCTGTTCAGGTTTTACGTATTCAAAAATATCACCAAAACCATTATATGCGATAAATTGGAAAAAAGCAATTAAAAAGCCTCCACCCCAAAATAAAAAATTAGCAACAAATATTAGTTTTACAAACAATTTCATTTTAATATCCTCCTTTTTTACACGATCTTCTACTAATTTTATTGTATGATAAATCCAAATTATACTAATTCTGATACAAGACTTGTCTGTTCTGATGTCATCAATAAACACCCCAACTTCTTCGTCTACAGAAAGACATATATTACAATTTGGAAAAAATATGTATCACTATATACTTCCAATTCTTCTTTGGAAATATATTCATAATGTAAGTGCAAATAATGTCTTATACTGGATCCAAGTTTAAATATAGACAATGATTTCCCCATAATTAATTCCATTGACTGCTTTTTATCTTTTTAAATTCCGTCCATGTTCTTCTCCTTTATTCTTAAGTTCACCAGTTTGCCTGATTGTACTTTAACTTAGTAAATTTGTATAAATTGAGTTCGTCGGGATCACCAATATATTGAAATAGATACCAAGGAGGAGGATTGTTAAATAATCCTTCTCTTGAAATGTAAAAGCACATAAAAAGTACGCCTTCCTTACTAATTATTATATTATATTGTTTATTACCTAAGTCATCTTTATCTCTAAATTCCCATTTACCTTTGTAACTCAACATTTCTGTACATAAATATCCACTATATATAATGTTCTTAATTACACAGATACTGTCTTCTTGGAGAATAATCTCCCCTCCAGTGGACGATTTCCAGATTCCTATAAAATCTACAAGTGTAGGCTTTTTATAAGTACATCCTCCAATTGACGATAAAACACCTATCAGAATAAGTACGTTCAAAAGTTTTCTCATATTATTTCAAATTAAATATTTCAGTCCATTTAAAAATCGCTTTTTGCGATATCATTCATAGAATTTGCTACAGATAAATTTACTTTAGTTGAAAAAGTAATACTATTATCATCTTGTCCGCTAAAGGAAATAACATTCATAGTTACACCGATTAAATTATATCCGCCATTTTTGTTTATAATATACTCCCCATTTTTATCCTTTTCCCATTCATAGGAAAAAGATATTTCTCTTCCATCTGGATCTACAAAATTTACTGGATTATTCGTACAATAAACATACCTGATATCAAATGATCGAAACTGTCATAATCAAAATATTAAGCATAAGGCAATCTACCTGTTTTGATACACTACATCAAAAATATAAATATAGATCAATCATTCACAAAAATATCATAATTAGATACATTAATGGAACGAATACGTCCTCTCCAAACAAAAAAAGTCAACCCAAGAGAATCAAAATAATAAACTTTGTAAATACGACCATTTTTTTTAGTCCCATGAATATATATATCACTTACGTCATCAGGCAACAAGTTCACTAAAGTTAAAAAGTCATCATACAGCATGTTAATCAATTCATGGTTTTTATACACACAAGATACATCTGTTTCTATCCCATATATTAATTTATCTGTTTTCTCATCAGTTGAAAGTGATATTCCAAAATCCGGAAACGTATATGTATCGCTATATACTTGCATTTCCTCTTTTGAAATATAGTCATAACCCAGATGCAAATAATCCTCCACATTTGTTCCTAATACAAAGATTGATAACGATTTTAGTGGTATCAATATGTTAACGACCTGTCCTTCCATGTTCTTCACCCTTTTGATTTTTAATAGCAGTTTCTTTGATTTTTATCTTTAGCTGTTCCTTTTCTTTTCTGTTTTCTCACTTTTCTGTGAATTATCTTCTATTTTGTAAGAATCCATAAAAAGATACTCTAATACAAATTGTGGTACATGTACAGATGACGCACTCGAAAATACTTGCTTATTATAAATATCCATATTAAAATTCTGTATAGAAAGCCAGTCAGACACAGTACTCTCTTATCAATATATTTTATAGGATTTCCCATACGATATACATACGAACTCCAATCATAATGCAAGATTCACCATTTTCATTCTTTCAAATTTATAAAAAACACTATTTTTTTCTACTGCTTTTATATTCACCTCTGGTATAAATCCCAATCCACTTATCCATGTCAGCGTACCTGTATATCAAGAAAATAAAAAGGAAGAAAAAACCAAAAACAACCATACCTGATTCCGGACTATTCAATTTCAATTCTTTTGTTCCAACATAACTTAAGAAAGGAATTTTCTTATTATAGTACACACTATTCTCATAAAAATCACATTCTGCAATACTTGGTATGTAAACAGACTGTTTCGATTCATACACTTTCTGATTAACAACGTATTTATAAAATATTGTTTTTGTTTCCTTTATAGAATCAATCTTAACATGCGTCTCAAGCTGTTCAGGTTTTACGTATTCAAAAATATCACCAAAACCATTATATGCGATAAATTGGAAAAAAGCAATTAAAAAGCCTCCACCCAAAAATAAAAAATTAGCAACAAATATTAGTTTTACAAACAATTTCATTTTAATGTCCTCCTTTTTTTATACGATCTTCTACTAATTTTGTTGAAGCTTCGGTTACAACTGATGTAACAGTCTCCACTTTTATCATCGATTTTGTAGTATTAGCTCCTACAGTTCCCATCCCTTTGGTTATGCCACTCACTACTGTGGTTACAGTTCCTTCAAATGCTACTGCCGTTGTTGAAGTCATTTTCAAGCTCCCCTATCCTCTTTTTTTCCTTTTCAAGAGTTCGTCCACCATCTCCATGTTTTTCATTCTTGCTACTATCAGTTGCCTCATCAACCGTACGTTTAGGAGAACTATCCCTTAAAGGCCCCACACGAACATAAATAATATCTCACAACTTTATATGTTCTCCATCCTCTTCATATATATAGTCTACTTGAATACTTCTAATTTTTTTACGCCAAACCCAAACTGTTATTCCTTGATTAAAGTAATATACATTATAATTACGCCCATTTTTTTGGGGACCTTCAGAAAAAACAGAAATAGCCTTATAAGGCAATAATCCAAATAAATATAAGAAAATATCATAATACATATTAATGAGTTCTCGTCCCATATAAACACACGAAGAATGCGTAGTTATACAATCTACAATTCCGTCTGTGCGTACATATAAATCAACATTTAATTCAACAAATTCATAAACATCATAATCATAAACTATATTTTCATTTTTAGGATAAAATAGATGTTTTAAAAATAGATAATTGAAAATGTTTGTTCCCAGTTTAAATATAGACAATGATTTCCCCATAGTTAATTCCATTGACCGCTTTTTACCTTTTTGAATTCCGTCCATGTTCTTCTCCTTTATTTTTAAGTTCACCAGTTTATCTGATATTTCTTATTATTTTTTCAAGTACTTGCCTCTCTTTTATTTTTAGCAAGTTCCTTTTGCTGTTCCAAATCTTTTATTTGTTTTTCACTTTTAGCTTTAGCTCGTCCGTCGTCTCCATGTATTTCATTCTTATTACTATCAGTTGCCTCATCAACTGTACGTTTAGGAGAACTATCCCCTTGAAGTGCAAGTATAATAAAAATCGGACCAATATAAGATATAACTGGTGTACCAAATGCTTCTGCTGCAGTACCCAAAGTCGTTAAAATTGGAACAGGAAGAGCTGTTGCAGATTTTTTCTTTTCCGTTTTTTCACTTTTCTGTGGATCATCTTCTATTTTGTAAGAATCTATAAAAAATATGATTTGTCTTCTCAATTGTCCCTTGCATCCAAAACGCTTTTAATCAAGCATTCACAAAAACGTCATAATTAGATACATTAATGAAACGAATGCATCCTCTCCAAACATAAAGTGTTAACCCAAGACTATCAAAATAATAAACACCATAATTACGACCATTTTTTTTAGGACCACGTACATATATATCACCTATGTCATCAGGTAACAAATTTACCAAAGATAAAAAATCATCATACAACATATTTATCAATTCATGACCTTTATATACGCAAGATATATCTGTTCTTATCTCGTATATGATTTTATTTGTTTTTTCATCTGTCCAAAGTGATACCCCTAAGTCTGGAAAAGTATAAGTATCACTATATACTTTCATTTCCTCTTTTGAAATATATTCATAATTTAAATGAAAATAATTCTCCACATTTGTTCCTAATACAAAGATTGATAACGATTTTAGTGGTTTTAATATGTTAACGACCTGTTCTTCCACGTTCTTCACCTTTTTGATTTTTAATAGCAGTTTCTTTAATATTTTTAATTTTTTGTTTGATTCTTTCCTTTTTGTAAGAATCTATAAAAAGATGCTCTAATACAAATTGTGGTACATGTACAGATGACGCACTCGAAAATACTTGCTTATTATAAATATCCATATTAAAATTCTGTATAGAAAGCCAGTCAGACACACTACTCTCTCTGCCATCCATATCAATATATTTTACAGGATTCCCCATACAATATGCATACGAACTCCAATCATAATGCAAAATTCACCATTTTCATTCTTTCAAATTTATAAAAAACACTATTTTTTTCTGCTGCTTTTATATTCACCTCTGGTATAAACCCCAATCCACTTATCCATGTCAGCGTACCTGTATATCAAGAAAATAAAAAGGAAGAAAAAACCGGTAATACACATATCTATTTTGGTACTTCTCAATTTAAATCCTTGCTTTCCAATATAACTTAGACAAGGAATTCGCTTATTATAGTACACATTATTTTCATAAAAATCGTATTCAGCAATCCTCGGAATATAAATGGATTGTTTCGATTCATACACTTTCTGATCAACAACGTATTTATAAAATATTGTTTTTGTTTCCTTTATAGAATCAATCTTAACATGAGTCTCAAGTTGTTCAGGTTTTACGTATTCAAAAATATCACCAAAACCATTATATGCAACATATTGGAAAAAAGCAATTAAAAAGCCTCCACCCAAAAATAAAAAATTAGCAACAAATATTAGTTTTACAAACAATTTCATTTTAATGTCCTCCTTTTTTTATACGATCTTCTATCAATTTTGTTGAAGCTTCGGTTGCCACTGATGTAACAGTTTCCACTTTCATCATTGATTTTGTTGTATTAGCTCCTACAGTTCCCATCCCTTTTGTTATACCACTTACTGCCGTGGTTACAGTTCCTTCAGAAACACCTTGTTTCGTTAATGCTGCTGCCGTTGTTGTAATGTTTTTAGACATAGTTCCTCCACAAGTAAATCGTTCGATTCTTGTTTGAAAGCTCTTTCATCAAGCATAGCTAACCGGTCGCGAATAATACGATTTTCCGGGTCATCTGCAAGATAGCACTGTTCCGTAAGAGGATAATAAAAAGCTGTATTAAAATGCCTGTACAAAGAGCCGGATTTATAAATAGAGTTCTCAAACGTTTCGAATACCGGATAGCGATAACCGGGAACATACCACTGGCAATGAACAACATGCCACCTGGTCGGATCATGTTTCAGCCATTGTCGTACGCTATCCGGCAAACAAGAAATACTATCGTTCATAAACTTACTTTCAGCATGATAAACTTGCCCTATATATTGATTGTGACGAATACGGAGAACCTGTCGTAAAGTATCTACACTAGGGAGCAAAAGAGAACCTAAGCCATCTGCTACGGTAGAAGTAAATCCATAAGAAGAAATTCCTAAAGAATGGCTGTAACTACCCTCGCCATAAAAGTAAGACCCGATAGAATCACCATAAACAAAAGGGTAACATAAAGTAACTGCCGGAAGCTTATTTTCGATACGGATATTGGCATTTTCATAACCGACAAAAAGTAACGAATCTCCTGAAAGCCTATATTTATACTGTGTCCTTGATTCCGAAAGACACAATATTGAATCAATCTTACCAGAATAACTTACTTTGTAATTATCATCACGTACTGTCTGTTTACGAAAATCCCATATCACCTCTCCCCCACTCGCACCAGAAGTCGTGTAATCTAACTGTGTCTTATCAAGTATATCTCCCGCACGAGGAAGAGATATCTCTTGAGATAACTCCTGCGCAGATACCCGTATAAACACAAAAGACAGCAAAAACAGTAAAATGTAATTTTTCATATCATCATTTATAGATTAACATATTTCAGATAACTTTTAATAGTTTTTTTTAATTATCGTAAAAATACAACAAGAAAACCTGTAAAACAAATAAATATTTATTTATTTTACAGGTGATTAGTATGTTTGTTAGCATTTATCAGCCAACAAAGCATTTTATATATTAATTATAAGTAGAAACTAAAGGAAAGTTGCATACCCCTCTCATTCATCATTTATACCCCGGATTCTGAATCAGATTCGGATTCATACGTCTTACCTTATCGGGAATCGGAAATACGGTAGTATACCCATTTCCCTCATCCGGCAGTTGTGGCCGGCTGCTATATGCACGGGTAAACAAGTCGAATCTGATAAGATCTTGCCGTCTCCAACCCTCCCATGCAAATTCTAATTGTCTTTCGGCAAGCAAATTTTCCAAAGTAGCTTCACGATACGAAGCGCTCACTCGGGAACGAACCCGGTTCAGTTCTTCATCGCCCGCTCCGCCGTTGCGGATTTTTGCTTCACTCTTCATCAGGAGCACATCGGCATAGCGATAAAGTACGATATCATTTTCCATCAGTTTACCGTCTTTCGTGGCCGTTTCATCCACTTCATATTTCTTCATACGGGCTCCTGCCGTTTTTTCATATGGGGTGTCGGATATATCTAAAGCAGCTTCCCAAGGCAGATACTCAAGTACCGTGCCATCGTCCAATCGGACTACATTTCCTTTCAAATCGTATACAATACCGGCAAAATAACAAATATCAAAACGGGGATCGACCTCCGCAGTGCCATACCCAAAAGTGCGCAACGCCTCGATGGTTGCACTGGAGCCATTCTCGCCGCTCAGTCCGTAAGCTTTGGCATGATTGTAATGGCGGGAACGGAAAAGATATTGCATTTGGTTAGTATACAGGTTTTTATTCATTGGAATAATAAATATATTCTCGGCCGACGACTCATTGAAAACTGCGAAGTTCGTCTTATAATCTTCTTCAAGACGATATCCGAATTTCGTAATAGAATCACAGTAGGCTTCCACTGTCTGCCAGGCATTCAAACGCTTTCCGTCAACAGTAAAATAAAGTTCCCGTCCACCCGGACGTACTCCGTCCATCCAGTCATTATCAGCATATACCTCTGCATTCAAAGCCAATTTTGCTAAAAGGAAATAGACAACCGGACGGGTAATACGTCCATAATAAGTGCCGGGTAAATTGCTATGAGCCGTACTCAACTCCGGAGCTGACTCTTGTAATTCCTGTACCACGAAATCATACACTTCCCTGCGGCTCTTCTGCGTCACCTCTTTCATCGACGTGGAAGAAGAAAGAACCAAAGGGACATTTCCAAACAGATCTATCAGATGATAATAATACAGTGCCCGTAATGCACGCACCTCAGCCCGATAAGCCGCCAACTCCTTATCAGTGTGGGTCTCAGCGTAAAGATCAATTCGCTCCAAAGACTTATTGCTGAGTACTACTACCTTATACAGATACTCCCAAGTTGCCTGTATGGCATCATTATTGACACCCCAATCGTGCAAATAAAGTCCTTGCCAGAAACCACCGTCATACCAGTCGCCTCCCCGAGTCGGCATAATGGCCTCATCGGTAGTGAAAGTGTTCAGATCGTAAATACCACGGCCGGTTCCCTGCAGCCCTTGACTGTCGCTATAACCGCCTATATGGTTATATAGAGAGGCTACCGCGTTCAGATAGAGCTCCGAAAGGTTCCGATAGGCTTCTTCCTCACCTATTCTATCCCGGGGATTTTCCCGGAGAAAGTCATCACAGGATATTTGTGACAATGACAACAACAAAAAATATAGTGCATAAATAAATGAACGTTTCATAGTGCAACCTTTCTTTAAAAGTTAATACTCAATCCTAATGTATACGTACGTGCCAACGGATACCCCCGTTTATCATCTACTCCTAATGTGGAATTTACAGTGGAACTGTTGATCATGGGCGACAGTCCGGAATACCCGGTGATGGTAGCCAGATTGTTCACCGTCAGTGCCAGGCGAAGCGACTGGATATACTTCCGGCTCTTACCCAATGGCACATCCCAGCCGATAGTCAGATAATCAAAATTGATATAATCTCCCTTTTCCAACCAATAATCGGTAGCAGTCTGGTCCTTGATGTTCCGTCGGGGAGCCTCTTCCATAACGTTATAATCGGGAAAAATATTCATATTCATGTAAGTAAGCGAGGTGCCGTTGTAGATTTTATGCCCGAAAGCGCCATTGACCTGCAACGAAACGTCAAACCGTTTATAGCGAAAGCTAATATTGGAGCCCAACAACGTTTTAGGCACCGCCTGCCCGGCCACATAGCGGTCTTCGCCATCTTCAAGACTGACTCCGCCACCATTCAGATCAGCAATACCATAGGTATATCCACCGTTGCCGTCGGAAACGAGTCCACTGGAATGAGGAAGATAAAAGACACCCAAAGGCTGGCCTACTATCTGATAAACAATATGATTGTATCCGCCGTGAAAGCCGGCTCCGTCAAGACTCGCCAGACTCTTATACTCCGGCGCCGAAATATTCTCTCCATTGTAATCGCCGCTCAAGGATAGCAATTTGTTTCTTTGGAAAGTAATATTGGCATTGATGTTCAGTTCCATATCCCGGGTTTTAAGCGGAGTGATGCCGATGGCTATTTCAGTACCGCTATTGCGCATGGAGCCGATATTGGCCAGCAATGTATTGTAGGCAAATGGCGGGACGCTGACATTGTACAGATAAAGCATGTCGGTCGTTTTAGAATTGTAGTAGTTGATAGAGAACAACAGGCGGTTCCCAAACATCCCCAAGTCTGCTCCGGCATTAAAAGTGTGCTTCACTTCCCATTTCAAATCAGGGTTTATATTCTGCATCTCGCCCAATGTGACTACGGCAGAATTTCCCACAGGTACTACTCCGTTGGGGCGAACCAATCTCAAAGTGGTGTAAGAATCTATTCCATTCTGATTGCCGGCCAATCCGTAACCCACACGAAGTTTCAGATTATCCACCAAAGGAATGCGTTTCATAAACTTCTCCTCACTCACCGCCCATGCCGCCGAGACAGATGGGAAAAAGCCCCATTTATGATTATTACCAAACTTGGAAGAGGCGTCCGTACGGGCATTGACCGTAAGAATATAACGGTCGGCATAAGTGTAGTTGAAACGCCCCATAAAAGAAGCCAAGTGTGGCTCTTCATAATAAGAATTCGTCCCCTCCCAAAGTCGGACAGCTCCTGCCTGAAGATTGTCATAGCCGAAAAGATCGGTACTGAAATTAGTGACTGTGGTGTAATATCCGGTATATGTCTCCTTTTGAAGCTCTGCCAACGCCAACACATCAAAGTAGTGTTTCCGCCAATTCTTCTTATAGGTCAGCATCAGATTACCCAAAAGCGACTCCATCTTTTGGGTTCCTTTATAGGCTTGCCCATGTGCCCATACCGAAGTAGGAAGATACTGGGAGTTCTCTACTATATTATAAGTATAAGACCCGAACATGACGAGTTTCAGTTCATCAAGCAGATTAAATGTCAGTTTCGCATGGGTGCTGATGTGAGACGTTGCATCATGGTCCTTCACTTCCATCCATGCCAGAGGATTGGTTATCTGGCTGGCATTGGTGATTTGATCCCAGGAACCCGTCTCCGTATTCTTATGATTCGGAAAAGTAGGATTAAAGGTAGCTGCCGAATAAAAAGTCTTTTGATAATCGAAAAGATTGTGATTTTTCTGTACCGAACCGAACATACCCAACTCGCAACGGATAAAATCACCGAAGATTTTCTGTGTCATATTCATATTGGACGTGAAATTCTTCATATCCTCATTCAAGATCACTCCTTGCCGGTCAACATACCCTAAAGAGACACGATAATTGGAAGCATCGGAACCACCATAAAAGGCAATATGATGATTTTGCTGGAAGCCGGTCTGTTCAATCTCCTTTTGAAAGTCCGTATTATTTCCCAAATCGAGAATGGAAATGCCCTGCTCAGCTGCTACTTGACGGAAAGCACCTGCCGGAAGCATTTTAAGATTCTTATAGACAGTGGCTATACCAAAACTACCGTTATAGCTGATCCGATTTTTGCCGCTAACGCCCTTTTTAGTGGTGACTTCAATCACTCCGGAAGCTCCGCGAGATCCATACTGGGCAGTTTCGGAAGCATCCTTCAAAATGGTGAAACTCTCAATATCAGTGGGATAGATAGACGAAAGCATATTCAGATCACCGAACACGCCGTCTACAATAATCAAAGGATCGTTGCCACTGGTAAGCGAGGTCGTTCCGCGCAGGCGGACGGCATCCAAAGTGGCCGTGCCGTTTGTTCCTTTTTGTATGGTAAGTCCGGGAACACGTCCGCGAATAGCATCGAGAGGATTCAGTATCTGATCGCGGTTCATCTGTAACTCGGTGATTTTTTCCACAGAACCGGAAAGGTTCTTAATGTTGCCGGTGGCATATCCTACAGTAATCAAAGAGTCGAGAGGAACGGCCGACGGCTTCTGAGAAAAGCCATCCAATGACATTGCCAACAGAGAAAAACAGAATGAGACAGTCTGAAGAAAGATGAGTCGGTGTTGTTTCATGTTATCTTTATATTAAGGAATATAAAGATAAAACAAAAAAAGACTAAAAGCTGTTCTCCGGATACGGTCTTTTTTATCCGGAGAACAGCTTTTTTTAGCGGGAACGGAAAGTAGAAGCCGGCAAGCTCTGAGAGTTTACCAGATTTGCCCGGGTAAACGGCCGCCAGGCATAACGGACATGGCATGGATGTTTCACCCGGTCACTGTATACCTTCACCTGGTTTCCCACAACTTCGGCTTTAGCCGGATAATATACCCCTTCCGTCTCGGCTATTTCAAATTCCCTGATTGGCCTCCCGTCAGCCGTATGCAATCCGTCAGCATAATCAAAACTCACATAAGCCGCATCCTCCCGGAAATCCACACTACGAAACAAAGGTCCCGACGGAACAACCTGTTTCTTATCATAAGTACGGTTTAATGCCCAATGTGCCAACCGTTCGCCTATGGGACGTTTATTCTTTGGATGTACATCCAGTGAATCGCCATAATCGCTCGAAACCGCCATTCCCGTATGAGGAATCGCATCCATCAGCCTTCGTTGGCTATCGCGAAACCAAGGCCATGACGGCCTGTCGATAGAAGACAACTGTACATAGTAAAAAGGCAAATCCGGATCATTCCAGTTCTCACGCCAGCTACCGACCAACAAACGGAACAGTTTCTCATGTGCCTCATAATTATGGGCATTCGATTCTCCCTGATACCAGATAACCCCTTTTATGGGATACCTATCCAACGGCACTATTCCCGACTCAAACAAATAGCAAGGTTCATAGGGATGGCGCTGTAATTTATCAGTTGTCAGCTTAATATTCAAAGCCGCACGCCCGTGTACCCACTTCTGAACAAAATCATTCTTCAGCCAATCGCGCATAATAGCCGGAAATTCATATTCCAAAGCTTTACGACCTACCCAAGCTTCCGTAGGCGAACCACCGATAGCATTGCAAATCAACCCTACAGGAACCTGTAAGCTGTCTTGCAGCATCTTCCCAAAATAATAGGCAACGGCTGAAAAATCCGCCACCGTCTTCGGGGAACATTCCACCCATTCGGTATTTGCATAATATTGCAAATGATTCAGTGAATCCAGCACGGAAGCATCCCATTTTACTGCATTCGTACGCCAACGGGCTTTCATATCGAACAAACGAATGCCCGCATTCCCACTCTGCGGAATATCGACCTTGCCATCCACTCCCTCCTTCATCATGAATTCCATATTGGACTGTCCGGAACAAAGCCAGACTTCTCCTACCAGCACATTCTCAAAATGCAACCGGCGCTTTCCGGTAGAGACGGTCAGAGCATGAGGGCCTCCCGATTGTAGCGGTTTCAAGCATATAGCCCATTTACCGTTTGCACCTGCTTTCGCACTTTCTGTCTGTCCGGCGATACTGACGGTGACTTTTTCACCGGCATCGGCCACACCATGAATATCCAACGGACATCCACATTGCAACACCATGTTATCACTGTATATTTCGGACAAACGCAGACCGCCGTAATCTCCGGTAATGGCAGAGTACACAATTTTCGCTAAAATACCCGCTCCCTCTACCGTAGGGTGTACTGCATCCGGTAACATGAAAGGATAACGATAAAGCGGTTCATGAAAATCAATCAACTGTACATTGGCGTATCTTGCAACGGTCTCAATGGCTTGTTGTATCTCTCCATGCCAGTCGCGCGTACCGGACTCAAAACGCGGATGACGATCGGCAATAGGAGTCATCCGTGCCACCAAAATCCGTACATCAGGGTTTACTACACGAAAAGAGTCGATCAGTGCCAGATAATCCCTGACAAAAAAATCCCGATAGTCGGGCCAGTTTCTCGGATCCGTATCATTAATGCCCAAATGAATGACAACGATGTCTCCGGCAAAAGCCAGCGCCTTTTGAAACTCTTCCTGCTTCATATAAGGACGGTGACCCTTATTCAGCAAAGTCGCTCCGGATTTTCCAAAATTTCCAACGGTATACCCCTCACCCAGCATGCGTTGTAACTGGGCAGGATACGAATCTCTTTCCCTGTTTTCAATCGTATAGCCATACGTAATGCTATTTCCTACACAGGCAATCTTTACAGGTGCTTTGGCCGATACCCCCAAACACAGCAAGAGACATAAGGCTCCTAAGAATATCTTTTTCATTTCTTCGAAATATAAGGTTTCACAATCTCTACCCATTTCAAATAACCTTTCCCCAAAAGATGGAGACCGTCATTGGTATATTCAATATTCATCTTACCGGTCTTTGGATCTACAAAGTGAGAATAAAGATCGATATATGTCAGTTTTTCCTTCTCCGCCAGCCGGATTAATCCTTCATTTATCTTCGCCACTTCTTCCCAATGTGCCGTATGCCCTTTGAACATATTATAATGATCGCTTACCGGAAGCACACTTTGTAAATATAACCTTGTTTTAGGGGAATCTTTTTTTATTTTAGCAGCAATCATCCCGATATATCCGACAATGGTATCCGCCGAAGTCCCCCGGCTCACATCATTGATACCGATCAACAAAAAGATCTTTGCCGGCTTTCCCTTTAAAACGGCATCCAGACGATCATAGACCCCCATACAGATATCCCCGCTGATCCCCCTGTTCTTGACATGCTTATTACTGAACAGTTCCGACCATTCCGCTCCATTCGTAATGCTGTTTCCTAAAAAGATAATGTCTTTCGAAGTGACCGGAAGTTCTTCAAATAAAGTTGCCCGTTGATAATAGAACGTTGAATATTTCCGCTCCTGAGCATTGCCTGCCATCGATACAAGCAACAATAAAATAAAAATCCATTTGTGCGTCATCATATGCTTTAATCATTTTACTTGATTGTAATTCTGCTGATTTCTGCGGTACGAATACCCGGTTTCAGTTCGCCTCCTACAATAAATAATTGCTGTCCTTTCCCTAATAAAGCAGCACCGGCCCGTGCCAGGCAAGCAGATTCCTCCCATTCCTCCCAATGGTTCCGGCGGGTATTGTATGCCATCAACCGGCCATTAAACCGATACCAGGCAACGGGTTGCAGCAAATAATCTTCTTTTGCAATTCGCTTATAATCACCACTGATAGCATCCAGAAAAATATCTTTATCCACTCCACCTGTACATAGAATAATACTATCCGACCAAACGCAGGAAGTCCCTCCGGTCAAAGTAAGCGGCTCTCCTGTTTCTGCAACGGCAGGCGCCGGTACCGGTTCCCATTGTTCTTGTAAAGGCAGATACCGGTAACCATCAGTAGCTACACTGGCTTCGCCCCCATTCTGTGAAGGACAAAAGCCTCCCCACAGATACAACATACCATCTTGTACGGCACAAACTGGCTGTACACGTGCAGCACCCGGAAATGGAACTTCTTCTTTCCAACCGAGCTCCGGTTCATCGAGATTTAAAGACAACATCGAAGTAGAAGGAGATCCATTCCGGTTTCCCCCCGCCACATAAATCGTATTGCCGGATGCAGCACCGGACATATTGTCCTGTGCAAAAGGCAACGCTGGCAATGTATCCAAAATAGCCCCGCCATCCTCTGCCAGTTTCAGACGGAATACGGAGGTAAGCCCTCCGTCTGCATTATTCCCTCCGATAAGAATCATCTCACCGGACCGTGAGATAGAAACTCCATAGGCTACCGGTGACGGCAATTCTCCAACTTGTTTCCACACGAGCACGGAATCTTCCGTTATTTCGGCTGTATATATGCCTTTATAAAAATATTTCGGCCCACCTTCTGCCGCAGATTTCCCTGCAAAATTACAACCTCCGGCCATAACCAATTTGTTACCGATAATACCGGCGTAACAAGCAGACACTCCCAACTCATAACCGAATTCCTGATTCGGAAAGCCGGACATCTGCTGCACATGGATATCCTGCTTCCGGGACGAGTTTTCCCGAACACACGAAGCTGCCAAAAAGAAAAATGGCACAGCACTGCATAACAAAACCTGTCTTACCTTTATCATCGTTTCATCCTTTTTATTTTTGAAGTAACCCTGTTCAAACATTTATAAAGAGCAGAATACAGTAGTTAAGTAGTCAAGTAGTTAAGTAGTAAGTAGTAGATAGCTAATGGAAACACATCAAACAAGCTATTTCTACTTAACTACTTACCACCTGACTACCTACTATTTGACTATCTACCACTTGCTACTTAACTATCTACTACTTGCTACTTAACTACTTGACTACTTAACTACTGTATTATTGCATATAAATCATTACGGGCAATATACCGCTTCCCGGGCAAGTTCGGAAAACAACTTTGCATATTTTTCCGCAACGGCTTCTGCATATCTTTTTCCTTTTTCTGCCGTAGCCAGTTTAGGGTTTCCGATCCCCGTATCATCAGACACTTTCTGCCAGTCACGTGGGATCCACGCAACCTTTTCTTGTAAAGACTTTATAGCAAACGGCTTGTACCGGCCCTCACCGGCTTCCTCCAGATTTACCAATTCAGGATGATAATGCATCATTACGGAAGTCTCCAACTCATCGGCATGATCTCCCGGCTGATCAAAATAATCTTTTGCAGGAAGCACTGTAAACCACTCACTGCAAGCAATCAGAAAATCGGGATAATCCATTGACAGGTCACGGATCATATTCTTAAAATTGTTTCCTCCATGTCCGTTTACAATAACCATTTTACGGATACCTTGCGTATGAAGCGAAGCTACAATGTCCGTAAGGATTGCTTTCTGTGTTTCATACCGGGCATGTATACAAAACGGCAGTTCGCGCTGTCCGGGGTTTTGTGATCCCATCGTCACAGGAGGCATCACCATACAACGTACACCATATTCTTTTTTAGCCCGTTCTGCCGCATCGACTGCAACCGAATGAGATAATATGCAATCCGTCAAATAAGGTAAATGCAAATTATGGGGCTCAGTAGCTCCCCAAGGAAGAATTACTAAATCGTAATCCAAATCTTTCGTCTTTCCGTAGCATGATACGGATAAATCAATTTCTTTATTCATCACTATCGTTATTATCAGATAAATCTCTTCTACCGAATCCTGAATGAGGAGATAATCCTCTTTTTCTTATGAAATTTCCGGAATCGTTCTTATTTCAGTTTCTTCTCAGGAGAATAAACCAACCCGTCGACAGCACGTTCACCATCAAGCGTGACAAAAACAGTAGTAAACATCCATTTCACCAGACGTACCTGATGAGTTTTAAATTCTCCTACGGGAAGTTTCAGCAATACCTTGTTCCATCCTTTATTCAAATGCACCTTCAAGGGAGGACGAGCCGTGAAGTTCTCATTCCCCAAGGGTATCTCATTATCCAACACAGTATGGTTGGCTGTCCACACAGGAGGAAGTATCTCGGTGTCATTCAACCAGATACGACTTCCTTTATAATCCCACTTACCGGCAGGAGGAGGCAGATCTTTCTCGGAACGTCCATAGTTCTGAAACTCTGCCCACAAACCAACCTCCTGGCTTTTGGGAGAATAAACCCAAGTATATGCATACGCCGTATGATTTTCTTCAGGTTCTTTATAGAAAGCAGGAATCAGAGTTCCCCACACATGACGCAGATAGATACCGGCACCAATGGCTTGTCGCACATTGTACTCCTGTCCTTCGTATACATATGATTCTTTCAACTCGGATTCGGGAGGAAACGTACGTTCCAAATCACCTTCATTGGGAAATGCATCCGTAATGTTCCATTTCACATTGGTTTGTTTCACATAGGCAAAAGGATACCCCTTGAAACAATGCTCTTTGTGCCACAACATTCTTCTCTCGAAATCGGCAAAACTCCGGAATTCGTCTGAATCCTCTCCCGGAAGAATCGCCCCGTTTTTATCGAAATACTCAAAACCGCCTCCTTTCCAAGACCGTTCAGCAAAAGCCAGCATATTGGGATAAAAGGAATTTTCTCTGATAACATTCACTTCCGGTACGACCCACCTGTCCTGCCACACAGACAGAATACTTCCGGCAATATCATCACTGCCATAGGGCTGGTTATAGATGCGGCTATTGTACAAAGCAATGATATCGGCAAACACATCAAAATGATTGAGATAATGGAATCTTGAATCGATGGCCGGAATACCCTCCTGCGCCTTCCCTCTATAACTCCATAAATGGGTCATATCTATCTCCCCCGGCTTATAATGCCAGCCCGGATTCCAGGAAATCGCCTTTTTCCCTTTAGCACGGACATAGGCCACCATTTCCGGCACAAACTGCGGATTGGTAAATGCCACCTCATCCGTCCCGATGTGCAAATACGGCACATCGAATGTCTCACAAATTTCATCCACCAATAATTTCAGGATTTTCATACCGGCTTCACTCTGCATATCGTGTCTGAAAGCCCGCACAAAGGCCGCACTATGCCCCGGCATATCAATCTCCGGAATAAGCATCACCTGCCTTTGTTTACAAAACTCCACCAGATCCCTGACTTCTTCCAGTGTATAAAACTTGCCGGGCATACGGGTCATATTGCAACTATCATTCAATACCGGAAAGATTTTGCTTTCAAGACGCCATGCCTGGTTCTCCGTCAGATGCCAATGAAATACATTGATTTTATACCGGGAAAGAATATCTATTTCCCGTTTCAATTCCTCTACGGAAATATATCCCCTGCCTACATCCTGCATGAAGCCACGAACGCGAAAAGCCGGCCAATCTACAATCTCCCCTCCATGAATGAGAGCCGTTCCTTTACAATGTAGCTGTCTTAAAGTCTGTAACCCCCAGTATGCTCCCTGTTCCGTAGTTGCTTCGATAGATATTTTATTCTTCCTCACAACCAAACGATATGCCTCGTTCTCATTCAAAGCTATTCCATCCAGTTTTTCTACTAAATGGATCTCAATTACGGAAGAGGATTTGCCATCTATCATGCCTCCTAATTCCGACACCAGCAGTCCCAATTGAGGAATGAGAATATCACCGGATAACCTTACTCTCTTTATACTGAATTTTTCATTCGTCAGCTTTACCTGTTGCGGTTCGGGCAAAAAATGGATATTACCTGCCCGAACCGTAGCAAATGTGCACAGCAATAGGAAACAGATGGCACAACAGGTTCTATTTTTCATTTGATTATGTCTTCTATTTTTATTCGCTGAAAAGTCATATGCGCTACGCTACTTTCATACAGAATACCAATCGTTTCCTTATCAATCAAAGTAAGGCAGGAGTATCCCCATCCCTCGGCTTCATCTATCAGCAACTGATGTTCGGGCAACCAGGTCACTCCACCATCGAGACTGGCCTTGATGGTAATATGATTCCGTCCCTTTATCGTATTGGGGTTGGAAAACAACAAAATGTCTTTTCCCAGTACATTCTCTTTCGCATCTATCTTTATCAGACTTGCCATGCAAACCGGTTCACGCAAAGCACTTCGCGAAGAGACATGCTCTGTCCATGTTTTCCCTAAATCCTTTGTAATAGCCACCGCACGGCTCCCTCCCCGGTTATCACGCATATTCAACATCAGTACGCCGGGTTCTACCTCCGCCACTTGTGCCTCTGTAGTGTTTATACGGGCATAATTATGAATTTTCCATGTCTCCCCACGGTCTTTGCTATACATAATTCCGGCATTGGGTATACGGGCGGCGTCGATAAACTGAATAGGAAAAACCAGCGTACCATCACTCATCGTAATCCCACGCCCCGGCCCTTGCAATAAGAAGTACCAGGAAGGGTCTTTCACCTGTTCTGTGATATTGATCGGAGCCGACCATGTTTTTCCGTCATCCGTACTCTTCGTCATTACCAATTGTGCCGTATGATTCATATCCATTCCCGGATGCGAACTCCACCACGCACGTTGATTTCCCATTCCATGTGTCCATGCAGCAACGATCCAGATGGCATTTGTTTTCGTATCTACCAGAATAGAAGGATCTCCTACCCCATTTTGTGCGGCCGGCAATCCTCCGTGTTCGCCAAACGCCAATGGCAAACGCATCTTTTCCCATGTCTTTCCGCCATCCGTACTACGGCTCAACCCCACATCCACATGCTCTTGTAAATCGACGCTGCTATTATAACGCACGTCATATACTCCCAATAAAGTGCCTTTATTAGTCGTTACCAATCCCGGAATACGAAATGCAGCCGAATGATCATCTCCGGCATGGCGCACTCCTACACCCATATAATGCTCTATATTTTCAGGAGAAACCAGATTTAAGAGTGCATTTTTACCATCTAAAGTTGCCGAAGCTATCTTTGCCTTCACTTTGGCAGTAAGCGAAGTTCCGGGTTTCATTTGCAAACTGATCCAGAAATAATTGATACCCGGAAACAGTTTTTGTTCACCTTTCAGTACAATCTCATTTTTAGGATTATTCACTTCGGCTTTTTTTATCGAATAAAAAGGATTGGCAGCCAATGTTTTTCCCGGAGCATGGCTGGATATATATTCAACGGGAGCAAAACGCTTTTTACCTACATCCTGTAAAGCTTCCGTACCTCCATAATAAAGCTTCACAGATTGAATATCCGAAAGCACGGTTTCTTCATCAAATTTCAACACAACCTTGTCCAGCACCTTACTATCCTTTGCGTCCAGACGCAAATAAAACAAAACATTATCTTGCCTTTCTATCAAAATAGGAATACGTGTTTCTTTGATAAAAAGGGTATCGGCCGCACAAAGTGTAGACACTGCACATAACAAACAAAAGAAAGGAAGTAAAAACAGAGTTTTTTTCATGGTATTGACTAAAATTATATTTACGTTATTGAGGACAAAGATACTATTTTTCATTTTATATCGGTTTACACACTTTTTTATTTCCAACCATACCGGTATTGAAATCCGGAGAAATCATCCACATCACTGTATATTATCCGTTTTAGGGCGCAGGAAGTAGAGTTGCAATGCCAATGCTATTAAAACAACTACACTCAGCCAGGCAAAACCCAATCCTAATTCGCCACCGTCGGTCCATCGACCTAATAAACTGGTGACGGCAGCCCCGGCAAACACCCCTGTCATATTCATGATACCATAAGCAGTTGCACGATATTTAGCCGATACGAACTGGCAAAGAATAGGCATATTATTCGCATCAAAGATTCCAAAACCGATGCCAAACAATAATCCGGCTCCCACAATACCTACCGTATTGTGTCCAAACCCTAATAGCATCAATGCCGGGATAGTAAGTCCTAAGCCGATAGCTCCTGTATAAACCCGGCCACGAATATTCTTTAATACCCATCTGTCCGAAAGGATTCCACCGAGAAGCACTCCGATAAAAGAAGAAACAGCAATAGTAATAGTTGACATCGGACCTGCTTCCGACATCGGGATATTCAGATTCTCGGCAAACAGGGTCGGCAACCAGTTTTTCGTGGCCCATCCCGGAAGGCTGGGAGCAGCAAAATAAAATAATATCACCCAGAATGCAACATTACTGAATAACAAAGACAAACCTTTAAAAACAGATGACTTCTGCTTCGGTTCCTCCCGACGCAAACGCTCTATCTCCATATGCTCCTTATTTTCGCGCAAAAAGACAACTAATATAAAAGCATAGACAATACCGATGATCCCAAACCAGTGAAAAGCCGTATGCCAGGAATAAGCGGCTGCTACGGTAGCTCCAAATCCGCCAATAGCCTGACCTGTGTAAAGTCCGGTCATATGAATTCCCACTGCCAACGAACGCGACTTATCCTGATGCCAATCTGCAATCAAAGAAAGTCCGGCCGGAATATAAAGCGCTTCACTCACTCCCATCAAAGCGCGTAACCAATATACTTGAGTGAACGTTTCGGCATATCCCATACCAAAAGTAACGGCAGACCAAACAAAAAGACTTCCTACAATCAGCCATTTTCGGTTTAATCTGTCAGCAATCATACCGGCAACAGGGCTCATAAATCCATATATCCAAAGAAAGACAGCCATCAAACGGCCGAAATTAGTAGCTGACTGTAATTCTGCAATATCCAATTGCATAGCATCTTTCATAGTCGAAAGCATCTGACGATCCATATAATTGAGTAATGCTACTCCCCAAAGAAGAGCTACTACAATCCAAGGATAAATTTTTGAGTTTTTCATGATTTCCTGTTCGTTTTCAATTATAATAGCGTATGCCCTCCTGCTTTTTTGCTCGTTATAATTTACTTGCTATAAAAACAAGTATATTCTCTCCGATTATCAATGATAAGAAAATAAATATTCCTGTCGCTTTCACCTTCAAAAAAAATAATCAACTGAAAAACAACAGTTTCCGTGGAATATTCTTACTATTTACAAAAGTATATACTAAACGGCACATTAAGTATATACTTTAACCACATATAAATATATACTTTTAAATATCAAAAATATATACTCTTATAATGGAGAATTCAGGGCCTTAAATTTCTAATTAACAATGTTAAAAACGGGTGCCATCGGGATACGCTATAACCCCTATGGCAAGCCGTACTCTCTCTATTCCGAATAATTCATGAGCTATTAAGTAGTCAAGTAGTTAAGTAGTCAAGTAGTAAGTAGTTGAATGATGAGGTAGCAAGTAGTTAAAGAAAACACATCAGACAAGTCATTTCTACTTGACTACTTAACTACTTGACTACTTACTACTTAAGCACTTCTTAGCCACTGTCACAAATTATTCAAACTATATATTCTTAAGGTAATAATTCCCGGCAAAGCTCATACCCCTTTGTCATCATCCGAGGGATGTGGAAAGGTCCTTTAAAGATATTACCTTTTGCCGGTTGTGAGACTGTTCCATCGCGATGAAGGTATCCGTACCACTCTCCAAATTCATGATCAGGGAAATGGGCATATGTCCAATCACTGACCTGCCGGTGCATAGCAAGATACTTTTCATCTTTCGTAGCCTGATAAGCATACAGAGAAGCAATGATCGCTTCGGTCTGTGGCCACCAGAATTTCATGTCATGTGCATAATCCTGTGGGGGCAGGTTACGACAGTCGCGGAAGTTTATAATACCACCATATTCTTTATCCCATCCCCACTCCCACGACCAGTCGAGGATAGTAAGCGCCATATCGGTCAGTTGTTTATCCCAATTACGATATTTAGCCTCTTCAAGAATAAACCAAGAAGTTTCAATACAATGCCCCGGATTGATAATACGTCCATTAATCGTATCGATGAATTCCCCGTTGAAACCAACCGTCTCCAATAACGCATTGAATTCCGGATGCATAAAATCTTTCTGTAACAATGCAATCGAATCATCGATCTGCTTATCGAGTGCCGGATCGGCAATGGCAGCACGAATACGTGAAGCTGTATTGATGAGAATCATAACGATGGAATGGCCTTTCGACTGCACCGTATTCCAATACTTAGGTTCCAATACACCGGGAGTATTGAGAAAACGCTGTATATCTTTAAACAGTTTCAAAGCCTTTTCCGCATATTCCCTTTCACCCGAAGCGATAGCATATTCTGCCATAGCAATAGCTGCAAAAGTTTCAGAAAAGACATAACGACGTTTGCGCAAAGGCTCTCCCGATGCGGTAACTTCAAAAAACATACGCCCATCAGAATCAAAACAATGTTGCTCTATAAAGTCAATCGTACTTTTTGCAGCAGCCAGCCACTCCGGATTCTGTTCAATATGATTATAAGCATAACTGCATGTGAACGCAAAACGCCCTTGAAACCAAACTGATTTGGTAGTATCTATCAAAGAACCGTCACGATCCAAGCAGGTATAAACACCTCCGTTCCGAAGATCCAACCCATGCTTCAACCAAAAAGGCATTATATTTCCCAACATGTCGTCCCGGTAAGAGACTGACCATTTTTGTAGATATTCGGTTACATTCATAACATAAACGGATTAAAACTTATTACAACGATCAAAAAAGTGAATAGCTTCCAATTCTGCTTTCATACGAGCCTCTTCCTCGTCGGTCATATTCTGGAAAGGTGTACGATTCTTGCCCAAATCCAAGCCGATCAGTTTCATAATGCGTTTACCGCCTACAATATTACCTCTATAATGACAGATCACATTGATCACTTCCTGAGAGAAATTCTGAAGTTGACGCGCTTTCTCCAAATCACCGGCATTCCAGGCATCGATAATACCTACCAGATTACAACCGTTGTAGTTAGTGGTACCACCTATTCCTCCCTGAGCGCCTCCCATTGCCAGACAAGGAAGAATAGTCTCATCCTGCCCATGCAACATATCAAACTTTCCATCCTTATAAAGACGGCATTGATTGTACTCATACAAGCTCTCATAGGTGTATTTGATGCCTGCAAAATTAGGAATACGCCCGTCTACCGCTTCAAGAAAAGCTACCATAGACAGAAATGCCCCGTTAAAAGCAGGAATATGATAAAAATAGAAAGGAAGCTCGGGAGCACCGCAAGCAATCTCTTCACAGTATTTCACCAGTTCTTCTACACGACCTACCTTAGGGAAAGGAGGAGCCATCGCACCAATACCCCATGCTCCGATCTTTTGTGCATGCTCTGCCAAGCGACGACTCGACTTCACGCAAGTACTACCCACATGAACAATTACTTTAAAATTTTCCGGAGATACTTCGATCCAGCGTTCCGCCAACTTCATGCGCTCTTCTTCGGTGAGCATATAGCCTTCACCCGATGAACCGTTAATAAAGACACCTTTCAAACCATTTTTTGCCAACATCGCCGCATAGGCAGCAATCGGTTCGTAATTCACCTCACCATTTTCATAAAAAGGAGTGAAAGGGGCATTTATCAACCCGATAATCTTTTCCATAAGTATACAGTTTTATTCTATCAAACATGTGATTTAAACATTCATGCCACAAATATAGATATTTCTTAATTAACAACAAGATTATTTTTAAAATTTCTTATTATCAACTCGCAAATAAACAAAAATGATTTATTATATAATCCCTTATTAGACTATAAACAAAGAATATTAATAAATTAAAAAGGAAAAACAGAGCAAAATATTCAAATAACCCGTATATTTGTTCATCATAAACCACTAATATGGCATACATGAAACATAATTTGCTCAAAGAAATAGAAATAGGTTCCAAAAATGCTCTCGTAAAGAAGAGAATTATTACGCATTATATATATAATGGAAGCTCAACGATCACCGACCTTTCAAAAGAAATGGACTTGAGCGTACCCACCGTAACCAAGTTTATTGATGAAATGTGTGAAGACGGGTATATCAATGATTACGGCAAACTGGAGACAAGCGGCGGGCGCCATCCAAACTTATACGGACTTAATCCGGAATCCGGGTATTTTATCGGAGTGGATATTAAAAAATTCGCCATCAATATCGGACTTATCAACTTTAAAGGAGATATGATGGAGCTCAAAATGAATATCCCCTACACTTTTGAAAATTCAAAAGAAGGATTAAATGAATTATGCAAACTCATATCGAGTTTCATAAAAACACTTAGTATCGACAAAGAGAAAATATTAAATATCAATATGAACGTATCCGGTCGGGTCAATCCGGAATCCGGATATAGTTTCAGTCAATTCAATTTCGAAGAACGCCCGTTGGCAGATGTACTAACAGAAAAACTGGGCTACAAAGTAACCATAGACAATGACACCCGCGCCATGACCTACGGAGAGTATATGCAGGGCTGCGTAAAAGGAGAAAAAAATATCATATTCGTCAATATCAGTTGGGGATTGGGCATTGGCATCATCATCGACGGGAAAATATATACCGGAAAATCAGGTTTCTCCGGTGAATTCGGCCATGTAAGCGCTTATGAAAATGAAATCATCTGTCATTGTGGGAAAAAAGGATGCATTGAAACAGAGGCATCGGGATCGGCCTTGCACCGAATATTATTGGAACGTATCAAAAACGGAGAAAACTCAATCTTATCCAACCGCATATCATCGGAAGATCCGATCACTCTTGACGAAATCATTGCATCCGTCAACAAAGAAGACGTCCTCTGTATTGAAATAGTGGAAGAGATCGGCCAGAAGTTAGGGAAACAAATTGCCGGGCTTATCAATCTCTTCAATCCGGAATTGGTTATTATCGGTGGCACTTTATCGCTTACAGGAGACTATATCGCCCAACCGATAAAAACAGCCGTCCGCAAATACTCCCTCAACTTAGTAAACAAAGATTCGGCTATCCTCACTTCCAAACTGAAAGACAAAGCGGGAATTGTAGGAGCCTGCATGCTTGCACGAAGCAGAATGTTCGAAGATTAAATCTCGGACATCCGCTTCATAAAAGCCTTGATTCCCTCCTTATCGGCAACATCAGGCGCCCAAGGAGCCAGATTTTCAGGGATCAACGGAGCATAAGGCCCCTGCTTTATTTCATATATCACCGTATTGGGCTCAAGCACTATAATACAATGCCATATGCAAGGCGGAATTTCTATACCATACATGCCCTTATCCGGATTCAAATTCACTTTATCCGTAACATTACCTTCTTCATCAAACAGGATAGCAAGCAAACTACCTCGAAGAACGATATAAATCTCTTCTTTATCCGGGTTCTTATGACGATGGGGCGGCAAATACGTATCCGGCTCAAGTGCATTCAGCATACGATGAATCGGTGCATCCATTGACTCATGAAAATTGTAATTCATGCGCAGGCGCGGATTCTCTTTTGCCTGCCCGGATACATTATTCAGTAAAGAATCGGTAATTAATTTCATAGAATCCTCATTTCATTTTTTCAACAGAATCAGCGGTAACTACAACCAAAGCGGAACCTAACCCTACAATACGAAACATCAGTTTGTCTTTTCCCTGATAATCGACCAGTTCTCCTTTCACACCTTTGAGCTGTCCATGAACAACTTGAACCATCACACCAGATGCCAATTCTTCTGTAAATTCAACAAGTTCATCTGTATTTTCTACCATACTGCGGAAAGTTTCCATCTGATCTTCCGGAATAGAAACATATCGCCCCTCTTCCCGAAGAAGAAAAGAAATCCCTTTTATACTTTTAATTCTGGTAACTTCGTCCATCGGCAAACGTACAAAGACGCATCCCGGAATAACCGGAACCATCACCTTCCTCTTACGATTATTCCATGAACGAACTATAGACTGAAGTGGTAAATAGCTCTCAATACCTGCTTTATCAAGCTGTTCTTTTACACTCTTCTCAGCCTTTACTGCTGTATACACAGCATACCAACAAGATGTTTTTTCTTCTATTTTCCTGTTTGTTGTTTCCATCCCTTTAATAAGTCTTTCACAAAAAGCATCCATCTTATCCAACCAATATCCGCCAAAAATAAATAAGAATCAAGATATTACCTAATAAATCCGGCTTCCAAAGTATCACCATTTATCATACTGTCACTTACACAATCATCAGTCCGCACTTTGCTTATTTGCAATAGCTGAACTGTCTGACTATATATATCATAAACAATAAATCTACGCATAAGATATTCAGATTAATCTTTTTGAGTCTTTTATAAACTGGTCACAAAGGTAATATATTATTTTCATAATATACATTTATTTTATTACTAAGTTTTAGAATTTGTATCAAAAGCCAGTTATAAGTCCCCTGACAACTTAGTAACTTTCGCATACAAAAGCCGTTTTTATAGGATATGCAGCAAGATTAAGATTCGAAAAATCAAATATATATTAAAAACATATCATTTTGCCAAGGCTATTACCTTATAATAAAAATCACCAATCATCTTGCCTTTTATAAACGCTCTCATTTCAAATATGACAAATAGTTTCTTCAATATATTCTCTATCCACATCCATTTTTTCAATGCTATAGCTTTACAAATTCCATTCCATAACTGCTTATTTATCTCCAGAGAAATCCCATGCTACTATTCTTTTTTTAATAAGAGAATGCCAACTAACTGAAAGACAGAAACCAAAGAAAATAATAATCAAAAAAAAGAAGATTTCTTTTTGATTATTCGAATAAAGCTGTAATTTTGCATGCCGTAAACGGACAATGCCGCTATAGCTCAGTTGGTAGAGCAACGCATTCGTAACGCGTAGGTCGCCAGTTCAAGTCTGGCTAGCGGCTCTTTCATTAAGCACTGATTATTTTAATCGGTGCTTTTTGCTTAAATAGAATAATGTATTCAAAAAAAACACCTATAATCGTTATCTGAACAAGCGTACTAATTGCGATACCGGTAGTTTTTTCAAGTTAATCCTGTTTTAGTAAAAAACGCATCACAATCAGTTTTAGCCATGTCATGAGCCGAAAAAGGAATCAAAAAAAGAAAAAAGCCCAAAAATATTCCCAAATAGGATGTATTATTACTATCCTAGTTTTAATACCTGTTTTTTATGGTTTATACCTTTATTTTCAACAATCCGAAACGCTCCCCTCTTTTCCGGACAAGACAGTCAAAATTCCTGCTACATCCATTCGGCAGCCGATACCGACAGCCGAAGAGCTTACGATACCGCGAATGATTATTCCCAGAAAAGAACAAATCATCCACCATACCGGATATAGCGTATCATATAATGAAAATCTCCGCCTGCCTAACTGGGTCGCATATGAACTGACACGCCAAGAGACACAAGGCAATGCTAAAAGAACCGACCGTTTCATTACCGACCCTTCGGTAAAAGGTATCATTGCTACCAATGCCGATTACGCACGCTCAGGATATGACAAAGGACACATGGCGCCCGCAGCCGATATGAAATGGAGCAATACGGCAATGAAAGAATCATTTTACTTTAGCAATATGTGCCCGCAACACCCGGAACTGAACAGACGCAAATGGAAAGACCTGGAAGAAAAAATACGTGATTGGGCCATTACCGACAGTGCTATTATTATAATTTGCGGACCTATTATAGAAAAAACGCCACAGAAAATAGGAAAAAACAAGGTAACAGTTCCACAAAAATTTTTCAAAGTAATTTTATCGCCTTTTACCACATCACCTAAAGCCATTGGATTTCTATTCAAAAACGGACGTTCCGTATCCCCACTCGCCACTTACGCAGTATCAGTGGACAGTATTGAAACGCTGACGGGGATGGATTTCTTTGCCCCTCTGCCTGATGATTTGGAAAACAAAATAGAATCACAAGTGAATTGCAACCAGTGGGGACTTTAAATCCGGGCAATAACCCTAAAACGCATTTATACCAATAACATCATCGGCATTCAAAAGCAAATAATAGCTAAACACTCAAAAAACAGTCTCCACCAAGTCGCCTATTTAGTCGAATTCTTATTACCTTTGATGAGTTTTTATAATGTGAACGTCTTTTTATGGACAAGAAAAAGAAAAAAATCCTTATCAGCCTAACGGCTATCTTCTTTATAGTCTGCATAGCAGGAATCGGTACTTTTTATTACTACCTCCTGTATCCGCAATTTCATCCCGCTAAAACAGTTTATGTGTACGTAGACCGTGACGACACGGCAGACTCCATATATAATAAGGTGAAAGCAAAAGGACATCCCGGTAACCTTACCGGATTCCGTTGGATGGCAAAATATCGTGAATTAGAAAAAACCATCCACACCGGCCGCTATGCCATTCGTCCCGGAGAGAATGTATACCATGTTTACAGCCGGATATCCCGTGGTTATCAAGAGCCGGTCAACCTGACAATCGGCAGTGTAAGAACGCTCGACAGGCTGGCACATAACGTAGCCAAACAATTAATGATAGATTCTATCGAAATTGCAACTTTACTATTCGATTCCACTTTTCAGCAAAAAATGGGATATGACAAAGAAACAATGGCATGCATGTTTATTCCCGAAACTTACCAAGTATATTGGGATATGAGTGCCGACAGCTTCTTCGAGCGTATGCAAAAGGAACATAAAAGATTCTGGAATGACGAACGTCTTGCCAAAGCACAAGCTATAGGAATGACTCCGGAAGAAGTGTGCACGCTGGCATCCATCGTAGAAGAAGAGACAAATAATAATGGGGAAAAACCTATGGTGGCAGGATTATACATCAACCGGTTGCAAAGAGGCATGCCGCTTCAAGCAGATCCTACGATCAAATTTGCATTGCAAGACTTCGGATTAAGAAGAATCACCAACGAGAACCTGCGGGTTGAATCTCCATACAATACTTATATAAATACCGGACTTCCTCCGGGACCGATTCGCATTCCTTCCACTAAAGGCATAGATAGCGTTCTTAATTATGCAAAACACAATTATATTTATATGTGTGCAAAAGAAGATTTTTCGGGTACCCACAATTTTGCATCCAATTATACCGACCATATGGCTAATGCCAGAAAATATTGGAAAGCATTGAACGAAAGAAAGATTTTTAAGTAATCCTGTAATAAAATGATCTTAAAAATGTATCTTTGCCCAAATAAATAATAGAACTGTGACTAACACTAATTAAAAAGATATATGAGCAAGCAACTCTTACTTGGCGATGAAGCCATTGCACAATCTGCATTGGATGCTGGGCTTTCAGGCGTTTATGCCTATCCGGGCACCCCTTCAACTGAGATAACGGAATATATCCAATCATCCCCCGTCACGAGTGAACGGAACATACACAGCCGTTGGGCTGCCAACGAAAAGACAGCAATGGAGGCTGCCTTGGGAATGTCATTCGTAGGTAAGCGGGCACTGGTTTGCATGAAACATGTAGGCATGAATGTAGCCGCCGACTGTTTTATCAATTCAGCAATCACCGGTGTAAAAGGCGGACTTATCATCGTTGCAGCTGATGATCCCAGCATGCACTCCTCTCAAAACGAGCAAGACAGTCGTTTTTATGGTGATTTTTCATTGATTCCGATGTATGAGCCGAGCAATCAGCAAGAAGCTTATGACATGGTTTACAACGGATTCGAATTTTCCGAAAAGATCGGCGAACCATTATTGATGCGTATGGTTACCCGCCTGGCGCATTCCCGTTCCGGAGTAGAAAGAAAAGCCCAAAAGCCGCAGAATGAAATATCTTTTGGAGAAGATCCGCGTCAATTTATTCTTTTACCGGGTAATGCACGCAAACGCTATAAAGCATTATTATCACGCCAGGACGAATTTATCAAAGCATCCGAAGAATCTCCCTATAACAAATATACCGACGGTCCGAACAAAAAGACAGGTATCGTAGCCTGTGGCATCGGATACAACTATCTAATGGAAAACTATCCGGAAGGCTGCGAATATCCGGTATTGAAAATAGGGCAATATCCGCTACCCAAAAAGCAATTAATGCAATTAGTGGAGACTTGTGATGAAATTCTTGTTTTGGAAGACGGGCAACCGTTTGTAGAAAAACAATTGAAAGGGTATTTGGGTATCGGATTGAAAGTGAAAGGACGTCTTGACGGTACACTTTCACAAGACGGAGAATTAAATCCGGATTCCGTAGCACGTGCCGTAGGAAAAGAAAACAAATCCGAATTCAAAGTTCCGGGTATTGTAGAGATGCGTCCGCCCGCCCTATGCGAAGGTTGCGGCCACCGCGATATGTATACCACTCTGACTCAAGTACTAAAAGAAGAATATCCTACTCATAAAGTATTCAGTGACATCGGATGTTATACATTGGGAGCCAATGCGCCGTTCAATGCCATAAACTCCTGTGTCGATATGGGGGCATCCATTACGATGGCAAAAGGTGCTGCCGATGGAGGATTATATCCCGCCGTAGCCGTTATAGGCGATTCGACTTTTACCCACTCCGGAATGACCGGATTGCTGGACTGTGTTAATGAAAATTCAGATGTTACCATTGTTATTTCCGACAATGAAACAACAGCTATGACAGGTGGCCAAGATTCTGCCGGTACAGGACGTATCGAAGCAATCTGTACCGGACTCGGAGTAGATCCTGCACATATCCGTGTAGTAGTTCCCTTAAAGAAGAACTACGATGAAATGAAACGGATAATACGTGAAGAACTTGATTATCACGGTGTATCCGTTATTATCCCCCGCAGGGAATGTATACAAACATTAGCACGTAAAAAAAGAAGTAAATAAGCCATGAAAAAAGATATTATACTATCAGGAGTAGGCGGGCAAGGTATCCTGTCAATCGCCACAGTCATCGGTAAAGCAGCCTTGAAAGACGGACTTTATATGAAACAGGCAGAAGTACACGGGATGAGTCAACGTGGTGGAGACGTACAGTCTAACCTGCGCATCAGTGACCAACCTATCGCTTCAGACTTGATACCATCGGGGAAATGTGACCTGATCATATCCTTAGAACCCATGGAAGGATTACGGTATCTTCCCTATCTCAGCCCGGAAGGATGGCTGGTGACCAACGAAACACCGTTTATCAATATTCCAAATTATCCGGCAGAAAAAAAAGTACTGGAAGAGATTAACAAACTGCCTCATAAAGTGGTCTTGAATGTGGACAAAGTAGCTAAAGAAGCAGGATCGGCACGTGTCGCCAATATTGTTCTATTAGGAGCCACTATCCCATTCTTAGAAATAGATTACACAAAGATACAAGATAGCATCCGTGAAATATTCCAGCGCAAAGGGGATGCCATTGTAGAAATGAACCTCAAAGCGTTGGCAGCCGGAAAAGACATAGCAGAAAAATTAATGTAATCATGTGTATCCTGCCGATATGTCAATCGGCATAACAACTGTTCAAAACATACAATTGGCATATCGGCAGGACAGCACATTGAATAATTGTTCAAACCATGAATACAAGATACTGGGAAGAAGAAATAGAAACGATGAGTCGTGAAGAACTAAAAGAATTGCAGTTACAACGACTCCGTAAAACAATTTCCATAGCAACAAACGCTCCTTATTATAAGGAGGTTTTTGCCAAACACGGCATTACCGCCGACTCCATCCGGTCATTGGAAGATATTCGTCAAATACCATTCACAACCAAAGCGGATATGCGTGCCCATTATCCTTTCGGCCTCGTAGCCGGTGATATGAAAAATGACGGAGTACGAATCCATTCATCCAGTGGCACAACCGGTAATCCAACTGTCATAGTACACTCACAGCATGATCTAGACTCATGGGCAAACTTGGTGGCACGATGCCTTTACATGGTTGGAATCCGTAAAACCGATGTATTTCAGAACAGCTCCGGATATGGAATGTTTACAGGAGGATTAGGATTTCAATACGGTGCCGAACGGTTAGGAGCATTGACCGTACCTGCTGCTGCCGGTAACAGTAAACGTCAGATAAAATTCATCAATGATTTTAAGACGACTGCCTTACACGCAATCCCCAGCTATGCCATACGCTTGGCAGAAGTATTCCAGGAAGAGGGTATGGATCCGGCAGGCACCACCCTAAAAACCCTTGTCATCGGAGCAGAACCGCACACCGATGAACAAAGAAAAAAAATAGAACGCATGTTGGGAGTGAAAGCCTATAACAGCTTTGGAATGACAGAAATGAACGGCCCGGGAGTAGCCTTCGAATGTACCGAACAAAATGGTATGCACTTTTGGGAAGATTGCTATTACGTAGAAATTATCGACCCGGAAACCGGCGAACCTGTCCCCGAAGGAGAAATAGGAGAACTGGTACTGACCACACTCGACCGAGACATGATGCCCCTGATTCGCTACCGGACGCGCGATCTTACACGTATTCTTCCGGGCAAATGTCCTTGCGGGCGTACTCACTTGCGTATAGACCGAATCAAAGGACGCAGCGATGATATGTTCATCATCAAAGGGGTTAATATTTTCCCAATGCAAGTCGAAAAAATATTGGTGCAATTCCCGGAATTAGGCAGCAATTACCTTATTACCCTGGAAACCGTCAATAATCAGGATGAAATGGTCGTTGAGGTAGAGTTAAGCGATCTTTCCACTGACAACTATATTGAGCTGGAACGTATTCGTAAGGAGATTACCCGCCAATTGAAAGATGAAATATTAGTAACACCTAAACTGAAATTGGTTAAAAAGGGCTCTTTACCACAAAGCGAAGGAAAAGCAGTACGAGTAAAAGACTTGAGAGATAACAAATAATTCAATATAATTATATGTCTAATGCGCCAATTAAGAAAATTGTTTCTTCAGTTGGCGCATTCGTACATCCACTTTAATCATACCTTATGCAACTATTAAAAAAAAGAATCCTGCAAGATGGAAGATGCTTCGAGGGAGGCATTCTGAAAGTAGACAGTTTTATAAACCATCAAATGGATCCCGTACTGATGAAATCTATCGGAGTAGAATTCGTACGCCTTTTTGCAGGAACCAATGTCAATAAGATTATGACGATAGAAGCCAGTGGTATCGCTCCGGCCATTATGACCGGTTATCTGATGGATTTACCGGTGGTATTTGCCAAAAAGAAATCTCCTAAAACCATACAGAACGCATTAAGTACCACAGTTCATTCTTTCACCAAAGACCGTGATTATGAAGTTGTCATCAGTAGTGATTTTCTAACCCCCGAAGACAACATTCTTTTCGTTGATGACTTTCTGGCATATGGAAACGCCGCCTTAGGTGTTTTAGACTTGATCAAGCAATCCGGAGCTAACCTGGTAGGAATGGGGTTCATTATAGAGAAAGCCTTTCAAAACGGGCGTAAAACACTCGAAGAAAGAGGTGTACGCGTAGAAAGTCTCGCCATTATAGAAGATTTATCCAATTGCCAGATTAAAATAAGATAGCTTCTTCTATTTTTCATTCGGATTAAAATATTGTCCTTTTTTCCCCGTCACGCTCCCGTATTGTACAGCATTTTGGGGACAAATATGATAACAGGCCAAACAAGAAGTACAATCTGTTCCCCAAACAGGTTTCCATCCTACCATTACAATATTGTTCATAGGACAAGCTTTTTCACAACGTTTGCAAGCTATACAAGCATCTGTGGTATGAAACTTCCTCGCAGATATCCCCCATTTTGTGAAAAACGGATTAATTATCTTCGTTTTTATAAAAGGGAAACTACCTTCATGGCATTGAAACACCTCTTTTCCTTCTTCCAACATACTGCCTATTTCTGCCAATTTTGGAATCGCATCAGTCAGTTTCCGTTCTTCAATCTCTTTAGAGTCCACATCAAACCCCGGGAGTAATACATAATTATTAGGCATAATAACAGAAAATCCGGCATCACATTTCCATCCCCTTCTTGATACAGCATTGCAAAACACCTGCTGAGTCAATCCGGTGTCATCCCCGCAAGAACATACAAAAAAAAGATACTGCTTATCATAGCGCTGAAGATTCAGTTGTTCTATAAACTGCAACACAATGGGAGGAGGCCCCCAGGAATACACAGGAAACACAAAGCCGATTTTTTCTTTATCAGCCATTTCATAATCAAATATCGCGTTTCGCATTGTTTCCGGAATAAATATCAATTGCTCCTTAAGCCTGTCAGCAAGCTGTTCTGCAATCCATTTAGAGTTTCCTGTACCCGAGAAATAAAAAATCATAATTGAGATTTTTTTAATAAATCAATATAAAAAGAAGGGCGGTAGTCTTCGAATGATTACCGTCCTTCTCCGTTATAAAAAAGCCGCACCGACGATGTGATGAAACTCTGATAGAACAAGATTTGAGTGCTCGCCCCCTTTGTAATCCACCGGCTAAAAGCTGTCCCGAAAGATGTGGCCCGCCATTGAGAGCAGAAGCGTTCTCGGTATATCAGATTAATTTGAAGAGTTTCCCGATCAAGTCGATACGGCTAATACTTTAACTACACAAATGTAGTAACTTTGTATGAGATAAACAAGAAAAATATAGAATTTGTTTATTCTAAAAGCCACTTTTTATAGCCTGAAAATTCTTTAGTAATAATAAAAATGCCGATCACTTTTCAGTAATCGGCATCTATTATTCTTAAACTGTGCAACTTAAGCCGCTTTAGCTTTAGCAACTACAGCTTTGAAAGCTTCCGGATGATTCATTGCTAAATCAGCCAAAACCTTACGGTTTATTTCGATACCGGCTTTATGCAAGCCACCCATCAATTTAGAATATGACATTCCTTCAAGGCGTGCAGCTGCATTGATACGTTGTATCCAAAGAGCGCGGAAGTTTCTTTTCTTGTTTCTACGGTCACGGAACGCGTATGTCAAACCCTTCTCCCAAGTGTTTTTAGCTACGGTCCAAACATTTTTTCTTGCACCAAAGTAACCTCTGGTCAATTTCAAAATTTTCTTTCTTCTTGCTTTTGAAGCAACATGATTTACTGATCTTGGCATAGTTTTACTCTTTTTTGAATGTTAGCGCCGTTACTTCACGTAGCGAACTTAAAGCTAATGCATTCGGTTAATACTTTAATAATACTTTTACGCTTTTGATTACTTCATAGCTAAGAGTTCCTTAACCTGGCTTACATTTGTTGTATCAACAGTTGTAGAGTAGCACAGATTTCTCTTTCTCTTTTTAGTTTTCTTAGTCAAAATATGACTATGAAAAGCGTGCTTTCTTTTGATTTTACCTGTTCCGGTAAGGGTAAACCTTTTTTTAGAACCGGAGTTAGTCTTCATCTTTGGCATCTTACTTGATTTTAAATTATTAAATTATATGGCAACGCACTATACCTGCGCGTTACGCATTTCTGTCTTATTCTTCTGCTGCCTTATCCGCAGGCTTTGGAGCTGCAGGCTTCGGTGCAGCCGGCTTTTTGGGAGCACCTTCTTTCTTTTTCGGAGAAAGCTGGATAGTCATACGCTTACCCTCTAAAACAGGCATTTGATCTACTTTTGCGTAATCTTCCAAATCATTGGCAAAACGCAACAACAGCACTTCACCCTGTTCTTTAAAAAGAATGGAACGCCCTTTAAAGAAAACATAAGCTTTCACTTTGTCCCCGTCTTCAAGAAACCCTTTAGCATGTTTCAACTTAAAGTTGTAATCATGATCATCCGTTTGAGGTCCGAAACGTATTTCCTTTACGTTCACTTTCACCTGTTTCGCTTTTTGTTCTTTCTGACGTTTCTTTAGTTGATAAAGAAATTTTGAATAGTCAATAATACGGCAAACCGGGGGTTGTGCATTAGGGGAAATTTCTACGAGGTCTAACCCTTTTTCTTCCGCCATTTTTAATGCCTGGGAAATAGGATATACCATAGGTTCCACTTCGTCGCTTACAATGCGAACTTCCTTGGCGCGAATCTGCTCATTGATTCTGTACTGCCCTTTTAAGCTGTCATTCTTCATCAAATAACCTTTACTTCCGAATTGTTTTTTATTGTCTACCAAAATTTGTTTATTTATTAATTGGGCGCAAAGTTACCATTTATTTATCATATTTTGAACTTCTTCGTTCAAAATTTTAGCAAAATCTTCAAATTTCATGGTACCTTTATCACCTTCGCCTTGTCTACGAACTGAAACTTCTCCATTTTCTGCCTCTTTCTCACCGACAATCAGCATATAAGGAATACGTTTCATCTCATTATCACGTATCTTACGGCCGATCTTTTCGTTACGATCGTCAACGATCGCACGAATTTCATGTGTCTTCAGATACATTTTCACCTGTTCGGCATAATCATTGAATTTTTCACTGATCGGCAGGATAGCAACCTGGTCCGGAGTTAACCACAATGGGAATTTACCTGCAGTATGCTCTATCAACACTGCTACAAAACGCTCCATTGACCCGAACGGTGCACGGTGAATCATCACCGGACGATGTTTCTGGTTATCAGAACCCATATATTCAAGTTCAAAACGTTCCGGTAAATTATAATCCACTTGAATCGTTCCCAACTGCCAACGACGGCCAATGGCATCTTTCACCATAAAATCAAGTTTCGGGCCATAGAAAGCAGCTTCGCCATATTCTATCTTCGCCTTCAAGCCTTTTTCTTCACAAGCTTCAATAATAGCCTGCTCTGCCTTTTCCCAGTTTTCATCGCTACCGATGTACTTTTCGCGATTCACTTTGTCACGCAAGGATATCTGTGCCTCAAAATTAGTGAAATCCATGGAACGGAACACGATCGAAATAATATCCATCACCCGAAGGAATTCACCCTTCACCTGATCGGGACGACAAAAAATATGCGCATCATCCTGTGTAAAGCTACGTACACGGGTCAAGCCGTGAAGCTCGCCGCTTTGTTCATAACGGCACACCGTACCGAACTCAGCAATACGCAAAGGCAGATCCTTGTAAGATCTTGGGAAGTTCTTATAGATTTCGCAGTGATGCGGACAGTTCATCGGTTTCAGGAAATACTCCTCTCCTTCTTCCGGAGTATGGATCGGCTGGAAAGCATCCTTACCGTATTTAGCATAGTGACCGGAAGTTACATACAATAACTTATTGCCGATAGGCGGAGTTATTACCTCCTGATAATCATAACGGGTCTGAATGCGGCGCAAGAATTCCTGTAAACGCAAACGAAGCGCTGTTCCCTTCGGCAACCACATCGGCAAACCTTTTCCTACTGTTTCGGAGAACATAAAGAGTTGCATTTCCTTACCAATCTTACGATGGTCGCGCTTCTTTGCTTCCTCCAGCAATACCAGATATTCATCCAGCATTTTCTTTTTCGGGAAAGTAATACCATAAATACGAGTCAGCATCTTACGATCTTCATGACCACGCCAGTAAGCGCCTGCTACAGAAGTCAGCTTTATGGCTTTGATAGGTGCTGTCGTCATTAAGTGAGGGCCACGACAAAGATCGGTAAACGCCCCTTGTGTATAAGTAGTGATATGTCCGTCCTCCAATTCAGAGATCAACTCGCATTTATAAGTTTCGCCACGGTCACCAAACATTTTCAAAGCATCGTTTTTAGCGATGTCTGCACGAACTACGGCCTCTTTCTTAGCTGCCAGTTCAGCCATCCTGGCTTCTATGGCAGGCAGATCGGATTCCTTAATGATCGCTTCTCCCGGATCGACATCGTAGTAAAATCCATTCTCAATAGCCGGTCCGATACCAAATTGTATCCCCGGATAAAGTTCCTGCAATGCTTCGGCCAGCAAGTGGGCACTTGTATGCCAGAAAGCATGTTTACCTTCCTCGTCCTCCCATTTATAAAGCACAATAGAGGCATCCTCATTGATAGGACGGCCTAAATCATAAATCTCACCATTCACGCCACAAGCCAGTACATCCTGAGCCAGACGCGAACTGATACTTTCTGCAATCTGCAGACCGTTCACTCCTTCGCTATATTCACGAACAGAGCCATCGGGAAATGTTATCTTTATCATAATGTGATGTTATATTTTTCTTTTTAGCACGCAAAAATAACTAATTCTTTTTGAGTTTTCTATTATTTATCAAAAAAATGTTATTCGCCCTGATCGGTGAAGCGCTTGATTATATTGTATGCCGAAACAATTCCCAACTCTCCGGCCTTACTCAAATCGGTGATACCTTGTTTATTATTCCCAAGGAATATATGGGTCAGCCCACGGTTAAAGTAAGCGTCGGCAAAGTCATGATTCAAGTCAATAGCCTTGTCATAATCAACCAATGCAGCCCTATAGTCTTTCAACATGGCCAACACATTGGCACGATTATAGTAAGCATATACAAAGTCCGGAGCCAATGCAATAACTTTATCCAAATCGGCTTTCACAACATCATAATCTATTACACCAATTTCCTTCGAGCCATCCCCGCCTTGTTTTGCATTTGCAGCCTCCTCTGCTTTCTGATACTCCAACTGCTTACAACGTACTAAAGACCGCATAAAGTAAGCCGGGAAAAATTTATCGTCAAGTAAGATAGCCTGCGTCAAATCATCCATTGAGCTCGCAAAGTCCTGTACCAGATAAAAATCGAGTGCACGGGCAAAACGCTTCGCAGCACTTTTCTCATCTTCCACAATTGCCGATGTATGTGCATCGATCAAGGCAAAATGGAATTTAACCTGCTCTTCTGTCAGTGGCGCTTCCATATTAGTTATACGCAAACGTTTTGGAAAGATCCCCGACTGGTTCAATTCATCAATAAACGTATGATAATTCACAGAGCGTTTTACATCGCTCATCTTTTCATAATAAGTAAGTGCAAACAACGGTTCCGGCTTAATCGTCACGTTACGATCCTGTACCCGTCCCCTATAATCGCTCTTGTATTGACGTTCCTGTTCGGAATCGTCGGCAATTACTATCTTCCGATAGTTATTCATATTCTTATCCGACTTTTTACGTGTCTTGCCTTCATCCTCCTCATTATCATCCTCCTTGTTTTGATCATTCTGTGCCACATCATTTTTCGAAACGCCATTCTGACGATCCAACTGCGCTTTCATTACCTTAAACTCATCCGCCTCGGCTCCTTTACGGTCTCCAATTTTTTTACGCGCTTCAGCACGCTGGTAATAACCGGCCAAGAAGTTAGGATATTGGTTGATCACAGTCGTATAGTCTTCTATCGCCCCACGATAATCTCCGGTCTGCGCACGTAGCAAACCTCTATTAAATGTAGCCATCATGTTATCGGGCTCCATCTCGAGCACAAAGTTGAAATCTTCAATCGCACGATTATCATCACCTACCTGAGCACGCAACAGACCACGGTTATAATGTCCGATAAAGTTATTAGGATCGATATCCAATGCCAGATCATAATCACTCATGGCACCTCTCAAATTATTCTGATGAAAACGGGCTAACGCACGATTTATATAATTTCCGGCATTCCGTGCACTCAGGCGAATAGCTTGATTAAAGTCCGCTTCCGCCTCGGCATACTTGGATTGTTGCAATTGGACAATTGCCCGGGAAGACCATGCATCCGGATCGTATTTATCCAATTCGATAGCCGTATTGAAATCTTTTAACGCCCTAATAGTGTCTTGTTGTTTCAGTGCAACCTCTCCCCGCATCAGATAAGCGCGTGTATATTTAGGAGAGATTGTAAGCAGCTTTTCCAAATCATCTTCCGCAGCCTTGTAATCTTTCTTTTGAATATGGCACAAGGTCAGATTATGCCAAAGTGTAATATTCTCCGGCGCGTAATGCAAAGCTTTTTTATAATCTTCAATCGCCCCATCGTATTTATTTTGACGAATACGTGCCAAGCCACGAATCTGATAAGCCCCCACTACAAAAGGATTACGTTCGATCGCTTTATCACAATCAGCTTCCGCACCTTGAAAATCATCCAGATTTATTTTTGCCAATCCCCTAAAAAAATAAGGTTCATACAGATAAGGCTTTGCATTAATCACCTGGTTAAAATATTGAATAGAAAGCACATAATCCTCAAAATAAAGAGCATTACGGGCTATCATCATTACCCGTTCCGTATTTATCTGAGCACATACCAGTGTAGGTAGCAGCAGAAGAGCTACTAATATCTTTTTTATCATTGGCTTTTGAATATACTTAATAAATGAAACAAAAGTAATGCTTTTCGTCTATTATACAGGGATATCAGATAACTTTTTATATTTTTTGAGCATTTGATGCGACATAAAAACTACTTCAATATGAATTTAAAACAAACTCTCTACTTGTCAATATGACAAGTAGAGGCAAACTGTATTTTTTCGAGTTTGCAATACAAGAAGATTTCATGGAAAGCAGCACATCAAGCCAAGCAACTGTATATCAATCATATAAACAAGTATTTCCTAAAGAAGAAGGGTCTATTTTCTCTAATACAAGAAAGCGTTATTAAGACTGTGTTAAATAGTATTCTTTGGCAATAAGAATACTATTTCTTGCACTTAAAGAATTAATGTTTTATCGGGAGGAAACCGTACTTTGGAAAAATCAATTAACAATGTTAAATAATTATCCTGCCAAAACGGATTTAGTAATGTTTTAAAAATAATCTGGCACCTATTGTTCCGGTTTGATCGGATCATTTCATTTTGGAAGTTTCCTCTAAAGGACGTTTTTGTCCATCGGAATATATTATTCACATAAAATCTCCCCCCTTCACCGGCTTCACCTTTTTTAATCAAGCTCCCTATTCATCTGTAATACAGAGTGAAGGCACGCTCCAGTCTCTCGGTAATCGTGTTTGCCGCCCGTATGCCCGGTACTCACCACCCGTATGCTCGGTGTTCATCGCCCGCATACCCAATACTTGGGAGACATTTGCACAGAGACAGAAAAACGACAACCGCCCTTCACCCAGTATTGCCGATGAACAAAGCAGTGAAGCAAAAAGGTGAAGGCGGTGAAAGGGATGAAAAACATACAAAAGAGACATTCTGAAGAATAAAAAACATTCACCGGAAAAAAGATGCTACATCTTTTTTTAAAACCTGCACATCTTTCCGTTGAAACCTGTTACATCTTTTTCGGAGAGATGCTACGTCTTTCTTTGAAAGGCACTATGTCTTTTTGAAAGAGATGCTACGTCTTTTTCAAGCAGGCAGGAGTTACATTGATGTGAAGTATATGGGTTGGATTAACGCTCTGTCACAACTTACCTTTTCACGATTACTTAGAAACCGTTTCAATTTTTATAATATTTCTTTTTTGTTTCTTGATCAATAAACAGAATATCTGCCCATCAAATAAGCCTACATACAGTATTATTTTATTTGCTTCATTTTATAAGAGCTGCGAGCCTTTCCTTTCAGCATGGTATTCAATTTACCCTTTATCATTTGCTTGCGAAGCGGCGAAATATGGTCAATGAACATTTTTCCATCCAAATGATCAAATTCGTGCTGCATCACACGTGCAAGATATCCTTCAACCACTTCATCATGCTCTACAAAATTTTCATCCATATACTTCACGTGAATCCGATTCCCTCTTTTCACCGTTTCATGAATACCCGGCAAACTGAGACAACCTTCTTCCATTGCCACTTCCTCGCCACCGACTTCAAGAATGTGCGGATTAATGTATGCCCGGTTAAAATCTTTAAATTCAGGGAACTCATCCGACAGAGGATCCAACGTAATTGTCACCACCCGGATAGGAAGTCCGATTTGAGGTGCCGCAAGTCCCACACCATCCGCATGCACCATCGTCTCAAACATATTTTCAATCAGTTTCTTTAATTCCGGATAATCAGGGGTAATGTCTTCGGCCACTTTTCTCAATACAGGTTGGCCGTATGTGTAAATTGGTAAGATCATATTTTACTATTGCTATTTTATTATATTATTCTCTATATTAAAAACGTTTGCTTTCAAGATATGTTTGCAAAATAATGGTAGCACTGATTTCATCAACCAAGGCCTTATTTTGCCGATCTTTTTTCTTTAATCCGGCCTCCAGCATGGTACGATGTGCCAGCACAGAAGTGAAACGTTCATCCACAAATTCAACAGGGATTTCCGGCAGTCTTTTCTTTAGAGAACGGACAAACGGATCAATATACTTCATACTCTCGGATGCTTCATTATTCATCTGTTTAGGCAGACCTACAAGAATACGCTCTACCGGTTCTTTTTGTACATAACCGGTTATAAAATCCAATAATTCATGCGTAGGTACAGTAGTTAAACCGTTTGCAATGATCTGCATCGCATCACTGACAGCTACTCCCGTACGCTTCCTACCATAGTCTATTGCTAATATTCTACTCATAATTGGGGACAAAAATACAATTATTATTTTGATTATAACCCATTGCCATACAAAAAAAGGATGCCTATTTACAGACATCCTTTCCCTTAAAATTCAGAGCAAAGCTCTGTTAATCCATATTTTATTCCAGAATTACTACACGATTCAAGAAATCTTTGCCGAACATATTAGCAGTACCACCATAGCCAATGAGTTCCATTTGTTTTTCACTAACTCCCTCATTCACAAGAGCATCATAAACTGCTTGAGCACGTTTTTCAGACAACTCTTTATTCCATTTTGCACTACCGGTTGCACTGTCACAATATCCTGCGATTTTGTACTTCTTATCAGGATTGGCCTTCATCAATTTAGCAGCCAACTGAATGTTGACCTTTCCGTAATCGTCGATCTTAGCACTGCCTATCTTAAAGAAAACAGCACGCGGACCAGCAACTTCAACTTCTTTCACAACCTCCTGAACAACAGGCTTAGCATTTGCCATCGCGTTTTTAGTATCAGCCAAATCGCTCTGAGCTTTGGCTAATTCATCGCGATACTTGTTCAACTCATCGTTAATAGCATTCTGATCGACTTTAGAACTGCAAGAAACAAACTTCTTGCCGCCAAATGTATAAGTAGCACCGGCTGTCAGATGAAGGTAACCGTCGGTGTTACCACTGCTATATGCACCCAAAACAGAAGGAGTAACCTGTCCGCGAGCTTCTACGTCGATGGCCCATTTCGGATTGATATTGAACTTAGCACCTAAACCAAGACTGGCACCAACTAAACAACGAAGTTCATGACCGGTAGGTCTTGTACGATCATAATCCAACTCTTTCTTGATAACCGTATGTCCGTCTTCCACCGTCTTATGTTCCGAATAAACGACATCCCAATGGCAATAGTTTTTCACTACATTCATAGAAGGACCGGCAAAAAAGTTCAATTCAAATACGCGCCCCGGTTTATAGCCACAGAACAAGTTTGTCAGGTTCAAAGTACCATCCAAATTGATACCAATGTAGTTTTCTTTTCTTTCCACTTTCGGCGCATTCAAACTCTCAAACGGATAATTTGTTTCCATCTTCGAGCTCCATCCGTATACTTGGCCACGGAATCCCCAGATAGGATTAATCAATTTTCCAATTGACAGATTCACCAGAGGGGTAATAGACTTCCCGAATTTAGTATCCGGATTCGTTGTAGCCTGCACTCCACCTCCTACACTGATATAGATATTATCCTTCCAGCTCTCGCTGTAGTATTTATCTTTAGTCTGTGCAGAAACAGCAGTTGCAGTTCCAGCTAACAACAGAGATAATATTACTAATTTACTATTCATTTTTTCTCTTTATTAATAAATTCAACTCTTCTTATTCATATCCGCTCTTTACCATCATTTCATTTCAGACAAAATCTGAACATCAATCCGCCGGTGAGGTATTTCATTCTCTGCAGCTCCACCTGTGCATGCAAATGATTAAAAAGCAAATAAGTGGCTCCCATCGCAAAATCTTTGGAATCGTATTCGGCTATCAATCGTAGCTGCGGATGAAAAGACGGATTATAACTAATTCCGGCAGCCACACCATTCAATTTATAATCTTTTCTTCGATTATATAAATAAGAAAGGTGTATCCCTATCGTCTCTTTTCCTATATCCACATGCTTGGAAGCGGCAATATAGAAACGACTGTAATATCCGTTCCCCCGTTCTGAAGCAATTACATCTCCCGAGGATGTAAATGGATCAGAAGTTCCCAACACGACGGCAGGTGTATATTTCCAAAACTGTCCTTCTTTCAATGCTCGCAAACGAACCGAAAAATACCGGTCCTGATTCGTAAAGCCTGTATAACCGTAAGGCTTCAGCCCCAATGCTTCCGCTTTGAAAAGCGTACAAGTATAGGCAACTTCCAACCATGGCATAATGGTTACATTCAGGTAATAATTGTACGTATGGTAATACCACGTAGGAGGAGTTATCTCCTTATTTAAAAAATTAGCACCCAACATTACTGTCTTATCCTTTTGCATTTCCGCTGAAGGGGCATGCAGCAATCCTGTAGTACCATAGGTCAATTGAGCCGAAAGCATAAATGTACAGCACAAGCATACCAAAGTGGTTATGATTCGTTTTAGCATTTATTTCTACTTTATTATTTATACTTTCGGTTCAAAAATCAGTATATCTTATTATTCGCCTACAATGATACCGCCTCCGGCATTCAAATCATTGCCATGACCATGACTGTGACCGATATGTGTCATGTCTTTCTCCAAAGTAACCACCTTCAAGTATTCAACTGTAAGAACATTGAATTGGATCTGAATATTGTTTACAGTAACAGTACAAGGTTTTGTAACTTCTTTAGTTTCAACAGAAACAGAGTTCAACAGAGTAAATGCCGGAACTTTAATATCTCCTTCAAGCGTTACCGTTTCAAACTCCTTCTTAACGTCTGCATAAGCATCCTGAATAGCGGTAAGCACTACATTCTGCGCATTCTCATTAGAGAATTTCTGTTTCACTTCTGCTACTAACTGATCATAATTCTCATATTTAACACCCGCTTTCAAACCAGTACAAGTCACATGAACATCAATTTCTACATCATTATTATTCATGCGTCCTACAGGGAATGAAGTATAATCACTCTTCACAACTCCTGATTCTTCTGAGATACCTAAATCAATAGCTGCGCGGAATTTAGAGAAGTGCTCAATATTCATCGTGTAAACACCACCTGACAGTTTAACCCCCTTATCACCCTTCGGATCAAGAGACCATACTCCGTCAGTTCCTTCATATTCCAGATTAAGATCACCCAACTGACCGTTATAATCATCAGCAAAGCTAATAAGCAACGGATTTCCAGCAAATGCCAGGCCATCAGGCAAACCGATATAGCTACGAATTGACAATGGCGTAGTTCCTGTTTTATCATTATCGCCCGGAGCAGCTTCATCAGCCAAGTTTCTAACCAAAATCAGAGTTGCATCTGCCGGAGTAATCACTGTATTTTCTTTCAAAGTAACAGTAGTACCGTCGGCCATAATATTAGATACAGTCTCAAGCACCTTACCATTTGAATCAACATCCGGTATTATTGTACCTGTAGCGCCCTCACCGGCTTCGATCACCTCTTTACCATTCTCAACCTTACATGGGTAAGATAAAACCTGATAATAAGCAGTAACATCCGTTATGGTAACTTTTCCCTTTGCTGCAATCACTCCGGTAGCTGTCGAGTTAACCACTTCCGAATAAATGGTATAAGAAGAAGCGGCATCTTTTTCAACTGTAAAATCAAAATTAGAACTATTATAAACAGGCTGAATATTAGCGCCTTCCAGTCTTATTACTTGTGATTCAGCCAAAACTCCATATTTATCTACAGTTGCACCGTAAATTCTAACATATTCAATTTCCGGCTTTTCTTCTTTTACCATTTCAATATCGATCACACGATATACTTTATCACCGGCCTTGCCATATACCACTTCCAAAGCTACTTTGACTTCTGCCTTCTGATATCCGGTTGCAGTTGCAGTAACAGTATAAATACCTGCATCATAAGAAGCCTGAATTGCAGCACCATTTATTTTCACCTCGGCAGTTACCGGAAGTTTCGTATCTGCATCAACTACGTTTACATCCAATACATAAGGCAATTTTACAGTAGCCTCTTCACCTATTTCAGTAAATACCAATATACAATCGTAATTTCCACCATCTGCATTAATCTCAGCCGATTTAATTTCAGTAGCCCCTTTTTTAGCACCAACCTGATAAGTCACATCAGCCTTTTCCACAGTAAAGCGGAATTCACTGGCAGCAGAAATAGTTTTTGCAACCTGTCCATCTGCATACAATACAATTTCGTCAGCCTCAAGCGCCTTACCGTTTTTATCTGTTACCGCACCGGAAATATTGATATAAACAGGTTCCGTAATAGTAACCGGTTCAACCAACAGTACAATAGCCTTGCTGATTACATTATTTTCACCTTTTTCTACCTGCATAGCCGGAAGGCTCACAACTGTTGCACTTGAATAATACTTATCATTAGCAGCAGTTTTCACAAGATATTCACCTGCTGCATATTTCCCCTCACTATTCGCTGCAGGAGTTACTTCGGGAGTAATACCTTCAATAACTGCTCCTGTCTGTGCATCCTTCACAGCAAATGTAAGATCATATACAACGTCTACATATTCTTTTGCAGGAATATCCTTTTTCATAACAACCGACAGAGGATATACTACAGTTTGCCCATCTTCTATTTTAGCAACAGATACAGTTCTTTTAGCATCTTTATATCCTTCAGCTTTGAAAATCAAATTCACCACTTTCTCACTCTCAGTAAATTTGCTGATTTTTACAGCATACGAACCGTCACCTAAAATAGTAGCAGTACCAACATTTGTTTCAACTGCTGTTAAGTTAACACCATCACCCGTTTCAATATCTGTGACAGATCCTGAAATTGTATAAGCAGCATCCGGTAGTGTAACAGTTTCGCCGGGCTTACTGGCATCCAGTCCGTCCTCTTTGTAACATCCGGTCATTAACGCCCCGGACAAAGCTAAAGTGAGTAGCGCTATCCTTGCACTCACAACACCTAAAAAACTTTTCTTTTTCATCTCAATAAAATTAAAAATTTAGTAATTCTGATTTAATAAAATATGGATTAAAACTATTTGCTTGCATAATGTTAGCTCCCGGATTCGCCCGGTATCCCTGATAATAATATCGTTCATTCCCCGCATTATACGCTATTCCCATATTCTTTGAAGGCGTAACACGCGGAATATATCCCTTTCTTTTATATCTGTAAGGCGGCAAAGCTATTTGAAAACGAAAACCACCATTTGCTTTTACGCCATCTGCTTTCATGGCATAAAACCCGATAGAGGCATAACGGAAATGTCTGATCACATCCAACCGTATGCCTTTTTCACCTAATAGATATTGTTCAGCCTTTAATGTGGTCTGAACGTTGTATTCCGGCCAATAAAAACTCCCACCGACACTCCACGTCACCCTTCGCTTGGTGCCGTATATCAATTCAAAGCCATCCCAATAATAAGCTGCAGTTACCCCCAACCTACCCTCTACACTGAAACGTTCGTTTTTAAATGGATGAAACAATTTTAAATCCGCTCCATATCGCCCAGCATTGAAAGTACCTACCTCCAACGTGCCCCATATATTATAAGGCAACCGTACCGTTTGCTGTAGTGTCAGAAACCCCGGATGGATTTTCCCCAACCGATCACCATAACCATCATTGTATACCGGAAACACCATCTGAGCCGTTAATTTCATCCCTTTCCAAAAAGAAACTTCAATAGCTGGTGATAAATTGAACAAAACTTGGTATATTTGCGTTAATACTAAGTTTTTCAATGACAATTCGGGATAGACCACAACATCTACCTTAAATAGAGAACTATTCAAGCCATTACCTTTGATTAGTTTCCTCCAGTTATCTCCAAGATTATAGCTCACTACCCAATCCTGGCGATTGACTTCGGGGATACTGTCACCGATAACGGGTTGATAATAAAGAGAAATTTGAGGTACATTATTGTCAAGTATAATTATTCGACATGGCTTTTTCTCCGGTAAACCCATCCTTTGAACAACATCAACAGCTTTACCGAGTCCTACCCCATTTAAACGATATGCAGCATTTTCCATAACATACACACGTTCTTTATCGTTCTCATGCCAACCCACGTTTTCAAATCCCATACCAACTAATACATCAACAGTCTCTTCACCTGTCTGACACACACCTTTTAAGGGAAGCAAACAGAAAAGAAAGATCGCTATATAACGCGTTATATTGTTATGTATCAAGTTTGTATTCATGTAAGAGATCCTATATCCTCATCCTTTTATTTTCACTTATCACTTGCAATGTTGCAAAACACGTTACAAAAATAGAGACATTTTTAATAATAGCAAAGAATCTTACACTAAAAATTAAAATATTGTATCATTTTTTTTTATCCATATTGCTCTAATTTGAAAAACAAGCCACTTAACATTGCAAAATATTCGATAAATGACTTTTTTAATACCAAAATACAACTGGAAACGAAAAAATATTTTATTCCATTTTCGATCTTTAGCTAAAACAGAGATTAATTGTAATATGTTGTGAAATATTATTGCATAAGGAAAGCAATTGCGGATTAAAATTAAAAATATGTACTTTTGAGATACAAAATACATATTTAGCTAAAAATTAAATACGTACTTTATATATACAAAGGTACACACTTTGGGCCGTAAAAATAACAATTATCGCGATATATTGATTATCAGACTTGTGTCAGATCGGGTATTAAATCAATTGCTTTGCTTTTGGTTTCGTCGACAATCTTTGCATAGATTTGAGTTGTTTGAATATTTGTATGTCCCAACAGTTTAGAAACTGTATAAAGATCTGCTCCCAATGTAATCATCATTGTTGCATGTGTATGCCTTGCCACATGAAAGGTTATATGTTTATTGATACCGGCAGCTTGGGCCCAACGCGATAAGATCTCATTTGTCCTTCCCAATGATATCAAGTCATGGAAAATAATATCTGTATCTAATGCGCCATTGCGTTTGGGTAACTGTTTTAAAGCCTCTTTGCTAAGAGGTAAAGAAATAACTTCTTGGGTCTTTTGTTGCACTATATGTAGCTGGGTTTTACCCATATTATCTCTTTTAAGATTCCCCCACGTCAGAGCAACAATATCACAATGCCTTAACCCGCAAAAGCAACTGAAAAGAAAGGCCTGTTTCAGTGTTTTATTGTAGAAATCCGTTTGAGACAGGGCTTTAAGTTCTTCAATGGTCAGGAACTCCCGTTCTGTCTTTTTTCTTTTAGGTTTGTCTTCATTTCTTATCTTGTTCATAGGATTTAAGGGCAAAATATCTTCAACAACAGCATAGTTTAGACAGTAATTCAGCTCTTTAAAATAACAGACTTGTGTGTTGGCGCTAATTTTTTTTTCTTTTCTGCTATGTTCTTGATTAGCTGTACTTAAGTATTTTATAAATTTTAAAATATATTCCTTATCTATATTTTTTAATAAAATACCTTTTTTGTCATATCGTTGAAGATGATAAATCAACGTATTCATCAACGTTTTCTTTGATTTTTTTACAGAGTCTCTGTGTGCCAGATACTGGATATAATCTGTGAGTGATATGTTTAACCTCTTCTTATTCAAATTAAAGCCATATTTACCGTTTTGTAATGCTACGATTTTTTCAGCTTTGATAGCATTAGCTAACCTTAATGTTTCTGCATTTCTTTCTTTATCGACTTTACTGCGTTCGGGGATTATATAAAGTTTTAAAAATTCATATTTTCTCTTTCCATTTATGTAGATGTCGAGGTAAAGAGAATAACATCCGTTTAGCAATTCTTTTGTCCGAAGCCTTATCGGCTCTTTTATTTTAATTTCTTTTTTCATTTTAGAATCCTTTCCATGTAATTAATGCATACAGCTCTACATAGGGAGTAACAAGTCAGTAACATCCTGTGTCGTGGATGATTAAGAAAGTGTTACCGGCTTTTATTATTTTCAAGAAAATAAAAAATGCTCTTTCGGTTAAAATACAATGAATAATTTATTCAAAGTGCCCTGTAATGTATTGTGCGTCGCCATTTGTTTTTGCTATTCCTTTTTTAAATAAATCAAGTGTAGAAAAAAATTCCTCTTTTACCATAAAAATAGAAATATCAAATTGGTAACAAATATAACGTTATTATAGGTAATAAACGCACTTTTTATTCTTTTTTATTTTTTACCTGATGAACATTTAATATTCAGTTATATAACAGTTTAGTTTCGTAAAATTTCTTCTTTTATATCGTTATTCCCATATCCGGAGAAAAAGCCATGCCGGCTAATCATATTAGACAACAACATTCCACAGATTTCCCTTTACTATCAACCAATTAGCGAAGATAGTACATCTAATGTCAACCGTCAAGACTGGGAGGTAAGTTACAACTTAGGTAAGAATTGGAAGCAAGCAATCAGAGAAAAGAGAAAAAACAGTTCGCTATTCAAAGTAGATATCACTGTATACCCGGAACTTTCACTTAAAAACCTGGTAATTACACAAATATACCAAGTATTACTTAATCTGTCACCGGCCATAGAAGTTTCTTTTTGGAAAGGAATGAAATTAACAGCACAGATGGTGTTTCCGGTATACAATGATGGCTATGGAAATCGCTTGGGAAAAATCCATCCGGGATTTCTAACGCTACAACAAACGGTACGCCTACCTTATAATATATGGGGGACATTGACAGTAGGAGCATTTAACGGAGACCGGTACGGAGGTGATTTGAAATTATTTCATCCATTTAAAAACGAACACTTCAGTATAGAAGCCAGATTGGGTGTTACCGGAACTTATTATTGGGACGGTTTTAGCTGTACCTATGGCACAAAACGAAGGATTACTTGGAGCATCGGAGGGAGTTTTTATTGGCCGGAATACAATATTCAGACTACATTAAAGGCTGAACAATATTTATTAGGCGAAAAAGGCATGCGGTTGGATGTGATCAGACATTTCCGTTATACTTCTATCGGTTTTTACGCCATGAAAGCAAAAGGGGCAAAATCGAATGGTGGCTTTCGTTTTCAAGTAGCATTGCCTCCTTATAAATATAAGAGGAGAGGATATATCCCGCGTATTACACCATCCCACAACATGGGGATAGCTTACAACGCAGGAAATGAACGATATTACTACATGGGATACCGTACGAATCCAAGCGAGAACATAATGCAAAATAATAGTTTTAATCCATATTTTATTAAATCAGAATTACTAAATTTTTAATTTTATTGAGATGAAAAAGAAAAGTTTGTTAAGTGAGTTTAGTGCAAAAATAGCATTACTCACTTTGGCTATATCCGGGGCCTTCATGACCGGATGTTATAAGGATGACGGCTTGGATGCAAATTCTCCCGGAGGAAACAGTAATCCCCTAACCCCTGTTTATGTAATATCAGGAGTTGTAACAGATGCTGAAACTGGAGAGAATATTCAAGGAAATGTAACCTATACTGATGGAACGTCTCAAACTCTGTCTTTTGATGGTTCTTATAGCATAAAGATCGCCGAGTTCAATGAAGAAACTAAAACCGTTAGCCTGTCCTTCAAAGCAAATGATGAAACATACAACGGTGGAAAAGCCATTGTACGGACTGTTGTGTTGAACAAAATAGAAAACGGAAATGCAGTTTATCCTGTAGATGTAATAATGAAGAAAAACGTTTCTATGTATCCGAGACCATACAATTTGACGTTTATTTATAAAAATGCTGTTACTGGAGAAGAAATAGCATCGGATATAAGTGACCAAATGGGAATGACTATAAAATCGGCTGATGGAACTGCCGTAACGAATTATAACGGATTAGCATCCGGCAATTACACCATCAGAACTCAAGCTATTGAAAAAGCATTTAAATCAAGTGTCACATTGCTTTCTCTACCTTATGTAGAATCAGAAACAAAAGACGACTACATAAACAAAATCGTAGAACTTCTTATTACTCCGGCAGATCCTGATAAAGAAGATACTTATACAACATTAGCTGGTGTTGTTGTTGACAAAGATGGTAATTCCCTGTTGGCTGACAAAATTGAATTACTGAAAGATGGTACAGTGGTAAACGAAAAAACGATTACAAATAGTGCTAACTTTGTATTTACTGTAAATGACAAAGAAAAGGGTGAATATAAAATTCAGGTTACTGTAGGAAATTTGACTCCTGTTATATCCGGTATTTACAGTATTCCTGCTTGTGGTAATCAAAATATTACAATCATAGCCCAAAAGCCAATAGCACCTACATACCCAAGAAATTACATGTTGACGTATGTTTATAAGAATGCACTTACAGGTGAATCTATAAACAAAGAAACTGAGGGAATCACCAGTAATCCGGCAGAAGGCAAATTTACCCCTGGTGAATATGCCATTACAACCACGACAACAACAGATAAATTCAAATCAAATGTTACCCATATTACCCTTGAGGAAGTAGCAGAATCAGCCACGGAGAATGATTTCATCAAGAAAACGATTGTAATCTCACTGACTCCGGTAGATTCAAAAGAAACATTCACAACTTTGTCAGGTACCATAATCAATGACAATGGCAACGCTGTAATGGCCGATAAGATTGAACTTTTCAAAGAAGGGACAACAACAGCCGTTAAAACGATTACCAAATCTGCAAGTTTCACATTCACTATAAATAATGAAGACGAAGGAAAATATAAAATAAAAGCCACCAAAGGTACAAAAGACATTATCACAGAAGGATACACTGTTCCTAATTGCGGAAACCAAATAATAACAATTGTATTCGAAAGTGATAAACCGGCAGAGCTTAAAGATGTTGTTTATAATTTAACATTCAAGGCTTTTGACATTGATACAAAAGTAGAGATAAGCGGTGTCACATTTAATTTTAATGGAAATCCAGGGTCTACTGCATCATCAATTGCTCACGGAACTTACACTTTGACTGCCACAGCAGACAAATACTATACAGGACAAGTGACTATTGAACTGCCAGCCATGAAAAACGAAAGTGGCATAGCAGCACAAACAATTATAGTATATTTGCAAAAAGAGCCCACTAAAGAAGATGAACCTACAAAAGTCATATTAATGGGTGAAGTAGTTGATGCACTTGGCAACATGGTTATGGCCCAATCTATCAAACTTAATGATCCAAGTACTGCCGTATACAACACAAATCATTTCTCATTTGAAATAGAAATACCGGCAAATAAAGCTAAAGCCAGCAATCTGAAACAATGGCTAATAACTGCAAAGGTATCCAAGATTAACTCAAAAGGAGAACCTTTGGCTCCTATAGAAATGCCTGTAACATTTGTATACGATCCTGCTAAAGGTACTACAGCAATCAATAAGAACATTTCTATCCCATTCACAGCAAATAAGGATGGTATCATTGTTATAAATGAAACAACCGAACCAGGCGATGGTGAACAAGGTCAAGTTACTCCGGATGTAGATCCCGAAACCGGTAAGGTTGAAGCCGAAAAAACGACTGTAATGAACGGCAATGGAACTCCAGAAGACAAAACTGTCATTGTGATTGAAAAAGGAACAACAATCCAGACATCTGAAGGAACTCCGTTAATATCACCGATTATATTGACCAGAGATGTAAAAGAAGAAAAGGCCCCTACGGGAAATCTGGATGCAGAAGGTACTCAGCCCAAAGTTTTACGTAGTTTCTACGGTAATCCGGATGGTGCTATGTTCGTAGGAAACCCGCTTAAAGTCACATTTGCTGACCCATATGAAGGAGAATTAGGTTCATTGCAGCTTGAATACAAAGACAAAGTTACAGGTCTTTGGGGAGTTAGTGGAAACAATGATAATGACGAAGTTGTTACCGACAAAAAGGAATATACAATGTTAGTATCGCACTTCTCACAATTCCGTGCAGCTGTTGTAGGGACACTTGATGATGGTACTTCTGGTGAAAATGAATATGGAAACTCATATACTAAGGAAGTTAACCAGCAGAACAACACAGATCAAACGCAAAATTTGAAAATCACATTCAAAGACGCACCTACAGGGGCTATCTATCAATCTTTGGAAGAATCTATAGCTAAAGTATTTAAAAATGAAAATGCTCAAAGCATAGTAAAATCAACCATTGAAAATATATTTACTTCCAGAGGAGAGCCTATAAACAGTGAGTTTAAAAAAGAAGACAAAGAGTTAACATTTACCGTTGATCCTTTTACTTATGTAGAATCAATTCAAGTAAAAACTGTATATACCATTACTACTTATAAATTTATATTGAATGGTAAGACAGTTGAAGTAATCGTTAAATCAGTATCGGGCCACGAGGTTACAGCAAAAACATTACCTATCGGTCATGGCCATGGTCATGGACACGGTGATGACTTAAATGCCGGTGGTGGTATTATTGTTAGCGAATAAATATTGAATCATTGAACCGAAAGTATAGATTAAAGTAAAAGGAAATAAGATGCAAAAACGAATTATAGTTAGCTGTCTGTTTTTATGCTGTACATTTATGCTTTCGGCTCAATTGACTTATGGTACTACGGGATTGCTGCATACTCCTTCAGCAGAAATGCAGAAAGATAAGACGGTGATGCTGGGTGCTAACTTTTTGAATAAGGAGATAACTCCTCCTACATGGTATTACCATACGTACAATTATTACCTGAATGTAACCATTATGCCATGGCTGGAAGTAGCATACACCTGTACGCTTTTTAAGGCCGAAGCGTTAGGCTTAAAGCCCTATGGTTACACAGGCTTTACGAATCAAGACCGGTATTTTTCGGTTCGTTTGCGAGCATTGAAAGAGGGACAGTTTTGGAAATACATGCCGGCGGTTGTGCTGGGAACATCCGACCCATTCACATCCTCGGGAGATGTAATCGCTTCAGAACGGGGAAACGGATATTACAGTCGTTTCTATATTGCTGCTTCCAAGCATGTGGATATAAAAAAAGAGACGATAGGCATACACCTCTCCTATTTATATAATCGAAGAAAAGATTATAGATTGAATGGTGTTGCTGCCGGGATTAGTTATAATCCGTCTTTTCATCCACAATTACGATTGATAGCCGAATATGATTCGAAAGATTTTGCGTTAGGTGCCACTTATTTGCTGTTCAACCATTTGCATGCGCAGGTGGAATTACAGAAAATGAAATATTTCACCGGTGGATTAATGTTCAAGTTTTGCTTGAAATAAAAAGATGCTGGGAGAATAAAATAGCGAATATGAATAAAAAGAGTTGAATATAAAAAAGAAAAACAATGAAAAATAAATTAGTATTATTATCTTTATTATTGGCTGGAACTACAACTGTTGTTTCTGCACAAACTAAAGAGAAATCCTACAGTGAAAGTTGGAAGGATAATATCTTTATCAGTGTGGGTGCAGGAGTACAAGGAACTACCAATCCGGATAGTAAATTCGGCAAAAATTTGACACCACTGATTAATGTATCAGTGGGTAAGTTCGTTACTCCAGTCTGGGGATTCCGTGGCCAAGTATATGGATGGAACTCCAAAATGACTACCAACTATCCATTTGAGAGCGTTAATGCTCCCGAAGTAAAAAGAGAAGAAAATTACTTCGGCATTAATTTGGATGGTATGATGAATCTGACAAACTTGTTCTGTGGTTATAAACCGGGACGCGTGTTTGAACTGAATTTCTTCATCGGTCCTTCTATGAATGTAGTGAAAAATTTCAAAGGATGGGATGCATTCTACAATTCTGAAAAGGTAGTGGAAAACGGACAGGCATACGTCAAGGGTGTTCTTGTTCCTGAAAAAAGTACTCCAAAAGATCATGAGGTCCGTTGCCTGGTCGGTGCAAGTCTTGGCTTGGGGGCAAAATTCAATATCAATCCGAAATGGGCCATCGATATAGAAGCTCGCGGACAGGTTACCCCTTCCATTCTGGGTGCATACAGCAGTGGTAAAACAGACGGATATATTCACTTGACAGCCGGTGCAACTTATACGTTTGGTGGCAAAAAATTTGTATCTTGTAATTCTAAAATTGACCAAAGCGCTATTAACGACGAATTAAACAAATATCGTAATGAATTAGCTCAGGCACAAACTGATTTAGCTGATACAAAGAATGCTATGGTCAATGCTCGTCCTGTAACTCAAGAGGTAGTAAAAGAGGTGCAAGTTGCTGGTCCACGTGCTATTTTCTTCAAAATAGGTAGTGCTAAGATTGACGACTATGGCATGGTTAATATTCAATTAGCAGCCAAGATACTGAAAGCTAATCCCGATAAGAAGTACAAAATCGCAGGTTATTGCGATCAGGCTACAGGCAGTGTTAAATGGAACCAGGAATTGTCTGAAAAACGTGCCCAAGCTGTTTACGACGCCTTTATTAAAGAAGGTGTAGACAAAAAACAACTTGAACTGATCGGAAATGGCGGAACTCCCAATATGTTTGATAAAGACTCACTGAACCGTGTAGTTATTATGGAATGACAGCAAAAATAAAAAATAGAGATAAGGTGTTCGTTCCAATCGGACACCTTATTTTTTTATACTTTTACTCATGACATAAGAATATCTTAAAAACAACAGAAACAGATATGTGACAAGATACAAAAAAGCGAGCTGCAATCTAACCGATTACAACTCGCTTCCTTTATTATATATACCTTTTATACTTATCAGTAGATCAGCTTCACGTTATCCACCCAGAATGTATTACCGGGAGATCCGATATAAGCACCACCGTGGCTGGAAGTAAATTGGAGCACCATATGAGTCGGTTCATCTCCTTCTTCCCCCCAAGCAACTTCGTGAACGGGAACGCTTTCACCTTTACTGTTAAGCGCATAACGTTCTTCAACTTGTAAACGCATCATATGTGCCTTATACGCCGGATTACCGGTTATATCACCATAAAGGATCTCATAAGTAGCATTATTGTGCCAATCGGTTGTCGTATAATACCGTACTACCATCGTACCAACACGTTTCGCAAAAATATTACCGTCTGCATCTTCCCACCTTTTCTGAAGCAATAAAATAGCAGCCGGAAAATCTTTTCCTGCAACATCTGTAATCTTACTAAATCCGGTTGCACGGATTCGATTCTCCCGATCGGACATTTTCACTTTATAATCAAACTGAAGGGCAATCGGACGCTTTGTAAACGGTATTCCCATTTCCAGCATCTTGTTGGGATTCTTAGTCCCCTTAATCGGTTCATGAACAGACCCAAGAAACATAGAACCGGCTGCAAGCACCGTAATATCTACCAAGCCAAACACTTTCACGCTTTCCATACGGGTATCCAAGCGAGCACAATAACCATCGCCCCGTTCTTCCGGAAACACAGAAGTATTGGTCTTAACCACACCGGCAACTTTAGCCAATACATTGGAAGTAGCCCACGGAGAACCACCTAAATTTTTATAGGCTTTCGCACCGGTAATCGTCTGAGTAGGACCTACGGCATATACATTTTTAGTATGGCCGCCAATTATACCGGATTCCTTAATTTCTCTATTAACCCACTGATCCATATCCCCAAACGGGAGCATTTCGACTTTATGCTGCGCTATGGCAGCCGTTGAGCATAGTGCAGCAAAACCTGTTGCTAACAAATGGCGACATGCATTCCTCATCATCGTTTCTCCTTTCTTTTAAAGACTATATCCCCACTGTTTCAAAGCAAAATCCCAATTGGCCTCTACCAACTGAACAGTACGGTCGTCATACTTATATTTATTCTTTTTATACCCTTTCTTACCGCCTACATATTTCTCTATGGCCTCACGTGCCTCTTCAAAACCGGGAATAGAAAGTTTTTGGTATATATTTTCCGTCATTGCCATAGCATCCGCTTCAAAATCCTCAAACTTCACTTCCATCAGGTTTCCTTCCGGAATAAATTGTTTATCGGCTTCATATTTATGATACAGCTTGGCATAGATGGACAGAATATTCTTTTCAATCTCTTCATTACTGATATCTTCGAGCTTCAACGGCTGAATCGTATTCGTAAAAAAGCTTCGTGTAGATTCAAAAACCGTATACGGATTACGCATCAGATAGATGAATTTTGCGTTTGGGAACATTTTCACGAGCTCTTTCACACGCCCGGTATGAGGCGGATTTTTACTCAAAAATTGAGTTCCCTGTGTATTCCACAATGATATTTTTATCAACTTAGTGAAAGTTTCTTCAAAGACCTTTAACTCCGCTTCGGAAATATCATCAAACAGCAAATATTTATCGGCATACTCCTGCTGATACTTAGGCAAGAACCAAAAATTATAATAAGTATACGGCATCATGTTTGCCAACGCAAATTCTTCTTCCTGCGGTAAATCTACAGCCAATTCCATATTATCAGTCGGACGTTTATCCGGCATCAGCCAACTCATATTCTTTTTAAAGAAAGGTTGCCCCCACATCATCAGATGAGGAAAAACAGTCTGATAAGTTGTATTATACCCGAAATGCTTGTCACAAGAAAAAACATTGTGCACGAATGTCGTACCGCTACGCCAGTGCCCTAAAATGAATACCGGATCGTGCTCCAATGGTTTATCTGCCAGAAGCTTATTATAGCGACTGTCTTGCAAAGGAGCCAATGTAGAGAGCAAACGGCATACAGCCTTTGTCAAACGATATTTTCCTTTATAAGCAGCGTCGATATCTCTACCGCCTGTAATGGCTTTAAAAGTTTTCCAGTCAGCCCCTACCAAAGTATTTATCGGAAGTTTATTGAATTCAAGTAATCCCATCTTAATAATATAATTAATAATTTTTCAATATGCTAATGTGCCAATATGCCAATTGGCTACGCTATTACAGCGAATTCCCATACGGCAATCGCTATACCATTATGCCAAATACCAATGTGTCAAGTGTGTCAATTGCCCGCTATTATACCGAATAGCCAATACCCCATTGGCATATTGGCACATTGAATAATTATTTAATAATTTTCACTGCAATTCCCTGGCGTTCCAATTCTTTCACCGCCTTTTCTATCGACTCATAATGTTCCGGCGCAATACCGAGTTTCGGAAGATCGAGCACAGGAATATCATCTGTCGTATTCATGTCTTTCACCTCGACCCGGTCGATAATCATGCCGACAGCACTGGTATTATTAGTTATCGGATCGATAAGAATAAAGGAACCGCACGATTTATTTTTCTGATACGGATCAAAGAACAGCTCTTTGGCAGTAGTCAATACCACACGGGCGATTTCATTCAATGACAGAAACGGTACGGCAGAATGTTCCATCGTATTCACATCCACCTTGTATTTGATGCTGTCGATACGTGTACGACTCATATTGGTGGTCTGCTTGATAAAGAACGATTTGTTTACATCCATCGGTTCCTCATCCATCCATACCAACATGGCTTCAAAGTTACGGTCTACAATAGGAAGATTATCCGTATGAACCAACATTTCCCCTCTCGACACATCGATCTCGTCTTCCAATGTCAAGGTAACGGATTGTGGCGGAAATGCATAATCCAATTCACCATCATAAGTCACAATACTCTTGACACGTGAAGTTTTTCCGGAGGGAAGCGCCATCACCTGATCTCCTTTACGAACCACCCCCGAAGCCACTTTCCCGCAGAATCCACGAAAATCAAGATTAGGACGAAGTACGTACTGTACAGGAAAACGGAAATCTGTTAAGTTATGATCATTGTCGATATGCACCGTCTCAAGAAAATCGAGCAGAGAAATACCTTTATACCAAGGAGTACGCTCTGATTTTTCTACTACATTATCGCCATCCAATGCGGAAAGAGGAATACAATTCACATCGGGAATCCCAAGTGGGTCTACGAATTTCTTATATTCCGAAACAATCTCATTAAAACGTTCTTCGGAGAAATCCACTAAATCCATTTTATTCACGGCCAACACAACATGTTTGATACCCAGCAACGATACCAGGAATGTGTGACGGCGCGTCTGAGTAATTACCCCCGTACGAGCATCGACCAATATGATAGCTAAATTGGCAGTCGAACCGCCGGTAATCATATTACGCGTATATTGTTCATGTCCCGGAGTATCGGCAATGATAAACTTACGGTTGTTGGTTGAGAAATATCGGTATGCCACATCAATCGTAATGCCTTGTTCGCGCTCTGCTTTCAAGCCATCCAGCAATAAAGCATAATCAATATGCTCGCCGGCATTTCCCATGCGTTTGCTGTCACGTTCCAAAGCATCCAGCTGATCTTCGTACAACTTCTTGCTATCAAACAACAGACGGCCAATCAAAGTGGATTTTCCATCATCTACCGAACCTGCCGTCAGAAGACGGAGTAAATCTTTCTGTTCGTCTTTATCCAGAAATGCTTTTATATCTAAAGTAGTTCCCATCTTTAATTTCTAATTTTCAATTTTTAATTTAGAAGTAACCTTCACGTTTCTTCTGTTCCATACTCGCATCCTGGTCGAAGTCGATCACACGTGTCGTACGCTCACTCTTCGTAGTGGTCATCATCTCTTCTACAATCTTTTCGATCGTATCGGCTTCACTTTCTACTGCACCTGTCAACGGCCAGCAGCCCAATGTGCGAAAACGTACCATACGCATCTGAATCTGATCGCGATATTTTTCCGGCAGACGATCATCATCGGCCATTATCAAATTACCGTCTATCTCTACACACGGACGTTCTTTGGCATAATAAAGCGGTACGATAGGTATATTTTCAAGACGGATGTATTGCCAGATATCCAATTCCGTCCAGTTACTCAATGGGAAAACACGGATACTCTCCCCTTTATGTACACGGGCATTGTAGATATCCCACAATTCAGGACGTTGGTTTTTAGGATCCCATTGATGGAATTTATCCCGAAAAGAAAAAATACGCTCCTTTGCACGGGATTTTTCCTCGTCGCGGCGGGCACCGCCAAAAGCCGCATCAAATTTATATTTATCGAGAGCATGTAGCAGAGCTTGGGTCTTCATCAGATCGGTATGTACCTTACTTCCATGAGTAAACGGACCTACCCCCGCATGAAAAGCCTCCATGTTACTTTCTACAATCAGATTCCATCCGTACTTTTTTGCATATTCATCACGGAACTGAATCATTTCCTTAAACTTCCATTTTGAATCGATATGCATCAAAGGAAACGGAACTTTACCCGGATAAAAAGCTTTTTCCGCCAAGCGAACCATTACAGAAGAATCTTTCCCTATACTATAAAGCATTACCGGATTCTCGAATTCCGCAGCCACCTCGCGGATAATATGAATAGACTCAGCTTCGAGCTCTTTCAGATGGCTTAATTTATACTCTTCTTTCATTATATTCTTGTTTTATAAAATCTCTCTTTATCTTTTTACTTTCGGCAGAATCAGCTCCAACAAACGGTTGACCGATTCTTCAAGTGAAAGTCTGGAAGTATCCAACTCCAATGCCGGATGTTCCGGAGCTTCGAACGGAGCCGAAATACCGGTAAAATTCTTAATTTCTCCTTTACGGGCTTTGGCATACAGGCCTTTCACATCACGTTTCTCGCATTCTGCAAGCGGAGTACTGACATAGATTTCCAGAAAATCATCTTGCCCGATAATATTTGCAGCCATTTCACGAATATCGTTATTAGGACTGATAAATGCGGCAATCGTTATGATACCACTATCGATAAACAGTTTTGAGACCTCTGCTATGCGACGGATATTTTCTACTCGGTCAGCTTCGGAGAACCCTAAATTATTATTAATTCCACTACGGATATTATCACCGTCAAGAATACGGCATAACAATCCGCGTTTATGCAATTCGCGTTCCAATGCAATGGCAATCGTACTCTTTCCGGAGCCGCTTAATCCGGTAAACCATATCATCACACTGTGTTGCTTCAATAAATCTTCTTTGTCTTCCCGCGCTAACATGCGGTCGAATATAGGGTAAATATTGTTTTTAGTTGAAAGTTGAGAGTTGAAAGTTGAAAGTTCTTCGTTCCCATCATTCTTTTCTATTTCATTATTATTTTGCTCCATATAGGTTATTTTTAGTCGTTTTTACAATACTGGCTGTCAGTTTAATCAATTCACTACAATTTTCATTCATCGATTCATATTCCGTTTCCGATATATAATCTGTTTCTTTTAACAACATCAGCCAATATTCTGTTTCATTGGCTTCTTTTAAAGCTATATTGACTTTATTTATGAAATCTGCAACAGATTGTGCATGTTCTGCTTCTTTCAACAAAGCACCAATGGCAGTACCACTACGTAACATCTGTTTCGATAATACATATTCATTTCTTTCACACAGCAACTTATAAAGTCTCACTACACGAATAGCAAAAACAAAAGCTTTCTCCCTAACTATACTCTTCCCCATTTCTTTGTTCTCATTTTCAACTTTCAACTCTCAACTTTCAACTCTAAAAGGGCCAAATTAGGGGTATCAGAAATACAGATATAAGGAAAGTTATGATATTTAGCGGCAAACCTATACGAACAAAATCCGTAAATTTATAGTTGCCGATACCTTGCACGATCAGATTTGTCTGATAGCCGATAGGAGTTGAAAAGCTGGCAGAAGCCGCCATACAGATAACCACAAAGAATGGTGTCGGATCGACTCCCAACTGTTGGGAAATAGCCAGTGCCAGCGGGAATGCCAAAGCCGCTGCCGCATTGTTTGTAATAAGCTCTGTAAACAGATTGGTTATGATAAACAGGATAGCCAACAAAACGTGAGGACCATAATCGTTGCTCAAACTGATTATATAAGCAGCTACGCCATCGGCTACACCCGAATTCACCATCGCCTTGCTAATAGCAAAGGCACAGGCAATCGTAATCAGAATATCCCATGAAATGTATTTGGTATACTTGCGCGCAGGAAATATCTTAGTCCACGCCATTATGATAGTAGTAACCGAAACAAAGAAAAACATGTCTAATTTAATATTCGGAAACATCTCCTGCGTCACCGGCAACTCACCCACCGTGGCACCCAAAATCATCAGAATAAGCAGAATCAAAGCAAACCAACGTTTTTTCTTTCCGGGAACAGGCTCGGTGTCTTTTCCATTAGCAAGCAGCACAAAGACCGAAGACTCTCCCCAAGTAGGAACAAATGTTTCATCAGCCATCACTACCAAAGTATCGCCTTCACGGAGCACCACCTCATTAAGATTATCAATAATCCGTTGTCCGTTACGGGTTTTTATCTCCTTCACCTCCGCTCCATAATGACGCTGAAAATTAAACTCAGCCAAAGTTTTATTAATACCTGGAAAACGAGCTCCCAAAACAGCCTCCACACGATGCAAATTCTCTCCTTTTTCCACCTCTTCATCAGGCACAGCGGTATCCGGACGTGCATCAGGCAAGAGCTTCTTAGAAAAAACAAAAAGATAAATAATACCCGCAATAGCAATAAAAATACCGACTTTCCCCAACTCGAACATCGTAAAACCTTCATATCCGGCTTCAAGAATCATACCATGCACAACCAAATTGGTAGAAGTACCGATCAATGTACAGATACCTCCCAAAATAGTAACATAAGAAAGAGGAATCAAAAATTTAGTAGCCGGAAGATGAACAGCCTGTGCCCACCGTTTAATAATAGGAGCAAAAATAACAACGACCGGAGTATTGTTCAGAAAAGCAGAAATAAAAGCGATAGAAGGCAACATTCTAAGTTGTGCCTTAAAAACAGTCGTTTTACCCTCCGGAAGCAGTTTTTTGATAACTTGCCCCAATGCTCCCGATTGGCGAACACCTTCACTTACCAAGAAAAGCATGGCAACAGTAATCATCCCTTTATTACTAAACCCTTCAAGCATCTCTTTCGGACTAAGAATGCCGGCACAAAGAAAAAGTACCACTACCGAAAAGAGTACCATGCCTGGTCGCATCTTGTCCATAATAAGAGCAATCACCATTCCCAATAGCGATAGTAGTACAAATACAATTTCAAATGTCATAATCGGTACAAATCAATTAGTGATTTACTCTTTTCTTCTCTACAATAAACCAAGGATTCAGCAAATCCTCCTTATTATATTGTAGCGGCCACTCTTCGCCGGCCTGATAAACTTCCATACCAGCAGCCCGTGCAATGGCATGCCCGGCAGCAGTGTCCCACTCCATCGTCGGAGCAAAACGGGGATATACATCTGCCTTTCCTTCGGCAACCAGACATATTTTTATCGAACTTCCACTCGAAATCAGTTCAACATCCGCATGTTTCCGTTTCATCTCATTAATATATGTTTCTGTTTCAGGGGTAAGATGCGAGCGGGAAGCTACAATTACAAAATGATCTTTCCGGGAGTCTTTCCCGGGCAAACGAACAGAAGAAGCTATCAACTTATCCAAAGAGGCAGAATCATCCAAAGCGGTAATTCCCGAAAGCTTATAAGCGCCCAAAGACTCTTCGGCGAAATATAGTTCCTGTTTTACCGGAAGATAAATAACCCCCAACACGGGAATGCCCTCATAAACCAATGCTATGTTAACGGTAAATTCTCCGTTACGCTTTATAAATTCCTTTGTCCCATCCAACGGATCGACAATCCAAAGCGTATTCCAACCTTTACGCACTTCATAATCCAAATGCTTTCCCTCTTCACTCAACACAGGAAAAGGAGTTTCATTCAGGATCATGGCAATCGTTTCATGTGCCTTACGGTCAGCAATTGTTAAAGGGGAGTTATCGGCTTTCCTCTCTATCTCAAAATCCGACTTCGGATCATTATAAATAGAAAGTATCTTTTCACCTGCTCTCAGGGCCGCATCAACAGCAACAAATAAATATTTCTGTTCCATCTTGTTATCTTATTATAACCCTGTTTCCAACAAGGCATACTATTTCATTCTATAAAGAGCTACAAAAGTAAAAACTTTATTTTCTCCCAAAGTTTCCACACTATCATTTATAACTTATTTTAGCAGTATGGCTAATATTACCAAATATTACTAAAATAAGGAAAGAGATATTTGTGAAAAAGGCAGTAACTTCCCAGCTACTGCCCTTGTTCCGGAAGGGTGCTTTCCCACTTCCGATATTACCAAAAAGAAATTATTAAAATACCCGATAAAGCAACCAGGCACCCTGGAAGTCTTTACGGTTAGGATATTTAGCTTTAAATGCGTCACGAGCCTGTGCAGCAGAAGCACGATCAGCGAAAGTACTTACAATCACACGATACATTGCAGACTCTGCATTGAATGCAATTGTCGCGTTGTAACCTTCGGCATCCAAAAATTCCTTCAAACCTTCGGCATTTGCCTTCAATCCAAAGCTGCCGCATACCACGCTATAATCTTTCAGGTTATCTCCATTGCCCGATACGACCGTCACCTTTTCCTGACGGACACCATTAGCCGCATCAGTAGCTTTTTTCACTTCTACCGGAGCAGCAACAACCGGAGTCACTTCTACCGGAGCTTCTACCTGAGGTTCTGCCAGTTCTTGTTGTTTTGCTTTCTCGTATGCTTTCTTATATGCACTTTCGCTTGATTTACAGGAAGCAAATGCCAGTACCATGCATACACCCATTCCCAATACTACTAATTTTTTCATAATCTACATTTTTGAGTTAATAATTTCACTTTAATATTTTCTAAAGACCGATACAATCCCCTCATAATTAAGCCGAAGCGAAGAAGAAGAAAGTTCATCCACATGGAATATACGCTTATTTTCTTCCCATCCTATATACTTATCATATTCCGGTCCACCGTATTCAGGCAGCAAAATAATAGAAATTTTATCATCCTGCAAAGAATAATTCCCAAAAAAGGTTTGATAATTGCCATCTGCCAACAAACAAATGGCCGAAAAACTACCTTTCTGAAAATTATAAAATACGCTATCCACCGTTTGCGTTGTGCCGTCCGGAAATTCATAACGCCTCAACTGCCATTTATTAGTCAGCTTATCTTCATCGTCCGAACAGGCCGTTGCCACAGAAAACAGCAAAGACAGACATAAAACAACGTATAACCATTTTCTCATCATTCCATTTTCTTTTTATAGGAGATTGTCCCTGTAGCCTGATAGGTAGGCATCACCAACACTTCCGCTATCTGAATATGCTCGGGTGCCGAAGCTGCAAAATATACCGTTTCCGCAATATCCTCTCCGGTAAGCGGACGAATTCCTTTATAAAAATTGTCGGCCGCCTGTTTATCACCACGATAACGCACCACTGTAAAATTCGTTTCCACCATACCCGGCTTCACATTTGTCACCCTCAACGGAGTATCCACCAAGTCGATACGCAATCCATCCGACAAAGCTTTGACTGCCGCTTTAGTAGCACAATACACACTACCACCCGGATAAGCGGCATCCCCCGCAATAGAACCGATATTAATAATGTGTCCGCGTCCACGTTCCACCATTCCGGGAACAACCAGACGGGTTATCGCTAACAAAGCTTTTATATTCGTATCTATAACAACATCCCATTCATCCAGATTTCCTTCAAATTCTTTATCCACCCCGATTACAAGACCTGCATTATTTACCAATACATCAATGGCTTTCCAATTTTCGGGCAGCGAAGCCAATGCATCAACTGCCGCCTTACGGTCACGCACATCGAAAGGTAACAAAAACACCCGAATATCATAAGCCTTCTCCAGTTCCTTTTTCAACTCTTCCAGTTTAGCAACGTTACGGGCGTTAAGTATCACATCCGAGCCCTGTGAAGCAAACTTCCGGGCACAACCTTCACCAATTCCGCTACTTGCCCCGGTTATAAAAACAATCTTACCTCTCATATTGTTATCTATTATATAGAATTGAGCAACAAAAGTACGGCTTAACCCGCTATCTTTCGACCTTTCTCTTAGTTAAATAAGATTAAACCAATCGATATAAAAGTATTTACCACACAAGTTGGCGTATCTTTGCATAAAACAAGTGCACTTCAGCACAGTTCAAGCAAATTTGACTCTGTATTCGTTTGCATTATTTTGTCCTATAATAAATATAACAGAGCCGCGAGGCTCATTCAATTTTTTTACATGATATTTGAAAATTTAAATCTGATAGAGCCCATACTTAAAGCTCTTCAAGAAGAGGGATACACCTCTCCCACCCCCATACAAGAACAGTCGATCCCCGTTTTACTCCAAGGAAAAGATTTATTAGGATGCGCACAGACCGGTACCGGAAAAACAGCAGCTTTTTCGATCCCTATCTTGCAAAAACTATATAAAACGGACCACCGTAAAGGAATAAAGGCATTGATACTTACTCCTACACGTGAACTCGCCATCCAAATAGGCGAATGTTTCGAAGCATACGGTCGGTACACGGGACTGAAACACGCAGTGATATTCGGCGGAGTAGGTCAAAAACCTCAAACAGATGCGTTGCGCAATGGAGTACAAATCTTAGTAGCGACTCCGGGTCGCTTATTAGACTTGATCACTCAAGGATTCATTTCGCTCAAAACTCTCGACTTTTTTGTTTTGGACGAAGCCGACCGTATGCTCGACATGGGCTTTATCCATGACATTAGACGCATACTGAAACTCCTGCCGGCAAAACGACAGACGCTTTTCTTCTCCGCCACTATGCCTCCGGAAATCGAAACTTTGGCCAACTCTATGCTGACCGATCCGGAAAAAGTAGAAGTAACTCCGGCATCCTCTACTGTAGATACCATTGCACAACATGTGTATTTTGTAGAAAAGAAAGAGAAGAAAGACTTGCTTTTGCATCTGCTGAAAGACAAGTCTGTCGAATCGGTTTTGATCTTTACACGTACCAAATACGGCGCCGACAAATTGGCACGCACCTTGACAAAAGCGGGAATACGCGCCGAAGCCATACATGGCAACAAATCGCAGAATGCCCGTCAACGAGCTTTGACCGAATTTAAGAACCACACGCTTCGTGTACTGATAGCAACAGACATTGCGGCACGTGGCATCGATGTGGACCAACTGTCACATGTCATCAACTACGAACTCCCCAATGTCCCGGAAACTTACGTACATCGCATCGGCCGTACCGGTCGTGCCGGACACGAAGGTATCGCCATTTCTTTCTGCGAATCGGAAGAAATCCCTTATTTAAAGGATATTCAGAAGCTGATCGGAAAAACAATCCCGGTCGTGAGCGAACATCCGTTCATCACCAACGAAGGCATGAAAGCGCAAGAGGTGAAAACAGAAGAGATCAAAGCTAAAGCCAAAGAAAATAAAGTTTACCGTGGAAGCCGTTCCAATGGCGATTTCTGGCGTAGAAAGAAACAGGTACCCAAAAGAGAACAAAAAAAATAATCGGAAAAGACTCAAAAAAATCATGCCTTACAGAACATCCTTATCAATAAAAATGTTATATTTGTAGTATTATCATTTTAAAACATTAGAATTATGAAAGGACTTAATGTATTAGCAGCTTTTTTGGGTGGTGCAGCCGTAGGTGCAGCCCTTGGTATCTTGTTTGCTCCGGAAAAAGGAGAAGATACTCGTCATAAAATCGCAGAAATTCTTCGTAAGAAAGGTATCAAACTGAATCGTAGCGAAATGGAAAACCTCGTTGACGAAATTGCAGCCGAACTGAAAGAAGTAACCGATTAAAGAAGAACCAAAAAAAACAGAGCCATCATGTTTGCAGACGACAAAAGTATTGAAAACTTCCAGCAATTATTTTTCGAGTTCAAAAAATATCTGGAACTCCAAAAAGAATACACCAAACTGGAATTAACGGAAAAGCTGACTATACTCCTTTCCACCCTAATTATGGTTTTGGTACTTATCATTCTCGGGATGGTGGCTCTGTTTTATTTTTTATTCGCCTTGGCATATATTTTAGAGCCATTGGTAGGCGGTCTCATGGTAAGTTTCGGCATTATTGCGGCTATCAACATCTTACTAATTGCCATTGTCATTATTTTCCGCAAGAAACTCATCATCTCCCCGATGGTAAACTTCCTTGCCGGTCTGTTTCTTAACGATTCAAAGGAATAAGTCATGAACAATCAGCAACAAAAACCTCAGACAATCACATTAGAATACATCGCCCGGCTCAAAGCGGAGAAACTGGAAGAAATACGGGAACAAAAAAAGGCAATGAGCCGGACTACGCGAAGAATATTTGCACCACTTGCACCTGCCGCTTCTAAAGGAGATGCGCTGATGAGATCGTTCAATACAGGAATGGCGGTCTTCGACGGAGTCATGTTAGGATGGAAAATACTAAAACAAGTCCGTCGCTTCTTCAGAAGAAATTAGGAAAAATCTATCAAGAGCTACAATTCAGCAGCCATTGGCACAATCAATTTACAGCCATAACCAGCAGATAACCAGCATTTATAAGGATGTACACTTTTACGTGACAAGAGTATATGCTTTTGTAGTGTAAAAATATATACTTCTATATGACAGGAGTATATATTCTTCCGACCCTCTTTTTCATCCCGATTTATCATATCATAAAAAATCTTTTCCTTTAAAGACAAGATCGGCAGCATTCTTTGCCCCTATCTTAATCATCAAGCGTTTGCGATAAGTTTTAATCGTATTTTCACTGAGATAGATTAATTCCGATATTTGCTTGTTATTGAATCCCTTAACGATATATGCCAGTATCTCTTTTTCCCGTGAGGAAAGGTTCGGTCCTTTATTCTCCGTACAGATATAAAACTCTTTTCCATGCCGGATCATATCGAGAAACATCTCGTTGAAATAAGTTTCTCCACTCCGCAAAGCAGAAATCGCTTTTTGTAGCTCCGACAAATCTGCATTCTTCGAAACCAAGCCATCAATATCGGCATCAATAAGTTTAGCCAGCATCCAAGGCTCTTCATGCATCGTATAGATCAGAATACGACTATCCGGTGCCTTATCGCGAAGCATTCGGAGTACACTGAAACCATCCGCTTGGGGAAATTCAAGATCTAATATATACATATTATAAGGAGAACGCGCAGAAAAATAATGTTCCAGTTGTTCCACTTCCATAATGCCATCGCATTTCACACCTTCCAATGCAGAAGCTATCTTCTTTATACCCTCCAAAACAATCGGATGATCATCGACAACCAGTATTTCACAGCATTCCACTTCCATACACCACCTCTTTTAGATTAAAACGTAAGCAAGAAAACCGTTCTTCCACTTTCGTTCAATGTTTCAAAAACGGCCGATATCGATTTGGCACGGTCTTGAATTGTACGTATACCGATACCTCCTTGCTTATTTGTCGCATCCGCAGCCATAGCAGTAGAGAAAGCATTGCCATCATTCTCTATCCTCAACCGATATTTTTCATCGGTCACAGCACTGAGTGATACACTGACTGAGTGTGCTCCGGCATGTTTGGCAATATTCGTCATCAATTCTTGGGTTATACGGTATACTTCGTAAGCAGTTTCTTGTGGAATCCGTTCCCAACATGTGTCCGAAGCTGCTTCGTAAGCCAACACGAATCCATATGTTTTCTGCATATCGGTCAGATAGTAACCGATAATCTTATCGATACTTAAATGATTGAATTCGGGTGGCATCAATTCATGAGAAATATTGCGGACATTCTGCCTAAGCTCATTTACAGACTTCACCATTTCCTCCTTTTCATCCGGATTGTCTCCCACCGAACTCAATTTCATCTGTAATCCTAAAAGATCGTTAGCTACCCCGTCATGCAGTTCTTTGGCGAAACGTTTACGTTCACTTTCCAGTCCTTCAATGTATTTTCTGGCAGCTTTCAAATCGCTTTCCTGTTCCAAAAGCTTCATATTTTTCTCAATCTGTTTTCTTTTTTGCGTTGCGATAATAATGCTGATAGCCAACACCGCTATAAGTATTGTACCGATAATTCCCATTGCCATTCTATTTGCTTCCTGTTTAAGTTGTTCTTGTTGCAGACGAGCTATTTCCAATTCTTTTTCACGAGTTTCATATTTAGCGGAAAAATCCGACAGTTGCGTTTCCACCTTTCGCCGGGCAAGCGAATCGGTCCACATACGAGCACTATCCATATAAACATATGCTTTATCCTTTTCTCCAAGGTTCTGATAGCATTTTGCCATTCTTAAATAGAGCGCATCTATGGCCGTCTGTTCGTTCTGTGGAATATTTTTAAGATACTGCAACCACTTGACGGCTTCTTTATACTGCCCATATTCCAGTAATAATCGCGCTTTCATTTCAATAAAGCCCAACCCTTCCACTGTTTCCGGCGGTGTTATTTTAAGCAATTCATCGCCTCGGCGCATATAATACATTACCGAATCTTTTTCCTGCCGGTTGGAATACATCGCCATTATATTGGGCAAACAACGCAACTCTGCCCGTGGAAGGTTGTGCTCTGAAGCAACTGCAATGGCTTTTCTGAGAGAAGGTATCCCCCGCTCCGACTCCTTCCTTAACATATATATAGAACACTCCACCTGATATGCAAAGACGATATCCGAAGCATTATCCGTTTGCTCTACATAAAAGATAGCTTTACGAATGTAGGTCAATGCTTCGTCCAGCCGCTTATTATTAGCATAAAACACAGCAAGATTATTATAAATATTGGCAAGCCATTCATCATTTCCAAGCTTCTCGGCCGAATCCAAAGCTTTTTCATAATAGACAAGAGCCGAATCCGGCATCTGACGGCGACGATAAATAATGCCGAGCGTACTGTAAGCATCAACCAATCCTTCAAGATCCGGATGCTCTTTCCGGTTCAGCAATCGAACAGCCTCCAACTTATCCGCAAGGGCACTGTCCATATCGCCTGTTGTATAATATAAAAGCCCTCTGCCATTGATTATTTTCGCATACCAATCTGTACTTTTCACTCCATTCTGACTTAGGGCCGCATTGTAGAAATAGAAAGATGAATCATATTTCGCTTCATCCATGCACCTTTCTCCCTGTTTACATAAATTCTCTATAATCACATCCGAAGATCTTACCTCCGCCAAAACACCTGTAATTCCTACCAATAAACATATAGCCAATAGAAATTGCTTCCTCATAATATAAGATAAACTTTAGTTTTGTTTTTTAGCGAGACAAAAGTAGCATATTTTTCTACATACATCCCTTATCAAGTTCATACTTTTAACCGCCTAATCGGGCGAACAATGCAAAATCACCCTTTTGGGTGACAATGACGCATATGTAATTGACCTACCTTTGTTGCAATCAATAATATTACTAATTTTTTCTTAAGCTTATGAAAGAACAAATTACCACATGGTTGTTTCTACTTCTATTGGGAAGCGGTTACAATATCGAATCGGTGCAGGGACAGAATATAATAAATGAATTCCCTTATGAACTGTCCCCCGAATCTTATAGTAAATGGACTTTAGAAGAAGGGTATGACTGGATTGTCACCTCCTCCATGGGCAAACCGGTCTATGGGTTTGGGGGAGGAGAATCTTACACCTATGCCATCTCACCACTTTTTGATTTTTCATCGCTCAATCAACCGGAAATAACATTTACAGGAGGATATTTTACCTTTGAGACGCTTGATGAGCAAGGAAATATTCTTTTCAGTAGTTTCTGTGATGAAGAAGAAAAAACAGTCACTTTCAATCTAAACGAGGAATGCCGCCAATTCAGATTTACAAAAACTCCCCGTGGAGTAGTTTCGGTAAAAGATCTGATTGTCGGTGAAGCGGGAACTACTGATATAAGCCCGATCTCACAATTCCCTTATACTTTAGAGCCACAAGCTCGCGGTTGGAAACTGACAAAAGGAGAATGGGGTTCTATAGCCCCAATCATCAGTGGCAGCAGAATCGATCTACTATCCCCAAAAATTACCTTGCCAGAGAAAGGCGGTTCATTACTTATCACTGGGAAAAGCGGTCATCTCAATATTTATGGAAGTATAGACGGGGAAACGTACGATCTGCTCAACTCAACTAATACAGAGTCCACAAGTAATACTCCCCTGTCAAAAGACATTCATTATTTAAGAATAAACAATATAGTACCTTCCGTAAAAATAGGTGCACTAACAATAAACGGTTTTAGTAATGACTTGAACTGGACTGTCAGCGATGACACCTATACTCTATCGGGAGAAGAATGCGAAGCCGGCCAAACAGCCTTTTGCTGGTTGCCGGAAGTTTCTTTAGCAATAAGTAAAAATGGTAGTAAAGGAATGGCTTCCTTTAAAATAGCCAGTTCTTCCATGGAAAACATAGAACTATACTTCATAGATAAAAATAACATAAACAAAGAAATTCCCATTACTACGGTCAATGGAATAGCTACGGTCGATCTGGGAACTTTACCTACAGGTACATACAAAATGATACCCGGCTTCAAGGCAGTAGTCAACAAAAAAGGGAAAACACCTACAGTAGTAATCAGCAAATTCTTTGCCGGAACAACCAACAATGCTATGCAATTCGACTTGAATTACTGGTATGACGAAGACAGAGACGGACAAATGGAATTCTGTTTCGGACAAGAAGAGTACGGTAATTATTGGAAATCTTTTGGGAAATACAAATTAATAAACGGCAGGGCGCAGAAATATGAAGATTTTCCGGAGAACATTAGCAGCCTGATGCCTTGCAATATAAACAACGACAAAACCATTGACTATTGTGGAGGCATATTACGAGGTAACGATGAGAATCATTCTTTTGACTACAAAGTCTACACAAACAATGAACAAGGTGAAAACAAAGATTCTCAAATATTTGAATCTTGGGGAACATCCCGTATAACCGGAAAGTCCGGAGAAATTTTTGTCCCCTGCGATTACAATAATGATGGATTAACGGATTTCTTGTTACCCCATTCTAAAGTTGCCGTACAACTGATAGATGGCTCGTTCGAAATTCACCAATTAGAGATATTAACGCAAGATGAATATCTCAACCGCGACAAAACAAATGACGAATGGTCACAAAACGGAAATTATAGCGGAGTGGTTGTTCAAGACAGAAACGATGCATTCCTTAGCGGAAAAGACATGTTTATCGGCGGAAAAGGAGAATACACCGGCAGCATGGGCTATCAGACAAGCAATATCGATTTCAACAAAGACGGCTATCCGGATATCGTAAACACCGGTACCGGAGAAATCCTATTGTATGTAGCAAAAGATAAATATGTGGGATTGCCAATGGGAGGTGCCATTTACTTTAGAGACTTAAACAACGACCAACGATTAGATTATATCGTTTATGAGCCTGCCAGTAAAACCGTTACTGCACATGTATACCAATCAGATGGAACAGAGAAGACACAACAACTCATCAGTAATCTGAGTATGGATCAGCAAGTATGGTGCTATGACTTTGATAAAGACGGAGATATAGACATCTTGTTGCCGTTCAGTTATCTGGATTCTAATGGAGCAGCCTATCTTGTCATTATGGAAAACGACGGAAAAGGTAAATTCAAAATGCACGAAACGGCTTTTGACGAGGAACTGGCATTTAAAGCTTGTGCAGATATCGACCATGACGGATATTATGATATTGTGGCCCAATATGCGCCAAAGAAGTACTCCGACGTAGTCAATGATGTATTACTACTGAAAGGCAATAATAGAATGCAATTCGAACTTCAGCCTACTCCTCTTATCCACCTGACAGAGTCTAAAAACGACTATCGTATTCAAGCGGCAGACATCGACAATGATGGTTACTACGACATAATGAGCCAATATTACAACGATCAAGGAAAAGAGGCATCGATGGTATACTCTGTAAAAGATCTTTTGCCTGATATTACTGCTAATCAGGCTCCGCAAAAGCCGGAAAAACCTTCCTACTTGTTTGAACCTTCCACAGGATTCTTAAAGATAAGCTGGCAACCCGGAAAAGACACAGAATCCTCTTCCGTTGATTTAACTTACGCCTTACGCATCGGTACCAAGCCGGGTAAGGGAGATATTTACTACGCCCACGCCACAGAAAACGGAATGCGGTTAAATCTATTGGATGGTAACATGGGGTATAACCTTGACCGTATCTTGGATGCCTCGGGATGGAATGCCGGAAAATATTATATCGCTATACAAACCATTGACCCGATGCATAAAGGTTCTATGTGGTCGGAGGAAACGATATTTGAAAAGTCACAATCCGGTTCCGGATTCCGCTTATCCGACGAGAGAACGGTATGCGATACAATAACCTTGGCCTTGCTCGCACCTAAAGATCTTTCTTTAGAGTATAAGTGGGATATGGCAGATGCAACCGTCATTTCCGAAAGTAATAATAGTTCTGTCTACCAGATACGGTTTACTACTCCCGGCGAGAAGCGTATTTCGCTGCAAACGGTGGATACACAAGGAAACGTAACGGCTGTTACCGACCAGACAATATTTATCTTTGCCAATAGGTTAGTTATGGAAAAGCTATCAATGTCACCGAAAACAACTACCGAAGGTGCCATAGACATTGACAATGACGGAATGCTGGAGTTACTCACTGACAACGGAATATATGAGAATGACGGGAAAGGCAACTACACCAAAGTGAAAAAAATATATAACACGAATCTATCTTTCAATGACAAATCATACATTACAGATCTTAACAGAGATGGCTTGGCTGATATTGTTATTCGTAGCTATAGCTATTATGATGGCACCAAGCCAACTAACCGCCATTATACCAATCAGGGAGATAAGATTCTCACCGAAGAAATTCATGATGTAAATTCCGTCACAGATATATGGTATGAATTAAAAACCATGGACTTTAATCATGATGGCTATATGGATTTCTTTTCAGACGGCAGTTATCTGTTTATGAATTCCGGAAACGATATAGATTTTACCGATATTAAAGCTTTTAATAGTTATAACAACATCACTGCCGACTTTAATAAAGATGGATTTTATGATTTCATCGGAAAGTCATATCTGGGTAATAACGAATATGAATACGTAATACATCTTAATAATGGAGATGGCAGCTTCCGCCAATGCCCCATAATTGTTCCCGAGGAAATTAAAGAAGACCAAATAGAAATTTCTGCCGTTGCCGATATGAATAACGACGGCTATCCCGATCTACTCATCCAGAAAAATGACAATACAATCCTCATTCTTCTAAATAATAAGAATGAAGATTTTAAAGAGGTGAAAGAAATCACATTACCAATGAATTTGGATGGACTGGAAATCGGGAAAATATTCGATTTTGACAATAACGGATATCTGGATTTGTCGCTTCTTTCCAGATATAACGGTTCCATTCTCTATTTTTACGATGATTTACAAACCAGGTTCATTAACTATGGAGACAACCGTTCCGACTACAACGGAATTGGGATTGATGGATCAGATAAATACATTGAAATTGATGTCGATAGAGACGGAGTGCCCGATTTTGTAGAATCGAATCAATGGGCTTCTGACCAATATTACAAAAATCTTTCTACTGTTAGCAATACCCGCCCCGAAGCCCCGTCAAATATTCGCGGAACACAAACCGAAGATTTTGCCGTCATAAAGTGGGATGCGGCCAAAGATGCAGAAACGCCATATACATTGATGCGCTATAATATCAGCGTTAAGAAACAGGGACAGACAGGAGAAGGTGCCTATATCATTTCTCCGATGAACGATCTCAATGCCGATGCGGCAGTGATTACCGATTTCATCTACACCAATGCCACCACTTATTCTATTCCGCTCTCTGCAATGCCTACCGGAACTTATGAAATACAGGTACAGGCTATTGACGGATGGAATGCTACGTCCCCCTTCTCCGAACCCTATCTATTAACAATAGAATCTAACCCGAAGATGCGACTGCCGTTATCCGTTTGCGCAGGAACATCTGCCATAGTCGCCTATACCGGCAACGCCAGCGTATCCGGCATTACTTGGGATTGGGACGGAGGAAAACAGATATTCTATACGGACTATGGTAAAGAAATACAGTATGAGGTAGTTTGGGATACGGAAGGCAAGAAACAGATATCCGTTACTTCCGACGGGGTAACGTCTACTGCCGAAATTTGGGTAGCTCCCGCCATCAACCCGGAATTCTCTATCCCTTCGCAAGCACTGCTCGTTGCCGAAACACCGATGACTTTGCCGGAAGGCGACTACGAATATTCGTGGGAAGTCAGCAAAGACGGAAGCGATTTCAAAGCATTGGGCGAATACAGAGTTCCACCGGTTCGCATCGTACGCAACGGAAACAGTAACCAAGCGAAAGCAACCTTTATGAGCACCGGCAATTTCGTATTGCGCCTGTCTGTTTCTACTCCTTGCGGCATCGCTACTTGTGACAAGAGTATTACAGTCGCAGACGAACTGTCCCGACAGGAAATCAACCTGATTACAGTAGATCCTGCCACCGGAAAATATAGTATATCCTGGCAGTACCCGACTGCAATCCCTGCATTCGTCAGCAATGTAAACATCTACAAAGAAGGAAGCAAGTACAATGACTTCTATTTATTAGCCACCGTCCCTGTTTCGCAAACGAGCTTTGTAGATATGACATCCAACCCGCAAGTCCAAGCATCGCGCTATCGTCTGACATTGCAAACCAATTATGGTGCAGAAACCACTCCCGGCACACCTCACCAAGGTGTACATGCCATGATAAACAAAGGTGCAGGTAATGGATGGAATGTTACTTGGAGCCAATACGAAGGAGCGACCATAGAGACATACCGTATCTTAAGAGGTACCACCTCAAATAACCTGACCGTAATAGCAGAGATCTCGGGCACTAACACCTCTTACTCAGATCTCAATGCTCCCGCAGGCATCCTCTACTATGCATTGGACTTTGATGCCAAATACGAAGACAATTGGAAGCCGATGCAAACCGGCCGGCAAAGCAGAGCCGGCAAAGCAACCGTACGCTCAAATATCGTCAGTACTGACGGTGCAGCCAATGTAATTTTTGCAGAAGATATTATCGTTCATTCAACAGAAGAACCAACCCTTTCACCGGAACAAACCAGCATCCATCTGATTGCCGATATCTATCCGTTAAATGCTACATTCAGGGCGGTCAACTGGACAATAGTATCGGGTAATGACATTGCAACTGTCAACCAGAACGGAATACTGACTGCCAAAGGCGATAAAAACGGTTCAATAACTGTACGGGCAAGTGCGATCGATGGTTCCAATGTGTACAAGGAAATAACCGTCACTGCAGATGGACTGACCTCGATAAACGAACTTGAAAAGGAAGACAATACTCTTATATATCCTTCACCGGTGACGGATATGTTATATATCAAAAACATGCCCGAAGGCAATGGAAATAAAAATAAAATTTACATTGTCAGTTTAAACGGTCAATTGCTTTATATGGAAGAAACAGCAAGCTCGGAAGCTAACATTTCGTGTAGCAGTTATTCCACCGGCATCTATCTATTGAAGATTGTATCCGAAGACAAAGTGACTACCCGACGGTTTATAAAAAAATAAACTCAAAAAACTTCTATTCAAAAAAAGATCCCTGCTTCGGTGTTGAAGCAGGGATCTTTTTTTACTTAAGTTTCGACCGTATCAAACGGATATAATCTTCTTTGGGGCAATTGTCTCTTTTTTAACATTGTTAATCACCTTTTCCAAGTATTAATTCCTGTTCTACAAAACATTAATTCTTTAAGTGCAAGAATACGTATTCATGGCTATAAAGAATTAATATTAACAGAGTGTTAATATTAATTTCTTTTTCCGATGAATATGCATGCTTCTTCTTAACAAAATACCACCTTATATACTTGATATACAATATTTTATCTTAAAAACATCATTTCTCTGTTCTATCTTGCTTTGCCATTTTTTCAAAAGGTAGTTTATCTATACTTATCAATACAACAACTATATCAGTACTACCACCTCACAGTTACTCCGGATATATACGCCTTCTTCTATACCTCCCAACATTTCCATCCTCGGTTGGCACAGATGTAAACCACATACGTACGCACCTTATAGTTCGGGAAATGCCGCAGTGTGTCTTCGGCATAGCGGTGCATCTGCTCTACATGTTCGGGCAGAGGCGCATCCGATGCTAACATCTTTTCCGTCTCTTTGGCTTTGTAATATTTGAACTCCACCAGACGGTCGTCCGTGTAATAATCCGTGCCCGGTATGCCGGTCATTTCGAAGTCGGCGCGTCCTTCCGAATTGTTCTGTTCGATGGCAAAGGTATAGCAACTGCTCAGGTAGCGGGATACCAACTCGAAGA